>Ga0164290_1000236_pt1:0-210000 | contig 211564 bp, 231 predicted proteins | sample Micstemetagenome_FD_108782 | JGI IMG/M metagenome (GOLD analysis project Ga0164290, IMG submission 108782) | Contaminated culture microbial community from soil near Moab, Utah, USA - Microcoleus steenstrupii SON62 (Illumina Assembly) | ecosystem: Environmental > Terrestrial > Soil >... | reverse complement strand
GCCCGCGCATCCCTTCCTCGATATTCACTTGTCAAAGAACAACTCGCCGCCCGGCCATTTGGTCTGCACGACCAGTTGCCCGTGCGGCGAGGGCGCGATTAATACTCTCGGCCCCTACCCCTGTCAAGCAATTGAAACGCGCTCTTTCCGATTTTTTTGCAGCGCGTCAAACCGGCATTAAATGCCGATTTTCCAAGGGTTTTCGTACTGGCGGCGCCTTCGCCCCAAGCGTGGCCTGGGGATAAAGCGGTGGAGATTCCCGCTCCGTTTGCCGGCCAAAAGAGACTGCGATTCCACGCGGGCACCCGCCACACGCCAACCAGACGACACAAGCGATACGGGCTGCCAAGCCGCCACGCTCTATCTATTGATCCGGTGTCCGCTGCCGCCGCGTCAGGCTGATTTGCGGGCGCTCGAGCGTGACGGCTCCTCGCCGGCCGCGCCGACCATCAGCCCTTTCGCGCCGACACCCACGCGCACCGTATCGCCGTCTTTCACACGGCCTTCGAGGATCAGCTTCGCCAGCGGATTCTGCAACTCGCGCTGGATCACCCGCTTGAGCGGTCGCGCGCCGTAGACCGGGTCGTAGCCGGCCTCGGCGAGCCATGCGGTCGCCGGCGCGTCGAGATCGAGCGTGATCTTGCGATCCGTCAGCATCTTACGCAGGCGACCAAGCTGGATCTCGACCACACCCGTCATGTGCGAACGCGACAGACGATGGAAGAGCAGGATCTCGTCGAGGCGGTTGAGGAACTCCGGACGGAACGCCGAACGCACGACCTCCATCACCGGCTCACGGACCGCTTCGACATCCTGCCCGTCGGGCTGACTGGCCAGGACATCGCTGCCGAGATTCGACGTGAGGATGATCAGCGTGTTGCGGAAATCGACCGTGCGGCCCTGACCGTCGGTGAGGCGCCCGTCGTCGAGCACCTGCAGCAGCACGTTGAAGACATCCGGGTGCGCCTTCTCGATCTCGTCGAAAAGCACGATCTGGTACGGCCGGCGGCGTACGGCTTCGGTCAGCGCGCCGCCTTCATCGTAGCCGACATAGCCCGGCGGTGCGCCGATCAGGCGCGCGACCGAATGCTTCTCCATGTACTCGGACATGTCGATGCGCACCATTGCCTGGTCGCTGTCGAACAGGAATTCGGCGAGCGCCTTGGTGAGCTCGGTCTTGCCGACACCGGTCGGCCCGAGGAAGAGGAAGGAGCCCAGCGGCCGGTTCGGATCCTGCAGCCCGGCGCGTGCCCGGCGCACCGCCTCGGACACCGCATCGATCGCCTCCGCCTGGCCAATGACGCGCCTGCTCAGGACCTCTTCCATCTTGAGCAGTTTTTCGCGTTCGCCGGTGAGCATCTTGTCGACCGGCACACCCGTCCAGCGCGAGACGACGGCGGCGATGTCGCTGTCCGTCACCTCCTCGTTCAGCATGCGGTGCTGCTGGCCTTCCTGGGCGGCCTGCACCTTGCGCTCGAGATCGGGGATGGTGCCGTATTGCAGCTCACCCGCCTTCGCCAGATCGCCACGGCGCAGCGCCTGCTCGAGCTCGGTGCGCGCCTGGTCGAGGTGCTCCTTGACCTTCTGGGCGCTCGACAGGCTGTCCTTCTCGGCCCGCCACTGCGAGGTGATCTCGGCCGACTGCTTCTCCAGCGTGGCGAGATCCTGCTCCAGCCGCTTGAGCCGGTCGCGCGAGCCCGGATCGCTCTCCTTCTTTAGCGCCTCGCGCTCGATCTTCATCTGGATGATGCGCCGGTCGAGCTCATCGAGCTTCTCGGGCTTGGAATCGACGGCCATGCGCAGTCGGCTCGCCGCTTCGTCAACCAGGTCGATCGCCTTGTCCGGCAGGAAGCGATCGGTGATGTAGCGGTGCGACAGCGTCGCCGCCGACACGATCGCCGAATCGGTGATGCGCACGCCGTGGTGAAGCTCGTACTTCTCCTTGAGGCCGCGCAGGATCGAGATCGTGTCCTCGACCGACGGCTCGGAGACGAAGACCGGCTGAAAACGCCGGGCGAGAGCCGCGTCCTTCTCGATATGCTTGCGATACTCGTCGAGGGTGGTGGCGCCCACGCAATGAAGCTCACCGCGCGCCAGTGCGGGCTTCAGCATGTTGGAGGCGTCCATCGCGCCCTCGGCCTTGCCGGCACCGACCAGAGTGTGCATCTCGTCGATGAACAGGATGATCTCGCCCGCCGCGGCGCTGACCTCGTTGAGCACGGATTTGAGCCGCTCCTCGAATTCGCCACGGAACTTCGCCCCGGCGACCATGGCGCCCAGATCGAGCGCGAGCAGCTTCTTGTCCTTCAGCGTCTCCGGCACGTCGCCGTTGACGATGCGCTGGGCAAGGCCCTCGACGATCGCCGTCTTGCCCACGCCTGGCTCGCCGATCAGCACGGGATTGTTCTTGGTGCGCCGTGCCAGGACCTGAATGGTGCGGCGGATCTCCTCGTCGCGGCCGATGACCGGGTCGAGCTTGCCTTCGCGCGCCGCCGCCGTCAGGTCGCGGGCGTATTTCTTGAGGGCCTCGTAGCCTTCTTCGGCCGTCGCCGATGTGGCCTTACGACCCTTGCGGACCTGCTCGATCGCGGCGTTGAGGGTTTCCGCGCTGAGCCCCGCACCACTGAGAATGCGCTCGGACGGTGAACCCTTCGACAGGGCCAACGCCAATAGCAGGCGCTCGGCGGTGACGAACTCGTCGCCGGCCTTCTGCGCTGCTTTCTCAGCGGTTTCGAAGACGCGCCCCATCTCCGGGGCCATGTAGAGCTGGCCGGCGCCACTGCCTTCGATCTTTGGTTGCCGTTCAAGCTCGGCCTCGACCGTCTTGAGTGCGCGGTCGGGATCGGCGCCAGCAGCGCGCATCAGGTTGGCGGCCAAGCCTTCTTTGTCCTCAAGCAGGATCTTGAGCAGATGCTCAGGCGTCAGGCGCTGATGGCTGGAGCGTTGGGCAAGGGTCTGCGCCGACTGGATGAAGCCGCGCGACCTCTCGGTGTACTTCTCAAAATTCATCGACCGTCCCTCATAAGGTCCCCCGTAACGGGCGGACAGGATGGCAGGACCCCGAAGGCGTCCCTGGCACCTATATGGGTATTAAACCCTTATGCCACAAGCCCCGAAAAGCTCGGCCGTGGTTGACGTCCCGGCCAATGAGACCATGATAGCGACCCTTTTCACCTGAGTTCCTTGATGTCGATCAATCTCGCCTCGATCTACCGCTACCCCGTGAAGGGCCTGACGCCCGAGCCGCTGGAAAGCGTCACACTGTCGCCGGGAGAAGGCCTGCCCCAGGACCGACGCTTTGCTATGGCTCATGGCTCGACTCGCATCGACCCCGCGGCACCGGCTTGGCTGCCCAAGAGTAACTTCCTCATGCTGGCGCGCAACGAGCGATTGGCACGACTCAAGACCCGTTTCGACGACGCGACCGGGATCCTGACCATACAGCGCGACGGCAAGACCGTGGCCAGCGCCAACATCCTGGAGACGGCTGGCCGGACCGTCATCGAGCAGTTCTTTGCCGCGTACATGGTGGACGAGACACGCGGCGCGCCAAAGCTGGTCGAAGCACCGGGACACATGTTCTCCGACACCCCCGCCAAGGTGGCGTCGATCATTGGCCTCGCCTCGATCCGGGATCTCGAGCGGGTGGTGCGCGCCCCCGTCGACCCGCGGCGCTTCCGCGCCAATTTCTATATTGAGGGCGGACGCCCGTGGGAGGAGTTCGAGTGGGTGGGCCGCGAAATCCGTATCGGCGCGACGCGGCTCAAGGTCACCAAGAAGATCGACCGTTGCGCAGCGACCAACGTCGACCCCGATAGCGGCCGGCGGGACCTCAACATCCCGCTGTCGCTGCAACGCGGCTTTCAGCATATCGAATGCGGCATCTATGCCGAGGTGATCGAGGGCGGCTCCGTCGCGCCTGGCGACGCCGTGTCCGCCCCGGCCTGACCCGCAAACGAAAACGGCGGCACCGGATGGCGCCGCCGCTTCCGAAGACTATCCGGCAGTCCGCTTAGGGCTGGTGGTTTTCACCGCCATGCGGTTGCTGGCCGGTCAGCGATTGCGGCCCCGCACCCGACTCAGCCTGCGGCTGCCCACCGTCGTGCTGCATGGCCCGTGGATCATGCGGCTGCGCATGATGCTGCGGCTGCTGATGGTGCTGCTGATGCTGTTGCGGGTGCTGCTGACCCTGCCCCTGCATGTGCTGGCGATGCTCGTTGTTGGCGTTGATCACGCGGTAGTAGTGCTCCGCGTGCTGATAGAAATTCTCCGCCGCGATGCGGTCGCCGGCGGCCGTCGCGTCGCGCGCCATCGCCAGGTACTTCTCCAGCACCTGATAGGCGTTACCGCGGATTCGCACCTCGGGGCCGCTGCTGTCGAAGGTCTGCGCCCCTCCCCGATTCGGCATATGGGGCATGTGGGGCTTGTTGCGGCCGTTGTTCCGGCCACGCTGGCGCTTCATGTTCATGGGGCTTGTAGGTCTCTTTGCCTCTGGGATTGCCGATTTTTCGACGGGCTCGGCCGAGCCCCAAAATTCCATCAGACGGACGCTTACGCTCTATCTTTCGAGCGCGCGCCTGGCGTTAGCCGATGGCGGAGTGACAACCTTTCAGGGGACCAGCCCCTGCATCGCGGTTTCGGCAATAATCTAAACCCGCCCCCCGGGCATTCCAAGCCATATTTTCACACTACTTCCTACGGCTAGCCGTCTCCGCGCCGGGCCAGAACGCAGCGTTCGATACCCGCCAGATCGCGGCGCACACCCAAGAGTGCGAGCCCGGACGCCACCAGCAAGGCACTTACCGCCGGCGCCTGCCCGACACCGATCTCCAGGGCCAGCAATCCGCCGGGCCGCAGGAGCCGCGCCGCATCGGGAATCAGCGCTTGGTACGCATCGAGACCATCCGCGCCACCATCGAGAGCGAGGCGCGGCTCGTAAGCGAGCTCGGGCGCGAGCCCGGCCAGTCCGTGTGTTGCGATATAGGGCGGGTTGCTGATCACGAGATCGAACGGGCCCGCCAGTGACCGCCCCCACTCGCCCTGTACAAAGCGGGCACGCGCGGCCATACCGAGTTGCGCGGCATTGGTGCAGGCCACATCGAGGGCGGCGGAGTCGAGATCGATCCCAACTCCGCGCGCACCCGGCAGTTCCGACAGGAGTGCGAGAAGCAGACATCCGGTACCCGTCCCGAAATCGACCAGGTCGAGCGCAACGGTGCGATCCTCGATTTTGTCCAGCACCGCCGCAACAAGCGTCTCGCTGTCTGGCCGCGGCGTCAGGGTCGCCGCTGTCACCGCGAAATCGAGGCTCCAGAACTCCCGCCGGCCGAGGATGTAGGCCATCGGCTCGCGGGCTACGCGGCGGCGCAGGAAAGCCTCGAGCCGCGCGGCGGCCTCCGGGGTCAGCGGTCGCTCCGGCCAGGCGATGACGTGCTCGACCGAAACGCCAAGCGACGTAGCAACCAGGAGCCGCGCATCGAGGGCGGCTGTGTCGACACCCGCCGCCTGCAGTGTCCCGCGTGTCCGGGCCAGCGCGGCGCCGATCGTTTCGACGGTCTCCACGACCGAGGTCACGGCAACTCGGCCAGACGCGCCGCGTGGTCTTCGGCGATCAAGGCGTCGATGAATTCATCGAGCGCATCGCCGGAGACCACCTTGTCGATCTTGTAGAGCGTGAGGTTGATGCGGTGGTCGCTCACCCGTCCCTGCGGGAAGTTGTAGGTGCGGATGCGCTCCGAGCGCTCGCCGGTGCCGACCTGGCCGCGCCGGTTGGCGGCCCGCTCCGCCTCGGCCTTGGCCCGCTCGGCATCATAGAGCCGGGCGCGCAGGATCTTGAGCGCCTTGGCCTTGTTCTTGTGCTGGGACTTCTCGTCCTGCTGCTGGACCACGATGCCCGTCGGAAGGTGGGTGATACGCACCGCGCTGTCCGTGGTGTTGACCGACTGACCGCCGGGGCCGCTGGAGCGGAACACGTCGATGCGCAGGTCCCTCTCGTCGATCTTGATATCGACCTCTTCCGCCTCCGGCAGCACCGCCACGGTAGCGGTGGAGGTGTGGATGCGGCCGCTGGCCTCGGTCTCGGGCACGCGCTGCACGCGGTGCACGCCCGATTCGAACTTCAGCCGGGCGAAGACGCCAGCTCCCGAGATCTCGGCCACCGCTTCCTTGTAGCCGCCAATACCGTTCTCGGAAATCTCCATGGCTTCGAAGCGCCAGCCATGCAGCTGGGCATAGCGCTGGTACATGCGGAAGAGCAGGGCGGCGAAGAGCGCCGCCTCGTCACCTCCGGTCCCGGCCCGCAGCTCGAGGATGGCATTCTTCTCGTCCGCAGCGTCCTTGGGCAGCAGCATGATCTGCAGCTGCTTCTCCATGGCCGGCAACTTCTCTTTGATCTCGTAGAACTCGGCCTCGGCGATCTTGCGCATTTCGGCATCGCTGCCAGCATCGGTCATCAGCGCCGCCAGATCCGCAAGCTCGGATCGTGCCTTGCGCAGGGTGGCAATCGCCTCGACCACCGGCGTGAGGTCGGAATACTCCTTCGCCAGGCGCGCGAAGGCCTTGCTGTCATTGTCGGGCGCCGCCAGCGTAGCCGCCAGCTCGTGATGACGGGCGATGACGCGGTCGAGTTTCTCGTCGAGGCTCAACTCTTGTTCTCCTGCAGGCCAAAAAGTTCGGCGATCAGACGCTCGATCTCGCGCCGGCGCTCCGGATCGCCGCCCGTCCCGCCAGCCTGGCGTCGCAGCGCCTCCGACGGGTCGTGAAGCAGCCGGTTGATCAGGAGCTCGGTGGCGCGGGCCGCGTCGCCGCCGGCCTCGACCAGGACACGCGCACGATGCTCCTCGAAATGACGACGCAGCGCCGTTATCGCCGGACCGGCGCTACGCCCGGCGCGCTCGCGCGAGAAGGACTGCAGCTCCGCGTCGACGATTGCCCAGGCCTCGCTCGCCGCCTCCTCTCGTGACACACGGCCGCTCAGCGCCACGCGCTCCAGGTCGTCCATATCATAGCGGAAGGCGCCATCGAGCTTCTCGAGGGTCGGATCGATATCGGCCGGCACCCCCAGATCGAGAAAGAGGATAGAACGCCGGCGGCGCAGTCGTAGCGCCTCGGCCGCATCGGCGCGGCCGATCAGGTAGCGGCCCGTGCCGGCCGCACTCACCACGATGTCTGCCTCCGCCAGGGACGCCGCCAGCGGATCGAAGGCCGTCACATGGCCGTTCACCGCACGAGCGATCTCCGCCACCCGAACCGGGCTCGGGCCCGTGACCAGCACGCGGCTTACACCCGCTGCGCGCAGATGCTCGAGCAGTAGCTCGCCCATGTCGCCGGCGCCGATCAACAGCACTGTGCTGGTGCCGAGATCACCGTGAACATCACGGCCGACCTGTACTGCAGCGGAGGCCAGGGTCACGGGGCGTTCACCGATCGCCGTTTCGCTGCGCACGCGCTTGGCGGCGACATACGCCGCCTGCAACACCGTATCGAGCTCCGGGCCGGCCAGACCGGCGTCGCGGGCGCGGCGGTGTGCCTCCTTCACCTGGCCCAGGACTTGGGGCTCGCCCACGACTTGGCTTTCCAGCGAGGCGGCCACTGCGAAGATATGCCGCAACGCCTCAGGGCCGGTCAGGAACACCGCGTACCGGCCGATCTCCGGAGCACCGAGCCCGGAACGTGTTCCGAGCACACGCAGGAATGTCTCAGCGAAGGCTCCGGCATCGGTGGCCATCGCCTGAACCTCGATCCGGTCGCAGGTCGAGAGCACGACGACCTGCGTAGCGCCATTCGCCCGCAGATCGGCAAGGAAGCCGGTCATCTCGTCGTCAGCAACAAAGAGTTGCTCGCGCAAGGCAGCCGGGCTCGAGCGGTGGCTGAAACCGACCACGACGGGCCGCTTGTCGGAGGATGAGGCGTCGCTCACGACGTCCCGCTATCGGAACTGGGCGAGCCGGTCCTTCAGAGCCTGGAGAGGCACTTCGGCCTGCTCACCCGAGTCGAGGTCCCGCACCGTAGCGACACCTTTCTTGATCTCGTCCTCGCCGATCAGGATGGCGGCGCGCGCATTGACCTTGTTCGCCGCCTTCATCCGACGCGACATATTGCCACGATAGCCGACTTCGATGGCGATGCCAGCACGGCGTAGATCCTCGGCCAGGGTCTGGGCGAGCGCCTCGCCCTCTGGCCCGATCGGCACGATGGCAAAGGGACGCGGGGCCGGCGGCGCCTCGCTGAGCATCATCGACAGGCGCTCGACACCGGCAGCCCAGCCGATCCCGGGGGTCGCCGGGCCACCCATCGTCTCGATCAGCCCGTCGTAGCGACCGCCGGCCAGAACCGTGCTCTGCGCGCCTAACTCAGTCGTCGTGAACTCGAAAGCCGTATGGCAGTAGTAGTCGAGGCCGCGCACCAGCCGCTGGTTCCGGGTGAAGGCAATGCCGAGCCGGCTGAGGCCGTCGCAGACCTTCGTCAGGAAATCGCGCGCCGCCGGCGTGAGGGAGTCGTCGAACAGCGGCGCATCCGCGACGATGCGGCGATCACCTTCGTCCTTCGAGTCTAGGATACGCAGCGGATTGCGCTCGAGCCGGTTGCGGCTGTCTTCCGAGAGCTTTGCCTCGTGCCCTTTCAGATACGCGACCAGCTTCTGGCGATAGGTTGCGCGGCTTTCGCCGTCACCCAGCGTATTGAGCTCCAGGCTGGTGCGGCTGAGGATGCCCAGACTGTCGAGCACGCGAGCCCCCGCGGCAATCACCTCGATATCGGCCTGTGGCTCGGCCACCCCGATGATCTCGATGTCGATCTGGTGGAACTGGCGCAGGCGGCCCTTCTGCGGCCGCTCGTAGCGGAACATCGGGCCGTAATAGAAGAACTTGAGCGGTGCCTGCTGCGCGAGTCCGCCGGAGATGACGGCGCGCGCCACTCCCGCTGTCGCCTCCGGGCGCAGCGTCAGATGGTCGCCGCCGCGCTCGAAGCTGTACATCTCCTTGGTGACGATGTCCGAGGTGTCACCGAGCGTGCGCTTGAACACGTCGGTGAACTCGAAGACCGGCGTCACCATCTCCTGGAACCCGTAGAGCGCCACCGCACGCCGCGCCATCTCGACGACGTGGCGATGGCGGCGCATTTCCTCCGGCAGAATGTCGTGTGTGCCGCGGACCGGCTGAAGGGCGGACATAGGTACGGACCGGATCTAGTGGTCGGCGAGAGCCGGCGAGGCCGGTTCGCTCTTCGTCTTTGCGGCCTCGATCTCGGCCGCCTTGCGTTCCACCATGCCGACCAGATGGCCGACGATGTCGGGGTTCTGCAGCTTGTGATCGGGCTGACCCGCGACATAGACCATGTGCGTGCCGTTGCCGCCGCCGGTGAGACCGATATCGGTTTCGCGCGCCTCGCCAGGACCGTTCACCACGCAGCCGATTACCGAGACGGTCATCGGCGTGGTGATGTGCGACAGCTTTTCCTCCAGCACTTCGACGGTCTTGATCACATCGAACTGCTGGCGCGCGCAGGACGGGCAGGCCACGACAGTCACGCCGCGGCGGCGCAGACCCAGCGACTTGAGCATCTCATAGCCGGCCTTGATCTCCTCCACCGGGTCGGCGGAGAGCGAGACGCGGATCGTGTCGCCGATGCCGGCCCAGAGCAGCGAGCCCATGCCGATCGACGATTTGATCGTGCCGGCGCGCAGACCCCCGGCTTCGGTGATGCCGACATGCAGAGGGTAGTCGCAGGCCTCCGCCAGTTGCTGGTACGCGGCGACGGCGAGGAAGACATCGGAGGCCTTCACCGAGATCTTGAACTCGCGGAAATCCTCGTCCTCGAGCATCTTGGCGTGATTAAGCGCACTCTCGACCATCGCTTCGGGGCACGGCTCGCCGTATTTTTCGAGAAGGTCTCGTTCAAGGCTGCCGGCATTGACGCCGATGCGCATCGAGCAGCCGTGATCCTTCGCCGCCTTGACCACCTCGCGCACGCGCTCCTGGCTGCCGATATTGCCGGGGTTGATGCGCAGGCAGGCGGCCCCCGCTTTCGCCGCCTCGATGGCGCGGCGATAGTGGAAATGGATGTCGGCGACGATCGGCACCTTGGCGGCACGCGTAATCGCCGGCATGGCGGCGGTCGACTCCTCGTCCGGGCAGGAAACGCGCACGATGTCGGCCCCCGCCTCTTCGAGGCGGCGAATCTGGTCGATGGTGGCGCCGGCATCGGAGGTCGGCGTGTTGGTCATCGACTGTACGGTGATCGGAGCATCCCCGCCGACGGCCACAGGACCGACGTGAATCTGGCGGCAGCGACGCCGGATGATCTGGCGGTAGGAACGGATCGTCATTGGCAACTCAGAGGATACGGCGGGCCGGTTATAACCGAAACCGGCGGCGGCTGCACCTTTGCGGCGGCGCCGTTACCCTAAAAGGCTCAGCCGCCGCGGTCGCTGGCCGGAGCCGGGGCCGCCGCAGGTTCGGCCGGCGGCGCAGGGCGAGCCGCCTCCGGCGGCACCGCGGTGCCGGCCAGCAGGCGGTCGGGATCGAGTGTCACATCCTTGCGGGTGAACCCGGGGCGCCCGATCGCCGGCGCCTTCTTGCCGTCGACCATGATGTCGAGGACCCCGGCGCTGCCGGTAGCCAGGAGCTGTCCCGGCTGGTTCGTCACGGCGTAGGAATCGCCGGGCCGCAGGATACGCGAGAACACGACCACGCCCCCGCGATCGCGAACCTGTACCCAGCTGTCGCCTGTCGACCTGATGACGATGCGCGCACCCGTCGCGTCCCCGAACTGGCGCGGGGCGGGAGCCGCCTGCACGTCAGCCGACGACGGAGACGGCGTGGTTGGGGCCGCAGCGGGCGCCACGGCCGCCACCTGGGGGGCCGGATCGACCGCGACGGGCGCCGCTGAAGGGGGTGTGGGCGCGGCCTCCGGAGCCGGCGTTACGGCGACGACACGCGGCTCGCTGGTCGGTGGCGGCGTCGTGGCAACAGTGGCAGCCTCGGCCTGGGCCGGTGAATTCGGCGGCGTACGTTCCGGCGGCGGAAGAAGACGATCGCTGACCGCCGCCACACGCGGGATCGGCACGCGGTCGGCCGCTGTCTGGTAGTACCAGAGCCCATACGCCGCTGTAGCCAGGAGCGCCGACGCGGCCAGGACGACGCCGCTCGGCAAGCGGCTCTCGGAGATCGGGGTCGGAAAGACAAGTTCGGTCGGAGCGCTGAGCGCTGCCGCTTCGGCCTTCACGCGCCGCGCGATCTCGTCTCGATCGAGGCCGAGGTAGTCGGCATAGGAACGTACGAAGCCCAGTGCATAGGCGCCGTTCGGCAGCTTCTCAAAACGTCCACCCTCCATCGCTTCGAGGACTGCCGCACGAATGCGAAGTTGCTGGGCGCAAAACTCGATGGTCCAGCCACGACGCTGCCGCGCCTCACGCAACGCGACGCCGACACCGCGCACTGGCGCAGCGATCGACTCATCCTCGTCTGTGTCGCGGCGGCGTCCCATGGGCTGGTCCCAAGGCTGCAGTATTCCGGCAATCGAAGCGCACCGATTTTAGGTGCGGAGACTTCGGCGGTCCGCGTCAACATCTCCGGTAGAGCGGAAATTCATGTCGCGATTTGCACCGAATACTGCCAGTTCATAGCAAGTTAACGGGGCCATGATCAACCATTCGCGGTAGGGACAAAACAAGAACAATACTTTGGATCAATCGAAAATGCCGCGTTCTTGCGCGTAGATACGCAGCTTCTCACGCACCGAATGGTCGGGAAGTCGCACCAGATCGCGCAAGTATCGCGACAGGGATTCGATCTTCACCCGCCGGATCATGTCCTTGACCGGCCCGATCGCTGCAGCCGGCATCGACAGCCCGCGGAAACCCAGCCCGACCAGCGCCATCGCCTCCAGCGGCCGGCTTGCCAGGTCGCCGCAGACCGTCAGATCCTTGCCCAGGTTGTTGCACTGCTCGGCGATCGCCCCAAGGCAGCTCAACGCCGCCGGCGAGAGCGCATCATAGCGATCAGCAAGATGGGGATTGCCGCGATCGCTGGCAAAAAGGAACTGCAGAAGGTCGTTGCTCCCGACGGAGATGAAATCCGCACGCGCGCAGAGTGCCGGGAGCTGCCAGAGGAGCGCCGGCACCTCCAGCATCGTGCCGACGCGTAGCGTGCCGGGTAGCGGGCGCCCGCGGCTCTGCTCGCGCTGGAGCTCGAGGTCGAGCAGGGCGCGGGCCTGGTCAAACTCGGCGATCTCCGCGACCATCGGGAACATGACGTCGAGCCGCCGCCCGGCCGCGGCGCGGATCAGGGCGCGCAGCTGCTCACGCAGCATCACCGGACGGTCGAGTGACAGGCGGATGGCGCGATAGCCCATGGCCGGATTCTCGTCGCGCACATCCTCGAGATAGGGCAGCTTCTTGTCGCCCCCGATGTCGAGCGTGCGGAACACGACCGGCTTGTCGCCCGCGCGATCGAGGACCTTGCGGTACAGCTCGGTCTGTGCCGCGACGTCGGGGAACTCCGAGCGCACCATGAACGGAATTTCGGTCCGGTAGAGGCCGATACCGTCGGCACCGCTGTTCTCGAGCTGGTCCATCTCCATCAGCAGACCGGCGTTCATGTTGATGGAGATGCGCGTCCCGTCACGCGTGACCGCCGGCTGATTACGCAGGACGGCGTAGGCGGCCATGCGCGAAGCGCGCGCGGCGATGGCCGCGCCGACCGAATCGCGCACCTCGTCGCTCGGGCGCAGCATGACCTGCCCGACCTCGGCATCGACCACCACCGGATCACCGGGATCGACCTGCACCAAGACATCGCGGACGCGACCGAGCATCGGCAAGTCGAGCGCATGGGCGATAATGGCCACGTGCGAGGTCGGTGAGCCTTCCTCGAGCACGATAGCGCGCAGTTTGCGCCGGTCGTAGTCGAGCAGCTCGGCCGGCCCCATCGAACGCGCGAAGACGATGGCGTCGTCCGGCAGGTCTTCGTTGCGCAAGCCCTGGCCGACCAGATGCTGCAGCAGGCGGTTCCCCAGATCTTCGAGATCGGCGAGGCGTTCGCGCAGATACGGATCGGCGATCTGCGACATGCGCGCGCGTGTATCCTCCTGCACCTTCTGCACGGCTGCCTCGGCCGTCAGGCCGGTGGCGATGGCCTCATTGATGCGGCCGAGCCAGCCATGGTCCTCGGCGAACATCCGGTAACTTTCGAGAATCTCCCGCTGCTCGCCTTCGACGAAACCCGACCGTGCGACCATGTCGTCGATGGCGACATGCATGGTCGAAACGGCTTCCTCCAGGCGCTGCCGCTCGGCCTCGATATTGTCGGCGACGATCTGCCTGATGGTGATGCGCGGCTGGTGCAGCACCGCATGACCGAGCGCAATGCCGTCGGAGAGCCGCACTCCTTCGAGACGCGCAGGACCCAGCGCGCCGCCGACCCGCGCCAGTTCCGCCTCAGGCCCGAAGCGCGCCGCGGAGACCAGTTCGGCCAGCACCATGGCGATGGTCTGAAGGGTCTCGACTTCTTCTTCCGTGTAGTCACGAAAGGTGCGGTTCTGCACCGCGACCACACCCAGCATGCGACCGCTGCGCAGGATCGGCACACCCATCAGCGAGTGATAGACCTCTTCGCCGGTTTCCGGGCGGTAGGCGAAATTGGGGTGCGACTGCGCGTCGGCCAGCGCCAGGGGCCGGGCGTGCGCAGCGATGTCGCCGATCAGGCCTTCGCCGAGAGCGAGGCGGGTCTTGTGGACCGCCTCGCGGTTCAGGCCTTGGGTGGCGAAGAGCTCGAGTTCGTTGCCGCCGCGCAGCAGATAGATCGAGCAGACCTCAGCCACCATATCGGCGGCGATGATCTTGACGATCTGATCCAGCCGCTCCTGGCCGGCGCCCCCGGCGGCCATCAGGTCCCGAATCCGCTTCAGAAGGCGGCGGGGGCCTGCGGCGCCAGAGTGAACCTGCATCAGCCGGCGGCCTCCGGCACACGCCGGGCGTTCTCGCGCCCGATCAGCGCGTCCACCGCCTGGGCAATCAGCTCGGTGATGATGTCCTGCGTGCTCTGCTCGCGACTGACCAGGCCGACGCTCTGGCCTGCCATCAGCGAGCCGCTCTCGACGTCGCCCTCGACCACCGCGCGGCGCAGGGCGCCGGCCCAGAAATGCTCGATCTCGAGCTGGGCCGCCTTGAGGTCGAGTTCGCCGCGGTCGAAGCGGCCGATGACCTCGCGCTGCGTCTCCATGAACCTGTCGGTGGCCTTGTTGGCCAGCGCGCGCACCGGGATCACCGGAAAGCGCGGGTCAAGCTGGATCGAGGGAACGGCATCGCGTGCCGCGGCGCGGATGAAAGCCTTCTTGAAGTGCGGGTGCGCAATCGACTCGCTGGCGCAGACGAAGCGCGTGCCAAGCTGGACCCCGGCCGCGCCCATCTCCAGGAACGAGAGGATGGCCTCGCCACGGCCGATGCCGCCCGCGACAAACACCGGCACGTCCTTGATCACCGGCAGGATCTCCTGCGCCAGGACCGCGGTCGATACGGCACCGATATGGCCGCCGGCCTCCATGCCCTCGATCACCAGCCCGTCGATACCCGAGCGCACCAACTTCTTGGCAATCGCTAGCGCCGGCGCAAAGCCCATCACCTTGGCGCCGCCCTGCTTCAGCCGTTGCAGCACGTCCGTCGGGGGCAGGCCGCCCGCAAGCACGACGTGGCTTACCTTGTGCTCAAGGCAGGTTTCGGCCAGCGCCATCAGCTGGGGATGCATGACGATCAGATTGACGCCGAATGGCCGGTCGGTGAGCGCCGCCGTTGCCGCGATCTCGCGGCCGAGCAGCTCGGGTGACATAGAGCCGCAGGCGATCACGCCGAACCCGCCAGCGTTCGAGATGGCCGAAACGAGGGTGCGCTCGGACACCCAGGTCATAGCCCCGCCCATGATCGCCGCCTCAACGCCGAGGAAATCGCAGCCGCGACGCCACAGCCGGTCGAGATGCCTCCTGGCCTCGGCGCGATCGATCGGGGGGGCGCGATCCATGGGGTTACCGGGCCGGCTTACGCCGCGTCCAGACCGTAAGCCGTGTGAAGCGCGCGCAGGGCCAGCTCGAGATACTGCTCGTCGATCAGGACGCTGATCTTGATCTCCGAAGTCGATATGACCTCGATGTTGATGCCCTTCTCCGCCAGGGTGCGGAACATGGTGAGCGCCACACCGGCATGGCTGCGCATGCCGACACCGATAACCGAGACCTTGACCACCTTGGCGTCCGGCTTGATCTCCGCGAAGCCCAGATCCTTCGCCTTCTTGAGCACGCTCACCGCGCGCTCAAGGTCGGTGCGCGTCACCGTGAAGGTGAGGTCGGTCGTGCGCCCGTCCTCCGACACGTTCTGGACGATCATGTCGACGTTGATGCTGGCATCGGCCAGCGGCCCGAAGATCGCCGCCGCCACACCCGGTCTGTCGGAGACGCGGGTAAGCGTGATCTTCGCTTCGTCCCGGCTGTAGGCAATTCCGCTTACGACTTCCTTTTCCACGATCTCTTCCTCATCCACGACCAGCGTTCCGGGAACCGAGTTGGGCGGAGCCTCGATGAAGCTCGACAGGACCTGGACGCGCACCCGGTGATTCATGGCCATCTCGACGGAGCGGGTCTGCAGCACCTTCGCCCCGAGCGACGCCATCTCCAGCATCTCCTCGTAGGTGATCTTCGACAGCTTCCGCGCCTTGGTCACGATGCGCGGATCGCAAGTATAGACACCGTCGACATCGGTATAAATGTCGCAACGCTCGGCGCCGAGAGCCGCGGCCAGCGCCACCGCCGACGTGTCGGACCCGCCGCGCCCCAGCGTGGTCACGCGGTTATCGGGCCCGATGCCCTGGAAGCCCGCGACGACGGCAACCTGCCCATCGTTGAGGCGGCGGTCGAGCTCCTCGCGATCGATGGCCTGGATGCGGGCCTTGCCGTGGGCGCCGTCGGTCTTCAAGGGGATCTGCCAGCCCTGCCAGGAGCGCGCATTCACGCCCAGCTCTTGCAAAGCCACGGCCAACAGGCCCGACGTCACCTGCTCGCCCGTCGCCACCACGGCGTCGTACTCGCGCGCGTCATGCAGCGGCGAGAGCTGGTTGACCCAGGCAACCAGCTGGTTGGTCACACCGGACATGGCCGAGACCACAACGGCAACCTGGTTGCCGGCATCGGTCTCGTTCTTGACCCGCCGCGCCACGTTCTTGATCCGCTCGATATCGGCGACGGATGTGCCGCCGAACTTCATCACGATCCGCGCCATTCGTGTTTATCTTTTTTGAACAATGCCTTACGGGACTCCGCACGACTCGGTTATTGCCCCGATGGCGGCGGCCCCTACATACTGCGACCCGCGCGGGCGAGGCAAGCATCGCCCGCCGCATACCGCGTATTCCCTGGCCTGAAACGGTGGCTTGTGGCCCTCTCCGCCTCCCCGATAGACAGCGCTCCCGATGCCGCTAGCGGCCCCAGCGTGGATCCCACGGAGGTCGCCCGCTTCTCAGCCATGGCCGCGGAATGGTGGGATCCCGCGGGCAAGTTCCGCCCCCTGCACAAGCTCAACCCCGTCCGGCTGACCTACATCCGTGACCGGTTGTGCCAGCATTTCGGGCGCGACGCCCGCCGGCCAAAGCCGCTCGCGGGCCTGCGCCTTCTCGATATCGGCTGCGGCGGAGGCCTGGTCGCCGAGCCCCTGACCCGGCTCGGGGCGGACGTCGTGGCCATCGACGCCTCGGCCACCAATATCGGCGTCGCCCGCAGCCATGCGAGAGAAAGCGAGCTCACGATCGACTACCGGCACACGGCGGCGGAGGACCTCGCCGAACGGGGCGAGCGGTTCGACGCGGTGCTGGCGCTAGAGATCGTCGAGCATGTGGCCGACCTCGAGGCCTTCATTGCCGCCGCCGCGGCCCTGACTCGGCCTCAGGGCGCCCTGATTGTGGCGACGCTCAATCGCACGCCGCAATCCTTCCTGCTGGCGATCGTGGGCGCCGAATACGTGCTGCGCTGGCTGCCTGTTGGCACGCATGACTGGAAGAAATTCGTGCGGCCATCGGAGCTCGGCGCAGTACTGCGTCGCCACAGCGCCGATATCCGCGATGTCACGGGGGTCGCCTACAGCCCTTTAGGCGATTCATGGCGACTGGGCAGCGACCTCGCGGTCAACTACATGGCCTTCGCAACGAAAAGCTAGACGACTCTCAGGAGTCGCGGCGCGGCGCCCAGGGGATACGCGAGAATTCGACGCCTTCATCGGCCAGCGACTTGGCGTCGAGGTCGGAGGCCTCGCCGTAGATGTTGCGCTTCGGCGCTTCGCCGTAGTGCATCTTGCGGGCCTCGTCGGCGAACTTGCCGCCGACATAGTCGCAGTTCTTCTCGATCTGGCCGCGCATCTCGGCCAGCTGCTTCATCAGCTCGCCCACCTTGGCGGCAGCGGGATCGTTGGCGTAGCTGCCCGGGCCGGCCAGGGCCGGCTCGCGCCGCGGCGTCTCGGCCGGCGTCGTCACCGGCTGCTTGGCGGGGGACTTGCCCTTAGACGGGGCGATATTCGGCGCGTTGAGCGCCTTCTCGACCTTGGTCGAGCCGCAGAGCGAGCACGCGACGTGTCCGCCCTTCTTGAGGCGCTCGAAGGCGGAAGCATTGCTGAACCAGGCTTCGAACTGGTGTCCGCTGCGGCATTTCAGGTCATAGACGATCATCGCGAAACTCGTTTACCCGCCTCGGAACCGGCGAGGGCGGCTACTATGCAAAGATACAGCCAAGCCGGCAAGCCCGACCGTCTTCATACAACGAACATGGTTAGCAATCCGTCAAACCACCCACCGCTTGCGCCGTCTCCATGGATTTCCCGCTTTGCGGAGCTCGTTCCGGAAGGTGGACGGGTGCTCGACCTCGCGGCTGGCGGGGGACGTCACGCCCGCGTCTTCCTGGAGCGCGGTAACCCGGTCACAGCCGTGGACAAGGACACCGCAGTCCTTGCCACTCTGACTTACCCTCATCTGGAGGTTGTGACGGCCGATCTGGAAGACGGTCCCTGGCCGCTGGGCGGGCGGCGCTTCGCCGGGGTCGTGGTGACGAACTATCTTCATCGTCCGTTGATGCCGGCCCTTGTGGCGGCCGTCGCTCCCGGCGGCGCGCTGCTCTACGAAACTTTTGCCGCCGGCAACGAACGTTTCGGCAGGCCGGCGAGCCCGGAGCATCTGCTGCTGCCAGGCGAGTTGCTGGAGACCGTGCGCGGCCGATTGCGCGTCGTCGCCTACGAGGATGTCGAGCTCACGGCACCGAAGCGCTCGATGGTGCAGCGGATCGCGGCCGTTGCGCCGCCGGCCTGAGGCGGCGTCAGACTTTCCCGGCCAGCAGCGGGTCGAGTTTGCCCTGGCGGTCGAGCTCGTGGATATCGTCGCTGCCGCCGACGGAGACGCCATCAATGAAGATCTGCGGCACAGTATAGCTGCCAGGGGCCCGCTTCTGCATTTCGTCGCGCAGTGACGAATCTGCCAGCACGTCATACTCGATGTAGTTCACGCCCTTGCTGGTCAGCAGGCGCTTGGCCCGCGCGCAATAACCGCAGAACGGGCTGATGTAGATTTCGACCTTGGCTGTCATGGTCCGCTCCGAATCCGCTGCACCGTCATTTTAGCTCAGCCGGGTACCGGGCGCACGACACGGGCGAGGGTCAGCACGTCCACCATGGACGCCCCATTGTCCAGGAGCACCCGGGCGCATTCCTCGACCGTGGCACCCGTCGTAAAGACGTCATCGACGAGGACCACCCGGCTGCCGTCGAGACGAGCCCGATGGCTTTCCGAAACGGCGAAGGCGCGGCGTACGTTCCGGCGACGCGCGGCACGCCCGCGCTCGCCCTGTGTGGGAGTGCGGCGAATGCGGCGAAGCAGATCCGGCACGCAAGTGCGGCCGCTGGCTTCCGCCACCGCATGAGCCAGCAGAGCCGACTGGTTGTAGCGGCGCCAGGCGAGACGCGTCCAATGCAGCGGCACGGGCGTTACGATGTCCGCATCGGTAAGAAGCTCCGCCCCGGCGCGCGCCAGCCAGTGGCCGAAGGCCGGCGCCGAGTGCGTGCGGTCAGCATGCTTGAACGCCAGAATGAAGTCGCGGCTGGCTTCGTCGTAGCGGAAGACGGTGCGGGCCCGGGCAAAAGCCGGGGGCTCGGCAAGGCACGGCGCGCAGAGCACCCGCTCACCGCTGCCCGGTGCTGGATCGAACTCGAAGGGCGTGCCGCAGCAGGCGCAGAACGGCGGCGTCAGCCAGACGATCCGCGCCCAGCAGACAGCGCACAGCGCGCCGGGCGTCTGCGTCACGCTGCCGCAGGACAGGCATTGCGGCGGCAGCACGGCGTCCAGCGCGGCAGAAGCCGCCTGGCGAAACCAACGCCACGCTGGCCGCCCGATATCCATTGGCAAGAGCCAGCCCCAGACGCGAAAGAGAGTCAATCCTCCGTCACACGAAGAATCCTGTTGGCGGCACATCGGGCGTGCCATAGTGACGGCGATGACACCGGCTGTTTTTGATCGCCGTACCGTTCGTCTGCATCGTGATCGCGCCGCTTCGCGCCTGTCGGAGCACGATTTCCTCTTCCGTGAAGTCGCGCAGCGCGTCGCCGAACGCCTCGACGACGTGAACCGGAAATTCCGCGTGGCGCTCGAGCTGGGCGCGCATGGCGATGTGCTCACCGAAAATCTCGCCGGCCGCAACGGCATCGAGAAGCTGGTCCGCTGCGACCAGTCGGCCTCGATGGTGAAGTGCGGGCGGCCGGCACCGTGCGTCGTCGCCGACGAGGAGTGGTTACCCTACGCTCCGGCGTCGTTCGACCTCATCGTCAGCTCGCTCAGCCTGCATTGGGTAAACGATCTTCCGGGCGCCCTGGTGCAGATCCGCCGCGCGCTGAAGCCCGATGGCCTGTTCATCGGCGCCCTCTTCGGCCGCGCCACACTCAGCGAGCTGCGCGAAGCGCTGCTCGAAGCCGAGCTTGCGGAATGCGGCGGTGCCGGTCCGCGAATCTCGCCTTTCGTCGACGTGCGCGATGCCGGCGGGCTTCTGCAGCGCGCCGGATTCACGCTGCCGGTCGTCGACACCGACACGATTACCGTCAGCTATTCCAGCGCGCTCGACCTGATGCGCGATGTGCGCGGCATGGGCGAGAGCAATGCCGTGACGGAGCGGCGCCGCAGTTTCACCCGGCGCAGCACACTGCTGCGGGCGGCCGCTATCTATGCCGATCGCTACGCCGATGAGGAGCATCGCATCCCGGCGACCTTCCAGGTCGTGACGCTCACCGGCTGGGCGCCGCACGACACGCAGCCGCGGGCGCTGCGTCCGGGCAGTGCTGTCCATCGTCTGTCGGAAGCCCTGGGTGCCACGGAAATGTCGGGCGGCGAGAAGGCCGATCCCCGGCACGGCCACTAGCGTCCAGAGCCCTGACGTTCAGAGAAAGTCACGCAGCATCGCCACCAGCGGCTTGTCCGCCGGCGGCATCTCGTAGTCGCCCAGGCGGTTTGGCCGCGCCCAGGTGAGTTCCTGCCCTTCGAGCGGCGTCACCGTGCCATTCCAGCGCCGGCACAGGTAGAGCGGCATGAGCAGCTGGAAATCGGGATAGCGGTGCGAGGCGAAGGTAAATGGCGCCAGGCACGAATCGCTGACATCGATGCCAAGTTCCTCCTGAAGCTCACGGCAGAGCGCCGCCTCAGGCGTCTCTCCGGGCGCCACCTTGCCGCCGGGAAACTCCCACAACCCGGCGAGCGGCTTGCCCGGCGGCCGGCGTGCCAGCAGAACGCGGTTGTCCGGATCGAGCAGGGCCACGGCCGCGACGAGCACCAGCCGCACCGGGCTGCGGTCGACCGGCCGTGAAGGATCGCAGCCGTCCTGGGCTGCCGTCGGGTCAGCTCCGGTAGCTGCCATTGATGTCGATATAGCCATGCGTCAGGTCGCAGCCCCAGACCGTGGCGGAGCCTTTGCCGACCCCGACATCGGCTTCGATCACCACGTCGCGGCCCTGCATGTGCCGCGCCACCGGCGCTTCGTCGTAACCCGGCACCGGACCGCCACGCCGCGCGATGGGGATGCCGCCGATGCTGATATCGAGACGGTCGCGGTCGGCCTTCTCGCCGGCCTTGCCGATCGCCGCCACGATCCGGCCCCAGTTGGGATCGGCCGCCGCCACCGCCGTCTTGACCAACGGCGAGTTGGCCACGGCGAGACCGATCTTGCGCGCCGCCGCCGGCGTCTGGGCCCCCTTGATCTTTACAGTCATGAGCTTCTGCGCACCCTCGCCGTCGCGCACGATCTGCAGCGCAAGGTCGAGCAGCACCGCATCGAGCTTGGTCCGAAAGTCCTTGAGCGCGGGATCGCTGGCGCGGGTGATCTTCTTGTGTTTCGCCTGGCCGGTGGCCGCCAGCAGCAGCGTGTCGCTGGTCGAGGTATCGCTGTCGACCGTGATGCTGTTGAACGAGCGGTCGGCGCCGGGGCGCAGCAGATCGCTCAGCACCTTGGCCGGCAGGGCGGCGTCGGTGAAGACGTAGGCCAGCATCGTCGCCATGTCCGGCGCAATCATGCCGGAGCCCTTGGCGAAGCCGCCGATGGTCACGGTGACACCGCCGATCTTCGCCTGAGCGGTGGCGCCCTTGGGATAGGTGTCGGTGGTCATGATGGCGCGCGCCGCCTTGTCCCAAGCCGCCGCATCGAGCGACTCCTTCAGGCCCGGAAGCGTCGTGGTCAGCATGTCGACCGGCAGGGCCTGCCCGATGATGCCCGTCGATGACACAAAGACATCGGCCGCGGTACAGCCCAGCAGCTTCGCGGTCGCGGTCGCGGTGGTCTTGACGGCGCGCGCACCGTCCCTGCCGGTGAAGGTATTGGCGTTGCCGGCATTTACCACCATGGCCCGGCCGCGCCCGCGTTTGGCACTCGTCCGGCACCAGAGGACGGGGGCTGACGCCGTCAGTGAGCGGGTGAAGACGCCCGCGACCGTGGTACCGGGCGCCAGTTCGACAAGCAGAAGGTCGTCGCGGTTGCGATAGCGCATACCGGTGCAGCCGGCGGCAAACCGCACGCCGGGAATGACAGGGATGTCCGGAAACCGCTCCGGAGCCAGCGGGGAGACAGCGAGAGCCATGGCCTGGACCGAATCAGAGGAGGGAAAGAACGCAGCTCAAGGTACCGCGGCGGCCGGGGCGGCGCCACGGTCCCCGAAAAAGGTCGGGCCTTATCGTCGCTGCTGCAGCGGCCGGGCCGGCGTCACCGCGCCGCCGGGCGCCTGGGAGGCGGCGGGTGTGCCATCCAGGTTGAAGACCTCGATCTTGGCGTTCTTGCGCAGGTTGGCAATCGCGCCGTTCATGATCTCCTGCGACATATCGCTGACGATCTTCTCCCGCACCTCTTCCATGGGCTGGGCGGCCGTCCGGCGGGCTTCGACGCGGATGATGTGGAAACCGAACTGCGAGCGCACGGGGGCCTTGCTCGTCTCGCCGTCCTTCATCTTGAAGGCGGCCTCGGAGAATTCCGGCACCATCTCCTCGCGGCTGAAAAAGCCGAGATCGCCGCCCTGCTGCTTGCCGGCCGGATCGATCGAGCGCGTCTTGGCCAACTCGGCGAAATCGGCACCCTTGGCCAGTTCGGCGATGACCTCTTTCGCCTGCACCTCGGTCTGCACGAGGATATGACGGGCGCTGATCTCTTCCTTCGCCGGGTTCGCCTTCACAAACTCGTCATAGCGCTTGCGGATAGTGTCCTCGGTCACCTGCTTCTCGATCATGCGGTTCAGGTAAATTTCCTGCACCACGCGTTCCTCGAACTGGCGGACGCGCCGCTTGACCTCGTCGTCGGCGTCGAGCTTCTCCTTGCGCCCGGCCTCGAAGATCAGCTTGGCATCGATCATCCGCTCGATCAGCGCCGGATAGAGGACCTCCAGCGGCAATTGCTGGAACTGCGGCGGCAGGGCGCGCTGCATCATCACCAGGTCGGAACGATAGACGGCGGCGCCATCGACGATGGCGACCGTCGGATCGGACTTGTCATCGAGAGCCCGGATCTGGGCAACGGCCGAGACGTGAAGTCCTGCCAGCACCCCGAGGCTGAGCGCCACGGGGCGCAGGGCGGTAAGGAAGCTCATGATATTCCTCATAAGGCGGCGCTGGCCGCACGGCGCGCGGAAAGCGGCATCATGCACGTCTCTTAACCATGGGACAAGCACGCCGGGCCGGCCGAAAAGGGGCCGCCGCGCGCGTTGACAGGCCGTTCCCGGCCGCCTATGTCTCAACTCCATATGGCGGCGGGAAAACCGGTCCGCAGCAACCGGATAGGCTCCCGCCCGCTCCCCTACCCCGAGGTCCCGTCCCGCAATGTTCGCCGCTATCGCCCGGAAGTTGTTCGGCAACGCCAACGACCGGGTCCTTCAGAGTCTTCGGCCGCTGGTCGCGGGCATCAACGCGGCCGAGCCCGCCCTCGCCAAACTGAGCGACGACGAGCTGCGCGCCCGCACGCCCTGGCTCAAGGAGCGTCTGGCCAAGGGAGAGAGCCTCGACGATCTGCTGGTAGACGCGTTTGCCACCGTGCGCGAGGCCGGCAAACGCACCCTCGGCCAGCGGCACTTCGATGTGCAGCTGATGGGCGGCGCCGTCCTCCACCGCGGCATGATCTCGGAAATGCGCACCGGCGAAGGCAAGACGCTGGTCGCCACCCTGCCCGTCTATCTCAACGCCCTGAGCGGCAAGGGCGTGCATGTCGTCACCGTGAACGACTATCTCGCCCACCGCGACGCCGAGTGGATGGGGCAGATCTACCGTTTCCTGGGTCTGACGGTCGGCTGCATCGTCCACGGCCTGACCGACGACGAGCGCCGTGCCGCCTACGCCTGCGACGTGACCTACGGCACCAACAGCGAGATGGGCTTCGACTATCTGCGGGACAACATGAAGTTCCGCCTGGAGCACATGGCCCACCGCCCGTTCAACTATGCGATCGTCGACGAGGTCGACAGCATCCTGGTCGACGAGGCCCGCACGCCTCTCATCATCTCCGGGCCGTCCGAGGACTCCTCGGAGCTCTACATCGCGGTCGACAAGCTCATCCCGAAGCTGGTGCCTGAGGATTTCGAGAAGGACGAGAAGGTGCGCGCGGTTTCGCTCACCGAGATCGGCGCAGAGAAGATTGAGACGCTGCTGCAGGAGGCTGGTCTGCTCAAGCAGGGCAGCCTCTACGACATCAACAACATCTCACTCGTCCACCACGTGAACCAGGCCCTGCGGGCGCACAAGCTTTTCGCCCGCGACACCGACTACATGATCAAGGACGGCAAGGTCGTCATCGTCGACGAGTTCACCGGCCGAATGATGGAGGGGCGTCGCTATTCCGACGGCCTGCACCAGGCGCTGGAGGCCAAGGAGCACGTACAGGTGCAGATGGAGAACCAGACGCTGGCCTCCATCACCTACCAGAACTACTTTCGCATCTACCCGAAGCTGGCCGGCATGACCGGCACGGCCATGACCGAGGCCTCGGAATTTGCGGAAATCTACAAGCTCGAGGTGGTCGAGATCCCGACCAACCGCGACATGATCCGCATCGACAACGACGACGAGGTCTATCGCACCGCGCGCGAGAAGGCTGACGCCATCGTCGCCCAGATCGAGGAGTGCCGGAAACGCCAGCAACCGGTGCTGGTCGGCACGGTCAGCATCGAGAAATCCGAAGCGCTCTCGGCGATCCTCAAGAAAAAGGGCATCCCGCATCAGGTGCTGAACGCCCGCTACCACGAGCAGGAAGCCTACATTATCGCCCAGGCCGGCCGGGCGGGCGCTGTGACCATCGCCACCAACATGGCCGGCCGCGGCACCGACATCCAGCTCGGCGGCAATTTCGAGATGCGCCTGCGGCAGGAGCTTGAGGGCGTGGCCGACGACGCCCAGCGCACGCAACGCGCCGAGGCCATCCGCGCCGAAGTCGACGCGGCGCGCCAGCAGGTGGTTGCGGCCGGGGGCCTCTACATCATCGGCACCGAGCGTCACGAAAGCCGGCGCATCGACAATCAGCTCCGCGGCCGCTCCGGCCGCCAGGGCGATCCCGGCGCGTCGAAGTTCTTCCTCGCGCTCGATGACGACCTGATGCGCATCTTTGGCTCCGAGCGCATGGACACGATGCTGCGCAAGCTCGGCCTCAAGGAAGGCGAAGCCATCATCCATCCCTGGATCAACAAGGCCCTCGAGAAGGCGCAGCAGAAGGTCGAAGCCCGCAACTTCGAGATTCGCAAGCAGCTGCTGCGCTACGACGACGTGATGAACGACCAGCGCAAGGTCATCTACGAGCAGCGCAAGGAGCTGATGCGCGCCAGCGACGTCGCCGACCAGGTCGCGGACATGCGTTACGAGGTCATCGACGAGCTGATCGAACGCTGCATCCCCGAGAATGCCTACGCCGAGAAATGGGATACCCACGCGCTGCATGAAGAGGTGCTGCGGGTATTCGGCCTCGACCTCCCGGTCGCCGACTGGGCCAAGGAAGAAGGCATCGCCGACCAGGAGATCAAGGCCCGGCTGATCGACGCTGTCGACCGCAAGTTCGCCGAGAAGGCCGCGAATGTCGGGCCCGAGGTCATGCGGCTGGCGGAGAAGAGCATCCTGCTGCAGTCGCTCGACCAGGCGTGGAAGGAGCATCTCCTCCACCTCGACCAGCTGCGGCAGGGCATCCATCTGCGTGGCTACGGCCAGCGCGACCCGTTGAACGAGTACAAGCGGGAAGCGTTTGAGCTGTTCGAGAAGCTGCTGTCGCAGCTGCGCGAGACGGTGACGGCGATCCTGGCGCGGGTCGAGATCCGTGTAAGCTCGCCCGAGGAGCTGCAGCCGGCCGAGCGCGACCGGTCGCGCTACAGCGAGAATCATCCGGAAGTGGCTATGGCCGAGGCTGGCGCCGACAATGGAGCCAGCCCGATGTCGCCCCGCCCGCCCGCCGGCGCCAAGGTCGCGCGCAACGCCACCTGCCCCTGCGGTTCGGGCAAGAAGTACAAGCACTGCCACGGCCGGATCTGAGGCACGAGGCTGTCCGATGCCGACGAGATTCTGGTTTGCCACCCCGATCTACAAGGGCGCCCTGTCTGACGAAGAGCAGGCGCAGGTCGGGCAGGAGATCGATCAGGCGATCCGGGATTCTCAGACAGCGGCAGCCTTCGGCACACCGTGGCGGGAGCCGGCCCTGTCGACGACCTTCAAGTACGACGGCCAGAGCAACATCATCAAGGAGCGGAACCTCCGCCACCTCGCCGCCCAGATCCTAAAGCACACGCAGCTTTTCTGCGCCGATCTCAAGATCGACCGCTACCAGTCGATGGATATCGAGAACTCGTGGATCAACGTGTCGAAGCCGAGCGGCTTCCAGTTCTCCCACACGCACGAGCCGAGCATGGTCTCCGGCGTCTACTACCACCGCACGTCCGGCAAGGACGGCAACATCATCTTCGAGTCACCCAACGTCTACTTCGGCGCCTACGACTTCCCCAATAACAGCGCCGAGTGCCAGAAGCAGGTCGAGTACACGCCGATTGCCGGCCGTCTCCTGCTCTTCCCGTCGTGGCTGAGCCACCTGGTCGACGTCAACCGCACCCAGGAGGAGCGCATTTCGCTCTCCTTCAACCTGCGGCTCCGACGCAAACCCGACTAAGCTGCCTTGCTTCGGCCAAGTATCGTCGACAGCACCAGGTAGAGCTTGCCGACATCGGCCGTGAGGAAGGTCGCCGAGAGGATGTTCTCGGGATCGATCTCCTTCGCCTCGTTGAGCACACGCTCGAACTGCGCCAGGTAGTCGTCCGCGTATTTGCGGAATTCGCTGTCGTCGCGATAGCGATCCCGGATCTTGCCCTCCGCTTCACCGAAGCTGAGCCGCAGCAGGCGCCGGACGAAGACGCCGCGGTCGCCGCCGATGAAATCGCGCAGAAGCCGCTCGGACAGGCTCGGGTCCAGCGTGCGGCTGAAATCGATGGCCAGCGAATTGAGGCTGTCCACGATCAGGCGCGAGGCCCGCAGGAAGCTCGCCCGCTTCACCGTCAACTCGTTCGAGGCCAGACGCTCGGCTTCGGCCTTGGCGGTCGAAGACGCCGTGATCAGCGCGGACGCCTGATTCTGGAACATCTCCGCCGCGGCGCGCGCTTCGCTGGTGCTGCGGTCACCGGCACTGGTCAGCAGGCGCGTCTCCTCGACGAGCCGGCGCTCGGCGGCGCCCAGCTTCTCCTGCGCCTGGTCTGCCGCGATGTTGAGCGTACGGGTGGTGCGATCGAACGTTTCGCCGACCGACTGGATGCGCGATGCCGCCTGCGACACGGCCAGCGTGATCTCCTCGGCCAGCCGGCGGAACGCGTCGCCGAAGGCGTCGACGCGGGCGGCGCCGGTTTCCGTCGCCCCGGTGAGGTCCTGCGCGCGCCGGCTGAACACCTGGCCAGCCGCATTCATGTCGGCCACAGCCCGGGTCGTGGCTCCCGCCAGCGTGTCGGTTCGGTGATCGAAGCTTGTGCCGAGCTCGCTGAGACGCGCACTGGCCTGGTTGATCGTCGCCACCAGGGCCTCGGCCTGGCTGCGCAGCTCCGCGCCCATTGACGCGGCCTGCGCCGCCGCGCTCTCCATCGCGCCGTGCAGGCGCCGCTCGTCATCCTGCAGAGCCTGATCGACACTCGCGATGCCAGCCACGGATTTCTGGCTGACCTCGGTGACATCGTTCGCCCGGCGCAGCAACGCCTGGCCGATCGCGTCGATCTGTCCAGCGGCCGTGGCGGCCGTCTCGGCCAGCCCGGCGGCGTTGCGCTGCAGCGTCTCGGCCGTGGCGGCGATCCGGCTCTCGGCATCGCCGGCGGTCTCGCCCAGCTCCATCGAACGGCGCCGCAGCGCCTCGCCGATGGACGAGACCTGGGCCGAGGCCTGGTCGGCAGCCACCAGCAGCTCCTGCGACTGCTCGCGGAACAGGCCGCGGGCCTCGGTGACCATGGCGCGCGTCGTGACCGCGGCACGTGCAAACTCGGTCATGCGCTGGCGGAGCGCTTCGGCGACATCGCCGAGGCGCAGAACGGCTTCGTCCGAAACATTGCGCAGGCGGCCAAGCTGCTCCTCGAGCTGCGCGTCGACTCTGGTGACCTTGCCGGCGATCTCCTCCGCGCCATCGAGCATGGTCTGGGTCCGCTGGCGGAATTCGTCGCTGACGCCGCGCACGCGCCCCAGAGCCTGATCGGCGGAATCGGCCATCGCCGCCGCCTGGTTCCTCATCAGCGTGGCGATCTCGTTCGCCCGCACCGCCGACTGCTCGATGGACTTGAACAGCTGCGTCGCCTGGTCGCGCAGCGCGTGGTCGACCGCCCCGATCTGCGTCCCGGCCTCGGCCGCCGCGTGCAACAGCTGCTGGCTGCGCTGCTGCAGGCCGTCGCCGCTCTCACGCAGCCGCGTCGCCGCCTGGGTAGCCGTCTGCGCCAGCTCGGCCGAGCGCTGCTCGAGCAGCGCCTGCATGTCACCCACCCGGCCGGCAGCCCCCGTGGCGATGACCGACAGCTCCTCCGCCTGGCGCTTGAGCCCGTCGCCGGCGCCAGCCAGAACCGTGGCGGCCTGGTTCGCAGTGTCACCGACCTCGCGCGTGCGGTCGCGGAGGCTGTCACCGAGGCGATTGATGCGCTCGGCGGCGCGGTCCGCCGCCCCGTCGATATCGAGAGCACGCTGGCCGAAAGCTTCGCCGAGCTCGGCCGCCCGCGCCAGGCCGCGGTCGGCGGCGTGGATCAGCTCCTGGGTCTGGATGCGGAACCCGTCACCCGAGACGCGCACGCGCGTCAAACCCTGGTCGGCCGCCAGCACGAGCTCCTCGGCCTGGCGGCGTAGCGTCTCGCCTGTCGCCAGGACACGCGCCGTGGCTTGGTCGAGCGCACCGGCCAGCCGATCGGCGTCGCTGTTGAGGCGCTGATTGTGCTCACCGATGCGCGACGACGACTGATCGAGATCGATAGCCCGCCCGCGCAGCGTGGCCCCCAGGGCCTCGAGCGCCGCGGAGGACCGTGACGCCATTGTCGCCAGCGCCTCGGCTTCGTCCCGCAGGCGCGCCTGGGTCGCCTCGGTTTCGCTTCCCAGCGAGACCGTGGCCCGCGCGAGGGCTTCGGCCTCGACGCGCAGCGCATCGCTCGCCGCGTTCGCCTGGCCCGCCACCCGTCCGAGCTCGTCGGTACGCTCGCGCACCGCACCGGCGAGCGCGTCGAGCTGCCGCGTGGCACGATCGGCGAGGGCATCAACGTCGCGCGTACGCAGCTCAATCGTCGAGGCAAGCTCGTCGGCGCGCGCCAGGCCGCGATTGGCCGATTCGCCAATGGCCTCGGCCTGCGCACGGATACCTTCGCTTGCGGCACGGGCGCGCGTCATCGCCTCGTCGGCCTCGCCGCCCATCGCCTCGCTGCTCGAACGGAACAGCGCGTGCACCGCCTCGACCCGGTCGCTGGTTTCGTCGAGGCTGGCGGTCAGCTGGCGCGCCTCGCGGCCCAGCAGAGTCTGCGCCTCGTCGAGACGCGCCGTGGCGGTGTCGATCTCGCCCGTGCGGGTGCGCAGATCCGAGCCCAGGGCCTCGACAGCGCCACCCGCCCGCTCCGCTGCGGCAGCAACCGTCTCGGCTTCGCGCCGCAGACTCGCCTGAGCGGATTCGGCGCTGGCCGTCATGGCGGCCGTAGCACCGGTCACATCGGCCGCCTCCCGGCGAAGCTGCTCGCCGGCCCCCAACGCCCGCACCCGCGCCTCGTCGGCGGCGGTCGCCAGCGCCTCGGCGTCGCGGCGGAAGGCATCGCCAACTTCCTGCGCCTTGCCGGTCGCTGCTTCGGTGGTGGCGGCAATGGTGCGTGTGGACTCGTCGAAGGCGACCCGCAGATCGCCCAGCCGCGACAACCCGTCGCTGGCCGAGAGCTGCATCTCCTGCGCGTGGCGGCGGAACGCCTCGGCCGCGGCGCGCACCCGCGCCGTCGCCTGATCGGCAAGGCCGCCCAGCTCCTGGCCCTGGCGGCGCACGGTCTCCGTGGTGGCCTCCGCACGGGCGCCGACGCGCTCGAGCGTCGCGCCCAGATTCTGCGTCTCGCTGCCCAGCATCGTTGCCAGTTCGCCGGCGCGCGCACCGGCAACGCCGAGCTCCTCGGTCCGCCCGCGCAGGGAATCCCCCATGGCCTGGACGCGCTCGTAGGCCTGGCTCGCCGTCAGCACCAGCTCGCTGATCTGGCGGCGCAGCACCGTCTCGGCCGCTTCGCTGCGCGTCACCAGTTCGGCCGCGAACTGCGACAAGGTCTGGGCCGCCTTCTCCAGCCGGTCGCTGGACGCGCCCGAACGCTCGCCGGCCGTCTCGGCGGCACGCCCCATGACCTCGGCGTAGTGGCTGAACTCCCGCCCCAGATCGCGCGCCCGGGTCATCGCCTGGTCGGTCGCCTGGATGAGGTCGGCCGTCTGCTGGCCCAGGGCCGCTCGCATCTCCTCGGCGCGCGCCACGGCGCGCTCGGTCGTGCCGGCGAGATCCTGCGCCTGCTCGCGCAGCGCCCCGCGAATGGCGTCGGCGCTGGCCGCCGTGCGCTCGGTCACCGCCGAGAGGTCCTCGATCTGCTGGCGCAGGGCTGCGTTGATGGCACGCGACTGCGAGACGGCGCGTTCGGACGCGCTGGTCAGCATCTCGGCCTGCTGGCCGACGGCCGATTCAACCGTCTGCACGCGTGTCGCCAGGAGGGCGGAGATACGCTCCAGCCCGTCGGAATGGCGGCGCAGGGATGCCATCACCTGCATGGCCCGCATGGTCGACTGATCGGAGACGGTGGCGAGCTCCGTCGTCTGGGCGTGCAGCGCCTCACGGCTTTCGCCCAGCCGGGTGACCGCAAGCTCCGAGGCTTCGTTCAGGTTGCGCGCCTGCTCGCGCAGGGATTCGGCAACCGTGCGCACGCGCGTGTCGGTCTCCTCGGCGGGATAGCTCAGGGTCTGCAGCTCGCGGTGCAGGGCGCGCGCCGTGGTCTTGAACTCGCGGCCGCGATCGACGAAAGCGATCACCAGCCACAGCACCAGCAGCGGCGTGGCCACGCCGGAGAGGGCCGCGCCCAGCTCGTGCGGCAGCAAAGCGCCGAGCAGGCTCGCCCAGCCGATCTGGGTCTGAATGTACCAGGCGCAGAGGCTCAGCCAGAGGGCGGAGACAACCAGGCCCGCGATGTAACTGGCCGGAGCGCGCCGGCGCGGTGCCTCGTCGGCGACGACGGCGGTGCTGGCGGGAGTCTCAGGCTCCGGCGTGACGATACGCAGGAAGTTGCGTGGCCCCGAACCTTGTTCCATTGCCCCGCCCCCTCGTGAACTCTCAGGCCGCCTTGCGGCGGCGGCGGATCAGGCCGAGAATCTCGGCCGCCGCGTGCGGAATATTCGTGCCCGGCCCGTAGATCGCCGCGACACCCTGCTGCAGCAGTGGCTCGTAATCCTGCGGCGGAATGACGCCGCCGCAGACCACCAGGATGTCCTCGCCGCCGGCCTTCTTCAGGGCCTCGATGAGCTGCGGCACCAGCGTCTTGTGGCCGGCCGCCTGCGACGAGACGCCAATCACATGCACGTCGTTCTCGATCGCCTGACGAGCCCCCTCGTCGGGCGTCTGGAACAGCGGCCCCACGTCCACGTCGAAGCCGATATCGGCAAAGGCCGTGGCAATCACCTTGGCGCCGCGGTCATGGCCGTCCTGGCCGAGCTTGACCACCAGCATGCGTGGCCGACGGCCCTCCTCGGCGGCGAACGCCGCGACCTCGCGACGGATTTTCTGGAAACCCTCGTCGCCTTCGTAGGCTGAACCGTAGATTCCAGTGACGCTGCGGATCACCGCGCGGTGGCGGGTGAAGACCTTTTCCAGCGCGTCGGAGATCTCTCCGACCGTGGCGCGGGCGCGCGTAGCGACGATGGAGAGCTCGAGCAGGTTGCCTTCACCACTCTGAGCGGCCTTGGTCAGAGCCTCGAGCGCTTCGCGGCAGACCTTCTCGTCGCGCCTGCTGCGCACCGTTTTGAGGCGCGCCACCTGCTGCTCGCGCACGACCGTCGCGTCGATGTCGAGGATGTCGACCTTCTCGACCTTCTCCGGCCGGTACTTGTTGACCCCGACGATCACCTCGTCGCCACGGTCGATGCGCGCCTGCTTGCGGGCCGCGGATTCCTCGATGCGCAGCTTGGGCATACCGGCCTCGATGGCCTTGGTCATGCCGCCCATCGCCTCGATCTCCTCGATCAGCTTCCAGGCGTGCTCGGCGACCGCGGCGGTCAGGCTCTCGACGTAGTAGCTGCCGCCCAGCGGGTCGATGACCTTCGGAATACCGGTCTCTTCGGCGATCACCAGCTGCGTGTTGCGGGCGATGCGCGCCGAGAACGGTGTCGGCAGCGCCAGCGCCTCGTCGAAGGAATTGGTGTGCAGCGACTGCGTGCCGCCCAGCACGGCCGCCATCGCCTCGATCGTGGTGCGGATGATGTTGTTGTAGGGATCCTGCTCGGTCAGCGAAACGCCGGAGGTCTGGCAATGCGTGCGCAGCGACAGGCTCTCGGCCTTCTTCGGGCCGAAGGGCTGGATCATCCGTGCCCAGAGGAGACGCGCCGCGCGCAGCTTGGCGATCTCCATGAAGAAGTTCATGCCGATATTGAAGAAGAACGACAGGCGCGGCGCGAACTCGTCGATCGACAGCCCCTTGCCCAGGGCCGCGCGCACGTAGTCGAGCCCGTCGGCCAACGTGAAGGCGAGTTCCTGCACGCTCGTCGCTCCGGCCTCCTGCAGATGGTAGCCGGAAATCGAGATCGAGTTGAACTTCGGCATGTTCTTCGCCGTGTACTCGATGATGTCGGCGACGATCCGCATGCTGGCATTCGGCGGGTAGATGTAGGTATTGCGGACCATGAACTCCTTGAGAATGTCGTTCTGGATAGTCCCCGCGAGGCAGTTCAGCGGCACGCCCTGCTCCTCGCCCGCCACGACGTAGCCCGCGAGCACCGGCAGTACGGCACCGTTCATGGTCATCGACACGCTCATCTTGTCGAGCGGGATGCCGTCGAAGAGGATCTTCATGTCCTCGACGGAATCGATGGCGACACCGGCCTTGCCGACGTCGCCGACGACGCGCGGATGGTCGCTGTCGTAGCCGCGATGCGTCGCCAGATCGAAGGCGACCGAGAGGCCCATCTGGCCGTTGCGCAGGCATTCCTTGTAGAAGGCGTTCGATGCCTCGGCCGTCGAGAAGCCGGCGTACTGGCGCACGGTCCATATGCGGTTGGCGTACATCGTGGCGCGCGGGCCGCGCACGAAGGGCGCAAACCCGGGCATACCGTCGAGATGCTCGAGAGCTTCGAGATCGGCGGCGGTGTAGACCGGCTTGACTTCGATGCCCTCGGGCGTGCGCCACGTCAGGCCCTCGGGCGACGCGCCCTTGAGCTCTTTGGCGGCAAGGCGCTGCCAGTCCTCCAGCGTCGGTTTCGGCGACTCGGCCAACCTGAGACTCCGTATTGAAGACCAATAATTTAACGCAGGCGCCCGGAGGCTGCCCTGTGGAAATATGTGGATAACTTTGCCGGTGCGGTGCCGGCGAACGCGGCACGGCTTCAGAGGTTTGACGAACACCCTACCCCGGTCCCGCCCCTTGCACCCCCCGCCGCCCGGTGCCATCTTCCCGGCCGCCCGGGCCGGTGACCGGTCCACTTACGGGAATTCCGGCGTCCGCGCCCATACTTCGTGAAATATCTTCGCCTCTCGACGTGGCGCCACCTCATCCTGGGGCCACCCCGCAATCCTCTGTCGCCGGAGACCCGGCGCCACATCCTGCTCGTCGCCTTCTTCGCCTGGGTGGGGTTGGGCGCCGATGGACTCTCGTCGGCCAACTACGGTCCCGAGCTTGGCTTCCTGGCGCTCGAGGAGCACTACAGCCTCGCGATCTTCCTGGCGATCATCACGGCCGTGACCGTGTTCGTCATCGCGCTGAGCTACAACCAGGTGATCGAGCTCTTCCCGTCGGGCGGCGGCGGCTACAAGGTCGCAACCCAGCTGCTCGGGCCCTATGCCGGCCTGGTGTCGGGCTCGGCGCTGGTCATCGACTACGTGCTGACCATCGCCATCTCGGTGGCGAGCGGCGTCGACGCCATGTTCAGCCTGCTGCCCGTCGGCTGGCAGGCCTACAAGGTGCCGGTCGGCCTGGGACTGATCGTCGTCCTCATCGTGATGAACCTTCGCGACATGAAGGAAAGCATCGCGATCCTCATGCCGATTTTTCTCGGCTTCCTGATCATCCACGCCTTCCTCATCCTCTACGGCATCTTCGCCCACGCCGACCGCCTGCCCGAGCTCATCCCCAACGCGGTGCAGGACGCCACCACGATGGCCGACCATCTCGGCTGGTGGGCGGTCATCTCGGTGGTCCTGCTCGCCTACTCGCTGGGCGGCGGCACCTACACCGGCATCGAAGCCGTCTCCAACAACATCGACCGCCTCGCCGAGCCGCGTGTGCACACCGGCAAGGTGACGATGCTCTACATGGCGCTGTCGCTCGCCTTCACCGCCTCGGGCATCATCCTGCTCTACCTGCTGTGGGACGTACGCGAGGTCCCCGGCCAGACGCTGAACGCCGTCGCCTTCGGCGCCATCATGAAGGACTGGACGATTTTCGGCTGGCAGGCGGGAACCGTCCTGCTGACCATCGTGCTGGCCTTCGAGGCCGGCCTGCTGATCGTCGCGGCCAACACCGGCTTCCTCGGCGGACCGGCGGTGCTCGCCAACATGGCGGCCGACGAGTGGATGCCGCACCAGTTCACCTACCTGTCGACCCGCCTGGTCACGAAGTACGGCATCCTGCTGATGGGCGGCGCCGCCCTCGCCATCCTCTGGCTGACCGGTGGCGAGATCCGCATCCTGGTCATCCTCTATTCGATCAACGTCTTCATCACCTTCTCGCTGTCGCTGCTCGGGCTCACCGTCTACTGGGTGACACACCGCACGGGCGCCTGGCCGCGCAAGCTGGCCCTGTCATCCACGGGCTTCCTCGTCTGCGTCGCCATCCTCGCGGTCATCGTCTACGAGAAGTTCCTCGAAGGCGGCTTCCTCACCATCTTCATCACCGGCCTGCTGATCCTGGTCTGCCTGCAGATCAAGCGGCACTACAAGGAGACGCACGCCGCGACCGATGCGGTCGACAAGCTGCTGGTGGTCAAGGAGCCCGAGCCGGTTGCCAATCCGCCTTCTCTCGACCGCGAGGCGCCGACGGCGGCCTTCCTGGTGACGCGCAGCCGCGGGACCGGCATGCACTCGCTGCTCTGGGTCCAGCGGCTCTTCCCCGGCCAGTTCAAGAACATGGTGTTCATCAGCGCCGGCGAGGTCGATACCCACGCCTTCGGCGGTGACCGCGCGCTCGAGCAGCTTGAAGGTGAAGTCGGCAGGACCCTCGGCTACTACGTCAATTACGTGAACAGCCGCGGCATCGCCGCGCAATCTTACAAGAGCTTCGGCACCGACGTCTTCGCCCAGCTCACCGATCTGTGCGAGAAGGTCGTCGCCGACTTCCCCAACACGGTGTTCTTCGCCAGCCAGCTGGTCTTCGTACCGGACAGCTGGTGGAAGCGCCTACTCCACAACCAGACGGCCTTCACCCTGCAGCGCCGCCTCCATCTGCGCGGTTACCAGATGGTGATCCTGCCCATGAAGCTCGGCTGAACCCACGAGGACGATCGATGGCCAAGAAGAACCCGCTGAACCTCAACCCGCTGCAGCTGCGCACGCTCACCCTGCTGCAGGCGCTGGCCACCCTGCCGAACCACGGCACGCCGGCCGACGAGCCCGGCTCGGTCATGGTCTCCAACCTGCCGCATCCGCACGGCGATCATTTCCATCTCGGGCCCTGGGTGGTCATGGCCCGCGACGCCAGCGGCCTGGCCAACGAGGCCGCCTGGGTGGTGCTCGAGCGCAAGGGCCTGATCAAGGGGATGTTCCCCCTGTCCTGCGTCGTCACCGCCGCCGGCATGGGCTACGACACCGGGATGAAGGAGCAGATCCTGCACGGCAGCGACCACTGAGGCGGCCGGCCCAGCCCCTATTCACGATGAGAAAGAACCATAGGGCATATGGGCAATAAGAGACGTTATGTCCAGAGGTGATGCCGGGAAATTTTGCTCCGGCCCCTTAAAAACAAGGCAGGGCGGATGCCTTATTAGACATACTGGACATTATTGGACACGAGCGTTCCCAGCAATCTCAAGGGCTTGCAGACTAATAAAGTTGCCGGCACCGTTTTGACACAATGTGGCGGCGGCGCACTTAGCAGGCGCTGTTGAAGTCCGTCGTGAACCCGGTCACCACTTCAGTTCGGGCAGGATCCAGGTCGGAGCGACGCTGTACTGGGCCATCAGCGCGGCCACGCCCGCCGCGTCGGGGGTGACGCCCGGCTTGTAGCCGAGCTCGTCGGCGTGGATGCCGCCGGGAATGAAGGCGACGTCGATGCCGGCGCGCTGCGCGCCGCTCACGTCGGTGTGGAAGGAATCCCCGGCCGCCAGCACCCGCCGCCGGTCCGACAGGCCGAGCTCCTTCAGCGCGCGCTCGTAGATCGGCCGCTCGGGCTTGCCGTGCTGGAACACATCGCCGCCGAGCATGGCGTAGCGCGCGGCGATCGTGCCGGCGCAGATCAGCCGCACGTCGCCCCGGATCACGTCGAGATCGGGGTTGGCGCAGATCATCGGCAGGCGGCGCGCCAGAGACGCGCGCAGCAGCTCCTCGTGCTGCTCCAGCTCCCACTCGTCGTCCATCGGCCCGGTCAGCAGGATGAAGTCGGCCGTCCTGACGTCCTGGTTGCGCTCGATTCCGTTGCCCTCGAACATGCTGTGGTCGCGCGCGGCGCCGATATGCAGCGCCCGCTTCCCGAGCCGCGCGTGCCAGGGATCGCTGCGGTCGACGATCGCCTGCCAGGCCATCTCGCCCGCCGAGAGGATGCCGTCGAGCATCCCGGGATCGATGCCGATCTGCGTCGTGGTCACGGCGACCGAGGCAGCCCGGCGCGGCCCGTTGGACACCGCCAGCAGCCGTTTGCCGGCCGCCCGCAGGCGCTTGAGCGCGTCGACCACGCCCGGATAGGGTTTCACGCCGTCATGCAGGCAGCCCCAGAGATCGAGGATGAACCCGTCGTAGCGGCCGGCGATGGAGGAGAGGCCGGCGATGACCGGCGGCGGTGTTGGTGACATCGGTGACGTTAGAGTCCGATAGGCTGAAGTTGAAACGCGTTGGCATCGCTGGGCAGAAGCCCCTCTCGGCCACGGAGTGGGGGAGAGGGAGGGGCCCGCGCGTCAGCGCGGGAGGGTGAGGTGGTGCCTTCCACATGCGCCCTCACCCGGCTCGCTTCGCGACGACGCTCCGCGTCGCGCGGAGCTCGCCACCCTCTCCCGCGGTGCGGGAGAGGGGCAGCGTCTTTCGGTGAGAGAGACATCGGTGACGGTTACGCGGTCTCGCGTGCGTCCTTGGAGAGGCGCGGCTCGCCGAAGAGGTAGCCCTGACCGAAATCGACCGGCATGTCGAGAATCTCGACCATGGTCGCCTCGCTCTCGATCTTCTCGACGATCAGATCGACCGCCTGGCGGTCCAGCGCCTGCTTGAAGGCCCGCATGTCGAGACGCTGGCGGGTGGCGCGCGTCTGCTCGATCAGCTTGGCCGCCTCGATCTTGAGGAAGCGGATATGCAGGCTCTTGAGCTCCTCGATGTCGAAATCGATGCTGGTCACCTGGTCCATTGACAGGCGGAAGCCGAGCTTGCCGAGACGGTCGAGCTCCTTGAGCCCGGTGTCGCGGTGCCGCTCGACGCTCGCCTGGCTGAACTCGAACACGAGATAGGGAGCGAGGTCGCGGTTCGCCGCCATGAAGGTGACAAACTCGCGCAGGAAGCGGACATCGGCGAGCGTATGCTCCGAGATGTTGACGAAGATGCCGACCTCGGCGTTGTTCTTCTGCACCCGGCGCACGAGCTGGACGCCGCGGAACAGCAGCATGTTGTCGACCGCGGCGATCAGCCCGGCGCGTTCGGCCACGCCGAGATAGCTCTCGGGCATGAGGATCGAGCCGTCCTCGGCGCGGACGCGGCTGAAGCACTCGTAGTGCCGGCGCTTGCGCTGCGGCAGGCTGACGATCGGCTGAACGAAGAGGTCGACGCGGTTGTCGCGCAGCGCCTCGCGCACCATCTCCAGCACTTCCTCGTCCGGCAGCCCGGAGAGAACACGCGGCGGCTGCGCCGGTGCGTCGGGCCTCTCAGCCGGCGCCTTCTCGGCCCCGTCGACGAGATAGGCGGGCTTGCCCTTGACCGGCTTGCCCGACGACAGCTGCTCGACCAGGCCCTGCAGCACGCGGACCTCGGTCATCACCGTCTCGATCTCCTGGGCCTGGCCCTGGCGCTGCTCGGTGACGGTGCGGATCGCCTCGTAGATCTGGCGGGCCTCGTCGCGCGCGCGCGCCAGCTCGTGGCGCAGCTCGCCGTAGCCCGAGCGAACGACATCGATTTCCTTCGCCTCGTCATCGCCGCGTCGCAGCCGGGCGCTGGCCAGATGCACCAGGGCGGCCACCAGGACGATGATGGCGCCGATCTCGACCGCGCCGCGCGTGTCGAGCTGGGGGATCATGTGAGGCAGCGCCACGGTCACCGCCCCCGCGACAACCGCGTATCCGAGGGCGATCAGGACGTGACTGATGGCGGGCATGCCGTGTTCCGCGGGGTGGGGCGACTCGGGGCCGCGCTTCGCCTTAAGTGGCGGCAGATTGACGCAAGGCCGCGCGGCCGGTCAACGCCGAATGGCCCCCTGGGCGGTCCCCACGGCATCCGCAACGCGGGCAAAACCGTCGCGGCGCAGCAGGGCGGCAAGCTCACGGGCGATGCGCCCGATCAGCGCCGGCCCCCGGTAGACCAGCGCCGAGTAGAGCTGCACCAGCGAGGCGCCGGCCCGGATCTTGGCATAGGCGTCCTCGCCCGAGGCTATGCCGCCGGTGCCGACCAGCGTCATCCGCCCGCCGGTGGCGGCGTACATGTCGGCCAGCACGCGGGTCGAAAGATCGAAAAGCGGGCGGCCGGACAGCCCGCCGGTCTCCTCGCGATGCGCCGAGCGCAGGGTCGCGGGCCGGGTGATCGTCGTGTTGCCGACGATGAGGCCGGCGATGCCGGCGGCCAGCGCCACCTCGGCGATGTCGCGCTTGTCCTCGTCGGCGATGTCGGGCGCGATCTTGAGCACCAGCGGCGGCGGCTTGGGCAAGGTCGCCAGGACCGTCTGCACACGGCCGATGAGCTCCTGCAGCGGCGCCTTGCCCTGGAGCGCGCGCAGGCCCGGCGTGTTGGGCGAGGAGACGTTGCACACCAGGTAGTCGCAATAGCGGCCGAGCGCCGCCGCTCCGAGCTCGTAGTCCGCGGCGGCGTCGGCCGTATCCTTGTTCTTGCCGAGATTGGCGCCGACGATGCCCGCGCTCGGCCGCGAGGCCAGACGCGGCACGGCCGCCGGCAGGCCCTCGCAGTTGAAGCCAAGGCGGTTGATCACGCCCTCGTCCTCGCTCAGGCGGAACATCCGCGGCCTGGGATTGCCGGGCTGCGGGCGCGGCGTCACGCTGCCGATTTCGACAAAGCCGAAGCCCAGCCCGAGCATGGCGTCGGGCACCTCGGCGTTCTTGTCGAAACCGGCGGCAAGGCCGATCGGGTTGGGAAACTCGATGCCCCATACCGTCGTGCGCAGGCTCGGCTCGTCGACCGCAGCGGACCGCGGCACCAGCCCCCGCTTCAGCGCCTGGATGGCAAGACCGTGCGCGCGCTCGGGATCGAGCGACCGCAACAGCGGGCCGACAAGCGAGTAGAGGTCAACCACTACCCCTCACCCGCTCGCTGCCGCTCGCGACCTCTCCCGCAAGGGGAGAGGTGAATTGAAAGCATGCCGGAACTAACCCTCTCCCCTCGCGGGAGAGGGTGACGCCGAAGGCGTCGGGTGAGGGGGAGTTGGGGACAGCCACTACCTCAGCCCCCACGGGAAAACATGACTTCCATCCTTGCCCAGCGGCAGCACCGCAAAGCGCTTAACGGCCGAGGGCGGCAGGTCGCCATAGAGATGAGGGAACAGGGCGCCGCCGCGCGAGGGCTCCCAGCGCAGCGCAGGTCCCAGGGCCGCAGCATCGGCTTCGAGGATGACTAGGTTGTCCTGCCCGGCACGGTGCTTCGCGACGCTGGCTACGACCTGGGAGGCATCGGAGAAGTGGATGAAGCCGTCGGCGCGGTCCTGCGACGATCCGGGATAACGGCCGGCGCGCCGCGCCGCCTCCCACTCGTCCGCCTTACAGACATGATAGATCAACGAATCGGTCACTGCCCGCGCAACTTAGCGGCGCGCGCCTCGCGCCACAACGGCCTGACCGGCGCCGCGTCCCAAGCATCGCCTCGCGGAGGTGGCGGCGCTGCCTGGCCTCCCGACTCTCCTCACCGGCATCGATGGCGTGACGATGCGCAGCCTCTGCGAATTCAGAAGTCCGCCGCGCGTACCAGGACGGAACCGTCCGGCTCGATCAGCCCGTTTTCGTATTTGTGGATGGCGATCTCTTCGGCAACGTCCCGCGCCTCGCTGAAAGCCGTCAGCACCGCCGTCGTCTCCTCACCCTGCAGTCCGACCTGGTCGTGCAGCGCTTCGAGGCTGAGCCGGCAAAGGATGCGTTCCCCGCCGCGGTCGGCCGGAAAGGTGATCACGTTGGCGCTGGGGTCGAAGCTGCAATCGTCAGGGAAGGTAAGCAAGGCCAGTCCTCCAACTCGGGAGCCTCGCAGAAGATGCGGTGGTCGGCGCCGGGTTCAAGCCTGGCCGGACGAGCACGGATTTCGCGAAAGGAGGAAGAGAAGCAAAGGAATAACCACCCCGTCACGCCCAGGCTCCAAATCGGGCCGACCGATTTCCTGCCCCGGCGGAATCAGCATCACTTCTCTTTTTATAATCAATAGCTTAGACTTTAGGGCCGGAAGACCGCCCAGGCGACTCAAAAAACCTATCGCTTAAGCATTTGATTCTATTTCTCGCCTCTCTGGTAACTCTTTCCTAGTAGCCGGCGCCCGCCAACTGTGCAAAAATTCTCACATGCTGTTACGTCACGCCGATATCTGGCAGGCCATCGACCAGCTCGCCAACGAGCACGGATACTCTCCGTCCGGCCTGGCGCGCCGCGCCGGGCTCGACCCCACGACCTTCAACAAATCGAAGCGTATTGCCCGCGACGGCCGGCCGCGCTGGCCGTCCACCGAGAGCATCGCCAAGATCCTGGAGGCGACCGGCGCCACCATCGGCGAGTTCGTCTCCTATGTCGGCACGGTCCCCAGCAGCGGCGGCGCCATGCGCCGCATCCCGGTCATCGGCTACGCCCAGGCCGGCGCCAAGGGCTACTTCGACGACGCGGGATATCCCACGGGGAATGGCTGGGATGAGCTGCTTTTTCCCGAGATCAACGACACCCACGCCTACGCGCTGGAGATCGCCGGCGACAGCATGGAGCCGGTGTATCGCGACGGCGACACGATCATCGTCTCGCCCGCGGCCAGCCTGCGGCGCGGCGACCGCGTCGTGGTCAAGACCACCGAGGGCGAGGTCATGGCCAAGCAGCTGGCGCGGCGGGGTGCCCGCAAGGTCGAGCTTCTCTCGCTCAACTCGAACCACCCCGACCGCACGCTGACCACCGAGCAGGTCTCCTTCGTCCATCGCATCGTCTGGGCGAGCCAGTAGCCGCGCCCACGGTCGTATAGGCCGCGCGGCGCCCTAAGACTCAGAGTCCATCCTGCGGAATCTTTTCGGCTCTCCCCGATAGGATTTCGATCACGCAGCGCGCCGCAACTACGACGCCAGGATTTCCCGGCGCTGCTGCTCGATCGTCGCCTGGTCGAAGACCGCCTTGTAGGCCTTCACCGTGGCCGGCCCGGCACCGCCGACAAAGGTCTGGCCGACGAGGATCATGGTGACCTCATCGCCGCCATAGGTAAGCGGCAGGTAGAGCCGCCGCGTGAGCATGTGGGTGCCGACATCCCAGCGGAAGAGGCTGGAGGAATAGACCGGAGCCCGGAAACGGCAGGCATCGCGGTAGAGCTCGTGGATGAAGTCACGGTAGCTGCCCTCGGTCATGATCTCGTCGAGGAAGCGGCCGGTGGTCTCGAACCCCCAGCGCTCGACGATCGCCGTGCCGACCAGCCGGTTGCGGAACCGGACCCCGCCATCGACGACGTCGACCAGGCCCACATTGGGCAGCAGGCCGGGACCGATATCGACCGGATCGATGTCGCGGCGGTCGGGTACGGCCCGCGTGCCGCGCCGGTGGTTCCAGTAGGCGTGAAGCGCCGTCAGCACCGCGTCGTTGTCGAGCGGTGCGCGCGCGTCCGGGACAGGGGAAACAGCCATTGGCCGCATTCTAGCGGCAAATCGGCCGGCGAACAGGCCAGGCGCCGGCGTGCCGGCGATTCAGCGGGCGATGACCGAGGACAGAGCGGTGCGGCGGAGCGTTCCGCCGAGCTCGAAGATGATCGCCCGGCGGGCGGCGTCGAGGAACTCGGGAGCCGGTGCCGGACCCGGAGCCAGCCCGATTTCACGCTCCATGACCCGGGCGCGCTGGGCGGCCTCGCTGTCCCAGGCGGCGAACCATTCGGGCGTGTTCGCCGTGGCGGTGTAGCGGCCCATCTCGGCGGCGATGGCGTCCAGATCCCCACCATCCGCCTTGAGTCGGGCGGCGTGGTAACGCGTTTTCAGGCGATGGAAATCAACCGGCATCCATCGAAAATGGGGCCGCAAGCGTGGCCGTTCCACCCGGCCCATTGGAGGTAGGGCGCCCTCAGGTGCGGGCGAACGCCACGAATCCCGCGAGGAATTCCCGCAGCTGCTCGCGCACCTTGTCGTCGCTCAGCGTGCCGTCAGCGGCGAAGGCCTGGCCGGCGCGGGAGACCAGCAGGCGGCCCGGGCTCCAGAAGCGGACACCGAGTGTACGGAAAACCGGCAGCCAGGCGCTCTGGGCCAGGATGGTGCCGAAGCCGCCCGGCGAGGCCCCGATCAGCGCCACCGGCCGGTCGGCGAAGACGCGCTTGATGTCGGAGGACGGGCGCGACAGCCAGTCGATGGCGTTCTTGAACACGCCCGGAATCGAGTTGTTGTACTCCGGCGTCACCAGCAGCAGCCCCTGCGAGGCGGCGATCGCCTCCTTGAGCGCGCTGACCGGTGCCGGGATGCCCTGTGCCTCGACGTCGCCGTCGTAGAGCGGAATGCCGCGGATCGTACCGATGCTCAGCGTCGCATCCTGCGGCATGAGCGAAGCCGCCGCGCGGAGCAGCGAGGCGTTGAACGAGGCCTTGCGCAGGCTGCCGGCGATACCGACGATCCGGGTCATGACGCCTCCCTATTTCGCGAGTTCGCCTTTCAGGGCGCGGGTGATCAGCGCCTGGGTCTCGGCAAGGCCGTAGATCTGGACGAAGGAGCCGAGGCGCGGGCCCTGCTCGGTGCCGAACAGCACCTCGTAGACCGCCTTGAACCAGCCGCGCAGGTCCTGGGCGTAGCCGTGGCGCTTGCCGACCTCGTAGAGCTCGAACTGGATTTTCTCCGCGTCCGAATCGGGCGGCATCTTTTCCAGAACCGTGATCGTCTCCGTGAGAGCCCCCCGCTCCTGCTCGGTCGGCGGGCGGAAGACGCGGGTCGGCTTGACGAAGTCGCGGAAATAATTGACCGCACGCTCGACCAGCTGGTCGAGCAGCGGGTGAGTCGCCGGCGAGGTCTCGGGCGCGTAGCGGCTGATGAAGCCCCAGAGCACCTGCTTGTCCTCGGTGTTGGCCACGCCCACCAGGTTCATCAGGATATTGAACGGCAGGCCGTCGTCTTCCTGCGGCGGCGTGCCGGAATGGATGTGCCAGACCGGGTTGTCGAGCTTCTCCTTCAGCGCCTGCGTGGGAAAGCGCTTGAGCGCCGTCAGGTAGTCGTCGATCTGGCGCGGGATCACGTCGAAATGCAGGCGCTTGGCGCTCTTGGGCGAGCTGAACATGAAGAGCGACAGGCTGTCGGGCGTGCCGTAGCGCAGCCACTCCTCGACGGTGAGGCCGTTGCCCTTGGACTTGGAGATCTTCTCGCCCTTCTCGTCGAGGAAGAGCTCGTAGGTGAAGCCCTCGGGCGGCCGGCCGCCGAGGATGCGGCAGATCGCGCCGCCGACCTTCACCGAATCGATCAGGTCCTTGCCCGACATCTCGTAGTCCACGCCCAGCGCCGTCCAGCGCATCGGCCAGTCAACCCGCCACTGCAGCTTGCAGTTCCCGCCGGTCACCGGGACCTCGAACATCCCCTCCACCTCGTCCTTGAAGACGATGGTGCCGGCATCAGCCTTGATTTCGACCGCGGGCACCTCGAGCACCTGCTTGCGGCCGTCGCGCACGCGGATGGGCATGAACGGACAGTAGGTGGCGCGGCGCTGCTCGCGCAGTTCCTTGAGCACCACGGCGGTCGCCTGCTCGTAGTGGCGCAGCACCTTGAGCAGCGTCTGGTCGAACCGGCCGGAGCTGTACCAGTCGGTCGAACTCTGGAACTCGTACTCGAAGCCGAAGGCGTCGAGAAAGGCGCGCAGCCGCGCGTTGTTGTGATGGCCGAAGCTCTCGTATTTGCCGAAGGGATCCGGCACCGAGGTCAGCGGCGAGCCGAAGCTGCGCACCTTGTCGCCGACGAATTTTCCGACCATCTCCTGGTTCGGCACGTTGTCGGGCACCTTGCGCAGCCCATCCATGTCGTCGGAGAAGGCGAAGAGCTTCGTCGGGATGTCCGACATGGTGCGGAAGGCGTGACGCACCATCGAGGTGCGCACCACCTCGCCGAAGGTGCCGATATGCGGCAGGCCTGACGGGCCGTAGCCGGTCTCGAACAGCACGTAGCCCTTGGCCGGCGGCTTGTTGTCCAGCCGCTTCAGGATCTTGCGCGCCTCCTCGAAGGGCCAGGCGCGGCCCTCGAGGGCCTGGTTGCGAATGTCAGTCATGGGCCGCGGAAGCTACGGGCCATGAGGCAATAACGCAAGTACCGCCGCGACTTAGCCGCTATAGTCGCGGGCTTCCATGACGATTCGACTCCCCGCCCTGGTCGCCCGGCTGTCGCGCGCCGCCTGGCTAAGTCCTGACGGTGAAATCGAAATTCTCGCCGCCCGCGACGCCGCCCTGCGCGCTAACGAGCAGCCGCCACTGGTCGTGCACGCGCCCGCCACGGCGCGCCGCCTCGGGCTGGAGCGTCTCAAGGCTTTCGACCTGCTCGAGCTCTTCGCCTTCGTGCGGCCCGCCCGTTTCTGCCTGCCGACACCGCGCGGTCTTGCCGAGGCGCTTGGTGAGACGACGCACGACTCTCCGGAGGACGAAGCCATCGCCCTGCCGCGCCACGCGGCGACGCTGCTGGACGAGTTGCGGGCGCACCACGACCCGGACGCGATTGCCACCGCCCGCGTCATGGCCCGCGGCGGCTGGCTGTGGGGCCCGCTGGTGCTCGACGCGCTGGGCGACGCGCCCGATGCCTACACCCGCCACCGTTCCAGCGAGGCGCTGGAGCCCTGGCGCACGTTAGGTGAATGGGCGGAGCACGCGCCCGAGCCGCCGCCCGGCCACTGGCCGGTCGAGCCGGTGGAGGCGCGTGCCCGCCTGATCAAGATGCTCGGCGCCGATGCCGAGCCGCGGCCCGAGCAGGCCGACTACGCCTCGGCCGTCAGCCAGGCCTTCCTGCCGCGCGCCGAGGAAGGCGTACCGCGCGCCGTCATCGCCGAGGCCGGCACGGGGGTCGGCAAGACCCTCGGCTATCTCGCGCCGGCGACGCTGTGGGCGGAGAAGAACCAGGGTGCGGTCTGGGTCTCGACCTACACGCGCAACCTGCAGCACCAGATCGACCGCGAGCTCGACCGGCTCTATCCCGAGCGCGACGACAAGACCCGCAAGGTGGTGATCCGCAAGGGCCGCGAGAATTATCTCTGCCTGCTCAATGTCGAGGAGGCGGTGGGCGCGCTGACTACGCGGCCGCAGGACGCGCCCGCTCTCGGGCTGATGGCGCGCTGGGCCAAAGCGACGCGCGACGGCGACATGATGGGCGGCGACTTCCCCGCCTGGCTGCCCGACCTGATCGGCAAGGCGCGCACCCGCGGCCTCGCCGACCGGCGCGGCGAATGCATCTACGCGGCCTGCAGCCACTATCACAAGTGTTTCATCGAGAAGAGCGTACGCCGCGCCCGGCGCGCCGACATCGTGGTCGCCAACCACGCGCTGGTCATGTACCAGGCGGCGCTCGCCAATACCGGCGTGGGCGGCGGCGACGATACGGGTGCGCCGCAGCGCTACGTCTTCGACGAGGGCCACCACGTCTTCGACGCCGCCGACAGCGCCTTCTCCGCCTTGCTTTCGGGCGAGGAGGCGCACGATCTGCGCCGCTGGCTGGTCGGGCCGGAAGGCGGGCGGAAATCGCGCGCCCGCGGCCTCCGCTCGCGCGCCGGCGACCTTGTGGCCGACGATGTTGCCGCCGAAAGGCATCTCGACGACGCCTTGCAGGCGGCGCGCGCCCTGCCTGCGGACAACTGGCTGCAGCGCATCGCCGGCGGCAAGCTCGCCCGCAACCCGGTCGGGCCGGCGGAAAATTTTCTCGTGCTGGTGCGCGACCAGGTCTACGCCCGCGCCAAAGACATCGAAGACGGCTACAGCGTCGAGACCGATGTGCGGCCGGCCGAGCCGGCGCTGATCGAGGCGGCCCTGCTGCTCGACCGGGCGCTGGAGCGCCTGGAAAAGCCGATGAAGGAGCTCGCCAAAGGCCTGATGGCGAAGCTCGACGAGAAGGCCGCCGAGCTCGACACGGCCACACGCCAGCGCATCGAGGCGGTGGCGCGGGGTCTGCGCCGGCGGGCCGAGACCATCGTCGGCGGCTGGCGGGCGATGCTGCGCTCGCTCTCCGACGAGAAGCCGCCCGAGGAGTACGTCGACTGGTTCTCGGTCGAGCGCGCCGACGGCCGCGACCTCGATGTCGGCTTCCATCGCCACTGGATCGACCCGACCATTCCCTTCGTCGAGGCGGTGGCCCGGCCGGCGCACGGGCTGCTGGTGACTTCCGCGACGCTGACCGATGTCACCGAACCGCGCAAGCCGAAGCGCGGCGAGGAGCCCGGCGACGATGCGGCCGAGGACCCGATGGAGCTGGGCTGGCGCGCCGCCGAGGCGCGTACCGGGGCGCGTCACCTGCCGGAACGGTTGCGGGCCCGCGTGCCCTCGCCCTTTGACTACGCCGCGCGCACGCGCGTGCTGGTGGTCAACGATCTGCGTCGCGACGACATCAGCCAGGCGGCCGCCGCCTATCGCGAGCTGTTCCTGGCCGCCGGCGGTGGTGCGCTGGGCCTGTTCACTGCCATCCAGCGCCTGCGTGGCGTGCATCGCCTTTTGTCGGAGCCGCTGGAGCGGGCCGGGCTGTCGCTCTGGGCCCAGCATGTCGACGGGCTCGACACCTCGACCCTGATCGACATCTTCCGCGCCGACGTGAATTCCTGCCTGCTGGGCACCGACGCGGTGCGCGACGGCGTCGACGTGCCGGGGGCGAGCCTGCGGCTGATCGTCTTCGACCGCGTGCCCTGGCCGCGGCCCGACATCCTGCACAAGGCGCGCAAGGGCGCCTTCGGCGGCAGCGCCTATGACGACCGCATTACAAGGCTACGGCTCAAGCAGGCCTACGGCCGCCTGATCCGACGCGCCGACGATACCGGGGTCTTCGTCATGCTCGACTCACGCCTGCCCTCGCGGCTGCTGACGGCATTCCCACCGGGCGTCGAGGTGCAGCGCCTCGGACTCGCCGAGGCCATCCGCATCACCCAGGAATTCCTCGGCAATTAAAGCGCGTCGGCGCCGAACGTGTCGCAGGTCTTGAGCTCGCCGGATTCGAGGCCGCGGCGGAACCAGCGCACGCGCTGCGCCGAGGTGCCGTGGGTGAAGGAGTCCGGCACCACCCGCCCCTGCGCCTGACGCTGCAGGCGGTCGTCGCCGATGGCGCTGGCGGCGTTGAGCGCCTCCTCGATGTCACCCTCCTCCAGGACGCGCCGGGCGCGGTCGGCGTGATGCGCCCAGAGTCCCGAGAAGCAATCCGCCTGCAGCTCCATACGCACCTGGTAGGCGTTGGCCTGGGCGCGCGTCAGGCGCTGCTGCGCGGCGCGGACGCGCTCGGCGATGCCGAGCAGGTTCTGCACGTGATGGCCGACCTCGTGGGCGATGACATAGGCCTGGGCGAAATCGCCCGGCGCGCGGAAGCGCTGGCGAAGCTCGGCGAAGAAGCTGAGATCGATGTAAACCCGCTGATCGGCCGGGCAATAGAACGGGCCCATCGCCGACTGCGCGAAGCCGCAGGCGGAATCCACGGCGCCGCTGAACAGCACCAGCCGGGGTTCGCGATAGGTCTGGCCGTTGCGGCGGAAGAGCTCACCCCAGGTCTGCTCGGTGTCGCCGAGCACGGCGGCGACGAAGTCGCGCGCTTCCTTATCGGCCGGAGTGCTGGATGGCCGCGACTGCTCGACCGGCACCGGCATGCCGCCATCGAGCAGGATGCGCGGATCGAAGCCGAAGATGGCGCTGGCCAGCAGGACGATGACCACGCCGCCAATGCCCATCCGGCCGCCGATCCCGCCGCCACCCATGCGGAAGCCGCCGCCGAAGCCGCCCATGCCGCGGCGGTCCTCGATATTGCTGCTGCGTCGGAGATCCTGCCAGCGCATGACGAACCCTTGCTGTTAGCCCCCCGCAGCTAAACGGTGCGGCGCCCGCGACGTTCCGGCGGCGGGAACCCATCCGTCAGGATAGGGGTTCTAGCCGGAAGGAGGAGCGGCAATGATGAAAAGCCGGCGTGGCCGTTATCGCTGGAACGACCGGGGTGTCCTCACACCGGCAGCGTCATCCGGAGACGCGGCAAAGCCGCCGGGTGAGGACATCTGTCCCGCCTGTCGCGGCAAGGGTCAGATCGGCGGGCAGGAATGCCCGCAATGCGGCGGCAGCGGCAAGGCTGTCGACGCCATCGGCGATCGGTGACCGGCCGATTCTCCCTACGCCGCCAGCCGGGCTTCCGCCTTGGCGTAGTCGAAGTCGAGCGGTGCCACACGCCCGTTGAGTGCGTCGTCGAATTTCTTGCCGTCGAGCGGGTAGCCGAACTGCGAGTTTCGCATGGCGATACGGCCCTTGAGCTGCTCGACCGAGATGCGCTCGAGGTGCTGCCACTCCTCCTGGGTCAGGCCCTCGACGTCGAGGCCGACGATCCCCTTGAGCATGTGGCCGAACTCGTCGTCGTAGACCTTGGAGCAGGCCGTGGCGATCAGCGCGTTGCGCTTGCCGTGCGGGCCGCTCGTCTGGGTCTTGAGCTTCATGCCTTCGGAGAACAGCGTGCAGTAGCCGCCCTCGGTGAAGCTGGTCGCCCGTGTGCCGAGCTTGAGATTCTCCTTCTTGTGCCTGAACCGGATGTTGGTGAGATCGAGGTCCTCTTTCCAGCCGGTCTTCAGCACATGCGGGTTGAGCTTGGGCTCGCCCGGCTCGCCCATGCCGTCATAGGCATCGGCAAAGGCCGTGTAGTGCGCGAACTCGGCCCACAGCCCCTCGGCGATATCGAGCACCTCGTGACGATCGATTTCGAGGTCGATCTTGGGGAACAGCGCCACCAGCTGCTCGGCCGGACCGAGGAAGATGCCCTTGTCGAGCGGCGCCAGGCCGGAGCCCCAGACCTCCTTCGAGCACTGATAAGCCAGCCACTTGCGGTCGCTCTCGCGCGTGCGCTTGTCCCAATTCCAGTAGGTACGGAAAACTTCGGCCTCGCCGGCCCAGTAGGGTGCGGCCGCGTCGATCAGCCGCTTGAGGTTGGCGCTGACGCCCATGATTTCCTCCCGAAAAATCGTCCGTATACAGACTAACTCAACCGCCCCCGCCGCTCAAGGCGAGGGGCGGACATCACCGAATGCGATCATGGCGACCGACAGCGTGACGAGCGAGAGAACAGTCGAGGCCAGGATGACCGCCGAGGTCCGCTCGATATAAACCCGGTACTGCTGGGCAACCACGAAGGCGAGCGCGCCAGTGGGCAGGGCTGCGAGGATCACGGCGCTGGCCGTCCAGAAAGGCGGCATGTCCAGCGCCAGCGCGATCAGCCAAGTCACCAGCGGGTAGACGACCAGCTTGATCGCCACCAGCAACGCGGACTCCGCCGCCTTGCGGCCGCGCACCAGCGTATCGAGTGGACGCGAGGCGATGAACAGGCCGACAGCGAACAGCGCACACGGTCCGGCTGACGCCGCCAGCAGGTCGCCGAAGGTCGCCAGGGGTTTGGGCAGGGTCAGACCGGCGGCGCTTACGGCAAGACCGGCGAGCGGGGCGACGACCAGCGGGTTGGTGATCAGCGAATGACCGACATCGATCAGCACGCGGCCGAGATGCTGCTCGGTGCCTTGCGCCATCTCGACCAGCGCGATCATCGCGCCGGTTATGACCGCGCCATTGATCACCGCGGCGATCACTGCCGGCAGCATCCCGTCGGGTCCGTAAGCCGTCATGTAGAGCGGGATGCCCATGTAGCCGGTGTTGGCAAAGGTGCCGTTCATGCCCGCCATCGACAGTTCGGCGGCGCTGCCCGGAAACACGAAACGCCAGACCACGACAACCGCGATAAAAGCGACGATCGCCCCGCCCAGATAGGCGGCGATGAACGGCAGGTTGAGGGCCTGCGCCACCGGGATCCGGGCCATGCCGAGAAAAAGCAGTGGCGGCAGGGCGAACCAGTAGACGAAGCCGTTGAGCGCCTGCGAGCTCTCCTGACCGAGGATTCGCAACCGGCCCGCGGCAACCCCGGCAAAGATCAGGCCGAAAACCGGCAGGACGACATCGAGAATGGCGCGCATTGAGGGGGCGAAGCTAGGGCCGGGCTGTCCGCTTGTCGAGCACGGCTATCCGAAAGGAATAGTCGTCCCGCGGCTTCTCATCCCCAGATTCGAGATCATGCCTCCCGATTCATCCGATCCCGTCTTCCCCAAGGAGACGCACGTGAAGCGCCGCCGCTCGGACAGCTATCGCAAACGCGAGATTGCCGGCCGTCGGCTGCGGCCCGAGACCCTGATGATGGGGTATGGCTACGACCCGCACCTGTCCGAGGGCTCCCTCAAGGTCCCGGTGTTCCAGACCTCGACCTTTGCCTTCCGCACGGCGCAGGAGGGCAAGGATTTCTTCGCCATCATGGCGGGGCGCCAGCAGGCGGACGAGGACCACCCGCTCGGCCTGATCTACTCGCGCTTCAACAATCCCGACCTCGAAGTGCTCGAGGACCGGCTGGCGCTGTGGGAAGACGCCGAGGCGGCGCTGGTCTTCTCGAGTGGCATGGCGGCGATCTCCACCACGCTCTGGGCGTTCGCCCGCCCGGGTGACGTCATCGTGCATTCCGAGCCGCTGTACGGCGGCACACAGACCTTGTTCCAGAATTTCCTGCCGCAGTTCCGCATCCGCGCCGTGGGCTTCCCCGCCGATGCCGGCCCCGAGGCGCTGGAGCGCGCGCTCACCGATGCGCGCGCCAAGGGCAAGGTCGCGGCCATCTTCGTCGAGACGCCGGCCAACCCGACCAACGGGCTGGTCGACCTTGCCGCCTGCGCCGCCGCCGCCGACCGCTATGGCGAGGAGACCGGCCAGCGCCCGCCGGTGATCGTCGACAACACCTTCCTCGGCCCGCTCTGGCAGCACCCGCTGGCGCTGGGCTGCGATCTCTCCGTCTACTCGCTGACCAAATACGCCGGCGGGCACAGCGACCTCGTCGCCGGCAGCGTCGCCGGCTCGGCCAGGCTGATCCAGAGGATCCGCAGCGTGCGCTCCAGCCTCGGCACGATGACCGAGCCCTATACCTGCTGGCTGCTGCTGCGCAGCCTGGAGACGCTGCGTCTGCGCATGACGGCGGCGATGGAGAACGCGCGCAAAGTCGCGGCCTTCCTGCGCGGCCACCCCAAGGTCAGTGCTGTGCAGTTCCTCGATTTCCTGTCGCCCGACGACCCCGGCTATGCGCTCTACAGGTCGCAGTGCGAGGCGCCGGGCTCGACCTTCTCCTTCGAGGTCGCCGGCGGCGAACCCGCCGCCTTCCGTGTGCTTGATGCCCTGCAGGTGATCAAGCTGGCCGTCAGCCTCGGCGGCACCGAGAGCCTGGTCTCGCACCCGGCCTCGACCACCCATTCCGGATTGCCGCCCGAAACTCTGGCGCGCATCGGCATCACGCCGGGGCTGGTGCGTCTTTCGGTGGGCGTGGAGAACGCCGAGGACCTGATCGCCGATCTCGACCAGGCCCTCGCCAAGGCGTGAGCGTTACTGCGCGCCGGCTTCGAAGCGCAGTTCCTGCACCTTCACCATCCGGCCGTGGATCGGCAGGACGGTGTCGACCTGCAGCCCAAGACGGTTGAGGTTCTCCCACAGGTTCAGGGTCACCGGGTTGAGGTTGGCCGGCCGAGCGGTGACCGGCGCCCGCGGGCTGAAGGCGTCACCGACGATCAGGATCTTCTCCTGCGGCAGGTAGCCGATCATGAAGCCGTCGGCGTGCTGGTTGTTCTTCAGCACGTGGATCTCGACGACACGGTTGCCATCGGTCAGCACCCGCATATCGCCCACTGACTCGAACTTCGCTTCCTTGCCCGAGCGCGCCAGGCTGTCCGGGCTGAGCGTGCGCGGGTTGGCGTAGACCTGCTCGAAATAGGCGCGTGCCGTCTCGTGGACGAGGAGCGTCGCCCCCTCGGCCGCCGCCGCACGCAGACCGCCGGAATGGTCGAAATGGTGATGCGTGGTGGTGGCGAAGCGGATCGGCTTGTTGGGGATGGCCTCCTTGGCCGCCTTGATCGCCGCGTTGGTGCGGCCGTCGCCCAGCGGCGTCTCGAACAGCACGATGTGGTCGCGCATCTCGATAGCCACGCTGTGATGCGAGGCGCCGTGGATGAAGAACACGCCGGCCGCCACCTTGTCGACCGTGACATCATTCGCCGCCGGACCGATAGCCGGCAAGGCGACCGGACCGGTGTTGGGCCTGACCTCGCTCACCACGAGGTCGAAGGCCGGCAGGCCGGCGGCGGTCTGCAGGATACGGCCGGGGAATTTCACCCCGCCGTAATCCTTATAGTCGCGATAGAAGGTGACGACCGGCATGTCGCCGAGCACCGGGTTGTCGACCCACGACTCGACCTTCTCGACCAGGTTCTGCGCATTGACCGTGGCGCGCGCCTTGAACTTGCCGGGCCGCGAGATCTCGAACACGCCTTCGCGCAGCGCGGCCTTGTCGGCGATCGCCGCCCTGACGACGCCGTGCGGCGAGATCCAGAGATCGTGCTGGCGCGGCGTGGCCGGCGCCTGCGTGGCCGTGCCCACCGGATAGAGGACCGCCCAGCCCTGATCGCCGGCAACGCCGCCGGTGATCCGAACCTCGCCAATGAGCGGGATGGCTCCGCCGCCCAGCATATCGCCGCGGGTGAGCACGTAATCGACGCTCGAGGCGGCGGCGCCGTAGTCGTCGTGGCGCGTGTAGCGCGGCATGTTCTGCTTGGGCCAGGGCAGACCGGGACGGAAAGCCTGGCCGATGGAGAAGAACTGGCCGCTGCCGCTGATCTGCAGGCTGTCGGGGGCGCCCATGGCCTTGCTGACCGCGTCGAGATCGGCGAAGGCCGGTGTGGTGGCAAGCGTCGCGGCGAACGCCGCGGCGGCGAAAGCGAGCTTCTTCATGATTTCCTCCCTGAGACGGGCTTTTTGCCGACCCTTAAGAGGAAACACTAGCGCCGCCGGCCCTATTCCCAAAAGAAAAGGGCGGGTCCGAAGACCCGCCCTTCCCTTTGCCGTTGGCTGGCTGGAGGACTTAGAAGTCCATCCCGCCCATGCCACCGCCGTGATCGTGGCCACCCATGGCCGGAGCAGCTTTCTTCTCCGGCTTCTCGGCGACCATTGCCTCGGTGGTGATCAGCAGACCGGCCACCGACGCCGCATCCTGAAGGGCCAGGCGCACGACCTTGGTCGGGTCGATAATGCCTTCCTTCATCATGTCGACGTACTCGCCGCTCTGGGCGTCGAAGCCGTAGTTGGTGTTCTTCTGCTCCAGCAGCTTGCCGGCGACGATGGCGCCGTCGGTGCCGGCGTTCTCGGCAATCTGCCGCGTCGGCGACTGCAGCGCCTTGCGGACGATGTCGATGCCGACCTGCTGGTCGTGGTTTTCGCTCTTGAGGTTCTTGAGCGCGTTCACGGCATAGAGCAGGGCCACGCCGCCACCGGCGACGATGCCTTCCTCGACCGCCGCCTTGGTGGCGTGCATCGCGTCATCGACGCGATCCTTGCGCTCCTTCACCTCGATCTCGGTGGCGCCGCCGACGCGGATGACCGCGACGCCGCCCGCCAGCTTGGCCAGACGCTCCTGCAGCTTCTCGCGGTCGTAGTCCGAGGTGGTCTCCTCGATCTGCGCCTTGATCTGACCGACACGCGCCTGGATGTCCTGCTTCTTGCCCGAGCCGTCGACGATCGTGGTGTATTCCTTCTCGATCGTCACCTTCTTGGCACGGCCGAGCATGTCGAGCGTCACGTTCTCGAGCTTGATCCCGAGATCCTCGCTGATCACCTGGCCCGACGTGAGGACGGCGATGTCCTCGAGCATGGCCTTGCGGCGATCGCCGAAGCCCGGGGCCTTGACGGCCGCGACCTTGAGGCCGCCGCGCAGCTTGTTGACCACCAGGGTGGCCAGCGCCTCGCCCTCGACTTCCTCAGCGATAATCAGCAGCGGCTTGCCCGACTGCACGACCGCCTCGAGGACGGGGAGCAGCGGCTGCAGGCCGGCCAGCTTCTTCTCGTGGATGAGGATGTACGGGCTTTCCAGCTCGCAGGTCATCTTCTCGGCGTTGGTGATGAAGTACGGCGAGAGGTAGCCGCGGTCGAACTGCATGCCTTCGACGACATCCAGCTCGGTCTCGAGGCTCTTCGCCTCCTCGACCGTGATCACGCCTTCCTTGCCGACCTTCTCCATCGCCTTGGCGATCATCTCGCCGATCTCGCGCTCGCCGTTGGCCGAGATCGTGCCGACCTGCGCCACTTCCGCGTTGGTGGAGATCTTCTTGGTGCGCTTGACCAGATCCTCAACGACCGCCTCGACGGCCTTGTCGATGCCGCGCTTGAGGTCCATCGGGTTCATGCCCGCGGCCACGGCCTTGGAGCCTTCGCGCACGATCGACTGGGCGAGCACGGTCGCGGTCGTGGTGCCGTCACCGGCGAGGTCGCCGGTCTTGACCGCCACTTCGCGCACCATCTGGGCGCCCATGTTCTCGAACTTGTCGGAAAGCTCGATCTCCTTGGCGACGGTGACGCCGTCCTTGGTGATGCGCGGCGCGCCGAACGACTTGTCGAGCACGACGTTGCGGCCCTTGGGGCCGAGGGTCACCTTGACCGCGTCGGCCAGGATGTCGACGCCGCGCAGCATGCGCGCGCGCGCGTCGGCGCTGAACCTTACTTCTTTGGCTGGCATTGGAAATGTCTCCTTGTTGAATTCGTGTGAGTCAGAAGGCTCAGGCGGCCTTCTTCTTGGACGAGGCGGTGCCCTCGATGATGCCGAGGACGTCCGACTCCTTCATGATCAGCAGCTCTTCGCCGTCGATCTTCACTTCCGTGCCCGACCACTTGCCGAACAGGATGCGGTCACCCGCCTTGACGTCGAGGGGCACGAGCGCGCCCTGCTCGTTGCGGGCGCCCGGGCCGGCAGCGACGATCTCGCCCTGCATCGGCTTTTCCTTGGCGGTGTCGGGGATGATGATGCCGCCGGCGGTCTTGGTCTCGTCCTCAAGACGACGGACGACCACGCGATCGTGCAAAGGCCTGAATTTCATTGATAATCCTCCTGGATGTCGAATACGCCGGGGGTTGTTAGCACTCCCCCCTTGCGAGTGCTGGGGATGTAAGGGCCCCCCCCTTTGGAGTCAAGTGTCTCCCGAGCGGCAGAAGGTTGATTTTGCTCGTTAACTTTTGTCCGCCGGGGAGCGGCAAGACCGTGCCTCTTGCGCCATCAGCAGCACTTTCCCGGGCATGCTGCTAAATAACTGATATTATTGATTCTTTAGTGGGTCCGCCGGCATACTTTGCAGTGTCGAGTCGTTGTTTTTGTACCCTCACGGGGTTGGAGGTTACGTATGGCGACACTAGCGCTGCAGTTACGGGACTACCGACTGACGACAGCCGAGATCCTCTATCACATGCCCGATCACCCGGGTCTGCTGCAGACCTATATCTGGCAGGCCCTGGACCAGGCGCCGCGCTTTCCGGAGCTCCTGAAGTTCCTCAAGTTCTGGGAAAGGAGTCTCGACGGCAAGCTGCACAGCGTGCGGGTGGCCCATGTCGAGATCATCAAGCCACCGCAGATCCGCACCAACGCCAGCCATTTCGTGATGCACTAACGGGTTGATCCTCCTGCTCAAGTGACGGAAGCTTCCCCTTTACCGGGGAGGCGGCATGGCGGAAGCGACAGCAACAGGCGGTCCCAGCGGCAAGCTCGTCGTCCGCAATATCGGGTTGCTGCTCTCAGGCGATCTCGACCGCCCGATCCTCGACGCCGACACGGTTGTCGCCGTGGACGGCAAGATCACCGCAATCGGCAAGGCCAAGGACGTCGATAGCACCGGCGCCAAGCTCACCATCGACGCCAAGGGCACGACCCTTGCTCCCGGCCTGATCGACAGCCACGTGCATCCCGTCTTCGGCGACTGGACCCCGCGCCAGGGGCAGCTGGGCTGGATCGACTCCTTCCTCAACGGCGGCGTCACCACCATGATCTCGGCCGGCGAGGTCCATCTGCCCGGCCGGCCCAAGGACATCGTCGGCGTCAAGGCGCTGGCCATCACGGCGCAGCGCTCCTTCGACGCGTTCCGCCCCGGCGGCGTCAAGGTCCTGGCCGGCGCGCCGGTGATCGAGAAGGGCATGGTCGAGAGCGACTTCGCCGAGATGGCCAAGGCCGGCGTGAAGCTGCTCGGCGAGATCGGCCTCGGCTCGGTCAAGGCCGGCAACGAGGCCAAGCAGATGGTCGCCTGGGCGCGCAAGCACGGCATCCAGTCGACCATCCACACCGGCGGCCCCTCGGTGCCGGGCTCGGGCTACATCGACAAGGACGTGGTGCTCGAGGCCGACGCCGACGTCATCGGCCATATCAACGGCGGCCACACCGCCCTGCCGCTCGCGCAGATCACCTGCCTGTGCGAGGGCTGTGCCCGCGCCATCGAGATCGTGCACAACGGCAACGAGCTCGCCGGGCTGCACGCGCTGCGCATCGCCAAGGAGCTCAAGCAGCTCCACCGTGTCATCCTCGGCACCGATTCACCGGCGGGCTCGGGCGTGCAGCCGCTGGGCATCCTGCGCATGATCGCCCTGCTCTCCAGCATCGGCGAGACCCCGGCCGAGCAGGCCTTCTGCTTTGCCACCGGCAACACGGCAAAGCTGCGCAACCTCGACTCCGGCCTGATCCAGGTCGGCAAGGCAGCCGACTTCGTCTTCATGGACAAGGCGCAGCACTCCGACGGCAGCAACATCCTCGACAGCGTGCGCAAGGGCGACCTGCCGGGCATCGGCATGGTGATGATCGACGGCATCGTACGCGTGGGCCGCTCGCGCAACACGCCGCCGGCCGAGAAGGTGCCGGAGGTCGTGCATTGAACGGGCATCATTACCGGGTCGCCGCCGTCCAGTTCGCGCTGAAGCCGGTTGCCAGCTTCGCCGAGTGGGCCGCGCAGGCCGAGGCCTATGTTTGCACCGCGCGGCGCGAGTTCGATGCCGAATGCGTGGTGCTGCCCGAGTATTGCACCGCCTCACTGATGTCGATCCCGGTCAACGGCAAGCCGGGTACGGCGCATGACGCCGCCGCCTACGCGCCGCGCTATGTCGAGCTGTTCAAGGGGCTGGCGGCGCGCGAAGGTCTCGCCATCCTCGCTGGCACGCAGCTCGTGGCCGAGGGCAACAAGCTCTACAACACTGCTCACCTCTTCCATCCCGACGGCCGGATCGACACCCAGCGCAAGCTGCACCTGACACCGACCGAGGTCAGGGCCTGGGGCCTCGATGCCGGCGAGGCACTGAAGCTGGTCGACCTGCCCTTCGGCAAGGCGGCGCTGCTCACCTGTTACGACATCGAGTTCCCCGAGCTCGCCCGCCAGGCGCGGGCGCGCGGCGCGCAGGTGCTCTTCTGCCCCTCCTGCACCGACGACCGCCACGGCTTCAACCGCGTGCGTTACACCGCGCAGGCCCGGGCCATTGAGAACCAGGTCTATGTCATCGTTTCAATGACGGTGGGCAGCCTGCCCATCGACAATCTGCGCGCCCATCAGGGCCAGGCGGCGATCCTCACGCCGTGCGATTACCCGTTCCCGACCGCCGGCGTGCTCGCCCAGGGCGAGATCAACCAGGACATGGTGGTCGCCGCCGATCTCGACATGGAGGCGATCCGGCGTGCCCAGGGCGGCGGCTCGGTGCGCACCTGGCAGGACCGGCGCAAGGATCTCTACCCGCTGGCGGAGTAACGCCATGAAGACCGTGTTCGAGAAGGTCATGCCGCCCAAGAGCGGGCTCGCCGTCGAGTTGGCCACGGGTCAGCGCCTGCGCGTGACCGACCTTGAGGGCAAGCAAGTCGTCGACATGGCCCTCTTCAACAAGGCCAATCTGCGCGAGAAGCTCTCGACCTCCTACTCGCGCACCCGTTATGTGCCGCCGCCGGGCACGCCCTACATCCCGCGCGACAAGCTTTCCGTCGGCGACACGCTGATGTCGACCATTTGCCGGCCGATGATGAAGATCCTCGAGGACACGCCCGAGATCAAAGGCATGCACGACACCCACAACCGCATGTGCAACCGCTTCCTCTACGAGACCTTCGGCATCGGTCCCGTCGACGGCTGTCACGAGATCATCAGCAAGGCCATCGCGCCCTACGGGCTGCTGCCCGAGGATGTGCCCGACACGATGGATTTGTTCATGAACTATCACCACGACTGCGCGCAGGGGCGCTGGATCATCGGCGAGCCCGTGTCGAAGCCGGGCGACTACATCGAGTTCGAGGCGATGATGGACCTGCTGGTCGGCCTGTCCAACTGCCCGATGGACGTGCTCGCCCCCTGCAACGCCTATCACTGCACGCCGGTGAAGGTGACGGTCTTCGGCGCCTAGAACGCGATCTGCGCCGTAGAACGCTCAGCAGCGTCCAAAAGACGCTGCCCGCACGTCCCCGCCCCGACAACACACGTCCCTCCCGCGCACCACCCCCCGCGCAACGCCTGCTTTTTTCACGCGAGTGCCCGTCTTTCCTCGCTCAAATGCTGCGGTCGGTGAAAAATTTTTCATCCACAGCCCAACCCCATACCCCGCCTCGACAAAGGGGCTGCGAGTAGACAAACGTCGCTAGACAAAATTGTCAGGGTACATCGCCGGCCATCCCGAATCCCCTCGCCCGATCAGCCACTTATTTTTTCGCCGTTAACAATTCCGTGGCGACTTTTTTTCGCAGTTTTCCGCCACTTCTTAAATATATTCTTTGTCTCCCCTGGCGCGCGCCGTCCGCCGAGGCTTCTACCACGATATGCGCCATGTCAAAGAACCAACCCTGGAATATGGTGGACGAACTGGATAATTCAAGACCCCGTGTTCCAGACTAGCTGGCGGCATAACGCTTCACCGCCGCCTCGTCCCAGGCGAGGCCGATCCCCGGTTTCGACGAGGCCGTCACGGCGCCGTCGATGGCGCGCGGCGGTTCCTGCAGCACGGCACCGGCAACGTCGAGAAACTCCAGCCAGTGCCAGGTCGGCGTCACCGGCAGCAGATGGGCGCTGATCTCGATGAACAGGTGCGTCGAGCAGGAAACGCCCGCCGCATGCGCCAGCGCCGCCGCCCGCAGCCAGCCGCTCACGCCGCCGATCTGCTGCGGATCGGGCATCACATAGTCCGAGGCGCGCAGGCGCAGGCTCTCGGCCATCTCGAACGTACCGGCGAAGTTCTCGCCGATCTGGATCGGCGTCTCGACGGCGGCAGCGACCTGCGCACAGCCGAAATGATCGTCGCAACGTACCGGCTCCTCGATCCAGGCCAGGCCCTCGCCGTCGAGGCCGCGGCTGCGGCTGATCGCCTCGGCGACAGAGAGGCTCTGGTTGAAATCGACCATCAGCGTGGCACCCGCCGGCGCCGCCTTGCGGAAGGCACGCACCGCCGCGAGGTCCTCGGCGAAGCTCGGCCAGCCGATCTTGAACTTCACCGCCCGGAAACCGTCGTTGAACGAGCGCGCGGCGACTTCCGCCGCGTTCTTCTCCGAAACCATGCCGAGACTGTTGTAAGCGCGGATCGGCCGCGCCCTGCCGCCGAGCAGCTCGACCAGCGGCGCGCCGCGTGTCTGCGCCAGCGCGTCCCACAGCGCCATGTCGAGGCCCGAGACGGCGATACCGGCGAGGCCGCGCGCACCGCCCAGCAGGGTGAAACGCTGTCGCAGCTTCGGCTCCAGCTCGGCCGGCACGACCTTCTCACCCACGATTGTCGCCGCCAGCGCCTTTAACAGTTCGTCGAGCGGCTTCAGCGCGAGGCGCTGGTAGGCCAGCAGATAGGCGCGGCCCGTGATGCCCTCTTTCGTCATCAGGTCGATGAGCAGCAGCGGCGCTTCGCCCAGGGTCCCCGAAGCTGTGGTCACCGGATATTTGAGCGGCGCCACCACAGGGTAAGTCCGGACCGCACTAACCGTCAGCAATGGCTCCATGGCCCGACTCCCTAGACGCTAAGATACTGCGCCCGCACTGCGTCGTTGGCGGCCAGATCGCTCATCGTGCCGGAATAGCGGATGCGGCCCTTCTCGATGATGTAGGCGCGGTCCGCCACCAGATGAGCGAAGTGCAGGTTCTGCTCGGAGAGCACGACCGTCAGCCCCTCCGATTTCAGCGCCTTGATGGTTCTGGCCATCTGCTCGACGATCACCGGCGCCAGGCCTTCCGACGGCTCGTCGAGCAGGATGGCGCGCGGGTTGCCCATCAGGGTGCGGGCGATGGTCAGCATCTGCTGCTCGCCGCCGCTCATTCTGCCGCCGGGCCGGTTCCGCATCTCGGCCAGATTGGGGAAGATGGCGAAGAGCCGCTCGGGCGTCCATTGCGGCGCGTCGGGGCGTGGCTTCTGCCGGCCGACCTCCAGATTCTCCATCACCGAAAGCTCGGCGAAGATGCGCCGGTCCTCCGGCACGTAACCAAGACCCATCTGGGCGATGGCGTGCGGCTGCCTGCCTGTGATGTCCTGATCGAGGAAGGCGATGGAGCCCGACGCCGCCGGCACCAGCCCCATGATGCTCTTCATGGTCGTGGACTTGCCGGCGCCGTTGCGGCCGAGCAGCACGACGACCTCGCCCTTGGCAACGGTGAGCGCCACGTCAGCCAGGATATGCGCCCGGCCGTAATAGGTGTTGAGGCCCTGCACCGTCAGCATCAGTGGCCCCCAAACGTGCTGCCGGAGCCGAGATAGACTTCCTGCACGCCCTTGTCGGCGCGCACCTGGGCCGGCGTGCCCTGGGCGATCAGCCTGCCGCGGTTGAGCACGATGATGCGGCTGGCTTGGGCGAAGACCACATCCATGTCGTGCTCGGTGAACAGCACGGCGATGTTGCGATCACGCGAGAGTTTCGCGGTCAGCTCCATCAGGGCCACGCGCTCTTTGGGCGCCATGCCGGCCGTCGGCTCGTCCATCAGCAGCAGGCGCGGCTGGTTGGCCAGAGCCACCGCCAGCTCGACGCGCTTGAGGTCGCCATAGGCCAGCACGCCGCAGGCCCGGTTGCGCTGGTCGGCCATGCCGACCTGCTCAAGCAGCGCTGTCGCCTCCTCGGCATGGAGCGCCGTGGCCGGCGCCCAGAACGAGGCCAGCTTGCGATGATGCGAGAGCAGCGCCATCTGCACGTTCTCGGCCACGGTCATCGAGCCGAAGGTCGCGGTGATCTGGAAGGTGCGGCCCACACCCAGCCGCCAGACCTGGCGCGGCGGGAAACCGGTGATGTCGCGCCCTTCGAGGGCGACCGAGCCGGCATCGGGCTTCAGCTGGCCCATCAACATATTGAAGCAGGTGGTCTTGCCTGCGCCGTTGGGGCCGATCATGGCCAGCAGCTCGCCGGCGGCGACGTCGAAGCTCACGCCGCCTACAGCCTGGACACCGCCGAAGGATTTCTGCAGGTCGCGGACGGAAAGGACGCTCACAGATCCTCCGCCTTGCCCTTGAGCCAGAGCCGCACGACGAAGCCCGCAATGCCCTGCGGGAAGGCCAGCACCAGCGCGATGATCGAGGCGCCGAGCACCAGCCGCCACAGCTCGGTGAGACGCACGAGCTGCTCGTGCAGGCCCATATAGACGACGGCACCGACCAGCGGCCCGGTGATGGTCTGGACACCACCCATCAGGACCATCATCAGCGCGTCGACCGATTTTGGAATCGAGGCGTAGGTCGGGAAGACGCTGCCCTTGAAGTAGACGAAGAGCGCGCCGGCCAGACCGGCGAAGATCGCGGCGACGGTGAAGGCCGCCCACTGCACGCGCATGACGTCGATGCCGATGGCCTCGGCGCGCAGCGGCGAATCGCGGCCGGCGCGCAGCGCGTAGCCGAAGGGCGCGTAGATCATGCGGCGCAGCACCAGCACGCCGACGACCGTCAGCAGCAGCGTGACGTAGTAGTAGATGCCCTTGCCGGTGGCCCAACGATCCGGCCAGACACCGAGCAGGCCGTTGTCGCCGCCGGTCACCGCCACCCATTGGAAGGTGACGGACCAGACGATCTGCGCGAAGGCCAAGGTCAGCATGGCGAGGTAGACGCCCGACAGACGGACGCAGAACCAGCCGAAAAGGATGCCGAAGAGACCGGCAAGAACTGGCCCGCTGGCCATGCCGACAGCCATGGGAGCGGCGAGGTGCTTGGTCATCAGCGCCGCCCCGTAGGCGCCAAGGCCGAAATAGGCGGCGTGACCGAAGGACGCCATGCCGCCCGGCCCCATCATGAAATGCAGGCTGGCCGCGACCAGCACCATGATCAGGATCTCGGTGGCAACGATCAGGCCGTAATCGCCGACGAAGAAGGGCAGCACGGCGAGGAAGGCAAGCACGGCTCCGCCGAGCCATTTGAGCTCGGCCGGTGTGGCGCGGACCACGGGCTCGACTGCACCGGCGACGCGCGCATGCGCCGGCGGCTTGCCCAGCAGGCCGTAGGGCCGGACGATCAGCACCACGGCCATGACCAGGAAGCTGGGGATCAGCGTCATCTTGGAGATGGCGATGGTCAGGCCGAACAGCTTGAAGTCGGGCACGAGCAGCATGAAAGCCTGCAACTCGGCGATCAGCAGCGCGGCGAGATAGGCGCCGCTGACGCTGCCCATGCCGCCGACCACCACCACGACGAAGGCGTCGGCGATGATCGCGAGGTCCATGTTGAGCTGCACGGGCTCCCGGGGCAGCTGCAGACCGCCTCCCAGCGCTGCGAGGAACGAGCCGAGAAAAAAGACCGAGGTGAAGAGCAGCTTCTGGTCGACGCCCAGGGCCGCGACCATCTCGCGGTCGAGTGTCGCGGCGCGCACCAGCGTGCCCCAGCGCGTGCGGTGGAAGAGCAGCCAGAGCAGGCCGAGCACCGCCGGCCCGATGACGATCAGCAGCGCCTCGTATTGCGGGAAGCGCTGGTCGAAAATGTAGAAAGCGCCGCGCATGCCGGGCGCGCGCGGGCCCAGCAGATCCTGCGCACCCCACAGCCAAAGCGTGGCGTCCTGCACCATCAGCACGACGCCGAAGGTGGCGAGGAGCTGGAACAGCTCCGGCGCCTGGTAGATCCGGCGCAGCAGCAGGATCTCGACGATCACGCCCAGCAGCCCGACGATGACCGCCGCGACGATGATGCCGCCCCAGAAGCCGAGATGGCCAAAGGCCACCCAGTCGAGGGCGCGGGTCAGCGTCCAGGCAACATAGGCGCCCAGCATGTAGAACGAGCCGTGGGCGAAGTTCACGATCCGGCTGACACCGAAGATGATCGACAGCCCGGACGCGACGAGGAACAGCGACGAGGCGCTGGCGAGCCCGTTCAGAAACTGGACGAGAAGGAATTCCAAGCGGATGTCCGCTAACGAGAGGACGTCCCCCTCACCCCAGCCCTCTCCCCCTAAGGCGCCTCGCTTCGCGAGCGCCAAGGGGGAGAGGGAGGGACCCGCACGGCAAGCGCGGGAGGGTGAGGGGGACTAGAACGATCTGCTCTCGATCACGCGTCCTTCGGACGCATCGCGTTCACCTCGGCGTCGGACGGCAGGTAGTCCTTGCCGTCGGCATAGCGCCAATCGACCATCACGCCCTTGCCGCCCTGCACCTTGGTCTTGCCGACGAAGGCGCCGAGCGTCGCCTGATGATCGATCTTGCGGAACTCGACCGGCCCGAACGGGCTGGTGAATTTCAGCCCTTCCATGGCGTCGACCATCTTCTCCGTGTCGGTCGAGTTCGCCTTGCGCAGCATGTTGATGATGGCGTTGACCGTGTCGTAGCCGACGACCGAGCCGAGACGCGGATAGTCGTTGAACTTCTTGCGGTAGTCGTCGCGGAATTTGGTGTGGCCGGGCGTGTTGACCTGGTCCCACGGATAACCGGTGACGATCCAGCCTTCCGGTGTCTCGTCCTTCAGCGGATCCATGTACTCGGGCTCGCCGGTCAGCATGCTGGCCACGGCGCGGCGCTCGAACAGGCCGCGGGTGTTGCCCTGGCGGACGAAATTGGTCAGGTCGGCGCCGAAGGTGACGTTGAAGATGGCTTCCGGGTTGGAGGCCGCGACTGCCTGCACCGTGGCGCCAGCGTCGATGCGGCCAAGTGCGGGGAACTGCTCGGTGACGAACTGCACGCCGGGCTTCTTGCGCGACAGCAGCTCCTTGAACCACTTCACCGCCGACTGGCCGTACTCGTAGTTCGGCGAGACGGTGGCCCAGCGCATGGCCGGCAGCTTCGCCGCCTCCTCCACCAACATCGCCGCCTGCATGTAGGTCGAGGGGCGCAGGCGGAAGGTATAGCGGTTGCCCTGACCCCAGACGAGCGCGTCGGTCAGCGGCTCCGAAGCAACGTAGAGCTTCTTGTTCTGCTTGGCGTAGCCGGCGATGGCGAGGCCGATATTGGAGAGGAAGCCACCGGCAACGATGTCGACCTTCTCGCCCGAGACCAGTTCTCCAGCGTGGCGCACCGCGTCCTCCGGCTTGCCGCCGTCGTCGCGGAATATGGTCTCAAGCTTGCGGCCGTTGAGGCCGCCCGCGGCGTTGACCTCGTCGAGCGCCATGTTCCAGCCGTTGCGGTACGGCCCGAGGAAGGCGGCCTGGGTCGAGTAGCTGTTGATCTCGCCGATCTTGATCGCCGCGCCCTGGCCGCGGGCGATCGAGGGCGCGCCGGCGATGGCCACCGTGGCGGCCGTACCGGCGAGGAAGTCGCGTCGTTTGATGATCATGGGTCTCTCCTGTTCTGTGTTCGGTTATCGGATTCGTTCTTCTCTCTAGCGAAGGCCATCCTTGCCTTCGATCTGGTCGACGGTGAGGCCGCCGATGCGCGGCAGCGGCCGCCCACTGTCGGTGACCACCACCGCGACGACGATCTCGTCGCGCCGCGGCGCATCAGGCACGCGGATCTCCATGGCGTCGAAATGGCTGCGCACGAAAGCGGCGTCCTTGTGGCCCAACGGCACGTCGATGGCCGAACCCATGCCGCCGCGCTTCTTGGCCGACGGCACGAGGGCCGCCCCCTTCTCGACCGCCGCGCGCAGCGGCTTGCCCAGGCGCGGGTGGAGGATGGCGGCGGCGTGCTCGAGCTCGCCATCCTCGCCGACGATCGCCGCCTTGCCGTAGCTCTCGGCCTTGCCGGGCGCGATACCCAGCGCCGCGACGGCGCGGCGGCCGAGCGTGTCGCCCAACTCCTCGCCGATGGCCATCAGGGTTTCGAGCTGGGTATCGAATGTGCCGAGCGAGGGGTTGGCAATGACCGCGATGGCGGCCGCCTTGCGCGTGGCCGGCGCGATACCGCGGTCAGCCTCACGATGGGTCTCCTCGATGACCGTTATCAGCTTGCGGATCTGCGCCCCGGCCATGCTCCCCACCCTTTTTCTTACGCTGCCGCCAAAAGCGGCAGGTCCGTGCCGACCGTCACCAGCCGACGCTTCAATACGAGCACCGCGCCGTGAATGAGTCCAGACCGGCGCATCGCCTCGGCCTGCACCACGCCCGATTGCAGCGCTGCCCCACATTCATCGTCGTCCAGGTCACCGACATCGAGCGTGACCCATCGCTCACCGAGATCGCTATCGGGATCGTGGTCCATGGCCGCCCCGCGGATCACGGCCGGATGGCCGGGGAGGTCCACGGCATTGGCGATCATCGTCGCCGCCGCGTCGGCCGACGCGGCGTCGCGCGCCAGCACCGTCACCGCATCGGCGATGCCCAGGGAGAAACTGCGCCCGCCCTGCCCCTTGGTGGCGCGGCCGGAGGTGGCAAGGCCGCGCACCGGCATGGCGTGCGTGAGCAAGATCGTGCCGTCGATCGCCGGAGCGGCGAGATCGGCCACGAGGCCGCAGGTCAGCGCTTGCCCCGGCGCGAGATAAAAGGCGATGTCGCCGCCGTCATTGACGTAGGCGCGGTCGAGACGGCGGCCATCGAGCAACGCCTGCAGCATTTGGTCGGCGACCGAGCCCGCAACGGCGGCCATCGGCGTGATGAACCGCTCGCGGTACGGCCAGCAGGCGGCAACCATGCGCTGCGCCACGGGCCCCGCCGGCAGCGGACGAACCGTGTCCAGCGGCGTGCGTAGCAGTTTCAGCTCATTCACCAGCGTCGGCAGCACGTCGACGAAGCCGGCAGCGGCCTGGACATAGGCGGCATGAACCTCGGCCGGATCGCCGAACGCCTCGACGATCAGGTCGATGGGGCCGTGCTGCAGATGCAGCCGCCGGCCGTCGGGCAACAGCCCGGCGCGGATGCTGTCCCGCCTCACTTTGCCGCCTCTAGGGGCGAGACCGGCCACGGCGCCTCCCGGGGCCAGGATTCGACCTTGATCTTGCCGATGTCGCGCAGCGTCTCAAGCGCGCGCACATGCTTCATGTGCCCGCCCAGCGCCGCGTACTCGTCCTGACGCAGGGTGAATTCGAGCGGCCCGACGATGGCCGGGGTGGGCACATAGCCGAACGACTTTTCCGGCATGGTGGTGACGTCGACCATGTAGGTGATGCCGCCGCCCGGCCAGACATAGACCGGAGCCCCACCCGAAGTGACGCGGGTGAACGAGGCGCGCACCGAGCGGGTCAGGCGCACGGGATTCTCGGTAACCCCGGCCCGCAAACTGCCGCCCGCCCCGGCCATGAACAGCACGGTGCACAGGGCCGGCTCACAGTTCTCGCCAATGCGTTCAACGATCTTGGTGATGGGTTCCGGCATCGGCGCCGCAACCGGCTTGAGCTCGCTGTCGAGCACGTACCAGCCGGCGTGCTCGCCGGTGGTGCTGACCATCAGCAGCTTGAGCCCTGGCCAGGCGGTCTTGGGGTCGATCTTCTCGATGATCGACAGCGGGTCGGTGATGTCCGTGCCGCCCCAGCCGGTACCCGGATTGGCGACCTGGAAGTAGCGGCCCGGCGTCGATTTGCGCCCGCGCACCCGGATGCCCGCCGGCTTCATGTCGAGGAAGCGCCCGGCCTGATGCTCGGTCAGCACGCCGGTGATGTGGTCGTCGACCACAATCACCTCATCGGTATGGGCGAGCCACTGCGTGGCAAACATGCCGATGGTGGCCGAGCCGCAGCCCACGCGCATACGCTCCTCGCGCACGCCGTTGACCACCGGCGGTCTGCCGGCCTGCACGACGACCGTCGAGCCGCCGTCGATGCTGAGCTCGACCGCCTCCTTGTTGCACAGCGCCAGCATGGTGTCGCAGGTGACCACACCTTCCTTCTTGCTGCCGCCGGTCAGGTGATGCACGCCGCCGAGCGACAGCATCTGCGAGCCATACTCGGCCGTGGTCACATGCCCGACCGCCTCACCCTTCACACGCACCGCCGCCTGCTCGGGCCCGAGATAGCGGTCGGTATCGATCTTCACCTTGAGCCCGCAGTAGCTGAAGATGCCCTCGGTCACCACGGTGACCATGTCGACGCCGTCGATCCGGCTCGACACGATGAAGGGGGCCGGCTTGTAGTCGGGATAGGTCGTGCCGGCGCCGATCCCGGTCACGAACGTGTCAGCACCGGAAATGGGATTGCCGTTCCACTGCCCGTTGAGGAACGGCACGAGTTCCTGCGCCCGGCTCGTGATGACCAGCGGATCCATGCGCACGAGCGTGCCGTCCGTATTGCCGTAACGGTCGCAGGCCCCCGTCTTACCCGGGCGAATGCGGCAGAGCACCGGACAGGCATCGCAGGTGACGATGCCGTCTTTCGCCGCGGTCGTCGCCGCAGCCAGCGCGTCCGGAGCCGGCGTATCGGTGCTGACGTGGGTTTCCGTCATTCCGCCGCCACCTTCCTTTGCGAATGCGCGACGATCGCCGCGCGTACGCGGTCGGGTGTGGCCGGCACACGGCGGATACGCACGCCCGTCGCATGACGGATGGCGCCCAGGATCGCCGGTGCGGTCGGGATCAGGGCCGGCTCACCGATGCCCTTGGCGCCGTAGGGGCCGAGCGGCTCGCGATCCTCGACCAAAATGGTCTCGATCTCCGGCACGTCACCGAAGGTCGGGATCAGGTAGTCGTGCAGGTTCTCGGTGCGGCCGGGGATGTACTCCTCCATCAGCGCCAGGCCGAGGCCCTGCGCCACGCCGCCGTGGATCTGGCCCTCGACCTGCGTCGGGTTGATCGCCCGGCCGACATCGTGCGCCGCGACGATGCGCCGCACCTTGGTGGTGCCCAGCTCGATGTCGACCTCGACCTCGGCAAGCTGCGCCGCAAAAGCGTAAGTGGCGTAGGGCACGCCTTGCCCGTCCGCGTCGAGCGGCGTGGTCGGCGGGTCGTAACGGCCGGTCCCGGTCAGGCCTTCTTCCGGCAGTGAGGCGCCGTCAATGACATGCGTCGACTTGCCATCGTGCAGGACAATTCTGTCGCCGACCACATCGATCGTGGCGCTCTCGCCGATGTTGGCGAGACGCAGAATCTGCCGGCGCAAATCTTCACCAGCGAGGCGCGCCGCGTTACCCGAAACAAAGGTCTGGCGCGAGGCCGAGGTCTTGCCGGCATCGGCGGTCAGATCCGTATCGCCCGCCACGAGCTTGAACGCTGACACCGGAGCGCCCAGCGCATCGGCGCAGATCTGCAGCATGATGGTGTTGGAGCCCTGGCCGATATCGACCGCGCCGCTGTAAAGCGTCAGCGCGCCATCACGCCCCAGTCCGACCTTCATGGTCGACGGGTTTGACAACGACGTGTTGCCGATGCCGTACCACATGCAGCCGATGCCGACGCCGCGGCGCAGCGGACCCCTGGCCGCACGATTGAATTCTTCCGCCGCCGAGCGTAGTTCCTGCCAGCGCGGACGGAGCGCCTCGACACAGGCGCCGAGCCCGGCGCTGGCTTCCAGTTTTTGCCCCGTCGCGGTCACCGAGCCTTTCCTCAGGACATTGATGGCGCGGAACTCCAGTTCGTCGATGCCAAGCTGCAGCGCCAGCTCGTCCATCAGCGCTTCGTGCGCGATGGCGGCCTGCGGCACGCCGAAGCCGCGGAAGGCGCCGGCCGGCGTGTCGGTGGTGTAGATGGCGCGGCTGGTGCATTTGACCGCCGGCACCTCGTACGGGCCCATGGCGTGGACCGGCACGCGGTTGGCGACGGTCGGCCCCCATGACGCATAGGCGCCGGTATTGAAATCGCCGTGGAATTCGACGGCCGTCAGCTTGCCCTTGCTGTCGCAGGCGAAGGTAGCCGCGATACGTGCCGGATGGCGCTTGGGCGTCGAGGCCATGCTCTCGGGCCGTGTGTACACACAACGCACCGGCCGATTGAGAAGCCACGCCGCCGTGGCGATCAACGGCTGGAGCGAGAGATCGAGCTTGCCGCCGAAGCCACCTCCGACCGCGGTGGGCACGATACGCACCTGCTCGGGTTTGAGGCCGAGGATAAGCGCCAGCTCGTCGCGATCCATATAGGGCGTCTGGGTGCAGGCGACGATCTCGATGCGGTCACCGACGCGCCGCGCGTAGCCGGCCTCGGGCTCGATATAGGCATGCTCGACGAACGCCGTTTCGAACTCGCCGCGGGCCACGGCCGCAGCGCCCTTGAGGCCGGCCGGCACATCGCCGGCCACCACACGGCCACGCACCAGCACGTTATCCGGCTTGTCGGCGTGCAGCGGCTCGACATTGGAAGCGAGGGCGGCATCGAGGCCTGACATCGGCGGCCTCTTGTCCCAGACGATGGGCACGTCCTCGTCGCGGATCGAGGCGATGGTCACGGCGTCACCAACCAGAGCGCAGATCGCCTCGCCGCGATGGCGCACCACGCCCTCCGCCAGCGCGGGCTGGTCCTTGCCGGTCGGATAGATGCCGTAAAGGTTCTGACCCTGGATGTCCTTCCAGGTCAGGATGCGGACGAGGCCGGAATGCTTCCTTCTGAACCCCTCGAGGTCGCCGAAGCTGAAACGCGCGCGATGATGCGGCGAGCGCACGGCGCGCAGCACGAGGCAATCTTCGGGCCAGTCATCGGCGCCGAATTTCTCCGCACCGGTGATCTTGGCGACGCCGTCGATCTTGGCGAGGCGCGCACCGACGGCCTGCCCGGCTGCCGGCGTTGCCGTTGCCGCCGGTCTGCCGAGCGCCAGCACCGCATCGACGATCTTGCGATAGCCGGTACAGCGGCAGAGCACGCCGCCCAGCGCGTCGAGAACCTGCTCTTCGGTCGGGCTCTTCGCGCGCGCCAGCAAATCGTCGGCCGCCATCAGCATGCCCGGCGTGCAGATGCCGCATTGCGCGGCACCGTGGGCGTGAAACGATTCCTGCAGCGCCGACAGACGCCCGCCCTGCGCCAGACCTTCGACGGTCACCACGCTGCGGCCGGCGACCTGACCGGTCGGCACGAGGCAGGCGCAGACCTGGCGCCCGTCCAGACGCACGGTGCAGGCGCCGCAATCGCCGGCGCTGCAGCCGACCTTGGTGCCGGTCAGGCGCAGGCTCTCGCGCAGCGCCTCGGCCAGGCTGCGCGCCGGACCGGCCGCGACGCTGGCCGGCCTTCCGTTGAGCGTAAAGGCGATGGGCTGCGTCATGCGGCCAGCTCGCTCAGCGTGCGCCGCAACAGGGTCAGCGCCGCGTCGTTCCGGTAGTCCGCCGTGCCCCGCACATCGTCGATGGGCTTGAGCGGCGCGAGATGCCGCTCCGCAACGATATCGGTCAGCTGAGCGTCGAGCTTCTTGCCAATCAGCTCCCGTTCAAGCAGCGGCAGCCTTTGCGCCACGGCGGAGCAAGCGCCGACGGCAATTCGCGCGGCGGCGATGCTGCCCTTATCGATCTCCACCACCGCGCCGATCATGACGATGGAAATGACCAGATATTTGCGCGCCCCCAGCTTGAGGAATGTGGCCCGGGCCTCGTGGCGCGGCTTGGGCACCAGGATCGCCGTCACCAACTCGTCGGGCCGGCGTGCCGTCTTGCGGTTGGCGAGGATGAACTCGGCGAGCTTCAGGCGCCGTGCCCCGGCCGTCGAAGCGAGCTCGATTTCAGCATCGAGGGCCAGCAGGCCGGGAACCCCGTCCGCGGCCGGCGAGGCGTTGCAGAGATTGCCGCAGACCGTGCCGGCGTTCTGGATCTGCACCCCGCCGACCTCGCGGGCAGCCAGCTGGAGCCCCCGGAAATAAGGGGGGAGCCGGGTTTCGATGATCTCGGTCCAGGTCGCCAGGGCGGGGATGCGCCAGAATGCCCCGTCCTCGCGCACGCGGCGGAGCTCGTCGAGGCCGGTGATGTCGAGGATATCGTCGTCGAGGGGCCGGCCTACGCGCGCGGGATAGAAATCGGTGCCGCCGGCAACAATGACGCGCGGAGCGGCGGCCAAAGCCGCCAGAGCCTCGTTCAACCGCGCCGGACGCTGATATCCCGCCACGCCCAAACCCCGCATTTTAGCTAACCCGTTAACCGGGTTAATTTGTATGTGTACGAATAATCGACGGGCCGGCAGCGAATTGTCAAGCGGGCGGCGTGCGGTAACGGCTCCTTAAATCTCCCGACCTAAGGTTAACTGGCAAATGGCCCAGCCCTCCGACCCAATCCGCGCCGAGCGCGACCGTTTCGTCGCGTTCGCGTTCGCCGCCGCCGACCTTCTTCTGGAGGTCGATGGCGACGGCAAGGTGACGTTTGCGGCCGGTGCGTTGAAAGCCCTCACTCACCGCGACGCCGGTGCGCTTAAAGGCCGGCCTTTCACCGAACTGCTGGCCGATTCCGATCGTGCCCTGGTGAAGGTGCTGCTTGCCTCCCTCAAGGATGGCGGCCGCCTGTCGCCCATCCTCGTGCAGCTCGCCAACCCGGTGGCGCTCAACGTCATGCTCGGCGGCTGCCGCCTGCCGACACCGCGCGAGTCCTACCAGATCACGCTCACCGTACTGACGGCGCGCATGCCCGTCGACGTGCGGCCGGGCAACCGCGACGCCTCGACCGGCCTGCTCGGCAAGGATGAGTTCGCCAAGCTCGCCGAGGAGAAGCTGCGCGCGCCCGGCAATTTCCAGCTCTCGCTGGTCGAGGTCGGCGGCATGGAAGCAGTGCGCGAGCGCGCCGACGAAGAGCTCGCCGAAGGCTTCCTCTCGGCCGTCGGCCGCCATCTGCGCGCCCAGTCGAGCGACGGCGATTCGGCCGGCCAGATCTCCGGCGGCAAGTTCGGTGTCATCCATCAGGGCAATTTCGACGCCTCCGCGCTCTATCACCAGATCGCCGAGCTGGCGAGCGCCGCCCAGATCAACGACATCACCGTCGAGGCCTCGACCGTCGATCTCGATGCCGGCGCGCTCAGCGAGGCCGATGCCGCGCGCACGGTGCTCTACGCCATCAACTCCTTCTCCACCGCCCAGCGCGGCGAGTTCACGCTCGCCTCGCTGGCCGACGGCTTCCGGAACGTGGTGGCGGAGACGGCGGCGAAGGTCCGCAATCTGCGCGGCCGTGTCGCGACCCAGGATTTCAACCTCGTCTTCCAGCCGATCGTGGCACTGGGCAACCGGACGATTCATCACTACGAAGCACTGTCGCGCTTCAACAACCAGACCACCGAGGATGCCGGCGGCACGGCCGGCGTCATCGCCTTCGCCGAGCAACTCGGTGTGGTGGCGGAATTTGACCTCGCCGTGTGCGAGCGTGTGATCGACCTGCTGGAGAAGGTGCGGGAGCAGGCACCGGCGCTCTCCATCGCCGTCAACATCTCGGGCCGCTCGCTCGAAAGCGAGATCTTCGCGGGACAGCTCGACATGCTGTTGCGCGACCACGCCGCCATCACCGCCAACCTGTTGGTCGAGATCACCGAGTCCGCCTACATCGTCCGCATGACGGAGGTGCAGAAGCTGCTCGCCACGCTGCAGAAGCGCGGCGTCCGGGTCTGTCTCGACGATTTCGGGGCGGGTGCTGCCTCGTTCCACTATCTCAACGCGCTGCCTGTCGACTTCGTCAAGATCGACGGCCGTTACATCCGCAACGCCCTCGAGAACCGGCGCGACAAAGCCTTCCTCAAGGCCATGGCCAAGCTCTGCCGCGAGCTGGGCACGGCGACCATTGCCGAGATGGTCGAGACGGAGGCCCAGGCCTCAGCAATGTCCGAGATGAGCGTGGGCTATGCCCAGGGCTACCTGTTCGGCAAACCGACGCCGGACTTGCTGCAGCGGGACACGCCGGCATCCATCATGCCGGAGGCGCGCGTCGGCGGCCTCAACCGGCAGATGACCGCGCGCGAAGTCGCGCGGGCCAACACGCCCCGCTAACCCGCTTTACTCTGCCACGTCCTGACGCAGCCGCAGCCGGCGCAGGCAGCGGTCGACCCACTGCGCGGTCAGCTTCTCCTGCAGCGCCTGCTGGCCCAGCCGCTCATTGAGCGCGCGGAAATCCACCCGGTCGAGATTCTGGTCCTGGTTGAAGCAGGAGAAGACGATCGAGGTCTTGCCGGTCACCGGGTCGCGGTGCGGCTGCAGGCACTGGGCGCAGATCTCCTTCATCATGCATTGCATCGGCGAGTTGATCGAGCCGATCGCCTCGTGATGCGGCTTGAGATAGGGCTGCAGCACCCCGTGCCGGGCCCGGCCGACGGCGGCCATCATGCGGTCGGAGCCGATGGCGATGATGCGGCTGGCTTCCGAGAGCGGGATCGGCACGCGCCCGAGCTTGCCCGAGCCGTAGGCGATCATCGCCTCCACGATGTTGCCGACGAAGCGCTTGTCCTGCGACCGCGTGGGCTGGAAGCCCGGCTCCTCGTCGCAGGTCCACACCACCACGTCGGCGGCGCGCTCGATCTCCGCCACCTTGTAGCGGTCGATGACCTTCTTGTAGCCGGCGAAGTAGATGACCTTCGAGCCGGCCTCGCGCAGCGCGGCACCGATGGAGAAGAGGACCGCGTTGCCCAGGCCGCCGCCCACCAGGGCAACGGTCTCGCCGGAGGGTGTCTCGGTCGGCGTGCCGGTCGGCCCCATGAGGATCACCGGCTCGCCCGACTTGAGCAGCGCGCAGAGATCGCTCGAGCCGCCCATCTCCAGCACGATGGTCGAGAGCAGACCCTTGTCGCGGTCGACCCAGGCGCCGGTCAGCGCCAAGCCTTCCATGCCCAGGACCGTGCCGTCGATCCGCGGCGCCAGACTCTCGAAGTTCTGCAGCCGGTAAAACTGCCCGGGCTGGAAGGCTCGCGCCGCGCGCGGCGCCCGGACGATGACCTCGACGATGGTCGGGGTCAGGCGCTGCACCGCGTGGACGGTAGCGCGGAGCTCACCGTCGAGCCGCTCGATGAGTTCCAGGGGTCTGACCGCCGTGGGCGCGCGCTTCGCCAGCACATTGCTGACCACGGGATAGCCCTGCTTGGCGCTGCCCATGGCCTTGACCACGTTGCCGAAGAACGAGGGATGCAGGTCGCCGAAATAGCTGATGGCCCGCCCGTCTTCGCGTTTCTGCATCAGCACCCGGACCTGGTCCGGCTTGGAGATGCTGAACTGCGGCTTGACCGGGTTGCCGTCCTCGTCGACCGCGGCGAAGTACTTGCCGTCGAGCGTGACGCTGCCGTCCTCGCGCGCCAGCACGGTGTTGGGCTGGGTGCCGGCGGCAATCAGCACGGCGCGGGCGGGCAGGACCACCTCTTCCTTCTGGTTGCCCTCGCCCGAGCCCGGCACCTCGCGGGTCAGGCGGATGGCCTGGGCGTGGCCGAGATCGTCGGTCTCGATGGCCAGAGGCGTGAGACCCTCGGCGAAACGCACGCCCTCTTCCAGCGCCTTGGCCACTTCCTCGTGGTTGAGGGTGTAGCTGGGCGCATCGATCAGCCGCCGGCGATAGGCGATGGTCGCTCCGCCCCAGCTGTCGAGAAGCTGGGCAATCCGCGGCGCGCGGCTTTCAGCCTTGGCGACCGCGCGCTCGGCACGGATGGCGCGGGCATGGGTGATGTATTCCTCGGCGACGTCGGTGTCCTCGTCGGTCCACTTGGCGCGCACCGCGAGGTCGCCACGCTCGCTGGCCAGGGTCTCGTAGCGATCGAGGAATTTCTCCACCTGCCGCGTGTAGTAGGCGAGCGATTCCGTCGCCGTGTCGATGGCGGTGAGGCCACCGCCGATCACCACCACCGGCAGGCGCAGCTGCAGGTTGGCGACCGACGAGGTCTTGGCGGCGCCGGTGAGCTGGAGCGCCATCAGGAAGTCCGAGGCCATGCGCACGCCGCGCACCAGACCGTTGGGCATGTCGACATGCGTGGGCTTGCCGGCGCCGGCGCAGAGCGCCACATGATCGAAGCCCAGGCCGAAGGCGTCGTCGAGAGTGAGCGTGCCGCCGAGCCGCACACCGCCATACATGGCGAAGTCGCGCCGGCGCTCAAGCAGCAGACGGATCACCTTGAGGAAGTTCTTGTTCCAGCGCACGGTGATGCCGTACTCGGCAACACCCCCGAAGCCGGCCAGCACGCGCTTGTCGAGATTCTCGTAGAGCTCCGTCACGTCGCGGATCGGCTTGAAGGCCACGCGCTCGCCTGTCGGCTCGACACCGGAGATCTCCGGCGCCAGCGGCTCGATCTTGAGACCGTCGACACCAACGACCGTGTGGCCGTCGTTCATCAGGTGATGGGCCAGCGTGTAGCCGGCCGGCCCCAGGCCAACGACCAGCACCTTGTTGCCGCTCGCCGGCTTCGGCAGCGGCCGGCGGATATCGAGCGGATTCCAGCGCGTGAGCAGCGAATAGATCTCAAAGCCCCAGGGCAGACCCAGCACGTCCTTGAGGATGCGCGTCTCGGCCTGCGGAATGTCGACCGGCTCCTGCTTCTGGTAGATGCAGGCCTTCATGCAGTCGTTGCAGATGCGATGCCCGGTCGCGGCCACCATCGGGTTGTCGACCAGGATCACGGCAAAGGCGCCGAGCGGCGAGCCCTGGGCCTTCAGCGCGTGCATCTCGGAGATCTTCTCCTCGAGCGGGCAGCCCGCGAGGGTCACGCCGAAGGCCGATTTCTGGAAGGCGCCGGTCTTGCGGTCCTTGAGGCCTTTTGAACAGGAATCCTTACCCTGCGCGTGGCACCAGATGCAGTAGTTCATCTGATCGAGGGCGTGATTGAGGTCCATGCCCTCGTCGGTCAGCACGAACCCCTCGCGCTGGCGCCAGTGGTGCTCGGGCAGGCGCATCATACGCACGCCGTCGCGCTCGATCGTCTCCACGGGAACGAGGTGTTGCGCATCGACCTTGTGCGGCACCTTGAACAGCACGCCGGCGCGGTGCCGTCCCTGCCCGGCAGGAGTGAGCGTCGCCCAGGCGGCGTAGCGCGTGGCGGCATCGATCTGCGCAGCATGTGCCGCTTCGCTCTTCTGCCAGGCCAGCACTGATTGGGCGTAGGTCAGCTCGTCATCAGGTCCGTTGAGCGTCAGCCCCATGGAAGCCGCCAGCGCCGCGGGATCGAACGAGGCCGCCTCCTCGGGCTTGAACTTCTTCGCCGCTACACGCTGCACGAACAGCCGCTTCACCTCGTAGAGCGGGGCCAGTTCATTGGCCTGCTGCGCCAGAGCCCGGGCCTCGTCCGCGACGCCGAACAGCGTGCCGACGAAGCTCTCGAGATGCGGCGCCACGGCGATCAGCAGCTCGCTCTCGTCCTTGGTCGCCAGGCGCTGCGGCGCGGCGCGCGCCGCCAGCAGCCGGTTGGCCAGTGCTGCGTCGGACGCGGTCAGCGCGTCGATGAAAATCCCGTCGAGGCGCGCCAGGCCGTCGCGCGAATAAAGGTCGGCAAAGCCGAAGCCATGGGCGAGCTTCAGATCCATCGATGAAGAACTCAGATCAGTTTGCGCAGCAGGGCGAGGAAAGCCTGACGCTCGGCCGCCGACAGCGGCGCCAGAGTCGCTTCGGTGATCTTGCGGGCGCGATCGATCGCGTCGGCGATCAGGGCGCGGCCCTCGCCGGTCAGCTTGAGCAGCGTGCAGCGCCGGTCCTTGGGATCGGGCTGGCGCTCGATCAGCTTGCGCGCGTCGAGCCGCTGGATGACGCCCTGGATGGTGGCCGGGTCCATCGCCGTCAGGCGGCCGAGCTGATTCTGCGACACCTCGCCCAAGTCGCGGATCTTGGCCAGCGCGGCGAACTGGGTGGGGGTCAGCTGCAGCGCCTCGATGCCGTCCTGGAAGATCGCCGTGTGGCGCTGATGCGCACGGCGCATCAGATGACCGACCTGGTCCTCCAGGCGGTAGTCCTCGGCGGCAGGCCTCGAATCGCGGCGGATGGCGGCGGACTTCATACGCCCTCTCTATCGCGGCGGGGTTCCGCTGGCGAGGCCCAAGGGGCCGACGTCCAGTTCGTTCGTATACGTATGATCGCCCCGGACCCGGGAGTCCGTCAAGCCCGGCGTCGATTGCTCCCTTTTCAATCCACGTTGGCGGCGTCGCGATACATGATGCGATGGCGCCGTGTGGCGATCCATTCGTCGATCTCGGCGTCGCTCATGAAATGCGCGGGGTCGAAGCGGTTCCAGTTGCTGATCTCGGCCAGCTCCTTCTTCCAGCGCTTGTAGGGCGGCTTGGCTGGCGGGCCGAAACACATGATGTCGAGCACCGAGAGCGGATCGGGGATGCCGAGCAGCGGCTTCATCGCCTCCTGCGCCGCGCGCTGGCCGATCGCCGTGACCCACCACACGCCGTAGCCCAGGGCGGCGGCCGCGAGATGCGCCGCCATGGTCGCGGCCGCCACGCTCTGCAGCAAGATGCGCTCGGCGTTCTCCTTGTACATGGCGTCGAGCGCCGAGCCGTCGTTGAGCACCGGAAACGCCTTCACCCAGCGGAAATCGCTGGCCACCACGATCATCCCGGGCGAGGTCGCGAGGCCGCGATAGTCGGGCGTGGGAAACTTCATCTTCAGCTTCGCCCGCTGCACCTGCTCGTCGCGGAAATACTCCATGATCCGGGTCTTGAGCTCCGGCTCGGTGACGACGATGAAGTGCCAAGGTTGCGCATTGGCCCCCGAGGGCGCGTGGCGGGCCGCCTCGAGGATCAGCTCATAGTGTTCGCGCGGCACGACATGCGAGCCGTCGAAGGCCCGCGAGGTCATGCGGTTGCGGACGACATCCATCAGCGCCTCGTAACGGGCGCGGTCGTCGAAAGGTGCGGCAGCGGACTGGCTCATGGCGGTTCCCCGAAGCACTATCGTTAAGACCCTGACGATAGCGCGGATCGTGTCGTCACGCTCCGGTGGCCTGCCGGGCGACGAGGGATTATGGTCCCCGGCGGATGACCCATGCCGCCGCCTATATCCGCGCCCGCGCCAGCAGCCGGCGTGCCATCGCCGTCTGGCTCTTCGTCTGCGCGGCCCTGATCTTCGCCATGGTGGTCATCGGCGGCATCACGCGGCTCACCGAATCCGGCCTGTCGATCACCGAATGGAAGCCGGTCACCGGCACCTTCCCGCCCTTCAGCGAGGCGGAGTGGCAGGCCGAGTTCGAGAAGTACCGGCAGATTCCCGAGTATCGCGAGAAGAACCTCGGCATGACCCTGGCCGAGTACAAGACGATCTACTGGTGGGAGTACATTCACCGGCTCTGGGGCCGGGTGATCGGCGTGGCCTTCCTGCTGCCGTTCCTCTGGTTCCTGCTGCGCGGCCAGATCCGCGGCGGCCTCGCCTGGAAGCTCGGCGCCGTCTTCGTGCTCGGCGCCGCGCAAGGCGTGCTCGGCTGGTACATGGTGACCAGCGGCCTCGTCGACCGGATCAGCGTCAGCCCCTATCGCCTGACGGCGCATCTCACGCTCGCCCTGCTGATCTACGCGGCGGTGCTGTGGATCGCCTTCGACTTGGTGCGGCCGAACACCAGGGGCATCGACGGCCGGGCGCTGGGTCTGGCCTGCATCGCACTGCTGACCATGATCTCCGGCGGTTTCGTCGCCGGGCACGATGCTGGCATGATCTACAACACCTTTCCGCTGATGGACGGGCAGTTCGTCCCGGCGGGTTATCTCGATCTCGATCCGTGGTGGCGCAACCTGTTCGAGAACCCGGCCGCCGTGCAGTTCAACCACCGAATCCTCGGGCTTGCCACCGCCCTGCTCTCGCTTCTCTACTGGCGCGCGGCGCGCGACGACGCCACGGGAGCCGCCTACGCCGTATTGATCGTCGCCCTGCTGCAGGCGAGTCTGGGGATCGGCACATTGCTGCTCGAGGTGCCCATCGTGCTCGCGGCCCTTCACCAGGCCGGCGCGGTGATGCTGCTGACGGTCAGCGTGATCGCCGCCCAGGGCTGGCGCTAGACCGGCTAGTTCGGGCGCGAGACTTCCTCGAGCGTACCGCGATAAGCTGCCGAGGCGCCGTCGAACTGCACGGCGCGCTGCGCCGCCCGGATCGCGGCCGGCCGCTCGCCGGTTTCCGCCAGCACATGGGCGAGGTTGTTCCACGCCGCCGGCGCTTCCGGATGCAGGGTCACCGCCGCGAGGAAGGCCGCTTCCGCGCCCAAACGGTCGCCCGTCGCGTAGCGTGCGTTGCCCAGCCCCATGGCCGCGCCCAGATTGTCCGGCCAGCGCCGCAGGGCGGCAGCGTAGGTTTCTGCCGCCTCCGCGTGTCGGTGGACGCGCTCGAACGCGGCGGCCGCGCGCAGCACGTCGAGCGGATCGCCGCGCGCCGGCAGGCGGCCCGGCGGAAGAACGGCAAGGCCCCAGTAATTGCCGCGCCGCCAGGTGTGCTCGAAGGTCGTGAGCCTAGCGCGATGATCGCGGATTGTCGCGGAGTGAAGCACGATCTCGCCGCGCTCGAGGTCGTAGCCGGTCGCCACGGCGAAATGCCATTGCGGCATCCAGCTCAGACCCAGATTCTGGAAGACGATCACCGGATGACCGGCGGCCAGCTCCGCCAGCAGGTCGGGCAGCGTCGTAACCGGAATTGCCTGGCGCCCGTAGCGTCTGGGTGCCGCGGCCATGTCGCTCGGCAGGCTGCCCTCGCGCCCCGGCGTGTAGACCGCGAGAGCGACACGCTCCTGGGTCACCGCGATCCCGGACCAGGACAGCACCATGGCCATCGAGGCGGGGCCGCAATAGAAGCGGTCCTGACCGAAGAACGGCACGTCCTCGACCTGCGCCTGCGGCGGCAGCGAGCCGCGATCCGTCATCAGGCGGTCGGCCTGCGGCGTGGCGCAGGCGCCCAGCGCGGCGGCGAGAAGCGCCGCGCCGAGCGTCCGCCAGAACCGATGCGCGATCGGCGTCATTTCATCGGGTGGATGAACGGATAGACGTCGGTGACGCCGGCAAGATCGGTGACCGCCAGCACCAGCAGCGCCAGGATGATCAGGAAGGCAATGAAGCCAAGCACGCCTTCGCCGGCCGGCATCTGATCGAGCTTGCCGGCGACCTGGCGCACCTCCTCGTCCGACATGGTCTGGACGCGGGCCCGCGCCTCGTCGGGATTGAGGCCGAGGGAGCGGTACTGCGAGGACACGTCTTCCCGGCTGAAGAACTGCATGACCCGCTCGCGGTCCTGCTGGGCAGACATCGAGCTGATGACCGTATCGGTGCTCACCAGCGCCGCGTTGGCGACCATGGAGATGGGCGCCGACACCAGGAACATGATCAGGGCGAGAGGCAGGGCGATGAACCGGCAGAATCTGCGGAATGTCATGGATTCCTCCTGTGGCCGGCTGTCGTGGCGCGCTCTAGCCGCCCGATCAGCCTTGGGCCCGGATGGGCCTTGGCCGGAGATATGGGTATTCCGCTAAGGGGCGCAACGGAGCACCCCCGCCCTACCACCAAAGGGTTCGGAGATCAGACTGCGCGCCGGCGCATGGCCACGGAGGCGGCGAACAGGATCGCCGCGAAGACCACGACCGACGGGCCCGACGGAGTGTCGAACTGTACCGAGGCCCAGAGCCCGCTGGCCACGGCGAGCCCGCCCATCCCCGCCGCGATGACCGCCATCTGCTCCGGCGTGCGGGCGAAGTTGCGCGCCGCCGCAGCCGGCACGATGAGCAGCGAGGTGATGAGCAGGGCGCCGACGATCTTCATCGCCGCGGCGATGACGATGGCCAGCAGCAGCACGAAGGCCAGCCACAGCCGCTCGACCGGCACGCCTTCGACCTGCGCCAGCTCCTCGTGCACGGTCACGGCGAGCAACGGCCGCCAGAGCATGGCGAGGGTGGCCAGCACCACCGCACCGCCACCGTAGATCCAGGCGAGATCGAAGGCGGTGACGGCGAGGATGTCGCCGAACAGGAAGCCCATCAGGTCGATGCGCACGGTGTCGAGGAACGACAGGGCGACGAGGCCGAAGGCCAGCGAGGAATGGGAGAAGATGCCGAGCACCGTGTCGCCGGCGAGGCGCACGCGCGGCTGCAGGCTGGTCAGCACCAGCGCCAGGCCCGCGCAGATCGCCGCCACGCCGAGCCCCAGGTTGAGGTGCAGCATCAGGGACAGTGCCACGCCGAGCAGCGCCGAATGGGCCAGCGCATCGCCGAAGAACGCCATGCGCCGCCAGACGATGAACGAGCCCAACGGTCCGGCCACCGCCGCGAGGCCGAGGCCGCCGAGGAAGGCGCGGATGACGAAATCATCCATGGCGATGCCCGACGTGATCATGATGCGCGTGGTCGTGAGAATGATCGTGGCCGTGATCGTGTGCCGGCTTCACCTGGCCGGCATCGTCGTGCTCGTGGTCGTGATGATGCGCGTAGACGGCGATGGCGCTGGCCGCCGTCGCACCGAAGAGGGCGAGATAGGCGGGATCGCCCCGCACCGTCTCCGGACGGCCGGTGCAGCAGACATGACGGTTGAGGCAGACCACCGTATCGGTCGCCGCCATGACCAGATGCAGATCGTGACTGACCATCAGCACGCCGCAGCCGTGGCTGTCCCGGATGCGGCGTATCAGGCGGAACAGGTCCTCCTGCCCGCCGACATCGACACCCTGCACCGGCTCGTCGAGCACCAGCAGGTCGGGGTTGCGCAGCAGGGCGCGCGCCAGCAGCACACGCTGGAACTCGCCGCCCGACACGGACTGGATCGGCGAGTCGAGCACGCGCCGCGCGCCGACCTCGTCGAGGACCGCGGTGATCGCGGCGGAATCCGCCGCTGCCCCGAGTTCGAGGAAGCGGCGGACCGGTAGAGGCAACGTCGGATCGACCACCAGACGCTGGGGCATGTAGCCGATGCGCAGGGCTGGCCGGCGCGTGACCGTGCCACGATCCGGCTTCACCAGACCGAGCAGGATGCGCAGCAGCATGGACTTGCCCGCTCCGTTCGGACCGATGACGGTGACGATCTCGCCGTCGGTGACGGCAAGGTCGACGCCGTCGAGAACCGCGCGCCCGTCGAAGCTCTTGCTGAGTCCGTGCCCGCGGACGAGGGCCGTGCCGGCAATGCTCAAGCGGCGGCCCCTTCACGCGTGCGGCATCGGGCGCAGACGCCGCTGAGCTCGATCACCCGGCTGACGATGTTGAACCCGTGCTCGGCGGCGCTGCGGCCGATAGCCTCGCCCAGACGGCGGTCATCGAGCTCGGCCGCCGTGCCGCAGGCCCGGCAGATGAGAAACTGGGTGACGTGGTTCTCGCCGGGATGGCTGCAGCCGACATAGGCATTGAGCGATTCGATGCGGTGAATGAGGCCGCAGGCCAGCAGGAACTCGAGGGCGCGGTAGACGGTCGGCGGCGCCGCCCCCCGCCCGTCCTCCTTCAGCTTGTCGAGCAGCGCGTAGGCGCCGACTGGCTTGTGGCTGTCCCAGACCAGCTCCAGCACGCGCTTGCGCAGGGGAGTGAGACGCTCGCCGCTCTTCTCGCAAACCGCTTCGGCCGCGTGCAGGGCGGTACTGACGCAGCGCCCGTGATCGTGGCCACTGCGCGGAAAGGGGCTCGGGCGTCGGACCATCTCGACTCTCCGAAACTGTTATAGTATAACCTTACTAATGAAACACTATAGCATAGCGGCCCTGGCGCTGGCACTCGTCCTTGCGGGCGCTCCGGCCCTGGCGCAGCCCAGGGTCACGACCAGCATCCTGCCGCTGCAGTCGCTGGCCGCGGGCGTCATGGCCGGCATCGGCGAGCCCGCGGCGCTGGTGCGCAGCACCGGTTCGCCGCACAGCTTCGCCCTGCGTCCTTCCGACGCGCGGACGCTGAACGCCTCGACCCTCGTCTTCTGGATCGGCCCCGAGTACGAGACATTCCTGGCCAAGCCGGTCGCAGCGCTGGCCGGCAAGGCGAAGAGTGTGACGCTGATCGGCGCCCCCGGCATCAAGGCATTGCCGGTGCGCGAGGGCGGCGCCTGGGAAAGCCACAGTCACGGCCACAACCACACCCACAAGCCGGGCGCTGCGGAGCTGGACGCCCATATCTTCCTCGATATTGACAACGCCACCGCCATCGTCCGGGTCATGACCGCGACGCTGCGCGAAGCCGATCCTGCCAACGCCGCGCGCTACACCGCCAATGCGGAGACGACCCTTGCGCGTCTCGCGGCGCTCGACGGCGAGATGAAGACGACGCTGGCGCCCGTGAGCGCGGTGCCCTTCGTGGTGTTCCACGACGGCTATCAATATGTCGAGAAGCGCTACGGACTGAACGCCGTGGGTTCTGTCACCGTCAGCCCGGAGCGTCTGCCGGGCGCGCGCCGTCTCGGCGAGGTCCGGCGCAAGATCGAGCGGCTCAACGCGGCTTGCGTCTTCGCCGAGCCGCAGTTCGACAACGCGCTGGTCGCCACGGTTCTCGAAGGCACCAAGGCGCGGCGCGGGCTTCTCGACTATGTCGGCATCGACCAGCCGCCCGGGCCGGATGCCTATTTCGGCATGATGCGCGGCCTGGCGCGTTCCCTGGCGGGCTGTCTCGCCGGCTGAGCGGCGAGCGCCGCGTCGAGCACCTTGCGCGTCATCGTGGGCAGGGCGAGCCGATCGAAATCGGCGATGCGGCACCACGTGCCTTCCTTGTCGGCGCCTTTCTGGCGCGAGGCCGCCTTGGCGATCCACACTGTGAACTCGATGGCGAAATGGGAGAAGCCATGCTCGACGATGCCGGGCAGCGTCCGCCACTCGGCCTTGGCCGGGACATGGGCGCGCGCCGAGGCCGGCGTCCAGGCTTTCTCCTGCCAGGGCGTCGACGGCGCTTCGAGCATGCCGCCGAGCAGCCCGTCCTCCGGCCGGCGCCGCAGCCAGACCGCATCGTCCTTCAGCAGCACGAAGGCAACGCCACGGCGCGTCGGGCGCTCGGCCTTGGGCGATTTCACCGGATAGCGTTCGGGATTGCCGGCCGCATGGGCCGTGCAGCTATCGTTCCACGGGCAGAGCAGGCATTTGGGAGTCCGCGGCACGCAGATCGTGGCGCCGAGATCCATCACCGCCTGGGCAAAGTCGCCGGCGCGTTTGTCCGGCGTGAGCCGGTTGGCGGCGGCGTAGAACTCCGGCTTCGCTTTGGGCAGTGGCGACGCGATGGAGAAGATCCGCGCCATGACGCGCTCGACATTGCCGTCGACCACGACGGCGCGGCGGCCAAACGCGATCGCCGCCACGGCGGCGGCGGTGTAGCGGCCGATGCCCGGCAGCGCCAGCAGGCCTTCCTCCGTATCGGGGAACCGCCCGCCGTGCTCGCTCACCACGGCTTGCGCGCAACGATGCAGATTGCGCGCCCGCGCGTAGTAACCGAGACCGGCCCAGGCGCCGAGCACGTCATCAAGCGGGGCGGCGGCAAGTGCCTCGACGCTGGGCCAGCGCGCCAGGAACTTCGCGTAGTACGGCCCCACCGTCACCACGGTGGTCTGCTGCAGCATGATCTCGGCGAGCCAGACGCGATAGGGATTGGGAGGCTGGCCGGGGCGCGCCCGCCAAGGCAGAACGCGCTGATGCCGGTCGTACCAGGCGAGCAGACGCGGCGCGAGCGACGCGGTGGGGTCGATCCGGCGTGAGCTGGCGGGCATCGCCGACTCCTAACATGGATTCTGGAGTACAACCTCCCGCATGCCTCCCCGCGCCCTCGCCGCCACTCTGCCGAAGGTGACCAGGGCCGTCCTGGCCAAGCACGGCCGCGTCTACGGCACCCTCGTGGCGGAATGGACGGCGATCGTCGGCGCGCGCCTCGCCGAATCCTCGCTGCCGGAAAAACTGGCGGGCAACGTGCTCACCGTGCGTGTCAGCAGCGGTGCCGCGATGGAGCTGCAGCACTCCCTGCCGCAGGTGCTGGAGCGCATCAACGCCTATGTCGGCAGCGCGGCCGTGGAGCGCCTGCGCCTTGTGCAGGCGCCCGTGAATCGGCGTGCCCGTAAACCCCTGCCGCCGGCCGAACCACCGGCCGATCCGCGAATCGAATCAGAGGTTTCCGGAGTCGCGGATGACGAGCTGCGGCGCTCCCTGAGCCGCCTGGGCCGCCGGCTGGGCCCGCGGCGAAAGTCAGAAAAATAGGCTCCCTCAATCGCTTGATCAGAGTTATCCTCAGGGCACGGGGGAATCGCCTTGAGAATCCTTGAGGCGACTCGGTAGGATGCCACTACATCTTGTGGGCAAACCTTCCATGAACCGTAACATCTGGTTCTCATTGATTTTTCTGGTGACCCTCACAGGGGTCGCCCCGGCCATCGGTCAGACCCCGGGCGCAGCGCCCGCGCGCGTCGCCGTCGACCCCAAGGATCTCGCCCCGCGCAAGGAAGGCGACGACATGGTGATCGGCGCCCCCAACGCGCCCATCACGATCATCGAATACGCCTCCCTGACCTGCCCGCACTGCGCGAACTTCCACATGAATTCGCTGCCGCAGATCAAGGAGCAGTACATCGACAAGGGGCTGGTGAAGCTCGTCTACCGCGACTTCCCGCTCGACCGCGCCGCCCTCTGGGCCTCGATGCTGGCGCGCTGCGCCGGGCCGGAGCGCTACTTCTCCTTTCTCGACGTGCTCTTCCGCCAGCAGAACACTTGGGCGCGCGGCAATGACGGGCAGGCGATCCAGGACAACCTCAAGCGGCTGGCGCGTCTCGGCGGCTTCAGCGACGCGACCTTCGATGCCTGCCTCAAGGACAAGGCGGTGGAAACCGCGGTCCTCGACCAGAGCCTGAAGGGCGAGCGCGAGTTCAAGATCAGCTCGACCCCCACCCTGATCATCAACGGCAACAAGCACACCGGCTCCATCAGCTTCGAGGAGATCGACAAGGTGCTGAAGCCGCTGGCCGGCCGCTCGTAGGACTGCGCGCATGTATTTCGCCAAGCTCCGTCTCAGCGGTTTCAAGTCCTTCGTCGAGCCGACCGAGCTGTCGATCGAGCCCGGCCTGACGGGCATCGTCGGGCCGAACGGCTGCGGCAAATCGAACCTCGTCGAGGCCCTGCGCTGGGTGATGGGCGAGAACCGCGTCAAGCAGATGCGCGGCGGCGAGATGGACGACGTCATCTTCGCCGGCACCACGGCCCGCCCGCCGCGCAACGTGGCCGAGGTCTCGCTGCTGGTCGACAACGCCACGCGCAAGGCGCCGGCCGCCTACAACGACCAGGTTGAGTTCGACATCCAGCGCCGCATCGAGCGCGGCCAGGGTTCGGCCTACCGCATCGGCGGCCGCGATGTGCGCGCCCGCGACGTTCAGCTGCTCTTCGCCGACGCCGCCACCGGCGCCCATTCGCCGGCCATGGTCAGCCAGGGCCGCATCAGCGCCATGATACAGGCCAAGCCGACGGATCGCCGCGTGCTGCTCGAGGAAGCGGCCGGGATCACCGGCCTGCATTCGCGCCGTCACGAAGCCGAGCTCAAGCTCAAGGCCGCCGAGGCGAACCTCGCGCGCCTCGACGATGTACTGACCACGCTCGATGCGCAGCACCAGACGCTCAAGAAGCAGGCCCGCCAAGCGGCGCGCTATCGCAACATGAGCGATCTGATCCGCCGCGCCGAGGCGGTCAGCCTGCACCTTGCCTGGAACGACGCCACCGTGCAGCGCGACGCTGCCGGCACGCGTTTCGCCGAGGCGGAAGCCGCGGTCGCCGAGATCGCCGGCCGCGCGGCCCACGCCGCGACCGAGCTGGCCAACGCCCAGAGCGTGCTGCCCGACCTGCGCAAGGCCGAGGCCGAGGCCGCGGCGCGTCTCGCCCGGCTGGGCCTGGCGCGCGAGCAGCTCGACGCCGAGGAAGCGCGTATCCAGCAGCAGCTGGCCGAGATCGAAGCCCGCCTTGTCCAGATCCAGGCCGACGAAGCCCGCGAGCAGGCGCAGGCCGCCGATGCCGAGGCGGCGATGGCCAAGCTAGCCGCCGAGCGAGCCGAGCTCGAAGCCGCGGAAGCCGGTGCGGCCGAAGCCGCGTCGACACTCGACCGCGAGCTCAGCGTCGCCCGCAGCGATGTCGAAGCACTCGACGCCGCGCTGGCGCAGGCCACCGAGGTTGTCGCCAAAACCGAAGCCGAGCTCGCCTCGCTCAATCGCGAGGTCGGCGAGCTGACCGGCCGCACTGGCCGGCTGGAGGAGCGCCTCAACGAGGCCCGCGCCGAGCGCGCCCGCGTCGAGGCCGCCGCCACCGAGTTCGACCCCCAGCTGCGCGCCGCCGAAGACACCGTCGCGGCCGGCGAAGCCGCGCTTGCCGCCGCGCGCGCCGAGCAGGAGGCAGTGGAGACCCAGTTGCGGGCCGTGCAGGAAGAAGAGAACGCGGCACGCGAAGTGCTGCGCCGGGCGGAGGCCGAGCTGGCCAAGCTCGATGCCGAGGCGACGGCCCTTGCCGCCGTGCTGAAGAGCGCCGCCGCGCATGACCGCACGCCGGTCCTCGACCAGATCACCGTCGTCCCGGGCTACGAGACGGCGCTGGGCGCGGCGCTCGGCGAGGATCTTGCCGCCCCCCTCGATGACGACGCGCCGATGCACTGGCGCGTCTCGGACAGCAGCGCCCCTGGTTTCGAACTGCCGTCCGGTGCCGAGCCCCTTTCCCGCTACGTCACGGTCCCGGTCGCGCTGGCCCGTCGCCTGTCGCAGATCGGCGTGGTCGAGAGCGAAGCCCAGGGCAACGCGCTTGCGCGCACGCTGGCCCAGGGTCAGCGGCTGGTCAGCCGCGACGGCGGCCTGTGGCGCTGGGACGGGTTCACCATCCGCGCCGGTGCGCCCAGCACCGCCGGCACGCGTCTCGCGCAGCGCAACCGGCTCGACGAGTTGACCGGCATCCGCACCGCCGCCACCGCTGTGGCCGAGGGCGCCCGCACGCGCTTCGCCGCCGCGCAGGAAGCCGGCAAGTCGGCGCAGACCGCCGACCGGGCCGCGCGTGACGCCGCGCAGAAGCTCTATTCGGAGCTCACCACGACTCGCGAAGCGCGCGCCACGCTGGCGCGACAGGCCGCAGCCGAAGCGGCCCGCGTCGCAGGCCTCGCCGAGCAGATCGAGCGCCTGCAGTCCGATCTGAACGATCACCAAACCCGCCTCAGCACGGCCACGACGCGCCTGGGCGAGATGCCCGACCCGACCGAGGCGCGCGAGAAGCTGGTCCAGGATCGTGCCGAGCTGGGCCGCCAGCGGGCGCAGCTGATCGAGCTCGAGAGCACCCAGCTGCGTCTGACCCGCGAGGCCGAGGCCCGCATCCGCCGCATCGCTGCCATCGGCGCGGAATCGACGGCCTGGGCCGGGCGTCTGGATGCCGCGCGCCGGCAGATGGAATTGCTGGTCCAGCGCCAGACCCAGACGACCGAGGAGCGCGACCGCCTCGCCGCCCGCCCCGGTGAGATTGAGGCCGAGCGCGCGATCCTGCTGACCAGGCTGCAGGAGGCCGAGGCGGCCCGGCAGGAAGACGCCGATCGCCTGGCGACTGCCGAAGCCGCCGTTTCCGCGGCCGACCGCAACCTCAAGCTGGTTGAAGCCGAGCACGGCAGGGCACGCGAAGAGCGCGTGCGCTGCGAAGGCGCCGTGCAGCAGGCCGACCACGACCTGCAGGAACTCACCGGCCGCATCCGCGAACGGCTCGACGCCGCGCCCGAGGACACGCTGACCATCGGCGGGCTGGAGCCCGGCGACGAGCTGCCGAGCAAGGAGCAGATCGCCAACCGTCTCGAGCGCCTGATCCGCGAACGCGACACGATGGGCCCGGTCAACCTGCGCGCCGAGCAGGAGGCCGAGGAGCTGGAGACCCAGATCACAGGCATGCAGGCCGAGAAGGATGACCTCGTCCAGGCCATCGCCCGCCTGCGCCAGGGCATCGCCAGCCTCAACCGCGAAGGGCGCGAGCGCCTGATGGCCGCGTTCGAGACGGTCAACAAGCACTTCCAGGAGCTGTTCGTGAAGCTCTTCGGCGGCGGCCGGGCGCATCTCGCCCTCGCCGTTCCGCCGCCTCCGCCGCCGCCGCCCGGCACGCCCGAAGGCCAGGCGCCGGCGATCCCGGCCGAGCCCACGCCCCATCGCGACGATCCGCTCGAGGCCGGGCTTGAGGTCTACGCCAGCCCGCCGGGCAAGAAGCTGCAGAACCTCTCGCTGCTCTCCGGCGGCGAGCAGGCGCTGACCGCCCTTGCCCTGCTCTTCGCGGTCTTCCTCACCAACCCGGCGCCGATCTGCGTGCTGGACGAGGTGGACGCGCCTCTCGACGACGCCAACGTCGACCGCTTCTGCGCGCTGCTCGACCACATCTCGGGCACGACGGGCACGCGCTTCATCGTCGTCACCCACCACCGCCTGACCATGGCGCGCATGGACCGGCTGTTCGGCGTGACCATGGCCGAACGCGGCGTCTCGCAGCTGGTCTCGGTGGATCTGCGCCAGGCCGAGCGCATCAAGGCGATGGCGACGGCCTGATCCGTCGCGATTTCAGAAACGTCCCCTGAAAAAAGCACGGGCCGGTCTTGCGACCGGCCCGGGAACCTGGAGCGGCGACCGCTTGCGCGGGCACCGCTCCGTGCTCCAGACGTGTGGGCTTAGTGGGGGCCGCCGCAAACGCCCGAGGCCGCGCCGGCGTAGTTCTGCTTGGTCGCGCTGAGCAGGATGGCAACCGTCGGCGGCGTCGCGATGGCGAACTTGCCAGCGCGGGCCAGGAACGCACGACGGGCTTCGGTCTGATCGAGGGTTTTCTTGATATCCATTGTTTCAGCTCTCAACCTCTAGAGTGGACAGCCGCACCCAGTGATAACGCGAGAGTCTTTCCGCGCTGAGTGGGCATTTCCGGCCACGAACATGGCGACCGCGCCATCGGGTGACAGACATTACCCCGCGCAAAAGGGTAGAAGCCTGCCCGATCGGATAGGGGTCGCTGCCGACGACGCTCCGTTCGCCCTATCTCCCTGACTAGGAATTGCGTGGGAGCGGACTATGCGCTGGCGGCGCGTTCTGCTGTGGGGTCTGGCGTGTGTCGCGGTTGTGGGCGCCCTTGGTGCCGCGAGCGGCGGGTACCACTATTGGAACAAGCGTCTCAGCCCGGAAGCGTTAGACAAACGCGGGGCGCAGCTCATGATCAGCTGCCGGCGCTGCCACTCGATCGTCGCCGGCCGTAGCAACACGGGACCGACCCTGATCGGCATCTGGAACCGGCAGGCCGGGACGGTCGAGGCCTACGAGCGCTACTCGCCGGCACTGCGCGCCTCGAACGTCGTGTGGAATGCCGACACGCTTGACCGCTGGCTGAGGAACCCGCAGGGCTTCATCCCGGGCACGCTGATGAACAACGGCGAGATTGAGGACGACACCGACCGTGCCGTGCTCATCCGCTGGCTGGAGCGCGCCAATACCGGCCTCGTGGAGCTGGAATCGGCGCAAGGCCGCGGCGACTACGGCTACCCGGCCGCCCCGCACACCGCCGGCCACATGCTGCCGGGCATGGGCAACCGGCTCAGCAACGAGCACCTGCCTCTCAAGGACATGCCGCCCGAGCGCCAGGTGAAGGCCGTCAGCCTCTGCCGCGACACCTACAGCGTGACCCAGGGCGACGGGAAAATCGTGCAGTTCTGGGAATCCAACATCCGTTTCAAGACGGATTCGAGCGAGCAGGGGCCCCATCCGGGCGTCCCGGCCATCCTGCCGTCGAGCACCGTGGGCGACCGGGTGACCATGATTTTTGCCAGCCCCGGCGAGATCAGCGGCTTCGTTCAGAGCCAATGCGAAATACCCCCTGTCGTCCGCGCCCCCGAGTCGCAGTTAAGGCGCTGAATTCGCTAAGCTTCGCGTTCTTGACAGGCTACCCCCCGGCCCGTACCTTGCGCCCCGCTTGAGGCGCTCGGGGGCCTCGTTTCCACGACGAATCCGGGTGCGCGCGCATGGGCGACGACCGTTTTCCCACCAAACAGAGGGATGAGACGGACGGCGACCGGAAACGGCTCGACGATCTCGATAGCCGTTTGCGCGAAGCCCGCGAGGGCTCCGAGCCGCCGGCAAGAGCCTCGGCACAACGCGAACTGGGCGTCGCCTATCGCGTGATGGTCGAGATGATCGCCGGTGTGGGTGTGGGCGGGTTCCTGGGCTGGTGGCTCGATAACTGGCTGGGAACGGCCCCGCTCCTGCTGGTGGCGCTGATCGTTCTGGGTTTCGCCGCCGGCGCGATGAATGCATACCGGGCCATCCGCCTCTACAACGCGGGTGTGAACCGGAACGGATAAGGGCCCCGCGGGGCAAGAAGGAAGACGGTCTTGGCAGCAAACAGCAGCCCGTTGGAGCAGTTCGAGATCAAGCGCCTGATCCCGGTCCAGGTCGGCGGGGTTGACGCCTCCTTCACCAACTCGGCCTTGTGGATGGTGATCGCCGTCCTGGCCGTCACGCTGCTGCTGACCATGGCCATGCGCCAGCGCGCCCTGGTCCCGGGCCGCCTCCAGTCGGTCGCCGAGCTCTCCTACGAATTCATCGCCAACATGATCCGCGAGAACGTGGGCACCTTGGGGATGAAGTACTTCCCCTTCATCTTCACCCTGTTCATGTTCATCCTGGCGGCGAACCTCTTGGGCATGGTGCCCTACTCGTTCACGCCCACCAGCCACATCGTCGTCACCTTCGCCATGGCCTTCGTGGTCTTCATCGGCGTGACGGCGATCGGCTTCGCCCGCCACGGCCTCCACTTCTTCGGCTTCTTCGTGCCGGCCGGCGTGCCCAAGGCGCTGCTGCCGCTGCTGGTGGTGATTGAGGTCATCTCCTATCTCATCCGCCCGGTCAGCCTGTCGGTGCGTCTCTTCGCCAACATGCTCGCCGGCCACACCATGCTGAAGGTCTTCGCCGGCTTCGTCATCGCGCTCGGCGTGCTGGGCGGCTGGGCGCCGCTGGCCTTCGTCGTGGCGCTCACCGGCCTCGAAATCCTGATCGCCTTCCTCCAGGCCTACGTCTTCACCATCCTCACCTGCCTCTACCTCAACGATGCGATTCATCTGCATCACTGAGATACGGGCGGTACGGACTTCTCTCTAACTCCAACATCTCTTTCAGCGAAAGGAACATCACCATGGATCCAGCAGCCGCCAAGCTCATCGGCGCCGGCCTCGCCACCATCGCCCTCGCCGGCGTCGGCGTCGGCATCGGCAACATCTTCGGCAACTTCGTCGCGGGCGCCCTGCGCAACCCGGCGGCGGCCCCGAAGGTGTTCGGCAACGTGCTGCTCGGCTTCGCGCTGACCGAGGCGATCGCGCTCTTCGCGCTCGTCATCGCGATGCTCATCCTGTTCGTCTTCTAAGAACCGGACGAAGACAGGCAATGACCGGTCGGCCGATGGTGGCAGGGCTCTTGATCGCCGCGGGCGTGCTCGCGGCGGGCCCGGCGCTTGCCGCCAGCGGCGGCATGCCGCAGCTCAACTTCCAAGACTTCCCGCCGCAGCTCGTCTGGCTGCTGATCACCTTCGCGGCGCTCTACCTGGTCCTGTCCAGGGTGGCGCTGCCGAAGATCGGCGAAGTCCTGCAGATGCGCGCCGACCGGATCAAGGGCGACCTCGACCGGGCGGCCGCGCTGAAGAGCGAGACCGACACGATCATTGCCGCCTACGAGAAGGCCCTGACCGACGCCCGCAACCAGGCGGCGACGGTCTCGCGCGAGACCGCGGCCGCTCTCGCCAAGATCTCGGCGGAGCGCCAGGGCAAGGTCAGCGCCGACCTGACGGCGAAGATCAAGAGCGCCGAGGCCAACATTGCCGCGGCGCGTAGCAAGGCGATGACCGAGGTTCAGTCATCTGCCGCGGAGATCGCCGCCGAGGCGGTCAAGCGGCTCGGCGGCCTCGTCATCTCGGCCGGCGACGCGGCTCCGGCCGTGACGGCGGCAGCGAAGGAGCGCGGCTGATGCTCTCCGATCCGACATTCTGGGTTCTCGTCTCCTTCGTCATCTTCGTGGCCCTGGTGTGGAAGCCGGGCTCGAAGGCGGTGGCGCAGATGCTCGACGACCGGGCGGAGAAGATCCGCAACGATCTCGAGAAGGCGGCCAAGCTGCGCGAAGAAGCGCAGGCCCTGTTCGCCGAGTACCAGAAGAAGCAGCGCGATGCCCTCAAGGACGCGGAAGCCATCGTCGCCGCGGCCAAGGCTGAAGCCGAGGCCCTGTCGAAGCAGGCGGCGGCCGATCTCGAGACCTCGCTGAAGCGCCGCGAGCAGCTCGCCCTGCAGCGTATCGCCCAGGCTGAGGCCCAGGCCACCGCCGACGTGCGCGCGGCGGCCGTCGACCTCGCCATGGCCGCAACCCGCAAGATCCTCACGGACAAGCTCGACGCCGGCCGGCACGAGGCGCTGGTCGATGCGGCGATCAAGGAATTGCCGGGCAAGCTGAACTGAGGCCGAAGGCCTTGGGCACACGAAAGGGCGCCGCAACGGCGCCCTTTTTCATTCAGGCATCCTCTTCCGCCTTCTCGGTCAGACCGACCTTGAGCAGGTCGCCGACGGAGACGATACCGACGAGCTTGTCGCTGTTGTCCTTCACCGGCATGTAGCGCACGCCTTCTTTAGCGACGCGCTCGACCACGTCATTGACCCGCTCGGAGGGCCGGCAGACCGGCATGTCGGCCGGCGTGATGTGCTGGACCTTGAGATCGAGCGCCTCCGGCCCCTGGAAGGCGACGGCGCGCACGATGTCGCGCTCGGCGATAACACCGTAGATGTTGTGCTTGCCGTCGCAGACCACCAGGGCACCGACCAGCCGGTCGGCCATCAGCCGGGCCGCGCGCTCCAGAGTTTCCTCCGGAGCGATCGTCACGACGGTGTTCTTGCCGCGCTTGCGGCTCAGGATGTCAGCAATACGCATCGGGCACCTGTCCGCCTCATGAGGTAGGCAGACAGGAGGCCGATGCAATATCCCCTCGAAAGGGTGGCGGTATTACTCCGCCGCCTGACGGCTCGGTGCGGGCGGCTTCCAGCGCAGCACCGGCTGACGGGCGGCGCGGGTCTCGTCCAGCCGCCGCCGCGGGGTAAGGCGTGGCGCGGCATGGAAGGCTTCTGCTTCTCCCTGCTTCGCCCGCATGGCCAGCGAACGCAGCGAGGTGACGAACTCGTCGAGCGCGGCCCTTGTCTCCGATTCCGTGGGCTCGATCAGCAACGCGCCGTGCACGACCAACGGGAAGTACATGGTCATGGGGTGGAAGCCCTCGTCGATCAGCGCCTTGGCGAAATCGAGCGTCGACACGCCGGTATCCTTGAGGAAGCTGTCGTCGAACAGGCATTCGTGCATGCACGGACCGTCGAAGGCCGGGCTCACCACATCCTTGAGCCGCGCCAGCAGGTAGTTGGCGTTGAGCACCGCATCCTCCGAGGCCTGGCGGATGCCGTCGGCGCCGTGGCTCAGCATGTAGGTGAGCGCGCGCACGAACATGCCCATCTGGCCGTGGAAGGTCTTGAGCCGCCCGAAGGGCTCGGCCTTGCCTTCCTTCGTCTCGACCAGGCGGAAGCCGTCTTTGCCGTGCACCACGTAGGGCAGCGGCACGTAGGGCGCCAGCGCCTCCGAGAAGACGACCGGGCCGGAACCCGGACCGCCGCCGCCATGCGGCGTGGAGAAGGTCTTGTGCAGGTTGATGTGCATCGCGTCGATGCCGAGATCGGCCGGCCGTACGCGACCGGCGATGGCGTTGAAGTTGGCGCCGTCGCAGTAGAAATATCCGCCGGACTCATGCAGGGCCTTCGCTATCTCGACGATGTCCGGCTCGAACAGCCCGCAGGTGTTCGGGTTGGTCAGCATGATCGCCGCCACGTCGGGGCCCAGCTTCGCCTTGAAGGCCGCGAGGTCGACCCGCCCGCGGTCGTCGGCGGGGATGGCGTCGACGGTGAAGCCGCAAGCCGCCGCGGTCGCCGGGTTGGTGCCGTGCGCCGATTCAGGCACGAGCACGCGCTTCCGGCTCTGCTGGCCCTTGGCGTCGAGCGCGGCGCGAATCGCCACCATGCCGCAGAACTCGCCATGGGCGCCCGCCCCCGGGGTCAGCGCCACGGCCGGCATGCCGGTCAGAGTCTTGAGCCAATGAGCCAGCCGGTCCATCAGCTCCAACGCGCCCTGCACCGTGGAGATTGGCTGCAGCGGGTGGATATCGGAGAGTCCCGGCAGCCGCGCCATCTTCTCGTTGAGGCGCGGATTGTGCTTCATCGTGCAGGAGCCGAGCGGGTAGAGCCCGCTGTCGATGGCGTAGTTCTTCTGCGACAGACGGGTGAAGTGTCTGACCACCTGCGGCTCCGACAGGCCGGGCAGGCCGATGGGACGCGCGCGCTTCAGGCCGTTGAGCCGGTCGGCGACCTTCGGCACCTCGGGCAGGTCAACGCCGGTGCGTCCCGACTCGCCCTGCTCGAAGATCAGCTTCTCCTCGATCTGCAGACCGCGATGGCCCGATGCCGTGACGATCTCCGCCGGCGCGCCAGCATCAGTGCGTGCGGTGCGGCCCTGAGACTTGTCCATCACAGCACCTCCGCCAGGGCGCGGGCGAAGAGATCCATCTCCGCGACGGTGTTGGTCTCGGTCGCCGCCACGATGAGATGGTTGGACAGGTCCGACTGGTCGGGCCAAAGCCGCGAGGCCGGTACGCCGGCCAGCACACCCTTGTCGATGAAGCGCTCCACGACGGAGGCGGCCGGCCTGGGCAGCTTCAGCGTGAACTCGTTGAAGAAGGAATCGTTGACCACCGACACACCCTTCACGCCGCCGAGCTTCTCAGCGAGCTGCACGGCGGCGGCATGGTTGAGCTGCGCCAGGCGGGTGAAACCGTCTTCGCCCAGCAGAGACAGATGGATGCAGAAGGCCAGCGCACAGAGCCCGGAATTGGTACAGATGTTGGAAGTCGCCTTCTCGCGGCGGATGTGCTGCTCGCGGGTGGAGAGGGTCAGAACCCAGCCGCGCCGCCCGTCAGCGTCGACGGTCTCGCCCGTCAAACGGCCCGGCATCTGGCGCACGTACTTGTCGCGCGTGGCGAACAGGCCGACATATGGGCCACCGAAATTGAGCGCGTTGCCGATCGACTGGCCCTCGCCGACGAAGATGTCGGCGCCCATCTCGCCCGGCGGCTTGAGCAGGCCGAGCGACACGGCCTCGGTGACCACGACGACCAGCAGCGCGCCGGCCTTCTGCGCCGCCGCGGCCAGCGCGGCGTAGTCGCGGACCTGGCCGAAGACGGAAGGGTTCTGCACGACCACGCACGAGGTCTCCGCGTCGATGCGCGAGGCGAGGTCCTCGCTGCCGGAAACATCCGGCGATGCGGCATTGACCGAGAAGCCGCTCCAGCGGCCGTAGGTCTCGATGACCTCGCGATAGTGCGGATGCAGGCCGCCCGAGAGCAGTGCCTTGCCGCGCCGGGTGACGCGGTTGGCCATCAGCACCGCCTCGGCAGCGCCGGTCGCGCCGTCGTACATCGAGGCGTTGGCCACATCCATGCCCGAGATCAGCGCCACCTGGGTCTGGAACTCGAACAGCATCTGCAGCGTGCCCTGCGTCACCTCGGGCTGATAGGGCGTGTAGGACGTCAGGAACTCGCCGCGCTGGATCAGGTGATCGACGCTGGACGGAACATGGTGCCGATAGGCGCCGGCGCCGATGAACGAGGCCATCGACCCGGCCGGCCGGTTCTTCGCCGCCAGCGCAGCGACCTCGCGCTCGACCGCCAGCTCACCCTGGTGGAGCGGCAGATCGACAGTCCCCGTCAGGCGCGCAGCCGCGGGCACGTCGCGATAGAGATCGTCGACCGAGGCCACGCCGATCGCCGCCAGCATGTCCCGGCGATCCTGCTCTGTGTGCGGCAGGTAGCGCATCAGCCGAGGCCCGCGATGTAAGCCTTGTACGCCGCCTCGTCCATGAGCTCGGCGAGCTCGGCCTTGTTCGACAGTTTGAGCTTGAAGAACCAGCCGTCACCCATGGCCGACGAATTGACCAGAGCCGGATTGTCAGCCAGGGCCGTGTTGGCAGCGGTGATCTCGCCGGAGACCGGCGCGTAGACCTCGCTGGCGGCTTTCACCGACTCGACGACGGCGATCTGACCACCCTTCGTGGCCTTCCTGCCGACCTCAGGCACTTCCACGAAGACGACGTCGCCGAGCTGGCTCTGCGCGTAGTCGGTGATGCCGACCGTGCCGGTGTCGCCCTCCAGGCGAATCCATTCGTGTTCCTTGCTGAAACGAAGCTCCGCCATGAGGCCTCCTAGCCGCGATAGTAACGATGAGAGATGAAGGGCAGCACCACCACCGTCGCCGGCAGGGGTTTGCCGCGCACCACGAGATTCACCTCGGTGCCTTCCCTGGATGACGCCAGGGGCACGTAACCCATGGCGATCGGCTTGCCGGCCGTCGGGCCGTAGCCGCCGCTGGTGATGGTGCCGAGCGCCGCGCCCTGGGCGTCGACAATCGGCGTCTGCTCGCGCGCCGGAGCGCGTCCTTCGGGTTGGATCCCCACGCGCTTGCGCTTGGGGCCATTCGCCAGCTCCCGTTTCACGATACCGGCGCCGGGGTAACCACCCTGCTCGCGCCGGCGCTTGCCGATGGACCAGACCAGGGCGGCCTCGACGGGAGTCGTCGTGCGGTCGATATCGTGGCCGTAAAGACAGAGGCCCGCTTCGAGGCGCAGCGAATCGCGTGCCCCCAGACCGACGGGCTTGACCTCCGGCTCCTCCAGCAGGCGCCGCGCCAGTTTCTCCGCCTGATCGGCGGGGCAGGAAATCTCGAATCCGTCCTCGCCGGTGTAGCCGGAGCGCGTCAGGCAGCACTCGATGCCGGCGAGACTTGCCTTGGTGAAGCTCATGAACTTCATCGCCAGGGTCTCCGGCCCGAGGCGGCTGATCACCTCGGCGGCCTTCGGTCCCTGGAGGGCCAGCAACGCCCGGTCGGTATGCTCGCGGATCGTCACCCGATCGCCGATGTGCTTCTGCAGATGGGCGATGTCGTCCGCCTTGCAGGCCGCGTTGACCACCAGGAACAGGCGATCCCCGAGATTGGTGACCATCAGGTCGTCGAGGATGCCGGCCTGCTCGTCGGTGAACTGGGTGTAGCGCGTGCGGTTGACGGCGAGCCCGGCGATGTCGCCCGGCACCAGCGTTTCCAGCGCTGCCACCGGGTCAGGACCCTTGAGCGTCACCTGACCCATATGGGAGACGTCGAAAAGCGCCGCCTGGGCGCGGCAATGCTGGTGCTCCGCCAGGATGCCGGCGGGGTACTGCACCGGCATCTCGTAACCGGCAAAGGGCACGAGCTTGGCGCCGAGCTCGCGATGCAGATCGTGGAGCGGCGTACGCTTGAGCGGGGCGTTGCTGGCGGGCTCGGTCACAAGGGACTCCGGTGCGCTTTGCGGAACGCCCGCACCAACGCGGGAATTCCACGGCGCCCCCTCTGTCCTTGGACCTGAAAGATTCGCCGCGAAGCCTCAACCGGCCCGCGACTTACATCTTCGGTGGGACGAACCCTGGGATCAGGATCCGGCCGCTTTCCAGAGTTCGTCGATCCGCGCGGTCCTTTTGCCTGAGAGTTTCCGGGGCGGTTGCTCCTTCGGCGCCACGCCCCCGGGACCCCGGGGGCGCGGTCTCTCCCGCGCGAACCCGATCAGCTTGGGGCCGGCACCGGCCCTTGTCAATCGGGCTTGCCCCTAACGCGTCTTCTGGCTGCGGTTCCAGGCGAGCTCGTCGGGGGTCAGCTGGAAGCCGACCATGATCTGGTACTCCGGCCCCTTGTTGAGATCGGCGAGCGGGATGTAGGGCTCGAACTCATTGAGGATCTGACCAAGCCGCGTGCGGTTGTCGGTGAACTGGAACCGTACCCGCGCGGATTGCTTCGTGACGACATTCTGCTGCGGATCGACGATCGCGATCCAGTACTCGAAATCGGCCATACGGCTGCGATCGGCCGGGCCGCGATCGCCGGTGACGGCGATCTGCAGGTCCACGGTCACCGAGCGCCTGTCGTATTTGCACTGCACGAGGATGTTGGCGATCTCGCCTTCGGCCACGACGTCGGTCAGGTCGCGCCCGGGGCCTTCACGGAAGCGGGTGATGCTGGCGGAATCGGCCGGGATCACGCCGCGCGGACAGGCCGCCTCAGGCTTCTCGCTGCGCGAACACGCCGTCACGGCCAGAACTGCCGCCAGCAGCAGCGGGACCGCACGCAGACCGGAGCGCCGCTTCGAGGCAGGCGCGGACAGAGCAGGCATGTCGTTCATTTAAGGCCTTTTTTCGCCACAAACCGCGCCTATAAGGCACGCTTACAGGGCTTCCGTCACCGGCCCCTTGGGAGTAGGTTGATCGCCCGATTCGACTTGGGCGCACTCTAGAGAAGGCTCCATGATTCGACAAGATTCGGCGGCCGCCGCGCGCCACGACATGGCAGTGCGCGAGCGCCCGAAGCTGGCCATTCTGATGGCCGGTCCGCGCGGCTTCTGCGCCGGGGTCGACCGCGCCATCCTGATCGTTGAGCGGGCCATCGAGCGCTATGGCGCGCCGGTCTATGTCCGCCACGAGATCGTGCACAACCGCACCGTGGTCGAGCGGCTGGAGGCCAAGGGCGCGGTCTTCGTCGATGAGCTCAGCGAAGTCCCGGATGGCGTGCCGGTGATCTTCTCCGCGCACGGCGTGCCGAAATCGGTCCCCGCCGAGGCCGAGAGCCGCAAGCTCTTCTATCTCGACGCTACCTGCCCGCTGGTCAGCAAGGTGCACGCCGAGGCGGAGAACCATCACGAGCAGGGTCGGCAGATCATCCTCATCGGCCACGCCGGGCATCCCGAGGTCGTCGGCACGATGGGGCAGCTGCCCGAGGGGGCCGTGCTGCTGGTGGAGACCGTGGCGCAGGTCCAGACCGTCCTTCCCGCCGATCCCGACAACCTCGCCTATATCACCCAGACGACTCTGTCGGTCGACGACACGGCGGCGATCGTCGAGGCCCTGCGGCAGCGTTTCCCCCGCATCGTCGGGCCGCGCAAGGAAGACATCTGCTACGCCACCACCAACCGCCAGGCCGCGGTCAAGGCGGTGGCGTCCCAGGCCGACGCCGTCCTGGTCGTGGGTGCCCCCAACTCGTCCAATTCCATGCGCCTGGTCGAGGTGGCCCGCCAGGCCGGCTGCACGCGGGCGACGCTGATCCAGCGCGCCGCCGATATCGACTGGGGCTTTCTCGACGGCGTGCGCCGCCTCGGCATCACGGCCGGCGCTTCGGCGCCCGAGGACCTGGTGCAGGACGTGGTCGAAGCCTGCCGCCAGCGCTACGACGTCACCATCGAGAACGTGGTCCTCGCCGAGGAGAACGTGCACTTCAACCTGCCGAGGGCCCTGGCGGGCTGATCTCCTCATGGCCGTCTACACCGAGGTCTCCGACGACGAGGTCGAGAAGTTCGTTGCCGCCTACGAGATCGGCGACGTCATCGCTCTCAAGGGCATCGCCGAAGGCGTCGAGAACTCGAACTATCTCCTGCAGACCACCAAGGGCACCTACATCCTGACGCTCTACGAGAAGCGCGTCGCCAGGGCGGACGTGCCGTTCTTCCTGGCGCTGATGGAGCATCTGGCGGACAAGGGCCTGCCGAGCCCCACCCCGATCCCGGCGCGCGACGGCAAGACCCTGCGCGAGTTGCACAAGCGACCGGCGGCGATCATCAGCTTCCTGCGCGGCATGTGGCCCAAGAAGATCGCGGTGAACCACTGCTCGCAGGTTGGCGAGGCGCTGGCCCGCATGCACCTGGCCGTGGCCGATTTCCCCATGCGCCGGGCGAACGCGCTCGCCCTGCCCGGCTGGCGGCAGCTCTACCAGAGTTGCCGGGCGCGGGCCGACGAGGTCAAACCCGGCCTCGCCAAGGAGCTGAAACAGGAACTGGACGAGATGACCGCCCAGTGGCCGGAGGGCCTGCCCGAGGGTGTCATCCACGGCGATCTCTTTCCGGATAACGTGTTCTTCCTCGGCGACAAGCTGTCCGGGCTGATCGACTACTACTTCGCCTGCAACGAGATTCTCGCCTACGACCTCGGCATCTGCCTCAACGCCTGGTGCTTCGAGAAGGATGGCAGCTTCAACGCCACTAAGGCCCGCGCCCTGGTGCGCGGCTACACAAAGACACGGCCGGTGACGGCGGAGGAGATCGCCGCCCTGCCGGTCCTGGCGCGCGGCTCAGCGCTGCGCTTCCTGCTCACCCGGCTCTACGATTGGCTGCACCACCCCGAAGGCGCGCTGGTCAGGCCCAAAGACCCGCTCGAGTATCTGAAGAAGCTGCGGTTCCATCGCACGGTGAAGGGCGCTGCCGCCTACGGACTCTAGAAGGCCTTCCATGCGCGCTCTAGTTTTCGTCCTGTCGATCCTGCTGTCCCTGCCGGCGCTGGCGCAGACACCCGCCCCGGCACGCGACGACGGCAGCACGGTGCTGCATGTCGGCGAGTTCGCCGAGCGGGTCCTGCGCCAGGATCGGCTGAGCATCCAGCTGCGCGTCGAGGCGAGCGGGCCGGACGCGGGCCGTGTCCAGGCCGAGATCAACCGCCGCATGACTGCAGCCCTCGAGCAGGCGCGGCGCGTCCCGGCCGTGCGGGCGGAGACCCGCGGCTACTGGGTCAACCACGAACGGCCGAACAACGCGCCTTCCCGCTGGCGCGGACAGCAGATGCTCGTGCTGACCAGCACGGACACGGCGGCGGCCCTGGCCCTCGCCGGCGGGCTGCAGCAGGGTGGCCTGATCATGTCGGGCATGAATTTCGACCTGTCGCCCGAAGCCACACGCGCCGCCGAGGATGAACTCACGGCCGAGGCCATCCGCCGGCTGCGCGAGCGCATCGAGCGGGTCGCCGCCACCATGAGCCTGCAGGTGCGCAACATCCGCGACCTGCGGGTCGGCCAGACTGGCGGCGGTCCCGGCCCGCGGCCCATGATGATGCGCGCGGAGGCGGCAGGCGGTGCGGCACCACCGGTGGCCGAGCCCGGGGAGACCACCGTGCGCGTCTCGGTCGATGCCGAAGCCGTGCTCGTGCCGCGCGCCCGGCCATGAGCGACACGGCCGATACCTCGACCGACGAGGGTGTCGTCGACGCCTTCACTGACGGGGCGTGCAGCGGCAATCCCGGCCCCGGCGGCTGGGGGGCGATCCTGCGCTGGCGCGGTCAGGAGCGCGAACTATCCGGCGGTGAGAAGCAGACGACCAACAACCGCATGGAGATGATGGCGGCGATCATGGCGCTCGAGACGCTCAAGCGCCCGACGATCGTCCGGGTCCACACCGATTCAACCTACGTGAAGGACGGCATCCAGAAATGGCTGCCGTCCTGGAAGAAGAGCGGCTGGAAAACCGCCGACAAGAAGCCGGTGAAGAACGTCGATCTCTGGCAGCGGCTGGAAGCGGCAGCCGGGCGCCACGAGGTGTCGTGGCACTGGGTGCGCGGCCATTCCGGCCATCCGGAGAACGAGCGGGCGGACGCCCTCGCGCGGGAGGCGATCGCGACTCAGCGCGAGGGCAGACTCGCCTAGACCTGCTTGAGCAGAGCCTCGGCGCCGGAGATCTCGAAGGCGCCCGGCTTCTCAAGGTTGAGCTGCTTGACCACGCCGTCATCGACGAGCATCGAGTAGCGCTGCGAGCGCATGCCGAAGCCGACATCGCTGCGGTCGATCTCCAGGCCCAAGGCCTTGGTCAGCTCGGCGTTGCCGTCGGCCAGCATCATCACCTTGTCGCCCACGCTCTGGCTCTTGCCCCAGGCGTCCATGACAAAGGCATCGTTGACCGAGACGCAGGCGATGGTGCTGACACCCTTGGCCTTGAGCGCGTCCGCGTTCTGCACGTAGCCCGGCAGGTGCTGGCCCGAGCATGTGCGGGTGAAGGCACCCGGCAGACCGAACACCGCCACCTTCTTGCCCTTGAACAGCTCGTCCGTGGTGATTTCCTTCGGCCCGTCCTTGGTCATGTGCCGGACCTTGGCCGCGGGAATCCTGTCGCCAACCTTGATCGCCATCGTTTTCTCCCCTGAATGGAAAAGGGCGGGACCACGGCCCCGCCCTTCTGTTTTGCTGCCGTCTTAGAGCTGCTTGAGCATCGTCTCGGCGTTCGAGACCTCGAAGGCGCCCGGCTTCTCGACGTTGAGCTGCTTCACCACGCCGTTGTCGACGAGCATGGAGTAGCGCTTGGAACGCGTGCCCATGCCGTAGCCCGAACCGTCCATCTCCAGGCCCAGGGCCTTGGTCAGCTCGGCGTTGCCATCGGCCAGCATCAGCACGTTGTCGCCGACGCTCTGGTTCTTGCCCCAGGCGTCCATGACGAAGGCGTCGTTCACCGACAGGCAGGCGATGGTGCTCACGCCCTTGCCCTTGATGGCCGAGGCGTTCTGCACGAAGCCCGGCAGGTGCTTGGCGGAGCAGGTCGGCGTGAACGCGCCGGGCAGCGCGAACAGCGCCACCTTCTTGCCGCCGAAAATCTCGTCGGTGGTGATGTCCTTCACCCCGTCCTTGGTCATGTGCTTGATCTTGACCGAGGGGATCTTGTCGCCAACCTTGATCGTCATTGTTGCTCCCTTTCTGATCTGGGCGTCCGGTGCCGTGGGTCTTTTGAGGCCCAAGCTATAGCCCGCCCGGGCGTGGTTTTCACCCCCTTAGAAACTAGGGATTAGCCGCCGCCGGGGGAACGGGGATTCGCGTCGCTGGTGACCGGGGCCCGCGCCCGGTCGAACGCGGCCAGCACGGCCTCGCGGGTGAGGATCTCCGGCAGTGGGATGCCTTCCGGCACCGACGGTCCGTAGACCACGTTGAAGGGGATGCCGTAGCGCCCGAAATTCGCCAGATAGGCGGCGATCTCTTCGTTGGGGCGGGTCCAGTCGGCGCGCATCGGCACGACGCTGCCATCGGCCTGCCGCGTGGCGACGTCGCCACGAGCGATCACCACCGCCTTGTTGACCTGGCAGGTGATGCACCAATCGGCCGTGACGTCAACGAAGACCACCTTGCCACCCCGGACCAGTGTCTCGATACGGGACTGGTCGAAGGGCTGCCACGCATTGGCAATCGCGATGGGTGGCCGCTGTGGAACAATGTCGCCCCAGAAGAATTTCGGGGCCAGAAATGCAGCAACGGCTCCTACAGTCACTGCGGCGTAGCGAGTTGCAGTTCGCCTACTGCCGTAGCCCCGCGCAAACCACAAGGCACCCAACAGCGTCATCAGCACAATGCCGACCGCATGCGACCCGATGGGTCCAATCTGCGCCGAAAGCACAGTAAGTAGCCAGATGGCAGTGCCAATAAGCGCGACGCCAAGCAGCAGGCGCAGACGGACCATCCAGCGTCCCGGGCGTGGCAGCCACGCCGCAACACGCGGGAAAGCCGCTACAACGAGATAGGGCAGCGCCAGGCCGATGCCCAGGGCGATGAAAGTGGCCAGAATCTCGACCGGGCCTTGCGCCAGCGCAAAACCGACCGCCGTGCCGACGAAGGGCGCCGAGCATGGTGTTGCCAGCAACGTCGCCAAGACACCGGTGAGAAATGCCTGTCGCGCCCCCTCCTCATCCAGCGGGGCCCCCGCGGGAGCATTAAAGGCACCCGGCAGGCGGATCTCGAACCAGCCCCAGAGATTGGCGGCAAAGAGCGAGAGCAGCAGCGTCATGGCGATGAGGAAGGCCGGCTGCTGGAACTGGACACCCCAGCCGACCGTGGCACCGGCCGCCTTGGCCGCAACGAGAGCCAGAGCCAGACCGGCGAACGACACGACAATCCCTGCGGCCGAGGCGAGGAAGTTTCGCCGCACGCGCCCCGCGGCAGCGCCACCCTGTCCGACGAAGCTCAGGATCTTGAGGGAGAGGACCGGCAGCACGCAGGGCATCAGGTTGAGGATCAACCCGCCCAGCAGTGCCACCAGAAGTGCCGCCACAAAGCTTACAGGCGCCGCCGTGGGTGTCGGCAATCCGGCATCGAGCGGCAGGGAGCGCTCCATGGCGCGCTCGCCATCGACCAGCGTCAGCGTCACCGGCAGGCCGGCCAGGCTCGACTGTCCGGCGGGCGTGCCTTTCACCGGAATGCGCAGTCGCGCCAGCTGGCCGTTTTCGGAGAGACGAATTTCCGGCCGTCCGAAGCCGAGATTGGCCGCGGGGCCGTCAGCCTCGACAATGACGTCGGGATTGCGGAACGCCGTCAGCGCACGCGCCGTCACCTCGATCGTCGGCGAGCCGCCGCCGCGCCAGGCGGCGCGTTCGATGGCGAGACCGCTGCCGGTGCCGTCGCCGGGGATGCGCGCCACGAACCGATCGATGAGATGCGCGTGCGGGCTCGGCGCAGCGCTGCCCGACGGCAGGTCGAGAGCCAGCTTCGCCTGATAGGGGATGCAGATCTTCTCGCAGACCAGGTAGTCGAGCGCGAGCTTCAGATTGAGAGGCGCGCCCGGCTTCTCCAGCCGCGCGTCGATCGGCAGCACGATCTCGTCGCCGTAGCCGAACGTGTCGAGGCCGAAAAGCTCGAAACGCTCGGGCGCTGGCCAGCGGAATTCCGCGTCGCGCAGATTGCCCGAGCCAGCCCAGTCCGGCCTGGGCGGAAATCCGGCATCGCCGGGTGAGCGCCAGTAGATTTTCCAGCCGGGCTCCAGCCGGAACTGAAGCCCGAGGCGGGTGTTCTCGATGGTACCCGTGGCCTGGCTGGCGGCCACGAGTCGCACTTGCGTCTGATCCGTGCGCGCCCACTCCGACGCGGCCGTATCGGCCCGCGCGGGCGCACCGGCAGGCACCGCAAGCGTCAGCAGGGCCGCCGCAATGAGCAAAATATTTCTATTTTGTTTCATGCTCTTAGCAAAGATGTCGCGGCACCCGGCGAGTGCCTTGATTGTTCAACTATAGTGGTCGGTACGGCCTACCAACGGCACATTGACGTGATCGAAATCGCCGCTGTGGTAAGCTTGCGTTAACACGTTGCGGTCCCTAATTGGTGCAGCATGGTTGCGAAGCTTCCTTCGTTCTACACCGGGCACCTTCTGGTGGCGATGCCACAGATGGAAGACCCGCGATTCGAACGGACGGTGATCTACATGTGCGCCCATAACGCCGACGGCGCGATGGGCCTGGTGGTCAACAAGCTGTTCGATGCCATCACCTTCCCCGATCTGCTCGAGCAGCTGAGCATCGAGCGGGGACCGAAGACCGAGCAGATCCGCGTGCATTTCGGCGGCCCGGTCGAATCCGGCCGCGGCTTCGTCCTGCATTCCGATGACTACGTGCGCGACGGCACGCTCAAGGTGCGGACCGGGTTTGCCCTGACCGCCACCGTCGACATCCTCAAGGCGATCGCCCAGGGCGAGGGTCCGAACCACAGCCTGCTGGCGCTGGGCTATTCCGGCTGGGGCCCCGGCCAGCTCGAATCCGAGATTGCCTCCAACGGCTGGCTGATCGTCCCGGCCAAGCCCGAGCTCGTCTTCGCGGGCGAGCTCGATGATAAGTGGGAGCGCGCCCTCAACGCCATGGGCGCCAGCCTCGGCTCGCTCTCGGGTTTCGTCGGCCGCGCCTGACCTCGCGGCTCAGGCGAGCCGCGCCACAAGCCTGTCGTACGATTCGAGACCACCCAGCGGTCCCATAGCCGCGACCGTCGGCCGTCCGCCAAAGATGCGCTGCGCCGCCCTCGCCACTTCCTTGGGCGTTACGGCGTCTATCCGGCGAACGATCTCCTCGACCGGGATCGGACGGCCGTAGATCAGCAGCTGCGAGCCGAGCCCTTCCATCCGCGCGCCCGTGCTCTCGAGCGACATGAGCAGCCCTGCCTTCATCTGGGTGCGGGCCCGCCGCGCCTCGTCCTCCGGCACCGGCGCGCACACGCCGCGCAGCTGCTCGAACAGAACTGTTGTCAGATCCTTCGTCTCCTTCTCGCCCGTCCCGGCGTAGATGGCGAAGATCCCGCCATCGAGATAGGGCGCCGAGAAGGCGCTCACCGAGTAGGCGAGGCCGCGCTGCTCGCGAATCTCCTGGAACAGCCGCGACGACATGCCGCCGCCCAGCAGCGTGGCGAGAACCATGCTCGGGTAGTAGTCGGGATCGGTGAACGACATGCCGGGGAAGCCGAGCACGAGGTGGACCTGCTCGAGCTCCTGGTCGTCCCGATACTCGCCGCCGGTGTAGCGGGCCGCCTCGTAGCTCATGTCGCCCGCCGGCGTCAGGTCGGCGAAGGCCCGGCTGACCTGGTCGACGAAGACCTCGTGGTCGAGATTGCCGGCGGCGACCACGACCATGCCGGAGGCGCCGTAATGACGCAGGCGGAAATCGACCAGCGCCTCGCGCGGCAGTTGCTCGATGATCGCCGCCTTGCCCAGGACCGGCCGGCCGAGCGCCTGCTGCGGGAAAGCCGCCTCCTGGAAGTGGTCGAAGATGATGTCGTCCGGCGTGTCTTCCGCCTGGCCGAGCTCCTGCAGGATGACCGTGCGCTCACGCTGCAGCTCGCCGGCATCGTAGGTCGAGCGCAGCAGGATGTCGGCGAGGATGTCCACCGCCAGCGGCTGGTCTTCCTTCAGCACCTTGACGAAATAGGCCGTCTGCTCGCGGCTGGTGTGGGCGTTCATGCTGCCGCCCACGGCCTCGATCTGCTCGGCGATGTCGCGCGCACTCCGGCTGGTCGTTCCCTTGAACGCCATATGCTCCAGCATATGCGCAACGCCGTTGAACTCCGGGGCTTCCTGGCGCGTGCCGACACCGATCCAGGCGCCGACCGAGACCGTCTCGACCGAAGCCATCCGGTCGGTCGCCACGCGCAGTCCGTTGGGCAGGGTCGTGACGCGGACCGTCATGCGGTGACGGTAACCCGGCCAGAGACGAAATCCTGCACCGCGCGCAGATCGTTGGGCAGCACGGTGACGCGCTCGGGCCGCTGCAGCAGATCGGAGAGGCGGGGCGGCAGGCTCGGCCGCACGCCGGTCGCCTTCTCCACCGCGTCGGGGAACTTGGCAGGATGCGCGGTGGCCAGGGTCACCATCGGGATGGCGGCATCCGGGCGCTTGATCTCGGCAGCCGCCAGGCCGACGGCCGTATGCGGATCGATCAGCTCGCCGGTCGTCTCCAGTACGCGCTTGATGATCGCCATGGTCTTGGCATCATCGGCACGGGCGCCGCTGAACAGCTTGGTCAGCCGCTTGTAGCGCGGCGGCGACAGGGCCAGCTCCCGCTTCTTGCGGAAGCGGGTCATCATGGTCTCGATGGCCTTGCCGTTGCGCCCGGCGATCTCGAAAAGCAGGCGCTCGAGATTACTCGAGACCTGGATGTCCATGCTCGGCGACAGGCTGGGCTCGACCGCCTCCATCTTCATCGTGCCGCTCTCCAACAGGCGATAGAGGATGTCGTTGCGGTTGGAGCCGATGACGAAGCCGGGGATCGGCAGACCCATCCGATGCGCGGCGTAGCCGGCGAAGACGTTGCCGAAATTGCCAGTCGGCACGGAGAAGCTGACCGGGCGCTGCGGCGCCCCGAGGCGCACGGCGGCGACGACGTAGTAGACGATCTGCGCCGCGATGCGCGCCCAGTTGATCGAGTTCACCGCCGAGAGCTTCATGCGGTCGCGGAAAGCGATGTCGTTGAACATCGCCTTCACCAGGTCCTGGCAGTCGTCGAAGGTGCCCTCGACGGCGAGAGTGTGCACGTTGTTGGCACGCACCGTAGTCATCTGCCGGCGCTGCACTTCCGAGACGCGGCCCTGGGGATAGAGGATGAAAATGTCGACCGCCTCGCGGCCGCGGCAGGCCTCGATGGCGGCCGAGCCGGTGTCGCCCGAGGTGGCGCCGACGATGGTGACGCGAGCCTTGCGCTGCTTCAGCACATGGTCGAAGAGCCGGCCGACGAGCTGCAGCGCGTAGTCCTTGAAGGCCAGCGTGGGGCCGTGAAACAGCTCCATCAGCCAGTCGTTGGCGCCGATCTGCTTGAGCGGCGCCACCGCCGGATGGCCGAATTCCTTGTAGGTATCCTCGATCATGCGCTCGAGGTCGCTGTCCGCGATGGTGCCGCCGACGAAGGGCTTGAGCACGCGGAAAGCCGTCTCGGCATAGGAAAGGCCGGCCAGCGCCTTCCATTCGGCCGGCGTGAAACGCGGCCAGGCTTCGGGCACGTAGAGGCCACCGTCGCGGGCCAGGCCGGCGAGCAGGACGTCGTCAAAACCAAGGGTCGGGGCCTTGCCCCGGGTGGACACGTAGCGCATCGATATCAGGGGGTTGAGTGGGCCGGGAGACTAGCCGCTGCTCCCTGGCGCGGCAAGTGAGGCTCAGGCATCGAGATAGCGGGCCCGCAGATGGCCGAGGAAGATCTGCGGATCGAGCGGCTTGCCCGTAGCAGCCGTGATCAGCTCGCGCGCCGGCAGCAAACAGCCCTTGGAATGCACGTTTTCGCGCAGCCAGCCCATCAGGGGCGAGAAATCGCCCCGGCCGAGAGCCGCCGGAATCTCCGGCCGGGCGCGCCGCGCCGCGTCGAAGAGCTGGGCCGCGTTCATGGCGCCCAGCGTGTAGCTCGGGAAATAGCCGAAGCCGCCACCCGGCCAGTGGATGTCCTGCAGACAGCCATCCTTGTCATCGGGCGGCATGACGCCGACCAACGCTTTCATGCCCTCGGCCCAGGCGCCGGGCAGGTCCGCAAGCTTCAGATCGCCGCCGATCAGCGCCTGCTCGAGGCGATAGCGGAGGATGATGTGGCAGGGATAGGTGACTTCATCCGCATCGACGCGGATCAAGCTGCGCTCCACCGTGCCGTAGATGCGGATCAGGTTTTCGGCGCTCCATTCGGGGCCGGAACGCCCGAAGGCCTCGGCGGCGCGCGGCGCCAGCCAGGCGATGAACTCGCGGCTGCGGCTGGCCTGCATCTCGACGATCAGTGACTGGCTTTCGTGCAGGCCCATGCCGAGCGCCGCGCCCACCGGCTGCATGCGCCATTGCTTGGGCAGGCCGCGCTCATACATGGCGTGGCCAGTCTCGTGCAGGACGCCCATCAGGCCGGGCAGGAAATCCGCCTCGTTCCAGCGTGTGGTCATGCGGATGTCGTCCGGCACGCCGCTGCAGAAAGGGTGTGCGCTGGTGTCGAGGCGGCCGTGATTGAAATCGAAGCCGACGGCTTCCATCATCCGCCGCGCCAGGACCACCTGTGTGGCCGCCGGGAACGGTCCCGCCAGGTCGGCGGGCTTAGGACTGCGCGCCTGTTTGTCGAGAATGCGAGCGATCAGATCGGGCAGCACACCGGCGAGATGGTCGAAGAGCGGCGTGATCTCGGCCTGGCGGGCGCCGGGCTCGTATTGGTCCATGAGCGCGTCATAGGGCGACAGCCCAAGCGCCTCGGCCTTGATTGCCGCGGTCTCGCGCGCGAGATCGAGGACCTTCTGGAGCAGCGGCAACAGCCCCTTGAAGTCGTTGGCCGGCCGCGCCTTGCGCCAGGCCAGCTCGCATTCCGAGTTCGCCTTGGAACGGGCTTCAACCAGGGTCGCTGGCACGGCGGAGGCATGGCGCCACTCGCGGGTCATGCCACGCAGGTTGGCCTGCTGCCAGGCATCGAGGCCGTCGGGCTCCGCCGCGCGCTCCAGCAGCTCGCCGGTCCGGGCATCGGTCAGCAGCTCGTGCGCCATGACGCTCAAGGTCGCCAGCTGCTCCGTACGAGCCTCGGCCCCGCCCGGGGGCATCAAGGTCTGCAAGTCCCACTCCAGCACGCCTGCGGAATCGCGAATCACCGAGAGGCGCTTGAAGCGGGCTTCGAGCTGGGTGTAAGCGGCGGTCATGCGGTCTCCTGCGGCCGGCGGCGATGCCAGAGCACGTAGATAACCGCGAAAGCGACGGCCAGGGCGAACCAGGTGATGGCGTATTGCAGATGGTTGCTGGGCAGCTGGACCTGGGTCTGGCCGCCCATGGGGAAGTTGCCGGGATTGGGCGTGCTGTCAGCCTCCAGATAGAACGGCACGGCCTCGGCGAGTCCGGCGGTACGCGACATTGCCGGCAAGTCGAACCAGAACCAGTGATTGCCCGCGACATCGTTGTCCGGCATCAGCCAGCCGCGCCGCGCGTCGCGGCGCAGGAACCCGACCACCTCGACCGGCCCCGCCACCTGGCCCTCGGCCCGGCGCGCGGGATCCTTGCGGTCGCGCGGCACCCAGCCGCGGTTGATCAGCACCGGTGGCGCCGCCTCGCGGCGCAGGGGGGTGAGGATGAAGTACCCGTCATTGCCGCGCGGGGAGCGGCCGTAGACGTAGAGCTCACGGGCGTGATCGAACTGCCCGCGCACACGCACACGGCGGAACTCCAATGGCGCCAGGTCGGTGGGGTTGCCGGCGAGATCGACCGGCGCCGCCGCGGCGCGCTCGGCACGGAAGGCGTTGACCGCGTCCTTCTCGGCCAGGCGGATGACCTGCCAGGTGCCGAGCCCGAGCAACGTCAGGAAAGCCGGGATGGCGATGACGGTCGGCCAGAACTGCGGACGGAAACCGGACGATTCAGAGGGCATCGGTGCCTGCGGCGCGGTGACGGAACTGGAGGGCGATCAGCCAAGCCTTGAGAATACGCAGCATATAGATCGCCCCGGCAAGGATGATCCCGGGCCAGAGCACGACATGGACCCAGAGCGGCGGACCGAACTTGATCTCCACCAGCGCTGCCAGCCCGACGACGATGAAGCCGAGGATGAGGATGACGAAGACCGCTGGACCGTCACCGGCGTCCTGGGCCCTCAGGTCGAGGCCGCAGGCGTTGCAACGCTCGCGGATGGTCAGCAGGCCTTCATACAGCGGCGATTGGCCGCAACGCGGGCAGCGGCAGAGCAGACCCGCAACAAACGGCGACACGGCCTCAGTGTGCTGGGTCATGACCGCCTCCCGTCCCGAAGCGGTGGGCGACGAGCCGGCGGCGGCCGAAGCCGCCGCCAATCCGTCGATCAGAGCTCAGTGCGCCGCGATCGTCGCGCCGATCGAGCCCCACCAATAGATGGCGAAGAAGAGGAACAGCCACACCACGTCGACGAAGTGCCAGTACCAGGCCGCCGCCTCGAAGCCGAAATGCCGCTCCGGCGTGAAATGGCCGTTCACGGCGCGGAAGAAGCAGACGATGAGGAAGATCGTGCCGACCAGGACGTGGAAGCCGTGGAAGCCCGTCGCCATGAAGAAGGTCGACGAGTAGACGCCGTCCTTGAAGCCGAAGGCGGCGTGCGCGTACTCGTAGGCCTGCACGCAGGTGAAGGCGGCGCCGAGCAGGATGGTGAGGCCGAGGCCCCAGACCAGATGCTTCCGGTTGCCCTCGATCAGGGCATGATGCGCCCAGGTCACCGTGGTGCCGGAGGTCAGCAGGATCAGCGTGTTGAGGAAGGGCAGGTCCCAGGGATCGAAGACCAGCACGCCCTTGGGCGGCCAAGTCTCGCTGTTGGCGTGCTCGGGGAAGAGCGAAAAATGGAAGAAGGCCCAGAAGAAGGCGACGAAGAACATCACCTCCGAGGCGATGAACATGAACATGCCGTAGCGCAGGCCGAGGCGCGTCACCGGCGAGTGCAGACCCGGCGTGCGGGATTCCTTCACCACCTCGGACCACCACATGTACATGGTGTAGAGGACCAGGGCGAGGCCGGGGACGATCTTCCACACCCCGAACGCCTTCAGGGTCGGGGCGAGGCCCTGACCGAGAATGTCCGGGTGCATGTACATGATCGCGCCGAACGCCAGGACGAGCGCCGCGATCGAGCCGACGATCGGCCACGGGCTCGGGTCGGGCACGTGGTACGGGTGCTTGATGCCGCTGCCGCTGATCGCCTGTGCCATGATGCTCTGACTCCCTGACTCGCTCGCCCGGAACCGCCGGCCCCGGATTAATTGACCCCCGCCGAGGACGGCGGCATTGACTGGCTGAGACGCGCCTTCTCGTCCTTGGCGCGGAAGAAGGTGTAGGACAGCGTGATCGTCGTCACGTCACGCAGGTTCGGATCCTTCTCGATCGCCGGATCGACAAAGAACGAGACCGGCATCTCCATGCTCTCGCCCGGCTTCAGCTCCTGCTCGCTGAAGCAGAAGCAGGCGATCTTCTGGAAATAGGGTCCCGCCTTGTGCGGCGTGACGTTGAACGTGGCGACGCCGACGGTCGGCACCGTGCCGTTGTTCTGCACGCGGTAGAAAGCGAGGTGCTCCTCGCCGGTCACGGTGCGGATGGCGGCCTGCGTCGGCTTGAAGTCCCAGCCCAGATCCAGGCTGGCCACGTCGGCGTTGAAGCGCACGGTCATCTGGCGCGTGCCGAGCTCGGCCGGTGCGGCGGCGGCGCGCTGCGTTGTGCCGCCGTAGCCGGTGACCTGGCAGAAGAGCCGGTAGAGCGGCACCGAGGCGAAGGCCAGCGCCACCATGCCGACGGCAACGCCGGCGACGGCGAAGCCGACGCGGCGGTTGGCGCGGGCGGTCGCGGCGGGGCGGGCGGTCATCCCTGCCCTCCCAGGCGCACCAGCGTGATGATGAAGAACAGCACGTAGAGGAACGCAATCGTCGCGCCGATGGCGATGTTCTTGTTGCGGCGGCGGCGCAGGAACTCGGCGCCGGTCATCGGCGGCTGGTTCATCGGGGGATCCTGGGTCATGGCAGGTATCCCGGCATGCGATCGAGAACCAGAAGCCCGAAGAGCAGGAAGAGATAGACGATCGAATAGCCGAACAGGCCGCGCGCCGCGCGATCACCGGTCTCGCGGTAGACCGCGATGGCACCGGCCAGGAAGATCAGACCGAGCACCGACGCCGAGACGAGGTAGATAACGCCGGCAAGGCCGAGCAGCCACGGCGTCAGGGTCACCGGCAGCAGCGCCACGGTGTAGATCAGGATCTGGCGGCGGGTCTCGGGGTCGCCGTGGGTCACCGGCAGCATCGGCACGCCGGCCTTGGCGTAGTCGCCCGAGCGGAACAGGGCGAGCGCCCAGAAATGCGGCGGCGTCCACATGAAGATGATGGCGAAGAGGGCGAGCGAGGCTAGGGACACGTCGCCGGTCACCGCCGCCCAGCCGATCATCGGCGGGAAGGCGCCGGCGGCCCCGCCGATAACGATGTTCTGCGGCGTGCGGCGCTTCAGCCAGACCGTGTAGACGAAGACGTAGAAGCCGATGGATAGCCCCAGGATAGCCGCGGCGGCGAGATTGACCGCCAGCGCCATGACCACGACCGAGGCGATCGACAGGACCACGCCGAAGGCCAGCGCCTCCGCGGGGTCCATGCGGCCCGCCGGGATCGGCCGCTCGCGGGTGCGCGACATCACCGCGTCGATGTCGCGCTCGTACCACATGTTGATGGCGCCCGCCGCGCCCGCTCCGACGGCGATGCAGAGGATGGCGATGGCGGCGAGCACCGGGTGCAGCTGCCCCGGCGCCAGGTAGAGCCCGACGGCGCCGGTGAAGACGACGAGGCTCATCACCCGCGGCTTGAGCAGGGCGACGAAGTCGCGCACCTCCGACTCGCCCGCAAAGGCAAGCGCGCCGGTCGTGATCAGGCGGTCAGACAACTCCCAATCTCCGCTGAGCTACGCCCTTAGTGCTTCGCCTCGGCCGGAATGCGCGGCAGCTCGTCGTAGGTGTGGAACGGCGGCGGCGAGGAATGCGTCCATTCCAGCGTCGTCGCGCCCTCACCCCACGGGTTCGCCGCGGCCTTGCGGCCGGCGTAGATCGTGTGGATCGCCATGACGACGAAAAAGATCGTCGAGGCGAACGAGATGTAGGAGCCGATCGAGCTCACCAGGTTCCAGCCGTGGAACGCATCCGGATAATCCGGGATGCGGCGCGGCATGCCGGCGAGGCCGAGGAAGTGCTGCGGGAAGAAGGTCAGGTTGACGCCGATGAACGTCGTCCAGAAATGCAGCTTGCCCGCCCACTCGGGGAATTCGTGGCCGCTCATCTTGCCGAACCAGTAGTAGATTCCGCAGAAGATGCCGAACACGGCGCCAAGGCTGAGCACGTAGTGGAAATGCGCCACCACGTAGTAGGTGTTGTGCAGCGCGATGTCGACGCCCGCGTTGGACAGCACCACGCCGGTGACGCCACCGAGGGTGAAGAGGAAGATCAGGCCGATCGCCCAGAGCATCGGCGTGTCAAAGCGCAGCGAGCCGCCCCACATCGTGGCGATCCACGAGAAGATCTTGATGCCCGTGGGCACGGCGATGACCATCGTGGCGGCCATGAAGTAGGCGCGCGTGTCGACGTCCATGCCCACCGTGTACATGTGGTGCGCCCAGACGACGAAGCCGATCACGCCGATCGCGACCATGGCGTAGGCCATGCCGAGATAGCCGAAGACCGGCTTGTTCGAGAACGTCGAGATCACATGGCTGATGATACCGAAGGCCGGCAGGATCATGATGTAGACCTCGGGGTGCCCGAAGAACCAGAACAGGTGCAGGAACAGGATCGGGTCGCCGCCGCCGGCCGGATCGAAGAAGGCCGTGCCGAAATTACGGTCGGTGAGCAGCATGGTGATCGCGCCGGCGAGCACCGGCAGCGAGAGCACCAGCAGGAACGAGGTCACCAGCTGCGCCCAGATGAACAGGGGCATGCGGTGCATCGTCATGCCGGGTGCGCGCATGTTGAAAATGGTGGTGATGAAGTTGATCGAGGCGAGGATCGACGAGGCACCCGCGAGGTGCAGCGAGAGGATCGCCATGTCGACCGCCGGGCCGGGATGCCCGGTGCCGCCGGAGAGCGGCGGATAGACCGTCCAGCCCACGCCCGCACCGCCGCCGAGCAGCGCCGAGCCGAGCAGCATGATGAAGGCCGGGGGCACCAGCCAGAAGCTGATGTTGTTCATGCGCGGGAAGGCCATGTCCGGCGCGCCGATCATCAGCGGGATGAACCAGTTGCCGAAGCCGCCGATCAGCGCCGGCATGACGGTGAAGAACACCATGATCAGGCCGTGCGCGGTGATCACCATGTTCCAGTAGTGGCCGTCCGGCATGTGCTGCATGCCCGGGGTCTGCAGCTCCCAGCGCATGTAGACCGAGGCCAGGCCGCCGATCAGTCCGGCGATGACCGAAAACACCAGGTACATCGTGCCGATGTCCTTGTGGTTGGTCGAATAAACCCAGCGACGCCAGCCCGACGGGGCGTGGTGATCGTGATGGTCGTGATGATCGTGAGCGGCTGCGTTTGCCATGGCTCGTCCTCTCAAAACTTACTTCGCCGCGGCGGGGACTTCGCCCGCCTGCGCGACACGCACGGCGCCGTCCTGCGGCGCAACGGCGAATTTCGTCTTGGCCTGCGCGACCCAGCGCTCGAAGTCGGCCTTCGAGACCGCCTCGACGGCGATCGGCATGTAGGCGTGGTTGATGCCGCAGATCTGGTTGCACTGGCCGTAGTAGACGCCGGGCTTGTTGATGCGCACCCAGGTCTCGTTGACGCGGCCCGGCACGACGTAGGTCTGCACGCCGAGCGAGGAGACCATCCAGGAGTGCATCACGTCGGTCCCGCCGAGCAGGATGCGCACGTTGGTGTCGACCGGCAGGACGACGCGATTGTCGACTTCGAGCAGGCGCTTCTGGCCCGGCTTGAGGTCGGCGTCCTGGATCATGTAGCTCTCGAACTTGAAGCCGCCCTGGTCGGGGTACTCGTAGGACCAGTACCACTGGTGGCCGTTGACCTTGAGGGTCATGTCCGCTTCGAAGGTGCGGTCCATGAAGTAGAGCAGCTTGAAGGACGGCACCGCGATGATCACCAGGATCAGCGTCGGGACGACCGTCCAGACGATCTCGATCATCGTGTTGTGCGTTGTGCGGGTCGGCTTCGGGTTGGCCGAGGCGCGGAAGCGCACCATCACGTAGACCAGCAGCACCAGCACGAAGATGGTGATCACGGTGATGATCACCAGCAGCAGGTTGTGCAGCCAGGCGATGTTCTCCTTCACCGGCGAGGCCGACTGCTGCATGCCCAGCTGCCACGGCTGCGGGAAGGACGCCTCGGCGCCTCCGGCGAGCAGCGCGATCGCCGCAAAGGCGACAAGTCCGAAGACCGCCAGGACGGCGGCACGTTTCAGCGAACCCATGACCATTCCATTGTCCTTAAAGACTGCGCTCAAGCCTGCGCCCCAATGACCCCAAACCCGCCATCCGTTCAGCGAAAGCGGGCGCGAGCAGCCGACTCCCGGGCGCTGGTCCGAATCCGGGCGGCCCGCAGTCCTGCTCTCCGCCCGGAAAATAGTACAGCCGGGAGCGGGTCCACAAGATAAAGACTTACATAATAATTCCGGGCGGTTGGCTGGGTTTTTGCCTACCGTCGCACCGTCCGGTGGCGTCTTAAGGTTCTCGACGGCCCAGGCCCCCTTCGGCCTCGATATGCCGGCGCAAACGCCTAATACCGAGCCAGACCAGCCCCACGACCAGCGGAATCGCCAGCCCGGTCACCAGATCATGGTGAATCCGCACCCCACCGGCCTCGATTGCCCGGCTGGCGTAGCCGATCAGGCCGATGACGTAATAGCTGATCGCCGCCACCGAGAGGCCTTCCACGGTCTGCTGCAGGCGCAGCTGCAACCGGGCCCGGCGGTCCATGGAAGCCAGCAATTGCTGATTCTGGGCCTCGAGCGCGATATCGACCCGGGTGCGCAACAGGGTCCCGGCGCGGGCCAGCCGCTCGGCCAGCATCTGGAGCCGGGCGGCGGTGGCGGAGCAGCTGCGCATGGCGGGGGCAAACCGCCTGTCCATGAACTCGCCGATGGTCGGCACGCCGGCATCGGCCCGCTGCTCCCGCAGCTCGTCGATGCGCGCCTCGACCAGCGCGTGATAGGCCCGTGCCGCGCCGAACCGGTAGTCGGCCGCGGCGGTGACGCGTTCGACCTCGACCGCCAGGGCCATCAGCCGCTCCAGCAGCCGGCGCTCGGCGCCCGGCTCGGCACCGGACTCGCGCAGCACCGCCATCTCCTCGGTGATGGCAGTGAGCTCGCGGTCGACCGCGGTGATGCGCGGGCCCGCCGCGCGGGCCACCGGCAGGCCGAGCAGAGCCATCAGGCGGTAGGTCTCGATCTCCAGCAGGCGCTGCACCATGCGCCCGGCCTGCCAGGGATCGAGGAAGCCGCGATCCTGGACCAGGATGCGGCTGTAGCCGTCGTCGTGCAGGCGGAAATCCGTCCAGGCGATGCCGAGCCCCTCGGCCAGGCGGCTGCCGGCCAGAACCTCGCGTGCAAATCCGGCGGGCAGATCGTGGGCCGTGCGCTCGGCGCGTTCGCGCGGCTCGACGGCGATATGCGCCGCCACCAGCCTTTCGCCCGGCAGGGAGGCGAGCCAGTCCGCCGGCAGCGCGTCCACGGCCGACGGCTGGAACGGATCGCTGAAGCCGCCGCGCACGAAGAAGGTCCAGGTGCAGAATTCGCCGTGCCGTTCCCATTTCAGGCGGAAGCCGCCGAAATCGATGAAGGCGTGATTGGCCTCGACCGGCGGCGCCTGCACGTTGAGGCGCTCGCAAAGCCGCAGCAGATGCGCGCGGTCGGCGCCCGCCCCGCCCTCGCCCGAGACCGTGGCAATGTGCGTCGCGCGCTCCGGCGGGTAGAGCGGCGCAAAAGGCCGCGCGTGGACCTCGCGGGTCAGGGCTTGGCGCTGGGGGTGGTCGGCCATGGCGGCGGCATTCTGGCCCAAATCCCGGTCGGCCGGCAAAGCCCGGCACGGGGCTGCAAAACGGCCTCCGAGGGACTATCTTAGAAGCAGGCTGCAATTCCCCGACTGACGAGTACCCCCATGAGCGACCTCGCGCGGACCGACGAACTTTTCTACACCCGGGCCGGCCTCGACCGCGGCAAGCTCGAGCGCCAGGTCGGCGAGGCGCTGCACGGCGCCGATGACGGCGAACTGTTCCTCGAGTACCGGCAGTCGGAAGCTCTCGCCTATGACGACGGCAAGCTGAAGAGCGCCTCGTTCGACACCAGCCAGGGCTTTGGCCTGCGCGCCGTGGTCGGCGAAGCCGCCGGCTATGCCCACGCCACCGAGCTCAGCCACGAAGCCGTCGGCCGCGCCATCAAGACCGTGCAGGCCGTGAGGTCCGGTCAGTCCGGCATCATGGCCGACGGCCCGGCCGGCACCAACCGCCAACTCTACACCGACGAGAACCCGCTGGGTTCGATGGCCTTCGCCGACAAGGTGAAGCTGCTCGGCGAGATCGACGCCTATGTCCGCGCCCGCGACCCGCGCGTGCGCCAGGTCATGGCCTCCATCACTGGCGAGTGGCAGGCCGTGCAGATCCTGCGCGCCGACGGAAGGCGCGTGGCGGATATCCGCCCGCTGGTCCGGCTCAACGTCAACGTGGTGGTCGGCGACGGTGACCGCCAGGAATCCGGCAGCTACGGCACCGGCGGACGCTTCGCCTTCGCGCGCGTGGTGAGCCCGGATGGCTGGCGCCACGCCGCCGACGAGGCGCTGCGTCACGCCCTGGTCAATCTCTCGGCCATTCCCGCACCCGCCGGCGAGATCCCGGTGGTGCTCGGTCCCGGCTGGAATGGCGTCATGCTGCACGAGGCCGTCGGCCACGGGCTGGAAGGCGATTTCAACCGCAAGAAGACGTCGGCCTTCGCCGGCCTGCTCGGCCAGCGCGTCGCCTCGCCCGGCGTCACGGTGATCGACGACGGCTCGATCGCCGACCGCCGCGGCTCGCTGACCGTCGACGACGAAGGCACGCCGACCGAGCGCACCGTGCTGATCGAGGACGGCATCCTGCGCGGCTACATGCAGGACCGCCAGAACGCGCGCCTCATGGGCATGAAGCCGACCGGCAACGGACGGCGCGAGAGCTTCGCCCACCACCCGATGCCGCGCATGACCAACACCATCATGCTCGGCGGCAAGCACGACCCGCAGGAGATCATCCGCAGCGTCAAGCGCGGCATCTACACGACCCAGATGGGCGGCGGCCAGGTCGACATCACCAACGGCAAGTTCGTCTTCAACGCCGCCGAGGCCTACCTGATCGAGGACGGCAAGATCGGCCCGGCCGTGAAGGGCGCCATGCTGATCGGCAACGGGCCCGACGCGCTGACCCGCGTCACCATGATCGGCAACGACATGGCGCTCGATCCCGGCATCGGCACCTGCGGCAAGGACGGCCAGGGCGTCCCCGTCGGCGTCGGCCAGCCGACCATGCTGATCGACCGCCTGACCGTGGGCGGCACGGCCACGTGAACGACACCGGCAGGCCGGGCGACTCTCCCGGTGTCGGCAGCGAGCAGCGCGCCTTCACCGATGCCGACGCGGCCGTCGCCCGGATCGCCGAGCTCTACAACGCCAGCCGCCAGGCCATCCAGCAGGCTTTCGCCGACCCGCAAGGCCGGCGGGTGCCCGGGCCGCACGCCAACTATCCGCTGATCAGCATCACCGTCGGGCCCGAGCATCTCAGCGCCGACGCGCGGCCCTCCTACGGCATGCTGGTCGAACCCGGCACCTACGCCACGACCCTGACCCGGCCCGAACTGTTCGGCGACTATTATCGCGAGCAGATCCGCCTGCTGCTGCAGCGGCACAAGGTCCCGGTCATGGTCGGCCTGAGCAACCGGCCGATCCCTCTGCCCTTCGTGGTCGAGGACGCCACCGCCGACGTGACCGAGGCGCAGGTGCGCTCGATGCACGCGCGCTTCGCCCTGCCGGATCTCGGCATCACCGACGACGCCATCGCCAACGGCACCTACCGCCCGGGTCCCGGCGAGCCCCAGCCGCTGGCCCTGTTCCCGGCCGAGCGCATCGACTACTCGCTGCACCGCCTGAGCCATTACACGGCGACATCGGTCCAATACTTCCAGCGCTACGTGCTGTTCACCAACTACCAGCGCTACGTCGAGGAGTTCCGCTCTTACGCCGCCGAGCAGATCGAAAGCATCGACGAATACATCGCCTACGTCGAGCCGGGCGACGTGGTGACGCCTAACGGGCGTTTCCCGTTCACCGGGCCGACGGGCCAGCCGCTGCCGCATCTGCCGCAGATGCCGGCCTATCATCTGGTCCGCGCGGACGGGAACGGCGTCACGCTGGTCAACATCGGTGTCGGCCCAAGCAACGCCAAGACCATTACCGACCATGTCGCGGTCCTGAGGCCGCATTGCTGGCTGGTGCTCGGCCATTGCGCCGGCCTGCGCCGCAGCCAGTATCTCGGGGATTACTGCCTCGCCCACGCCTATGTGCGCGAAGACCACGTGCTCGACCGCGATCTGCCGCCCTTCACGCCGCTGCCGCCGATCGCCGAGATCCAGGTGGCGCTGCAGGAGGCGGTGGAGAAGATCACCGGCCTGCGCGGCACCGAGCTCAAGACGCGCATGCGCACCGGCACGGTGTTCACCACCGACAACCGGAACTGGGAGCTGCGCTACAGCGAGCTCTACGAGAAGCTGAACCAGAGCCGGGCGATCGCCGTGGACATGGAATCGGCCACGGTCGCCGCCAACGGCTTCCGCTTCCGCGTGCCCTACGGCACGCTGCTCTGCGTCTCCGACAAGCCGCTGCACGGCGAGATCAAGCTGCGCGGCATGGCCAACAGCTTCTACCGCGAGCGCATCAGCCAGCAGCTGGCCATCGGCGTCGAGGCCATCCGCCTGCTGCGCGAGGGCGGCGAGACCCGCCTGCATTCCCGCAAGCTGCGCAGCTTCGATGACCCGGCATTCCGCTAAAGACCTCAAGCTTTCTGCCTATCGTATCGGCGACCCCGCACCGAAAGGCGCGCTGCGTCTCGGCACGGTGCGACATCTGCCGCGCGGCGTGAAGCGCGAGGACCGCGGCGAGTATTTCGATGTCTGGCTGCCGCTGCTCTCGCCCAGCCGCGAGCTGCTGCGCTGGTGGCTCGATGGCGAGATGAGCGATGCCCGCTTCCGTACCTTCAGCAGACGCTACGCGCGTGAGATGGCAGGAAGCGACACACAGGGCGCCATCGCGCTGGTGGCGGCGATGGCGAAGCAGATGCCGGTGACGCTCGGCTGCTACTGCAACCGCAAGCAATGCCACCGCTTCCTGCTGGAAACGATGATCCGCCGGGCCAGCGCTGGATAAACCGTCATCGATTCGTGGTAAAGGAGCGGCGTGGCGGCAATAGCCGCCGAATCGACCGGGCAGCACGAGCAGGACTTCATGGACATCACGACGTTGGCCGGCGCCGTTCTCCTCGGCGTCGTCGAGGGCTTCACCGAGTTCATCCCCGTCTCCTCGACCGGCCACCTGATTCTCCTGGTCGACCTCATCGGCTTCCGGGGGCCGCCCGGCAAGGTCTTCGAGATCGCCATCCAGCTCGGCGCCATCCTCGCCGTGTGCTGGCTCTATCGCGCCAAGCTGCTCGGCGTGGCTTTCGGGATGTTCTCGGGCGGCGACGATCTGCGTTTCGCGCGCAACGTGCTGCTCGCCTTCCTGCCGGCGGCGGTCATCGGCTTCTTCGCCCACGGCTTCATCAAGAGCGTGCTGTTCAGCCCCTGGGTCGTGGCGGTGATGCTGGTGGTCGGCGGCGCGGCCATCCTCCTGATCGAGCGCATGGTGAAGATGCCCCACCACCACGTGATCGAGAAATTCCCCGCCGGTCTCGCCGTTGCCATCGGCCTGTGCCAGGCGGTGGCCATGATCCCCGGCGTATCGCGCTCCGGCGCCACCATCATGGGCGCCCTGCTGCTGCGCGTCGACCGGCGGGTGGCGACCGAGTTCTCCTTCTTCCTCGCCATCCCGACCATGCTGGCGGCGACCGTCTACGATCTGTGGAAGAACCGCGCCGGGCTCACGGATGACGGCGTGCTGGTCATTGCCGTTGGTTTCATCACCGCGTTCCTCGCCGCTCTGGCGGTGGTGCGGGTGCTGGTTGACTTCATCAGCCGCCGCGGCTTCACCCCGTTCGCCTGGTACCGCATCGCTGTGGGATTTTTGATGCTCGGGATTCTTTTTTCGCGTGGGCCCTGAACTCTAGGTCATATATTCCTAATTTCATTTGACCGACTTTAGTCGCGGGAATATACAACCGCTTGCGCCGCCCAAGCTGGGCGGTAGCCAGATGTTGATCCTCCCGATTCCTCATTCCCTGCAAGGAGTTCCATGAAGAAGATGCTCAGCGGCCTGGTCGTGGCCGCGTTTGCCCTCGTCGCCGTTGTCCCGGTCTCGGCCATCGCCGCGCCGCGCGCCAAGGCGACGAACTCGATCGAGAAGGTCCAGGCCACGACGGAGAAGAAGGCGCCGGCCAAGAAGCAGGCGGCCAAGAAGGCTCCGGCGAAGAAGCAGACCGCCAAGAAGGCCCCGGCCAAGAAGCCCCCCGCCAAGACGGTCTGAGCCCAGTCTCGTTCGATTGCGGACGGCGGCCTCTAGAGGGGCCGCCGTTTGCGTTTCTAGTACGCGTATTCGCCGAACAGAGGATCCACCGAGCCCTTCCAGGGCCCGTGGAACTTCTCCAGCTTCTCCTCTGCCGGTGTACGGCCGCTTTCGGCGATGGCCACCAGTTCGTCGAGGAAGGCGCTCTCGTCCCGCTCGCCCATGCGGTCGCGCCGGTTGCGGCGCTTGAGCCCGTCACGGGCGATGGCCACCACCTGCCTGGCCACGTCCTGCAACGTGCCGCCGCGGAACGGCGTCTTGAGCGCCAGGCGCGGCACCTCGCGGCGCTGCATCTCCATCTCGGCCACCGTCCAGTCCTTGATCAGCTCGGCGGCCGCGTCGAGCGCCACCGAATCGTAGAGCAGCCCGACCCACAGGGCCGGCAGGGCGCAGAGACGGCCCCACGGCCCGCCATCGGCGCCGCGCATCTCGAGATACTTCTTCAGCCGCACCTCGGGAAACGCCGTCGTCAGGTGATCCGAGAAATCGGTGATCCGCGGCTCGTCGCCGACCTCGTTGCGATACTTGCCGGCCATGAACTCGCGGAACGAGCGGCCGGAGAGGTCGATGTACTTGCTGTCGCGGTAGGCGAAGTACATGGGCACGTCGAGCAGGTAGTCGACGTAACGCTCGTAGCCCATGCCGTCCTCGAAGACGAAGGGCAGCATGCCGCAGCGATCGGGATCGGTGTCGGTCCACACATGGCTGCGCGTCGACAGCAGGCCCGAGGGCTTGCCGTCGCGGAACGGTGAATCGGCGAACAGCGCCGTCGCCACCGGCTGCAGCGCCAGGCTGACGCGGAACTTGCGCACCATGTCCGCTTCCGACGAGTAGTCGAGATTCACCTGCACGGTGCAGGTGCGCAGCATCATGTCGAGACCGAGGCTGCCCTTCTTGGGCATGTACGCGCCCATGATCTTGTAGCGACCCTTGGGCATCCACGGGATGTCCTCGCGCCGCCATTTGGGATTGAAGCCCATGCCGAGCAGGCCCGCGCCGACCTCGGCGTCGAGCTGCTTCACCTCCTCGAGATGGGTCGAGGTCTCGTCGCAGGTCTGGAAGATGGTCTTGAGCGGCGCGCCGGAGAGCTCGAGCTGTCCGCCCGGCTCCAGCGTCACGTTGGCGTCCTCGCGCTTGAGCGCGATCGGCTTGCCGTTCTCCTCGACCTTGGTCCAGCCGAAGCGCGTCAACCCTTCGAGCAGCGCGCGGATGCTGGCGCGCTCACCCTCGTAGGGCAGCGGCCGCAGGTCGCGCAGGTTGAAGGCGAATTTCTCGTGCTCGGTGCCGATGCGCCACGCCTCGGCCGGCTTCTCGCCCGAGGCGATGTAGTCGACCAGTTGGCGACGCGAGGTGATCGGCGCGCCCTGCGCGGCGGGAGGAGCGGACATGGAGTAGTTTCCGGACGGTTACTCAGGACCGCGCGATAAAGCGCGGCGGCGGCGAGCCCAAGCGATCATGGGCCAGAGCCTGGAAGATTGCGAGCGCCGCGAGAGCGGCGGTGTCGGCGCGCAACACGCGAGGTCCCAAGCCAACCGCCGTAGCAAAGGGCAGTTTGCGGATAGCGTCAAGCTCGTCGCGCGCGAAGCCGCCTTCGGGTCCGGTGAGGATCGCGTGCGGCTGCGTCAGGTCCTGCGCGGCGAGCACATCGGCAATGGGACCGCCACCACCGGACTCGTCGCAGAAGATGAGGCGTCGGCCCTTCGGCCAGCGCGCCAGCGCCTCGTCGAGCTTCACCGGTTCGAAGATCTCGGGAATCGAGAGACGCTCCGACTGCTCCGCCGCCTCGATGGCCGTGGCCATCAGCCGTTCCTGGTTCACCCGGCCGACAATCGTATGCTGGGTGTAGACCGGCCACAGACCGGAGACACCGAGTTCGGTCGCCTTTTCGGCGATGAAGTCGAGCCGCGCGCGCTTGATCGGCGCGAAGACCAGCCAGAGATCGGGCTCGGATGCCGGCTCGCGCCGCTTCTCCTCAATGGCCAGCGTGCACCAGCCCTTGCCGAACCCCTCGATGCGCGCCGCGTACTCGCCGTCGCTGGCGTTGAACACGGCGACGCGCGCGCCCTTCTCCAGCCGCAGCACGTGACGGAGATAGTGCGTGCGGCCGGCCTCGAGCCCGAGCGTGGGGACGGCGAGCGACGTCGGCACGTAGAGCCGGGTTTCGATGCGATCGGCAGCCATTCCGGTTAGGATTAGCCGATGACCGGAGCCACGCCAACCATCGAGCCGTCGGCCAGCGACATCCCCAAGGGCGGATGGATGGATCGCTTCGTGCCGGTACCCGCGCGTCCCTATCTGCGCCTGGCGCGGCTCGACCGGCCGATCGGCACCTGGCTGCTGCTCTTCCCTTGCTGGTGGGGCATCGCCATGGCCAGCGAGCGCCTGCCGAGCCTGTGGCTGATGGTCCTCTTCGGCATCGGCGCCGTCGTCATGCGCGGCGCCGGCTGCACCTATAACGACATCGTCGACCGCGATTTCGACGCGCGGGTGGCCCGCACCGCCGACCGGCCGATCCCGTCGGGAGCGGTCAGCGTCAAACAGGCCCTTGCCTTCCTGGTTTTCCAGGCGCTGCTCGGCCTCCTCATCCTGCTGCAGCTCTCACCCACCGCGATCGGGCTCGGCGTGCTGTCGCTGGCCCTCGTCTTCATCTACCCGCTGATGAAGCGCGTCACCTGGTGGCCGCAATTCTTCCTCGGCCTGGCCTTCAACTGGGGCGCCCTGATGGGCCCGGCGGCCGTGCTCGACGCGCTGCCTCATTGGGCCTTCGTGCTCTACGCCGGCGGCATCTTCTGGACGCTGGGCTACGACACGATCTACGCCCACCAGGACAAGGAGGATGATGCGCTGATCGGCGTGAAGTCGTCGGCGCGGCTTCTGGGGGCGCGCACCCGCCCGGCCCTCGCCGTCTTCTACGGCGGGGCGATCGTGCTCTTCGGCATCGCCGGACAGATGGCCGGCCTGTCCTGGGCGTTCCAGACCGCACTGATCCTCGGCGCCGCGCAGCTCGCCTGGCAGGTCACGGCGATCGATATCGACGATCCCGTCGACTGCCTGCGCATGTTCAAGTCGAACCGGCTGTTCGGCTGGATCGTGCTGACCGGCATCGTCCTCGGCCATCTCGTGTGAACGAGGAACTCGACTCCTTCATCGTCGCGCAGACGAGAGTCGCCGCGGCCCCGCTGGTACCGGAGATCCGCCTGCACCTGGCGAGCGAAGTGACGCCGCTCTGGCAGGCGACCGAGGCGACGCTGGAACGCGACAACCTGCCGCCGCCCTACTGGGCCTTCGCCTGGCCGGGCGGGCAGGCGCTGTCGCGTTACGTCCTCGACAATCCCGACAGCGTGCGCGGCCGGCGCGTGCTCGACTTCGCCGCCGGCTGCGGCATCGGCGCCCTGGCGGCCATCAAGGCGGGAGCGGCCGGTGCAAGCGCCGCCGAGATCGACCGCGTCGCCGCAGCGGCCATGGCGCTCAACGCCCGGCTCAACAAGGTGGCAGTCGAGATCATCGACCATGACCTGACCGGCACGCTCGACGATGTTGCGCGGCGCTGGGATGTCGTGCTGGCGGGGGACGTGTTCTACGAGCGGCCGATGGCCGAGCGGGTCGAGCCCTGGCTGCGGGCCCTTACGCGTCGCGGCGTGCGTGTGCTGGTGGCCGATCCCGGCCGCGCCTATGTCCCGAAAGCGGGCCTCGCCGAGATCGGCCGCTACACGGTGCCGACCAGCCGCGACCTCGAGGACCGGGAATCGCGCGAGACCGTGGTCTATGCCCTTACGGCGTAGGACCGGGGCGGGCTAGCTCACTCGCTGTCGATGCCGACGGATTCGGATTCGACGATACGGTAGCGCACCATGGCGTTATCGATCCGCGCCATGTTGCGGGCGTGCCATTCCTTGCGCGCCGCCTCGTAGGTATGGAAAGGGCCGTACTCCTCGAGCTCGAACCCTTTTGCCAGACTCTGGAAGTCCGTACCGGTGTACTCGCCGCCGACGACCCAAAACTGACTCATTGTCCTCTTCGCCATTTGCTCGGGTGATGCAACCCGTCTCACGATCACGAGAGCACCACATCAGGGTTATATTAGCGTTAAGCACCCGCGCGCGCCACGCAGTCCGGCCATGCAACCGCCGCGCCGGAACGGTTCAGCTCACCCGGATCGTCCCCATCATCCCGGCCGCCATGTGCTCCAGGATATGGCAGTGGAACATCCAGTCGCCGGGGTTGTCGGCGACGAAGGCGATGTCGGCCCGGTCACCGGGGTTGAGCAGGACCGTATCCCGCCACTCGTCGTGGGCGGCCGGCACCCCGTTGCGGCTCAGGACCCGGAACGCCATGCCGTGCAGATGCATCGGATGAGGCCAGGCGGTGTCATTGTTCAAAGCAAGAATGTAGGAGCGGCCGAGCTTCAGGGTCAGAAGCGGCGGATGATCGTGGTGGCCGGTCCCCGCCGTCTCCAGCACGGACTGGCCGTTAATCGTCCAGACATGGCCCGCCATCATCCGCGTGCGCATCGTGCGAACCATCTCGGGGTCCGGTTGCCCGCCACGCTCGCGCATCGAGCGCATCAGCCGCGGGTCCATCATGCCGCCACCGAACTCGATGGTGTAGCGCTCGGCCGCCGCGAGATCGGGCAGGGCATGCGGGTTGGCCGGCAGGCGGAACGGGTCGCCCAGCGGCGCCGCGCGGCGCTGACCCTCCACCGCCACGTCGAGCAGCTTGTAGCTGCCGCGCGCGTAGAACGTATCCATTACGGCGATCGGGCCGGACGCCGCCGGCACGTCGATCAGCAGGTCGGCGCGCATCGCCGGTCCCAGCACGATCCGGCCATCGGGAGGTGCATGCGGCGTCAGCGGATGCCCGTCGAGGGCCATGACACGCGGCGCGAGCGCGCCGAACTCGAGGCCGAAGATCCGGGCGTTGGCCACGTTGACCAGCCGCAGCCGCAGCCGCTCCCCCGCCTGGACCGCCACCCGGTCCGGCACACGGCCATTGAGCGTCACCGCGTTGCCGAGGCGGCCGGCATGGCTCGCGTCCATCATGTTGCCGAAATCGCCGGCGATGGCCGCTTCCGGCGTCAGCCGCCAGTCGTCGAGGACCCAGAGAATGTCGCGGTCGACGGCCGGCGGCTCGCGCTCCTCGACGATGAACGCCCCGGCCAGACCGCGCTCCACCTGCTCGGTGCTGCGGGCGTGCGGGTGGTACCAGAACGTGCCGGCATCCGGCAGGCCGAACTCGTAGAGGAAGCGCCCCTGCGGCACGATCGGCGGCTGGGTCAGGTGTGGGACACCGTCCATGGCGTTGGGCAGGCGTATGCCGTGCCAGTGCACGGTGGTGTCCTGGGTCAGCCGGTTCGTCACGGCGATGCGCGCCGTCTCGCCCTGGCGGAAACGCAGCACCGGCCCCGGCACCGAGCCGTTGAAGGCCCAGACCTCGGTCTCGCGCTGACCGGGCAGCAGGGTCGCACGCCCTGGCGCGGGAATGAGCTCGATGCCCGCCGGCTGGGCACGAGCACCCGCCGCGACGGCCGCGAGCGCCGCCGAACCGGCCATGAAGTGTCGACGCGAGAGCTTCATGACGGAAATCTTACGGCTTCCCCCAAATAGAAGGTCAAGCTCCCGTTGTACGGCAGAAGCACCCCGCTATACTCCGCCGTCATGGCGACTCCGAAAAAATCGCGCGTCGAGCTCTATCGCCGCGTCTACGAGAACTTCCAGGCCCCCGTCTCGCGATTCGACTGCGGCCGGCACTGCGCCCCGCACAATGGCGGCCAGCCGGTGTGCTGCGACACCGGAAACGCGGTGCCCATCGTCGACAAGTGGGAATGGCAGCTGCTCAAGTCGCGCAGCGACCTCTGGCGCCTGTTCAAGCCGAAGAGCGCGGTGGACCGCGCCATCGTCGCCGACATGCATTCGGAGTGCCGCGCCGTCGAGTGCAAGGGTGCCGCCCATTGCGAGCGCGACAACCGCTCGCTCGCCTGCCGCGCCTTTCCCTTCTACCCCTACATCACGCGCGAGAAGCAGATCCTCGGCCTCGCCGGGTTCTGGTACTTCGAGGATCGCTGCTGGGTGCTGAGCAATCTCGGCGTGGTGACGCACGAGTTCGTCACCGAATGCCTCGCCGCCTACGAGGCGATCTTCGCGGAGGACCCCGAGGAGTTCGACGTTAACCGCAAGCTCTCGGCCGACATGCGCGGCGTCTTCACCAAGCGCAACCGCATCATCCCGCTGATCGGCCGCGACGGGAAGTACTACGCCGTCGAGCCGAAGACGCACCACCTGCGCCCGGCGACTGTCGACGAGTTCGGCCGCCACGGTCCCTACAAGGACGAGCCCCTCTCCGCCGCGGCGGAATAGTCAGGCGTAGAGGAACGTCCCCAGCACGACCCAGCGCCGCGCCGTCTTCTCCCGGCCCGGCCGCGCCCGGAGAGGCGTGGTGTAATGCCAGAACGGCAGGCGGTAGGCGCTGATGCCGCCTTGCGTCGCCACGTCGACCTCCTCGGTGAAATGCCCTTCACGGGCATAGACCAGGGATTGCCGCTCCACTCCCGGCCCGGCGAAGCTCAGGTGGAAATCGACATAGCCGCCCGCGGCGCGCGGGTCTTCCGGGTGGTGGTCGGTATGCGGACCCGCATAGTCCCCCGGCCCGTAGCACAGGACCTGCCGCCCGAACTCATGAGCCAGCGGCCGGCCGGCGAGGGTCTCGACGAAGCGTCGGTAGCTCTCGCTGCCGGTCAGGGCGATGAGGCCGATCGCCTCGGCCGCCTTCCACGCCTTGCTGCCGCGCCGTTCCAGATAGGCCGTCCGGTTGCGCACCGTCTTGCGCAGCCGTTCCTCATAGTTGCGGGTCTGGCCGGTGATCGATTCCGGGGGTATCGGCTGCGACAGCGTCACCAGATGCGGCCCCAGCGCCCGGTCGAGCAGCCGCCAGATGGCGGCGGCCTTGCGGGGGTCGAGCGCCCCCTCAAGCGCGAGGAACGGGGTCCGGGAATCCGCGATCGCCCCCCGCCCCTCCCGGCCTTCGAGGATGCGGCGGCCCCGGACTGTCAGCAGCTCGCCGAAGTCTTTCGGTAACTCTTCCATGTCACTGTCTTAGCACTTCAGGAGCGGCGACAAACGCTGGCCGGTCGTGGGGCGGAGTCCTACAATCCGGCTGACCGATCGTTGAAGGCGGGACCATGCCCGACCAGGGAACGACCAAGGATACCTTCGCGCTGAAATACGGCGAGCAGCCGGGGCTGCGCTTCGCCTGCGTGCTGGACGGGCGCGGCGGCTGCTTCGATCTCGGCTGGGACCAGCTGGCCGGCTGGACGCCGCAACAGGGCGTCCTCTGGGTCCATCTCGAGCGCGACGACGATCACGCCCAGCGCTGGGTGCGCGAGCGCAGCGGCATCGATCCCATCGCCGCCGAAGCCCTGCTGGCCGAAGACACCCGCCCGCGTATCGACGACTACGACGACGCGCTGCTCGCCGTGCTGCGCGGCATCAACCGCGGCGACGAGGACCGCACCCTCGACCTGGTGCCGATCCATCTCTGGGCCGATGCCACCCGGCTGATCAGCCTGCGCGACCGCGACCATTTCCTGATGGCCCTGCGCCATATCCGCGAGGCGCTGGTCGCCGGCAAGGGGCCGAAAACCGTGGGCGAGCTCTTCACCAGCATCGCCGAGAAGCTGGTCGCCTATCTTGAGCCAACCATCGCCGAGCTCGAGGACGACGCCGACGATCTCGATGACACGCTGCTGCAGCGCGACAGCCACCAGTGCCGCCAAGCGCTGAGCGAGATGCGCCGCCAGTCGATCAACCTGCGCCGCTACCTGGCTCCGCAGCGCGAGGCGCTCTTCCGCCTGCAGGTCGAGGACGCCACCTGGCTGTCGAAGCGCGACAAGATCCGTCTGCGCGAGGTGACCGACAAGGTCCTGCGCTACATCGAGAACCTCGACGCCATCCGCGACCGCTCGACCATCCTGCACGAAGACCTCGCGGCGCAGATCGCCGAGCAGCAGGCCCGCTCCTCGAACCGTCTGACCATGATCGCCGCCCTGCTGCTGCCGCCCAGCCTCGTCGCCGGTCTGCTCGGCTCCAACGTCGAAGGCATTCCCTTCCACGACCACCCCTGGGCGTTCGCCATCGTCATCGCGGTCATCGCCGCGATGTTCCCGATCGAGATCTGGATCCTGCGCCGCCTGAAGTGGCTGTAGCGGCCCGCGGCGACGCGGGCCCACTCCGGCCCCGGTTCACGCTATTCACGATGAAAAAGATCGGGACGGCCTCAATGACGCCGGCAGGGAGCATATGGGACTTCCAAGACGATATGTACAGGGGTGACGTCGAAAAAATTACAGGCGGCCCATAAAAACAAGGCGCGTTGGACGCGATATTAGACACGTTGGACACTATTGCACATTGCCGTCCCCAGGTTTTTCAACGGCTTGCCGGCTAAGAAAATTGCCGCCACCGTTTTGACACAATGCGACAGCCATCCACTTAGCAGCCCCTGTTGAGCCCCGACATCAAGAGTGCAATGAGCGCTCAACGTCGTGCGGGCTCTTGTCATTGCTCCCGCTTGAGGTGGCTGTAAGTCCTAAAGCGACCTATAGTGCCGCCCGGTTATCCCGGTCTCCCCCTCTTGTCATGCCCGGGCGAAGGCCCGGGCATCCATCCGGATGGACCCTCGGGTCAGGCCCGAGGGTGACGGAACAAAGAACGCCGCCCTCACCATGCCGTACTCCTCGCTGCGTGACTTCATCGCCCGGCTCGAGCGCGACGGCCGTCTCGTGCGGGTGCGCGAGCCGGTCTCGACCGTGCTGGAGATGACCGAGATTCAGACGCGGCTGCTGGCCGAGCAGGGCCCGGCCGTACTGTTCGAGAACGTCATCGGCGCCGACGGCCAGCGCGCCTCCATGCCGGTGCTGGTCAACCTGTTCGGCACGGTCGAGCGCGTCGCCTGGGGCATGGACCGCGAGCCGCACCAGCTGCGCGAGGTCGGCGAGACGCTGGCCTTCCTGCGCCAGCCCGAGCCGCCGGAAAGCTGGCGCGACGCCATCGAGCTGCTGCCGCTGGCCAAGACCGTCATGTCGATGAAGCCGAAGACGACGTCGGCCGCTCCCTGCCAGGAGGTCGTGCTGACCGGCGCGGACATCGATCTCGCGAAGCTGCCGATCCAGACCTGCTGGCCGAACGAGCCCGCACCGCTGATCACCTGGCCGCTGGTGGTGACCAGGGGTCCGTCGGGCAAGCGCGAGGACAACTACAATCTCGGCATCTACCGCATGCAGGTAACGGGCCGCGACCGCACGCTGATGCGCTGGCTCAAGCATCGCGGCGGGGCGCAGCATCATGCACGCTGGGCCAAGGAGAAGCGCGAGCCCCTGCCCGCCGCCGCCGTGATCGGCGCCGATCCCGGGACCATCCTCGCGGCGGTGACGCCGGTCCCCGACACGCTGTCGGAATACCAGTTCGCCGGCCTGCTGCGCGGCAAGCGCGTCGAGCTGGTCGACTGCAAGACCATCCCCCTCAAGGTGCCGGCCGAAGCCGAGATCGTCATCGAGGGCCATGTCAGCCTCGACGATTACGGCGACGAGGGGCCTTACGGCGACCACACCGGCTATTACAACGCGGTCGAGAAATTCCCGGTCTTCACGGTCAGCGCCATCACCATGCGGCGCGAGCCCATCTATCTCTCGACCTTCACCGGCAGGCCGCCCGACGAGCCCTCGGTACTCGGCGAGGCGCTCAACGAAGTCTTCGTGCCGCTGCTCAAGCAGCAGTTTCCCGAGATCGTCGATTTCTGGCTGCCGCCCGAGGGCTGCTCCTACCGCATCGGCGTGGTGTCGATCCGCAAGGCCTATCCGGGCCACGCCAAGCGCCTGATGATGGCGGTGTGGTCCTACCTGCGGCAGTTCATGTACACGAAGTGGGTCATCGTGGTGGACGACGACATCAACGCGCGCGACTGGAAGGACGTGATGTGGGCGATCTCGACCCGCATGGATCCGGCACGCGACATCACGGTCGTCGAGAACACGCCGATCGACTATCTCGACTTCGCCTCGCCCGAATCAGGGCTGGGCGGCAAGATCGGCCTCGACGCCACCAACAAATGGCCGCCGGAGACCCATCGCGACTGGGGCACCAAGATCCGCATGACGGACGAGGTCGTCAAAACCGTCACGGAAAAATGGTCGCGCCTCGGCCTGCCCGGCTCGGGCAAGCCGATCTGGAAGTAAGCGGCACTAACGCTCACGGTCCCTCGCCGCTGCGTTAGCGGAGACAGGGCTAGTTATACGGCCGGTAGCGGGCACGGGCCGGGCTCCCTATATTCTCCGCACATCCCCGGAGTTCCCATGCCCGACGCCTCTTCCCATCTCGATTTCCTCTCCGACCTGCTGAACAAGGCCAAAAAGGCCGGGGCCGATGCCGCCGACGCCGTGCTGGTCGAGGGCTGGTCCGTGAGCCACGCCAGGCGGCTGGGCAAGCTCGAGAAGCTGGAGCGCGCCGAGGGCCAGGATCTCGGCCTGCGCGTGTTCATCGGCAGGCAGCAGGCCATCGTCTCGACCTCCGACCGCTCGCGCCAGACCGTCGACCCGCTGGTGGAACGGGCCATCGCCATGGCCAAGGCGGCTCCGGAAGACCCCTTCTGCGGCCTCGCTGAACCTCAGGACATCGCGCGCTCGCTGCCCGATCTCGATCTGCTCGACCCGGTCGAGCCGGCAGCCGAGACGCTGGTCGAACGCGCCCGCGCCGCCGAGGACGCCGCACTGGCCGTCAAGGGCATCACCAATTCCGAAGGTGCGGACGCCAGCTGGAGCCGCTCCACCGTGGCGCTCGCCGCCACCAACGGCTTCGCCGCGACCTACGGACGCTCCAGCCATTCCGTGAGTGCCGCCGTCATCGCCGGTGAAGGCACGGCAATGGAGCGCGATTTCGAGTGGTCGAGCGTCATCCATGGATCGGATCTCGACAAGCCCGAGGAGGTCGGAAAGCGGGCCGCCGAGCGCACGCTGCGCCGGCTCAACCCGCGCAAGGTCGAGACCTGCAAATGCCCGATCATCTTCGACACGCGCGTCTCGCACAGCCTGGTGCGCCACCTCGCCGGCGCCATCAACGGCTCTTCGATCGCGAGAGGCACGAGCTTCCTCAAGTCGAAGCTCAATCAACCGGTGTTCCCGGCCTCGGTCACGATCATCGACGATCCGTTCCGCAAGCGCGGCCTCAACTCGAAGCCGGTCGACGGCGAAGGCCTCGCTCCGGCGCGTCGCGCCATCATCGACAAGGGCGTGCTGACGACCTGGATCCTCGACCTGCGCTCGGCCCGCCAGCTCGGCCTGAAGAGCACCGGCCACGCCTCGCGCGGCACCTCCTCGCCGCCCGGCCCGTCGACCACCAATCTGTGGCTCGAGCCCGGCAGCGTCTCACGCGAGGCGCTGATCCGCGACATCCCCGCCGGGCTCTACGTCACCGAGCTGATCGGCATGGGGGTCAACGGCGTCACCGGCGATTACAGCCGCGGCGCCACCGGCTTCTGGATCGACAAGGGCGAGCTCGCCTATCCGGTGAGCGAGATCACCATCGCCGGCAATCTCGCCGACATGTTCAGGAACCTGACTGCGGCAAACGACCTGACGTTCCGCTACGGCACCGACGCGCCGACCCTGCGCGTCGATGGGATGACTCTCGCAGGCGTATAGCCTGCGAGAAGCTTGCGGGCGTCCAGGTCGCTTAGGCGGAAGCGCTGCGCCCTGCGGCGGCGCGTCTCTCCGGGAAGGGAATGATCTCGGCGCTGGGCGTCTGCGGTGTCGGCGGGGGCGGCAGCATGGCGATCATCCAGCGCGCGGTTACGACCCACGGCATCAGCCAGTAATAGAACGGCAACATCCCCGACCCATCCCTGCAATGTTCGCCTGCAAACCATAAGGCGATTCGGGTTAACGACGCTTCTACCGATTTCGCGAAACTGTCCACAGACCGGACCGCGCAGGCGGCTACCGCACGCGCCGTAACCCTCGACAGGTCGCCGCGAATTTCGTGACTGCTCGATGACCCCGCGCTACCCCAGAGTTTCCCTCGCGGTGCTGGTCGAAGAACGACACGATGCCGCTCACACAAACGCAAGACCGGAGCACCATCCGGCCGCGCCACGACCCGAACTCAGGAGGAACGCCATGGCCCAATCCCCCCGTCCCATGGACGCCATGCCGACCGACACCATCGTCGACAGCTGCGGCAGGCTGATGAAGCAGCTCGAGGAGCTCAACAAGGCCCTGATGGGCAGCATGCACGAGGCGAGCGATTCCAACTGGGATCTCGCCGCGCGCCTGACGCGCTGCAAGGACCCGGTCGAGGCCGCCCGCGCCTGCGAGGACTGGATGGGCAGCCAGCGCAACATGATGCTCAGCGAAAGCCGCCGCTTCGCCGACATGATGTTCAAGCTGTGCGATCCCGACCTCATGATGCCGGCGATCCGCGGCATGCGTGAGGCTCGCGAGGCCATGACGCCGCCCGCCTCGGAGCGTGCGAACCGGGCGGTCTCCGCGGCCGAGTAAACCGCGCGCCGCATAGCCCGTTACTTCCGGCGACTCGGGGGCGCGGTGTAGCGTCAGCCGCATGGCTGATTTCGCGCACGAGCGCCGCCTGGGTGGCCGTGTCGCCGGCATCGACGAGGCCGGCCGCGGGCCGCTCGCCGGGCCGGTGGTGGCGGCGGCGGTGATCTTCGCCGACGTGCGCCGCGCGCCGCGGGGCTTGCGCGATCAGGTCGACGATTCCAAGAAGCTGACGCGCGACCAGCGCGAGACGGCCTTCCAGCGCCTGATCACCATGGCGCGCGACGGCGAGCTGTGGTTCGGCATCGCCGCCTCGAGTGTGGGCGAGATCGACCGGCTCAACATCCTCGGCGCCACCTTCCAGGCCATGCGCCGCGCGGTGACGCGTCTGCCCTCGGCGCCCGATCACATCCTGATCGACGGCGACCGGCTGCCGCCGGGCCTGCCCTGCGCCGCCACCCCGGTGATCGGCGGTGACGGGCTATCGCTGTCGATCGCCGCCGCCTCGATCCTCGCCAAGGTGATCCGCGACCGGGCCATGACCCGGCTGGCGGCGCGTTACCCGGCCTTCGGCTGGGAGAGAAACGTCGGCTACGGCACCGAGGTTCACACCCAAGCTCTTGCGCAGATCGGCCCCTGCAAACACCACCGCTTGAGCTTCGCCCCCTGTGCACAGTTTGTTCTAAGCCTTTGACTCAAAAAGGTTATTGACGCGGAGTCGCGGCTGACTCACAGTCCCGCCCATGACCAAGCGCGCTCCGACGGGCGGGAGGAGCGATGACGAGGCCGGCCGGATCGAGGTCGGCGACTGCATCGCGATCATGCAGGGGCTTCCCGAGGGAAGCGTCGACATGATCTTCGCCGACCCCCCTTACAACCTGCAGCTCAAGGGCGAGCTCCATCGCCCGAACAACACGCGTGTCGACGCCGTCGACGACGCCTGGGACCAGATCGGCGACTTCGCCGCCTATGACCGCTTCACGCACGCCTGGCTCCGGGAAGCGCGCCGCGTGCTCAAGCCCGACGGCACCGCCTGGGTGATCGGCAGCTACCACAACATCTTCCGTGTCGGCGCGGCGCTGCAGGATCTCGGCTTCTGGGTGCTCAACGACGTGGTCTGGCGCAAGACCAACCCGATGCCCAATTTCCGCGGCCGCCGTTTCACCAACGCGCACGAGACCATGATCTGGGCGGCGCGCGACGAGGACAGCAAGTACACCTTCAACTACGCCGCCATGAAGGCGCTCAACGACGACCTGCAGATGCGCTCGGACTGGCTGATCCCGATCTGCGGCGGGCCGGAGCGCCTGAAGATCGACGGCAGGAAGGCCCATCCGACACAGAAGCCCGAGGCGCTGCTCCATCGCGTGATCCTTGCCGCGACCAGGCCCGGCGAGACCGTGCTCGATCCCTTCTTCGGCTCGGGCACCACCGGCGCGGTCGCCAAGCGGCTCGGCCGCCGCTTCATCGGCATCGAACGCGATAGCGACTACGCGGCCATCGCGCGCCAGCGCATCGCCGACGTGCGGCAGCTCGACACCGACGCCCTGACCGTCACCGCCTCCAGGCGCGAGGAGCCGCGCATCCCCTTCGGCACGCTGGTCGAGCGCGGCCTGCTGCAGGCGGGCGAGGTGCTGACCGATCCAAGCGGCAAGTGGACGGCGCGCGTACGCGCCGACGGCACGCTCACCACCTCGAGCGCGCGCGGCGACCATCGCGGCTCGATCCACCAGGTGGGGGCGGCGGTGCAGGGTGCGCCGGCCTGCAACGGCTGGACGTTCTGGTGCGTCAGCCTCGAAGGCAAACGCGTGCCCATCGACGTCCTGCGCCAGAAGCTGCGCGCCGAGATGGGCGCCGTCTAGAATCCCTGAAAAGCAAAATCGAGCGCGTCGCGGATATCGTCGCGCCGCTCAGCCAGGGAGCCAACCCGCGCTCCGATCTCTGACTTTTCTACGCCGGCGATATCAGTTGTCAGCATGATCACTTTGACGCCCTCGATCTCAAATAACGGGCATAAGCGCGATTCCGCCTTGCCGTAGATCGCAGCGCGCACCATGGGCACAACGATGCGCGTTGGCACTCCTGAGAGCAAATCGCTTTGCACGTCGAGCAGATATGGAACGTGCTTTGAGTTCGCGTCCGCGTTCCTATGGATGTCGAACTGCATCAGAACCGACGACGTCCATTGCTGAACACGCCGTATTTTGCCGTATATCGATTGTGATTCTCGATCGCCTCGCGGTTCTCTTCCAGCCACTTCTCCTGCTCGAGGCGTCGCAGTTTGACCGCCAGCGCCTCTTCCAGGGTCTGCGACAGGTTGATGCCGTGGGCCTTCGCCGCGGCCAGCAGCGTCTCGTCGATCGAGACGTTCGTGGGCTTCTTGCGGGTCGCCTCTTCGGAGAAGCCACGGCGGGCCATAGTAAAACCTCACACACCAATGCGCATACTATATGCGCATTGGTGTGTGAGGAGAAGCCTCAAAACTTCGCCGGATAGGGATCGATCGCGCCCAGCATGCAGCCGCAGAGCGGGCAGTTCATCGCCTTGACCCGCTCGACGATGGCAGCATGCGTCTCGGCGCTCACCTCGGTCTTGCCCTCGAGCTGGGCGACGATCTCGCGGATCGCCTCATCATGCGCGCCACGCGTCTCGCAGGCCGCGAGGTAGCGCTCCTCGAGCGGCGCATTCTCCTCGAGCGTGAGCGCCGCGGCCGGCCGCGCCAGCACGGCCAGGCCGGCGCTCGCGATCAGGAAGCTGCGGCGGCTGGTCATCACCCGAGGATATAGAGCGCCACCCCGGCGGCGGCAATCCCCGCCCCGCCGGCGCGCCGCACCAGGCTCGCCCGGCCGCCATGCAGCACCAGGCCCAGCGCCAGGCCGATGCCGTGCAGCAGGCCGGTCGCCAGGACGAAACCGGCGACGTAGAACCACGAGGCCGCGGTGTCCGGCACCTCGCTGCCGTGAGCGTGACCGTGGAACAGGGCAAACGCCCCGGCGATCAGCATGCCGACGACCACCGGCATCTGCGGCGCGGCGGCGATCAGCAGGCCGAGCACCACGATCGAAACGAGGATGCCGGCCTCGACCTCGGGTAGCGCGACGTTGTTCATCGCCGCCAGTCCGCCCGCCGCCATCATGGCGATGAAGGCGACCGGCACGAGATAGAGAGCAGCGGCGCGATCGGTGCGCTCGGCGAGCTGCGTCGCCCACAGGCCGACGGCGATCATGGCCAGCAGGTGATCGACCCCGCCGAAGGGATGCGCGAGGCCCGAGAGGAAGTCGGTCGACAGGACACCGAAGGTATGCGCCTCGGCCGGGCCCGCCAGCGCGAGCGCCGCGGCGATCACCAATCCCATTGAACTCCAGCGACCCGCCCTGCTCATCCCGGACTCCCTCGACCTCGTGCTGCGCTGCGCCCGAACACTAGGGTCCGGTCCTGCTTGCGTCAATTTCGATCCGCCGTTCCCGCGCGCGCGTATAAGGGCGGATAATGGCGAAAAAACAGGCAGGGATGATGAACGCGTTCGCACCCTTGGCCGGCGTGGTGTGGATCACCGGCGCCTCGTCGGGCATTGGCCGCGCACTGGCCTTGCGCCTCGCGCAGCAGGGTCAGCGCGTCGTGATTTCGGCGCGCCGCGCCGATGAGCTCGCCGCTCTGGCCGCGGCGCATCCCGGCATTGCCGCCTGGCCGCTCGACGTCACCGATGCCGGTGCCGTCGCCGCCGCGGTCCCGGCGATCGAAGCGGCATACGGCGCCATCGCCCTCGCCGTTCTCAACGCCGGCACGCACGAGCCGACACCGGCGCGGGATTTCCGCGCCGCCGCGGTGCGCCGCCTGGTCGAGGTCAACCTGATGGGCGTCGTGCATTGTCTCGACGCCGCGCTGGCGGCCATGCGGGCGCGCGGCAGCGGGCACATCGCCGTCGTGGCGTCCGTGGCCGGCTATCGCGGACTGCCCACCGCCGCCGGCTACGGCGCCACCAAGGCGGCGCTGATCAATCTGTGCGAGGCGCTGAAGCCGGAATGCGACGCGCTCGGCATCAAGCTGCAGCTGGTGAACCCCGGCTTCGTCGAGACGCCGCTCACCGAGCGCAATCCCTTTCCCATGCCCTTCCTCATCCCGGTCGAACGGGCGATCGACCGGCTGCTCGCCGGCCTCGCCGGCGGCGCCTTCGAGATCACCTTCCCGCGCCGCTTCGCGTTTATCCTGAAGCTGCTGCGGCTGCTGCCCTACCGCCTCTACTTCCCCCTCATCCGGCGAAAGACCGGACGATGAACGAACAGGCCCTCGCTGCCTACGCGCGGTTCTACGAAACCCTGTCGCCGGCAACGCTCGACGGGCTGCGCCAGCTCGCAGCACCCGGCGTGCGCTTCAAGGACCCGTTCAACGACGTGCGCGGCATCGAGGCGCTGCTGCGCGCCACATCAGCCATGTTCCGCTACGGCACGCCGCGCTTCGAGATCCTCGACCGGGCGCTGAGCGAGCGCGCCGGCTACCTGCTGTGGCGTTACACCGTCGACATCAACGCCGGGAAACCCTGGATCATCGAGGGCATGACCGAGCTGCGTTTCGACAGCCAGGGCCGCGTCATCGAGCATATCGACCATTGGGACGCGGCCGAGCAGTTCTACGAGCGGCTGCCCGTGGTCGGCACGATCCTGCGCCTGATCAAGCGCCGCCTGCATGCCTGACCTCAGATTAGTTTTCATAATCTGACTTCCGAACAGAGATCGTTTGTTTATCAGGCTACGAAAGAGCCAGATAAGCCTGCGTAATCTGTTGAGAGAAGTCCCATGCCGCTCGTCCGCATCGCCCTGAGGAAGGGCCACCCCGCCGGCACCGGCCGCAAGGTCGGCGCCATCGTCCACCAGGCCATGGTCGACACGATCGACGTGCCGCCGCGCGACGTCTTCCAGATCATCAGCGAGCACGACGCCGATGGCCTCATCTATGACCCGGGCTATCTCGACATCGAGCGCATGGACGGCATCGTGCTCATCCAGATCACGCTGAGCGAAGGCCGCTCCGACACCCTCAAGCAGGCGCTCTACAAAACCGTGGCCGGGCGGCTGCGCGACCAGGCGGGGATGCGGGCCGAGGATGTCTTCATCAACCTGGTCGAAGTGAAGAAGGCGAACTGGTCCTTCGGCAACGGCATCGCCCAGTACATCGTCTGACTAGCGGCCGATGCGCCGGCGCAGGTCCGCCTGCGTGTCTTCGTCGAGCGGGAAGTTCCACATCAGGGCGATGGCCACGACCTTGAAGGCGATGGGCAGTGCCGCGTAGAGCATGCCGAGTCCGAGGCGCGTCGCCTGCGGATCGCTGCCGTCGACCTGCACGCCCATGAGGTCGAGGAGCGGAAAGGCGATGCCCACGGCCAGCGCCAGCGCCAGCTTGGTGGCCATCGCCCAGAGCGCGAAGTAGAGGCCGGTGCGCTGGCCGCCGCCCGACGCGGTGTCGACATCGACCACGTCGGCCTGCATCGAGGCGGGCAGCACCAGGTCGGCGCCGAAGGCGAGGCCGGTGGCCAGGCAGACCGCGAGATAGCCGTAGTAGTCGCCGGGCCCGAGCAGCGGCACCAGGGCGAAGGCCAGGCAGGTGAAGATCATCGCCAGCCCCCAGGTGCGGTGCTTGCCGTGCCGGCGCGCCAGCTTCAGCCAGAGCGGCATGCCGGCGATGCCGGCGGCGAAATAGGCGATGAGGAAGATGCCGAGATACTCTTCGAGCCGCAGCACATGCGTGACATAGAGCACGATCAGCGTGGCCGGCAGGCCGTTGGCCACACCGTTGACCAGGTAGCTCGCCAGCAGGCGGCGGAACGGCGCGTTGGCGCCGAGCAGCCGCAATCCCTCGCGCCAGCCGGCGAACCGTGCGGTCGCGGTACGCCCCGGCTCCGGCACCATCGCCACCAGCAGCCACACGGTCGGCGGCAGCAGCACGATCACCACCCAGGCCAGAGCGTTGAGCGAATCGCCGGCCTCGCTGCGCGCCGGGTCGTCGAGGCCGGACACGGCGAGCAGCGTCGGGATCGCCGCCGCCAGCACCACGCCGACGAGGCCGAAGAGCTCGCGCGCCGCCATGACGCGGTTGCGCTCGACATAGTCGCCGGACAGTTCCGCGCCCCAGGCCTGGTGCGGGATGGTCATCAGCGACCAGCCGAGATAGCCGGCGAGCGCCCAGAACAGGAAGCTTCCGGCGCTGACCCCGCTCGCCGGCCGGAAGAGGAACTCCGCGGCCAGCAGCACCAGCGGCAGCGCGGCGACCAGCCACGGCCGCCGCCGCCCGTGGCGCGTGCCGAAACGGTCGCTGGCCCAGCCGATCAGCGGATCGGCGGCGACGTCGAGCAGCCGCGCCGCCAGGATCAGCGCGCCGACCAGGGTGAAGCCCAGGCCCAGATCGACCGCGTAGTAGGTCGGCAGGTAGAGCAGCAGCGGCAGGCCGAACGCCGCCGCCGGCAAGGCCGGCAGCCCGTAGGCGATGAGGGTGAGGAAGGGGATTCGCTGAGACATCAGTCTTGTCGGCCTCCCCTCGCCCGGCGCTTCGCGCCACCCTCTCCCACAAGGGGAGAGGGTTAGTAGCACGCTTCACTAAACCTCTCCCCTTGCGGGAGAGGTCGCGAGCGCCAGCGAGCGGGTGAGGGGTAACCTTCTCTACGGCCTGACCAGCGCCACCTGGGCGACGTCGATGGTCTTGGCGCGGAAGCCGGCTTCGCAGTAGGCGAGGTAGAACTCCCACATGCGCTTGAAGCGCGCGTCGAAGCCCAGGGGTGCAATCTCGCCCCAGGCCGTCTGGAAGCGCTGGTTCCACAGCGCCAGCGTGCGCGCGTAATGGGCGCCGAAGAATTCCTGGCGCTCGAGGATCAGGCCGGCACGCCGGCTCTCGCGCTCCAGCGCCGAGGGGCTGGGCAGCATGCCGCCGGGGAAGATGTAGCGCTGGATGAAATCGACGCCGCGGCGATAACGCTCGAACCAGGTGTCGGCGATGGTGATGACCTGCAGCGCGGCGCGGCCGCCGGGCGCCAGGTTCTCGCGCACCTTGCCGAAGAACGCGGGCCAGTATTTCTCGCCGACCGCCTCGAACATCTCGATCGAGGCGATGCGGTCGAAGGTGCCGGTGAGGTCGCGGTAGTCGATGAAGCGCGCCTCGACCCTGTCGGCCAGGCCCTCGCGCTGGATGCGCGCCTGCGCGAAGGCCAGCTGCTCCTTCGACACGGTGATGGCGGTGACCCGGGCGCCGAACTCGCGCGCCGCGAAGCTGGCGAAGCCGCCCCAGCCGCAGCCGATCTCGAGCACGCGCTGGCCGGGCGACAGCGCCAGCTTCTCGCAGATCAGCCGGTACTTGTTGTCCTGCGCCTCGGTCAGGTCCTCGGGCGTGACGACCGCCTTGGCCGCCGGGAACACGGCCGACGAATAGGTCATGCTCGGGTCGAGCCAGCGGCGGTAGAACTCGTTGCCCAAATCGTAATGCGCGGCGATGTTGCGCTTCGAGCCGCGACGGGAGTTGGGCCGCAGCCGGTGCCACAGCCGGTTGATGGCCATGGCCAGGCGCCGCGGGTAGTGCACCTCTTCCATCGAATCGTTGATGCAGACGAGCTCGAGCAGCGCCGCGAGATCGGGCGTCTCCCAGTCGCCGTCCATGTAGGCCTCGGCGAAGCCGATATTGCCGCCGAGGATGGCGCGGCGGATGAAGCGCGGATGGCGGATGACCAGGGTGGCGGCCGGGCCTTGCTCCTCGCCGGCGAAGACGAAGCGCCGCCCGTCGGCCAGGGCCACGGTCAGGCGGCCGCGGCGGATGCGCCGCAGGACCGAAAAGAGAAGTCGCAAGGGGCGCGAGAGACCGGCAGGGGTCTCATTGCCCGAGAGAAAAACCGGCTCCTGGGTCACGACGGGCCTCCTCCTCCGATGCCGGCGGCCGTCTCTGCGGCCGCACGCCCTTTAACCAGAGCTTCAGCGCCTGCCAGTGAATAGCGCCAATTACCTTGAGCGTCACGAGGGGAAAAAGGAGGAAGGCCCGAATCAGGGTCCGGTCGGCCAGGGGCTGTCTTCGACCGGTCTGGGTGGCCAGCAGCAGGTCGCCGCCGGCATCGGTCTCGCGGATCAGGACGGACAGCATCTCTTCCGGGGTACGGATGTTGAACCGGTACTCGGCCGCCATGGGGATGAAGGGCGAGACGTAGAAGGTCTTGCGCAGGCGCTGGCGGACCGGAGCGCCGGCCTCATGCGCCGGCGGCACCGGCAGGACATAGGCGTGCTGCTCGCCGAAGGTGTTCTTCACCTCGCCGACGATGGCCCGCAGCGCGCCGCTCGCGTCGTAGCACCAGTAGAGAGAGAGCGGATTGAAGACGTAGCCGAGCAGCCGCGGCATGACGTGGATGAAGATGCGCCCGCCGCCGGGATCGATGCCGCGCGCCGCGAGCTGCGCCTCGATCCAGGGCCGCAGCGGCGAGCCGTCGCGCGGCCCGTGGTCGCGATCGTGGAAGGAGAAGAGATTGAAGCGGTTGTGAGAGAACAGGCGCAATCGGCGCTGCAGCGCGCCCAGCTCGTCGAGATCGAGCAGCAGGGAGAAGACGTCGTAGACGAAGCGGTGGCGCACCGGCCGCAGCCGGCAATGCATCACCTGTCCTTCGTAGAGACAGCTTTGCGGCATGACGGGTCAGTCCCCACCCGGCGCCAGCACCGGCCTGAGCACCGGCAGGCCGCGCGCCTGGACAGGCAGCTTCGTCTCGCCACCCACGGCCCAGGGCCGCCGCACGCCCAGCGCCTCGGCGCAGGCCAGGCCCGAGGCCAGCGCGTCCTCGTGGAAACCGTAGCCGCACCAGCTGCCGCAGAACCAGATGTTGTGCACGCCCTGGATCGAGGCCAGTTCGCCCTGCGCGGCGAGGGCGGCGGCGTCGAAGGCCGGGTGCTGATACTCGAAGGCCGCGATCGTCAGCTCGTCGCGCGGCGCGCGCACGGGATTCAACGACACGAAGAGCGGGCAGGCCGGATCGAGCTTCTGCAGCCGGTTCATCCAGTAGGTGACCGAGGTGCCGCGGGCCGCTTCGGCGGAGGACGCGCCGCGCTCGGCGATGTAGTTCCAGCTCGCCCAGGCACGGCGGCGGCGCGGCATCAGCGCCGGGTCGCGATGCAGGACGGCGAGGTTGGGCTGGTAACTCACGGCCCCGAGCACGCGCCGCTCCTGTGCCGTCGGCCGCTCGAGCATGGCCAGCGCCTGGTCGGCATGCGCGGCGATGACCACGCGATCGAAGCGGCGCACTCCGCCGCGCGCGTCGCGCACGACGACGCCCGCCCCCTCGGGCTTCACCGAGACCACCGGCGCCGCGAGGCGCACGCCCTCCGGCAATGCGGTCACCAGCTGGCGCACGTATTCGGCGGCACCGCCGGTCACGGTGCGCCAGGCCGGGCGATGCGTCGCCTGCAGCAGGCCGTGATTGGCGAAGAAACGCGCGAAGCTGCGGGCCGGGAAATCCCGCATGCGTTCCGTCGGCACCGACCAGATGGCGGCTCCCATGGGCAGAAGATGATCCTCGATGAAGCCGCGCGAGTAGCCGGCGGCGTCGAGGAACTCGCCGAGCGTGGGATCGGCCGGGCCGGGCGGCGCGGCGAGCAGGGCCGACGCCTCGCGGAAGAAGCGCAGGCAGTCGCCCAGCATCCGCCAGTAGGCCGGGCGCAGCAGGTTCGAGGGCTGGGCCAGCAGCCCCGACCATTCGCCGCCGAGATACTCGAAACGGCCGCGATCGAGGCTGACCGAGAACGACATGTCGGTCGCATGGGTGGCGACACCGAGATGCGCGAAGAGCTGCACCAGATTCGGGTAGTTGGCCTCGTTGTAGACGATGAAGCCGGTGTCGACGGCGATCTCCCGGCCGCCGAAATTCACCCGCACGGTGTTGGTATGGCCGCCGAGGCGCTCCTCCTTCTCGTAGAGCGTCACGCGATGCTGCCGGGAGAGCAGCCAGGCGGCACCGAGGCCGGCGATGCCGGAGCCGATCACCGCCACTTCGAGAAGCGGCGGCCGGCGGGCGCTAGCCGGGCAGAGCGTGTCGTGCGGCGCCATCAGGCGGCCTGCCGGATCGAAGCGAAGGCCTCCAGCGCGCGCTTGCGGGCGGCGTCATGGTCGACGAGGGGGGCCGGATAGGTCTTGCCGAGGACGATCCCCGCTTCGGCCAGCACCTCGGCGGGGGCCGCCCAGGGCTGGTGGATCCAGCGCGCCGGCAGACGCTCCAGCTCCGGCACGAAGCGGCGGACGTAATCGCCCTCGGGATCGAACTTCCCGCCCTGCAGCACCGGGTTGAAGATACGGAAATACGGAGCGGCGTCGGCGCCCGAGCCGGCGACCCACTGCCAGCCGCCCGCATTGTTGGCGAGGTCGGCGTCGACCAGCGTGTCCCAGAACCAGGCGGCACCGTCCTGCCAGCGCCGCATCAGATGCTTCACCAGGAATGAGGCGGCGATCATCCGCACGCGGTTGTGCATCCAGCCGGTCTGCCAGAGCTGCCGCATGCCGGCGTCGACGATCGGATAGCCGGTGCGGCCGCGCTGCCAGGCGTCGAGCGCCCGCCGGTCGCGCGCCCAGGGGAACCGGTCGAACTCGCGGCGCAGATTGCGCGAGGCGATCTCGGGGAAATGGAACAGCAGGTGGTGATTGAACTCGCGCCAGCCAAGCTCGCTGAGGAATTTCTCGGCCGCGCTGTCGTGCCCGTGCGCCGCGCGCACCGCGTGCCAGACCTGGCGCGGGCCGATCTCGCCGAAACGCAGATGCGGCGACAGGCCGGATGTGCCTTCGCGATCCGGGCGATCGCGTTCCGCGGCATAGCGGGCGATCCTCCCGACGAAGGCGGTGAGCTGCTTTCGCGCTCCCGCCTCGCCCGGAGTCCAGGCCGCGCGCAGGCCGCCGGCCCAATCGGGTTTCTGCGGCAGCAGCGCCCAATCCTCCAGCGCGTCGCTTCTGACGTCGGCGAGCCAGGGCACGCGCCGCGGCGCCGGAAGCGGCGAGGCCGGCTCGTCGGCAGAGAGACAGGTGCGCCAGAACGGCGTGAAGACCCTGTAGGGCTCGCCGCTTTTGCTGGCGATGGAGTGCGGCTCGAAGAGCAGCGAGGCGTTGAAGCTTCTGGCGTCGAGGCCGCGTGCGCCCAGCGCCGCCTTGATGGCGCGGTCGCGCTCGACGGCATGCGGTTCGTAGCAGCGGTTCCAGTAGACGGCCCCGGCGCCCGTTTCCGCGACCAGCGCCTCGAGGATGGCGGCGGGCTCGCCGCGCCGCAGCACCAGCCGCCCGCCCTGCCGGGCAATCGCCTCGCCGAGCGCGGCCAGGCTGTGATGCAGCCACCAGCGGCTCGCCCCGCCCGGCTTCATCGGCTCGCTCTCGTCGAGGATGTAGAGGGCGACCGGCTTATGTCCGCTGGCGAGTGCCGCGACCAGAGCCGGGTTGTCGGTGAGGCGGAGGTCCCGGCGGAACCAGAGAATCAGCGGCGCGGGCATTCGGACTCGATGCTCGCGGCCGGCGTGGAGAGTCTGACGATGCCGCGCCCCGCGAATCACACGCGACATACGTCAGTGATACGCCATCGCGGCGCGGGCGGATCACTCCCGCGAGTCTGGCACGCCGGGAGGGAAAAAGCCCGGGGCCGGAGCCCCGGGCTTCCATCGTGGATGCGGACTACTTCTTCACCTGGCCGGGCGCCTTGCAGTCGGCGTGGCCCTTGTTCTCGACCTTGCTGCAGTCGACCTTGACGGCCGGCTTGGCGGGAGCCTGCGCCTGGGCGGCGGCGAAACTGAGGCCGAGCACCAGGGCGAGAGCGAGCGCGGTGACCTTCATTGTCCAATCTCCTCAGGGGGTTGCAGACCGCCTTTGCGGTCCTCCCGAAAACGCGCGGCGGGCCTGCTTATTCCGCCTCTAACCGGTTAATACCATTCACCGAAACTTAATCCGGATGGGCGAGGCTGCAGCCTCGGGAGAGTAAGGCTTGCCCGGATGGCCGGGCGCGCCGCGCATGGATGGACGCAGAACGCCGATGGGTCGCGGACTGACGCACACTCTGGGTCGCTGGCGGACGCGCAACGGCGCGTATGCCTTCGCGGCCGGACTCATCGCGCTGCTCATCGCCCTCTTCTCCTTCAGTCTCTGGCACGGGCACCGCGACGCTCTCCAGCAGGCCGAACGCGACGTGCAGAACCTAGCGGCCACCCTCGAGCAGGACGTCACCGGCAAGCTGCTGCTCATCGACTACGCCCTGGTCGAGATGGCGGCGCTGATCGAGGCGGATCTGCGCGGCACCGCGCCGGGCTCCGTGGTCGCCAGCGCGGACTGGCTGCACCGCCGCCTCCTGCGTCTGCCCGGCGCCTCCGGCATCGGCGTCATCGACGCGCGCGGCATCGTCACCCCGGCCACCACCATTCCCGGGACGCTCAGCCTCGACATCAGCGACCGCGAATACTTCCAGACGCTGCGCGACAACCCCGCCCAGGGCCTCTACATCTCCCTGCCCTACGAGGCGCGCACCGCCAAAGGCGAGTGGCGTTTCAACCTGACGCGCGCCTTCCTCAAGCCGGACGGCAGTTTCGGCGGCATCGTCGTCGTCACTATGGACCTCGCCCGGGTCGCGGCGTCGTTTGCCAGCATCAATATCGGCACCACCGGGTCCGTAGCACTGTGGAACAGCCAGGGTATCCGGCTCGCCCGCTGGCCCATCCGAGAGGGTGTGGGCAGCGCGCGGCCCGCTGGCCGCCTGGAGTGCATGGGCGAGCAGCGCACCGCCATCTACGAGGCGGTGTCTCCCGGGCCTGATGGTGTCACCCGCATTGCCGCCTGCCGCCGCCTCGCCGACCTGCCGCTGACCGTTGCGGTCGGGCTGGGGCGCGGCGAGGTGCTGGGCGAATGGAAGCGCGACGCGGCGCTGTTCGCCGCGGTGCTCGTCCTCTGCGCCGGCGCGGCGCTGCTCTTCGCCCACTGGATCGGCCGCCTGCACGAGGCGGCGCTGGGCACGGCCGAGGCGCGGCTGCGCGACGCCATCGAAAGCTCCGGCGAGGGCTTCGCCCTGTTCGATTCCGAGGGCCGGCTGGAGATGTGGAACACCCGCTTCATCGAGCAGTTCCCGCATTTCAAGGCGCTGGAGCCGCTCTACGGCCGTCGTTTCGATGAACTCCTGCGCGCCAACCTGCCCTATCTCGACGCCGGACGGCTCTCGCCGGAGGAGTTCATCGCGAAGCGACTGGAGCAGCACCGCAACCCGACCGGCGAGCCGCTGATGATCCCGCACAAGGACGGGCGCTGGTTCCTGGTGCAGGAGCGGCGTACCAGCCACGGCGGCCTGGTCAGCGTGCGCGCCGACATCACCGCCCTCAAGCGCAACGAGGAGCGGCTGGAGCAGCTCGCCGAGAGCCTGAACGCCGCCAAGCGCCAGGCCGAGGAGGCCAACCAGGCGAAGTCGAAATTCCTCGCCAGCATGAGCCACGAGCTGCGCACGCCGCTCAACGCCATCATCGGCTTCGCCGAGCTGATCGAGCGCCAGAAGGAGGGCTTCGGCTCGCTCGACCGCGCCGTCGACTACGCCCAGGACATCCGCCGCAGCGGCGTGCACCTGCTCGAGCTGATCAACGACATCCTCGACATGTCGAAGATCGAGGCGGGGCGCCAGCAGTTCAGCGACGAGCCGCTCGACCTCGAGGAGCTGGGCGAGATGTGCACGCGCATGCTGGCGAGCCGCGCGCTTTCCGGCAACGTGACGGTGACGCGGGACATCCCGCCCTACCTGCCGCTGCTGCGCGCCGACCACCGCTCGGTCAAGCAGGTGCTGCTCAACCTGCTGTCCAACGCGGTGAAGTTCACGCCGCCGGGCGGCCAAGTCGTGCTCGGCGTCACGCTGCACGCCGATGGCGGGCTGCTGCTCACCGTGCGCGACGACGGTGTCGGCATCCCCGCCGACCAGATCGGCCGGGTCTTCGAGCCCTTCCGCCAGGTCGACCGCAAGAACTACAGCAAGGCCGAGGGCACCGGGCTCGGCCTGTCGATCTGCAAGGGCCTGCTCGACCCGCACGGCGCCACGATCGTCCTCGACAGCATCGTCGGCAAGGGCACGACCGTCACCGTCCACTTCCCCGCCGAACGCACCCTGCGCCGCCCGCTGACGGTGGCGGCGCGGTAAGCGCGACCTTCCCGGCGCAAGCGGAGCTTGGCGCCTCGGTCGTCGCGTCAGCGCTCAGCGAAAGCGCAGCTTTCGCGCAAGGCGCTTCCTATTGAACCGCAAAGACGAAGAGCGCCTCACGCGCTCGCTTACGCGAGCGCTGCGGCGTTGCCGCGAAACGCTGACACGGCACAAGCTGAAAAGAGCGCCTCACGCGCTCGCTGCGCGAGCGCTGCGGCGCTGACGCGCGACGCTACGCGTCGCGCTTAACGCCCGAGCACGCCGCGCAGGCGGTCCTGCACGCTGCCGCCCGAGCCGCTGCCTTCCGTCGCCGGCGCGCCGCCAGCGGCGGGCGCGGAGCCGCCGCCCAGCAGGCCGCGCAGCTGCTCCTGCGCCGAGCCGCCGAGACTGCCGAGCGAGCGCTGCAGGCTGGCCACGGCCACCTTGCTCGCCTCGCTGGCGATGGCGCCGAGCACCTGCGAGGCCACTTCGGCCGGCGTGGCGCCGCCCTTGTCCTTGCCGATGTCCTTGAGATGGATGGTCGGCAGGGTCGCGTCGAGGCTGCGTGTGCCGAGCGCCGGCAGGCCGGGCGCGGTGATGGTGATCCTGGCGTCGCGCACGTAGAGGTTCTCGATGATCACCTTCTTCTCGGGCTGCTCGCTCTTGGTCGGCGGCGTCGAGGTCGAGCCCTCCGACGGCGGCGGCTTGCTGCCGGCGGGCGTGCCGGCGTATTTCTGCACGTTGTCGCGGATCGCCTCGAGATTGCCGCCCTTGCTGCCGCGCTCGTAGGTGATCTGCGGCGCGAGGATGGTGACGTCCTTGATGGTCACCGGGTTGCCGGTCAGGGTGCGGATGTCGACCGCGAGCTTGAGCTCGCCCATCTCGAAGGATTTGGGCGCGGTGAAGCCGGGCGGGTTGCCGATGCTGAGTTTGGCGATGCTGCCGGCACCGTCGGTCGGCGAGAGCGTGACCGAGCTGACGCTGACCGGGGCCTGCGTCGCCTCCGTGCCGTACTTCTCGATCGCGGCCTTGAGGATGCCGCCAAGATTGGAATAGAGGAAATAGGCGCCGATGCCGGCCACGACGACCAGGGCGGCGATGCCGATCAGGATCTTCTTGAGCATGGGGCGCTCCTCAGGGGGTGCCACCGGTGGCGGCGGCGATCTTCTTGTCGGTGTTGTACTGGCTCAGCGAGTAGACGGCCCAGATCGCCGCCGGGATCCAGCCGATCAGGGTGATCTGCAGGATCAGGCAGATGATGCCGGCGAGCGGCCGGCCGATGGTGAAGAAGAGCAGAAAAGGCAGCAGCAGCGCGATCAGCAGGCGCATCGGCGAGCCTCCGCGAAAGAGTCGGCGGCCGGCGCTGACCGCCGGCCGCTTGATCAGGCGTTCGTGGGTGGGCCTAGCGGCGCCCCTTGTTCCACGGGCAATTGGCCTTGCTGGCCGTCACCTCGTCATACTGCCCGGCGCGGTTGGCGTACTCGTAATAGACGACGCTGCCATCGGGCATGCAAAGCGGGTCCGCGAACGACCCTCCCGGTTCGGAACGGCCTCCGGAACAGGCGGCGAGCAGGAGAGCGGCAGCTGCGATGAGGATGGTCTGGCGCATGGGGGTCCCCTCCAAGGGATCGTGGCGTACGGGTACCATAATACAGCATCTCGTTCCCGCGCGCACGATCCCGTCCCGGGGACCTCGCGGCCGGCACCGTCCGGTGTGTTAGCGGACTGACGCGCGGCTGCGGTTCCACGGGCAGTTGGCCTTGTTGGCCGTCACCTCGTCATACTGCCCGGCGCGGTTGGCGTACTCGTAGTAGACGACACTGCCATCGGGCATGCAGAGAGGATCGAGGAAACTCGAACCCGGTTCCATCCGTCCCGTCGTCCGCTCTTCGCCCGAGGAGCAGGCGACGAGGGCCAGGGTGGCGATGAGCAGGGCAAAGGTGCGCATGTGTCCTCCATGACAGGACGGAGGCGCCAACGACCGGGCCCCCGGGGGTAACTCCGTAGGGCCATGTGGGGACGAACGCCGCGCGGTCAACCGAAGGCGCGCCGCTCCCTCCCTAAGAGGTAGTGCGCGGCGAGGCTAGGCTTCGGCCGGCTTGACGAAGCAGATGACGCCCTTGCCCGGCGTCCAGCAGACCACGCCGCGCCCGAGAGGATTGTCCTTGCCGTGCAGGATGGTCTGCGCCGGCACGCGCACCCAGCGATCTTCGGCCACCGGGAACGAGGCCGGCGTGATCAGCACCTCGTAGCCCGCCTCGCCGATGCGCGTGCCCACGGCGCGGCAGTCGGAGAGATCGCAGCACGACGAGTTCGTACCGGGCTGGCGCAAACTCTGGAATCACTCGCTCAGCTGCGGATCGGGATTGGGCGGCGGCGCCGCCGGCACGAGGACGGGGAGAAGCGGCGTGAGTGCCATCGCGAGCACGACACCGCGCAGGAGCCGGATCATCGGCACCTCCTTGTCAGCTTCGATACGTTGAAACGTGGGACTCACGCGCCGCAAGGCGAAGCGGGCAAGCGGAGTACAAGCAAGGGAGTAAGGGCGCGCCCTAGCGCGCGGCGGTTTCAGGCTGGATCAGGCCGGAGAATATAATGGCGCGCCCGGAGAGATTCGAACTCCCAACCCTCAGATCCGTAGGGCGGAGGTCGGCAGCCAAGCCCTTGATCTGACGACATACCGCTCCCGGGAAAGCACCCGCTGCACCCCCATATTTCCCGCCGACTCACAAACGGAGTCACAAACGGCGAACGGCGTTCGCCACGGGGCGCCGCTGGCCCTTACCCTCCCCGGATGGTCGCTTTCCCTACCGCCGAGGTGATCGCCCGCTGGATGGCCCTCCTCGAGCACGCCGTGGACGAGCGGTTCCTCATGCACGGCCGGTGCGACCGCTGCGGGCACACCGCCCCGCTGGATGCCACGTCGCTGGCCAAACGCTTCCCCACCCACACCAGCCTCAACGATCTGGCGAAGCGCCTGGTCTGCATGAAATGCTTTGCCGCCGGCCGGCCGTTCCGGTCGGTGGACATCCACAGGACCGAGATGGACGGCAGCGAGTACGACAAGATGGGGAATGACTTCGCCCGCTGGCAGGCCGGCGGCTGCAAGGGCCCCTCGCCCGGCGAGCGCCGGGCCGCGGAAGCCGCTAGGATGCCTCATGCCCGAGCCACTGAAGAACCCGCGACGGGTGACCGTTAAGCCCCGCACGATGCCGGTCGCCGTGCTCGATACGAACACTGGCCGGCTCACGCCGAAGAAGAAGTGACGGACGCCGAGGACATCACGCGCGCCGCCAGCGCCCTGTTCGGCAACCACGGCGTCGAGCGGGCAATGCGTATCTGCGACACCCAGATCGATGCCGCCATCCGCTACGGCGACCTCGACGGGATGGCGCGCTGGAAGGCGATCCGGGCGGCCGTCGCCACGCTGGCGCCGCCGACAGGCTAGTCCACCGTTCCCCGCCGCGGAAACTTCAGCCCGAGATAGGCGAACCACTCGTCGGCAGCTTCCTGCGCCACGCGGTGGGCCTCGTCGCGCCAGTCCTCGAACTTCGCCTCGGTGCCGTGCGCGGGCAGCGTGGCCGTGCCGACATAGGTCACGTTCGGATAACCCGCGCCGATCTCCTCAAGTGCCTGGTCGGGGATGGAGAACGCGTCGGCCTCGAAGGAACCGTCGCGGGCCTTCCAGATGTTGACGTAGCAAAGCGGCTTGACGCGTTCGGCGGGAGGCACGGGAGTCGGAACGACTCCGGGCGTAGCCGCGTTCCCCTCACGTGGGCAGCGCCGACACCGACTACGAGCGGCTCCTGGACGACATCGCCCGGTGCAAGCCGCTGGTCTACGACGACCTCAGCCGGATGAATGCCCTCGGCCGCCTGGCTCAGGTCCGGAGGGCGATCGACGCCTACCAGCGCTCCCACCCGGGACTGAAGGGTGAAAAAGCCCGCTTCCTGCGCCGGGCCATCGTCCAGCTCGACGAATTCCGCCACGATCTCGAAGGCCGTCACTATGCGCCGGGCTACACCCAAGGGAAGATATATCGGGGTCCCGCACGAACCCGTCGCGTCTGAGGCCGAGCACTTCATGCGCTGCCCGATCTGCGGCGAGGATTTCGACATGCGCGACCTCGGCCAGGCCGCAGAGCACGTCCACGGCCTGCCGATCGAGGACCGCACCCGCCAAGACTAGAGCGGGTCGCCCTTGCCAAGCTGGCGCGCCACGGCGGCCGACGAGCTGCCGACCTCGTCGACAGCGGCGCGCAGCTTGTCCGGGGTGACGCCGAACTTCTTCGACCACCAGCGGACCTCGTAATCCTGCTCCATGTTGACCCGGGCCCGGTCCTGCGGGCCCCGTTCCTTGGGGTTGTCGGCCATGGCTTAACCTCCGCGTTTACAGGGATTCAGCGTCCCGAATCGCCAGAGGTTCCGTTTCCCACGGCCGAGCTGGTTGCTTTCAACCGTCGTCAGGATCATCCTGCGCAGGGGAGAGCGCATGCCGGAACGGTTCGACAAGATGATCGCGGAAACCTTGGCGACCGGCGCCGAGTCCCATCACGAAGTCCTGCCCGCGGACTTCGGTGAGTTCGGGAGCCGCCGGATCATGTTCACCCGCTGTCTAGCCGTTCTTCTGGACCGCTATCCCGCCATTCACGTCCGTGTTTCCGGCGATCAGGCCGCCCTGATCAACATGGGGTTGACCCCGAACGGAGAGATGCTGATCGGAACCCAGATCGTGCGCACGACGCTCGCGTCCACGTCACTGCCGGGCACCCTGCGTCTGGCTTTCAAGCGCAGATCACCGGGTTGAGCTCTGTACTGGTGTAACCAGCGTCAATCTGAGGAAGGCATGGCGCTCTATCGCTTTTACAAACTCGACTCTCAGAACCAGATCAGCGAGCCCGGCAGAAATGTCGATTGCGACAACGATGCGCACGCGCAGGGGCATGGTTGGGAGTTGCTGGCGGCAGAACCCGTTCTGTCGGGCGTCGATATCTGGCTTGGCGCTCGCCAGGTCGCCCATCTCGAGCAGCGCCCCCGGCGACCAGTCCGCTGAGCTAGCGTCACGCCGCCAGGGCGTGCTCGTAGTATGGCCGCTGCGGATCGCCGAGGATGGCCTGCAGCTCGGCATCGCCCCGCCCCTGTGGTCGGAGCCAGGACTCCACGTTCTCCTCCTTGAGATTGACGATCACCCGGTCGTGGCCGGCGGCGGCTACCTCGGCAGGCGGCTCGTCGGTGATCGCGGCGAAGGAGAGTAGTGTCTCGCCTGCCGGTCCGGTCCAGCGCGAGTAGACGCAGGCAATCAGCATGTCCTGCGCGGGCGTCGGGTCGAAGCGCAGCACGGCGTTCTTTCCGTCGCGCTGGACGTTCTCGAAGAAGCTGCTGACCACCCACAGCGCGTGGGTCTGGCCGAACTCCTTGCGCCAGAACCGGTCGATGTTGTCGCGGCGGGCGTTGTAGAGTCCGTCGCGCTCCCTGTCGATCGCCGCCGGCTTGCCCTGCTGCCGGCAATGGTAGCGCGCCAGCGTCAGGATGCGGCGGCCGCCTTCCTCGAGGATGATCGGCGCGTAGCCAAACGGGAAGATGCGGCTGTCGCGCGGCTTCAGCTCGCTGCGCTTTAGATCGTTGAGGCGGCCGGTCAGCTGCTCGATCTTGCCGCTGGCGATTCGCCGGCTCTCCTGCGCCACCTTCGTCTGCTTGGCCGCCAGCTTCCGTTCGGCATCGGCCAGGCGCTTCTTCTGCTTGAACAGCTTCTGCTCGAACGCCGTGGCCTGCTGCGTACGGTAGTCGCGGATCAGGTGCTGGATGGTGCCCTCGGCCGGCGATGACGGTTGCTCGAAATTCGCGTCCCACGCCTTCAGTATCTTGATCGAGGCATCGGCCAGCCGACGCGTGTAGAGGGCGACCATGTCGTCCGTCTCGAGCATCGCGCCGAACCGGCGGCCCAGCGTCTTGGCGTCGGCGTTGACCATCGCGGAATAGCACATGCAGGCAACTCTATGGCTATGACCGCGCCATCACCCTGCCGCCGCTGGCGGCAACGAATCTGATCGACGGGTGTCGATGAAAGCCTCATCGGCGAGGAGCACAAGCAAGTCCAGGTTGTCTCGAGGCAATTGCCGAATGGCACTGTGTCCCAGGTTCAAATCACGCGGCTCATGCAGAACGCGAATAGCCGCGGACATTCGCAGACAGATGTCGCTGATCGCCTGGACACAGCCGACTGTAAAACCATCTTTCGGCTTCACAAGCAATTGTCGACCGATTGCTGCAGCTGAGCCCGCTAGCCCTTCTTCATACTCAGAGGAAAAGTGCTCAAGCCACGTAACCGAGAGGAATACCTCCTCAGCACGGTGCTCGAAGGCTTGCGGCAGGACTCCTACTACAACGCCATCTTCTGTTCGGCGGAGAAGTCGCTTTCGAACATACCGAACAACGTGATGATCAGATGGCAGCGGAGTGACTGCCACGTGCAAACCACCGCTGGGGCTTGAACGAATTCAGCACATCGGGCAAGCGCACGACCTGTGTCTCTCCTGCAGCGCGCTCCCGGTCACCGTCAATTTCACAGGACAGACTCCACCGAACCGTATCCTTCGGCAGACACTCAATGGTCAGCCTGTCGCCACCTACAGTCCAAGCTGCAACCAAGTTCCCATGATTGGACAGTCCGAGACCCGGTCGGCGATCAGGATTTACGAACAGAATCATCCTTAGAAAAGTCGAAAACGAGCTGCCGGTGAGTGGAGTATCGTCGTCATGCCAATCATCAAGATTGAGCAGATCATCGAGTTGAGCGAACAGCCGACGCCGCAAATCCGAGTCGAGGTGCATCGCGACCTGGGCCGTCAGCTGCTTAGCTTCAGCCAGAGAATCGTAAAGCCGCTCCGCTGTGGACTTCGCCTGAACCGGATCGATGTGGAGCGCCCTTCCGTTGGTCGGCGAGCGTTGGCCCAGAGCGATGACCTTCAGGGATTGGGTGATTGCGTCCGCAACCACTCCTGCTCCCGCTGATGGCGCAGCAGGCGGCAACCATTGGCCGGAAGGACCGACGCCGGCGCCTTTGCTTCTCTCTGCCAGAATTAGGCTCATGTATCGAACAGATCCCGGGCTTTGTCAGTGACGCTCGCCTCGAAAACGCGATTCTTGTGAGCTCTGATCTGCCCGATCCGCTCCCAGAGCTCTTCGTCCGATTGCGGAATCTTGTCGCTTGTCCAAATGTCTATGTCAAATACTACAGACACATGGTTAACAAGCGGTGACGGTACAAGTGATGAATTGATGGTCAGACCAAACCCGTCATTCGGCGAGCCCAGCGCCCCTTGCATTTGGAGTGTGAAAGCCCTGGTGGATTCAAAAACCGTGTCCGGACAATGGGTAAACACCCTTAAGTAGTCTTCGACCCGGATGCCTTCACCCCCCGGGGTGGCGGGGATATCCAACCGGTTGATAAACCTCACCCCGATACGTTTTACCTTGTGGTAGCCCCCGATCCGCTTCCAGGTTGTCCAATTCTCCTGAGCCCTGCCGAAGAAGCTTTCCCAGCCCGAGTATGGCGGCATCCGAGAGGAAGACACAAAGTTCGTCGTGATCTGCAGAACGTCCGTGCGGTCTAGGCTGGAGTATTTATGCCCTAGGACACTCGGAATGAGCGTGGCGCTGAGCATGGCGCCTTGCTGATTGAACTCAACATCCGTCACATTGATATGTTCAGTGAACGGATAGTCCCCCTTAAGCTTGGCGAACGCCTTGTCCACGAGCGATCGGTCGAGCTTCTTCTCGAAACGCACTTCGATCACGGCCTCTGTGATCGGTGGTCGCTTGTATTCTGGCATGGCCTCCCCTAGCGCCATAATGGCCGCGGCCCCGGCATTGGTCTATAGAAGAAGTCACCAAAGCTTCATCTGCCCGACCTCCCCGCCCTTGCCGTCGCTGATGATCAGCTCCGCCTGGTCGGCGCCGCGGTCGACGGAGCCCACCGTATAGGTCGTGGTCACCGCCTCGAGCGCGAAGCCCTCAAACATCCGCCGCACCTCCGGCCGGTCGTTGAGGCTGAGGATGAAGCGGCCCTTGAGCCCGCGCAGCTGCTCGGCCATCCGCTGGAAATCGCCGCGGCCGAAGAGCCCGGGACCGTAATCGTCCTCGCCGCCCCAATAGGGCGGGTCGAGATAGAACAGCGCCCCCGGCCGGTCGTAGCGCGCCAGCAGCTCGTGCCACGGCAGGCATTCGATGACCGTGGCGGCCAGCCGCCCGTGGACGGCCTCGAGGAGCCGGCGCTGGCGCTGGATGTCGTAACGGCTTTCGGTGGTCACCCCGAACGTCCGGCCGTGGACCTTGCCCGAATAGGCCTGCCGCTGCAGTACGTAGAACCGCGCCGAGCGCTCGACGTCCGTCAGGTGGGCCGGGTCGATGGCGCGCAGGCGGTCGAACTCCGTCCGGCTGGCCAAGCTCCAGGCGAGCTGGCCGAGCAGCCAGTCCGGATGGCGCTGCAGCACCCGGAAGAAGGTCGACACGTCGCGGCTGAGGTCGTTGATCACCTCGAGACGCGGCCGGCGGCGGCGGCGGAAGAACACGCCGCCCATGCCGAAGAACACCTCGGCATAGATGTCGTGCGGGATCTGTTCGATGCGCGTCACCAGGCGCTCGGCCAGATGGCGCTTGCCGCCCTGCCAGGGCAGCGGCGGCGACAGCGGGGTGACGGACTCGAGGTGTACGGGCGTAGGCTCATGGGGAGGGTTTGGCACGGAGAGAGAGTCCCGTTAGGTTCGCGCCGCCGGTCGACCCGGTGGCGGGACGGCCTGGCCAGCGGCCGAGGCCAGACGTGCGGCGTGCCATGCCGCGGTTCGAGCTGTTGACGCAGCTCGACCCCCGCCGTTTCAGCCAGCGGAGGAATCCTTGAAAGGCGAAAAAGATTGGGACGACCTCGAGGACCGGATGTTTGCCGCCGGGGTCTCGGCCCTGCGCTTCTGCAAGGCACACGCGTGGAACTTTTCGGACCGCGTCTTCAAGGCGCTTGCGTGGCTGCTGGCGATCGGCGTGCTGCAGGCGGCCTACATGAAGACCCAGGACATCAAGATCGCCGTCGCCGCCATGATCCTGCTGCTGCTCTGGCTGGTCGCCGTGGCCGCGGAGATATGGCGGGCCATGACGACCACGCAGGAGCATGTCATCGCCGCACTGGTCGAACGCTGGCCGTCGGCCGACGAGAACATTCGGCGACTTAGGTTCATTGTGGTCGCGGGCGTCGTGTCGATCGCCATCCTGCTCTTCGCCATAAACGTCGTGCTGCCCTTCGTCACGACGATCATGATCGCGACACTCTCGATACGGCTCTGAGGAAATGAAAGAGCCCCGCCGCACCGGTGGAAGCCGGCGCGGCGGGGCAGTTGGACACGAGCGGGGCTTGAGCGCCCCGCTTAGGGTTCGGCGCCGATCAGCTCCCGGCCTTGGTGAAATCGAGGTAGTACTCTTCGCCTTCGCTGAACTTGCCCAGCAGAGCCGGGTTGGCCACGGTCAGCGAGAGCGCTCCGGACGGCGAGAACTTGGCGTAGGTGTTGTTCTCGTCGGAGCCATCGTCGGGATAGCGGTCCGAACGCGCCACGGCACTGAGGTGGAGGGTCTCCTGACCCTCGTACTGCTTATCGATGCGATTGATCTTCATCTTCGCGCGCATCACCGGCATCGTCGTTCTCCTTGTGAAAGTCCTGGTACTAGCCAACCCAGCGCGCGGCCGGACATGTCCGCGCGTGAATCCCGAATAGCGCAAATCGCTGGCGCGACTTCGCCTAGGTCTCGATCGGCCGCACGAAGCAGATGATTTTCTGCCATGGCGTCCAGCAGGCCACCGCCTTGCCGGTGGGGTTGTCGTGGCGGGTCAGCACGCGCTCCGGGGGCACCCGCTCCCAGAGCGGCGCCTCCACCGGGAAGCTTTCCGGCGTGATCAGCACCTCGATATGGCCGGCGATCACGAAATCGTTCTCGTCCCGCTCGACCACCACCCGGTACGCCACGGTCCGGCAATCCGACAGGTCGCAGCACGACGTCTCGCTGCCCGGGATCTTCAGGCTCCTGAACCACGGCCCCAGCGCGGAATCCGCGCCGGCCGGCGGATCGGCGGCGGCCGGCAGCGTCAGCCCGATCAGGGTTGCGAGAAGCGCCGCCGCAAGACGCCCAGCGCCTTGCGGCAATCCTCGGCCGCCGCGATTGCGGCGTAGAACCAATCCGCGCTGGCCACGTCGTCGGACGAGTCGGGGGGCATGGGAGGTTCGTCTTTGCAGGTCAACAGGGCTGCCGGCGGCACGTCCCTCACCTCCTGAATTTTCGTCACGACCTTCGGCGGCGGCTCCGGCGCGGTCGCGGCGCAGGCTGTCGAGAGCAGCGCGATAAGGCCCAGCAGAGCCCACACAGGTTTTCTCGCCATCGCGAATCTCCTTCCGGGCGCGCGTCAGGCGCCTCTCCAGCTCCAGTTTCCGCTCGAACGTGCTCGTGACCGCGGCCATGTCCTCGGACGCACGGCGCTCAATGCGGTCCAGCAGCGCCACATGGCTATCGTTTGCCGCCTGACAGTCGGCGAAGTTGTCGGCATGCCGCTGCGAGACGCGCTTCTCCTCGGCCAGGTCGCGCTCGAGATGCGCGATCTCCACCGACAGGGCCGCAAACCGGATCACCACCGCGATGACCGCCGCCGCGACGGCGAGACCGAGCAGCAGCCACTTCCACTTGCGGAAGAAGAAGCTGGCCGCTGCCAGCGGCGGGCAGGCCAGACCGATCACCGAATCCCAGCCGCCGGCCAGGTTGAAGACGGCAGACAGCAGCCCGCCGCCGGGCAGCAGGCCCAGCACGAAATCCAGCATGACAGCCTCTTGAGGTTACGCCGCGACGATGCCCGGGCGGGTGCCGCTCGCCCGGATTGTCAGGGCCATGTGCCGCGGCGTGAGCGAGAACGAGACGTGGACCCAGCGGTCGAACTCGAGGATGACCTGGTCGACGCCCAGCTCCGCCGCGCGCTCGGCAATGAACTGCGCCACCCCCGCCGGATCGCCGAACTGCGGACAGATGATGTCCGCTGCCTCGCCGCGCACGTGCTGGCTCGTCTCCTTGCCGCCGACCGCCGCGTTGACCGCCTTCGAGCGGTAACCCGACGTGACGACGATCGGCTTGCCGAGAGACTCCCGGATGCGCTCCAGACCCTCGGCCGTGCGGAAGAGCGCCGGCAGCACCGCATCCGGTGGAGTGTTGTCCAGCCCGCGACGCACGGCCTCCTGCGAGACCGTCAGCTCGTCGAGGCTGAAATTCTCGCTGAGGCGGGTCATGCCCCGCCTCCGCCGCTCGTCGAGCCGAACCGCGCCCGCACCAGGTCCAGCGCCCATTCGATGAAGGGCGGGCCGACATACGAGATGGCCGTCACCACGGCGACGGTCGGCCAGAAGCCCAGCGCCAGCCAGCTGGCGATCCCCATGCCGACGGCGCACATGCCCCCCGCCACCGGCAACTCCAGCACCAGGTGCCAGCCGAGGACGGGACGCCGCCCGGCCTGCGCCTCGCGCGCGTGATACATCAACCGGCCCAGCAGCCCGCAGACGAAAGCCAGCACGGCCCCGAAGATCGGGTCCCAGAGACCGCCGCCGTTTACATTGTTCATCGTTCCACTCCCCCCATGGGTTGAATGCCCCATTGGGCGATGAGACCCCAGATCGCGATGCCGACGCAGAGCGAGGCCCACGCGCCGCCGCCGTCGATGAACACCCCCGCCCGCGTCTTGACGCCGGGCGGCTCGCCGAACGGCGCCGGCCAGCTCTGCGTGGTGAAGCGCCCGAGCAGCCAGCCGATTTCGTAGTGCAGGCCGAGAGCAAGGCCGCAGATAAGGAACACGAGCGCGTCGCGCCAGCTCACCGCGGCGATGACCAGCGACGGCGGCGCGGTCAGGATCAGGCCGCGGATCGTCATACCGGCGAAGTCGTAGAGATGTCCGCCGCGCTTCTCGGCCGGGAAGAGCGCGTGAAGCAGCCGCCGGGCCCAGCGTTCGTCGGTCGGCGCCGAGCGACCGAGGTCGTGGTAGGAGCCCCAGCCGATCGACACGCCGACCAGCCAGGCCGGTATCGCGGCGAGGACGATCCACCAGCGCCCGAACGCCCAGCCCATCAGCAGCGCGGTCGGGACGGCCCAGACCATGCGCGCCCCGAACGTGCCGCCCGGCACATAGCCGCCGAGCCAGCCGTCCCGCACGCGATAAAAAATGCCGCCCGAGGCGGCCAGCATCAGCACGATTGCCAGATCAAGTGGCGGCATCCCGGCCCCCTTTTCTGCCTATCCGGATTTGCGAACGCCGTTCGCTAGGCGGGCCACCCGGCGCCCTCGACGTCGATCGCCTCGAGCGCCGCGTCATCCCCGGCCGCCAGCGCCGCGTTCTTGAGGTCGCGCGCGAGCTGCACGACCTGCGCGTACCAGTCACCGACCGCGGCCCCCAGAGCCAGACCCGCCGCCGGTGTCTCGAGCGGCACGCGCGTGTTGTCCTCGGCAATCCAGCCCTCGGCGTAGGATTCCGGCCACGGCACGCTGCCGCTGGTGACCAGCACCGCGAGAGCCGTGGCCCCCATGCCGCCCAGATCGCTGCGCGAGCCCGGGTCGACGGCGATGCGCTTGCCGGCGAAGGGAGCGCCCTGTGCCAGCACGGCCGACTTGCGCGCCTCGATCGCGGCGATCTTGTCCGCGCGCCGGTCCTCGAAGGTCGGCTCCAGGGCGGCCTCCGCCGCCTCGGCCGCGGCGATTTCCTCGGCCGTGAACGGCACGTCTTCGACCAGCAGATCGCTCGTGTCGGGGTCGCGCAGTTGCACGCGCGAGCCGGCAGGCCCGTCGCTGAGCAGAGCCCGCGTGCTGTAGCGGCCCTCGAGCGCGGAGGGTTCGGAAATCCGGCGGATGTGCTGGGTCATGCCGCAATCTTCCTTCTCATGAGGACGAAGGTGCCGCTCTCGAACGTCCCGCTCGACGGCAGCAGGCGCAGCGCCGTCAGCACCTCCGCCGTGGTGCGCCAGCCTGTGCTGAGCGTGATCTGCTTCCCGCCCGAGCTGGTGAGGTAGTTCAGGCGCGCCGACACCTTGTGGATGGTGCTATTGGCCGGCGCCGAAATCTGGATCTCGCCGTCCCACGTCTCGCCCGCGGACGCCCCGCCCAGATAGTCCACGGTCGCGGCCCCGTTGGGACCCAGCGCGACGCCCGATGTGATGTTGTCGCGTTCCGACTTCTGGTCCGTGCCACCGCCGCCGCCGGAGGTGAATTGCTGGGAGGTGTAACCGCTCGTCTGATAGGTCGGACTGCCTCCTGTGCCGAAGCGCAGCGCCGGGAACCCGGCCGCCTGGTCGCCCGAGCATTTCACCTCGATGCACTTGATGACGTAGTCGTAGCCGGCCGCGAGATTGGCAACGCCGAGGTCGATGGTCGACGAGGTCGATGCGGTCTGTGTCTCGACGAACTCCCAGCCCGCCGACGTCGTGGGCGCCTTGGCGATCACCCGCCAGCGGCTCGAGGTCGCGTCGTAGACGCACCACACGCTTTCGTTGGCCTTCAGCGTGTAGTCCGTGCTGTTCGGGCAATAAAAGCGGTTGGCTGCCGTCGAGGTCGCGTCGTGCTTGAGTACCAGGTCGTTGGCGCCGACATTCTCCAGCAGCCGCACGACGCCCGTGGCGCCGCCTGTCATTCCGGTCAGGTTGCGGCTGGCATCGGTCGACAGGCGCCACGTCGTGGCCGTGCCGCCGCCCGTCGGGGCGTAGTTGTCCGTGTTCGCCGCGAGCTGCGTCGGCGAAATCACCCCGGTGAACGCCAGGCTGGAGGCCAGTTCGGTGATCGCTCCGTAGCTCAGACCGCCGACGCCATCGTTCTTAAGATAGCCCGCAGCGTCTGCCGGCAGCGGCGCCCGGTTGTAGGGCACGATGATCCAGTCCGTCACCGCGCCCGCACCGCTGGCGTAGACCCCGGTCATCTGCAGGATGCCGCCGGCATGGCTGACGACAGGCCCGATGATCTCCTTGGTCGGGTCGGAGCGGCTGAAGGCCCAGACCAATGTGTCGACGGCATAGACCGTCGCGGCCGGCGCCGTGGTGAAGGGCCCCTTCGAGCCCGTGCCCGGGGTGATCGACGTCGACGAGGTGACCCCGTAGCCGCCGATGGCCGCCGCCACCGCGACCATCGCGCGCAGCAACGGAAAGAGGTTGACGCGCGCGCCGGCATCGATCGTTGACGGGGTCAGGCCCAGCTTCGTGCCGTCGCTGGGGCCGCTCGTGAACAGAATGCCGTTCAGGGTGACGTCGTTCTCGGACATCTCAGACCTCGCGGTAGGTGAAGCGGTACCGGTCGCGCCGGTGCCGGATGTGGGACAGCATCGGCAGCTCGACCTGACGGCAAAGGATCGTGTCGCGCAGGTGGTGCAGCGGCGATGCCGGGAACGGCATGAAGACGAAGGGCTTCTTCTTGCGCAGCTGGCGCTGCATCTCGAACGGCCCGGTCATCGCCTCGTCGTGGTTGAGGCCGTTGTACTGGCCAGTGACAATGCGCTTGATCGCGGCATCGGTGGCGTATTCCTCGCCGCCGGATGCCCTCTGCAGTTCCGTCAGGTCGTCGAAGCCGAACTGCTTGTCGTAGCCGAAATTGACGCCCCACTGGCTGCCCAGCGCGACGTCCAGCATGCCGAGCTGAAAGAACCCGGCTGGGTTTGAGGTGTCGTCGATGTCCACCTTGATCGCCCGCGCCATCACCGGCGAGTCGAGACGGAAGGCCCGGGTCCAGCGGTAGCCGGCGATCTCGTCCGCCGTGTACTTTCCGGTCCACCACTGCTCGCAGCCCCAGATGCAGGTCTCGAGCGGATAGACGATCGGCCAGATCGGCTGCTCGCCCATGTCGTGAACGAGCGAGGTCGCCGCCGCGTCCTCGTAGTAGCGGACCCGCGCCGAGCCGTTGAGGCTGCCGTTGTGACCCACCAGGGTCACGACGCTGACCAAGCGAGGCTTCGCCATGACACCCAGCATTTGCGTATGCGCCGTCGACAGGCTGGCCGAGCGCGCCACGAAGCTCAGCGGCAGGTCCGTCAGGTTGGCGAGCCCGTAAGTGGCATGCCACGACCCGCCGCTCAGGCTGAGCTCCTCGGTATAGCGAGGAAAGCAATGGACGGCGTTCTTGGAAATATCAGCCATCCCTACCCCCACAATCCCAGGATCGCCGAATCCTTCGCCGCGTCGCGCTCATGCTCGACCACGAGCAGCGTCTCGCCCTCGTCGTAGCCGTAGCGGCTGTCGACCAGCTCCACGACCGAGCCGATATCCACCAGAGAGGCGAGCGCCGGGCTCCACTTCACATGGGCCTCGAGCAGGTCCCGCTCGGCGCCGAACAACACCAGCACCCGGTCCGCCTCGGCCTGTGCCGCCGCCTCGTCGATCAGCGGCGAATGGATGTGCAGCTCGCGGGCGTTGGGGTGCTTGAGCTTGACCAGCGCGCTCTCGGCCACCGCCTCGCGCCACTCCTTGCCGATGAACGCCTTGCGGGCCTCGTCGATGGTCTCGTCGAAGCCCGAGGGCTGGACGGTCCAGCACTTCCTGAAATGCACGACGACGCGGCAGACCGGCACGGACAGGCTGCGCTCCCCGTTGACCTTCCGGCTCACCCGGATCGTGTCCACCGTGGTGGCGTCCCCGACCGCGTCTCCGCCCAGCTTGCGCAGCGTGACTGCAGGCGAACCGCCCGGCGCCGCGAGCTGCTTCATGCGCAGCCGATTGAGCGCGTCGATGCCGAACGAGGCGCCCGCGCCCGGCGCGAGCGCATTCAGGCAGTCCAGAATTGTCGTGCCCTCCTGGTTGACGAAGAGCTGCACCTCCGCGTCCGACGCCGCGTCCAGGGCCGTGACATCGGCGGCGACCACGTCGCCCTCGGGCATGCCGTTGGAGCGGGTCGCCACCCGTTTCATCGCCTGCGACGTGGTCCGGGCCGCGGCCGTCGCCTCCACGACCACCTCCGCCGTGACCGGCCCCGTCGCCCCCTCGCCCAGACGCGCCATGCCGCCGGCTAGCCAGACCCGGTAGTGGCCGGCGCTGGGCGCATTCGCCTCCATCTCCGCCTGGCTGGCGTAGGGCGTGCCGGCCGTCAGCAGCTTGCCGCCGACATAGACCACCAGCGAATGAACGGCGCCGTCGTGCCACTGGTAGATCAGCCGGTCCCGGTTGACGCACTCCCCGGGCGCGTCCAAGGCCTGGCAGACGACCAGAGGCTTGACCTTGCCCTTGATGTCGTCGCCGCCTTCCACGCCGGCCAGCGGCGAGCCGGTGTTGGTCCCGGCGTAGCGATTGGTTTGCACCGGCTTGCGCAAATCCTCGAGCCGGTCGTATAGCCGCAGCACGATCTGCGACGGCGTCTCGTCGCCCCATTGATGAACAGGCTGGTCGATCACCGCCGAAATCTCGGTCTCCGCCGTGCCGAACGCCGCCGCGTCGTCGATCGTCTTGAGCACGGCGGTGCGACCCCCGAAGGCGTAATGGCGCAGGGCGTCCAGCCTCCCGTCCGCATTGGCGAGGATGGCCTCGCCCGCGCCGACCCGGATTTCTCCTCCCACCTTGTCGGGCGAGAAGGCCGTCCGGCGCAGCCAGAACGGCTGCATGGTGCGCGGCCAGTAGTAATCGGGCGCCGTGGGCTGGTTGTAGCCTTCGCCCGAGGCGTAGCGCAGCGTTGTTGCCCCGCCGATCAGCCAGGCGCCGTGCGTTCCTGTCCCGGTGACCGCCGATATATCGAGCGTCACGGTCCGCGTCACCGGGTCATAGGCGGTGAGCGTGCCCTCCATGAAGTTTTCGGCATCGGCCGAGGCCCGCATCGCCAGCCCGACGATGCTGGTCAGGCCGGGCGGCGGCTTCCCCTTGCCGCCGTAGAGCGTCTCCTTGGCCAGCACGAAACTGTGGGCCCCCGTGCCGATTGCCCGGGACGTCGAGGACGTGCCGGACAGGTAACAGCCCAATTCGAGCAGTTGGATTCGCATGCGGGTTTTCCACTGGCGAACGCCGTTCGCCGGGCCTACCGTCCCGGCATGACGATCCGGCGAGTCGCGGCTTGTGCACTCTTGGGGCTGACCTTGGGCGGGTGTATCGACCCGATCACCGCCGTGGACACGATGCTGAATAGCGGCCCGGCCGACCCGCCCGAGGAGAAGACCCGCTACTGCCTGATGCCGGACGGCGCTGGCTACGCCAAGTATTTCACCGTGGCCCGCCGCTGCCCCGGCGGTCACCGCGAGATCGGCGAGACTGAGTATTACAGCCGCTACTAGCGATCAGGTCTGTACCGGCACCCCGCGCCGCGAGAGCTGCACAAACTCCGTCCGCAACGCCCGCAACTCGCCCCTCAACATGACACCCAAAGCCGCGAGGGCGTCGGTGATCGCCTCGGCCGCGGCATCGCCGGCCTCGACCTGCCGACGCGACTGCACACTGACGCGCTCGCCCGTCTCGGCCATGAAGGCCACCGGCACCTCGCCGCCTGCCGGAACCTCGAAGCTCCCACCGGTGTGGAAGCGCGGCAGGCTCGCCAGCACGTTCTGCCCCGTGGCGACGACGCCACTCCAGTCCCCCGCCAGCGAGCCGCGCAGGCTGCCGAGGTCAGCAGCCAGGTCGCCGCGTGCGACCGCACCCCGCGCCGCACCGCCCATCGACAGACCTTCATGACCGAACTGCCCGGCCGCAAGGTCGAAGCCGCCGAACCGGCCGCCCGGGGTCGCTCCCAGGCTGCGCGACCCATCGAGGCCGAGCGTGGTGCCGATGCGGTCGACGCTCTGGCTCAGGCTGTGACCGATTGAGCGACCGAAATTGCCGCTGCTGATCGCCTCGGACAGCATGTTCGCCAGGCCGGCATTCGCTACCGGCCCACCGACAGCCATCCCGCGCGCGGTGTTCAGGCCAACGCCCACCAGACCAGCCGCCAAAGGACCGAGCGGCGTCATCCCGAGCAGCGTGCTGATAAAGCCGACGAGGCCACCCGCTGCCCGCGATCCCAAAAAGCCGCCCTGCTGGCCGATGCCGAAGAAATTGCCGAGCGAATAGCCGAGGCGGCCGAAGAGGCCCAGACCCTGCATCGAGGTGTCGAAGCGGGCCCGCCCGACCAGAGACGCGAAATCCGCCGTCGGACCCAGGCCGAACGCCAACGACGCGACGCGCGAGGCCATGTCCACGCTCAGGCCCATCTCGCGTGCCTGGTTGTAGGCCGCAACAGCGCGGTCATCGCGGTCGCCATGCAGGCCGCGCGCCGAACCGCCTCCGATGCCCGGCAGGCTGGGCAGGCCAGGGATGTCGAGCCCCTCCAACCCACCCTCGCCGGAATTGGCCGGCGAGCTGCCGATACCCGCGTTTGATCCGGTCGCCGTGTCGTGGCCCGTGTCCGTGCTGCCACCGAAGCCGCCATCCGGGCTGTCGGCAAAGCCCAGCAGGCCGGTGTGCGGATTTCTCCTTCCGTCGTGACCTAGCGCGGACGCAATCGCCGGCAACTGCCTATCCATGACGTGGATCAGCCGGTTGTCGCCGCCTTGGCCCAAACCCTCGGCCTGACGCAGCATCGCCCGGCTCTGCTCGTGCGAATAGATCGTCGCCGGTTGGTCGAAGACAGCGATCTCCGGCCCCTTCTCGCCGACAACCACCGCACGGCCCACCGGCGGCCGGCCGCCGCCCTCGAAGAACAGACCGGAGAGAAAGGACACGCCGGAAGCGATCGCCGAGCCGCCGCCGCTCCCTAGGCCCAGCGCGGCACCGATGCCGCCGATCACGTCCTGCGCGGCTAGGCGCGCCACGCCCATCTTCACCGCGTCGAAGAAGTCCGAGATCTTGCCCTTGCCCGTGGCGAAGAACTTGGTGAGCTGGTCCTCCATCGGCCGGAGGACCGAGCCGGTGACGAACTGTCCGGCGCGCCGCCCGTGCTCACTCAACGACTGCCAGTAATCCTGCGCCGCGCGCATCGCGCCGCTGCCAAAGACCTCGCGGTCGCGCCGCTCCGCCTCCTTGATCTGGAAGTCAGCAGTGAGCTTGGCGCTCTCCTGGAGAACCTTGGCGTCCTCCTCCGCCAGCTTCTGCTGAGCCTCGGACGATTCCTTCGCGATCTTGTCCCGCAGCTGGTGGTGCGACTGCTTCGAAGCCGCGACCGTCCGCATAGCCTCTTCTTCGGCCGCGATCCTCGCGTCGATGTCCGCGAGATACTGCTTCTGCGCCTCAGCCTGCGACGTCTCCTCTTCCTTGGCCGCCGCCTCGCGCGCCGCGCCGTCATTCGCCGGGTTCTGCGCCGCCTTGATGCGCTGCTCGAGATCGGTCGCGCGCGACTGGCGCTCGCGGAGCTGGGCGTCGATCGCACCGAAGATCGAATCGTCGCGCTTGAGCTGCGGATTGCTGAGCAGGAGCTGCTGCTCGGCGAGGCGCGCCGCCTTGAGCTGCGAGACGTTGCGCTGCTCGACAGCCAGCGAGTCCTCGAGCGTGGCCAGCGTCTTGCGCCGCGTCTCGGCGGCCAGGCGCTGCGTCCGTTCGGACGCGGTCTCCATCAGCTCGCTGGAGACCTTGACCGCCTCGTCATATTTCTTCTGGGCGGCGGCCGCGCTCTCCAGCCCGCCGCCCAGCGTCAGGACCGCCGTCGCGGCCAGCCCGGCGCCGGTGATCAGCACGCCGAGCGGATTGGCCCGGACCAGCGTCGAGAAGACGCCGAAGGCGTCGCCGACATTGCCGATCACCCGGACCAGGCTGCCGAACCCGCTGCCCGCCTCGCCGGCCAGCGGGCCGAGCAGCTCCATCGTGCCGCGCACGTCGTTGAGGCCGCGCAGGCTGCGCTTGACCCCCGCCTCCATGCGGTCGGCCGCCTCGCCGACCCGGCCGAAACCGCGAGCCGCGTTGTCGTTGGAGGCCTCGATGCGCTTGCGCGCCTCGTCGGCCGCCCGCTGCGCCCGGTCGTAGGCGTTCTGCAGTTGCGGCACTGAAGCCGTGATCTGGTCGAGCGCCTTGGCGCCCGCCGGACCCAGCGCCTCCATGTCGCGCTTGAGCTTGTCCAGGCCCTCCGAGGACAGCCGGAACGTGTAGGCGCGGGACGCGGAGCTGGCCATCGGCGTCCCTTTCGGCGGAGTTTCGGCAGGGCCGCGCGAGGCGCGGGGGAAACTAAAGTTTCGGCGTGGAGCGGTCGATCAGCTCCGGCACGCGGTCGCCCCAGCGCCGCGCCACGGACTCGAAATCCAGCCGCTTGGGCATGCGCGCGGCCGGCACCAGGATGAACATCACGACGTTGTCTTCGGCGTTGCGCGGCGCCACGCCGCGCCCGCCCTTGACCCGCCGGGGCGTGGCGTTGCGCACGCCCCGCCCGTTGCGGCCCCGCACCAGGTTGTCCAGCACCAGCAGCGCGGAGCCCCGCCGATGCGCGGCGCGCGGCGGCACGAAGCGAAGCCGGCGGCCGAAGAAGGCCTCCACCGCGCCGGGCGTCGGCTTCGCGTCGCGGCCCAGCACCGGCATGTTCTCCAGCACCGGGATGGCCAGCCAGGCGCCGCCCGGCGAGGCGATCGTCGAGCCCTGGTTGAAGGCGTCGAAGATCTTCCGCGCCCCCTCGCCGCGCGGGAACACCATGCCAGCGGCCCGCAGGCTGTGCCGGCCGGCGCGCGGATAGACCTCCGAGCCGATGGCGTTGGCCAGCCGCGGCCCGAGGCCGGCCCGGATCACCGCCTGCCGCAGCTCGTGCTTCAGGCCTTCCGTCGCCGCCGACACGCCTGCCTGGACGGCGCGCGAGGCGTCGTCGGCCGCGCGCTTCACGAAATCGCCGAAACCCGCGAAGTCGAGCCGGATGCGGACGCTCATGCGGGATTTCCCAGGGCAAGCTGCAGCTCGTCGTCGGCGGCGCTCATGATCTCGAACGCCGCCAGCACGCAGGCGGGCTGGTCGAGCAGACTGCCGGAAAACGGCAACCGCCCGGGCATCCGCCCCATAGGCAGCGATGTCACGCCCTCAGGACCCCGCACCGGCACCCGAAGCGCGGCGCCGCGAAAGTCCTGCCAGAGCGCCAGCAGGGTCATGTCCTCGTCGTCGAGCAGATAGGCCGGATGGACGAGCAGCTCGCCCCAGCCGATGCAGCTCAGGTCCCAGCCGTCTCCGGGCTCGCGGGGATCGGCGGGGCTTGCGGGGGTGTCGCTGTCGGGGCCGCCGTCTCCGAAGTCGGTTGCGTACCGGCTCCAGGCGACGGCGAGACGGAGTTTCCCGCTTCCGTCTCCGTGGGCTTGAGCAGTTCCTCGAGCCTTTCGTAGATGGCGAAGACGTGGCCGGGCGGCAGCAACTCAAGCGTCTCCACCGGCACGCCGTTCACGCCGCGATCGAATGCCGGCATTTTCTTACCGTCTGCCGGCGCGCCTTCCCAGCCGCGCAGGAAGATGCGGGCCGCTTCGATGGAGGCAAGCTCGAGATAGACTTCGCCGTCGCCGCGCAGCGAAGCAAAGGAGGCCGACGCCGAGGCGCAGATATCGGCCAGCGGCTTCAACTCGTCCCAATAGGCCGACAGGGTGAGGTGCTCGCGGACCCGAGCCTTGATGCCCTCGTCGGTCGTTCCGAAATCCTGCGCGCCATAGGCCCGGACGCGCTCGATGAAGGTTTCGAGGGAAGCCAGAACCGGCCGGGCGCTCTCGGCGTCGTTCTGCGCCACGATGGCCCGCATGGCGAGAGCCAGGTCGAGCCAGCCGGCCTGACGCGCGCCGCGCGCCGCCAGCGCCTTGCGCAGGTTGATGCGGTCCCAGCGGTCGGGAACCTTCAGCAGGTAGACGATGCGCTCGCCTTCCGGACGTGTGAGCTGGTCTTCCGGAGAGAACCGCACGGGCTCCTTCGGGTTGAGAATCTTGGCCATGAACGCTCCTTGGTCAGATCAAGGGTGAAAAGCGGAGCCGGATCTGACCCGGCTCCGCCCCGGTCCGGACTTGCGCCCGGGCCTGGCTGGCACCGCCCCCGAGAGGGCTGCGCCCGTTGAACGCTAGAAGGCGGCGAGGAAGAACTCCGCGTCGCGCCCCGTCGCCTGCCCCTTCAGGCGCTCGGCCGTCAGGCCGCGCACCGTGTCCTCCTCGGGCGGCGACTCGTACTGGCCGCCCGGGACGAACAGGCTGAAACGGTGGCCCGCCGTCTTGCCCCAGCGCAGCCAGATCATGCGCGACGTGCCGTTGAGGAAGTCCGACATCGCGTCGCGCGTCGCCACGTGCGTGCGCTGCGGGTTGAGCTCGAAGGTCACCTTGCGGGCGACGACGTCGGCCGGGTCGTAGCCGAACTCGGCCGCCGGGTTGTCGAACTGCTCGATGGACAGGCCGAAATTGAGCATGAAGCGGTTGAACTTCACCGCCGTGCCGCCCAGATAGGCGTCCGCGCCCATGAAGAGCGGCGGATTGGCCTCGTCGGCGACCGGGGCCGCGGGCTTGCTCACGTCGGTCGACGCGGCCGGGAACAGTCCGCGGAGCTGCGTCGTCAGCTTCGCCGGCTGGCGCACCGGGATTTCGATGCCGACGCTGCCCATGGCTCCGATCAGCTTCGTGAGGATGCTGTTCTCGGAGGCGTCGTTGTGGTGCTCCCACTGGTAGAACGAGGCCGCCTTGAGACCGCTCGACACCGGGCGGTAGAGCGCGCAGGCCTCGATCGAGAACTCGGTGTCGCTCGCCGGGTTGACCGACCAGTTAGGGTAGACCGAGGCGTTCTTCGTCGTGCCGTTGTAGGCCGTGATCACGCGCATCTGGCCCGGCCCGGTGCCCGCCGTGGTGCGGATGACCATGCCCTTGTAGATGTCGGTGACTGACGACGCGCCGGCATGCAACTGGATGGTGCTCGAGGAGCCCGCCTGCGCCGTGTTGGCGACCGCGGCGGCGAGCAGCGTCTCCGAGCAGGCGCCGGCCTGCAGGAAGCGGCCGACCTTCGGGCCGGACGTGCCGGGCGCGCCATTGGAGCGCAGGAAGCTGGACACCGGCGCGGTGACGAAGCCGCCGGCCGGGATCGGGTTGGACGCCGAGAGGCTGCCCGTCGTCTCGGTCGAGGTGTCGACGGTCTCGAAGTTCTTGCCGACCTTGGTCGGCTCGATCTTCACCGCGTCGGTCGCCGCGTTCGGCGTGGCGTCGGTGCCGGGCGCCGACTCGAGGCCGATGGCGTATTGCCGGTTCTTGTCGCGAAAGCTCATGGCGCGTCTCCGTTACTCGGTGGCGGGAGCGTCCGAGGCTTCCTGCTTTTTCGGCAGGAACTTCTCGTCGTCGGGGTGGAGGTCGGCCCGGTTGACCGGGCGCCCGGCCTGCAGCAGGCTCAGCGCTTCGAGCTGCGCCACGCTGCGCGAGCCGCCGATCGGCGGGGTCGTCGGTGTGTCCATGAAGGTCTCCTTGGTTGGCGAACGGCGTTCGCTAGGCGTTTTGCGGCAGCAAAAGCGCCAAGCCGCCCGGCGTTTTGCGAAGCAAAAGCGCCCAGGCGGCTCAGGCAAACGTGAACGAGTCGCCTTCCTTCGTGGCGTACTCGATGGTGACGGACAGCTCGAAGCCGTAGGCGCGGTCCAGGCATTCGAGGGCCAGGCGCACCGGCGGCGGCTCCTCGGCGGGCTGAAGGTCGCGGGCCTTGTTGTCGAAGGGGAATGCGGCCCAGAGCGCGTCACGGATCTTCGCCCGCAGCACCGCGCCCGTGGCCCGGGCCTCGGCAAGGGTCGCGCCCAGCGCGGCGCCGTGAATCTCGATGGTCTGCTGGAACCCGTCCTCGCCGGTGAAGGCGTCGGCGGGCAACTCGGCGCCCTCGTAGATCACGAGGCGCGGAAACTCGGTCTCGATGATTGGCTTGCCGATCTCCCGGTCGCGCTCGACCGAGGCCGCCGTGAAGCCGGATACTCCGGTGATACCCCCAAGCGCCGTCGCGACGGCGGCGAGGAGCTGCTCCTTGCACGGTGTCGGCATCAGACGGGCTTTCCGAGCGAGAGCAGCCAGACCAGGCCGTCGTCATCGTCCAGCACGACGTCCGCGACCGGATAGGACCGGCCGTCTACAGACAACGTGCCCGCACGCGCCGGCAGCGCGACCTCGCTCCGGCGGATTTCAGCGACCCACGCCGCCGCCTGCGCGGCCGGCGAGAGCTGCACCCCGGCCCCGCCGAACAGCGCACCGTCGCGCATGGCGTCCGGCTTGCGCAGCATGACGCGCACCGCCACGGCCGCACCGCCGGGCGGGTTGGGCTGCGTGTAGGTGCCGTCGCGGGCGAGGTTATCGTCAGCAAACAGGGCGTCGATCGCGTCGGCAAACACCGTCATGGGCCGCCCCGTCAGGATGTATCTGGGCGGCCACCCGGGCCGGCGAACCGGTCCCGGGTAGCCGCCTCTCTTCGATTGCCTATCAGGCCACCCGCTTGGCGCGCTGCAGGGCCTTCGGCCGCTTGCAGACGAAGAGCGGGTACGAGTAGACCTCGAGGTCGACGAACATGTTGCGCTTCTCGTCCGGCACGATCATCGAATAGACCGGCTGCCCGGGCGTGTTGACGTAGTCGAAGGTCTCGGCCGGTGAGTAGGCCACCTCGAAGACGCCGGGCACGTTCGGGAAGAACTTGCACTTGTTGGCCGGCACCGAGACGCTGGTGCCGTCATCCATGCCGCGGTAGTTGACGAAGTCGATGCCGCCGAAATGCACCGACTCGAACGCCACACCCTTCCGCAGGTCCTTGGCCTCCTGCTGGGCGAGGTAGGTGTCGCGCACCTTCGGGTGCCCCACCAGGTCATCCCAGAAGGCATCGCTGGACAGGCCGATGATCTGCAGCCCCGTGCCGGCCACGCCGCCGAGAGCGCGCAGTGTCTGACGAACGACCTGCGTGCATTTCCTGCGCACGTCGGTGCCATCGGTACCGAGCGCGAAGTCGATTTCTTCGTCCTGCTCGACGCCGAACTCCGTGAACCAGTTGCGCAGGACCGTCGTGCCATCGGCGTCGTAGACGATGCCCTGCACGGCGCCGAGACGCATGTTCTCATGCGTCAGCTCGACCTCGGCGCGGAGGCCGGTCGGGCCGCCGAGGCGGCGCGCGATCTCCTGCTGCACCTGCATCAGCTCGCTTTCCGAACCGAAGGCCCGGATGTTCTGGACCTCGCTGGCCTCCAGCCGATCGCCCTTGGCAATACGCACCGTGCGGAAGTCGCGGATGTTGCGTTTCTCGCTGGTGCGCTGCTCGAGCGACTGACCGCGCTCGCTCGTCTGGATGACGCTGAGGACGCCTGCGCGCTCCTCGATCGCCACGGTGGTGGTGCGGACCGGCTTGGGGGCGAAGAGCCCCGGCAGCGTGCCGAGATAGGAAGGCTGGTAGGGAATCTTCTCGACCGCGCCGGTGAGCGACAGGCACGAGAAGGCGTCCCCTTTGAAGATATCCATGCTTGCCATGGAACGGACTCCTGTTGAGGGAAAACAAAAGGGCCCCGATCGGGGGCCCGCTCGATGGGCGACCCGGCCGCGGTCGCTAGCGCGCGATGATGCCGAGCTTAGCCAGCTGTGCCTTGCCGGCCGTCTTCTGGTCGGTCGTGGCGCCGGAGAACCACGTGACCTCGTCTTCGTTGAACTCGATGTCGCGCACGAAGGCGACACCTGGCTTGTCGGCGCCGGTCGCATCGACCGCGTCGAAGAGGATGCCGGCGGCGACCTGCGAACCGTCCGTATTGGCCGGGTTGAACGCCTTCACCTTGCCCTCGGCGACCGTGATGGTGAACGTGTCGCCGACGATGAAGTCGGTGGCGCCGTCCGCCAGCGTGAAGTTCAGGTGGTCTGAGGTGTAGGCCGCGCCGACCGCACCGTTCGGCAGGTAGTAGCCGGACGGGGTCTTCAGCGAGAAGGCGCCGTTATTGCCGCCGGCCACCGTAATGGTGAACGAATCACCCGCGACGAAATCCGTCGCGTCGGCGATGGTGAAGGTCAGTCCGCCGCCGACGAACTCCACCGCCACGGTGGCGACACCGACCGTGATGCCGTCCGGGTCCTCGACCGTGAACTTGCCGGCGTTGCTCGCCGGCTCGATGCACACCACCTTGTAGACGCCCTTCTTGGCGGCGCCCACGGTGACGGCGCCGATGGTGCCGGAACCGCCGGTGTTGCCGGCCGCCGCCGCGGGGGTCGCCGCGCCGAGCCCGGTCTGCGCCTCGGTGATCTTGAGCACGTAGGCGCCCTTCTCCACCTGCGCACCGACCGTGATGGCGCCCATGGCTCCGTTGCCGGTGTTGGCGCCGGCCAGCGCCGTGGCGCCGAGCAGGAAGCCGATGATGGCGCCCGCCTTCAGCACCTGGTCGGCCAGGACCGTGATCGCCCTGCGCGACCGCGTGCCCTCGGCCTCGGAAACAAGAAACTCCCCGGCATGCGGGGTCTCGGTCTTCGTCGTCATTCACTCTACTCCGACTTGGCCGGCGAACGGCGTTCGCGACGGCTCAGATGGTTGCATGCACCGGAGCGGTCGCCCCGGCGCTTGGGTCAGCCCTTGGCCGGCCCGCACGCCTTTGCGATGGCGTGATCCCAGCCGCCGCCGCTCGCCTTCGGCGACTGGCCGTCGCCGATCGCCTGGGAGCCGACGCCCGCCATCGCACTGGCGAGGCCGCCGCTCTCCTTCGGCGCCGCAGCCAGAGCCTTGACGGCGTCCGCCGCGCTCATCTCGGTCTGCAGCGCGAAGTGGCGAGCGAGGCCTTCGCGGCCCTTGGCCTCGGGGGCGTCCAGGATGGCGGCGATGCGCCCGCGCTCGCCGGCAGGAGCGGCAGCCTTGGCCGCCTCGCCTTCCGGCTTCTTCTCGTCCTCGGGCTTCTTTTCGTCTTCCTGCTTCTCACCTTCGGGCATTTTCTCGTCCTCGGGCTTCTTCTCGTCCTCGGGCTTCTCGCCTTCGGCCTTTGGCTTCGCAGCGGATGGCGCCGCTGCTCCGGGCTTTGTCTTCATCGCGTTTTCCTTTCGCTGTGGTGGAGCAACGGAGGCGCCGCCTCCGTCCAGTTCCGCCGCGAATGCGGCGAAGGCGTCGCTCGGGGTCAGCACGTCGTCGGCCAGGCCGAGCTCGACGGCATCCCGGGCGCTGAGGCAGCGCGCCTCGGTTTCCAAAACCTCGTCGACCTCGAGCATCCGGCCCTCGGCGACAGATTCCGCGAACATCGTGCGGATGTCTTCGACCTCGCCTTGGATCTCGTCGCGCACGGCTTCGGGCAGAGGTTCGTAAGGATTGGCGTCCACCTTGTGGGCGCCCGCGTGAATCAACGTGACCTTGATTCCCGCCTTGTCGAGCATCTTGCTGAAGTCGGCGTGGAGCACGACGGCGCCGATGCTGCCCACGCCGCCGGTCGGCGGCACGATGACCCGGTGCGCCCGCGAGGCCAGCCAGTAGCCGGCCGAATAGGCGTAGTCGGAACACGACACCCAGAGCGGCTTCTTGGCGGCGGCCCGGTCGATGGCGCGCGCCGCCTCCTGCAGGCTCGAATGCACCTCGCCGCCGGGCGTCTCGGCGTCGACGAAGATTCCGCGCACCTCGTCGTCGTCACCTGCCGCGTAGATCCGGGCGATGATGCCGTCGTAGCCGGTCATGCCCGACCAGGGCTGCATGGTGCCGAGCTTCGCCACCAGCGTCCCGACGATGTCGATACGCGCGATGCCGCGGTCGACCGCGTAGGGTTTGCGCGCCTCGCCGTCCACGTAGGCGACGGCCGCCTCCGCCGCTTGCGCCGCAACCTTGTCTAGATCGGTCGCCATCACGCCCTCGGCGGTGTGGACGAGCAGTTCGCCCTTCCAGCCGGCGCGGACGGCAAAGACAGCGGCCAGGTCGCGCGCGCGATCCGGGGTCACCAGCAGCGGCCGGTTGAACAGCCGCGCCCGCAGGTTCGTGTAGTCGAGCGGCATGATCAGCTCCCCCGCCGGACCAGAGCACGGGCCCCGGACTGCTGGTTTTCTTTCTCGTCGTTAGCGTCCGGATCGGCCTCGTCGATGACGCCCGCCGCCTTGGTCTCCGGCAGCCCGTACTCTTGGCGCAGTGCGCGCTCGTGAGCCTGCTGCTCGTAAATCTCCTCGATATCGCGCCCCTGCTCGGCCGCCTCGTCCTGATCGGTCGACAGCAGGGTGTCCTTGCGGATCTGCGCCGCCTGCGCCTCTTTGACCGGATCGACCCAGCCACGGCCCGGACCGATCCAGCGGCAGCGAACCCATGCGGGAAACGCTGTCCAGAAATCAGGCGCCCCGTTCGGCAGCTTCACGTCGCCCTTGTCGATCGCTTCCTCCAGCCAGAGGCCGAAAATCGGCGTGGCCACGCCATTGGCGAAATGACCGCGTCGGGCGGTGAGGAACTTCCATGCCTCGAGCAGCGCCGCGCGAGCCGACGAATAGTTCGTCTGCGACCAGTCCTGCCCGACCTGCTCCGCCGCCTGGCCGGTAGCAGCGGCGAAGTAGCGCAGGAACGCGCGCTCGAAATCGCTGAAATTGCTGTTCGGGCGCTGAGCCGTCTGGAAGTTGAGCTTTTCGCCCGGAAACAGGTGCGGCATGCGCACGCCGTCCGAAAGCGAAATCCGGCGCTGCGGGTCATTGTGGAACGCGCTGCGCAGCTCCTGGTAGGGCCCGATCTGCATCCCCTCCTCGACCATCGACGTGTCGAAGGGGGATTCGATTACGGCGGCAAACACCGCATTGGCCGCTGCCGCCTGCATCTCATAGCGGCTGTACTTGTGCTCCATCATCATCCGCTCGAGGATCGGCGTGAGGATGGACTTGCCGCGCGTCTGACCGGCGCGCTCCGGCTCGAAGAAATGGAGCACCCGCTGCCGCCCCCACTTCGTGGCGCGTGGGATGCGCACCCACCGCATCACATCGCCACCAAAGGAGAATGCGTCGCCGGGATGCGCGGCCCGGAAGTGATAGGCCTGCGGCGCACCGTAGGCGTTGATCTCCACACCGCCGCGCAGGGTCTCGTCGTCGATCATTCCGTCCGGGGTCGACAGCCGGTCCGGGTCGATCACCTGCAGACAGGTTGCATAACCGTTGGCACGACCCGGTATCCACTGCGGCAAGATGACAGCCTCGCCGTCGACCATCCGGTGACGAAAGCCGAGACCGATAAGCCCCGAGAGCATGGAGCGCTCGCCGGCATCGCAGAGGCAACGAGGATCGTTCGCCCAGAGACGAAAGCGCGCCTCCACCTCGCGCGCAAAGCCGCGCGCCCACGACAGCGTCAGACCGAGCGCCATCCAGTCCGGGCGATATGACAGCCGGAAGTCGGCGCCGATCGCCTGGTCGACAAAGCGCTGCATCGCGCCCGACGCCCAACCGTTATTGCGGGCGACGTCATGGACGCGGGCAGCGACCGTGTTGCGTTCCGGAAGCCACTCGGCGTCCGCGCTGCGCAGAGACGGATGCCAGTTGGCCAGCTCCGGGCTGTATCGCGCCGCCGCCGCGTGCGCCGCGTCCTGCGTGGCCGCACGCATGCGCAACGGCGCCCCGCTGGCATCGACCAGCGAGGACTGGAACGGCCGGGCCATTAGAACGTCATCCCGATGGCGCGGCGCCCGACGCTCGTGCCCGAGACGGCAGCGATCTGAGCCTTCAGGTCTGCGATGTAGGAACGCAGCTCGCGGATCGAGCCCGCGTCATACGCGTAGCGGACGCTCCTCGAGCCGGTGTTGACGTCTACCGCGATCTTCAGCGTCACGAGCCGATGAAGGGCGGTCTCCGCCTCGGTGAGGCGCGTCTGCAGGGTCGCAAGATCGGTCATGGTCGATCCTTCAAGCCAGACGCGCCGCGAGCGTCGCGGCCTCGGATTGCGGTTGCTCGCCCGACGCGGGCTGGCGAACGGCGTTCGCGGCGACGGCACGCGCGGGGTCGAACAGGTCAGGCGCCTTGCTCTGGCGGGCCAGCTCACCCTCGGCAACCAGGCGCGCTTCCATTTCGGCCGCGGTCTTCTCGGTCAGGGCGCGCCAGCCGCAGCGGATGGCGGCACCCTCGGCGATCAGCTCCGTATCCAGGACTTCGTTCGCCTGCTCGGCATCCTTGACCCAGCGGTATTCCACCTGGCCGTCACGCGACTTCTTCGGCACGCGCCGCTCTGCCGCCAGCTCCTGGTAGAACGAATCGTCGAGCCCTTTCGGGTAGCCGCAGTAGCTGCGCTCCAGTGGGTCCCGTTTGCCCAGCGCGGTGTAGAGCGTCGTCTTCAGGCGCGAGACGCCGAGGTTGTAAAAGCGCTTCTGCTGGCGCCGTGCCTTGCCGTCGTTGCGGCGCTCCGACTTCACCGGCAGCAGCGGCGCTGCCGTCTCGCTCTTGTGGCCGCGGGTTACGATGACCCGGCTCCACGGATGCGTGCGCGCCCAGTCCATGACGTCGTCGGTCCAGGCGTTGCCGTCTATTGCCAGCATCTGCAGCGGACGCTGGTTCCCGTATTCGTCGGGCCACGTCTCCTTGAGCAGCGCGTCCAGCTTGGCGCGCGTCGCGCTCTCGGAAATGTGCCCCTCGATCGGCCGATACTCGATTGTCCAGCGCCGCCCTTCGGGGCCGAACGCCTTGATGTGCGCGGCGACGAAGCTCTTCTGGCAGTCGATACCCGCCGTCACGATCAGGCCGCCATGCGGGACCAGGCCGAGCCTGTGGCCGGTCGCGTCGTAACGCGCCTTCAGCTCCTCCCAAGGCGGGCTTTCGGTCGCGCCCTTGTACGGCAGGCCGATCTTGTCGTTGAGGAACGTCTGCTCGTCGGCCGGCTTGCCCTTCGCCACCAGCCAGCCGCGGGCCAGCTCGGCCCACGCCCGAAAAAAGAACGGCGCGAGGTAGAAGCTCGGCTCGCGCGCCACCGGGTTGTGCGGAACGAAGACGGCCAGCGGCTTGAGTGCCGGCATGTCGCCTTCGTCGATCCGCCCGCTGCACCCCGTGCAGGTGAAATGCGCATCGTCCGGGTCTTCCGGATCGAGGCAAGCCACCATGTTCTCCCATTCGAGCGCCTGAAACAGGCCGCAATGGGGACACGGCACATGCAGGTGCTCCTGCGTCCCCGCCTTGTAGCTGCGCGTGATCCGGCAACCCGGCTCGACCAGCGGCTTGCTGATCTTCAGAATCTTGGCGAATGGGAAATCGTCGCTGCGGCCGTCCGCCTGCTTCTCGCTGTCGCCCGAGGACAGCATTTCCCAGAGGGCCACATCGTCGTGGACCTGTATGCGGGCCGACTTCATCTGGACGGCCTGCGGGCTGTTGGAGCCCGAGACCAGCAGGGCGCCGCGGCCGTCGCGGCGTTCGTAGAACATCATCGACTGCCCGCCGTCGCGGGACTTCTCGGTACCGAAAACCTCCTTGAGGCGCGCCGAGTTGCGCACCATCGGCTTCCACTTGGTGCGCACCCACTCCGTCGCGTTGCTGTCGGTCGGGTGGTAGTAGATCGCCTGGCACGGGTCGATATCCATCGACGCGGCCATGAAGATCTGCGCGATGACGGACTTGCCGATCTGCACCGGCCCCATCACCGACACGACGCGCGCCGGATGCTCCGGGCTGAGCACGTCGAAAACCCGCTTCAGCGCCGGCAGGCGCTCCGGGTCGTAGGGCCCAGGGCGCGAACTTTCCGTGCCGAAGACGATGTTATCGGCGGCCCACTTCGAGAAATCGACCGGCGGCGGTGGCTCCATCACCTCCGCGATCGTCGCGTGGACCAGGCGCTCGGCGTTGGCCAGCGGGTTGAAGTCGAGCGGCATCGTCAGGCGTCCACCAGCTCCGGCTCGTCGTGCTGCTGCTCGGCCTCCACCGGCAGCGTCTCGCTATGGGCCCGCGACGTGGCGGCGATCTTCTGTCGCACCTTGCGGAACTCGGCGCGGATGGCGAGCTGCATCGCCCGCTTGTCGCCGCGCGGCACCGCCGCCAGCACCTCCGCCATGTTGACGAACTCCGCCTCGAGCACCGTCAGCATCGAGCCGAGCGAGCGCATCCAGCCGAGCCGCGCCTCCTCGGCCCGCAGCCACTTGCCGTTCTCGGCCAGGCGGGCGCGGCGCTTCTCCTCGGCGTCGTGCTCGGCGCTGTCCGCCTTGGCCTTGCGCAGGCGCTTCTGGTCGGAATCCTCGTCGCTGTCCTCGGGCGGTGCCGGCGGCGGCGGTGCCGGACGGTCGGCCGCCGCCCTGCCGAGCGGACCCGGCAGCGACGGCGTCGACGACGCGACGCGCAGCGGCACGACCGTGGTCGGCACCGGGTGCGGCTGTGCCGCCTGCTGCCCGATGTCGAGCGACAGGCCGAGCTGCCGGACGGCGACGGCCAGGTCGATCTTCTGTGTGCCGGCGTCGTCGACCAGCGCCGGGCCGCTGATCTTCCCTTCGCCGATCCATTGCGAGACGCGCCCGGGCGAGCGCTTCACGCGGCGCGCGAACTCGGCCTTGGTCACCAGCTCGCGCGGCGCGTCGCCGTCCACACGATCCATGGCTAAAGCTCCGCGTCGCGCCTAAAGCCGCGTGTGCCGGTGGCCCGCTGGCATCGCGTTGTGAGTCCGTGTGTTGAGCCGGCAGCGCGGCTAAAGCCTGCGACCCCGAAACGCGGGCTTCACCGCCCGCCCTAAACCCCGGCTCAAGCCGGCGCGCCGCTCAGCGCGTTTAGCCCTTTAGCCTTTTGCAAATCGCCGTAACTAGCGAACCCCCACGCCTTTGCCGCCCGTATCCGAAAAGACCCCCGGAAGGACCCATTGGGCTGGTTAACGTCTGCAATTGTCGACGTTAACGGTGCGGTAGAGGGGGACGAACGGCGTTCGCAGCGACAGGGCCAAGCCCAAAAAGGAAGCGCCCGGTCGGGGTGACCCGCCGGGCGCGCTGCAACGTCCGCGCACTATGTCAAGGGGCTCACCCCAAGTCAACTACAACCTGTGGCGTGCCCCAGGGCTCCGCTACCGCAGCCGGGCCATGCACCAGCCAGCGCTCCAGCACCCCTTCCCCGCGCAGCCGGCCGGCCAGTAGCGACAGGGCATGGTGCCACAGGCCGTACACCCGGCGCGCATGGTCCCGGAACATCGACCCCTCGCGCTTGTCGAGCGGGCAGTAGCCATAGCGGCACTTCTTGTCGGTCCACTCGACCTTCGGCTGCGCCGTGCGACGCCCGCCATTGGCCTCGACCCAGACCGGCAGAAAGTAATCGTTCACGTGCTCGGCGAGCGTCGGCTCCTCGCCCTTGTAGGCCTGCTCGATGACCAGGCGCCGCACGCTCTCGTGCAGCTCGCCGCTCACCACCAGCCCCGTCAGCGCATGGTGGACCGTGCGCGCATCGGGCTCGACTTCGATGAAGCCCACGGACGTATCGATGTCGGCGCCGATGTCGAGCGCGTCATAGGCAGCCTGCGACGGCACCCATCCATCCGACGACGGGACCGGCGAGCCGCCCAGCTCCACCCTGTCGGCGCAATGGGTGCGATAGGTCCAGATCAGCAGCTGCTGGATGTCGATGGCCTGCCTTTTCGGCGGTGGCGCAGGCCGGGACACCCTCTTTTTCACCGTCCCGCTGGCCGTCCCGGTCGTAACTAATTCTATTCCTTGGTTGATAGAAGAATATGGGACGGAGGGACGGTCGGGACACTCGCGCGCGCGCATGACTCTTCCTCTTCTCTATGGCCCTCGCGCGTGCGCGCGGGGGAATGTCGGTGTCCCGACCGTCCCGCTGTCCCAATCACGCCTTTTCAGGGGCTTGCGCGGGACGCTGGCGGGACGCTGGGACGGTGGATTTCGCCTACGGCGGACCTTGCCCACCCCCCTCAGGGGGCACGGGGGGCTCCAGCTCGTCCTCGTCCTCGGGCGGCAGCTGCACGAGCGGAATGAACGTCGCCCGTTCCTTCGCCCCACCGATGCGCATCGGGTCTTTCGAGGCCATGGCGCCGGGCACCAGCTTCAACTGCCCGCCCCAGCGCGAGCCCGACCAGTCGGGCGTGCCGGCAAAGACCTTGGTGAGGAAGGCATTGCCGGTGTTGAGTATCCAGAGCCCCTCGATCTTCGCCGACTTCCCGTAGGCGAAGCGCATGCCCATCGAGGGCAGCAGCGAGCGGTCTGTGTCGCCATGGCCGCTGCGCTTGAAGCCGCCGGCCACCACCTGGCCGACCGTGCGCCGCACGCCGTGGACGAAGCTGTCGCTGGCCGAGCCCCAGAGATGGTTGAGGCAGCGCGTGCCGCCGTTGTCCTGCTTGAGGTCGTCGACCGTCTGGATGGCGAAGCGCACCATCCCGACAAGCAGCCGCGCCCGCTTCTCGTCGATCGGCGTGTCGCGTTCGAGCACACTGTAGGCGGCGAGCAGCGAACCCACCTGCTTGATCTGCCGGGGCGCGCAGCCCTCCTCGCCCATCACCTTGGTCAGGGCGGCCAGGTTCTGCAGGAAGCGGCCACGGCCAAGAATCATCCGGCCCCAGATCTTCGGCGCCAGCTCGGTCATGCGCTCCTGCGCCTTGGTCACCGGCGCGTCGTCAGCGCCGGCCTCAAGGGGCAGGATGTCGACGCGGGTGAAGCGCGTGGCGTCGGCCGGCTGCAGCACGGGCGGCGACACGGCGTAAAGCCGGGCCGAGGCCGTGGCGTTGAAGGTTTCGACCTGCCCGTCCCGGCCGACGCGCGACCCCGCCGACTTGCCGGTGGACAGGCGGCGCAGGAACTGGATGGCCAGCTCGACCGCACCGAAGCCGCTTTCGTTGCGGTCGCCCTCGGCCTCGTCGAGCTCGATGGCGCGCGCCGCGTTGCTGATCGAATGCCGCAGCGAAGCCTCGGAGAAATTCGAGTAGTAGACCGCCGTGCAGGAGGCGTTGACGCAGAGCCGCGCCAACTCGGACTTGCCGCTGCCCGGCGGCGCCACGACGATGATGTGGGAGCGGTGCGGCACGGCCTGCCCCAGCTGGGCCAGCGCGACCGAGCCGGCCATGAGGATGCCGGCATTCGGCTCCTCGCAGGCCCAGAGGTTCACGCCCTCGATCAGCTCGTTGGCCTCTTCGAGCGTCGCCGGCTTCTCGAGGTCGGGGCGACGCATCGGGGCCGCCGCGTAGTAGATGATGCCGCCGCGCCGGAAACCCGGACGGTCCCACGTGACCTTGCCGTTGACGATGATGGCGATGGCGTCGCCGCAATGGACGAGCAGCTCGGTCTTCGAGTCGTTGGACTCGCCGACCACCCAGACGCCGCGCTCGCGCTGCGGGGCCAGGGGGTCCCAGAGCGGCTTGTCGGCGCAGGCCCGCATCAGGAACTCGGCGGCCTCGTTGTAGAGCCAGCCGATCACGGGAGCCGGGTCGCCGGTCGGATTGCCGTGCTCGTCGGTCGGCAGCTTGCCGTATCTCGGAAAGCGCAGGCGCAGCCACTCGGTGTTGCCGTCGAACAGCCGGGCGATGCCGGCGCGGCTGAACAGCTTGGACTCGCTGAGCCGATGGCGCTCGCCCTTCAGCGGCGAGCGGAACCAGTAATGGCCGTCAAGCTGGCCCAGCGCCTCCACGGGGCACGGGGGCAGTTTCTTCTTCTGCTCACCGCCCTCACCACCCCCGCCAACGCCCGGCGGCTCCTGGTCGGTGACGTCGTCGAACTTGGCGTCGCCACCCTGTTCGCCGACGAGACGCAGAGGCGTGACGTTGCTGCCCGTCATGCCGCCGCCCTTACTTGCATGACGGACCTCGATACGGCACCGTCATTTCCATGGGGGAAGATGGAAAGACAAATTACGCAGTGGGGGCGGGCGTTCTTGCCCTCTCGATATTCGCGATATCCATGTCGTTCGCCGGAGGCGGCGAAATACATCAGGCTTTTGGCAACGTCATCGGCGGCATCATTGGTGCCGCCGGAGCATTTTATGCAGTGAAGGTGACGCTCCGCGAGCAAGCGGCCAATGAGGCAGCCAGCGATCAGCGCCTCGAACTGCGGCGTGTGGCCAGAATAATCGCCGGACTGAAATCTGAGATAAACGAGACTCTCTTCACCGCCGATGCGCAGCACGAAAGTGCTGCCGCGCTCATACTGAAACTGAAAGAAGCCGCTAAGCGAGGGCAGCAGATAACCACTGCGCTTCCCGCTGAGAACATGTTTCGGTTGACCGACGGGGTGATGTACCGCGCGCTTGCCTCGGAACTCGGCGCGCTGCCAGAGGGCCTCATCACCGATATCGTGAAATTTTACAACTATGCGAGGACCATAGAGACCGTCGCAGTTTCCGGAGCAACCGTACAAGGCGGCGCAGAGGTAATGATTCAATCGGTTCCTCGGCTCCGTTACCTCGGCGGCGTCCTCCAGATTGCTTTGACCCGATTTGCCGAAGCGAACTTCGATCCTCTTGCGGCTACAAAAGTAACAAACGAAGAACGCCTTAAAGTCGCTGATGACGTCGGTTACCCGATACGAGAGCTCGCCGCGCGCAGAGGCGTAACGTTGTGAGCTTTTCTGCCTGCCAGTTCTAGCAGATAGACTGCCAAGGAAACCGCTCGCTCCTTGCCGGAGATACCAGCACCGTGCGACGTTCCGGCGATGCAGAAGAAAGACCGACCGCTGCTGGTTGCCCTCGCCGTTATCGGCGCGTGCCTGGTCGTGGTGTTCCTGCTGCAGCCGCATCCGGAATGGCTGGACGGCACACTGCTCTACAACATCCCAGAGGGCGTGGGGGCCCTGGCGGGCGGCACGCTGGCCGCCATCGCCGGCTTCTTCATTCTTCGCGCAGCCCGCATTCAGGCGACAGCGACTGTCAGGGCCGCGCGCGATCAGAGCGAGGCCGCCATGGAGGTTGCCCGCGAGCACAACCGGGCGGCCTTTGAAGTCCAGAATCGCCAGAGCCGGGCTCAAGCCAACCAGCAGCGCCTGGACATATTGCATCGCAGAGCAGTGCTGATTGCGGCGCTGCAGGGCGAGCTGACGGCGGCCCGCAAACGCATCCTCGGTCAGATCACCAGCCTCGAGGCCCTGAGGGACGAATACGACAAGCACCCGCCCTCGGTACCGCCGTTCGAAACGACCGATATCTTTCCGAGGATCGAGACGCCCATGTACGCCGCTCACGCTAGCGAAATTGGTCTGCTGCCCGTCGAGCTGATCCGGCAGCTCTCCGAGGTGCACGGCAATCTGGCCGGATTGCGCACCTTTCCGATCGAGTCCATGAAGGGCATTCCGGCCATCCGCGCAGTCAAGATGGCGATTGACTTCCTGAAGCAGTTCGTCCCGGAGCTCGATGCGGTCATCCGAGACCTTGAGAGTGAGGCGCAGAAGTAACGTCACGCCGCCACCTCATTTGGCAGCGTGTCGATGTTGCCGCGATGGACGATGAAGGTCAGGGCGACGACTTCGGGTGACGGCCGGGCATCGAATGAACCTTTCCCATGCAGCCGATCCCATAGGACGGCGAAGCCGGCCCGCCCCCAGGCATTGCCGTTCGGATACTCGGCGCAGGGCTCGATCCGGTAGCAGCCCTCGGCCACGGCATCGTCGTGGCTGATTTTGTTCAAGGGCTCGATCTTGGTTGCCGTCACCACCAGCGTCAGGCGTGAGGCCCAGCGGGGCATGTGGATCGCGTTACGGCGCCAGTAGGCTCGCCGCTCGCGCGGCGTGCTGGCCTGAGCGATCTGCGGATGCTTGGGGTCCAGAACGACCGTATGAGGCTTGTCGGCGACGAAGCGCCATTTCTGACGGCGGGTTTTCTTCGTCAGTCCGTTCTTAAACCAGCGCCCCCAAATCCAGCAGGTTTCGCGGACATAGAGCCGGTCGCCAAGGGCGTATGGAATGTGAGCGTGCCAATGCGTGCGGAACGCCGGCGCCTGATGGTCGAACGCTTTGGCGGTCCAGGCCCAAGCCGTTCCCTCGATGTGACGAAAGTCTGCGGCTTCGAGCAGCGCGCGCTTGAGGTTCTCGCCCCGCAGCGTCACGGCCCGGCTTCCCGGCATCGCGAACGTTCGCACGCGAGACAGTACGCGACGCGTCTGCGTCTTCCGCCCTTCGAGCAGCGCGCGGACCATCGCTCCCGAGAAGAGGATGGGGATATCGGTCATCAGCCCGGCCTCGCCTTGGCGATGCGCCGCTTGGCAGCCCGATATTCCTTGTCGCCGATCAGTTGCCGCGTCAGGGCGCCGTACTCTCGATTGAACGCTGCCTGCGTGATCTCGCCCTCGTCGACCAGCTCGCGCAGATGCTCCATGCGGCGAACGATCCCCGGCTTTGGGTCCCACTTTTTCGGTTCGGCCATCACTCCGCCTCCGCTACCGCTGGCGAACGGCGTTCGCTTTGGCCGCGGACGGGCTCCGCCCAGATCGGCCGCTCGCCCCGTCCGTCAGCAGAAGGGGCCGGCCCCCGCTCCCGCAGCTCCTGCAGCCGGGCCTGACACGCCTGGTGGGCCGGCGAGGTCCAGCGCGTGCGCGGGGCGGTGGCAATCTCCTGCGTCTCGGCTTCCGTGAAGGCGACGGCTCGGTCGCACTGGCCGCTTGGCGTCAGGGTGCAGAACAGGATGAGACAGCGGACGATCAGCTCGCTCATATCAGCGCCCTCGCCTCTTCCACCCGCCGCTCGGCCAGCTTCCGCGTGCGCTCTGGCGCCTCGGCCAGAAGCGCGCGCCAGTCCAGAGGCAGAACAGGCTGAAACTTGGCGGCCGTCAGCTCGCGATAGGTGCGCGGCCGGATGGCCTGCAGCAGCCCCGGGTTGGTGACGAAGAGCCGGAAGCACTCGGCGAACCACTCGACATAGTCGGCGGCATCGGCGTAACTGGTGATGCCGGCCTCGCCCGCGTTCCCGTGCACGCGCTTGCCGAAATCGCTGTAATACTCGCCGCACGGCAGCCCCTCCGCCCGGCCGCGCTCGCGGTCGGCGTGGTGTCCCAGCTCATGCGCAACGACGCCGTAAGGCGTCCGGTCCACCATCCATCCGGGATAAGACCAGGCGCGGCCGGCGAGCCCGATTGGCGCGCATTTCGGCAGGCAGATCGCAATGAACGTGGGCCGGTAGAAGGCGCAGACGCTGTGAGGCCACTGCGCGACCGTGCGAAGCTCAACCATCGGCGCCGGCAACGCGTTCGCTCGGGCAAAACAGTCGATCAGCTTCCGCCCCTGGTCGAGCAGCTGGTATCGGTCGGGCCTCACAGCACCGCAGCCTCGACGGAGCCGGCCGACAACCGACCCCGTCCGCTGAGACGCGCCACGCGCGCGTCGGCGGAATCCTTGTGCCCGCCGCCGGGCAGATAGACGCGGCCGACCACCTGTTGCTCGAGCGCGCGGGCGTGCAGCGTGCGGGCCGACTTCATCCCCACGCCCTCGGGCGCGTGAATCTTCCCGTCGCACTCGCTGCAGCGCTGTCCGTCCGGCCGCTTCTTGCTGCCGCCGCAGGTCTTGCAGACGATCGGCTTGTCGCGGTTGGCGTGGATATCGAGGCTGGACACCCAGGCGGGGATGGCGAACGCCGCCATGTGGCCGTGCGACGGCATGGCCCAGAACGGCACCCGCCCGTCGCGATCGAGCCAGGCGGCCAGCGCGTTCTCGTTGCCCTCGTCGACCGCGAGCGTGCCCGACGATTCGAACAGCCGGATGGCGCCGCCCCGGATGGCACCAATGGTCATTTTGGAGAGGTGCTGGGCCTTCAGTTCGGGGTCCTGCGTCACCCGCCCTTCCCCGGCGTCGACCAGGTAGGTGATGTGCAGGCCGGTGAACTCGCCGGCCACGTTGTCGACCCGGGCCAGCATCGCCGGCCAGGTGCGCGTCGGCTTCTTGTCCTCGAAGAACATCGGGTGCCACATGCGCGGCTCGAAGCGCAGCACCGCCGGCACCGGCGTCACGAGGCAGGAGCGCCCATGCAGGTAGCGCCACACCGGGTCGCCCGGCGCGACGGCGCGGGCGCGCTCGAAGTTGCGCCTGCCCGTGGCGATCTTGTGCTGGGTGTAGGCGTCAGCCTCGGCATGCCGCTCCGTCGTTGTCTTCTGCGGCACCTTCCGCCCCTCGGAGTCGCGCGGCACGCGGCCGAGCAGGATCGTCACCGCCTCCGGGAAGGTCTTGCTGTCGATGCGCATGACGAAGGCGATGGCGTTGCCATGCGCGCCGCAGCCGAAACAGTGATAGAAGCCCTTGTCGTCGTTGACCCAGAACGAGGGCGTCTTCTCGTTGTGGAACGGACACAGCCCGTTCCATTCCCGGCCCTTCTTCTTCAGGGCGACGTCATCGCCGATCAGCTCGTGCAGCGGACGGGCGCTGTTCGCCTCGTCGATCTCCTGCTCGCTGAAGCGGCGATGGGCGTTCACAGGTAGACCCCGTCGCGCAGTTGGGCGATCAGGCGCTTGACCTCGTCGCTCTTGCCGGCGAGCACCAGGTCATAGGCGACCGCGCCGTCCAGCAGCGTCTGCGGCGACTTCAGCCAGGTCTCGATTTCCTCTGCCGAGTAGAACTCGGCCAGTCCCAGCCGGATCTCGGTCATGGCGGCACGGATGGCCTTGCGCCGCTCCACCTCGTGCTGCGCCGTGAACATCACGTCTTCGTTGAAGTCGCGCTCCAGCACCCATTGCAGGAACCCGTCGTCGACTTCGGACCAGCGCATGCCGCGCGTGTCGCGGCCGAAGGGCACGCGCATCAGCAGCGCCGGCTCCGTGCTCCACTGGACGAGCTGCTCAATGGTGGCGCCGCCCGCGAGCATGTCGCGCAGCAGATGCGCCGTGACATAGGCGTCGGGTCCGGCGCGGTGGGCCGGCGCGGCCCTACGCCGGTCGAGCCCGGCGGGGTTGCGCCAGTAGCGCAGCGCCTGGTTGCTGTGGCTGGGCGCCTCGGGCCACAGCCGCAGGGCGCATTTCCACGTGTCGATCCACGGCAGGCCGCCGTCGCTCTCGGCCGGCAGGTAGTTCGCCTCCATGGCGGCGTTGTGGGCGCACAGCGCCACCAGCTCCTGCTCGCTGCCGTCGCGCCATTCCAGCGCCGTGCGACGCACCGTCTCCCAATCGGGCGCCCCGACCAGATCGGCCTCGATCAGATGGTGGACCGCCGATGACTCGGGCGGGATGGCGCAGCCGGGCGAGCAGAGCAGCGCGCGCGAGCTGCCGAGGACCCAGGCCTGCGGATGTGGCGGGCTCTCGAACGACGTATTGATGGCGTCGCACCAGCCGATCTCGATCGGCACGCCCTCCGGCGCGAAGCCCGTCGCTTCGAGGTCGATGACGCGGATGACGGGCATCCGGGTCATGCGCGCCGCCTCACCTTCACGCCCGAGACTTCTTGAGCGATGGCGCGTGCGGTGTAGTCAACAAGCGAAGCGGACAACCTTGGCGCCACATGCTTGATCCGTCGCCGCGCGATCTCAAAGACGGCGTCCGAGAACTGCTGGTAAGCCTCGTCGGGCTCTGCATCGGGCAACTCGGCCGCGGACCTGAAGCTATCGCCGCACTTCATTCCCGGTCTCCCGTTGGCAGGGTGCGGTCGATGGCGGCAGGCGACAGCGGCGCCGGCAGGTTCGGCCAGGCGCCGATGCGCAGGCGGAAATGGATTTCCAGCAGCTCGAGGAACTGCCACGACAGCTTGAAGCGGAACTTCACCGTGCCGCGCGCGTCGGAGCGCCGCTTGCCCTTCCACCGCCAGTAGCCGGCGCAGGCCTCGATGAAGGCGGCCTCCTGCCCAGCGATCTTTCGCTTGGCGTCTTCGAGCGGCGTGGTCACAGGCGCGCTCCGGCGGCGCCAGAAGCCACCCGCTGCTCAGGCCATTGCCGGTGCAGCTTTCCGTCGAGCAGCGCGCCGGCCTTCTTCTTCGACAGACGCCATGAATGGAGGTCTACGGTGCCGGCCGGCAGGTCCGTCCAGCCGTGGAAGTGCCTGGGCTTCAGCTTCGCCAGCGTCGCCCGGCTCAGATGGCTCTCGGGGACCCAGGCGCCCCATTGCTTGAAGAAGAAGGCCACGCCTGCGAACGCGCAAGCCCACTCGATTTCGCGCACCCAATCCGGGTGCATCGGCCGCGCGCCCTTGCCGCTCTCCCCGCCGACCACGACCCAGCGCAGGCCTTCCGCCAGCGCCTTGCGCACGTCGACCGGCCCGAGCATTGGCTCGATCGATACCCAGACCAGCCAGCCCGCCTGGGCGAGCGGCTTCAGCGCCGCCCAGCCCTCGTCGAAGCTCTCCTGGTCGTGCGCTGACCAGCCGATCCACATATTCGAGGCGGCAAGAGCCGGAGTGTCGTAAACGTCCCGGCGCAATTCTGCGCAAAGGTCCGAGCGCTCGCTCAGATCGTGGCCAAGCCGGACGTACTCCGCGCGCGTCATGGCGCGCATGCGCGCCGGGGTCTGTAGATAGGCCGCTAGGGTGGCCGGGCGCTTTGTCAGGTTGATGAAGGTGTGGCGGAAGGCCCGATACTGGATAGCGAAGATAGCGTCCCGCCACTCGTCTTTGACGGTCTCGTACCCGATGTCGCTGCGGTCGGCGACGAAGATGCGGGACGGTCGCCTCTCGGCCCGGGCATTCCAGTCGCCCCTCCAGCGCAGTGGCCAGTCGAGACGGCGCTCATTGAACCTAACCTCGCCGTTGAACACGAAGCGGCCATCGGCCGAGCGACGCACCAAGCCCTTGGTATCCGGCAGATGCTTCAGCCGCGTGCCGCACAGATTGGCCGAGTAACAGATGCGGCAGGCCGTGTTCTTCGGCCGGCAGCCCGACAGGATTTGCCAGGTCGCGTCGCACCACTCGATGGCGGAGGACTCGCTCATGCCGGGATACCCATCGCCCGCAGCTCATGGCGAACGGCGTTCGCGAGGGCGCCGCGCGGGTCGCGCTTGGCCTGCTCGGCCGTCTCGTCCTCGGCGCAGAGACGCCGCCAGTGGACCAGCACCGTCTTCGGAAGGTCGCCGGGCAGCGGCGGCACGTCGGCGTGGATGGCGTCGCATTCCAGCCAGGCCCATTCGAGGGCGCAGCGCAGGAGAGAGCCCCGCTTGTAGCGTTCGCGCAGGTCGGCGATCTGGTGGCCGTGCTGCAGCAGCAGGCTCACGCTCTCGGCCGCGTCGTGCGAATGGAAGTGGACCATGCTGCCGCCGCGCCCGGCCCGGGTGGAGGGCGTGATGAAGATCTCGCCCGGAAAGGTCGCGGGGGAGAGCGGCCCCTTGTCGAAGCCGATATGCATGTGGAAGGCGCGGTCGGTGCCGTCCGGGGCGTGCCAGATCATGCGCAGTGCGCGCGAGCAGCGGCGGGGCGGCAGCTTCCAGCGCGCGGGGCCGGTCACGCTTCGTCTCCGCGGAAGAAGCGGTCGTGGCGGACGGTCGCGAAGTCGACGTCTACCGCGTCCTCGCCCGCCTCCAGCGCCGTGGCCGAGGCGTTCACGTGATCGGCCCATTCGTCGGCGGTCCCGCGCTCGCGCACGAAATCGGTCCACGGGTCGCTCATCGATAGTCTCCCGGCATTTCGAGGGCGTGGCGGCAGACGGGGATGTGGCGGCGGGCCAGCAGGAACTCGGGCGGCTGCGGCTCCTTCCAGACGACCAGCCAGCCGTAGGACGTGGCGCTGCTGGCCTGCGGGTCGACGCGGCCCTCCACCATGGGGATGCGCTCGACGAACACGGCGAAAGTCCAGCGGTCGGCATACGGCTTGAAGATGCGCTCGAAGCGGTCGACGCCCTCGAGGCACTGCGTGCGGCAGAGCATCGCCACGCCGACCTTGGCGATGGCCATCGCGGTGCGGATGAAATCGAGCAGCGACTTGAACGGCGGGTTGGTGGCGATCCAGTCGACGCCTTCGGCCGGCAGGAAGGGCGGCAGCTCGTTGAAGAACCCGCCGCGCAGGCGCAGGAAGTCGAACACCGGAAAGCCGGCGCCGTAGTCGTAGACGTCGGAGGCCACCACCGTGGCGCCCCAATCCCGCAGTCCGCGCACCAGGAACCCGCGGTTCGCGGCCGGCTCCCAGATGGTCAGCCCGTCGACCTGCTGCCGGCCGATCACGTGGCGGATCAGGGCGCGCCCACCCCACGGCGGCGTCGGGAAATCGTCGAGCCCGTCGATCGAGGCGTGGCGCTGCGCCATCACGGCCGAGGAGAGGTTGGTGGCTTTCACCACGTCACCCCCCCCCACGAGGTCCAGCGCGAAGGCGGGACTCTCCGTCACGGCTCCAGCTCCTCGCGCAGCTCGGCGATGGTCAGATCGTCCGGCATGTCGCGGATCAGCCGGAGCAATGCGTGGCGGACCCCATCAACGGACTCGTAGCGTCGCGTTTGACCGATGCTGTCGTCGCTGCCGAGCGGCCGGCATGCGGCCTCGAGGGCTTCTGCGACGTCGTCTCTCATCGCGACACCTTGGGCTGCCGCAGCACGTAGAGGGTCGGCCGGACTTTCAGCGCCTCGCCGGAGGCGGCCCGCCGCTCCAGCTCCTGGATGATGCGGGCCACGGGGTCGGTCATCACCAGCACCCCGCGCCGAACCAGTTCAGCTCGATGCCCAGCCACGACAGCGTGGTGATCGCGACGGGGTTCTGCGGCTGGTCAACCCGGTAGTCGCTGTAGCGGGGCCGGATCAGCGTCCACCAATGCTCGACGAGCAGACGCCCGTGCCGCCACCAGGGCGACGGATAGCGCCACGGCCACGGATAGGCGCCGACATGCCAGGCCAGCCGCCATGCGCCACCGTCGCGCCCGCGCATCCAGACCGCCGAGTATCCGGCATCCAGCCAGAGCAGCGGTACGCGCGGCCTTACCGGGATTTCGATGTAGCGGTCGCCCCCCATGACGGCCCTACTCGCCCTTCCGGAGCGACCGCCACGTCGCCTCCAGCTCCTTGAGCTTCTGCTCGACGATGTCGGGCTCGGTCGGGAAGCGGGCGAGGATGTCGTTGACGTGGCGCTGCAGCGCCGGGAATCCGGCCATCAGCAGCAGAAGCTTGATCCCGCGCACGCCGTTGCGGCCCAGCTGGACGTTGCTCGCTCCCGGCTTGGTCAGCCGGGCGACCTCCGACACGGTCTCGCGCGGCTTGGCATCGTTGGCGGTCCCGATATTGACCACCAGCGACACGAAGCGGTTGAGCTGCTGCTCGGAAATCTTGAGCGCATCCGTGGAGCGCCAGCCGATCCCCATCGGCTCTACCTCTGGTGTGAGCCCTGCAGCCGGCACAGAGGGCGCGACAAGTTTTCTTGCCATCAGGGCGCCCTCCGGGCTTTGACGGCGGCAAGGCCCTGCTCCATGGCGTCGAGATGCTTGCGCATGTCGCGCACGTCCTTGGCCAGGCGGGATGCGTCGGCCGGCGACACGTGGCCATCGGCCAAAGCGGAGGCGACGTCGCCGCTCAGTTCGCCGAACTCCACCCCGATCTGCATGACCCGGTCGCGGATGTCGCCGAGCTGTTCGACGGTGACCGTGCCGGCGACGAGTTGCGCCCGGTAGGCGGAGAGCAGCGGTCCCTCGCCGTCCCCGCCGCTCAGCAGCCAGAGCTGATCGAGCGCGATCGACTGCGCCAGCGACGGCGCTGACTCGTCGGCCGGGTCGGCCCAGCGATAGATCAGGCCCGAGGACTTGCCGACCGCGTTCATGCAGGCCGGCATGCCGCATTTTTCGATGATGCGGGTGACGGCGTCCGCGACCGAGAGGACGGGTCGCGGCTTCACAGCGAAATCCCCCCTGGGGATTGGCGCGGGCAGGCGCGCAGCGCAACCCCTTCCGGGTTGCGCGAGAGCGCTCCGACAGGCACGCAGAACTCGCTCGGTCGCTCGCCGACGAGGCAGCGGCCATCGTCGCCCTGCGTCAGTAGTCCGCCGGAGTGGAACGCCAGCAGCCCTTTCCACTCGTGCGCCGCAGCTTGGCGTGAGAGCGTCCCCCGGGATTTGGAGGGGGCATGGCTGTCACCGAACATCGCGGCGAAGAGCGCCGCGCCGATCCGCTGCACCAGGAAGAACAGGTCGCTCGCTGCGGCACCGTCGACGAGGCGTGGCAGCACGTGTCCATCGGTGGGGCGGGCGGACAAGGGGAGGCAACGCGTACCCCCTGGTCCGACCCGCCCCACTCCCGCCGCCTGACGGTCCGTGTGCTGCGAGAGAAGCGTCACGGCTCGGTCGACCCGGCGCGGGGAAGGAATTGGCGATGAGGCCCCCGGGGTCATGGTCAGGCCAGCGCTCCGGCGGAGTGCGCGTCGGCATAGGCCTTAAGCAAACCCTCGAGCGTCACGCGGCCACCGCTGGCACGGACGATCCGGTCCCGCGTCGTCCGGCGAGGCATGACCTTTCCCGCGGCGACACGGTTGATGGTCGACGCCGGAAGCTCCGCCTTCTCGGCGAAGGCGTTCTCGGACTGTCCGGTCTCCTGAAGGTAGTCGCGGAGTCTCATGGCGCGCGACTGTGCATTACATGCACATAGCAAGTCAAGCAATGTGCATCTGGTGCCGTTCCCGGCTTGTGCACTACATGCAAAAATGAAGCATGGGCTTGCGCTTAAAGACCTTCCGCGACCGCGCTCACCTGACCCTCAGCCGGGCCGGCGAGCGCTTTGGCCTGTCGCACAGCCAGGTGTCGCGGCTCGAGAATCGGCGCAGCGATGTGACCCTGAGCCAGCTGGAGGGGTTTGCCGAACTCTACGGCTGCCGGGTCGTCGATCTGGTGGCCGACGATGCCGGCGAGATCACCCTGGTCGGCGCCGTGGGGGCCGGCGAGAAGATCGCTCCCTTCGATCGCGACGCCACCTTCGAGACGATCGAGGGTCCGCCCGGGTTTCGTTTCGGCGCGGCCGTCGTCGTGCGCGGCGACTCGATGGAGCCGGCGTACCGGGACGGCGACCTGCTGGTCTACGAGAAGGCGACCAAGGTCGAGATGGAAGCCATCGGCCGCGACTGCGTTTGCCAGACCGAGGAAGACGACTGCCTCTGGGTGAAGATCCTGCGCAAGGGATCGGGCAAGGACCGCTGGAACCTGATCAGCTATAACCCGCGCCACGAGCCGCTGACGGACAAGCGGCTGCGCTGGGCCGCGCCGATCCGCTGGATACGGCGTCTCTAGGCGCCGGCACCATGCAGCGACGCACCGAGACGGCAATCGCGCTGACGGCCGTCGCCGCCGTGGGAGGTGCCGCGCTTTACGTCTTCGGGGATCGGCTCGTTCCTCCCCGCGACAGCCTGCCGGTCCGCTATTGCGAGGCGCTGACCCTCGAGACCCTGCGCAGCCCCTCAAGCTACCGGCGCATCAGCGCGCAGGAGTTTCCCAGGGACGGCGACGTGTCGGTCTTCGTCAGCTTCGACGCGGTCAACGCCTTCAACGCGCCGATCCGCCACATGGCCCACTGCGTCCTCGGGCCCGGCATGACGAGTTGGGACGTGCCGCCGATCCGCAGCCTGAGCATCGCCGGCCGGGACTACAGGGGTGACGACCTCAGCCTCCTGATGATCCCGGCCGCTCACCGGACGCAGGGCCTGCGCAAGTAGCCGGCGAACGCCGTTCGCCTTCCCGCAATAGCGCATTAAATGCACAAAGGCTTGACATCGTCTGTGCATTACATGCACAGTCCGCCCCGACCACAAAGGGGGCGTCATGTCAGGGGTCCGGTTACGCAACAGGCAGCTCGGCAAACTCAGCCCTAGGGCCGTCCGCTATCTCCGCCAGTCCGGCTACCGGCTTCACGCCCGCGCCCTTCACGGCTCGCCCTCCGCGCTGCAGGCCTACGCCGACCGGCTCCGCTCCTGCGCCGATGAGCTGCGCTTCCGCCTGCGCGGCTTCGCCGACTATCTCGACAACCTGGCCGACCTCGCCGACCTGACGCGGATTGAGCGCCAGTCGCGCAAGTGGCGGGCCCGGGAATGGACGAAGCCCGGCCGCCCCGATCTCCGCCTCACCGGCACCGCCAAATTCTCGCGGCGGGGGCGCTGAGATGGCGACCCGCACGCGCGACCCTCACCTCCTTGCCCTGCGCCGCCTGCGCGAGCGCGCCGCGCGCTTCGCCGAGGACCGCGCCGCCAGCCGCGCCGACCTCGAGGAAGCCGGCTGGCTGGAATCCCTGCCCCGCTGGCAGCGCCACGCCGCTGCCGTCTCTCCCTTCGATCGCGCGGGCGCCCGCGCCTTCCGCCAGCGGCAGAAGAACAGGAGACAGCCATGAGCCTCAAGGCGCACGACAAGCAGCAGGCGCTCGCCGTCCTCAACCGGGCCGTCCTCGCCGTCGAAAAGGCTCAGCACCATCCCGCGGTTCTGCGTTGCGAAGCGGCGGGCCTGATCGACCATGCTTCGATCAACGAGGGTAAGGAACGCATCGCCCGGGCGATGCGCGCGCTGGAGGGCTGAGCGATGGACAATCGGCACCCCATCCCTCTCGCCGTCTATGACGCGCTTCAGGTTGCCCTGCCCTACGTCGAGAAGGTCGCGGCAACCGCACCGACCGAGGCGAAGCGGCTAGAGCGCCAGCGTCGCGCCGTCCAGCACGTCGCGCAGATCAAGGCGGCCCTTGCAGCCCGGCCGGTCATCATCGACGACGGCGTAAAGGCTGACGCCAATCGCGGCTGGCTCCGTCTCAACCGGTTGGCGGAGTTTCAGCAGTTCGCCCTCGGGCGGATTACGCGCACGCCCTTCCCTCTCGGCGGCTACGTCTACACCACGACCGACAGCCGGCAGCTTCCCAACACGGAGGTCTACAGCGGCAACGACTATGTGGCCGCTCGTAAGGCCGTGCCGGTCTCCTGATGACCGCCCGCATCCCCGTCACGCAACTCTCGCCGCTGGCGCAGGCCTTGTTCCATCGGCCCATCGCCCAGCTCGTCATCGACGCGCGCACCGGCAGCCCGGAGACATTGCGGGCCATCGCCGAGCGCTACCTCAAGGCCGCGCAGGAGCTGGAGCCGGCCGGTCATATCGAGGTCGCGACCATCCTTGAGGTCTACGGGAACAAGGCGAAGCGCCTCGCATGGCGGATCGAGCATCGGCTTGAGCCCCAGCGCGCGGCAACCTGGCTGCGAGAGGTCGCGTGATGGCCAGCGCATCCGACACCGGCGGAAAGCGCCCAGCCGACTTCGCCTGCAAGCCCGGCGACTACGTCGAGGTCTACCTCGACCACGCCAAGGTCGGCTCCGGCCGCCGCTGTTACGTCGTGGTCGAGATCGGGCGCAAGTGGATCACCCTCTTCTACGACGCGCGTCTGGTCCGCATCCGCGAGAGCCTCGCCGCTTTCCGTAGAGGTTCGCCCCGGCATGTCGACGTCAGGCCCAACCGCCTGCGTCGTCTGATTGAGGAGCGCCGCCGGCAGTTCAAGCGCTTCAACCGCGAGGCCGAAGAGCGCAAGACCGACCGCCCCTGCCCCTTCACCGTGGCGCATGTCCGCGCCGCGCTCGCCCTTCTGACACCCGCTCAACCCGCCGCCTGATTTCTCAACCAACCGGCGAACGCCGTTCGCCAGCAACGCAAGGAGTCTGACCGATGCCCGACGCTTCCAACGCCGTAGCCGACCTGTTCCCCAACCTGCCGATGAACCCGGCCGCCAAGCTCATTCCCCATAACAAGATCTTCCCCTCACCGCTCAATGCCCGCACCGTCATCGAGGGCGGGCCGCTGGAAGGCCTGGCAGCGTCGATCAAGGCCCGCGGGCTGCAGCAGCCGCTCAAGGTCCGGCCGCGCGTCGACGAGGGCAGCGGAGAGTTCGAGATCATCATGGGCGAGCGGCGCCACGCCGCGCTGGGCCTGCTCATCGGCCGGGGCGATCTGAAGGAGGACCACCCCGTCCCCTGCACCATCGCCGCCGCCGATGATGTGGACGCGACCGTCGACGGCCTGATCGAGAACCTGCAGCGCGAGGACATCCCGCCGCTCGACGAGGCCAAGGGCTACAAGCGCCTGATCGACGGCGGCATGAAGACGAAGGAGATCGAGAAGCGCACCGGCGTCAGGCAGCGCGTCATCCAGCAGCGCCTCACCCTGCTCAACCTCTCGCCGGCCGCGCAGGAGGCGCTGAACGCCGGCAGCGTCACCGTCGAGCAGGCCCGCGAGCTCGCCCGCGCCCCGGAAGCCCTGCAGGCGACCGTCCTCAAGAGCCTCGAGACCGGCACGATCAAGAGCGCCGAAGACATGCGCAACGCGATGTTCGGCGATCTGTCGCCGGTCGACATCGCCTTCTTCAAGCTCGAGCGCTACACGGGCGAGTATGTCGAGGACCCGGAGACCAAGGGAAGGAAGCTCTTCGCCGACACGACGCAGTTTCTCGATCTGCAGAAGGCCGGCATCGACGCGAAGAAGGCCGAGCTGGAGAAGCGCTGGCCCTGGGTGAATGTCGAGAAGAGCTGGGACATCACCCTTAACGCTCTCGCCCACCGCTACACCAAGGCCACGACCAAGGCCCAGAAGAAGAAGTCCGGCGCGGTCATCGTGCAGGACCGCACGACGCATGCCGTCGCCATCCACACCGGCCTCGTCGACCAGCAGGCGGAACGGGAAGCGGCGCGCGAGGCCGAGGCGGCCAAGGCGGCGCCGAAGACGCAGCAGCAGACGCTTGCCGCCTACGACCCCGAGTTCCTCAACCACATCGCGGACCTGAAAGACGCAGCCCTGCAACTGGCCATCAGCCGCGCGCCCGAGGTGGCCCTGAAGGTCATCATGACCGGGCTCAACGCCGCCACGTACAAGCTGATCAACGTCCAGCGCGACGAGGTGCAGGCCCAGCCGGTGATCGCCGAGGCCTACCGCAAGCACCTGCAGGCCATCTATCAGATGGACGGCCTCGCGGCCTGGCAGCACCTGACCAAGTTGCGCCCGCAGGCGCTGGACCAGGCGCTGGCGGTGCTGGCCGCGGGCTTCGTCAGCCATGAGCGCGAAGGCGACGCGCCGGGCGAGTCCGACCTCTACGTGACCATCGCGCTGGAAGCCAAGGCCGACATCACGGAGGTGTTCGACTTCGCGGGCGACACCGGAAGCGCCTTCGTCGAAGCCTGCCAGTTGCCGGAGTTGGAGCGCATCGCCGCCGACCTTGGCATCGACGCGGAGGCCGTCGCCAAGCGCAATGGCTGCTGGATGATCGATGACCTGAAGACGGAGCTGCACGTCGCCCGGGCCAAGAACCCGAAATACGTGCCGCCCTGGCTGATGATCGCCACGCCCAAGGTGATCGCGGCGCACCTGAAGAAGACCGCACCGAAGGGGGCCGCGAAGGCGAAGAAACCCGCCAAGCCCGCCGCCAAGAAGGCGACGAAGAAGCCGGCCGCGAAGAAGGCGACCAAGGCCAAGTCGACGAAGAAGGGGCGCTGAGCCATGACCCGCCGCACCGCCAAGAGCCGGGGGCGCCGTCGCGCCCCCGGCGCCCTGCCGATCGACAAGACCATCGGCACCCGGATCAAGGAACGGCGCATCCTGCTCGGCATGAGCCAGCAGAAGCTCGGCGCCCGCCTCGGCCTCACCTTCCAGCAGGTGCAGAAATACGAGAAGGGCGACAACAGCGCCTCGGGCTTCCGGCTGCTCCAGCTCGCTGAAATCCTCGAGGTGCCGGTGACCTGGTTCTTCGACGGCATCGAGCTGACGGAAGCCGGCACCAAGGTCCCGGCGCTCGACGAAACGGTGACCCGCGAGACGGCCCAGCTCTCGCGGCATTACCTCGGCATCAAGAACGAGCGGGCCCGGCGACAGCTCTTCGCCCTGGCCAAGGCGATGGCGGGTGCGGCATGAGCCGCGCCCGTCCCCGCCCTGTGCCGGCGCACGAGCTGCAGCGGCAATGCGACGAGTGGAACCGCCTTCATCGCCCCGGGGACGCCGTCATCGTTCTCAAGGACACCGGCCTGACCGTGCGCAGCACGACGCGCAGCGAGGCGAGTGTGTTCGGCGGACACAGCGCGGTCATCTGGGTGAACGGGATCAGCGGCTGCTACGCCCTTGATCGCGTCTGGCCGGCGCCGGTCGAGGCGCCTGCCGTCTCGCTGCCCGTCGACCAGGCGAAGGCCATGTGGGCGGAGCTGCGGGCCGCAGGCCTCGGCGAAGGTCACCAGTTGATCGCCACGCTACGCACCCAGATCTTGGCCAACGACCCGGCCTTCTTCGGGCAGGACACGCGGTCGTCATGAAGCCGGGATCGTCCGACGCCTCGGCGGCCGAGCTGCCCGACCGCGAACCGGACCCGACGTATCAGAGGCTCTGGGACGCCGTGTTCGAGATCGCCAAGCGCCGTATCACGTTGGCTGCGCCACGCCTCAGCGGCGGGATCGTCATCCACACCGCGCGTGCTGTCACGAACGAGGTGCTGAACCTGCCGGCCTATCGACCGGAGCGCATTGCGAGAGCCGCAGAGAACTACGTGCGCTGCGCACGGGACCCGGTGCTGTCGCCCTTCATTCGGAAAAACGGTCTGGATGGCAAGTCGCCATGGGCGGAACTCTGCGACGCGGTGGACACCCCGCCGATCAGCACCGTTGACGGGACCGAATCGTGACTGCCCGCCCCCCGGAATCCGCCCTCGCCTTCGTGACGGCGCTTCGCGTCCACAAGGCGCTGGAGCAATTCCCGGACGTGCTGGGCGGGCGCGTCTTCGGCCGTGACGGAAAGCAGCGCGACACGCCCCTGCGCCCGGGCTGGCTGCCGCCCACCTATGCCGAGGGCAAGGGCGGCGACGGCTATTGCGATTCCCACATGGAGGCCGCGCTCAAGGCCGAGCTGATCGACGTCCAGATCGGCGAGAGCGGGCGCCTGCGCGCCGTGCTGCGCGGCGAGGAGGAGAAGGCAGCATGAGCATCGGCGTTTCCCACACCTTCGGCGGCACGGTGGTGATCGTCGATATGGACAGCGATCTGCGCTTCGACCTGACGCCCGCCATGGCGCGCAGCGCCGCCGAGCAGCTCCGCGAGACGGCGCGCCTCAAGAGCATGGTTCACCTGATGATCGCGGCGATCAATGACCGGACGCTGATGTTCGAGGGCGCGGCCGAGCACGCCGTGAAGATAGCCGACGACCTCGAGACCCACGCCCGCCGCGCCGAGGCCTGGCTGCCGGTTGAGCAAGGACGGCCGCAGTGAACTCCAACGACCTGCACCGTCAGCTTCAGATGCTTCTCGCCGGCCACCCGATCGACCTGGTGATCCCTGCCGTCATAGACAGCCTTGCCGCGGCCATCGGCATAGCCGCCGGCAGTATTGACGACGCGGACAAGGTCGCCGAGGCCGCCGCCAATGACATCAAGGCCGCGATGCGGCGCAATTGGCCTGTGATCGCCGAGGCACGTACCCGGATGACCGGGACTTCGCGGGGCTGATCGATGCCCCGCCCGCCTCTTCGCCTGGCCGCCGATCCCGCCGACGCCGACCGCGTCGATGTCGGGATTTCGGTGCGCGAGGCGGCGCGGCGCATCGGCTGCAGCCTCACCACGGTGCGGCGGCTGCTCGAGGCCGGCGAGCTGCGCGGCCACCGCGCGGGCGTCGGGCGCAAGCGGCGGGCCGTCTGTGTCAGCGAAGCCTCGGTGGAGGATTACAAGCTGCTCAACAGCACCGTCCCGACCGTTGGCAGGGCGGAGGCGCCCCGGCAGCGGACGCGGACCCAGAACGCGAGGCACCGCGAGGCCGTTGCCGATCTGCTGAAAGACGGCCTACTCTAACCGCCCCCACGGAGCGCAGCATGGCCGTCTGGCAGAACAAGGACCGGCAGAACCGCTGGATGTATGGCTTCCAGCTCCATGGTGCGCGCTTCTCCGACTATGCCATCCACCCGGACACCGGGGTCGAAGCCACCAGCCGGCGCGAGGCGCTGACAATCCAGGAGCTGATTCGCGACCGCGAGAAGAACAAGGCCCAGCTTCCCGCACCGGTCGCCGTCGAAGGCTACTCGCTGGCGCAGGGCGTGGCGGCGTGGAAGCCGATCGCCAAGCGCAAGGCCGGCTGGGTCAACACCCGGAAGTACCTCGCCGAGATACTTGCCTTCTTCGGGCCCGGGACGCCGCTGGACGAGATCTCCGCCGCACGCATGCAGGAGCTGGTCACCCATCTGCTGGAGAAGAATAACCGGGTCTGGATCGGCGGACCGCGCAAGCGCGACCCCAGCGACCGGTCGCTGTGGAAGACGCTCAAGCGCACGCTCTCCGTCGTCACCGTCAACAAATACCTGTCGGCGCTGAGCCAGGTGCTCGAGCTGGCGCACGAGACGCCGGACCCCGCGACGCGCGGCACGCTCAATCCGCGCACCTTCCTGCCGCTGCTGCCGGCGGTGCCGTTCCAGCCCGAACCCGAACGCATCAAGCGCCCCATCGCCCTGCCCGTCCTCGCCGAGGCGCATCGGGACAGCCCGCCGCACCTCAAGGAGGTGCTGATCGGCACGCAGCTCACCCGCCTGCGCCTCACCTCCCTGCTCGCGCTCAAAGGCACATGGGTGGACGAGCACGAGCGCGGCATCTGGACCGACGACAAGAACAAGGCGAGTCGCGAGGACTTCATCCCGCTGGGACCGGCCGGCCTCGCCTTCTTCGTCGGGCTGAAGCGCCGGGCGGAGCTGGTCGGCATCGACCGCTGCTTCCTCTATAAGGACCCGCAGGCCGCCGCCCGCGCCGAGAAGGAAGGCAGGACGCTGGCCACCCCGTGGCGGCCCTTCAAGAGCGTGAAGTCGGCCTTCCGCACGCGGCTGAAGAAGCTCGGACTGCTGGGGCAGCACCGCTTCCACCAGACCAAGACGACGTCGCTGAACCAGCTCCGCAAGCTGGGCGTCGACCCGATCACCATCCACGAGATGGCGCAGCACGCTGATTTCAAGACGACGCAGGAGCACTACCTGGCCGAGGACGTGCAGCTCCGGCGCAACGCCAGCGCGCTGTATGAAGAGACGCTGGTCGAGTCGGGAATGCTGCGGCCGGCGGCGGAGAACGTCACCGACCTGCACGCCGGGAACCGCCCGCGAACGAAGCGGGAAGGCCGAGTCACAAACACGGGTCACAAACGCCGGCCGCAGAACACCGGCTAAGTAATGGCGCGCCCGGAGAGATTCGAACTCCCAACCCTCAGATCCGTAGTCTGATGCTCTATCCATTGAGCTACGGGCGCGCTGCACGACGCCCCGCCCGAAGGAGGGGGGCCGGCGAAGGTCCGGGACACTACTTGATCCGGGACTTCCGGCGCAAGCGCCGCTTCCGCCGCTGAATCGGCACGAAAATCCCCGCCCGCCGCGGCACCCGAATACGGACATAGTCACGCCCCGAGGCCGGGCGTGGCGCATCGGCCACGGTGTGGACATTTCGCCATTTCCCGCCTTGTTCCTCCCCCCTGGACTCGGTACCATCCCTGGCGAAGAGACGGCGGGTGGGGTCGACTATGCATGTTGTTGTTTCGTCGGAATCTTCCGGTGTTTGCCGGAGGAATCGCGACGCTGGTCTGAGGCCGCGCCTCGGCCGTTCGGCACGGGGCCTGCTGGTCTGCGCCGCGGTGGCGGCACTGACGGGCTGCTCCTACGCGTCCGAGGCTCTCTGGCCCTCTCTGACCGGCAACGATCCGCGCGGCAGCAGCGCCTCCCAGGGGCAGACGCAGACTCAGAGCATTCCGCCCTCTTCCGCCGAGCGCAACCCGCAGCCCACCTTCACGCCCGCCGCCGGCGGCATGGCGCAGGCCGCGCCGGCCACCAACCTGCAGCCGGCGCTGATGACCGATGTCGGCCGCCGCGCCATGGCGATGCGCGAGGACGTCTCGAAGCTCGGCGCCTCGGTCGGCACGCGCTCGGGCGCCATGAACCAGATCCGCGGCGAGACGGTGACCACAGCCCAGCGCTACCAGGGTCTGATCGCCGGCATCAACGCCCGCCTCCAGGTCGGCACCACGCCGGGCAACCCGATCCTGCAGTCGCAGTGGAATCAGGCGAGCGGCGAGCTCGACCGCTTCGGCGCCGATATCGGAAAGATGTCGACGCTGTCCAACCAGGTCGCCGCCGACGCCGCCACCGCCGCCTTCCTGCTCGAATCGACGCGCGCCGCCTACAGCCTGTCGGGCGCCGTTGAAGAAGACCACAAGGCGCTGGCCACCCTCGAGGACGAGGTCAACCGCACCGTCGTGTCGATCGACCGCCTGCTCAACGAGCTGAGCGAGGATATCGGCCGCCAGTCGGCCTATGTCAGCCGCGAGCGCTCGAACATGACGGCGCTCTCCACCGCCATCAAGAACGGCGAGCTCTACGGCACCGGACTCGGCAACCGCGCCTTCGCCGCCGCCGCACCGGCCGACGGCTCGGCCCCGCGCCTCGGCTCACCCAGCGCGACGCCGGCCAACCCGGCCGCCACCGCCGCCGGCAACCGCCCGCTGGTGGTCATCCGCTTCGACCGGCCGAACCCGGCCTACGAGCAGGCGCTCTACACCGCCGTCAGCCGCGCCATCGAGCGCCGGCCCGAGGCGGTCTTCGATCTCGTGGCGGTGAGCCCGGGCCGCGGCAACCAGGCGCAGGTGGCTCTCGCCTCCTCCAACGCCAAGCGCCAGGCCGAGACGGTGATGCGCTCGCTCACCGACATGGGCCTGCCGGCCAACCGCGTCAGCCTGTCGGCCTCGACCAGCAACGCCGCGCAGACCAACGAGGTCCACCTCTTCGTGCGCTGAGGCGCACGCCGCAATAACAGTTCTATCGGGGGCGCCGTTATCGGAGCCGAAAAGGCCGTCTCGCAAGAGACGGCCTTTTTACTTTCCGGGCCGTCACCCCGGCGCAGGCCGGGGTCCATCTTTCTCCTGACGCCGAGCTTCGCTCGCGCGGACTGGACCCCGGCCTGCGCCGGGGTGACAATCGAACGCATGGCGCGCCTCAAAGCCGTCTTGCTGGCGATCCTCCTGCTGCTGAGCGCACCCGCTGTGGCGCAACAGCCGCTCGCTCTGCCGCCGCCCGAGCGCGCGGCCATCCGCGCCATCATCGAGAGCCAGCTCGCCGCCTTCCGCCGCGATGACGGCGCGGCGGCCTTCGCCTTCGCCACGCCGAACATCCAGGCGATGTTCGGCACGCCGGAGAATTTCCTGGAGATGGTGCGGCGCGGCTACGCGCCGGTCTATCGCCCGCGCAGCGTCGAGTTCGCCGACATCGTCGGCAGCGCCGACAGCCCGGTGCAGCTGGTCAACCTCGTCGGCCCGGACGGCGAGGCGGTGATCGCCGCCTACGAGATGGCGCGGAGGCCCGAGGGCTGGCGGATCAACGGCTGCGTGCTGCTGCGCCCGCCAGGGCGGGCGACGTAGGAGCCCCTACAGCACCAGGCGGAAGATGAACTTGCGCTCGATCGTGTTCGAGAAGCCGCGCTTGAAGAAGTGAAGGGCGCGGCCCTTGGTCGAGAGCGTGATCAGCTCGCCGCGGAGGGCATAGCGGGTGATCTCGTCGCTGAAATAGGAGAAATAGTAGCGGGACTGCCCCCGGGCCCGGGCCCGGAGGATCGAGCTGTAAACCGGAAAGTGGCTGGACTTTCCCCGCTCGTCGTCCCTGACGTAGTAGCCGATCCGGTACTCGCTCAAGGGACCGTCATCGACGACGACGGTGATCGAGGCGCAGCGTCCGTCCGGCAGGAAGGCGCCGGTGATCTCCGCCTTCCCGTCGCGGGCGCGCTGCACCTCGAAATCGAAGACCCGCTGGTTCAATTGCCCGCGCGACATCAGCAGGCAGCGCCAGGCCTCGATCACGCCGCTGTCCCTCTCGGCGCTGCCGAAATGGCGCAGGGCGATCGCCCGGCTCTGGCTGCGGATGAGCGGGCGGTAGCTGTCGCGCACGCCCCGCCAGATCGTCTCTTCATCCTGGGTCAGGTCGACGCACGGCCCCGCCCGCAGCTCCGCCAGATATTCGCGGATGGCGGCGGCGCGCCCGACGACCGTCTGCATGGTGCCGTGATCGAAATCGTCGATCTGTATGTCATTGGCGCCGTGGCGGACAGCCAGCTCCCTGAGGACGTCCAGCGTCAGCTCGGCGACCTGATAGAGGCGGGTGGGCGGAACGCGCTCCGCAAACTGGAGGCGCACGGGATGACCGTATTCGCTGACACCCTCGTCGAGCGCGACGACGGCCTCGACCCGCACCGCAGGCACTCCCTTGCGCAGGAGCATGAAGTCCAGCCGGTCGATGCCGCGTTCCGTGATGCCCTTGCTGCTGGTGAAGGCGCCGATGGTGACGGCGGTGTTGCGGAGCGGCAGGGGCGTGCGCGAAAACTCGCCGGCCTCGACGAGGGGCTCATACTCCGGCGACGCTCTGGAGACATAGCGGAAGGATGCCGGCAGAAGGCGGGAGACGGGCGCGACCCGCTCGACATGCGTCGCCAGCGCGGCGATACGGCCGTCGAGATCCAGCGCGATCGTGCCCAGCCGCGAGGCCACGCGCAGACAGGCCAGCGCCTGCACCGGGCGTCTGGCGCGCAGACTGATATCCGCCATCCGGAGCGCGATCACCGCACGCTGCGCGGGTGCCGTCTTCGTCCGCGCCAGCCAGTACATCCTGGTGCTGGTCAGGGCGTGGAGATCCAGCTCGGCGGGAGAGACGGTGAAGTTCATCGCGCGGCGAATTCATCGGCTCGCATGCCCATCCCTTTACATAAGGCCAAGGCGGGCGAGGGCAAAGCGCCCTCGGAATGACTCGAATACCCAGGGGAATGCCCCTAGTGGCGTAGCGGTGAGAGCGCCGTTGGCGCGCGCGAGATCGAGCTTGGAAATGAACGGCTGCGTGCGGCTGCGCCCGCCGGGGCGGGCGACGTGGCGACGGTGCTTCAGTCGTCTTTAGGCTCTGGTGCCCGCGCACCATGCAGGACACGCAGGATCGTCACGGTATCGCGGCCGGCTTCGTAGACGATCAGCCAGGGCCACCCGGCAAGGATCAACTCCCGCGTCCCGGTGGCCCGGCCGGGCCGGCCACGGCGCGGAAGTCTCGCCAGCGCGTCGGCGGCATCAAGGATTGCCTCCGCCACGTTCGCCGCGGCTTGCGGATCGTTCGCCGCAATGTAGGAGCGGATGGCGGTCAGATCCGCCAGGGCGGGCTCCGTCCAGAGAACGGCAAACGTCGTCACTTGCCGCGCGGGGCACGCCCTTCGCGTTCAGTTCCCCAGGACGATAGCCAGCGCCGCACCTTGTCGTGCGAGACCGTACGCCCGTCGCGCGCAGCCTTGCGGCCCTCTGCCACCGCCGCCAGGAATTCGCTTTCGGAAGCGACATAGGCACCAATGGCCTCTGCCGCCAGCCACGACTTGCTGCGCGCGGTACCTTCCGCCAGCCGTTCCAGCTGCCGGTTGACCTCGACGGGGATACGCACAGTCACTGGAACGGTGTCGGCCACGAGGCACTCCACAGTGATGTATTTGTATACATTAGCATCAGAGTGCGTCGCTCTCAAGTAGCGGCGGCCGGAAAGACCATCTCACCCTCCCAACGCTGCCGCGTTGGGCCCCTCCCTTGTATGTGCGAGGGAGGACGGTGTGAGTAAGATCCGCAACGTTCGCGGCAGGCGGGAGCCCGGCCCCTCCCTGGGCTTCAAGACCGTGGGAGAGCGTGGTGCCCC
>Ga0164290_1000235_pt1 | contig 211972 bp, 161 predicted proteins | sample Micstemetagenome_FD_108782 | JGI IMG/M metagenome (GOLD analysis project Ga0164290, IMG submission 108782) | Contaminated culture microbial community from soil near Moab, Utah, USA - Microcoleus steenstrupii SON62 (Illumina Assembly) | ecosystem: Environmental > Terrestrial > Soil > Soil crust... | reverse complement strand
GGCGAATTTTCGTCAATCCGGCGGCAGACGCGGGCGACAACCCGCTGGGTGATCGGCAGCAGGTGACCATCGTCGGCGAAGACGGTATTGGTTTGCTGCAGGCGGCCGAGACGCGCGACATAGACCTCGTGCGGGCCATCCACCAGGATATCAGTCACATAGGGGTCTTGCATGTACACTTCGAGCGGACCGAGGCCGAACGACTCCGCAATCAGCTCCTCGACGAGGCGCTCTTCGTCGACGGCCGGCAGCTTCCGCGATCGACTGCGAAGCATGCCCTCGGCGAGGTGGCGAATGTCTTCTCGCAGTTCGTCCTGAGTCAGGCCGGTGATCTTCGACAGGTCGAGCGAGTCGAGCAACTCGCGATGGATGCCCGTCTTGATCCGCTGAAACTCGGATTCGAGCGCATCGGCGGCGACCATCGGCTCGGCTTGCGCGACGAGCGGCGCTGTTCCGCTTACCGGCGTATGCCCATTGCCGTTGCGGTCAGTTTTGCGGAGCGATTGCAGGAACATTCAAAACTCCCTCGCCATCCAAATCCTGGTCGCGCCAGGCGTGTGTGCTAGCGCGTGAGACGAATCTTGTGGATGTACAGGTTTTCGGGCACGTTAGCCGACGAGGCATCCCGCCGCGCCGTGGCCGCCGTGCTGTGAACGATAAAGGCCGGCTCGAGGCGAACCCGCAACTGCGGGCCCTGGCCGAAATCGGCTACGTCGGCTTCGATGATTCGAGCGCCGATGAAACCGACGATGTTGAGCGGATCGTTGAACGAGCCGCTGTAGAGCGGAAACACTCGTTCGGGATGCTTGCTTCCGGCGACCGCTTGAAAGGCGTTGGCAATCGCCGCCACGTTCGCAGGGCTGTTGCGCTCGGCATCCAGCGGCATCGGATCGGCGGCCGTCGCCGGGCCGAGGAGGCCGCTGGCGTGAAGATCGCTGGGAAAGACGCCGTTTGTGATCTGCGACGGAACCGCCGCCGTGTTCAGCGATCCGGCTTCTTGCAACCCAACGAGTGCTGCGTTCGCGAGCCCATCGCCGCTGGAGGTGCGGAGCGTGAAATCGAGTTCCCGCCGGCCGTTCGCCGGGTTCATGGGCGGGTTGTGAGTGTCCAAGTTGCCCGCGGCTCGCGTGTTGAACCAATTGCCTTGCTCGATCGCTAGTGGAGCGACGGGTGCAGGTACGGAAGCACTCGGCCGGAAGCCGATCACGCGGCTATCGAGCGTCGCGAGTGACGAACTGCTGATCTTCGCCGCCTCGGGCGAGCCGAAGCCGCGGATGAGCAGTTGTACCGGATTCAGACCCGTGGGACTGCGGAGCACTTCGACTCGCAGGCTGTTGTACGGCTCTCCGGCGGTCGGATCGACGAAGGGGTTGCCGGTAGCAACGGGCTGGGATGCATCGTCGATGCGGCCGGCTTTGATGGTCAGGTCGTCGACGGTTGGTCGCAGACTTGCTCCGGCGGCTGCGTTGTTCTGAGCGAGAAGGCCGGTAGTCGGCTGCTTGATCAGATTGGTGGCGATGGCGATGTCATCCGCCTGTACATAATTCGGAACGTCTTGCAGCCGTCCCTCATCGAGCAACTCGCGAACGGCGGACAAAGCCAGCGTATCGGTCAGTCGCAGGGTGTGCCGGCTGACAAGCACGAGATAGGTCCAGTTGACCACGAGCATCAGCGTGACAATGCCGATGACGATCATCATCAGCGTCGCAACCGAGGTGAAGCCTCGCCGATGCGCTCGCATAGCGCCCGACCAACGACGGCCGACGGCCGTGCGATTGTTCGTCGTGTTGCGAGCGGAGGTGATCATTGCCGTCGGAGCCTGAACAGGCGTCTTTTGAGGAGGAGGAATCTTGTCGTAGCTGAATTCGCCAGAATTCAGACGCCCCGCGAGTGGACGCTTTGGTTTGTCTGAATTCTGGCGAATTCAGCTACCAGGAGTATCTGACTAGCGGGCCTGAGCCACTTCGCCCGGCGTCACAATGCCGCTCGGGATGTAGCTGGTCTTGTTGTCGGGTTGCGGAGCATTAGTGGCGGTCGGCTGCGATGTTTGAATCGGCAGCGGGGTGCCAGGCATCGGCATTTTGCGCGACTCCTGAACACGTTCGTCGCTCATTTCGATCAGGCTCATGCTGCCACCGCTCCACTTTTCCGCGACGAACTTCTTCGGCGGCGGGGGCAGTTCCTTCAGGCCGAGCAGTTCGCGGCGGGTGACGGTGTCGTCTACTTCGGCCGGCGGCAGGGCGGCTTCGGCTGCGCTCACCAGCGAGACGCTGAGTGCGCCGCTGCGCTGGGCGACGATCAGCTTGTTGGCATCGGCCGGCTTGACGGCGACCGTCAGTTCGCCGGCGTTCAGATCTCGCGGACGAGTCTCGCCGCGGACGATCGGGCGATTTGCAAAGGCATCGACCACCAATACGCCTCGGAGCAGTGTTCGGGTCGAGACTTCGCCCAGGTCCGGGTGGGTGCCTTCGACCGTCAACGAGATGTCGACCAGGTCACCTTCGGTCAGTTGCTTGCCGCCGGTCTGGGCACCGTCAACATCGATCGTCACGGCGCGATAACCGGCTGGTAGACGCTCGGACAGATCCGGCAAACCTTCGCCGACTTCCAGCAGGTGCTCTTCGCGGACGATCTGTCCAGCCTTCATCGGCTTGTTCAGAATTCGGCCCGTCGCGTAGGCCACGCTATTCACACCGGGGCCCTTCGCAAGCGGAGTGTTCGATGGCACGATTCGCACGTCCATATCGTCCGCCGTCAGCCGCGTGTGTGCGGGCAGGTTGTTCTTGGCGATGATCAGCACGATGCCCGGATCGACCACCGGCGCCGGCGGCGCTTCGCGCTTCACGATTACCGGCTTGTGCATCGACTGGCGTACGATGTACGCGGCGACAAGGCCGAGCACGAGAGCCATGACGCCGAAGGTCACGGTGGCGGGACTGATGCGTTTCATGTGGAGGTTCTCAGCAGACAGATCACAGGTGTCAGTTATCAGCAGTCAGTTTTCAGTTCTCAGCAACCCGTTGTTGCTTCCTCATGCCAACCCCTCTGGTTCGCGATGCTTCTCAGCAGCGCCACGGTGCGGGTTGTGCGATTTATTCCTTCCGCGTCACGTACGTCGTGGTCAGTTCCTTGCCGGCGATCGAGATTCCGAAGTAGCGAAGCAAATCGGGAGCCGCCTCATCCATGGGCACGTTCACCGTGACGCTAACTACGTCCCCTGTAACGGCTGACGCGAGTCGATCGTTGGTCGACGTCACGAGCTGACCGTTGACAAAAATCACCACCTCGTGCTCTCCCTGCCACACCCAGCCGTCGAGCGCCGTGTTCACGGCGGCATTGACCGACGCCAGGTTCGAGCTCGGGACGGCCGCCGCTCGCGAGCCGATGTTCGCCGCGGCGCCGACGCCTTGCGTGGCCATCAGCAGGATGCCGAATTCGACCGACGCGAGCAGGATCGACAGCAGAATCGGCACGACCATTACCAACTCAATCGACAACACCGCCCCCTTGCGGCGGCGAGCCGACGAGCGTCGCGGGATGAGCAGGTTGTGTAAGTTGATGAACATGGTTTGCGAGGGCCTTAAGCCTGGGTGCGAAGAACCATCCAAGCCAGGATCATCCAGGTTGCCGCAGCCATCGGCACGGCGAACGGCAGCACCCGGCGAGCCTTCTTATGCTCGCCTCGCATGGCAGCGGCGCCGCCGGCTCCGACAAACTGCTTCTGCGTCGAGAGAATGCCCGACGTGAGAACACTGGAAGCCATCACACATAGGGCCATGAGCATGCCCAAAATCGCACCAACGCCGAAGGCGACGAGGATCAGTACCGGGCCGAGCCACGCTCCCAGCGCGGCGAGCATCTTTACGTCTCCCATGCCGCCGCCGCCGAGCATCCACGGCAAAAGCAGCAGGCAGAATCCGATCACAAAGCCAAGCAGCGCTCCGATCGGTCCCATCCCACCAGGCATGACCGAGTGGAACGCCAGGCCCAAAACGGCGGCGGTGACCGTCAGCCAATTCGGAATCTTGTGAGTCCGCCAGTCGATCACAGCGGCAAGCGTGACGTAGCAGCCGACCAGCGCGGCGAATTCAAAACCAGAGTTCATGATGCGTTGCCCCCAAGCAACTGAGTCAACAGTTATCAGTGATTAGTTTTCAGTTCCAGTTTGGTGCTTCTGACTGAAAACTGATTGCTGACGATTGACATCTTTTACGAGCCCCCGTCGTTCACGACCCCCTGCCCTGCCACTCCGCCGCGGCTGCAGTCTTCAAAGGACAATTGCGTATCGACGTACACGCTCGGTCCAATCACACCGGTGATGCCGGCGAACGAGTAGCTTTGGTCGAACTCGAGGATCGCTTCGGCGGTGTCCCCCAGTTCGTCGATCATTACATCGCGAGCAGCAGCCAGCCCGCCGACGATGCCGAACACCAGGACCACGACGAGCAGCGTCCACTCGAACGTGAGCACGCCGTCGTCTTCAATCCAGATTTGTTTTGCGAGCGTTTTCATCGTGCTAGTTGTCAAATGTGTTCGTGTTGGGTGGCGGGGCCTAAGGCGCGAAGCGACATGGCCCCTGCTTATCGGGCTATCCGAGGCCACGCTTCGCTTAGGCCCCGCCACCCGACTTCATTCGCTAGTTCGGTGCGTCACTCGAAGGCGCCTGCCCAGTCGGAGCAGTTGCCCGGGTGCAGTCGATCACCAATGCGTCAGCGGCGGTTTCGGTGTATACGCTCGAAGCCGAGCTGAACACGCCGACGATTACGATGCCCGAAAGGCTATAGCTCTGGTCGATCCCCTGAGCCGCTTCGGCCACATCGCCCAGTTCGTCGATGATCGCGTCACGCGCGGCGGCAATTCCGCCGACGATTCCGATCGTCAGCAGCGTCAGCAGGAGCGTCCACTCAAACGACAACACGCCGTCGGTTTCGGTCCACAATGGTTTCATTCGTGCGATCATGTTCAGCTAAACCTTCTCGGTTGCGCGGTGCTAATCACTCAGTACCGTCTACGGTGGCCGTTTGTCCGGCTGGTGCGAAAGCGCGGAGGCAGTCGGCATATAGGGCCGCGTCCACGTATCCCGAATCGCTTGCCATGCCGGTGCTTTGGCCGTCGATCGTCAGTAGCAACGGGAAAGCGATCGTGTAGGAGCCATCCAGGGCCAGCATGCCTTCGGAGGCATCACCCATCTCGTCGATGATTGCGTCGCGAGCCGCTGCCATTCCGCCGACAATGCCAATCACCAGCAGCGTGGCCAGCACGGCCCACTCGAACGACAGAGCTCCGTCCTGCTCGAACCACATGCTTCTTAGTTGTCGCTTCATGGTGTTTCAGCTGCGGGCGGAACAAACTGCAATGAGCTGAGATAAGGCTGAGCCCACCCGGCCGAGATCGGTCCGGGTGAGCCCAGTGTGCCAATGACGTCCTCGATTACGAGGTGCCGTCGGTCGTGGCAACCTGACCGGTCGGAGCCACCAGGCGGAGGCAGTCAGCGTAGAAGAACGCATCGACGAACGAGCTGTCGCTCGCGCCGCTGCCGCCGGTCACGTGCACTTCAACCTGCAACGGGAAGGCAATCGTGTACGACTGATCCAGGTTGAGCATCGCTTCGGCAACGTCGCCGAATTCGTCGATGATCGCGTCGCGGGCAGCAGCCACGCCGCCGACGATACCGATGACCAGCAGGGTCACCAGCAGAATCCACTCGAAGGAGAGGAGACCTTCCTCTTCCTTCCACATACGGGCCAGAACCATCTTCATCCGAAACTCCTTGTACCAGAACCGCAGAAAACACGTGTGAAGCCGTTTCCACAACGAAACAGCTCCGAGCTACGCCCAGTTGTGCCCAGGGCGCAGCCTTTCTCGTGGCCGAGGCTAAAGCACGGCCTATGCCGCCCGAACGGACAGGTCGAGAAGTTTTTGCGGCAAGCCTTGAGAGCGCCTTGCTGGCGTTGGCTTTGCGAAAATGCGAGCGTCGCAGGAGCTGCGACAATGTCCTTCGCAGATGTTGCGAGATGTAGACATGCCCGTACACGCGAGTCGGCGAAAACGTTCACAAAAGCGAACGTTCACTTGGTTCTCGCGTAGCTGGATTCGCCAGAATTCAGACAAGCCGAGCATCTACCCGCGGGGCGTCTGAATTCTGGCGAATTCAGCTACGAAGAGGGCGTTTCCGTCCTGCCAGACGCAACAAAAAAGCTCCGCGACGCCGGTTGTGGGCGGGCCGCGGAGCTGCGTGTTTTCGTCGATCCGCCCTGCGGCCGCCAGGCCCTGGTACGTGGCCTGGCAGCGGTTTTTGTCGATTCGGCGGAGGGCACATTCCTCCGAATCAACTCTGCGGTTCGGGCGGTTATCGACTGGTTCGAACAAGGAGTTCCGACGGAGGTCGGAATGTTGTGCTCAGCCGATCCAGGCTGATTGGGTTCGCGAGTCGCTTGGGCAATCTCTCGCTCGCTCAGACGAGTCCGGTCTGTAGCGTGTTTAACGGTCTTAACGTCGCTGTCGTCGGTTCAAAAAAACTACGGAGTTGGCACTGGAGCGGGGGCCGGAGCGACTGGAGCGACCGGAGCAGCACCAGGAGCCGTTTCGGGCGTGATCACTTTCGGATCCCACTCGTGCTCGACGACGCTCGGGCCGTTGTTCACAGCCACTCGCATCGGGCCGCGGGTGCAGTCGGCGTAGTACATCGCATCGCCAAAGCTCGACCCGGCCGAGCTCGTCGGCAGCGTGCCGCGTCCGCAACGGAAGGCGACCCACTTCACGAGCGGCGGTTGGATGTAGTACGACTGGTCGAGCGAAACCATCGAGAGGGCCACGTCGCCGAACTCATCCACCGTGGCGTCACGTACGGCGGTCACGCCCGAGACGACGCCGACCGTCAGCAGCGACGACAGCACCGTCCATTCGAACGACAGCACGCCGTCGTCCTCGGTCCACAAACGCTTTAAGAACGCTTTCACTTCTCGGTCTCCTGCGCTGGGCCCGCCGAAGCGCTCCAGGTGCTTAACACGTGCAAGTTGCTTGGCGCGGCGGATCATGGTGCGAATCACGTTGTCATCCGTCTTAGACAGCATGATTCGCCTAATTGGCATAATCCATACCGAAATTGTGCGCGGTCGGCAGAAAAGCGAGCAGAATCGTTAGAACCTGAATCGGCGCAAAGAGATGTGAACGACGAGATGCGAAACATCGCACGTCAAAGCGTGGCAGGCCGTGTTAAGAGAAGTTAGCGCGGCGGTGCGCTCGGCTGAACAGAATGTTCAAAGAATGAAACACGGCGGGGGCAGAAAAGCGAATGTCGAAAGTCAAATGTCGAGGGAATGACGAAGCACGAAACTCAAAGGGAGGAGCGCCTCTGAAGTTGGTCCGATCACCCATTCGGGCTTTGAATTTCGAGCTTCCTTCGACATTTGAAGTTCGTCATTCGACATTCAACTCCGCAATGATCGCCTTTTGATCCTTGTGGATCACCCGGACGCCCTGATCGCCGGCGTGGTCGGCTTTGAGCAGGAGCTTTTGCAGTTGCGGCGTGCGTTCGCGGCTAGCGATCACGTAGCGGATGCCATGGGTGCGTAGCAGCTCGAGCGACTTCCCATCGGCTGCGTAGATCTTGGCGTAGTCGTCCCACACCTGCGGACTTGCCAGGTGGATGTGCGAGTACATCAGCGGCTGCGTCCGGGCATCGGTCCGCCACATGAAGTAATCAGCCCAATCCATTGGCGCAAAGAACTTGCCTTCCGCGGAGCGGCGCGCGAGTTCGTCCGCTACATGCACGGGCGTCTCGCTCACCGTGACGGGGACTTCGCCGCGGCCCTGTCCGCTGACGATGCTGAAGGTCGGCGGGGCGAGAATGATGGTCGTGAATACCGCGGCGATCGCCATGAGCGTCCGCATGGCCGTTGGTTGGTCCGGTGCGGGTTCCTGGCCTCGCTCACGCAGGAAGCGCAAGACAGCCGAAGCCAGATGCGGCACGACGAGCCATGGCCAAACGATCGCCCACCAGGCCAGCATGCGAATGGCCAGCAGCGTGGCCAGGGCGAACAAGCCGAGCAGGACGAATTCGTAGAGATTCCATTTCCGCTCGCTGAACTTGAAGGCAAAGCTGGTTGCCAGAAGCGATGCGGCCAGCAGGACGAACGTCAGGCTTGCCGGCTCGGTCCTTCGCCACTCGCTGATGTGCCCCAGCGTCTCGCGGCCGCCGAAAGAGAGGGAGTGGAACAGGATCCATGGCCCGTGTGGATTCACGCACGACCCAGCGAGAGCAAGTGCGACAGCAGCGGCCATCACCAGCACCCGCGTATCACGCCCGGCGCGGACCGGGTTCCAATTCGCGTCGCGGAGCGCGTCGATGGTGACGCTTACCGCGTAAACGCCCAGCACCGCCAGACCCATCGCAATCGAACTGTGCAGGTTGCTCCACAGCGCCATCAGAATCGGCAGCCAAACGAGCGGATGGCGACGCCTGGGCAACTCACTGCAGGCGATCAGCATCACGGCCAAGCCAAGCTGACCGAAGATCTGCGGCCGAATTGTGCCTACGACGGGAAAATCGAGCAGCAGCATCGCCAGCCCCGCGAAGGCGGCCGCCATGAGCGGCGCGCCGCGGCGAGCGACTGCGAAGATAACGGCGGCGGCCATCAGCATCGTGATCAGGGCATGGCCGAAGACCAGCCCCTCATTGCCGAAGGCCGATTTGGTCCAGTAACCGAGCAATTGCGACAGCCACGCGTAGTTGAGCACCGGCAGGTCGCTCGGCGAGGCGAAGAACGGATCGACCGTCGGCAGTTCGCCTTGCTGAGCGATCCAGCGGCCGTAGCTGAGGTGCCCCCACAGGTCGGTGTGGTTCAGCCGATGAAAGCTGGTCGTCGCGAAGACGATGCAGAGCACCGCCACCACGCACAGCGCCCCGCGACTGGTGTTCGGAAAATAGGGCGACGTGAGATTGTCGCGCTTGAGGCAGACCGGCAGCTCGTCACTAGACGCTTCCGTGTCGACGGTGTTGCGCTCAACGGGTGCTTCGAGGATGCTCATGGTGTGTAACTCGAGGCGTTTTGTCGCGATTGAAGTTCTTCGTAGCTGAATTCGCCAGAATTCAGACGCGTTCAGCGTGATAGAGCCATTGGTTTGTCTGAATTCTGGCGAATTCAGCTACGGAGGACGCTTCTGAGAAGCGTCGCTAACCGGGTGATTGTTGGAGCGATGTCCGCTTACTGATGCTGCTTGCCTTGCTTCCAGGCTTCGTACGGATCGACCTGGCGCCAAAGGCAGAGGGCCCGGGCCGAGTGGGAGTAGGGCCCGTAAGCCTCGACAATCTGCTTTTCGTCCATTTCCCCCAGCGTGCGGGCGAGCCATTGACCGGCGCGGACGATGGTTTCCCGCGGCGGTTGTACTTCGTCGGGCGCCAGAGCAAGCCACTCGAGGTGATGGCCGGTGACGAGAATCTTGTCGTAGAGCGTCGCCGTCTGATCTTCGAGTGCGGCTTCGCCGAGTGGCCAGCGGCGATTCCAGAAGCCGTCGCTCGTCTGCGAAACGACGAGCAGGTCGCTGACTTGCTTCATGTAGGCCAGCATTTTCATGCGGGTGAGCGGCGGAAGCTGATGGCACTGCTCGTCGGCCCGGTAGAGCACGGCGAGCGCTTCAAGCCGATGCAGGCCGTTGCAGGGGCCGGCATCGAAGGGGTGTGAAATGAGCTCTTCGACCATGCTCTGCAGCGAGATCTTCTCGCCGTTGCTATTGCGCCAGTTCTTCAGCGGAAACAAGTAGCGTGCGTAGACGATGGTCGACCACTCGTATTCGAGGCGGTCGAGGTGAAATCGCCGCATCGAGGCGTGGAGCAGATCGGCAATCGTCGCATCCCCGTTGCGCAGTTCGAGCCGCGTGTCGAGCGGCAAGCCGATTTCAGCGAACGTGGCAAGCAGGTCATCGGCATGGTGACTGGAGGATTCGCGGTGGTCGGTGCGGTCGTCGAACGAACGCACGTTGATGCCATCCACATCGCGATTGAAGAGCTCCGGAGCGTTCTCTCCGGCGACCTTGCGGAAGGTGACATCGCTAAGGAAGTAGCTTTTCAGCTCTTCGCCGGAAGGGACCGATGCGTCACCGAAATCGGCGCTAGGTCCCCAAAGGCGGAGCGCGTGGACGTAGGAGTTGGTTAGCGACGGACGGGCGGGCGGCTTTACGCGGTCGAGCACGGCGAAGAGCTGCTCGTCGGTGACGATTCGCGGCTCATGCTGGGCCGAGGTGATCGTCCACGGCTTGTGTGGGCCGGCCGGGACGAACGACTTCTCGCTGTTGGCCGAGACGACGGTCAGGCGATAGGCAAGCAGCCCGGCGACGAGCAGCAGCGGTGGCAGTGCGATGCGACTGATGCGTTGGGGAAGTGTCATGGAGATGGTGTCGCAGAAATGTGAGACGGGGACGTGTGGCCCATTTAGAGCAACCCGAACTTTTTCATCTTGTTGTAGAGCGTGACACGGCTGATCCCGAGTTCCGCAGCCGTCTCTTTGCGGCGGAAGTTGTTGCGCTGGAGCGAGTCCTGAATGATGCGGCGTTCCAGCACATCGACGCGCGATTCGAGCGACGCCTGGCCGAGTCGCGAAGCCGGGGCGAGCCGACCCATGCCGCTCGCCATCGAGGTTGGGCTGCTGGCCATGGCAGACGCGGAAACGGGAGATGCGATCGACGTCATTGGCAAACTGCGGCCGATCGGCATCGTTGCAACCGCACCGCTATTCAGGCGAGCGCCCATGCCGGCTGGCAGAGGCACGTAGGCGTTTTCGTCGGCGCCTAAAGTGAGCTGCGAATTTTCGGCGGGCAGCGACGGTTCGTAGTGCATCACCGTCGCGTTGGAGACGGCGGAGCGAATTGAGCTGGGCAGATCGGTCACCGACAAAGTGCCTCGCTGACAATAAAGCACGGCCCGGCGAATGACGTTCTCCATTTCGCGGACGTTGCCCGGCCAGTGATACGCACGCAGCGTCTCCAGGAACGCAGGTTCGATCGTTCGCAGCTGAATGCCGTGCGTGCGGCTATGCTCGACGGCAAACTTCCGAGCGAGATACTCGATGTCCCACGGCCGATAGCGCAGCGGAAGCAGACGGAAGTTGAGGATATTCAGGCGGTAGTACAAGTCGGTGCGGAACTGGCCGCTGCGGACAAGTTCTTCGAGGTTGTAGTTGGAGGCCACGATGAGCCGGGCCTGCGAATGCTGCGTTTCGTTGCTGCCTACCGGTTCGTATTCGCCCGTTTCGATGACCCGCAGCAGCTTGGCTTGCTGTTCGAGCGGGAGCACATCGATTTCGTCGAGCAAAATCGTCCCCCGCCCTGCCGCCGCAAACTTGCCTTCGCGATCGCGATCGGCGCCGGTGAAGGCTCCTTTCACATTGCCGAACAATTCGCTCTCGATCAGATTCGGTGGTAACGATCCGCAGGCGACGGTGCAGAAGCGTTCTTCGCGGCGTTCGCTTAGTTCGTGAATCAGCCGGCCGAGGAAGGTTTTGCCACTGCCCGTTTCGCCGATGAGCAGCACGGTGACGTTGTGACGAGCGGCGATGGTCAACTCGTCCATCATGTCGAACATTTCGGGCGTGAATGTGACAAGCGAGCGCGATCGGCCGTGCAGTTCTTTGTGCGGCATCTCCTTCCAGAAGCCGGCAAGTTCACCTTCCAGGTCCTGGCGATTGCCAAGCAGCCGTTTCAGTCGCGAGAAATCGAGCGGCAGTTCAAAGCACTCGTCGGCGGCTTTCTGAGCGAGCTTGCGAAGCCGCGGCGGACACTCCTTGTCGAGCAAGGCATAGAGCGGGGCGCTCTCGATCGCTTCGTCGAGCTCGGCGATGAAGCGGCCGGGCGACATCACGCCCAGCGTGTCGCGCTGCAGATGAACGATGACCGCTACCGCTGGCTTGTCCTTCAGCCGCAGTTGCAGTGTCTCAAGCGATTCACAGGGAATAACCTGCTGCGTACCTTCGAGTTGTTGGCCTAACTCGAAAAGCAGGTTGGGATCGCGGGTCAGCACTAAAATGCTGGCTGTCATGCAGTCACCAGAGTGAGGCAGAAGAAAGAATAGGCTGCGGCTGGGAACGCGTGGTTCCCTTTCAGGCTGCTGTTGCCCCTGCGGCCCCTAGTCCGCTAGCAGTGCCTGGCGAAGTGTGCTCAAGCGACACTTTTCACGCTAGTTGGGCGAAAAAATGTACGAAGCGCCAATCTGGCTTAGCATCTGGAAAATTCGGCTGAACTGGTTCGACTTTGCCGATTGCAGCGAAGTTGAGGCGTTGTACCGTCACAGCTGTCCTTAGAACGCAGTAATCGAGCGGTTTCAGGGCGAGCATGCGGTTCAGTGTCTTGCGAAGGTTTGACGATTAGGCCGCGATTGCCGTGCGCGACGGTTGCGACAGTCGCACCAAGGAAACTCGAAACTCCGATGGTGCTGGTCGATGAGCACTGAAGAGAATTTCGATTCATGCCGCAGCCACAGTCCGCATTGCCCGCGGCGGTGGAATTGTGCCGGACGATATCGCAAGCCGAAGGAACTGCTACCGATGAACGCTGTCCTGCTGACCCTGCTTGCCACGCTTGGGGGAACCAACGACTCGGGTTACACGGTCGCCGACTCAGCCTACAGCCACGGAGAGGTCGTATACGACGGCGGCTCGGCTTGCGGCGGACGCGGATGTCGTAGTGGCCACTGCGGCAAGGGACATGCACCGCACGGCGGCTGGCTGGGGATGATGCCCCAGACGTGCTACAACCCGCGTTTCGGCTGCTACGACGGGGATCGGTACAACCACCGCTACCCCGCGTTCCACGGCACGTACTACCGCCGGGCTTACAACTATCGAAACTACTTCGACTACCCGTGGCATGCCGATTTGCACGAGCCCACTTCAAACTTCGCCTACAACGTGAACGAGCCGGGTGCTGCGATCGTGGTACCGCAACCGGCAGTTCCGACACCGGCGCCGGTCATTCCGGTCCCTGCGCCAGACACCGTCGGGAGTCGTAGCGGTGAGCAGGCTCCGGCCCCCGTGCGGCCGGCAGCATTTCGCTTTGGCAAGTACAACCGGTAGCGGACCAGAGAGTGCTGCTGGTTACTTTGCGAGCTGCAGATACTCACGATAGGCCGCTTCGATATCGGGCGGCCCGTCGGCGCTCGTGTGCACGAGCACGCCAAACCGCAGGCGAAACGGCTCCTTCGCGGCGACTTCCATTCGACTTGCTTCGCCGCCGGTAAACGCTTTGCGACCGAACGGGTTAGCAACCATCAGCCCGTAGTCGCGCACGTGCAGCCAACTGGGGCGGAAGTTCTCAGGATGTGAGAAAACGGCCACGCCCACCGTCCGGCCATCAGTCTTGCCGCGGTAGTCGCACCACGCAGCCGACTTGCCCCAGATGCCCGCCTCGTCTTTGCGGCCTTTGCTGTCGATGATTTCGCCGCTGCCACCCTTCACTCGAATGGGCGACGCCACGCGAATGCCCAGGCCCATCTCTTCCTGGTCGCCGAAGACTAGCGTTTTGTCGCAGGAGAATTGGCTGTCGAACGTCAGGTAGTATCCGTCGTCCGTTCGTACGAGCGTGTGACGGCAGTTCTCGGTTGCGATCCGCTGCTCGCCGTCGCGATACTCGTTCTCCACTGCGAATCTCAACGTCGATCCTTCTACAACGGGGGGCTCGACAAAGCGCACCTGTTGAACCGTTCCCTTGTTGCGCCAGAAGTCGACCCCGTTCAAATCGCCGAACGCCAGCCAGATGCCGGGATGCATATCGGCGTGGTCGGTCGGGTCCTTGCCGTCACGCGGCGGATGGTTGCGCGTGACCGGCAGGCCGTCCGCGGTTTTCACCTGGCAAAAATAGGGGCGCGGCAGCTCTGGATCGGCGAACACGTACTCGCAAACGGCCACCTCGCCAAGCGAGATCATCAGCCGGTCGGCTTTTGTCTCGCAGCGCCAATCCGCTGGCTCAGCCGCTGAACCATTCGACCAAGCTGCCAGCGCAAGCAGCAGCGCGAGAACGTGCCGACGAAACATAGGTAGAGCGCCTAGGAGGTGCGGGGGACAGCGAATGGATCAAGCCGGGTTGGATTCGGCTGTCGCATTGTCGCCCGCTTTCAGCTGGCTCGCCACTGCCTCGAGCAGTTGCAAGCGATCTACCGGTTTGGGCAGATACTCGTTGCATCCCACGCTGAGACACTTCTCGCGGTCCCCCTGCATGGCTCGGGCGGTCAGCGCGATGATCGGCACTTGCGAACCGACTTCGCGCAGGCGGGCCACAGCGTCGTAGCCGCTAAGTACCGGCATGTGCATGTCCATGATCACCACGTCAACAGGTCGCTGGCTCGCTTCGGCTTCGCGAAGGCGTTCGATGGCTTCCTGTCCGTTGCCGGCAAGGCTTACCTGGGCCCCGGCACCTTCCAGGAATCGCTTGATCAGGTACTGAATGCCCCGCGTGTCTTCGGCCACAAGCACATGGCCGGAGAGGGTCACTTCATCGCGGCCCGCTTGGGGCATGGTGATGTTGGAGGGCTGTTGACTAGGGTCGATTAATTTCGACTCGTCCGCCAGGTCGGTCGCGATCTGCAAACGGAACGTGCTGCCAACTTTCGGCTGGCTTTCGACGAGGATTTCCCCCTGCAACGCGCCCGCCAGACGCTGGCTGATGCAAAGGCCCAGCCCCGTTCCGCCGAAGCGTCGCGTCACCGAATGGTCGACTTGCGAGAACGGCTCAAACAAGCGGGCGAGTTCGTGTGGACTCATTCCGATGCCCGTGTCGCTCACCTCAAACTCAATTCTTGGCGGCTGCAAACCGCCCAGATACCGAGTGACGATACGGACGCTCCCGTGGTTGGTGAACTTGATCGCATTGCCAACCAGGTTGATCAAAATCTGCCGCAGCCGCATTGGATCGGTAAAAATCGTGGCCGGGATGCGGCCATCGAACCGGACTTCGAACGAGAGCCCCTTCTCTTTCGCACGGACTCCCATGACCGAAGCGAGATCCTGCACCAACTCCACCGGCGAGCAGTGCACTCGGTCGACGGCCAACTTGCCCGACTCGATCTTCGACAGGTCGAGAATGTCGTTGATCAGTTCGACGAGGTGATGGCTGCTGCGCTGGATCATTTGCAGCATTTCGATCCGCGAGGTGTCGGTCTCGCTGGCCAGCAGCAACTCGGTCAGCCCGACCACCGAGGTCATTGGCGTGCGGATCTCGTGGCTCATGTTCGCAAGGAAGGCGCTCTTGGCTTCGCTCGCGGCTTCGGCGGCTTGCCGGGCATCCCCCAAGTCGTGCTCGAAACGGCTACGGCGGACGAACTGGCCGAGGTCGTGCCCGACCGCGATCATCATCTCGAGCAGGGCCACGTTAGGTGGCAGCTCTTCACTCGTCGCAAAGCACAGCACTCCGAGCACTTCGCGATGTAGCATGAGCGGGAAGGCATAGACCGACGCCAGGCCCGCATCGATGGCTTGCTGCGAGCGGTTCAGGATTCGATCGTTTTCCAGATCGGTGCTCCACATCGGTTCTCGACGCTGGAACACACTGCCGATCAGGTCTTCGCCAGGAGCAATCCGCTGCCTGAGCGTTAGTTCGCGATAACTGGCCGCTGCGTCGTTCGCTAGATTGCTGTGGTAGTACGCGCAAGCCAGCCGCTTGTCTTCCGGACTCGGGAGCCACAGCTCGCAGACATCCACTTCCAGTGTGCGGCAGAAGGACGACAAAATCTGCGGTGCTGCCGATTCCAGGTCCTGTGCGTTGATGAGCACCTGCGAAATCGCATGCTCCGTGGCGAGCCGTCGTTCGGCCCGCCGCCGCTGGGTGATGTCGCGCACGAAGGCGCTGAACTCGTAGTGATCGCCGATCTTATTCGCGGCGACCGTTAACTCCACAGGAAACTTCTGCCCGCTGCGGCGGATGGCAGTCAGCTCCAGTCGCTTGTTCAGAATGCGTCCTTTGCCGGTTTCCAGAAACTGACGCAGACCGTTCCAATGCGCTTCCCGCACGCCCGGAGGAATGATCAGATCGGCGAGCGGTTGGCCGATCGCTTCCTGGGCGGAGTAGCGGAACATTTTTTCCGCCTTGGGATTCCAACGCGTCACCAGGCCGGAGTCGTCCATGCCGATCACGGCGTCCATCGCCGATTCGACAATCTTGCGCATCCGGATCTCGCTCTCGGCGAGTGAATCTTCGGCTTGCTTGCGGTCGGTCAAGTCGTGGCCGACGAACGAGATGCCAACGATGCCCCCTGAGCGGTCGCGCACAGGTGACAGAGTCCAGCGCACAACCAGCGGCGCCGCTGAGTCGCGCCGGACACCCGGCAATTCGACCGCTCTCGTCGACTGGCCACTGCGAACCATGTCGAGCAGCGGCTCGATTCCCGCTCTGTCGGTTTCGCGAAACAACACCGAGAGATGGCGGCCGACAATTCCGTCTCTCTCGTGTTGGAAGAGCATCGAAGCACCACGGTTCCAGTGTTCGATTTGCCCCGCCATGTTGGTGCCGATAATGGCCGCTTCCGAAGATTCGACGATATCGGACAAGCGGCGAACGTTTTCCTCTTGGCGCTTCAACGATTCGATGTCGATGAGCGTGAGAACGACGCCTTCCGTGCGCGTTTTTGTGCGGTACGGCAGAATGCGCAGGAAGTAGCTATGATCCTCGCGATCGCGAACTTCGCGTTCGATCGGCTGCGATGTGCGGAGCACTTCGCGCAGGTCGCGCAGCAGGCGATCGTCGTCGAGGTTGTTCGCAAAGCTGTCGAGCGGTCGACCGATATCCTGCGGCAGCAGGTGGAATGCCGACGCCATTCGCGGAGTGAACTTGCGAATGCATAAATCCGAGTCGAGAAAGATCACCCCGACATCGGTGCTTTGCAGCAGGTTGTCCATGTCATCGGTCAATTCCGTCAGCTCGGTGATCTTGCGCTGATGCTCGGCATTGACCGTGTAAAGCTCTTCGTTGACTGAGTGCAATTCCTCGTTTGTGCTCTGCAGCTCTTCGTTCGAAGCGACGAGCTCCTCGTTGGCGGCCTGCAGTTCCTCGTTCGACGTTTCCAGCTCTTCGATGGTGGCTTGCAGATTCTCGCGCGTGTGTCGCAGTTCTGCTTCGAGCGTCTGGATCTGCCCGCGGGGCACCTGCTCGAGCGCAACGTCGGTGACAGACGGTTGCGTGGCCGGCATGTCGAGCATCTCGAAGCTGACGAGCAAGTAGAGCGCGCTCGTGGCTGGATCGTGAATCGGTTCTACGACCAGGCGGAGCGTTTCATCCTCGGGCCGATCCTTCAGACGAATTCCGCTGTAGCGGACCGTCTTGCCGTCTTTGGCCGCGTGCTGCATCGCGCCAGATAGCGCAGTGCGCAGCTCTTCGGCGATCAGTTCCAGCAGATTCGACGAGGGCCGACCACCGCGCATCCGAAGGTAGACTTCAGCACCTCCGAAGACGTGCATCAGCTCTCCCTTGTCATCGACCAAAATGCTCGGCTGCAGGTAGCGGCCGAGCAAACGATCGTAAAGGGAAACCAGCTGCGACTCGTTCACCATCCGCCCGCCGGATTGCGTTCGTGTGGCGTGCCAGGGAGGTGTTGCCCGGCTGCCGAAGGACATCCGCATGTCAGGCGGAAGTCGAACGTCCCGCCGCTTGCGGTAAATTCGCCAATGCTTGTCGAGCGGTTCGAACTCCTCCAGTACGTCACCTGGCGTCTCGCTAGGTCCGAGGAACAGAGCGCCGCCCGTCTTCAGGCCGAAGTGGAAAAGCGAAATTGCCTTCTTCTGGGCGATGGGCTGCAGATAAATGAGCAGGTTGCGACAGGTGACGAGGTCTAGTCGTGTGAAGGGAGCGTCGGAGATGACATTGTGGGGCGCGAACACCACCATCTTGCGCAGCTCAGACGAGACCTGATACTGGTCGCGCACCTTGGTGAAAAACCGCGACCGGCGGTCATTGGAGACCTCCGTAAGCGACTCCTCCGAGTAGATACCGACACTCGCGAAATCGAGCGAAGTTCGGTGCACATCGGTGGCAAAAATCCGCACGTTCCGATGTCGCTGAGTGGACTGCATCTGATCGCAGAACAGCATCGCGATCGAGTACGCTTCCTCACCTGTAGCGCAGCCAGCCACCCAGACTCGGACCTCGTCATTTCCCGGCTGTGCCAGGATCGGCGGGATCACGTCGAGCGCCAGTCGATCGAAGGCTTCTTTGTCACGAAAGAAGTGCGTGACACCGATCAGCAGGTCTTTGTATAGGGCGTTGAGCTCACCCGGATCGCTTTCCAATTGATCGATGTAAGTGGCCAGGCTTTCGCCATCTTGTAGCAGCAAGCGTCGCTCGACCCGCCGCATCACGGTGGAGGGCTTGTAGAGCGAGAAGTCGATTCCGTATTCCGAGCGAAGGAGTTTGTATACACGGTTGAGCTCCGAGTTCTCCGGCGGCGTCTCTTTGGTGAGTCCGTCGCGGATCGATAGCTTACGGGCGTATTTGACCAGGGCGTCTGGTATTGCATCCGGAGGCAGGATCAAATCCACGCAGCCAGTTCGCTCGGCATTGCGAGGCATTCCATTGAACTTGGCCGATTCTTCACTCTGCGCAATGACGAGGCCGCCCGACTCATGGATGTTACGCACCCCGCGCGAGCCGTCGCTGCCAGTTCCTGACAGCACTACGCCGACGGCGCATCGCCCAACATCTTGGGCCAGCGAACGGAAGAAATGATCGATCGGCAGCGTCAGGCCCCGCTCGGGGCCTTTGTCGGTCAGCAGGATCCGCTGACCCGAGATGATCATATCCTTCTTCGGCGGGTTGAGATAAATGTGGTTGGGCTCAACCCGCATTCCATCTTGCACCACCCGAATCGGCAGCTTTGTTTGCCGACCCAGCAGCGAATCCATGTGGCTTTCGTAGTCGGGCGACAGGTGCTGCAGCACCACGAACGCCATCCCGGTATCGGGAGGCATGCGGTTGAAGAGTACTTCCAGAGCTTCCAGCCCACCGGCGGAGGCACCAATGCCAACGATGTAAAAGTCGCAAGAGGCTTTGGCTGCGGGCGCGACTTCACTCGCCACTTCTGGAACCGTTCCCTGGCCCTCAGTCATTGCGTTCATGAAAGGATTTCGACGGCGAACATTTTTTCGTGAATTTTGTAGACGCGCAGCTTCACCGGGCATCCGGCGACCGGTGTGGTCAGACAACCGCCATGAGGACACCGAACGGCGGTTGCGTTCGAGTCCCATCAGGCGGGTTCGATTTGATCAAAATTGTTACGGCGGAAGGCGTTGTGGTTATGGCCCCGCCGCGGACTCGTTAGTAGCAAATGGCGCTCCAAGGCAGGGCGGCCAGAGGGCGTTTATTTCAACCTGCGGGTTCTACAGCGTCAACCGCACCCGGTTCAGCCAGTCGGACAGATCGCGCGGCAGGGGCGAACGCAGATGAATCTGGTCGCCGGAAATCGGGTGCACGAAGCCGAGTTCAGTAGCATGCAGGGCCTGCCGCGGCACGCCGCTCTGATCGGCTTTAGGACGCCCACCAAGGGGGTGTGTGTAGGTCTTTTCTCCACAGAGCATATAGCCGAGTTCGCTTAAGTGGATCCTTATTTGATGTGTGCGACCGGTCTCAAGCCGGCAGCGAATGAGGCTATAAGGGCCGAACGCTTCCAGCGGCTCGATGTGGGTAATCGCCCGCTGCGCACCTTCGGCGGTTTCACCTAAAGGTGTGCTCCCCCGGAGGCCATCGCCCCGATCTCGCACCAGGAACGTGTCGATCGTCTGCGTGTGAACCTCTCCGTGAATCACGGCCAGATACGACCGCTCGATCTTGTGCTTACTAAACAGCCGAATCAATGCCTGCTCGGCCTGCGGGGTACGGGCAAAGACCATCAGGCCGCTCGTATCGCGGTCGAGGCGATGCACAGCCCGCACGACCGGTAGCTTCGGGCCGCGGTCGTGCTGCTGACGATGACGACGGCCAGCTGGCGGCCTGCGACGATTCGTTCCGCCGTGGGTTGGTGACTCGCGATCTTCGATATTCCAACCGAGGTGCTTGGCCAGAGCCCGAGGCAGCAATTCATCGAGAGTCGGCTGCAATTGCTTACGTCGGGCGGGCCAGTTTCGTTCTTCTGCATGTCGCAGGGTGGTCACACCCGCAGGCTTTTCAACGATCACCAGGTGCGCATCGACGTGGCGGATGCGCAGGTCTCTTTCGTCGGCGGGTCGGGCCAGCGGATGCTCCCAGACCTTGATGACATCGCCTGCCTTGACCTTGCGAGTTTCATCGAGACATAAGTTACCGTTCACCTGCACATAGCGGCCAGTGATCAGCTTTTTGATCTGATTCCACGATTTCTCGGGCACAAACCGGCGCAGCGAAGTTGAGAGCGTCTGACCGCGCTGGCTGTCGGCGACGTGATAGTTGCGGTACGGTTTGTCGGCCATCGCGAATCACTGAACTCGATCAAGTCCCACAGCCTCGGCCGGGGCTAAGGTTGGCGCTGGCGGTACGAACACATAGCGGATCGCAAGCCCTGCCAGAATGAGTCCGCCGCCAGCGAGCGTCCACCAGCGTGGCGCTTCATGCCAGGCGAGCAGCACCCAGATCGGCATTAAGATTGGTTCGAGCAATCCGATGCCGGTGGCCTCGTGCCCAGCAATGCTTCGCAAACCCCGGGCGAACAGCACATAGGGCAGTCCCATTTGCAACACGCCAAACGCAGCCAGCAACCACCATTGTATGCCGTGCGGGAAATGTCGGGCAGCCGACTCAGTTGTTTGTTGCTCAGGAGCGAAGGGATCTGCGATCCAGAGCATGGCCAGCGGAAGAAGTACCAACGCGGTGACTGAATGGTTGAGCACTGCCATCCAAGCCGAGTCGAGCGCGCGCAGTTGGCGCAGCGAGAGCACCACGCCGGCATACAGCGCTCCGGCTGCCAAGCCCCAGAACACGGCTGGCAGAGAAGCGCCTTGCGCTTCGTAAAACAGAATCACACCCACACCCGCAGCGACGAACACGATAAGCAGCCAATCTCGCCAGGTCGACCGCTCGCCGAATACGAACACACCCACCAGCAGCACCCAAACCGGCGCCGTACATTGCAGCCAGATGGCGTTGGCAGCGCTGCCATTGGCCATGGCGGTCAGGTAGGTGTAGTTCATCCCCGCGAAGAGCAACGTCATCGGCAACAGCGCCCACGACCAGAGCGGATGCTGCTCGCCCCGCCGCTCGCCGAAGAGATGCCAAAGCGCCAGAGGCACGAGGATTACGCAGGCAAACGTGGCTCGCCAGAATGCGAGCGTCGGCCCCGGCCAGCCGGCGAAATACGGGGCCTTTGCGAAGAATCCGCTGGTGCTCCACAGCAGTGCAGCAGCGACAACGAGCAGTCGGCCGCGAAACCGGGCCGCTGCTTCGTGCGAATGTGCGGCAGGACTGGAGAGCGGAGCCGGCATAGCGATGTTTTGACAGGCGGGCATGCTTTCGTCCAGCGGTGCAGCACTTTACAATCGCGACGCGTTTCAGACGAATAGCCACCGCCAGTAGCAACACCATGCGCAGACCACCGACGCGACGAGCCTACGACTGCCTGATTATCGGCGGAGGACACAATGGTCTGGTCGCCGCCGCTTACCTGGCGCGGGCAGGCAAAACGGTCTGCGTGTTGGAACGGCGTCACGTGCTTGGCGGCTGTGCGACTACCGAAGAGCTTTGGCCCGGCTTTAAAGTGAGCACCGCTGCTTACGTCATCAGTTTGTTTCGGCCGGAGATCATTCGCGAACTGAAGCTGAAGCAGTATGGCCTGAACATCCTGGCGCGAAATCCTTCGTCGTTCACACCGTTGCTCGACGGCCGGTCCTTGACGATGGGTCCGGACGAGAGGGCCACTTGCCGCGAGATCGCCAAGTTTAGCGAGCGCGACGCCGAAGCCTATCCGCAGTACTCGCGGTTGCTCGAGCGCGTCGCTGAGGCGTTGGAGCCCGTTCTGGCGAAGACGCCACCCGATTCGCTGCCGCTGCCGTCTGAGTCCCGGAAGATCGGCATGACCAAGCGCCTTCGCGATGGCGCTAAGCTGCTGGAACTGCTGCAAACGGCCGGCAAGCTGAGCGGCGATCTGCCAGAAGCGATCGAACTGCTCACAGGCGCCGCTCGACCGATCCTCGAACGCTGGTTCGACTCGGAAGTGCTGCGGGCCACGCTGGCAACCGACGCTGTGATCGGCGCCTTTGCTTCGCCGTCGTATCCCGGAACCGCTTACGTGCTGCTGCACCATGTGATGGGCGAAGCCGGAGGCGCGCGTGGAGTGTGGGGCTACGTACAAGGTGGAATGGGAGGACTGGCCGATTCGCTTGCCGCGGCCTGTGATGACTTGGGCGTGGATATCCGCCGCGAAGCGGCTGTGAAACGCATCCTCACGCGCAATGGGCAGGTTGTTGGGGTCACGCTCGAAGACGACACGCTGCTCGAGGCGCCGATGGTGGCTTCGAGCATCGACGCCAATCAAACGTTTCTGCGACTGCTTGACGCCAGCGAAGTGCCGGTCGACTTCCGTCAGGCCGTGCAACGAATCGACTACTCGTCCGCCTCAGCGAAGATCAATCTTGCGATCAGCGAGTTGCCCGACTTCCGCGCAATCCCGGGCAGCAGCCCGCAGCCGCATCACCGAGGCACCATCCACATCGCTCCCACGCTCGATTACATCGAGCGCGCGTTTGACGACGCGAAATACGGCTTCCCAAGTAGCGAGCCGATTCTCGAAATCACGATTCCGTCCGTCGTCGACCCCACGCTTGCGCCGCCGGGTCAACATGTGATGAACATTTTTGTGCAATACGCCCCTTACAAGCTCGCTGGGGGTAAGAGTTGGGACGATATCAAGGAAGTTTTCGCTGACCGCTGCATCGAACTGCTCGCTCGCTACGCACCGAACATGCCGGGCGCGATACTGCACCGGCAGGTCCTCAGCCCGCTCGACCTGGAGCGCACCTTCGGCCTCACAGGCGGCAACATCATGCAAGGGGCGATGAACTTCAACCAACTGTTCGCCATGCGGCCGGTGCCCGGCTGGTCCGATCATCGCACGCCGATCCGCGGCCTGTACCTGTGCGGGGCGGCCTCGCATCCAGGTGGCGGCGTGCTGGGCGCGTGCGGGCGAAACGCAGCCGAAGAGATGCTACGCGACGGCTGATCTCGCGCTAACCTTTGAGCATGTAGGCTCGCCGCGAAGTTTCCGGCAGTCGCTCGATTGCGTACCGCAACATCGTGCGGGGCATCTTGGTAGCGAACTGATCCAGAAAACCTCGCAGCACGGCTTCGTCACGTTTGCCGACTTCGCGCAGCATCCAGCCGGTGGCTTTGTGGATCAGATCGTGCTTATCGCCAAGTAGCAGTTCGGCGATCGCGAGTGTATCGGCGAAGTCGCGCTGCCGGATAAAGTGCAATGTGGCAATGATTGCGATGCGTCGCTCCCACAGGCCTGTCGAGCGCGCCAGCTTCCGTAGCGTAGTGCGACTGCGCTCAGCCAGCCAACCGCCAACAATTTGCGGCGCCGAAACGTCGACCAAGTCCCAGTTATTGATGCGGCCTGTGCTGCTGAGATAAAGCTCGAAAATCTTCTTTTGCCGAGCTTCGTCGACGCGTTCGAATTGATTCACAAGGACTACCAGCGCTGCCAGCCGGTCCTCGTGAATCGGCGAATCGAGCAGTCGGCTCACTTCCTCGATCGCTAAATCGCGAAACGAGCGCGCGACGCGACGCACCTCGGGCACTTTCACACCGAGGAACTGGTCCCCTTCACCGTACTGGCCGGGACCTGTCTTGAAGAACCAGGCGGACGTTTTGGCAATTTCTGGACTGGCGATCCGCCGCAGTGCCGCCTGCAAGTCAGCGGCAGTGCCTTGCAAAGCGGAGGCGGTCTTCTCCCGTGCAGCGGTCCCTTTTCGTCTTGGATTTGCCAAAGGTGATCTCCGTGGCGTCAGCAAGCGACCAACGCTGCGCCCACAAAAAAACAGTTCACAGCCGATAGGCTATGAACTGTTTGCTGTTCGCTGTCATGCTGGGCGGCAGGCTGACTACTGCCCAATGAAACACGTCCGCGGGTCACTATTCCGGATACAACTGGGTGGACAAATACCGTTCGCCCAGATCGGGGCAAACCACGACAATCAACTTGCCCTTGTTCTCCGGCCGCTTGGCGACTTCAATGCCGGACCACATGGCGGCACCGCAGCTGATGCCGCAGAACAGGCCTTCCTTCGTGGCCATCTGGCGAGCCGTTTCGGCCGCGTCCTCGTCCTTTACCTGCACGACCTCATCCACGATATCGAGGTTCAAATTGCAGGGGATGAAGCCGGCGCCAATGCCCTGAATGGTGTGCCGGCCCGGCTTCAGATCCTGGCCGGCCTTTTTCTGAGTGATGACCGGGCTGTTGACCGGTTCGACAGCGATCGCCTTGAACCCCGGCTTGCGCTGCTTAATCACCTCGGCAACACCCGTGATTGTGCCACCGGTTCCGACGCCAGCGACCAGGATGTCGATCTTGCCGTCGGTGTCGCGCCAGATCTCTTCGGCCGTCGTCTTGCGGTGGATTTCAGGATTCGCCGGATTGTTGAACTGCTGGGGCATGAAATACTTGCCCGGCTCTTCAGCCATGATCGCTTCCGCGCGGCGGACTGCGCCTGGCATGCCTTCGGCGGCGGGGGTCAGGACGATTTCTGCTCCGAGGGCCTTCAGCAGGCGACGACGTTCGACCGTCATGCTCTCGGGCATGGTCACCTTCAACTTGTAGCCGCGGGCCGCACAGACGTAGGCCAGGCCGATGCCCGTATTGCCGCTCGTGGGCTCGATGATCGTAACGCCCGGCTTGATCTTGCCCTCACGTTCGGCGGCGTCGACCATGGCCCGGGCGATGCGGTCCTTCACGCTCCACAACGGGTTGAAGTTCTCCATCTTCGCCAACACCATTCCGACGCAGCCTTCGGTAATGCGGCGAACATGGATGAGGGGCGTGTTCCCCACGCACTGGGTGATATCTTTCTTAACTCCGGCTGGGAGAGCGGCAGTCGACATAAGAGCGAAGTCCTTCCGTGCGGCAGAAAAAAGCAGCAGCTATGCGAGTTTGCGAGCCCAGAGTATACCCCCGCGTGGCAAAATGGGTCAACGCGACGCGCAGGTGAGGCTTGCCGCCGGCCATTCTGAATAGGCCGCAGGAGCTTGCGTGTAACCGATTGTCGCCCGCTGTTCTCACTACTTGGACATTCTTATGCTTCGATTCTCTTTGCTGACCGTAGGGATGTTACTAGCGTCGGGCACGGTGAACGGCGCTGAGCCCGTTCGACTGAGAGTGCTGAGTTACAACATCCATCATGGCGAGGGGGTGGATCGCAAACTCGATTTGGAGCGGATCGCCCGGGTGATTCGCGAGGTCGAGCCCGACCTGGTTGCGTTGCAGGAAGTCGACCAGAGGGTGAAACGCAGTGGCTCGGTCGATCAGCCCGCCGAACTGGCTCGACTGACGAAGATGCAGGTCGTGTTCGGCGCCAACATCGAGCTGCAAGGCGGGCATTATGGCAATGCCGTGCTATCTCGGCTGCCGATCATTCGTCACAAGAACCACCTGCTGCCGAACGTCGAGGCCGGAGAGCAGCGAGGCGTGCTCGAGGTTGAACTCGAAATGGCCGACGAGCGTCTGCTGTTGTTCGCCACTCACTTGGACCACCGAAGGGACGACTGTGAGCGAATCGCCTCAGCGAGAGCAATCAACGAGCTCGCGCTGACCCAGGCGAAGCAGCCGGCTCTGCTCGCCGGCGATCTGAATGACACCCCGGATAGCAAAACACTCGCCGAATTCGCATTGCAGTGGACGAGCGCCAGCGAAAAGTCGCTCGCGACGATTCCGGTCAGCCGTCCAACACGGCAGATCGACTTTCTCCTCTACCGCCCGCAGAACCGCTGGAAAGTCGTCGAGATCAAAGTACTCGACGAAGCCGTAGCCTCCGACCACCGGCCGATCTTTGCAGTGCTCGAACTCTCGCCGCCGCAGCCGGCGAAGTAGTAGTCACCGAGTAATCAATATTCGTCGCCTGCCGAGAAGTTTTTGTCGGTGCGACAATCACTCGTCACACGTTCCGTCCGACGAGAACTTCACGCCCCAAGTCTTTGCGAACTCTGCGAAGCGCTCGCAGAACTGTTGCTGGGAGAGGAACTCTTTGCTGACCACGCTTTCCAGGTCGGCGTATTGAGCTGCGGTCAGCCTTGGGGAGAAGGTGACTGTGAATTGGCCGTCTAAGGCCAATAGAGTAATGCTCGTGCTTTCCATGCAAGTTTGGCATCCAGCCCAGGGAGAGAGTTCAAATGGGCGGGGCCAAAGAGAAGTGATTGGCAACCCCAAGAGATACTTCCATCCTGGCAGTTGCCTGCCGCGCGGTCTAGGTTTCGACGCTTGCGGTGAGCAGCAATTTCGCGGGACGAAACGGCCGGCCGCAAGTAGAAGCTGAGCGCACGCGTGCGTCAGTCGACAGGAGTGGACGAGAGCGAGCGCAGCTAATTCAGATCTTGCGCGGATTCGCCGTGAGACTGGAGGCGTTCCCGAATGCCATGCAGGACGCTCCGAATCTCTTCTTCGCTCCAACTCGGGTCTTCGCGAAGCTTGAAGACGTAACTGGCAAGGGCGCGGGCGGCGCCGTTGCTCGTCAGGCAGGCTTGCCAGGCTTCTTCGATCGCATGACTGACCCGTTTCGTAGACACGTCGACAGGATAGTTTCGAAACGCAACCACGCAATCACCCCGCTGGCAACAGAAGTCTAGCCCCGCCAGGCGGTTGGCTACAAACCTTGTGCCAGTAGTGCGCAGTTCCGCAATTTGGACGGAAAGTTCGCGACAGACGCCACTTAACAGTATCGTTAAGCGGACCGGGTAAGTTGAGGCAGAGGGCAGAACGCCCGTCCCTAACGAACTTTGGAAGTCAAATGGTCAGGACGATGCCATCGGACCGCCGCCAGCAGCGCTTCGCTGAATTGCAATCGCTCGCCCTCTTCAGCCGTCAACTGCTGTGGAATCAGTACCGGCATGTCATGCGGCATCCGCCACCGGACAAATGCAGCGCCGACGATGCCATCGCGGCGATCCTGGCCGTCGAATTCCCGGACGAGATTGAGCCGCCGCAAAAACCTCGCTGAGTTGCTCTCCTGCGCGACGTGATCGCGACAATGCTTACTGCGTTGAGCGGTGGGCTATCTCTTACTCGCCCCGCGCTCAGGGCCGAAGTAGCGGGGGCGGCCGAGTTGGTCGAACTCGGCTTCATAGCCTAGGACATTGAGTTGCTCGGTGAGGTAGTCGATTTCTCGTTGCTGGCGATGGATTTCCTGGCGCATGAGGCCGGCCTGCGTGCGGTGCAGGAGGAAGACAAGTACCAAGCCCGTCACAATCATCGCCCAAAGCAAGTCGCGGGTGCCGAAGCGTAGGTTCATCATTCTCGTGCTCCGGCGGCATTAGCGGGTAGCACAGGTTTGGCTAGCCGCTCGATTCGGAGAATCAAATCGTGCTGATCATTTCGGTCGCTCATTCGTCGTTCGACCTTCTCGCCATTACCGATGACAGCGGGCAGCCCAGGTTGCTGTGCAACCTGGGTATTCAAGAGGCACTTCGTTAAAGTCTGTATTCTCGTCGACTCGCTCTTCGGCGCGCACACCAGTACTGTCGCGAATGAAAACAGATCGGGCTTAAATTCAATTGCCTCCCGCACGCCCAGGTTGCACAGCAACCTGGGCTGCCCGCTTAAACTAAAGATGTCCAATTACATCCCATCACGGGAATTGGGATACGAATGAAGAGATCGATTGTCTACTCGTTGGCCATAGTTCTGGCACTAGGACTGGTAGTCGCCATCTGGCAATCCGCCCGTTTCCTTGGTCTGTCGGTCAGAACGCTGGACAGTACAGCGGGTCATCCGGCGCAGGACAACCTTCCAACTCCCGCTCGACACGAGTGGGGATTGCGGCTGGCGGATGCCCAATTTGATATCGTACGCGACCGCGAAGCTGCCATGCTTGAACTGAGGGACATCGTTGAAAATGCTCCGCCCAGCCGGGATCGTGTCGAAGCGATGCATTTTCTCGGCACTCGCCTAGCCGAGGAAAAAGAGTATGACGAGTCGCTTCACTTTCTAAGCCAAGCCGTCGCCGCGACTGCGCCCGATTCGCCAATTGCTGATTCGAAGCTCAATGCCAAAATCACGTCTCATCTGGCGCTAATTGAATTCCATGCGTCCAGATTCGAGGAATCGCTACTTCACGCACAGAAGGCGCGGGCAAGTCAGGGCATGAGTGAAGATAATTTCCATGCGTTGAGCGCGATGAATCTGGCGATGCTGTCGAAGTGGGACGAAGCGTATGGCCACTTAGAAAAATTACGCGACACGGACGACCCAATGTGTCAGACCTTGCTATCGCTGGCGCACGAATATCAGGGACGTCAGGAGATGGCGGAGCAAGCCAGAAACCGAGCTGAGGCACTGAATAAGTCAGAAGCTGAGATCTGGCGCCAAAGATTTGAGAGTAATTCTCGGCCCGCGGTTTCCGGACGTGTTAACTAACGGGTTGGCCGAGGTTGCTGAGCCTATCAAACCGCGTTGAGACTGGTAACGCCGTCGATTGAGGTTGCTTTGGGGAGCGGGGGAGGCATAGGCTGCGGCAATCTCTCGCACAGGAGCCTGAACATGAATCGGTTCTGTCTTGGTCTGGCTTTCGTTGTCGTGTTGGCAGTGTTTGCGGCGGATAAAAATCCGGTTACCGAGCCCACCGCGACGCCCGCAGAGGAACCGGAGCTTCAGGTCGATAAGAAGGTGCTGGGATACTCCGCCGGCTATGAGCTAGCCCGTCATCACTCGGTGAGGTGGCGGATAGAGAAGGGGCACGTCGACGAGCAGGCGATCTTGGAAGGGTTCCGGGACTTCGCCTCCGCCGCGTCGCCGAAGCACGATCAGCGCGAGCGAGTGGAGGCGATTCAAGAGTGTCACCGGCAGCTCAAGGGAAGCCGATCGGAAGTCGATGACTTCCTCGACCGGATGAAGACCAGTTCGGAACGACGGTCTAGTGGAACTTGACAGATTGTAAATACTTTGGTATAAATTTTGGTCCGCACTTCGTGGCCGAAAGGCTGCGTGGTGGGGTTTGCTGCTGCGCGGTTTGAAGTTGGTCGGGTAGAAAGCGCGAACTGGTTTGAGAAAGCGTTGCGAGTCACGTGGGTGATGAACTGGTGTGGCGCATGCTTGCCGTTCTGGAAAGTTTTCGTTGTCGAGGAGGGCCGAGTGAGGGCGGCTTGCCAGGGCCTGTTCAGCGGCTGGGAAAAGGTGTTGTGGAGATTAAGAGCCGTTTTGTCGTAAGTGGTTGACGCGAAAGGACGGTGACATCTACGTCGAGATTGCGTAGGTGTTGTGGAAACCACTCGCAGGGGTGGTGTTCAGCTGAGGGGCAAGCGCCGCCAAGGGCGCGAGACTGCGGTCGTGGGCGCTGCACTTGGAGGTAATGTGGAAATCGGGTGACAAGTCGGCTGTGAGGGACTGTTCGGAGGGTGTTGAAAGGTGTTGTGAAGGGCGGGTGCCGTTTTGGCGTAAGTGAAGTTGCGTGATTCTGTTGTGACTTTTGTGCGATGAGCTAGCTGTTGTGAAAACCACTCGCAGGGGTGGTGTTCAGGCTGCGACGGTGTGACTGTTTGGGATGGTGTGTTGGCGAGCGGTCGACGTTAGTCGGCCGGTGCTCCCGCAAGTGAGGGTGGGAGGTTCAACGGTTGTTCACCGGGGGGCTGACGCCGCCCCGCTCGCCGTTATGGGGGCTTTACCCACGTGGAGTGGAAGGCTGACCGCTAGCCAGCTTGTCTTGTGAGGTGGGGGTTGATTTGTTAGTTTAACGTGTTTCCCTCGGCCGATTGTTGTCGGGCTCAGGTGAGTCGGGCCGGCGGGGGAGAATGGCACAGCGCGGCGCTGGGTTGGTCGTGTGGTCTGGCGTGGCGGCGCAAGGTTTTTAGTGGTCAATGGTTAATCGCAATCTCATTCGTTCTTTGGAAGACGATCCGGACATCAGCTCGATGTTTGAGTCGGCCCTGGCTACGTTCGACGACCAGGAGTTGGACCCGTCCAGCGGTGGCGGGGATTTTGACGTCAACAAGATCGTCGAAGGACGCATTCTGCGCGTCGGCGACGGCATGGTCCTGGTCGACATTGGCTTTAAGAGCGAAGGGAGCATCCCGCTCGAAGAGTGGGAAGAAGGGGAAGAACCACCCCAAGTCGGCCAGTTGGTGCGCGTGCTCATCGAGGACCTGGAAGACGAACAGGCCCAGCCGGAAGACGGCGGCATGGTGCGCATCAGCAAGCGCAAAGCCAAGAAGATGGACGACTGGAATGAGATGATGTCGAAGGTGAAGGAGGGCCAGGTCGTCACTGGCACCGTCACCCGCAAGATCAAAGGCGGTCTGCTCGTCGACATCGGTGTGGCCGTGTTCCTGCCGGCCAGCCAGGTCGACATCCGTCGCCCGAGCGACATCGGCGATTACATCGGCCGCACGGTGCAGTGCGAAGTGCTGAAGATCGACGAAGCTCGCCGCAACATCGTTGTCAGCCGCCGTTCGCTCATCGAGCGTCAGCGTGAGGAAGACCGCGAGAACCTGCTGAAGGAGCTGGAAGTCGGCCAGACGCGTAAGGGCGTCGTGAAGAACATCGCCGAGTTCGGCGCGTTCGTCGACCTGGGCGGCATCGACGGCCTGTTGCACATCACCGACATGAGCTGGGAACGAATCGGCCATCCGAGCGAGATGGTGGGAATCGACCAGGAAATCGAAGTGATGGTTCTGCACATCGATCGCGAAAAGAAGAAGATCGCGCTCGGTTTGAAGCAGAAGGGCAACAACCCGTGGGACAATGTGATCGAGAAGTACCCGGTGAACAGCGTTCACAAGGGCTCGGTCGTCAACGTGATGAGCTACGGTGCGTTCGTGAAGCTGGAGCCGGGCATCGAAGGCCTGGTGCACATCAGCGAAATGTCGTGGACTCGCCGCGTCAATCATCCAAGCGAGCTGGTACAGATTGGCGACGAGATCAGCGTCGTGATCTTGGGCGTCGATCGCGACGGCCAGCAGCTTTCGCTCGGCATGAAGCAGACGCAGGAGAATCCGTGGACCAAGGTCGCGGAGAAGTACCCTGTCGATGCGATGGTCGAAGGCAAGGTCCGCAACCTGACCAACTACGGCGCATTCGTCGAGTTGGAAGAAGGTATCGACGGCCTGCTGCACGTTTCGGACATGTCTTGGACTCGCAAGATCAGCCACCCGAGCGAAATGCTCGAGAAGGGTCAGGCTGTGCGGTGCAAGATTCTGTCGGTCGATCAGGAACGCCGGCGTATTGCGCTCGGCTTGAAGCAGCTGGACGAAGATCCATGGTCGCGGGATATCCCGGGCCGTTACGCTCCGGGCCAGAACGTCGAAGGCACGGTGACGAAGATCACCAACTTCGGTGTGTTCGTGGGCCTGGAAGACGGTCTGGAAGGCTTGCTCCACATCTCGGAATTGGCCGATCATAAGGTCGAGAATCCCGAAGACGTGGTGAAGGTCGGCGACAAGATCGAGGTGAAGGTGCTGCGTGTCGACATCGACGATCGCAAGATCGGCCTGTCGCGGAAGCGCGTCGAATGGAACGAAGGGGACGCCCTTGAGGGCATTTCTCCGGAAGCCATGGGCGGCAGCAGCGATCAGCCGAAGAAGAAGCAGCGTGCAACCGAGCTGAAGGGTGGTCTCGGTGGCAGCGGTCCGCTGATCCAGCCGCCGGCTGGTTCGTAGTGCGATTGGTTAGTTAGCGGGGAGGCGAGAGTCCTCTCCGAGGCTGACGCCGCTACTGCGGAAAATGATTGAACCTCAAACGAGCCCCCGGGATAATCCTGGGGGCTCGCTTTATGTCCGGAGGGTTTGGAACGGAGGCGGCATTATGGTTCGAACGTTTCAGCTGAGCTTGTTGGCGACGGTTTTGGTGCTGATGGTGGGCTGCGATGCTTCGGCGCCTGCTCCGGTGACCTCGAACACGGCAGCGTCGCCTGCCGTACCACCTCCCCCACCCGTGCCGACTCCGCCGCCTGCCGACGTTCCGGCTCCACTCGCTGCCCCGGGGACAAGTGGGGAGGACGAAGTTGAGCGAATGCCGTCTCCATCGGCAGGGATGTCTTCCAGTCCAAAGACGGTCGCCTTTCTGGAAGCCAACCGGGGCGTGGTGAAGCTTCAGGACGGCTTGCGGGACACGTTGATCATGGTTACCGATGATGAGTCCGCGCGGCAGGCTGCGGCGACGTTGCCGGCTCAGATCGATGCTTGGGAAACGGCCCAGAAGGCGGCGACGGCAATGTTCCTGACGCTCTCGGACAGCGAAAAAAACGCGGTGTTGGGACTTTCCGCGGATGAGATGCTCGCCAAGGGACGCCCGACCGGCGAGAACATGATGCAGATCATGAAGCGGCTGGCGAGCAGTCCGCAGCGGCCGATACTGCACGATTCGCTGGTAAAGCTGCGCGACGTTTTTCTGGCCCAGCACTCCATCTATGCTCCCAAGCGGGCTCGGGAGCAAATGGCCAAATCGTTGGGTCCCGCCGGCAGTCCCTTGCCGGAATAAGCGTTAGCACCTGTTTGTGAGGTTCGAGTGATGCGAGCCGATTTAGCCGGTCGCCGGCGGTGCCGCTCGGACAACTCGCACGGCTGGAACATCGGGACCGTCCGTTCTGATGCTCAGCCGATGCGCCAGCGGCAGACGGTGCACGATGGTCACAAGCCTCGCAGTTCGTCGACTTTCGCATAGCATGCAGTTTGCCACTTCGCCAGTTCGATAGCTTGATTATCCTTACGGCGACCTGAGAGGAATGATCATGGCATCGGTGAATGGTAAGAGTGGCGCGGGCAAGAGTCGGGCCGCCGTGAAGAAGAGTCCGTCGTTGCAGACGCCGCTCGAAACATACCTTCGCGAGATTAACGAGACTGCGTTGCTCTCGGCGAAGGACGAGCAGGAACTGGCGGCCGGCATTGCCCAAGGCGATGTACAGGCTCGTGACCGGATGGTGCGCGCTAACCTGCGGTTGGTCGTGAACATCGCTCGCGGCTACACGGGGAAAGGGCTGAGCCTGCAGGATCTCATTGAGGAAGGGAACCTGGGGCTGCTGCGGGCGGTAGAGGGATTCGATCCAGCGGTTGGCACGCGGTTTAGCACGTACGCGAGCTACTGGATTAAGCAATCGATCAAGCGGGCGCTGATCAACTCGGCAAAGACGATCCGCATTCCCGCTTACATGGTCGAACTGCTGAGCAAATGGCGGCGTGCGAGCGCTCGGCTGACTGAGGAACTCGGTCGGACGCCCACGCCCGAAGAAGTAGCTCGCGTGCTCGGTCTGCAGAAAAAGAAGCTGCCTATCATCAAGAAGGCCATCCGCATCTATAACAGCACGCCGCAAACCGATCAGGCCGAAGCGGGCTGGTCGCTCGGCGAGATCGTGATGGACGAGCGGCTAAAGAACCCCGAGGACGAACTGGTCGAGACCGACGTGCTGAAGAGCGTGATGGAAATGCTCCACACGATGGACCCGCGCGAAGCGACCGTGCTGAAGATGCGGTTCGGTCTGGGCGACACCGAGGCTCATACGCTGAAGGAAATCGGCGAAAGCCTCGGCCTGACGCGTGAGCGGGTGCGGCAGATCGAGACGGAAGCCCTCAGTAAACTAGCCGACGGGCTGAAGGATCCGCGCGAACGGCAGATCGAAGCGGAAGAGGCGATGCTGGATTAGGCAAGCTGGTTTTGGTGGCCGGTCGGCAGCGGCAGTTGAAGTGGGTCACTTAAAGGAATCAGCTCCGCTCGCGAGTGAGAATCGGTTTGACTGAATTCTGGCGAATTCAGCTACGGACTGAATCGTCGCACGGAGGTCGCGCGTCCGAATTCTTGAAAAATCGGCGAACTCGGAGTAGGCTCAAGGTTTCCCGCTTTTGCAGCCTACCATGCCGGCGGTACCGCGCTGCGGCCCGCCTTCGTTGAGATTCGCTTATGCCCCGCATTGCTCGCTGTCTGTCTGCGCTCGTTTTGTGTCTGCTGGCTCCCCTCCCCTGCTTCGCCGTGCCGGGCGATCAAGTTCCTCCGCCCGGTGAGGCGAAGATCGCCGCTGCTTCGAACGAAGGGGAGCAGGCGATTGGCGGCTTCAAGGTGCCCGAAAGCCTGAAGGCGGAGCTGGTTGCAGCCGAGCCAATGCTTGCCAATCCGGTGGCGTTCTATGTCGACAATCAGGGCCGGATCTATGTGTGCGAGACCTTCCGCCAGGGCAAAGGCGTCGAGGATAACCGGGGGCACGACCACTGGCTGAACGATGACCTGGCGGCGATGACGGTTGAGGATCGGGTCGCTTACATCAAAAAGCACCTGGGAGAGAAGGCCGCGGACTACACAAAGCATGACGACCGGATCCGCCTGCTCGAAGACACCAATGGCGACGGCAAGGCCGACAAGGCGACCGTGTTTGCCGACCGGTTCAATGACATCCCCGACGGCACGGGGGCCGGCGTGCTCTCGCACAACGGCAACGTGTACTACACCAACATCCCGCACCTGTGGCTGCTGCAGGACAAGGACGGCGATGGCAAAGCCGAAGAGCGGAAGTCGCTGCACTATGGCTATGGGGTGCGGTTCGCCTTCCGCGGCCACGACATGCATGGTCTGGTGATTGGTCCCGATGGCCGGCTGTACTTCAGCATCGGCGACCGCGGGCTCAATGTCAAAACACCTGAGGGGAAGCAACTGATCAACGCAGAGTCGGGTTCCGTGCTGCGATGCGAACTCGATGGTTCGAATTTAGAGCTCTTTGCGACTGGCTTGCGGAATCCGCAGGAATTAGCCTTCGACAACTACGGGAACCTCTTCACCGGCGACAATAACAGTGACAGCGGCGATAAAGCCCGCTGGGTGTACGTGGTTGAAGGGGGCGATACCGGTTGGCGGATGGCTTACCAGTATCTGCCGGATCGCGGTCCGTTCAATCGCGAGAAGATCTGGCATCCACAGCACGAAGGCCAGCCGGCCTACATCGTGCCTCCGATTGTGAACTTTGCGGACGGTCCGTCAGGACTGGCTCACTATCCGGGCGTCGGTCTGCCGGAGCACTTTGCCGACCGCTTCTTCCTTTGTGATTTCCGCGGCGGCCCTGTGAATAGCGGGGTGCGAACGTTCCGCGTTAAGCAAAAAGGGGCGTCGTTCGAAATGGTCGATGCGGAGGAGACCATTTGGCAAGTGCTGGCGACCGACCTCGACTTTGGCCCCGATGGCGCCCTTTACCTGAGCGACTGGGTGAACGGGTGGAATGGTGAGGGCAAGGGGCGCATCTATCGCTTTGCCGGCAAGGAAACGGCTGAAAAGGCAGAAGTGAAAGAGTTGCAGAGCCTGCTCCGCGAAGGCTTCGCGAAACGGCCGCCCGAAGAACTCGCGAAGTTGCTCGCGCATGCTGACCGGCGGGTGCGGCAGGGGGCTCAGTTTGCGTTAGTCGACCAGCAACAGAGCGATTTGCTGGCGAAGGTCGCGGCGTCGAATGACAGCCAGCTCGCCAGGTTGCACGCAATCTGGGGTATCGGTCAACTGGCCCGTCGAAGTAGCGATCCTGCATTGGCCGCGAAGCCCGTGATGGCGCTACTAAAGGACAGCGATGCCGAAGTTCGGGCTCAGGCGGCGAAACTGGCAGGTGAAACCAAGTCGGCGCTGGAGTTCGAGACGCTCATCGAGCTGCTGCGAGATGAAAGCTCGCGTGTGCGATACTTCGCTGCGGTCAGCTTGGGCAAACTTGGCCTGAATGGTGCTCTGCCGGCATTGCTCGGAGCCTTGCGCGAAAACGCCAATGCCGACGCAACGCTGCGTCATGGCTATGTGATGGGCCTGGTCGGTTCGGCGGCCGGCGATGAAACCGTGTTCACAGAAGCGATTCGCCACGAAAACGAAGCGGCCCGATTGGGCGTGGTGCTTGCTTTGCGACGGCTGAAGTCGGCGAGGATCGCTCAGACGCTCAATGATACCGATCCGCTGGTGGTCGTTGAGGCGGCTCGGGCGATTCACGATGAGCCAATTCCAGAGGCGTTGCCGCAACTGGCCGCACTGATCCGTAATCCTAGCAGCGACGATGCCCTGCTCCGCCGAGTGCTCAATGCCAACTTCCGACTGGGCACGCCCGAAGCGGCCGCGGCGGTGGCTGTATATGCAGCCAATAGCGACGCGCCGGAGAACCTGCGAATCGAAGCCTTGCAGATGCTCGGTAGTTGGGCCAAGCCGTCGCCGCGTGATCGCGTGCTCGGCATGTGGCGGCCGCTGCCGGAACGTTCACCGGAAATCGCGGTGAACGCCATGCGGCCGGTGTTGCCGGGCCTGTTTACCGGCTCGCAAAAGGTGCGGGCTGAAGCGGCGAAAGTGGCCGCCGATCTGGGTATTCAGGAAGTTGGCCCGGCTCTGCTGTCACTGGCTCAAGACGCAGCGTTGCCCGGTAAGGTTCGCGGCGAAGCACTGGTGGCCCTGGTTTCGCTAAAGGATGCGAAAGCTGAGGACGCTGTGAATGCTGGCTTGAAGGACAGCGATTCGTACGTTCGAGCCGCGGCTCGGACGGCGCTCACCAAGCTCAAACCGGCCGAGTCGCTGGCCCCGCTCAAGGAAGCGGTCTTCAACGGCGACAAGATTGAGCGGCAGCAGGCACTAGCCGCGATGGCAAAGTTCACCCAGCCGGGCACGAATGCCATCCTCTCCAAGGCGCTCGATAAGCTCCTCGCCGGCGAGTTGCCGGCCGATACGCATCTTGACCTGATCGAAGCGGCAAAACTGCGGGCGGACGGTGGGATCAAGAGCAAGCTTGCCAAGTACGAGGCCATGCGCTCGAAGGATGATCCGATGGCTGCCTATCAGGAATGCCTGGAGGGAGGCGACATCGAAAACGGCCGCAAGATTTTCTTCGAGCGGGCGCAGGTGTCTTGTGTTCGCTGCCACAAGGTGGGCGAGACCGGCGGCGATGTGGGTCCTGTACTGACGAAGATCGCTGAGCAAAAGCAGCGGCCGTACCTGCTCGAAGCGGTGGTGCTTCCGAACAAGGCGATCGCAAAGAACTTTGAGACGGCGGTGTTGCTGGATGTTGATGGGCGGGTTCACACCGGCATCGTGAAGTATGAGGACGAGCAGCGGATCGATCTCATGACCGCTGAGGCGAAACTCATCAGTCTGCCCAAGGACGAGATTGAGGAACGCAAGGAAGGCAAATCGGCGATGCCGGAGGACCTGACCAAGCACCTCAACCGCAGCGAGCTACGAGACCTGGTGGAGTTCCTGTCGAACCTCAAGTAGCGAACGATTAGGCCAAGTCGGCCGTTCGGAGAACTCGCGATGCGAGCCTGTCATCGATTGTTCACGGCCTTATCTTTCGCCGTGGTAATGACCGTCTGCCTATGCGAAGCGGTCTTCGCCGACGACGAGTCGAAGGAGAAACCCGTAGCGCCGAAAGTATCTGCATACAAAACCGAGATGCTGGAGGGCTGGACTTGCCATGTCAGCCCCAAACTGTACGAGGCCGAGCACGAGGCGCTGCGGCAGCAGACGCTTCGATTGCTCGGCAATCAGTTGTTCTCGCTCAAGCTGCTTGTCTCTGAGGATCGGCTTAAGGATTTGACGAAGGTGCCGATCTGGATCGATCTCGACTCGCCCTTGAGAAACCTGCAGTATCATCCGAGCCGTGACTGGCTCGTAGCGCATGGTCATCATGGTGAGATGGCCAAGGCGGTGCACTTGCCGGATGCGAAATACTTCGTAAGTCCCCGGCATACCAACGAGCAGCCATGGGCGGTCTTGCATGAACTAGCTCACGCGTACCACGACCGAGTGCTCAGCTTCGAGGAAAAAGAGATCATTGAGGCGCATCGGCGGGCGAAGGAAGCCGGGCTTTACGACAGCGTGTTGCACGTAGTCGGCGATGAGCGCAAGCACTATGCGCTCACCAACCACAAGGAGTTTTTCGCCGAGATGAGTGAAGCTTATCTCGGGACAAACGACTTCTTTCCGTTTGTCCGGGGTGAACTCAAACGGCACGACGAGGCGACGTTTGAGCTGCTCAAAAAGATCTGGGGCGAAGTGGGGAAAAAGTGATCGCCTCAGCTCGCCAAGCCGACGGAGCTACTCCGGCTTCTTGTCGTCGTTCGCCTTCGCTTCGTCCTTAGCATCTTGGGACGCTTTTTCGTCCGACTTCTTATCTTCGCCGCTCTTGTCGTCGGCCGGCTTGTCTTGGGGCTCCTTCTCGGCCTCCGGCTTTTTCTCCTCCGTATTGGCTACTTTCTCTTGCTTTTCGTCTTGCTTCTCTTCCTTCTTCTCGGGCAGCTTGCCGACGAGCGGGTGGACGTTTTCACGGATCCAGATGTTGCGGAACTTCACGGGGTTGCCGTGGAACTGGATATTCAGGTGGTCCTTCTCGCCGTGTTTGCTGTACTTGGGGGGCGCGATGTAAGAGGTGCCGCCCTGCAACTCGTAATGGTTGTGAATGACGACTCCGTTGTGCAGCACCGTGATGTAAGCGGGCGACTTTACACTGCCGTCGTCGTTAAAACGCGGAGCGGTGAAGAGGATGTCGTACGACTGCCATTCGCCTGGCTTGCGTGAGGCATTGACCATCGGCGGTTGTTGCTTGTAGATCGAGCCACACTGACCGTCGAAGTAGGTTTCGTTGTCATACGAATCGAGGATCTGAACCTCGTAGCGCCCCATGATGTAGATGCCGCTATTGCCGCGGCCTTGCCCCTTCCCTTTCACTTCCTCGGGAGTAGCGAATTCGACGTGCAGCTGGCAGTCGCCGAACTTCTCCTTGGTCGAGAGTCCGCCCCCCTTGGCTGTGGCGACTCCATCTTTCACTTCCCACTTATCGCCGCCGTTGAAGGCATCCAGGTTCTCACCTCCGAAGAGGACGATGGCGTCGGAAGGTACACGAACCGGGGCGCCTGGATCGACTACTGGGGGGTCGGGCCAAATGATGCCGCTCTTATATTCGTCGACCCACCAGGCGGCGGCGACGGAAGCCAGAGAAAGAAGCGGGATAGCGACGAGAGAGGTACGCAAACGCACGGCGATAAACTCCGCAAAAGCAACAAGCAAAACCAGTCCAGATCGGCCAGCCTAATTGCCGCGGAACCACCGCGAAAGAGCCCATTTCGTGGGACGGTCAGCAAGCAGGCGATGGCCCGTCGGTTGAAGCGTCGTTCCGGGGCGTAGCCAGGACGCTCAGGTCCCAGCCACCCTGAAATGGATCCGTGTTGTCCTATCGCGCCCCGGCACGCTGGAACTGCTTGCGGCCGTTCTGTTGGCCGGAGGCCGGCTTGGGCGGTGTGGTGAGCAGTTGGTAATTGCTAGGGCCAAGCATGTCGTCCAGGCGGGTTCGCAGCTCAGTGCAGATCTCCACGCCGGGCTTGCGGTGCGTTTTCATCTTCACCTGGGAGCCGTCCTCAAGCACGATGCGCAGCTGCAGTTCGTGATTGCCAGGATAGGTTCGCAGCACCTCGCGCAGGCGATCCAGGCAATCCAGTCCGTGTTCTTTCTCATCCAGTCGAACGACGATGCCAGTCGTGTAGCGGCTGTCGAGTTCGCTCAGCGGGATCAATTCGTTGACGATCAGGTTTGCCTCTTCGCCACCTCGCTTATCGATCACGCCGCGGACGATGAGGATGGCATCCGGCTGCACGAGATGCCCCATATCGGCGAAGCCGTCGGGCCAAAGGATGCAGCGGATAATGCCGTCGACGTCTTCCAGGTCGAACATGGCGTACTTGGATGGCGCTCCGGGCTTCGGGTTCTTCGTGTGCGACATTTTGATGGCCGCCATCATGCCGCCGAGGATCACCTCTGTCCGTTCCGCCAATCGCGGCGAGTCGGCCGTCGTGTGCGAGCAATAGGTCCTCAAGGTGCGACGGTGTTCGTCGAGTGGGTGGCTCGACAGATAGAAGCCCAGCACTTCCTTCTCGCCTTGGGCAAGTTCTTTGGTCGGCAGTTCCGGCACATCGGGCAGTGCGCTGACGGGAGCGGCGGCTACTTCTTCTTCGAAACCACCAAAGAGCGACTTTTGGCCACTTTTGCGGTCCGCAGCCAGCGATTGACCAGCCTGAATCGCCCGCTCCCCCACGGCCAAGAGCTGGGCTCGTCGAGCCCCAAAGCAATCGAACGCGCCGGCTTTGACGAGCGTCTCGACTACACCCTTGCTGGAACCGGACGAATCGACCCGCTCGCAGAAATCGAAAAGATCCTTGAACGGACCGCCGGCTTTGCGGGCGGAAACAATCGCCTCGGCTGCCGCACCACCACACCCTTTGATCGCCGAGAGGCCGAAGAGTATCTTGCCTTCCTGCACGGCGAAGTCGACATCCGAGGTATTCACACTCGGCGGGACGACCGCGATGTTCATCCGCTCGCAGTCTTCCAGGTGCTCGACCAGGGCGTCCTTCGATTTGAAGTTTCGTCCGGGAATATCGCCGGAAAGCAGTGCGGCCATGAACTCGACCGAGTAATGTGCCTTTAGGTAAGCCGTCATGTACGCGATGAGTGCGTAAGCGGTCGAATGGCTCTTGTTGAAGCCGTACCCGGCGAACTTGATGATCAGATTCCAAAAGTCTTCAGCCTGCTGCTTCGAAAGCCCTTTTTCGCCACAGCCGATAAGGAACTGTTCCTTGTTCTTGGCGATCAGGTCTTCTTTCTTCTTGCTGATCGCCTTGATGCACGTGTATGCACTGGCGAGCTCAATGCCGCCGAGTTCGTTCAGAATCCGCATCACCTGCTCCTGATAGACCATCACGCCGTTGGTCTCGGAGAGGATTTTTTCGCAGACGGGGTGGATGTATTCGGCCGCCTGTCGGCCGTGCTTCACTTCGACGTAGTCGCGGACCATGCCTCCTTCAAGCGGACCAGGGCGATAGAGGGCGTTTGTCGCGATGATGTCGCTGAAATGGTCCGGCTTCATCTTCTGCAGCAGGTCGCGAATGCCGCCGCTTTCCAGCTGGAAGATGCCCTTAGTTTCGCCGCGGCAAAGCAGGGCGAATGTCTTCTTGTCATCCAGCGGGAACTTGTAAGGATCGACCTTTTTCCCGGTGGTTTGCTCGATGAGTTCCACTGCCTTACGCAGGATCGTCAAGTTGCGCAGGCCGAGAAAGTCCATCTTCAACAGGCCAGCCGCTTCGACGTCGCCCATTGACCACTGGGTGATGATGTCCTGCTTGCCGCTGACTCGGCAGAGCGGCACGTAGTTGATCAGCGGCTTGTCGGCGATCACCACGGCGGCTGCATGCGTGCCGACGTTGCGGGCGAGACCTTCGATCTTGCGCGCCAGATCGAGCATTTCTCGAATATCGGGATCGCTGTTGTAGACTTGCTTCAGTTCGTCCGAAGTCTCGAGCGCCTCATCCAGCGAAATGCCCAGCGTTTCCGGCACCATAGCGGTGATTTGGTTCACTCGCATCACTGGGATGCCAAGCACGCGGCCGACGTCTTTGATCGCTGCGCGGGCGGCGAGCGTACCGAAAGTGCCGATCTGGGCGACGTTCTCCTCGCCGTACTTCTCCTTCACGTAACGAATGATTTCGCCGCGCCGCTCTTTGCAAAAGTCGATATCAATATCGGGCGCTTCCTTGCGGTTCAGATCCAGGAACCGCTCGAAGAGCAAGTCGTACTTGATCGGGCAAACGTGGCTCAGGTAGAGCGCGAAACAGACCAGCGCGCCCACGCCGCTACCACGAGCGGTTGCTGGCACGTCGCACTCGCGGGCATGACGTACGAAGTCCCAAACGATCAGAAAGTAGTTCGGAAAGCCGAGCTTGTTGATCACGCCCAGTTCGCGGTCGAGACGGGCCAGGGCCACCTCGCTTAGTTCTCCGCCAGGCAGCATCTCTTCATCGCCGGCATATCGCTCCTTGAGGCCTTTGATGCATAGCTCGCGCAGATAGCTCTCAGCAGTTTGCTGCGGCGGCAGATCGAACATGGGGAAGTAGCGTTTCCCCAGTTCCAGGTCGATGCTGACCGAGTTGGCGATCTCCTGGCTGCGAGCAACAGCGTCTTCCAGGCCCGGGAAAGCCTCGTACATGTCCTCCGGCGAACGCAGGTAGAAAGAGTTGTTCTCCATCTTCATCCGGTTCGTGTCGGTGCGGAACTTGCCGGTGTTGATGCACAGGAGCACGTCCTGGGCTTCGGCGTCGTCGGAGTTGATGTAGTGGGCGTCGCTGGTGGCTACTAGCGGCAGGCCCATCTTCTTGGCGACGTCGATCGCTCCTTCCATGGCCAGACGCTGGATTTCGACGCCGTTATTCATGATCTCGATGAAATAACGGTCGCCAAAGATTTTGTGGAACCAGCCAGCAGTTTCCATCGCCCCCTTAAGGCACTCTTCGCTGCCATGGCCGCGGAGCAAGCAGTTGGAGAACTCGCTCGACACGCAGCCGCTCAGGCAGATGATCCCCTCGCTGTGGGCTTCGAGGATTTCTTTGTCAATGCGTGGTTTGTAGTAGAAGCCTTCGAGCGATGCCGCCGAGGCCAGCTTCATGAGGTTCTGAAAGCCGGTGCGGTTCTGGGCAAGCAAGGTCAGGTGGTAGCTGGCTTCTTTGCTATTGGCCGCGTCCTTCTTGTCGAAGCGGCTGCCGGGGGCAATGTAGGCCTCATAGCCAAGAATCGGGTTGATGCCGGCATCCTTGGCTTTTTTGTAAAACTCAAGGGAACCATGTAGGTTGCCGTGATCCGTCAAGGCCAGGGCGTTCATGCCGTGCTCTTTCGCCCGCTTCACCAGGCCTTTGATTGGCGAAGCGCCGTCAAGCAGGCTGTAGTGGCTGTGACAGTGCAGGTGGACGAACGGCCGGGCGGAATCGGACATGCTGGCAATCCCTGCGAGGGAGAATCCTGACAGAATGGGGGCCTCAATGAGAGCCCCGTCTTCGAGCCTTGAGACCGGCTCGAGCGGTAGAGAATTATAGCGATCCGAAGCCGATTTAGCCCGCGTGGAAACCCGTCAAATTGCCAGGCTGAACGGTTCGTGTGGCTGTGGCACGGGTTAGGGAAATCTTGAGGCGGTAATGGATAGAGAGTTCCAGGTAGTCTGGCTGCGATGCCGTCTTGAACATTGGACAATGCGCTCACACGATCCGGCTCGTCAGTCCGCCATCGACCACGATCACTTCGCCGGTGATGTAATCGTTGGTCACCAGCAACGCGACGGCCTCGGCGACTTGCTCGGGCGTGCCTTCACGGTGTAGCGGTATACGATGTTTGAGGTTGAGTTCCTTCCTCTCTGGCGTCATATAGTCGTGAAACCTGGTCCGGATGATCCCGGGTGCCACACAATTGACTCGGATGTTGTCGTCGGCGAGCTCGCGGGCAAGCGAGCGAGTGAACTGTGGCAGGGCGCCCTTAGCGGTGGCATAGGCAAGTGCCCCAGCAACGCCTCGGATGCCGGCGGTCGAGGATACCGTAACGATGCAGCCGCTCCCCGACTTTTTCAGGTGTGGCAAGGCGGCTCGAGCCAGGTAAAAGTTCGCGTTCAAATGCACGTCCATCGCGTAGCGCCAATCGTCGGGCGTTACTTCGTCGATGCGACCCGCGGCATTCCCACCGGCGTTGTGAATGAGCACGTCCAGCCGGCCGAAGTGATCGCTAGTTTGAGCAATGACCGTTTCGCAGTCTTCCTGGCGGCTGAAATCGGCGACGATCGATAGGCACTTGCGGCCACACGCTTCGATCTGCTGGCTAGTGCGGAGTGCTTCTTCGCCGAGAGTGCGGGCGGCAATGGCGATGTCGGCCCCTCGGCGGGGTAGATCGAGGGCGATGGCAGCGCCGATGCCCATGGTGCCACCGGTAACCAGAGCAACCTTGCCGGCGAGGTTCATACCGGCTCTTCAACTTCGGCGGGCTGCATCCGCCGCTCGATTACTTGCGGGTCGAGCCGGATGATCTCGGTGCCGGCGTAAAGATCGGTCCTCAGCAAGTCTCGCTCTTGGACCGATTGCGATGGCAGGTTGAATTTGACGACATAGGCGCCAATCTGCAGGCCGTGCCCAGAATAGACCGGCGGCCAGAATTCCTCGCCGCGTCGTGAAAGCATGCGAGCGAGCAATCGAGTGGCACGGCCGGAGTAGCCACCGAGGACCATCTCCAACCGACCTTGCGACTCGCGATGAATATAGAAGATGAAGGCTGCATCTTGCGAACTTGCATCCCAGGGAGCGACCTGCCAGGAGCCGTCGGCAGTCTCGTAGTAAATGCCGACGTTAGGCGCCGGTTCGTTACGGCCAAGTCGCACGCCGCCGCAGCAGGACGGCGGTTGAGGATCGTGATCGCGATAGCGCAAGAAAATCGGGCAGCTACGCTTCGAAGCGCTCGAGACACTGTCCTGCGATTCGTAGGGTTCGCAGCTGAAGGCGTTCGCAAAGAGCAACTCAACGACCGGATTGCTCTTGTTGCTGCCGAGGCAGACGAGCGCCTTGTCCCCCGCCGTGCCGCAGAACGATTCGTATGCTTCGCGGGCGAGGGCGATGCACTCTTCCTGAGTCCCTTGGCCGGGGCTCCAGACGAGCGACTGGTGGACATGTTCAGGCTGAGGTTCCGATGCGTTATCACGTAGCGGCTCCTCGGCGGGTCCTCGCTTGTGCTGCGAAGTGCCGCCGAGCGTGGTGACGCCGTTAAGAAGTTCGCCGAGCAGTACCGAGTCGGAAGCAACTACCCAGGCATCGTCGAGTGAATCGCCCGGATCCCCTCGGCGAACACCCATGCAAAGCTCCAGCCGGCGCCGGCGCGCCAAGAGCTCCCAGAAGTGCTCTGGTTCAACGGCAAACAGCCGACCGGGTAATTCGTCGGCGGCCGCGAAGCCGCGATCGATCAGGTAATCGCAAAGCTTCGAGAGCGCATCGAGCGGGATATACTTCACCTCGTTCTTGAGCAGCGCAGCAACCTGGTGCCGGTCAAGGCCGGTGTATTCGCAGATCGCCTTGATGGTGCCAGGCCGTTTGCGTGGGTCTGGAACGTGCCCGACAACTTCGGCCAGCCGAAATGAATAACGCATGAAAATCGCCCCGCTGAATCGCTGGATTCTAGCAGTTAACGGAGCGTTAGCAACCGTTGCGCTCCTGCTGAGGCGGTTGAGGGCGACGCCCGCCGGCTATCGGCCCCGATTGAGCATGCTGCGCTGGTTCAAATAGTCGATAAAGAATTCGCTCATGTTGCGGCTGGTATCGACCAGCACACGCTCGCAACCGTTTCGCTGAGCCATATCCTGCAATTGTTCGTTGAAGCGCTTGACCGCAGCCAGATAGCCGCGGCGAAGATCGTCCGTCTGAGCGAGTAGTTCGTCGGGCACTTCAAGGCCGACGAACTTGATCATGCCGTCGAACTGAAACGCGAGTTCGTCGTGGTGCATGACCTGGAACAGCACCACTTCGTGCTTGCTGTAGCGAAGTCGCTGCAGCACCGGTTCCAGCGAGTCGAGATCGGTGAAGAAGTCGCTGAAGATCATCACGATTTCTCGCCGCCCCATGCGTCCAGAGATTTCGTTCAAGCAATCGGCCATCGCCGTTTTCTCGACGGGCTCCAACTCGTCCAGATGATGGGTCATCTTCACGATCTGATCCATCGAATTGCTCGGCGCTATGAAGCCTCGCAGGCGGTTGTCGAAAGTGGCGAGGGAGACCTTGTCGCTCTGCCGGACGACCGAGTAGCCCAGCGTCGTTGCCATTTGGGCGGCATAGACCATTTTCTGCTGTCGCCCTTCGCCGTAGCGCATCGAGGCGCTCACGTCGAGCAACATGTGGCAGACAAAGTTGGTCTCAAGCTCGTACTGTTTGACGAAGTACTTATCGCGTGTGTAGTAAACGCGCCAGTCGACGTGCTTAGGATCGTCGCCGGGAACATATTCGCGGTGCCCCGCAAACTCGACCGCAAAACCGGACAGCGGCGACTTGTGTGCACCCGCCAGATTTCCGATCACCAGCCCGGTGGGATCCAGATGGCGATCGGCGACGTGGCTGAGCACTTCGGGATCGAGATAGCGGGATAGGACAGATTTGGCCATGAGATCGATTGTCGGTTCGCGTTACTGCTTGCCGAGGTCAATTCCGCGGCAACTGTAGCTAGGTGCAGGACTGCTACTATGCAGCCGGCTTCTCGTAGCGCTTATCGCTCGGTACGGCTTCGAACAGCATGTCGATCAGTTTCTCACTGTTGAGGCCGTTCGCCTGAGCTGCGTAATTGCCGGCAATGCGATGGCGGAGAGCCGGTTTGGCGACTGCTTGGACATCAGCGACCGTGGCGTGATAGCGGCCGTAAAGAATCGCGCGTGCCTTGGCGCAAGTCACCAGTGTGAGAACGCCGCGCGGACCCGCGCCCCAGTTGACCCATTTGTTCACAAATTCCGGTGCTTCCTTCGAGCCGGGGCGAGTCGCGCGAACCAATGCCCAGGCATAACCGAGCACTTGGTCGCTGACCGGGACGCGGGTGACTAGCTTCTGGGTCTCCAGAATCTCATCGCCGCTCATCACCGATTGGATATCGCCTAGCTGCCCGGTCGTCACACGGCGGGCGACCTCCCATTCTTCGGCACCCGACGGATAGTCAACCTTGATGTAAAGCAAGAAGCGGTCGAGCTGGGCTTCGGGCAGCGGATAGGTGCCTTCTTGCTCGAGTGGGTTCTGCGTTGCCAGCACAAAGAACGGCGCCGGCAGACTGTGCATCTGGCCGCCGGCCGACACCTGCCGCTCTTGCATGGCTTCGAGCATGGCGGCTTGCGTTTTGGGGGGCGTACGGTTGATTTCGTCCGCCAGTAGCATGTTGGCGAACACGGGCCCCGGCAAAAACTTGTAGCCGCGTTGCCGCGTCTCGGTGTCTTCCTGAATCACCTCGGTGCCGGTGATGTCGCTCGGCATCAAGTCGGGCGTGAACTGGATGCGTTTGAACGATAGGTGCAGCGATTTGGCAAGTGAGCTAATCAGCAAGGTCTTCGCCAGACCCGGTACGCCTTCGAGTAGCGCGTGGCCGCGGGCGAACATGGCGACCAGCACTTGCTCGATCACATCGTTCTGCCCAACGATCACTTTTGAAAGCTCGTCTCGCAGCCGATTGTAGGCTTGTTCGCACCGCTGCACGGCAGCGACATCGTCTTTATTGGTCACATCGGACATTAGTGGGCTCCGGATCGTTTCTCGTGAATCTCTTCTTGTCAGTGAATCTTGCTATCTCGTCGAACAAGCCTTCCGTGCAATCAATCGATGCTCTCGAAATATCTGCGTAGCCGCTCTTCGTAACCGCGCGGGGCTTTGCCGCGGGCCTTGGATTGAATGGCGCTTTGCAGCTTGGGAGGCAACTTGGCGAACCAAGGCTCCTGGGCGAATTTCTGGCGGGCAGCGTCGGAATCCTGATTGGCTTGCTCGCCTCGGCTGTCACCCTGAGCGGCGTTCTCGAGCTGAAGGGCGCTCGGCGGCGGCTTTTGATTGTTGGCCGTGTCGCCAGCTTTTGCGGCTCCACCCTTCGACGCCATCGGCGATGCCTGGCCGGTCATCGGTTGCTGCGACTGGCCCTGCCCCATCGGTTGACCTTGGCCCGGCATGGGCGCCGATGCCTGCTGGGAAGAGCCAGGCATCGGCAGTGCCGCAGCAAGGGTAGCTGCTGCTTGCGCGGTCGCCTGTGAACCGGCGATTTGTTGGGCGGTTGCTTCTGGCGAGCTTGGAACGAAGCCGGTGCCTAGCTCCATCGGGCCAGCAGACTGGCCTTGGCCCGGTGTCTGTCCCTGTCCAGCCGGTTGGCCTTCGGCGCTTGGTTGACCTTGGCCTGACGGCTGACTTTGACCGGCCGGCTGCCCTTCGCCAGCGGCGAGCGGCTCGCCGGTAGGTTGACCCTGGCCCGACGGCTGGGTCTCGCCGGCAGGCTGTCCCTCGCCGGCCGGTTGACCTTCGGCGAGCGGGAGTCCCTCGCCAGCGGGCATCGCATCGAGCTGGCCGAGTTCCGAGGCGGCTTCAAGGCCCTCGCGCACGGGCTGGTTGGCTACTTCATTCTGGCCGGAGATTTCGGCAGCGCCCTGCCCTGTCGCATATTGCGCGTCGGCGAATTGCTGCGTGGCTTGCTGCAGCGCTTGAGCAGCGGCTACCTGCGCCGCGCTTGGTGCGGGCATGTTCTCCGCCTGCCCTTCACCAGACGGCGGAGGATTCTCTCCGGCGGGCTGTCCTTCACCCGGCGTCGATGGAGGCGTGTGGCCTGCCAACTGCTCGAGCTGTTCCGCTGCTTCGGCGATTTGCTCGCGTGCATCTTGCTGATCCTTCGCCAGTTCGGCGATGGATTCTGCGAGTTCCTTGTCCCGGCGCAGTTGCTGTTCGCGAGCGGCGAGGTTCGCGGCGGCTTGATCGAGATTCTCTTGGACTTCGGCTTGAGCGGCGGCAGTTTCCATTGGCTCGCCGCCTGCCTCCGCCCCTTCCATCGCAGCGTCCTGGGCCTGGTTGAGTGCTGCGGCCGCACCGGCGTCGACCTGAGCCGCCAGATCCGTTGCCGCGTCGGCTTGCTGTCCCTCTTGGGCCAGTGCTTCAGCTTGTTGCTTTCCCAGGTCGGCCAACGCTTCCTGAACTTTCGCGGCTGCCTGGTCAAGCGCTTCGCTCGCCTTTTCTTGGGCTCCTTCCGCAGCCGACTCATTTCCGGCAGCTAGTTGCTCCATTGCTTCGCCACCCTGCTGAGCGGCTTCCGCGGCGGCTTGTGCCGCTTCCTGAGCTGACTGACCTGCTTCTTGACCGCCGGCTTCCTGAGCAGCCTGGGCCGCTTCGCTGGCAAGCTGTTGTGCTTCGGCAGCTTTTTGCGCCGCCTTCGCCTGGGCTGCAGCGTCGGGCTCACCTGCAGGTGCTTGTGATGCCTCAGCTGCCGCTTTGTTGGCAGCCTCCATGGCTTCGGCGAGAGCTTCGCGCGCTTCAGCGCGGGCAGCTTCGGCAGCTTGCGGACTGCCTCCTAGAGTTTCTTTCGCTGCTTCGGCTGCGGCCTTGGCGGCCTGCTCGAGCGACTCGCCAATTTCGCCGCCGGCATCTTTTGCCAGGGCGGCGCTTTCTTCAGCGACTGCTTGCTGCTCGGCAGCGGCGTCGACCGGGCTATTTGCCTGACCTTGCGCGACGTCTTGAGCGGCCGCATCGGCTTTTGCTTGCTGCTTCATCGCTTCGGCGACTTGCTCGGCAAGTTGCTGAGCATCGGCAGCGGCCGCTTTGCCTTCGGCGCGAGCCTGCTCGGCTTGAGCTGCGCGGATGGCTTCTTGCGCTTGCTGCAGTTTTTCGATGGCTTCGGACGGTGCGCTGGCTGATTCCGTTCCGATTTGCTCAACGGCCTCACTGGCAGCTTCCGCCTGAGCGAGTTGCTCCCCGGCGATCTGCGCCAATTCGCTGGCCGCATCGCCCGCTTGCTGGCGAAGTTCTTTGGCAGCTTCAGCAAGCTTGCTGGCCGCTTGTTCTGCGGCCTTGGCCGCTTGCTCAGCAGCCGGTTTTGAGGCTTCGTCGGGTTGCTGTTTCGCTGCATCCAGGTTCTTCGCCGCCTCTGCTGTTGCCTGCTGAGCCTCAGCGAGCATCTGAGCGGCTTCCGGAGACGTGTTCTTAACGCCCTCGGCAATCTTTTCGGCAACTTCCGCAACGGCTGCCTGCTCGGCTGCCAAAGCTTCTGCGGCTGCGGAATCCAAACCTTCCTCGGCTGCAGCTTCCGCCGCTTTTTCGGCGATCCGCTGTTCCGCGGCTGCAGCTCGTTCGACTGCTTCCGCTGCCCGAGCCAGTTCGCCCACTTCAACTGCCTTTTCTCGGCGCTGCAGATCGGCAATTTGCGAGGCGAGTTCAGCTTGCGCTTGCTGAATTGCTTCCATCGCCTCTTGCGTAGCATCGGCGCGAGCCTCAGCCGCTTCGGGCGAGGCGTTTTGCAGCGCTTCCTGAGCGGCTGCGACAGCTTCCTGGGCGTTGTCGAGCTGCGCTTCGACGGCCGAAGGCAGATCCGTCATCGCTTCTGCTTGTTCGAGCGCTTGGGCGACAGCCTGCTCTTGCTGAGCTGCCTGCGGCGCGTTTTGCTCGGCGCTCTTGGTCGCTTCAGCTTGCTTTTGAGCCGCTTCTTGCAGTGCCTTTTCGGCCTTTTTCATCTCCTGCAGTTGCGAAGCAAGTTGGTCGGCGCTCTTGTCCGCTTGTTCGAGATCCATCCCCTGTTCGAGCGCTTTTTCAACTTGAGCAAGATTGCCGATGACTTCATTCTGCTCATTCAGAGCCTCCTCCTTCTTCTCCTCGAAGAGGTCGGCTGTCGCTTCGAACGAAGACTGCTTCGCTTGCTCAAGCAGCGGGTCGACGTTTGGAAACTTCGTGAGCGCTTCGGCCAGCTTGCCGAGCTCCTTTTGAATCTGCGTTTGCTTTTCGATAAGCTCTTCGGCTTTTTGCTCTGTCAGATTTGCCTGCTTTGTCTCCTCGCGAACCTCCTGCTGCTTCTTGAGCATCTCGCGAACCATCTTTAACGCCGCTTCACGATCGCTATCGATCAGTCCCTGTGTTTCTTCAAGCTTTTCCAGCAGCGCCTGGAGACCCTTGATGACGGCGTATTGATTCTTTGACGCGCCGGGAAATTCTGCCTTGCTGAGGTTGTCGGCTGCGAGCTTCAATTCGTTCTCAACCTGTGCGGCCCTGAGAATTCTCAATCCATTCGAAGCGCCGGCGCCCGCCACTCCGCCCCATCCGCTCACGTCGTCCAGTGCAGCGACCAGATGATAGTAGAGCTTCTGCACGTCAGCTTGATCTTCGATCGTGAGCAGAGCCACTCGTTCACGCTCGCTTACTTTCAGTTGCGGCAGCGACTTGGTGGTGTTGTAAGTCTTGGTCTCCATGGCGATCAGTTGCCGGACCTGAGCGGAGAGTTTGGCAATCTGCATGCGGCGGTAGAGCTTCTGCCGCTCGGCCATCAACTGCACGACCACCTCACGGATCTTGCCGCGGGCTTTATTGAAGTTCTCCAGGCGCTGAGCCTGTGTCCCTTCCTGCGCTTTGACGAGCAGCTGAACGATCTCTTCCATCTCGGCTTTCATCATTTCGCCGATATTGCCTTTCATCGAGGCGATGTCTTTGTAGATCGGCAGACTTTTCAGGCCGTTCTCCTCGAGTTGGCGAAGCTGGATGTCCAGCACGCTGTCGATGAGCTCGGCAGCGAGGGCACGCGCCTTTTCTTGGGCCGCTTGCTTACGTCGGAACGAATCGCCTTCGGCCCCGAAGGCCGGTTGGATGAGCGCCGCCGTCATCACCAAACCCAGTGCGCCCAGTAGCCAGTTGCGGCTCCTTAGCGCGGATGTGGTTAGAGCGAGACCGATCGCCGGTGTGTGCTTCGACACGCTTTTCATGGCGACTCTCCGATACCAAGTTGGCGTTTGATGATGTCCGTAAGACGCTGTTCCGACCGTTCGTCGGCTTCGGAAATGGCGGCAAGCACACCGCTTTCGTCCGAGATTTCCAGGATGATCGGGTCGCTAAGGTACGACTCGCCGCGGGGCTGCCCCTGCGCATCTTCGCCGCGGTAGTCGACCACTTCGAGCGTCAACTTCACGCGGTCTCCCTTTGCGAGACTGAGTTCGGAAAGGTTGAGCCGATAGGAGCCTTGGTTAGGCAACATGGAGCTGAGCAGTGGCTGACCCGTGAGCAGCGGAAACACCCGCTTTTCCGGGGCCGTCGACTCGGTCGCTGATGGCGTGGCGGTCGCCGAGGACGACGAGCCGGATAGCGAACTGTCGGATTCTGGTGTTTCCGACTCAGGCGCAGGTCGTTCAATTTCGGTAATGAGGCTGAGTCGAGAGATGCCGAAATCGTCGGTCGCCCGATACTGCACGACCGGGTGAGCGGTAGGCAGCACAACGTGATGAACGACCTCGGCACTGCCGGTTGGCGGGCGGTCCGACTTGATGCGGACGACTCCGCGAATCGGGCTTTCGAGGCTCAGTTGATCGACATCTTGGACCTGAATCTCATATCGCAACTCTTCGTTGACGCGGTCCAGCGGCGTTTCGATTCCCTCGGGGAGCTTCCAACGCAAACCAGCGTCGTCCTCGCGTACCAGGTTGTAACGCTGCGTGCCGCTCTTTCGCTTGAGCACGAGCCAGACAGACGTCAGTTCCTTCTTGTTGGTGCATTCGACGGCCAATCGGACTGCCGTGCCTTCGAGCACCGAAAGCTGCCGCTGCCCGGTTTCTTCCGCTACCTGCGCGCTTCTCGCATACTTCGGTGGGATGGGAATGAGACGGGGTTCCACGGCTGGGAGCGGTGTCATGGCAATCGAGGCAGGATCGGTCCAGGCATCGCCGAGGTACAGCTGGTAGTCGACCTCATCAATGAGTCGCGGCAACTCGCCCGCAAAAATGCCAGACAGTTCGCGATCGCCCGGCCATGTTTCGATCTCCGTAGCCAGGGCGTCGGCTGCCGCTTGAAGCTCATCGCGGTTGTCGGCCGCTGCGAGTTCTGCGCCAGCCGTTGGAGCGTCGAACTGCAGGAGGGCAAGCAGTTCAGATTGCCAAACCGGTGTCAATGTGAACTCAGTATCTCGCCGAGCGTCGGCCAATTTCTGCTGGGCCGTTTTCAGGCGATCTAAGCGTTCCTGAGAGGTCAGTGCCTTCAGCTCGACAGTAGTTTTCGACCGCGATTCACCGGTGGAGACCAATTGAGCTGTGCCGTCGGTCGGCAGGTCGCCTGCACACTGGATGAGGAAGCTGATTGGCCGGCCCTGGGCACATTTGACGTCGATCGGCGCCGAGCCATGCTCGTCTGACAGCAACACCGGCGTTTGATTGACGAGGATGGTTTGGATCTGGGTGTCGGTTGGGTAGTGCATCCCGCCAAGTAGGATGCGGTTGAAGAACGCCTTGGCATACCCAGGAAAAATCAGCGCCGCGGCAAGCAGTACCACCGCAGTGATCCCAAAAACCGTCGCCCGCCGAGCCATTTGTTCTCGGTTGAAGCCTTCGAACACATCGAGGCCGCTGCCGACGTTCGCCACATAGTCGATGACGGCTGATTCCAACTGAATTGAGCCCCAGCTGGCTGCTTCGACGGATTCAAACTGCAGCGCGGCGACCAAATCACTATCGATTTCCTGCTGCCGCTCGACCATCAAGGCCATGTCTTCATCGGTTTCACGCACACCGAGCAGCGGCAGCGTGAAGCGCCAGACCGCCCAGGCCACGCAGCCGAGTGCAATCAATAGCACGACGATGCGCTGCGGCACCGCCAGTTCGAACAAGAAGTCGATCAAGAACACCGCGGCGAGCGCCCACAACAGGGCGATGCCAGCCGCCGAGACAGCCGTCAGCGTGCGCACGACCGACCGTGCCCGGCGAAGGCTGGAAAGTTGCGAGCGTAAGGTAGTCAGTTTTGTCATGACAACTTAATCAGCTTGCGCGAAAGCCATTCCCCGAGCATCAATCCGACCACGGCGATGAACCAGAGCGGAGTGCTCCAAAGCGATTCGTTGCGCGTTAGTCGCTCTGTAACCGGTTCGAGCTGCAGGTCATTGAGCAGGTCGTTCACGTTGGTCAGTTCATAGGAATTGCCGCCGGACTGCTGGGCCAGGTCGAGTTGCAGCTTTTGATCGCGAACGCCGCGGCGTCGCTCAGCAGATAGCGGAGTTACTTCAAACCGTTGTTCTTCGAATTTGCCGGTGACTGGGTCCTTCACGCGCAAGCTGTATTCCCCGACGGCATACACAGGCATGCGAAGTTCGAATACCCCCTTGCGAAGCATTGGCACCTGCAGAGTGCGGATCTCGTCACCGCCTTGGCCCGGCGTAGTGAGTTCGGCGGTGAGTGTGCGGTCGGGCAGTGACTCTTCCGAAAGGGGATCGTAGTTTTCGTCGTACGCTTCAACGGTGAGAGTGACCTTGTCCTCTGCGCGATACTGTTGCTGATCCAAGCGGGCGACGAAGCGTTTGTCGCTGCCCAGGGCGTGGCTCATGCCAAGGCGGTAGATGAGCTGCGACCAGAATTGTCGGTAATACTTTTCCCCGTAGCGGCGACGCAGCCGCCACATTTCGTTGTGAGCGATGTACACCACTTCTCCCTTGCCGTATTGCCGAATGGCGATGAGCGGCTGGGGAGTACGGCCATCGTTGCACTTGTCGCTGGGGTGCTCGGCGAGGGCAAAGGCCTGCTCGTGCAAGGCTGCGACGGGTTGGTACCACGGGAGCTTGCCGAGATTGTCCCAGGCCTTAGCGTTCTCGACGTCGTTCTGGCCGAGTTGCATGAAGCTGTAGCGAGAGGCATGCGGCGTGAGCCGCAGGCGGAATTCGGGATTCTGAGGTGCGTCCCGCAATTCTGCATTGGGATCGAGCAGCACCGGCAGCATGTCGGCCAGCGGCGTGTCACGCAGTTCACGAGGGCCGAAGCGCGGACCAGCGATGACAACCAGGCCGCCGCCAAGGTTGCCGACAAATTCTTTGACCATCTCGCAGTAGCGGTCGTTGATCGCGTTGCGAGGCATGTCGTCGAGAAACAGCACATCATTGGCGAAGAACTCGCTCCGCTTGGGCGTCAGACTCGGCAGAAAGAGCACATTCGACTCGCGCACCCGCGGGTCAGACGATGCCAGAAATGTGCGAAAGCCTTGCATGCCGACGAGTTTGTCGCGGTGGAAGACTTCTTTGATGAATCGCCATTCCCAAGTCGGCTCGTTCGCGACGAACATCAAACGCAGATAGTCGTCGATGATGTTCACCTGGCGGGCCGAGCGGTTGTTCTGATCGACCACTTCACCTTCGAGCGGTTCCACTTCGGCGACGAACTCGAACCGGCCCGATTCTTCGGGCGTGAAGGGAAACTCGACGCTTTCGACGCCCGACTCGAGGGTGACGGTTCGCTCACCAACCTTAATTTCGACGGAGCCTTCGTCCTCTTCACTGCTCAGCTTGCGACCGAGGACCCGGACATTCACTTGCCGACCGGCGAGTCCACTTTGACGCAGTTTGACCAGGACGCTGCTGCGCTCGGCTTTCTTCATCTTGGGATCGGTCTGCACATCGACAGCCAAGTCGATCGCTTCAGTCACACCCACACCGACCGTGTAGATTGGGGCGCCCAGGCGAGCTAAGGGAGACTGCTCGCCGCTGCCGACCGGCGCCACGCCCGAGTTGTGAGCGAAATCACTGAACATCACGACGCCCGCGAGCCGCCCGGAGCCGAACTGCTGGCCGACTTCGGATACGACCGAGCCAAGAGCGGTCACTTGGCCTTTAGTCGTCAACTGATCGGCCAATGCCCGGGGATCGATTTTTTTAGCCGGCGAATCCGTCAAGTCCAGTTTGCGGAGCTGGCTGGTTGTGTTGCCATCGAAGATGAAGGCTTCCAGCTGCACCTGTCGCTCGTCTTGCAAGCGAGTGAGCAGGTTTTCGTTTTCTTTCCGCAGCAGCGACTGTACGAGTGCCATGCGGCTGAGGCCGGTTCCACTCGAGTCGGCGCTGGGTTCACTGCCCTTACCTGCGTCCCCATTCGTCTGACCGGGTTTCCAGTCGACAGCTTGAGTGAGCTTAGCTCGGTCTGCCTCGGTCCATTCGTCCTCGATCGCCATGCTGTCGGTGCCATCGAAGACGACGTAGAGGTAGGGATATTGCTTGTTCGTGACCGTGATGCGGAGCACCGGATCGGCGAGCGTCAGGAAGAGAAGTCCCAGAAGCAGACCGCGGCTCGTAGCCAGACCAATTCGTGCCCCGAGCGAACCACGTGGTTGGAAACGGAGGTAAAACAAAATCGCGAGGGCAATAAAGGCGATCGTGCCCAGAAACACCCAGAACGGACCTTCCTGCGCCCACGGTGCGGCAAGGCCGGGATCGAGGTCATCGATGGCCGTCACGTTTTCGAGGCCGAGGAGCCAGCCGTAGAAGTTGGTCATGAATCGTTCACTCTGCTTGCAGACTGCTAGCCGGCAAGTCGGATAATTCTTTGGTCCCTGCGGTCACTGAGCCTCTGCGGATTGCCCCTGCCGAATCATGGGCAGCGCCAACACCAGCATCTCGATCAGCAAAACAACCAGTACCAGCAACACAAGCCACCACCAGGTCGATTGCCCACGAATGGCCGTTCCGGCGAGGCTAATGTCCTCACCCGGGCCCACCCAGCGAAGCGGTGAGCCGGCCGCGACTTCGTCAAACTTTTCACGCGAGAGCGGAGCAAGTTCTGATTCTTCCCCGCTGCCGTTCACCGCCAGCGGAATTTCCCAAACGGGCTTCTCTGGCACACTTGCAGCTTCAGGGTCGGCTGACGTTGGTACAGTTCGATAGGCGGCGACTTGATAGATGCCACGCTGGAACAGATCGGTGATCGTCACGCCTCGCTGTTCCTTACCGATGTAGCCCACATCGAGCGGCTCGGCTGAGGCAAGTACGGGTCGCTGGAGCAGGACGGAAACGTCAGGATCTTGCGATGGCAGCGGCAGCGTCAGTTCTTCGATCGCAGCAAAGTTCCGCCGCGGCAACGTCGACTGCGTCATGCTCCGCAGGATTCGATCGAAGAGGAACATCACGTTGGTTTTGGGCAGCGTGTTCCACGATGAAAGCAAGCCGGTCGAGACGAACATCACATCTCCCTGGCCGATCTTGCGTTCCACCAGGAAAGCAGGCCCCTGTTCGTCGGAGTACCTGGCGAGAATACGGGGTTGGGTCAGTTGCAGCTGTTTCTCTACCGCCTGGTTCAATTTTTCTGGATCCGACGGAAGTCCGTCTGCAACCGCGGGATTATTTGCAGCCCAGGTCAGCCATTGCGGCCGAATTTCGCGAAGCCGGTCCTCATCGTCCTTGCGCTGTTGACGCTGGATCTCGGTGAGTTCCCCCTTCGCTTCGAGGGCGGCGAACTCCTCGGCACGCTTGGAGGCAGCGACCAGGAAAGTAAGTTCTTCGGTCAGTCGCTGGCGTTCGGCGGTTTCCCAAGCCTGACGAGTTTCCTCGTCCCAAGTCGGCGCAACGGCCTTGAAGAAGAACGCTTCGGAGTAAAGATCACGAAGTTCGTTCTCTGACGTGCTGGGTGGGAGAAAGTAGTCTTCGCCGCTGAAGCTTTCGTAAGACAAGAAGAAGGGATTGAGCTGGTTGCCGGCGGCTTCCGGGGTTTCGCCGATCGGTTCGCTGGCGAGTGGCATCGGCAGGATGCCAGCGCCTTGCCTCCAGGCGGCCTCGGTCCAAGCTTGGGGGTCGAAATCAGCACCTGCGGCGAGGATGAGCTGCCCACCTTGCTGCACATATTCACGCAGCACAGAGACATACTCTTCCGGCTCTTTGAGACCGGCGACCACCACCATGCGGGCGTCGGACAAGACTTCCTGGGTCAGTTCGCTCGGCGTGATATGCCGAATCTTTACCAGATGGCGAGCAGCGTCGGCTCGGCTGACACGTGGGGCAAGGTAAGCCCGGACGTGCCTCGTTTCACCCAGACGGTTCTTGATCGGGTCTTCTTGCTCAGCCCCGTACTGATCGACAAACACAACTGGTAAGGAAGCCACGACAGGCACAGCCAGGAACCGCTCGTCATCGGCGGCCAGTCGATCGGGTGCGATCGATGCTTTCAGCGGCACGAACACCGGACGGTCGGGCTCCGGCATTTCACTGAGCGTGTTGAATACGTACTGAAAATCGACTTGCTTCACGCCTGGATCGAGGGTGACGGTTTTCTCGCCGATTACGGCATCGCCCATCGACAAGGTCACTTGCACGTCCCGGCGAGGGGTCGGACCCTGATGCTGCAGCTCGACGACGATTGTGGTCGGCGTTTCAATATCCGCCAGGCCATCGGGCACCTTCAGGTCGCTGATCCAGGAGTTTTCCCACTCGGCTGGGGATACATCGACCAACTGCATCGGCGGCAGTTCTTTGAGCTGTTCCGGTCCTGCCAGATCGCTCCAGTTGCGAGCCTGCTGGTCGCTGAACAGGACGTAGCGCTTGGAAAGCTCGGGGGCCGCCTCGCTCGCGCGCTTGGCTTCGTTCACAGCCCGCAGTACGCTGGCCGAGCGATCGACGACTTCGATTTTGTCGAGCGCTTCCAGGGCGTTGTCAGCAGTGTCGTACGGATCCGGACTGTAACCGTCGCGGGACCCACAGACCGGGATGATCGAGTACTTGCTGCCCGGAGGCAACTTGTCGATGAACTGGCGGGCTCGATCTTTGGCCCGCTCGAGCAGCGTGCCATCGAGCGATTCGTAGCCCATGCTCAGACTATTGTCGACGAGCAGCACGGCATGCAGCGGTTGTCCATTCTCGAAGTTTTCCTCACGCGATGCGAAAAACGGGCGAGCGAGTGCGAAGCCAAACAGCAATACCGCTGCAGTTCGCAAAACGAGCAACAGGATATCGCGGATTTGCATCATCCGCCGATTGCGTTGCAGCGCCTCTCGCAGGAAGTCCATCGCCGCCCAGTTCACCGTCCGGAACCGGCGGCGATTGAGCAAATGGATGAGCACCGGCCCTGCGGCCGCAATCGCGCCCGCGGCGGCAAAGTGCCAGGCTGATAGAGATAGAAAATCCATCGTGAAGACCGGAAGTTCGTTCAGTCGAAAGTTGAAAACTCGGTCGGTGGGCTAGTTGCCGGCCGTCTTGCGGAAGCTCTCGATCTTGCCTTCCTGCAAAATCGGCAGATAGCGATTTGGGATAGCGAGTACGAAACAAGCGACGCTGGTTCCGTACAGTTCCCCCTCGCGGCCTCCAACTCTGCCGCCGCCCCGGGCGCCGTTGTCGCGCCACAAGCCATGGAGTTCCGGCTTGGTTGGCTCGACGACCTGCGAAGCGACGAGGTATTCACGCAGCTTCGGATAGCTGCTTTCCCAATACTCACCATTTACCTGGTAGAGGGCCTGCCCGACATAGTACAGCGTGTATGCATCGAACGGCATGCTCCCATCGCGGTTGCGTGCCGCTGGCGTTTCCTGCACGGCTGCAGCGATGACATCCATGTTCTTGGGTATTCGCCAGTCGTCATACTGGCCGAATTCCTGCAAGCAGACGACACCGCAAGCCGCCATGGCGATCGTGCCCCCGCCGCCCCCTTTGCTGTAGGTGAACTGGCCAGGCATCTTCTGCTGTTCGGATTCCGGCGCGTTACGATCCCCCTTGGGGGAGTAGTGCTCGCGGACGCTCTTGATCGCCAGGTCGATCACCTCCGGCGGCACCTCGAGGCCGCTATCGACGGCGCTGCGAAGTGCTTTGGCTTGCATGACAGCCAGGCTCAAATCGTGGCCGTGCTGTTGCCGACGAGCGCGATAATCCCAGCCGCCATCTTCGCATTGCGTGTTGGCGATCAACTGCAGGGCGCCATCCAGCACTCGATTCAAACGACGCTCTTTCGACGTCGTCATGCCGTGCGCCTGACCGAGTACAAAGGTGGCCAGTCCATGGTTGTACATGTCGCGCTGCGGGTCGGCGATGTTCAACAGACCAGACGGCTTGGAGCGGGTGGTCACATACTCCAGAGCCTTATCCAATTCCCGACCGTAGCGGCCGCGCCCGGGCGAATGTCCCGCAGACATGAAGGCCAGGGCTCCCATGCCCACAAGTCCGAGGTCGCTCGATCCCCAGTTTCCCTCGGGCCCCTGGTTCTTTGCCAACCACTCCAGGCCACGCTCCAAAGCCAGTTCGCTCTCCGGAGTTAGCTCTTCGAACGCCTGACCGAAGGCAGCCTGCGTGCCGACGCTCGTCAGCACGAGGCAGATCACCAGGCGCGACCAGATTCGCCGCATCGCGAGCACCACTTCTGGGAAAGGAGAGGGCAGGAAGAACTGGGAGGAGGCTTACTTACAAGCTGGTATGGCCGGAAATGTGATTTCGTTACGCCCCAGGTGGGGAAAAGCAAGCAAAACCTACTTGCAGCCGCACCGAGTCAGAAAACCAGCGCATGCCGCGTTGAAGTGGTCGGGCACCCGCTTCGTCTCTTTAGACGAGCACTTAGGTGCGAGACCCCGACCACGTTGGCAGTTTCGGAACCAGACAGAATAGTCTGCGAGGAACCAGTTTGCACGAAAAAGCTGTGGGCGGACTAGATTCGGGCAAGACCGCCGCTACTCGGATGGCGCTTGCGCGGGCCTCGCCGCCCCAGTCGGCGAAAGAGAACAGCGTCGAGAGCTTCTATGCGAAATTTTTTGCGCAATGCCGCTGCGCAGGGCGTCGGATTTGCTGACGGGTTCAACACCCTTCATGAGTTGAGCTGCATCAGACATGTTTAGCGACGGCTAGCAACGGCTGAGGCACTACGAATTGGGGGTACAAGTTCGGTCAGCATGGAGCGGGTGAATCGCCAGTTGCCGGCGCTTCATCGATTGGTAGTGGGTAGCGGACGGGGCATGTGAAGCTCACCGCAGAGCCTTCTCAGGTCCGCATACTCAACTTACATTGCGCATATTCTGTGACCGGCGGTTTGTCTTAGGAAGACGCGGTCGCGATCGCATCATTGAAGGTAAGCACCTTGTCGATCCGGCCGGAGCTATAGCATGGGAGGTTCTCGAATGTTGCGCAACAGAGTATGGGCCCTGTTAGGGGCCGCCGGCATCGTGATAGGCGGTCTCACGACCGTTTATCAAGCCGATGCCGGTCATCATCGACACCGGGGAGGCGGTGGCTGCGGCCCCGCGTGTACCGCCGGTCCCGCATGCGAAGGCGGCTGTGCCCAGTCGGCCGGAGCGAATTGCGGTCCGTGCCAGCAGATGGTCACGCAGACCGTCATGGTGCCGCAAGTGGTTTGGAAGACGCAGACGGTGCCTGTCACCGTAATGCGTCCAGAAACGCGTCAGAAGACCATCACGGTTTGGCGCGACGTGCCCGAGCAGCAGGAAGTGCGTCGCACGGTGACCGAAATGGTTCCCGAGCAGCGCACCCGCACCGAAACCTTCACGGTCCGCCGTCCGGTTTGGCGTGAAGTGGAGCGGCAGGTCACCGAGATGGTGCCCGAAACCACGTCGCGAACCGAAACCTACACCGTCAACCGACCGGTGTGGCGCGACGTGGAACGGCAGTACACCGTGATGGTGCCCCACACCGAGAGCCGGACCGAAACCTATACGGTCGCTCGCCCTGTGTGGAAGGAAGTGCCGCGTCAATTCACCGAAATGGTGCCTGAGACGCAGACCCGCACGGAGTCGTTCACGGTCTGCCGTCCGGTGTGGCGCGAAGTCGAACGCCAAGTGACCGAAATGGTCCCCCAGCAGGAAACCCGCACCCAGACTTACAACGTCGCTCGCCCAGTTTGGCGCGAAGTCGAACGGCAGATCACCGAAATGGTGCCCGAGACGCAGACTCGCACCGAAACCTACACGGTGAATCGTCCGACTTGGCGAGAAGTGCCGCGGCAGTTCACGGAAATGGTTCCGCATCAGGAGACTCGCACCCAGACGTACAACGTTGCACGTCCGGTGTGGCGCGAAGTCGAACGCCAAATCACCGAGATGGTGCCCGAGACGCAGACTCGCACCGAGACCTACACGGTCAATCGTCCGGTTTGGCGCGAAGTGCCGCGACAGTTCACCGTCACCGTGAACGAAATGGAGCAGCGCGAAGGTGTTCGCACCGTCATGCGTCCGGTCACCGAAACGGTGATGGAAACCGTTTCCCGTAACACCGGTCACTGCGAGACCCGAACTTACACCGACTGCTGTGGTAACACCCACTGCTGCCAGGTTTGGGTTCCCAGTGTCGTCCAGGAGCAAGTTCCGCGTCAGATCTGCCGGATGCAGCCGGAGCAGGTGCCCTACACCTACACCGTCTGCGTTCCGCGTCAGGAAGTTCGGACCACCACCCAGCGCGTTTGCGAGTTGGTGCCCGAGCAGATGACCCGTGAGATTCCGTTCACCGTCATGAAGCCGGTCACTCGCACCATTACGCAGCGCGTCTGCGAGATGGTGAACGAGCAGCAGACCCGCGAAGTGCCAGTGACCGTGATGAAACCGGTGACTCGTACGGTAACGCAGCGCATCTGCGAGATGGTTCCTGAACAGATGACCCGCGAAGTTCCGTTCACGGTGATGAAACCGGTCACTCGCACCATCACGCAGCGCGTCTGCGAGATGGTCAACGAGCAGCAGACCCGTGAAGTGGCGGTGACGGTGATGAAGCCCGTGACTCGCACTATCACTCAGCGCGTCTGTGAGATGGTGAACGAACAGCAGACCCGCGAAGTGCCGTTCACGGTGATGAAGCCCGTGACCCGCACGGTCACCCAGCGTGTTTGCGAAATGGTTCCCGAGCAGCAGACTCGCGAAGTTCCGTTCACGGTCATGCGGCCAGAAGTTCGCACCACCACGCAGCGTGTTTGTGAAATGGTGCCTGAGCAGCAGACTCGCGAAGTTCCGGTGACGGTGATGAAGCCGGTTACTCGCACGATTACCAATCGCGTTTGCGAGATGGTGAACGAGCAGCAGACCCGCGAAGTTCCCTTCACGGTCATGGTTCCGGTGCAGCGTGAAGTCGTATCGACCCAGACGGTCTGCCGGCGTGTGCCGGAAGAGCGGACGATCGACGTTACCGTGAATGTCCCGGTGACTGAGCAGCGCGAAGTTCGCGTTTGCACGACTGAGATGGTGCCCCGCGAGGTGCAGGTTGCCGTTCCGTGCTCGTACCAGGCTGCTGCCTGCAACGGCGCCGCCGCCTGTGGCAACGCCTGCCAGAGCTGCCGCTAGTCGAGCAGTTCTGCAAGTTTGTCGTCATCCATAAAAATGGGTCGGCAGGGAAACCTGTCGGCCCATTTTTTATTCGCTTACTACATTCCGCGAATCGCTGGCGACCCAGCAGGGTTACTGGTTGGGGCAGCAACGGTAGCTACCCGCTTATGGGTACCTTACAATGCGCTCGTCTTCACCTTTCTGCACACAAGGAGTTGTTCCATGCAGCGGCGCGCCTCTCGTCCCTGTTCTGATTGTGAATCGCCTTTCGACCGTCGCGCTTTTATCGCCGCTGTCGGCGGTGCCGCCCTGGCTGGCGCTGCTTCACTCACCCTCGGAGGTCGACCGGCATGGGCCGCCCCGAGCAGCAAGAGCACTGCGGAAACGGCCGTCGCGCGCCTTTATACGTCCCTTTCCGATGAGCAAAAGAAGGCAATCTGCTTCCCGTTCGATCACGAACTGCGCAAGCGGATCAGTGCTAACTGGCACATCACCAAGCCAGTGATTGACGATAAGTTTTACTCGAAGGACCAGCGCGAGTTGATTCTGGAAGTGGTGAAGAACATCACCACGCCCGACGGCTACGAGAAGCTGCTGAAGCAGACCGAGTATGACGACGGAGGCGTCGGCGCGTACAGCATTGCCCTGTTCGGCAATCCAGAAGAAGGCAAGTGCCAGTTCGAGTTGACCGGCCGCCATCTCACCATGCGTGCTGACGGAAACAGCGTCGATAAGGCGGCCTTCGGTGGACCGATCGTTTACGGCCACGGGGAGGAATCGGCCAAGGAAAACTTGTACTACGACCACACGCTGCAGGTGAACGAGGTGTTCAAGGCCCTCGATCCAAAGCAAGCGGAGAAGGCACTGCAGCCGAAGGCCCCAGGCGAGACGGCCGTGCACTTGCAAGGCGAGTCGGGGAAGTTCCCGGGCCTGGCTGTCGGCGAACTGAGCAGCGATCAGAAGGAACTGGTCGAGAAGACCCTCAAGAAGCTGCTCTCGCCCTACCGCAGCGAGGATGTCGACGAAGTGATGGAAATGGTGAAGGCGGGTGGCGGCTTCGACAAGTTGCACTTGGCGTTCTACCAGCAGGGTGATCTCAACGACGACAAGGTATGGGACATCTGGAGGGTGGAAGGGCCGTCGCTAGTGTGGCACTTCCGCGGCGCGCCGCATGTCCACGCTTATATTAACTGCGGTCTCGTCGGGTAGCCCACCGAGGCATTGAAGCAACAGGTCCGGCCTCACAACTCCCGCGGGAGGCCGGACGAGCAGTCTCGCTTATCGCTTGTTGACCTTCGCAAACCACTCCATCTCAGCCGGCAATGCCGATTCGAACCGCAGCGGCTTGCCAGTTTCTGGGTGCTCGAGTCCTAATCGCCGGGCATGTAGCGCGATCCGACGGTATTTCCACAACGGATGCCGAGCAAGTTCCGCCGAGTACCGCGGGTCACCAAGCACCGGGTGGCCTGCTTCGGAGAAATGCACGCGGATTTGATTCCGCCGCCCTGTTTCGAGCCAAACGCGGACGAGCGTGGCGTCCTTCAGGTAGCTGATCACCTCGTAGTGAGTGATCGCCAGTTGGCCGATCGACTCGTCGTCGGTCGAAAATCGATTGAGCGCCTTATCGGTCGCGAGGTAGCTTTCGAAAGTTCCCTCACGCTCCTCCACCTGGCCGGCGACGATCGTCGCATACTCTCGCTCCGGCTTGTGCATGGCGAACTGGTCGCGGATTTTCTGCGCGACTTCGGCCGACTTGCCGAAAACCAGCAGGCCGGAGACGCCCCGGTCGAGACGATGCACAGGCCAGGCGCGCCTCGAGCCCGTTCGCCGGCAATACTCCGAAACCCGGTCGAGCAGCGTGTCGGTCTCGCCACGAGGCGTGGGCACGGTGAGCAAGTCGGCTGGCTTGTTCACGATCAGCAAGTGCCGATCTTCAAAGAGCAACTCGAAGCCAACCTTGGCTTTCGACTTTTTTTTCGCATGATAGCGCTGGCCGGGCTCGTACCGCACATCAATTTGGTCCCCCTCAGCAAGCCGCTGAAACGGCTGCATGCAAAGAGCGCCGTTGACCCGCACACAGCCTTGCTCGAAGAGGGCGTTGATATCGCCTCGCGGCAGCTGGCAGAGTTCTTGAACGAGCCGGTCAATGCGCTGGCTTATGTGAGGCGAATCGGGCGGAACTTGGGCAGACTTTTGAACTAGAGCCATCGAGCCATTGTAGCAGCGGCGGGCCGTTTTCAGCTTGCGTGAGGAAACGAAATAGGCCTTCAGAGTAGCTCTGAAGGCCTTCAGATTTACGAGAGAGGCTACGAATCGGCAAAGGCCTGTCGCTAAATCCAATGTCGCGACAGAAAATCACTCACCCAGCAGTTCCTTCACCTTCGGCTCGATCGATTCGGCCCAGGTGCGGTAGCTCTTTTCGTTCAGGTGGAGCAAGTCGGGCATGACTTCCTTACTGAGCGTGCCATCTTCGGCAAGGAACTTTGGGCCGATGTCGAGGTAGTAAACCTGCTTATCGTCGGCAAGCTTCTTGATTTGCTCGTTGGCGCCCTCGTTCACTTTGCGCTTGGCGTCGTTCTTATCAGCCCCGCGCGGGAAGATGCCTAGCACCAGCACTTTGGTAGCCGGCAATTCCTGGCGGAGTTTCTCGACGATCGCAGTCACGCCCGCCGCAATCTGGTCCGACGTGTTGCTGTTGGAATTGTTGGTTCCGATCATCAGGACCGCCAGCTTCGGTTTGATGCCTTCGATATTGCCGTTCTCCAGACGCCACAGGACGTGCTGCGTGCGGTCGCCGCCGATGCCGAGGTTCACGGCGTTGCGCTTCCCGTAGAACTCCTCCCAAACCTTCTTGCCCGCCCCTTCCCAGCCCTGCGTGATCGAGTCGCCGATGAAGATCAGGTCGACGTTCCCTTGCTTCACTCGCTCGTTGAACGAGTCGTGGCGCTTCATCCAGTTGCCATCCCGTGGAACGGGCACGACAGCGTCGTTCGGCTTGCCTTCCTGGGCCGAGATCGGTGAGAGGCAAGCAAACGAGGCAGCAAGCAGCAGGGCGAGTAAGCAGCGGCGGGATACGATCATGTGGCAACACTCCAGAAGGGGAAAGGTGGGTGAGAGGTCTCACCGTAATGTCCGGACAACCGCCAATCAAGCCTGCGGAGTGGCGGCGGCCGTTTCAAGTTCCTCGTAATGAAAAAAGTTGACTCTCCTTCGCCGGTGGGTAAATTGGGGCCCGGAATAAGGGTAATGCTGAGGCTAACAACTTTGATTACCGGAGCCATTTCATGTCGACCTCAATGTCCCGCCCACTTGTCGCCACTGCACTAGGTCTCGTCCTCCTCACAACAGCCGTCATCCAACCAACACTGGTCGGTCAAGAGAAAGCGGCGAGGAAGGCAAAAGGGCGTTTGCCCCCGTACTTCGCTCAAGTGGTGACCGAAAAGCAACGCAGCGAGATCTACACAATTCAGAAAAAGTACGCCGAGCAGATCGATGCGCTGGAAGTGCAACTGAAAAACGTACAAGAGCAGCGCGATACGGAAATGGAAGGTCTGCTGACCGCCGAGCAGAAGGAAAAGCTCAACAAACTGCGCGCGGACGCCGCGAGCAAGCGGAAGTCGAAGGCCGCCGACACTGCTGAGGCTGAGGCCGTCGTGCCGGCCGCAACGACAACGACCACAACCGTTGCGCCCACCACAACCAAGGCAGCTACTGCCACGAAGTCGACAAGCAAGTAGTCGAACTCCGGCTTCTCAGCAAAGTGCGTCCCTTTCGTATGCCCAGCCGCAGTGTTGGGCATGCGGTCATCCGAGGCTCGGGGCAGGAGGCTATTCGCCGGATGGAATCTGCTGGTTCGTCGGCAAGCGTTGATCACTTTCGCTTCATGCGCCGGGCCATTGAGCTTGCCCGGCACGCCGTTGACTCTGGCGAGGGGCGGCCGTTCGGGGCGGTGATCGTTCGCAACGGCCAGGTCATCGCCGAAGGTTGGAATAGGTCCGCCGCGGAAAGCGATACCACCGCCCACGCAGAAATGGTGGCGATCCGCCTCGGCTGTCGGGGGCAGCATAGCCTCACACTCGACGGCAGCGAAATGTATGCGAGTGCCCAGCCGTGTCCGATGTGCACGGCGGCCATCTATCTTGCCGGCATGAAGGCCGTGTACTTCGGAACCAGCTACGAGGAAGTGACTCGCCTCGTGCCCGAGTTGGATGTGCAACCGATCGCGGCGGCCCTTACGCATCCCTGGGATCAGCGGCCAATTCCGGAGTCGCGACTGCTTGTCGACGAAGCTCGCCGGGTCTTTGAAGATTACGCGAAGCGAGCAGGCGGGAACTGAGCGGCGATTCGCCCAGAACACCGGAGCCGATCTAGTTTCAGTCGGCCGGCCGCTGGTCTAAAATGCGGGCGATCCTTCTCCAGCTTCCCGCCAAGGACCATCCCATGACCCGCCGCATGCGTCTCTCCTGTCTTGCCGTCGTTCTCTCGGTGCTCGCTGGCCCAGCGCTGGCCACTGCGGCCGATCCGGTCACGCCGTTCAACGGCAAGGACACGTCCGGCTGGAAGTTCAAAGCAAATGCGGAGAAGAGCAAGTGGGTTGCGGGCTATGCAACCTTAGCCGACGACAATCCGAAGGCACTGAAGGTCGTGGGTAGCGGCGAAGGTCCGGCGCAATTGGTGAACGCTTCCACCGGTGTCGACATCTACACCGAGGAAACGTACGGCGACGCGACGATCAGTCTCGATGTGATGGTGCCGCAAGGTTCCAACTCGGGCGTCTATGTTCTTGGCGAGTACGAGGTGCAGATCCTCGATAGTTACGGCAAGGAAAAAGCCGGCCCCGGCGATATCGGCGGTCTCTACGGCGCCGCTGCACCACGCAAGAACGCCGCGAAGAAGCCCGGCGAATGGCAGACGATGGAGATCGTCTTTGAGGCTCCGAAGTTCGACGGTGACAAGAAGGTGGCGAACGCCCGATTCGTGAAGGTCACGCTCAACGGCGAGGTGATTCACGAGAATGTGGAAATGAAAGGCCCAACGCCCTCTGGCGTTACGGGCAAGGAAGCACCGAAGGGGCCGCTCATGTTCCAGGGAGATCACGGCCCCGTGGCGTTCCGCAACATTAAGATCACACCGGCGAAGTAAGTTGCCGGTGCGTCGTAGGGTGGGTCGAGCGGTAGCGAGGCCCACCATCGAATCAATGTCCGGTGAAACGGTGGCTTGCAAAGTTTACTCCAATGCTGAGGTGATTGTGTCGCGAATCTTGAGCATCGCTGTTCTGGGTTGCCTCGGGTTATCGCTGCTCCTGGACTCCGCCCGAGGGGAAGTGCCGCCCCAAGACCTTACCGACGCTCTCGCGAAAGTCCGAGCGGTCGGTGCCAAGGGGGCCGGCCACCGCGACGCCGCCCAGGCGGTCAAAGTGCTGGCAAAGGCCGATGCGGATCAGCTGCCCAAAATTCTTGCCGCCATGCAAGGCGCGAATGACTTGGCGGCGAACTGGCTTCGGGGAGTTGTAGAAGCGGCGGCTCAGCGTGCGAAGGTGAGTGGGCAAAAGCTGCCCCAAGAGCAACTTGAAAAGTTCCTGGCCGACACGCGCGAGTCGCCGCGGGCTCGCCGCCTCGCGTACGAACTGATTGCTTCGGTCGATGACGCCGCTTCGACTCGACTGATTCCTACCCTGATCGACGATCCGAGTCTGGAATTGCGTCGCGATGCGGTCGCGGCCCAACTGGAGAAGGCGGAGAAGCTCAAGGACGACAAAGCTGCGGCGATCGGTGCCTATCAGACGGCGTTTCACGCAGCGCGCGACCTCGACCAGATCAAGGCAGCCTCGAAGGCGCTGCGGGATTTGGGCGAAAACGTGGATGTTGCTCGCCAGATGGGCTTCATCAACTCCTGGAAGATCATTGGCCCGTTCGACAACGTCGGCGACGTCGGTTGGGATACTGCCTATCCTCCGGAGAAGCAGGTCGATTTTGCAGCTGAATACGACGGTCAGAAGGGGAAGATCCAGTGGATCGACCACACCACGACCGACGACTTTGGCGCCGTCGACCTGACGAAGGCTCTCGACAAGCACAAGGGAGCGGTCGCCTATGCGGCCGCGGAGTTCATCGCGGATGAGCCCCAGCGGGTGGACATTCGCATCGGCTCGGTGAACGCCATCAAGGTGTTTGTGAATGGTACCCAGATCGACGAGCGGCACGTGTACCACTCGGGAGCTGAGGTCGACCAATACGTAAGTCAGGCCGAATTGAAGAAGGGCAAGAACGTCATTCTGGTGAAGATTTGCCAGAACGAGCAGACCGATGCCTGGGCACAAGACTGGAAGTTTCAGTTGCGAGTATGCAACGAGATTGGAACGGCGGTGCTGTCGCAAGATCGGCCGACTTCAAAGACGGCCATGCGAGAAGATTTCTAATTTAGGATTTTGGATTTATGAATTCTCGCGTGCGACTGTTCTGCGTAACGAGGGCGCTTCTTGCTTGTGCGGCGGTGTCGGCCTGTACTGCCGTTGCCCCGGCTGAGGATTGGCGGCAGTTTCGGGGGAGCGACCACAGCAGCGTCGCCGCCAATGCCACGCTGCCGGTTGAGTTCGGCGGCGACAAGAACATTGCTTGGAAAGTGCCGCTGATCGGAAGGGGTGCTTCTGGGCCGATTGTGGTGGACGGCAAGGTGATCGTGACGGCCAGTTCTGGGCCGGTCACACAGAATCGGCTGCACGTGCTGTGCTTTGATGCGACTACGGGAAAGGAGCTTTGGCGACGACAGTTCTGGGCCACGGGACGATGCTTCCATCATCCGCTCAGCGCGAATGCAGCGCCGACTCCGGCAAGTGACGGTGAGCGGATCTTCGCGTTCTACTCGTCGAACGATCTGATCTGCCTCGATCTCGACGGGAATCTGCTTTGGTACCGCGGCCTCGGCAGTGATTTTCCGAAGGCTGGCAACGACGCGGGGATGTCGAGTTCGCCGGTTGTTATCGGCGATACGGTCATCGTGCAGGTCGAGAGCCAAGGGGATGCGTTCGTCGAAGGGGTCGACACAGCCACTGGCGAATCGCGCTGGCATTTGGATCGACCGAGAGAGCCGAACTGGGCCTCCCCTGCCCTGCTGCCGGGTAAAGCTGGGACGGATCTCGTGCTGCTCCAGTCCGGCAAGTCGCTGGCGGCTCACAATCCGAATTCGGGTGAACAAGTCTGGTCGTTCGATCTCCCCTGCTCCGGCATTCCCTCTTCGACTCCCAGCGGCGATCGGATCTTTGCTCCGGCGGCTGGCGTAACGGCTCTCGATCTGAAAGAGGGTGAGACGGCGCCCTCGCGAGCATGGGATTCGAATCGACTCGCGGTCGGCAATTCGAGCCCAGTCATTTATGATGGCAAGGTCTACCTGCTCGCGTCACGCTCTGGCGTGCTGACCTGCGGCGACACGGAGGATGGCAAACTGCTGTGGCAGCTACGCCTGGCCGGCACGTTTTGGGCCACGCCGGTCGTGGCCAATGGTCATCTGTATTGTGCGAACCAGGATGGGAAGGTGTTCGTCGTCAAGCTCGCCGGCGACGAGAAGGGGGAACTGGTCGCCACGAACGAGTTGGGCGAAACGTTCCTCGCTTCGCCAGCCGTCGCCGACAACGCGATGTACCTGCGGAGCGACAAGCATCTGTGGAAGGTGGCGGAGCAGCCGAAGAAGGGATCGGAATAGGAATTGGGCGCAAGAGTGCAAGACACGATCGAAATTCAGCCGCGCGGTCCCATCCGAGGCTCCATCCGTCCGCCAGGTTCCAAAAGCATCACCAACCGGGCGCTCGTTTGTGCGGCGCTCGCCCGAGGCCGATCGACGCTGACCGGCGCGCTCGATAGCGAAGATACGCAGGTGATGATCGATTGCCTTGGTCGGCTGGGGATCGACGTGCAGATGCGTGATGCGGCAACGACACTGATCGTCGATGGCTGCGGGGGACAGATTCCAGCCGGTGATGCGATGCTGCTGGTTCGCAACAGCGGCACCACGATTCGCTTCCTCACGGCGATGGTGACGCTCGGGCGCGGCTTGTTCAAGCTCGACGGCATCGAGCGGATGCGGCAGCGGCCGATCGGCGACTTGCTCGACGCGCTCAATCAGCTAGGTGCCGATGCGAAGTCGGAAGCGGGCAATGGTTGTCCGCCGGTGGTGGTTCGCGCGAGCGGCTTGCGCGGCGGCGGGGCGAAGGTGCGCGGCGACATCTCGAGTCAGTATCTCAGCGGCCTGCTGATGGCAGCGCCGTACGCCGAGCAGGATGTGACGCTGCAGGTAGAAGGAGAACTAGTCTCGAAGCCGTACGTCGAGATGACGCTCCGGGGCATGGAGAGTTTCGGCATTCGCGTGCCGAGTGGCGATCTGTCGATGTTTACGATTCCCGGACGGCAGACTTATCAAGCAACCGACTACGCCATTGAGCCCGACGCTTCTGCTGCGAGCTACTTCTGGGGCGCGGCGGCGGTGACTGGGGGCGACGTTACCGTTGAAGGGCTGACGAAGGGGGCGCTTCAGGGGGACGTCGGATTCGTCGATTGCCTGGCTCAGATGGGCTGCGAGGTGAGCGAAGTCGGCGGCGGGATTCGCGTCGTCGGCAAGCCGCTCCGCGGCATTGAGGTCGACATGAATGCGATCAGCGACACGGTGCAGACGCTCGCCGTCGTCGCCTTGTTCGCCGAGGGGCCGACCACGATCCGCGGCGTAGCTCACATTCGCCACAAGGAAACCGACCGGATTGGCGATTTGGCTCGTGAGCTGCGCAAGCTAGGGGCGACGGTCGACGAATTCGACGACGGCCTGCGGATTCATCCGCCGCCGGCGGGCGGTCTGCATGGGGCGCAGATCGACACCTATAACGACCACCGGATGGCGATGAGCCTATCGCTCGCCGGCCTGCGCGTACCCGGAGTGGTCATTCGTGACCCCGGCTGTACGGCGAAGACGTATCCGCGCTTCTTTGAGGATTTGGCGGCGGTTGGCTCGTAGAGTAAGCCGCCGGCGCGCTGCTCGGCGACCGATTAGAGTGGTCGGTTTCCAACACGAAAGCAAGAACGCATTCCGGCCGCAATCAGCACTCGTTGAATGTCGTCTGCAAGTTGAGCATTCACAGTCGCTCGTGTATTGGGCCAGGCGAAGTACTGGACGTACAGGACGCACTTGCCCGCCAAAGGGCCGTCAGTGGTGGATGGTTGGCCCGGGCCGCTGTAAACCCGGACATTCGCGCCGTCAGGTCGGGTAATGTTTGCGGAACGGTAGGCGATTGGGGGAAAGCCTTTAAACGTCTCGACCGGGGTGTCAGGCTTCAGTTCAACTGCAAACGCATTTTCCTCGAGGATGACGTACCAGGTCGTCATCATCTCGGGCGAGCAAGACAGTATATCTCCCGGGCCAGACATAGTCGCAAGTGTAGTCGGGTGGGAAGCGGCCGCATAGTTTGAGGTAAAACTGCCGCAGCTGACGGACGGGCCAGTGGCGGTTTGTTTCCCGCAACGGTTGACGCCATGTTGCCTGTTGTGTATAATTATTGAACAGTTTCTGCGACATTGTTGCCGAAGCAACCCACCCGAAAGGGGTCTAGTGGAATTGGTTGTTGAGACTGACCCGTGGGGGGGTGGTTGAGGATAAGAATCGCTTCGGCGGCTTAGGGTTAGGTGGTTCGTCGCGAGGTCTCGTCATTGTTGTGCGCCCTCTAGTATTGAGACGGGATGTGTTGTGAAGCCAGGGCGGTTGACGTCGAGTGCTGGCGAGGGACGCGACGGCTGTTAAGGGGGATCAGGTTTCCATCCGGCGGTCTGTGCCCCTGTGCAGGTCGGACGGGGCAGCCGTATATTTGAAGTTGATGAATCTTGAACCAATCGCCGCACTGCGGTAAACGGACGGTCACGCACGGTATGAGTCGTCAATACATTTTTCAGATGGAACGCCTCGTCAAGAAGCACGGCCCGCGCGAGGTGCTTAAGGAGGTTTGGCTATCGTTTTACCCGGGCGCAAAGATCGGCGTCCTGGGACGGAACGGCTCCGGCAAAAGCACGCTCATGCGCATCATGGCGGGGCAAGACACCGATTTCGACGGCGAAGCCAAGCTGACCGACGGTTTTACGCGAGGCTACTTGTCGCAGGAGCCGCAGCTGAATCCCGCCCTGGATGTGTGGGGCAATCTACAGGAGGCCATTGCGCCGCGGCGGAAGGTGCTCGATCGGTACAACGAGATCTCCATGCTCCTCGCTGAGCCGATGGACGACGACAAGATGCAGAAGCTCTGCGACGAGATGGCTCGTCTGCAGGACCAGATTGAAGCATCGAACGCGTGGGAAATGGACCGCGAACTTGAAATCGCGATGGAGGTGATGAACCTTCCCGAAAAGGATGCGAACGTAACCACGCTATCCGGCGGCGAACGACGGCGTGTCGCCCTCTGCAAGCTGCTGCTCCAGAAGCCCGACTTGCTGCTGCTGGACGAGCCGACGAACCATCTGGATGCGGAGGCAATCAATTGGCTGGAGCGAACGCTCGCCGACTACAAGGGCACAGTCGTAGCGGTCACGCACGATCGGTACTTCCTCGACAATGTCGCGCAGTGGATTCTGGAACTAGACCGGGGCCAGGGCATTCCGTGGGAGGGCAACTATTCCTCCTGGATGGTGCAGAAACAAGCTCGCCTCGCCCGTGAGGAAAAGTCGAGCGCCGCCAAGCAGAAGGCGATGAAACGCGAGCTCGAATGGGTGCGGCTGTCGCCGCGAGCACGACAGGCGAAGAATAAGGCCCGCATCAAGGCCTACGAGCAGATGTCGGCTGAGCGATTTGAGGAGAAGCCCGAGGAGTTCGAAATCCAGATCCCACCCGGCAAGCATCTCGGCGATCTGGTCGTTGAAGCGACGAATGTCAGCAAAAGCTACGGCGACAACCTGCTGATCGAAAACCTTTCGTTTCGTTTGCCGGCCGGTGGCATTGTCGGTGTGATCGGGCCCAATGGTGCCGGTAAGACGACGCTCTTCCGCATGATGATGGGGCTGGAGAAGCCCGACGCCGGTGAACTGCGCGTCGGCAGCACCGTCGAACTCGGCTACGTCGATCAGAATCGCGACGAGTTGAAACCTGAGAACACGGTGTACTTGGAAATCTCGGGTGGTCACGACCACTTGGAGATGGGTGGCAAGAAAATCAATTCGCGATCCTATGTATCGCGATTCAACTTCCGCGGCCCGGATCAGGAGAAAAAGGTCGGAGTGCTATCGGGCGGCGAACGCAACCGCGTGCAATTGGCAAAGCTCCTCCGCCGTGGCAGCAACGTGCTGCTGCTCGACGAACCGACGAACGACCTGGACGTCGATACGCTCCGAGCACTGGAAGAAGCGATTCTCAATTACGCCGGTTGTGCGGTGGTGATCAGCCACGACCGCTGGTTCCTCGACCGCATCGCGACGCACATCCTGGCCTTCGAAGGAGAGGGCTACGTGCACTGGTGCGAAGGAAACTTCCAGACGTACGAGGAGCAGCGCAAGCAGCGGCTGGGGATCGAGGCCGATCAGCCGCACCGATTTAGATACAAGAAGCTGTCTCGCTAGTACCATCGCACTGAGTTGCCGTGAGGCGAAGCCATGCAACACAAGCAACTGCGGCTGGCCAAGGATTTTCAGGTGGCGATCGGCAATCGCCGGTCGCAGGCCGCCGAAATGGCGTTGCCACCGGGGGAGTGTGAAGGCGGGCCGGACAATCGCCATCGTGGGGCGGATCAGTGGTTGTTCGTAGTGTCGGGCAGCGCAATGGCGATGGTCGACGGCAAACGAGTGCGGCCGAAGGCTGGGACGGTGCTGCTGATCGAGAAGGGGGAGAACCACGAGATTCGAAACACAGGGACGACACCGCCTAAGACGGTGAATTTCTACGTGCCGCCCGCCTACAACGCGGAAGGGGATGAATTGCCGCGAGGGCGAAAATGATCGCTGCGGCGAACCACACAGGGGCCTTGCTCGTCCTTGTGATGCCGCTTCTTCGGGGCTAAAATTCGCGTTTTTCCGTTTCCCGCCCTGATCGATTGGAAGTATCGTGGCCAGCCATCTGAAGATCGCCGTAATTCCTGGTGACGGAACCGGTCCCGAAGTCACCGCCGAAGCCATCAAGGTGCTCGAAGCCGTCTCGAAGCTGGAAAAATTCACCTACGAGACGAAGTACTTCGACTGGGGCGGCGAACGCTATCTGAAGACGGGCGAGACGCTGCCTGCCGGAGGCGCGGACGAGCTGCGTAAGTTCGACGCAATCTATCTGGGAGCAGTCGGGCATCCAGACGTGAAGCCAGGTATTCTCGAGAAGGGCCTGCTGCTCGAGCTGCGTTTCCAGCTTGATCAGTACATCAACCTCCGCCCCGTGAAGCTGTTCCCCGGAGTGGAATGCCCGCTCGTCGGTAAGGGGCCGGACGACATCGACTTCGTCGTCGTCCGCGAGAACACCGAGGACATGTACGCCGGCATCGGCGGTTGGCTGAAGAAGCATACCGCCGACGAAGTTGCTACGCAGACTGCTGTTTATACCCGTAAGGGTTGCGAACGCTGCATTCGTTGGGCCTTCGAATACACCCGCAAGCGCAACAACCCAAAGGGGAAGAAGCTGACGCTCGTCGCCAAGACGAACGTGCTGACTTACGGTCACGATTTGTGGTGGCGGGCGTTTCAGGACGTCGCCAAGGACTATCCCGACGTGCAGGCCGATTACAACCACGTCGACGCCTGCTGCATGTGGATGGTGAAAAACCCCGAGTACTACGATGTGATCGTCACCACCAACATGTTCGGCGATATCATCACCGACCTGGGCGCGATGATTCAGGGTGGCCTTGGTGTGGCGTCGGGCGGCAACATCAACCCGGACAAGGGTGGTGTAAGCATGTTCGAGCCGATGGGCGGCAGTGCTCCGAAGTACACGGGGCAGAATGTCATCAACCCAATTGCCGCCATCGCGGCGATGAGCATGCTGCTGGAACACAGCGGCCAGCCGGCTGCTGGCGAGCGCGTGATGAAGGCTGTGCAGTCCGTGACCGGCACCAAAATGAAAAGCCAATCGGCCGGCAAGATGGGGCACGGGACTCGAGAGATTGGCGACCTGGTGATTGCGGCGCTGAAATAGACGCAGCTCTCGACCGTGAGAAGCACGCAGGCAGGTGAACTATGCTGAAAGAGCTTTTTGATCTGTCGGGCCGTGTCGCCTTGGTGACGGGTGGCAGCAAGGGCATTGGCAAAGCAGTCGCTCGCGGGCTCGCTGAAGCGGGTGCGAAGGTTGCCATTGCCGCGAGGACCGAGGCCGACCTGAAGAAGGCGGCCAAGGAAATCGGCGAGGGCCTAGGTGGCGAAGTGGCGACTTTCGTCGTCGACATGAACGACCGCGACCAGGTGAAGAAGCTGGCGGCCGATGTGTTGGCCCGCTTCGGCCGCTGCGATGTGCTATTCAACAACGCAGGAAGCAATCGGCCTCAGCCGCTTGTGGAGACCACCGAAGAAGTCTGGGACTACATCGTCGAGTTGAACCTGACGAGCTGTATGCTCCTCAGCCGCGAGTTGGCCCCGTCGATGATCCGGAACAAGTGGGGCCGGATTGTCTACACGTCGTCGATCATGGGGCTGGCGTCGAATCCGGGACGCGGATGCTACTCCGCGACCAAGGCGGCGCTGCTGGGTCTGGCTCGTGCTCAGGCTTTGGAGCTTGGGCCTCATGGCATCACGGTAAACTGTCTTGCTCCTGGACCGGTCGCCACGGATCTGCCGATGAGCTTGCTCTCGGACGATCAGAAGAAGACGTTCGCCGAGCGGACAGCGGTGAAGCGGTGGGGCCAGCCGATCGACATGGTCGGACCGGTGCTCATGCTTTCGAGCGATGCTGGGGCGTTCATCACGGGGAATGTCATCCTGGCGGACGGCGGCATTCTCTGCCGCACGTTCGACTGAGCCGGCATCGGCAAGGATCGCATCAATCCCAGACGGTCCGAATCACGAGCAAAAGCGCCGCTGTAATTGCCACGCTCGCCACCGCAGAAAACTGCAGCAATCCTCCGCTCGGCGCGAGCAGCAGGGTCGCTATAGCGACCAGCGCAACCGCGATGAGCAGACTGACCTTGGCCCGCGGCCGCATGCCTCGGTGCTGCTCCCAGTCGCGCAGTACCGGCCCCAGCACGGGCGATTCCACAAGCCGACGATAAGCAGCCGGCGAGGAACGAGCGAAGCAAAACGCCGCGAGGAGCACGAACGGAGTTGCCGGTATGAAGGGCGCGGCCACGCCCAGCATGGCCAGGCCGACCGAGACCCAGCCGAGGTAGTAGAGCACGCGGTTCAACATGCGTGACTTGCCGGCTCAAAACCCACGTTCACCTACTTCACTCCCAATTGCGTCAGACGCTCCTTGGCGCCCGACCGGGCCTTCTCCAGCACATCCGCAATCTTGGCTGGCTTCCCACCGTTCCGCTTGCTCTCGTCGGCGGCTTCCATGAAGGCATAGAGCTCGATAGTTTCTTCTTCCGGAATGGGCTCCACGCCGGTGCGGAAGAACTTCACGATTTCGACCACCAAAGGACGATAGCCGCCGTAAGGGCCGATCTCCTTGATTGACTTGCTGCCAAACGCCGTGCCGCCATAGCCCGATTTGCCTTTGCGAATGCCGCGGAATGTGCCGATCCGTCCATCGTTCCAGCGGCCGACGGCCACGTCAAAATCAGCGGTCGAAACACGGCTGACTTCCTCACAACCGGTTCCCATCACTGTGTAGAGCGTTTCGCAGCCGTGAATGCCGTACCAGAACAGCTCCGGATGGGTCTTTTCGATTGAGCACGGGCTGTAAGCATCGCAGCCGAGCACATCGCCTATCTCCCCCTCGCGGATTAATTGAGCGCCGGCGGTGTAGCGCAGCGACGAAGCCGAGAACATCGGACAGTCGAATCTCTTCGCCGCCTCGTAGAGGGCGACGACGTCGGTCAGCGAGCCTGCCACCGGCTTGTCGATGAACACCGACTTCTTCGCACGAAAAACAGGGAGAGCTTGCTCTAAGTGCGGTCGGCCATCGTTAGTTTCGAGCAGCACGCAATCGACCTTCTCGAGCAAGGCTGGGATCGAGTCGACGATTTCGACGCCCAGTTTCTGAATCTCCTCGGTGTAGCCTGGGACGCGGGAAACGCTGGATTCGATATCCGGACTGCCTTTTGGATAGGCGGCAACCACTCGGCAATTGGCTACGTCGTCCTTCGCTGTTTCACTATTGAGTTCCTTGGTGAAGGCGATGGCGTGCGACGTGTCGAGCCCGATGATGCCGACCCGCACTTGCATGTTTTTCTCCAGCGCAACTGCCAGTGTTTGAATTTGGAGGACGGCCAATGTTGCGAGAACCAGTGGGGCGAACTTCACAGCAGTCTCCGTGTGGTGGATTTCGAGGCGGGGTTCAGGAAGACTTTCGAGCAGACCAGGTCCAATGCCGGTCACTGGTCTGGGTAACGGTAGAAGCGGCAAAGCCGAGCTGCGCGACAAGTTCACGCACTTCGTCGAGGCTCAGTGCAGCATGCAGCGATTCAGCAAACATGCGTCGCTGATGCTCGTTGCAATCGGCGGCATAAGTTGCCACGAGTTGGTTGAGTGTCGCTTCTTCATCAGGGCGCAGCAAATCGCGAAAGAAGAGCAAGCCGCCGCCAGCAGTCACGCGAACGGCCTCTGCGAAGACTGCGGCCGGCTCGGGAATGTGGTGAACGATGCTATTCGACATGACCGTCAAGAACATTCCGTCTTCAAAAGGAAGCGACTTGGCATCGACATGCGTGAGCTGTATGCGGTTGATCAGCCCCGCGGCTTCGACGTTGTAACGTGCGAGTTCCAGCATCGAGATTGCCGCATCGGCGGCAAGCACTCGGCACTCCGGTTCTGCCCGACAGAGAGCGATCGGGATTTGTGCGGTGCCGGTTCCAAGGTCGAGCGTGTCACCGGGCGATGGGCAGACGCTAAGCAGATCCTCGACAAACTTTTGATTGACCGCCCTGTGATCCATCGAATCGTATTCGAGTGCCTCCTGGGACGAATTCATTACCTCGGGTTCGAGGACGCGTTTCAGAGGCATGGGCGAGTCTGCCGCTTCGAGGTCGGGGCCGATCGGGAACTGCTAAGTTCGAGCTTGGTCCGCGTAGTGTGATGGTTCGTCATTGTCGGCTAGCGGTTCAATCCCCGTTGACCGTAGCCAGACGCCCCAAACCAGTAGCAACAACGCAACCACAACATAGCCCGACACGTACTGTGTCACCACCGGTACGGCGTCTTTGCTCAAATTCCACGGCAAGAACATTGGGCTGCCCGGCTCGGGCGAGTGGATGATGCCGAATAGTGCACAGACGGCTGCAACGAAGAAAAATATCGCTGCCCGCCATAGTCTGCGATCGATCAAGGCGGCCAGCGCCGACGACCAGAGCAGGCTCGTCACGATGAATCCGTTGGACAGAACTCGAAGCGTCTGAATCTCGGTGACCAGAGCCGGGTTGGCCAGCTTCGTAGCCGAGATGCCAGCTTCGCGAATGGCCGCATCGCCGAGAATGCTGTCCTGATAGATGATTGCCAGTTGCGCAAGCGCGGGCACACAGGCCAGCGCGACAGCGGGGTAGTGGCGCCGCTTCGTCGCCAGGAAGCTTTGGGCAGTAATCTCGAGGCCGATGAAAATCAGAATCGGATAGACGGTGACCTTCGGAATGATGACATAGAGATAACCGAAGTAACCCAGTACGCCCGCGCTGCCGACGAACAGTGCGGTTGCCAGAGTGTACGCAGCTCTTCCGCCCATCGCTTTATAAGCGGGATGGCCGATGTAGGGCGTTGTCTGAATCACGCCGCCACAGAGACCGGCGACGAGCGTGGCAAACGCTTCGACGCCGATGACCTGCCCCGTGTCGTATTCGTCGCCGACGGCGGCCGCGCTTTCCGTGCAGTCGATTCCGCCCACGACGGTGCCCAGTGCGAATGGAATCACGATCGGCAGGTAGTTCAATGAATCGCGAAACGCCGAGGTCCATTCCAGCGAGAATACGCTCAGCCACTCGGTGGGCAGCAGGCCATCAGCGGGGTTGAGGCCGCCGCCCTCGTGAGGCAAGGAAAACGCCGAAGGCAAAATCCCGGCAACTTCCGCCCACTTCAGCACGTAATACAAAGTGCCGGCGATCAGCAGCGAGCCGAGAGCGCCCGGAATGCGGAACGGCAGCGGCACGCGCGCTACGAGCGTCGTCAGCACGACGGCCAAGGCCAGAAAGCCGACGAGCGGTGCATGCAGCACCTCCAAGAGTGGTAAGAAGCTGATGAGCACTAGCGCGACGGCTGTCAACGAGCCGAGCAGCCCCGCGCGCGGGAGCAACCGGCGGATCCAATTCGACCCCACCGAACACAGGAGCTTAAACAACCCGCTAACTACGATCGCGCACACCCCAATATGCCAGGTATGGATCGCGGCTGCCTCTTCCGTCATCCCGGCTTGCTTCGCGGCAACGAAGGCTGGCCCCAGCACAAAGAACACCATCCCTAACGTGCTCGGCGTATCGAGGCCGAGCGGCATGGCGGTGACATCCGTTCGCCCGGTCTTACGTGCTAACCGCAGCGCCAGCCAGAAGAACAGCACATCTCCTACAAACACCCCAATGGCCGTCCCGGGAACCATGTAACGAAGGGCGATTTTTGCAGGAAATGCAAACACCGCCGAAAGCAGACTAACCGTCAATAGCAAATCGGCGATGTTATCTAACATCAAGCCGAAGAAGGCATTTACGTCGCCGGAAGTGGCCCACCGGTAGCCTTTTTTCTCGTGCATTGCGGCCTGTGGCATGGGCTGTGCTTTTAGGGCCAATCGTGAATGTGTGAAGCCCTGAATGGCTGTCAATTCGGCCGACTCAAGGTTGCACGACGAGTGACGTAAGATCCGGCCAAAGTATCACTTGCGATACAGACGGTCCAGCTCCAATCGCCACTTCGCACGACTGGCCCAGACCGGCGGAAACCCGCCGACCGCTGCGATAAGCGAGACCTTATCCCTTGGCAGCGGTAAAATGCGGTGGCCCAAAGTCGTGACCGTGCAGTCGAGAGGCTTGTCTAACGCCTTTCGCCGTCAGGGCGGCAGTCACGCGCGAACTCTCCTCTTATTGGTTCGTAAATACAGATGAAAGCCACCCTAGCTGATACCCGTGCCAACGTTTCGCACTCGGCGGATGAGATTTCGACCGACGAGCAGCTCCTCCTGACTTACCGCGACAGCGGCGACCGGGATGTGTTTGCGGAGCTAGTGCACCGATACGAACGCGAACTTTATAGCTACTTACGGCGGTATCTCGGGGACGCGGAAATGGCCGAAGACGCCTTCCAAGCCGCGTTCCTGCAGGTCCACCTCAAGTGCCAACAGTTCGAAGCCGGGCGGGCTTTCCGTCCGTGGCTGTACACCATCGCCATCAATCAGGCGATCGATGCCCAGCGACGGAGCCGGCGGCACCGCATGGTCAGCCTTGATCGCACCGGCGGCGCTGGCGGAGAAGAAGTCGGTAAGTTGCTCGACCTGCTAGTGAGCACCGAGCCGAACCCCACGATGCAGCTCGGCAAGGACGAACGACGCGAGTGGCTCCAAAACACCATGGAGCGCTTGCCCGACGCCCTGCGAGACGTGCTGCAACTCGTCTACTTCCAGGACATGAAGTACCGGGAAGCAGCCGAGGCCCTCGAAATTCCGGTTGGAACGGTCAAAAGCCGTGTCCATGCCGCCGTACTCAAACTAACCGAAGCCTGGAAGCAATCTTACCCGGAAACCCCATGAGCTCTCCGAATCGCGAAGATTTGCTAGGCTATCTGCTCGGCGCTCTCGAGCGCAGGGAACAAGAGCAGGTAGAAGAAGAACTCGCCCGCAATCCGCAACTGCGACAGGAACTCGCAGCGCTGTCGCAGTGGGTCGACGTAGTCGGATTGGCGGATCAGAACGAACTAATGGAACCGCCATCTGGTTTGGCAGCCCGAACTTGCCAGACTGTGGCCTTGAAGCAGTCGGTTGATTTGTCAGTCGACGCTCCAGTACCAGTTGGAGTGGCAGCGTTTGAGACGCGGTCCCAATTTTCGCTGGCCGATTTTCTCGTCGCGGCGGCAGTCCTCGTTGCAGCTGTCAGTTTGTTCTTCCCGGCGCTCGCCTCTAGCCGATTTCAAGCTGACATCGCCTCCTGCCAGAATCGTTTGCGGCAGCTTGGATTTGCCTACGGCAGCTACGATGAATTGCACGGCGCCTATCCGTCCGCGCAGTTAGTGGGCAACCGCAACACGGCCGGTGTCGTTGCTCCGACACTCACCGACGCAAAATTCGTCACCGACCCTCGATTGTTTGTTTGCCCGACATCTAAACTCGCTACGAACCTCGATGGTTGGAAGATTCCCACGCTGAATGAACTCGATCAGGCGACCGGCGAGACGCTCGCTCGCTATCAGCAGACAATGGGGGGCGATTTTGCCTACAACATGGGCTACGTCGACGACGGAAAGCTCCGCCCAGCCAAGAACGAACATCGGCAGTATTATGCAATGCTCGCCGACGCCCCGAGCGATGTCCATCCGCAGCGGCGAACGCTCAATCACGACGGTCGTGGGCAGAATGTCCTCTTCGAAGACGGGCACATCGAGTTTCTGAGTGCGGTGCCCAGTCCGAAGTTAGCGGACGATCCTTACCACAATCGAGCTGGACTCGTTGCTGCTGGAACCGATCCGAACGATTCGGTTCTCGGCAGCAGCGCTGACAAACCGATGCCGGATGGCTGGGTCTCGGAAGCGAACCGCTAAGCCGCAGTTACTACGACATAAACGAAAAAAGGCATGGCCGGTAATCACCTGCCATGCCTTTTGCGTTTCTTGACTGAACGCGGCCAGTGACTACTTCTTCGCCGCGGCGCGCAGGGCTACCAGGTACGGAACCGGCTCGCTGCCGAGAGCATTTAGCACTGTTCCACCCGCGGTGAAGCAGTGCGTGACCCAATCGCCGCTGCCATATTTCTCAAGTGCGGTGCCACCCTCGCCGCCGCCGACATATACCTTCAGGCCCGCGTCCTTCATCCGCTTGAGCTGGGCGATGAACGCTTTGGTGCCATTTTCGAAGCGGGGATCTTCGAACATGCCGAATACACCGTTATGGAACACTACGGTGTTCGCGGCGTTGGCCTTGTTGGCTTCGATGAACTCGCCGACCTTCTTTTCAAACAGCGCAATCGTCTTTGGGCCGACGTCGAACTGCTGATCTTCCTTGCCGAGTTTATCGACCACCTTGCCATCGCCGAGAACGAAGTCGACGGGCAGGACGAACTCAATGCCGCGCTGCTTACCATCGGTGATCATCCGCTTCGCCTGCTCAATCCGCTCGGCGGGGATGAAGTAGCCCTTGTCCTTATGGGCAGGGTCTTCGGAGAGACCGAGCGAAAATTCGCCGCCACTCAGCAGCACATCGGCCTTTTTCAGGGCCATCGCCAGCGAGCCGGCGCTGAAGATCGTCTTGATCGTACCGCGATCGATCATCGCCTGCATGTCGTCGAGCTTGTCGATCTTGATGCCGCTGAAGATGACCAGCGCCGCCTTGAGACACTCGCTCATTGGCTTCTCGAACTCGCTGGCAATGTACTTGCCGAGAGCGACTCGATCCATCGCGAGCGGTACAACGGTGCTCGACGTATCGAGGCTGCCAGCCGAGAGGGCTTCGTTGACGTAGACCTTCGCCACCTTATCCGCAAACGAGTTTGCGGCCTTCGCCAGCTTCTCGGATAGTCCTGGCAGGGCATCTTCCTTGGCCTTCCAGAGCACGGTTTCGATGTCGTAGGCCCGCACGTTCTGCAGCACCATGACGCTTCCGGCCGGAGCGGCAGCGATCTTTTGCTGCACTTCGTCCTTCACTGCGCCACTTGCTTCGTCAAACCAATCTTCAAGGACCGTCACCTCGGTCTTGAGCAGTTGACCGAGCCGATTGGCGACTTTGGCAAGCGAACCGATCGGCTTGTCCTTTTCCTTGCGGCCAAGGTGACCGAAAAGGATCTGCTTCCAGCCTTTGCTACGTCCAAACTCGAGCGTCTCGACCATCGAGCGGAGTCGGATATCTCCCTGGCCGACTTCTGCTCCGACCTTTGCATCGACGTCGCCGCGCACGAGCACAGGGGTGCCGGACGGGACATCGGCCAGCGACTCGAGCCGCGGAATGGCTTTCAAGTAATCTGCGAGAGAAAGGTTCTCTTTGGTGGCAGTTCCTTTGAGGACCTTAATGATTTCCAGAACACGCTGAGCAGTCACGGCCATTGCTAAACTCCGTCATTCGGGCCCGATTACAGCAGCCGAACAGCTCTGCCGGGCAAGGCGTAAAGTAGCGCCCAAGAATATCAGCCCAGGAGCATTCGTTACAGGAGGGCAGCGCCTAACCTGAGTAGCGGACACCTGCCAGCACCATGTTCGGGACGAATCGAACCTCGGAACCCAGCACGCTGGCCATTCGCCGGACATCGCCGCCAGTCACGAAGACATCGACAGGCGAAGCTGCTTCTGCCACCAGCCGTTCGATTAACTCGCGTACCGCGCCGACGGTGCCCCAGAATAATCCGCTGCGGATCGCCTGCTCGGTGTTTCTGCCCAAAGGCAGCGGTGCCTCGTCCGATAGTGCCAGGAGCGGCAATTGATCGGCGCTAAAAAGCGCCGCGGCCTGCATCTGAAATCCAGGGAGTATCGCCCCGCCGGCGAAGACCCCATCACTTAGGAGCAGATTCACCGTCACGGCGGTGCCTGACGTTACCACAATGGCAGCGTGCGTAGCGTCGCGCAGCACATTGGCCGCGACGGCCGCAGCGAGACGATCGAGGCCAACTCGCTCCGGTGAATCAACGTCGAGGCGGAGCGGTAGATCGCGATATGTTAGTAAATGGAACGAGTCGCCGGGCCGATGCCTTGCAATCCAGCTTTGCAATCGCTGGGTGCCCTCGCGATGCACACTAGAGACTCGCCATGCTGCAGCTTCGCCCGGCAAACGACCGAGCAGCGAGTCGGGTGGATTCTGTGCCGTCGGATACTGATCAATCCACTCGGGCTGAGGAAGAGTTTTTTGGTTCGTTGAAGTCAGCGGCTGTTCCGGTGTCGGATACCAGCCGACCTTCACGGCTGAATTGCCAATATCCACCGCAATGAGACCCGGACGGCTCATGCAATGGCTCGTTCGGCGAGGGCCTGAGCGACGGCGGCGATGAGCTGATTCAATCCTTGACCGGTCACCGCGGAGATGAGCAGCACGTTCTTGTTCGATTTCAAGGCTAGCGCGTCGCGGACTGCTGCAGCATCAGGAAGTTCGGCCTTTGTGACGGCGACAATCTCGGGTCGCTCGCCTAGCCGGGCGTCGTACTGGGTCAGTTCCTCTCGGATGACCCGATAGTTCTCGAGCGGATCGGTGCCGTCGGCCGGCGACGATTCGACGAGGTGGACTAAAATGCCCGCCCGCTCGATGTGCCGCAGGAACTCGTGACCGAGCCCAGCACCCGCATGGGCGCCCTCGATGAGGCCCGGAATGTCGGCCATCACGAAGGACTGGTCTCCGTTGACGACCACGATGCCCAAATTGGGATGCTTCGTCGTAAACGGATAGTCGGCGATCGCTGGCCGGGCTCGTGTCAGACGGCTGAGCAGCGTGCTCTTGCCGGCGTTGGGTTTGCCGATCAGGCCGACGTCGGCAATCACCTTCAGTTCGAGAACAATCTCACGCTTCTCACCTTCGCCGCCAGGCGTCGAGTCACGCGGAGCGCGGTTTGTCGGAGTTTTGAAGCGAAGGTTTCCCTTGCCGGGCTCACCACCACGAGCCGCTACGACACTGTCCCCATCGCGAGCGAGATCTTTCAGGACAAAGCCGCCCTTAGCGTCGTACACGACCGTTCCCGGGGGCACTTCGATGATCAGGTCTTCGGCACCTTTACCATAGCGATTCGAACCGCTGCCATGTTCGCCAGACTTCGCTCGCCAGAACTTGTGATGAGCGAGCGCGGAGAGGTTATTCACCCCCTCGCGAGCGACGACGATCACGCTCCCCCCTGCTCCACCGTCACCACCGTCCGGCCCGCCCTTCGGGACGTACTTCTCGCGCCGGAAGCTCACGCAGCCGTTGCCGCCGCGGCCTCCTTGGACTTCGATTTGTGCGCGATCGACAAACATGACAGGAGATAACTTTCTCTCGAAACGGAAAAAGCCCACGAGCCTTCGCCCGCGGGCCTTGCGAATTGTTTCTTAAAGCCTTCGGCTGGGCTAATTCGACGCCGCGGCTTCAGCGGCCAGGATGTTGACCCGTCGGCCTTCGCGATCGAACTTCACCACGCCGTCGATCAAGGCGAACAAGGTGTAATCCTTCCCCTGGCCGACATTGGCGCCCGGGTGGAACCGGTTTCCGACCTGGCGAACCAGGATGCTGCCCGCCGTGACGGCCTGACCGCCAAACTTCTTGACGCCCCGACGCTGACCGTTCGAATCGCGACCGTTCCGCGTCGAGCCTTGACCCTTCTTATGTGCCATGACGTAACTACCTTCAATCTTTAGGGTTAACGCGACCGTCGGCCGCAATCTATAGCTTGCTTGCCACGCCTGAATGGACGCACCGCTGGCGTGGAACCCCAAAGTTTACTGGTAGACCCACAGGTAATCAAGGCGTTCCGTCAGGCCATATAGCTTCAAAATCCGCTGCTGTTCAGCAGCATCGCTGTCGAGCCGCACGCCGAACCGGATTTCGTCTTCGCTCTGGTCGATTCGGTCGCCAGGACGCCAGAAGTTCAATTGCAGCGTTTTGTGGAGCAGCTTGCGGCCAGTTCCCGGCGGATCGCCAGCCTTGAAAGCGCCGGCTGGATCTTCGTACTTGTAGGCGTTGGTCAGGCCGTGGACGAACAGGCTGAAATAGTCCATCCCCGCGTCGACGTCTTCAAACGTCACAACACCCCAGACGCTACGGTCGTGCGTTTCGTCGCTCAGTTCGATCGGCACTTCCGAGATCGTGAGCGAATCATACAGCTGCTGATTACTACCCGGAAACTCCCGGCGGCGAATTGGCTCCAGAGCCGTTGGAATCACCCGATCGTTGTACTCGACCTTCTGCTCGATGGATCGCAATACAAATTTTGGGAAGAACCGCAGGCTGGTCGAAGGGCGGCCGAAGACTTCGGCTTCGTTGGTCAGTTCCTTAGTGAAAACGGTGTGTTCGATGCCTTCGACAGTGGCCTGAACCACCTCCTTCGGCTTCCAGTGGTTGCCGTTATTTCGGACCCGGTAAACCATGTACCAGATCATCTTCCGCTCCATGCGACCGTCGGGCCGCGGGACGTCGACCTCGATCAATCGTAGCGGTTTGAAGGCAAATTCCAGGTTCCAGATCGTTCGCCGCAAGGTGCCGACCTTGGCGCGTTCGAAAACGGTGGTCGACTTCGGTTCGTAGTTCGGCGTGTACTCAAGCGAAGGAATTGAGGTCGGAAGTTCGACGAGCGGCCGCGGGCCGCTGAACATTTCCTCTTCTTGCGGCGCGGGCGGAATAATCGTCAGCACACCCTCGGCGAGCGTGCGAGTCTTTACCGGCGCGGGCGTCGCCGATTCTGCTGGTTCCTGACTGAGTGCCGGCCCTGTCGAAGCCAGGCAAGTTGCGCACACCAGGAGCGCAGTCCACCGACGGAAACACTCAACGATCGCCACTTTCATGTCCGTGCCGCTTCTGAAGGAAAAGACGCGATGAGCCTTCGGCTGACGGCCGAAGCAGTTCGCGGATGGGAATAGGTTTAAGTATACCTACCCAGATTTACGCGGCGAAGCAAAATCCGGCCGTGCGAATGCCCGCAAAGCCGGGAAAATCGATATGGGCTGCCTTAGCTGGCCCTCGCAGAAGATCCGAGGGCCCACGCTAAGTCGCAAACCGAAACTTACTTGCCAAGAGAAGCCTTCACCTGCTCGGCAACGCGCTCCGGCGTGATTCCGAAGTGCTTATAAAGCGCGGTATATGGGCCGCTGGCGCCGTAGGTCGACATGCCGACAAACCGGCCCTTTGTTCCGACGTACTTGTACCACGACTGCTCGACGCCGGCCTCGACCGCCACGCGGGCCGTTACGCTGCTTGGCAGCACGCTCTCGCGGTAGGCTTCGTCCTGCTCGTCGAACCACTCGCAGCAGGGCATGCTCACCAGGCGAACCTTCACGCCTTCGGCCGTGAGCTTCTCCCAGGCTTTAAAGGCAATGTCGAGTTCGCTGCCGGTTGCGATCAGGATCGCTTCCGGCTTGCCGCCAGGAGCCTCCGCGAGCACGTAACCGCCCTTCGCCGCATTGGCCGCCGGGGCAAATTTGGTGCGGTCGATTGTCGGTACGTTTTGGCGGGTCAGCACGAGTGCGGCGGGATGCTTCAGCCGCTTCACGATCTCGCGGTAGCACTCTGCCACTTCGTTCGCGTCGCCAGGACGAACGACATCCAGGCCGATGATCGCCCGACAGGCCGCCAGGTGTTCTACCGGTTGATGGGTCGGGCCATCTTCGCCGAGTCCTATCGAATCGTGCGTCAGCACGTAGATCACCGGCCGATGCATCAGTGCCGCCAGCCGCATCGACGGCCGCATGTAATCGGTAAACACGAAGAACGTGCCACCGTAGGGCCGAATGCCGCAAAGCGACAAGCCATTGCAAGCCGCGGCCATGCCGTGCTCGCGAATGCCGAAATGCAGGTTGCGCCCAGCGTAGTTGTCGTGTTCGTAGCTGCCGGCGCCTTCGAACTCGAGCATCGTCATGGTCGACGGTGCCAAGTCGGCCGATCCGCCAACCAGCCATGGATAATGCGGAGCGAGCGCGTTCAGTACCTTGCCCGACGAAACGCGGGTGGCCATGCCTTTGGCGTCGGTTGGGAAGGTCGGAATGCCCTTCTCCCAATCCTTCGGCAACTCAGCCTTCCACATCCCCTCGAGCTCGGCGGCTTCCTTCGGATAGGCCTTCTTATACTCCGCGAATTTGGCCTCCCATTGCTCGCGCGATTCGCGTCCGCGAGCGCCAATGCCGCTGGCAAAGTGCTCCCGCACTTCGTCCGGCACCAAGAACTGGGCATCTTCAGGCCAGCCGTAGGCTTTCTTCGTCAGCTTGATTTCGTCGGCGCCGAGCGGGGAGCCGTGGGCTGCGTGGCTGTTGGCTTTGTGCGGCGAACCCCAGCCGATGATGCTCTTGAGCACGACGATTGTCGGCTTGTCGTTGGTCGCCTTGAACTTGTCAATCGCCTTCTGGATGGCGCCCAGATCGTTGGCATCGTCCACTCGAAGGGCGTTCCAGCCGAGGCCCTCAAAACGCGTCGCCACGTCTTCCGTGAAGGCCAGCTCGGTCTCGCCTTCGATCGTGATCTTATTGTCGTCGTAGATCCACAGCAGATTGCTGAGCTGCAGGTGCCCAGCCATCGAGGCCGCTTCGTTAGCCACGCCTTCCATCAGGTCGCCGTCGCTGCAGAGCACATAAACATCAAAGTCGAACAGGTCGAAACCCGGCTTGTTGTAGCGGGCAGCCAGCCACTTGGCGGCCATCGCCATGCCGACGCTGTTTCCGCAGCCCTGACCTAGTGGGCCGGTCGTCGTTTCGATGCCGGCTGCGTAGCCGAACTCGGGATGTCCCGCGCAAGGGCTTTCGAGTTGGCGGAAGTTTTTCAGGTCCTCGAGCGACATGCTCGGACCGTCCATTAGGTGATTGTCATGCTTGTCGACGGCCCGCACGCCGGTCAGGTGGATCATCGAGTACAGCAGCATCGAGGCATGGCCGCACGAGAGCACAAACCGGTCGCGGCCCGGCCAAAGCGGGTTCGCCGGGTCATAGTTGAGGTTGTTCTGCCAGATCGAATAGGTCACCGGCGCCAGGGCCATCGGCGTACCCGGATGGCCGCTATTGGCTTTTTGAACCGCGTCCATGGAAAGGGTGCGGATCGTATTGATCGCAAGTTGTTCGATGCCGGTAGCGGACGGAGCAACACTCATGACACGTAACTTCTGACAAGAGAATGGTTTGACAGCACAAAATCCGATGACAGCGCCCGGTGCCTGGCCGTCGTGCGCAAGCCGCCTAATCTATCGCGCGGTTCGGCAGAGCGTCAACGCACCAGCCTTAAGGCCGCTAGCGTCAAGCTACTAGGGACTCCGGCTGATTGTTGAAAACGGGAAATCTATTACCTGCCGCGACTTGCGATCGATTGAATAAGAATCAGGTTAGACGTGCCCAATGCCCCTAGCGTGGTAGCTCTATGTACCTAGGAGGCTGCGAGGTCAGCTGTGCATTGCAGGTTCAGAATACGCAGCAACTGCAATCTCTCGAAAGGCCCGAAAAAATAGTTGACCTGCTAGTGGCACGCATCGTAGCCTCTTGATTCGTACTCATCCGCTCGCCTTCCTGATCAGCTTTTCTTTCCGGAGGCAATCATGCGTCGTTCCGTTCTCAGGCCTCACCGCGGGTTCACGCTTGTTGAGCTGCTCGTGGTCATCGCCATCATCGGGGTGCTTGTTGCTTTACTTTTGCCGGCCGTTCAGGCGGCGCGAGAAGCCGCTCGCCGCACTCAGTGCACCAACAACATGAAGCAGTTGTCAATCGCGGCGCATAATCATCACGATGTCTTGCAAAAAATGCCACCTTTGGTGCTCGCTGGCCCCCAAGTGAACGACATCTCAAACTACGATCAGCCGTTCGGACCCAACTGGGCTGTGCTGATTCTGCCCTATATGGAGCAGAGCAATCTGTATGAGCAGGTTGCAGGTAGCGTGACGACCTATCTCACCGACAGCAACACCAACTGGCGTTCCATTCGGGGGACCAGCATCAAAACACTCCGCTGTCCATCCGACAGTGAAACCGGACCCTGCAGCCGAGCGGGCGGCGGCTGGGCTCGCGGTAACTACGGAGGCAATGCGGGCCCGGGCATGTTTTGGGCCGGTGGGGGCGTCGGTGTTGCGGTTAAGGAGGGTAATGTCTGGCGCGACAACAACCCCAACAACTTCCCCTCGGATCACTACCCACCGTACACCGCTGGTTGGAGCGGTGGCGGTCCCCTCGTCGTGAACGGGGGTAATACGCTCGCCACCATCACCGACGGTACTTCTTCGACCATCCTCTTCGATGAGCTCCGTATTGGGTGGAACGCGGAGGATATCCGAGGAACCTGGGCGATGGGCATGACCGGCGCGAGCGTCTCCGCCGGCAACGGTCGCATTGACACCCCGACACCCAACGTGTCGCTATCCGGTTGGGACGATATTCAGGGCTGCCAGGACAATCCCAAGATCAACATGGGCTGCTGCGGCTGCAACAGTTGGCAAGTAACCGCCAAAAGCAGGCACCCGGCCGGAGTCGTAGCCGCGTTTAGCGATGGTCACGTGCAGTTTGTTTCAAACAGCGTAACGCAGCGGGTTTGGTTTCTTTTACACAGCCGCAACGACGGCCAGACCGTCGAGGAGTTTTAAGGTGAAACACCAAACCTTGTGGATTCTCCTCGTTTTCCTGACACTGGCTGGCTGCAGTAACGACATGGGCCAGGTAAAGGGACGCGTGGTCGATAACGGCGAGCCGATCGCGGTCGACGGCCAGGCCGCGTTGATGCTCTACCGTATCAACGATGCGGGGCAACCCGATGAAGCCCAGTCCTACCCGATTCCCCTGGAAAAGGACGGTACGTTCGAGCTTGTGGCCTCCGGCGGAAGTGTGCCTCCAGGTACCTACCTTGTCACTTTGATGGTGCATGGCGCCGATCCGAAAAAGGGAATCGGCCGCTACAAGAATGCCTTCCCGTACCCAGACTCGAAGCTGAAACAAACGGTGGAACCAGGCAGCAACGAGGTCACTATCGACCTGAGTGAATCGGCGACCAAGTAACCTATCCAGAAAACCTTACATCAGGCCAGCAATCGGATCGGCGTGATACAGGAAGTGGGGCCGATCGGCGGCGTCGCGCCATACCGCTGAGGTCGGAATGCCGAGGGCGTGATAGATCGTCGCGGCGAAGTGCTCCGGCGTTTGCGGATCGGCCGCGGGATAGCCGCCGATCTTATCCGAGGCTCCAATCACAGTCCCACCGCGAACTCCGCCACCGGCGAAGAACACGGACTGCACCGCTCCCCAGTGATCGCGGCCCGGCAGCTTGGCACCTGGGATTTTGAAGATCCGCGGCGTGCGGCCGAACTCGCCCGCCATCACGACTAAAGTATCCTCAAGTAAGCCCCGATGTTCTAAATCGTCGAGCAGCGCAGAAACCGCCTTATCCGTCGGCGGCAGCAAGAAGTTTTTCAAGCTCGGGAAAGCCGCCTGATGCGTATCCCAGGCTTCGTTGTTGCCCAGATTCACCTGCACGAGCGAAACGCCCGCCTCGACGAGTTGCCGAGCCATCAGCAGCGACCAACCGAAGGAGTTCTTGCCATACCGCTCCTGCAGCTTCTCGTCGGCGCGAGTCACATCGAACGCCGCCGTGGTCTTGGGATCGGCAAGCAGCGACAGGGCCGACTGGCGATGTCGATCGAACGTTTGGACGCCCGCAGCCACATCGAACTCCCGCCGCTGGGCGTCGAGCAGCTTGCGTAGCTCCAGGCGGTCTTCAAACACGCCCCGCTCCAGTCCCTGCGGCAGTGACAGATTCGGTGTCTCGAACTTCAAGGTCGCCGTCTGCTGTTTCCCTTTCTCGTGATGAAACTCGTATTCGGGGAAGGCGCCGTAGGTCTTCGAGTTGAATGGCGAAGCGGCGAGAATCCACGGATCGCGATGCGAGCCCATCAGCCCGCCGAATTGCCCAGGTATTACGCGTCCCGATCGATGTATGAGCTTCTCAGGCAGCATCATTGCGGCCGGGAGTGGATCGGCCCCTTGCACCACATCGGCTACGGTCGCCGCGATCGACGGCCAGTCCCCCGGCTGCGGCTTGTTGAGATTGAAGCCCGGCGGCAGTGTGCTGCGACCGCTGAGCATCACCATGTGCCCCTGCGAGTGCTCGTTGTACGGATGGGTCAGCGAACGAACCTGGCCCCACTTCTGCGATCGAGCGCCCAGCAGCGGCAGATGCTCGCAAATATGCACACCAGGCGTCGCCGTGCTGATCGGCTGGAACTCGCCGCGCACCGTGTCAGGCGCGTCGGGCTTCATGTCGAAGCTATCCTGCTGAGCGAGGCCGCCAGACAGAAAAATGTAGATGACCGATTTGGGCGCTTTGATCTTCGCCGCCCGCCCGCCACGTTCAGCCGCACTCAGGCAGCCTTGTTCACGGAGCGACGCAAGATGCTCTACCCCTAAGCTCATCAAGCCGATCGCGCCGGCTTGAATCATGGCCCGCCGCGAGAATCGCGAAGCTCCTGCAGCAGAGGGTGGCAGGGATTTACCCTGGGAGGAGTCGCGTGTCGCCATGCCGTCGGGCCTGAGTACAGATGAACGTTCGAAGCGGCGCCAGGCCATCAGTATCGAAACAGACTGATGCGTTTGTCAACGAGTTCCAGGTGGCGAGTTGTGGGCTCGTGCGGCAATCGCGGTTGCGAACTATCCTGGAAAACCGTCCGGGTTCGGCAGAATGGGGCGGTTGTTCGAAGTTTCCTAGACGCACTCAGTCGCCCGACCCGACCGTTTAAGTAGTGATACCGGCGTGGCCTTCCGGCCTTTGCAGTAGCGGGAGTTGAGCGATGGGGTTTTTGAAGAGCCGAGCGGTACAGAAACTGGGCGGCGGTTTTCTTGAGAACTTCGGCATCCGCTCCTGGTCCCGGCTGATGATGACCGCCCTGAAGTCGCGGAAAGAAGACCATGCGGTCGAGACGATCAGCAAGGTGTTCCGCGACAACCGCTCGCTGATGACCACCTACGAGATGTGGATGATTTACTCGATCGCCCGCGGCCAGGCGAAGCTGCCGGGCGCCTACGCCGAAGTCGGTGTGTTCAAAGGGGCGTCGGCCAAGATCATTTGCGAGGTGAAGGGGGACAAGAACCTGCACCTGTTCGACACCTTCGAAGGGCTGCCCGAATCTTCGGAGCATGACCGCGGCGTCCATCGGAAGGGGCAATACGCGGCCAGTCTGGAGTCGGTGCAGACCTATCTGAAGAGCTACAAAAACGTCTACTGGTACAAGGGACTTTTTCCAGATTCGGCAGTAAACGTGTCGGACGAGAAGTTCGCCTTCGCCCACTTCGACGTCGACCTGTACGAAGGGACCAAGGCCTGCCTCGAGTATTTCTACCCCCGCATGGTCCCTGGAGGAATCATGATCACCCACGACTACGACATCCTCGCCGGTGTGATGAAGGCATACAAAGAGTTCGTCGCCGATAAGCCGGAAGGGCTGATTGAACTGCCGACGACGCAGTGCATGATCATCAAACAGTGAACCCACTAGTGGCACAGGCGTCTCGCCTGTGCATGCTTTGACTTAACCTTTGCACAGGCGAGACGCTTGTGCCGCGCGGTGGCTCTCTGCCCGCCGCTGGTCGCGCGTCGACCGTTCTGCTGGTCGGCTTTCCCAAAGTCAGCCTGTAAGTGCTGGCTCCACTTTCGTTGATATGTCGCTCTGGCTGACGCTTATCCTCCAGCCTCCTCGAAAGACGTTACTCAGAGCAGTTTTGCGCAGGATTCGCGCTTTTCACCGTAATACCCACCGGCACGGACCTGGAGCGTGCTTCCAAGCCGGTCAGCTATCGCCAGGACGGGCATCATTGTTGCGGCGGCTTTGCCGATTCTTCGCCGCAGGGCGTCCTCGTCCCCAGTTCCCCCATTTCCCGTTCCGGTAGGAGTCTGCCCATGAGATGCCTTTGGTCAGCCAAATTCGCGTTGCTCACTCTGATCGGCTTGATGGCCCAGGACGCCACCGCCCAACGGTCCGAGCGACAGGCTCCACACTCGGAACACCACAGCGCAGGTCGGCTGGCCGACGATGCGGAGGATGACGACACAGACAACGGCGAGGAAGAGGATTACGACAACGATCGCTATGAGCGAGATGACGACGATCGCGAGGAAGCCCAGCGCGACGATGACCGACGAGGCGATCGCTACACCTCGCAGTACGGCAACGATCGTACTCGCAGCAGCCGCGACTATGGCCGCGATCGAAATCCGGAAATCGCCACGGATCGCAATCCAGACGACCAGCGGCGGTCGCGCATGACCGAGCGGCAGTCGTTGTCCCGCTCCAACGAGTCCTCAGGCGTCGATCGAGATTTCGATCAGGACAACAACGATTCGCCTCACTCGGCCACGAGGACCCACCGCCAAAATCGCTTTGACGACACAGAGTCGCAGCGCCAAGAAGAGGCGTATCAAAGTCGCACGCATGGTCCGCGTAGCGACCGGTGGGCTCGGTTCCGCAGTGACAGGTCCCACGATTACTCCGACGGCATGTGGCAGAGGGCCTCGAACTCTCGGGATCGCAATCCTGCCAGTCGTTATCAGGAAGACGAGGGAAGCGAAAGACAATCGGATGAATGGCTGGAGTCGATGGCCGAGCGCAGCGAGTCGGAAACCGTCGGCGAGCACAACGAGCGGTTTGCTTCGAACGCTGATGAGTTCATTCGCCAGAACGACGAAGATGAGGACACTTATCTCAGTCGCGACGAAATGCCGCAGGGAATGCTCGAGAACTTCCACGATCTCGATCGCGACGGCGACAACTATGTCGGCCGCGGCGAGCTGCAACAGCACGGCCGCAACATGACGCAATGGATGCGAGCAGCCCACGATACCGCATCGCAAAATCGTGGCAATGACGGCGCGACTGGCAGTCGCGTTGTCCCCGTGGAAGTGACCTACGTCTGGATCATGGATACGGACAGTGGGACCGTTCGCCTGAACGACTTGCAGGGCGCCTACGATCTGCTGCAACGGCTCGATGCCAATAACGATGGCAACATCACACGTTCGGAACTCCGCGATCGAAAGCAGCAAGTGGTATCGCGCTGGATCGAGCATGGCTTCAACCGCCTCGACGAGAACGAGGACGATGCTATCTCTCGCAGCGAAGCCAATCAAACGATGTTGCAGGAGCGGTTTGATCGACTCGATCTCGACGGAGACGAGGAACTGACTCGCAGTGAGCTTCGTCGCACGGCAGAGAACGCCTCTCGCTGGTGGGGCCCGCAAGATGACGATGCTTACCTGAGCGAGGGGCAAGGCGACGACCAGCGGAGGTAGTCGGATCCCAAGCGTTCAACCAGGTGCTTACAAGCAGGCGCGCCGAGGCTGTCGGTGCGCCTGCTTGTGTTTGTAACGATCGTATCGAATGGCGGCCGTTGCCCAGTCCTCGTGGCTGCATAAATGTGGGCGTCGGGTTTGCGCGACGCTTCGGAGCACGTACTATTGGGAGGCTGACAGCCGAAGACTAGCAAGCTGGATTGCTTGGTAGCCCTAATTTGGAGTGATGGCAGACGAGATCCCCGCCGAACTGCGCGCCTTCATTGCCGAGCATATTCACTCGGTAGCGAAGCTCGAAGCGCTACTGCTGCTGTACGAGAATCCACAGCGGTCGTGGACGGCGGCGGATGCTGCGCGGGCCATCTATATTGCAGAGACGCCGACCGCGGCGCTCCTGGCGGAAATGCATGCCAGCGGCATCCTTTCCGCGTCGGACTCTCCGCCCAGATTTCGCTATGAGCCAAAAACCCCAGAGCTTGCTCAGCAAGTGCAGGATTTGGCTCGATTCTACGCTGAGCGCCGAGTCACGGTGATCACGCTGATTCACTCGGCTCCCGTCGATAAGCTGCGCACGTTCGCGGACGCGTTCCGCTTCACTCAGCCGCCGAAGGAAAGCTGACATGCCAGGCGTTGTCTACATCCTTTGCTTCGCGACCAGCCTGACCAGTGCCATCTTGTTGATGCGCGCCTTTCGTCGGTCAGGAACTCGGTTGTTGCTCTGGAGTTCGCTCTGCTTCTTCGGCATGGCGCTGAATAACGCCTTGCTCTACGTCGATTTGATGGTCGGTCCAACTCTCGATTTGCGCCTGCTGCCAAGCATCGCCAGCCTGATCAGCTCGATGTTGTTGGTTTATGGTCTCGTGTGGGAGGCGTCATGACGATGCAGCATTGCAGGCACCTGGTTACGGAGGGGCTCTAGTGTACGACCTCGTTACCTCACAGGAGTTCCTCAGTCGGTTCGACCTCTTCGTCATTGGCGCCGTGGCCATGGGCCATCTGGTGGCGGGCCTCTTCTTCCTGCGCTTCTGGTACAAAACGCGGGATCGCTTTTTTTCGCTTTTCGCCATTGCCTTCTGGATCCTCGGAGTGAACCGACTGGCAATGGTTCCGTTTGCTGATCTCAGGGAACATCACTTTGTTTACTGGGTCCGCTTCGTGGCCTACGTAGTGATCCTGATTGCCATCCTGGATAAGAATCGCTCGAAGTAGGCTCCACTAGTTGCTGCTTCCTTCTCATTTCCTGGCAGGCTACACTGGCGACCAATCCTGCCTGACAACCTCCGTGGTTCGGTCCCTCTCCTGGAGTCGCCGCATGCTTCGCTCGCTCGCGCTTGCTTTGTTGCTCTGCTTTTTGGCTTCCGCCGCTTCGGCTGAGCCGGCGCTGAAGGCGCTGATCGTTGATGGGCAAAACAATCACGGAAATTGGCCGCAGACGACTCAGATGATGAAGTCGTATCTCGAAGAGAGCGGCTTGTTCACGGTGGATGTGGCCACAACCGCGCCGCAAGGCACCGATGAGAACTTCAAGCCGGAGTTCAAGAAGTATGACGTCGTCGTCTCGAACTACAACGGTGCGGACTGGCCGAAGGAGACGCAAACCGCGTTCATCGATTACCTGAAGAACGGCGGCGGGTTTGTTGTCATCCATGCCGCGAATAACTCGTTCGGCAATTGGAAAGAATACAACGAAGCGATCGGCCTCGGCGGTTGGGGTGGCCGAAACGAAAAGAGCGGGCCGTATATCTTTGTGAATGACGAAGGGAAAGTTGTGCGGGACGAGTCGACGGGCAGCGGCGGCCATCACGGCCCGCAGCATCCGTTCGGCATCATCGTTCGTGATCCCGATCACCCGATTACCAAAGACATGCCGCGCGAGTGGCTGCACGTGCAGGACGAGCTATACGACCTGCTTCGCGGCCCGGGCGAAAATATGCAGATCCTCGCCACCGCCTATGCGGATAAAGCGAAAGGCGGTTCTGGCCGACACGAACCGATGCTGTTCACGGTCGAGTACGGCAAAGGCCGCGTGTTTCACACGCCCATGGGACACGGCAACAACTCGCAGGAATGCGTTGGTTTCATCACTACGCTCGTCCGCGGCGCTGAATGGGCTGCTACCGGTAAAGTGACGACCAAGATTCCGTCTGACTTTCCAAGGGCCGACCAGGTCAGCCAGCGAAAGTTTGAAGCCAAGAAATAGCGGACGTCATTTGTATCTGCCGCTCGGCCGCTCGCACTTAGCCGGGCTCTCCTTTGTCTAATTCAGAGATTCAGCCAGCTCAAACAACACCGATACCATGCAAAAACTACTCTCGCTACTTGCTCTGACAGCATTACTCAGTGTTCTCTCGCCGCGCGGCGCGTCCGCCGAAGGAGCGGGCGTCGTTTACGACGGCTTCGATGGCCCCGGCAAGGGGAAGCACATCGTCCTGGTCTCGGGGGACGAAGAGTATCGCAGCGAAGAAGCTCTGCCGATGCTCGGCAAGATTCTGGCGAAGCACCATGGCTTCAAGTGCACGGTGCTGTTCGCGATCGATCCAAAGGACGGAACGATCAACCCAAACGTAAGCAACATTCCGGGCCTCGAAGCGCTGAAGACAGCCGACGTGATGATCATCTTCACCCGGTTCCGTAACTTGCCGGACGATCAGATGCAGCACATTGTCGACTATCTCGAAACCGGCAAGCCGGTGTTCGGCATCCGCACGGCGACGCACGCTTTCAACTTTCCCAAGGAGAGCAAGTTCGCCAAGTACGGCTGGACTTACGGCGGCGACGACTACAAGCAAGGCTTCGGCCGGCAAGTGCTCGGCGAAACGTGGATCAATCACCACGGCGCCCACGGCTCGCAGAGTCAGCGCGGCATCATCGCTCCGGAAGCAAAGGACCACCCGATCGTCCGCGGCATCAAGGACGGCGACATCTGGGGGCCGAGCGATGTTTACGGCGTTCGCCTGCCGCTGCCCGGCGACAGCAAGCCGGTCGTGCTCGGCCAGGTGCTGAAGGGGATGAAGTTCGATGACGAGCCGCTCGAAGGCGACAAGAACAATCCAATGATGCCCATCGCCTGGACGAAAACGTACGAAGCCAAGTCCGGCAAGAAGGGCCGCGTCTTCACCTCGACACTTGGCGCCGCCACCGACCTGACCGCCGAAGGAAGTCGCCGGCTGTTCGTGAACGCTGTCTACTGGTGCCTGGGAATGGAAGACCAGATTCCGGAAAAGTCGAAAGTCGACATCGTCGGCGAGTACGAACCCCGCCCCTTCCGCAACAACGGCTTCAAGGAAGGCATGAAGCCAGCCGACTACAAGCTCGACTGATCAGGATGCTGATTGCCGCCAGTCAGGCGGTAGTTAGGGCTGCGCGACGCCAAAGATGTCGCTCAGCTTCAAGCTAACGTCGGGAAGTACCAAAACCGAAACTGCCGCATCCCCATCGAAGAGCCGCCGTTCGGCGAACGTGCCGTCTTTCCGTGGGCCACGACAGACTTCGACCGTTCGGCCAACGACATCGACGATCCAGTATTCCTGAACCCCCGCCTCAGCGTAGAGCGGCAATTTTACCTCGCGGTCGAAGCGGAGGGAGGACTCGGCGACTTCGATGAGCAGCAGCACATCAGCGATGCTTGGTCGGCCACCCGCGTAGAAGTCATCGCGATACTTAAAGACGGCTACATCCGGCTGCGGCATGCTCTCGCTTAGGATCACAGGGTTCTGAATGCTGACGATACAGCGATTCGCCAGACGGCTGGCAAACGCCATGTTCAGTCGGTTGAAAATCACCACGTGGTCGTTGCCGATGTTCATTTTCTCGATCAACTCCCCACGGATGAGTTCGACCCGATCCTCGGCCCGGAGAATTCCTGCCGCGAACATTTGTTCGAACTGTTCGACCGAAAGCCGGTGCCGCTGTGGCGCGAGCGGCGAAGCGACGGGCGCTGGAAGCGGCGGCGCGGTCGGCGATTGAAGATGGTCGGCGGTTGCCAAGGTAAGAAGCTCCAGGTTCGTAGCGAACATGATCGCGTGCTCGGTCCTGTCTAGTGTAAGCTGCCAGAAACGGCCAGTCCAAGCGAACCGCCTCGTACGTTAGGCTCTAGCCTGCCCATGATCTTGAGAACTTGACGGGCTAGAAGCCTACCCTACGGAAAAGTATGAAACACCTCCGCGAAGAGCTTTGGTTCAATGTCCCAGCCCGAATGGGCTTCCTCAACATCACCCCGCAAGTCGCCGCAGCGGTCGAGCGCAGCGGCGTCCAGGAAGGGCTCGTGCTGGTCAACGCGATGCACATCACGGCCAGCGTGTTCATTAACGACGACGAGAGCGGCCTGCATGGGGATTATAAGAAGTGGCTGGAGCAAATCGCGCCGTTCGATCCCTCGCCGACGCGGTATGCTCACAATCGGACGGGCGAAGACAATGCTGATGCCCACATAAAGCGGCAGATCATGGGACGCGAGGTGGTGGTTGCCATCACGGCCGGCAAGCTCGACTTTGGACCGTGGGAGCAGATCTTCTATGGCGAGTTCGACGGCAATCGGCCGAAGCGGGTGCTGATCAAGGTGATTGGGGAGTAATCCATGGATACCGGTACGGCGCTTAGGGTGCTAAGGAACGGGCAACGCTTGCTTCCCGGATCGAAAAGTGAAGAATGACGAATCTCTCGCTACTCGTGCTGAAAACGCATGACGTCGGACGACTGACCCAGTTCTACCGCCAACTGGGCATCGATTTCGAAGTCGAGCAGCATGGCAAAGGGCCGGTTCACTTTGCGGCCAGACTTGGTGAATTGGTGTTGGAGATCTATCCGCTCGGCGAGCAGCAGACGGTCGACACGACGACGCGGGTTGGGTTCGCGGTGCCTCAACTTCGCGACCTGTGCGCGAGGTTGAATTCGGCAGGGGTTTCGATTGTTACGCCACCGAAGGACTCGCCGTGGGGTTGGCGGGCCGTGGTGCGAGATCCGGACGGCCGGGCAGTAGAACTCAACGGATTAGCTGCTTCGAGTTAGTCCCACCACCAGTTGATCGCCAATACGCTTTCAGCGATTGCTTCCCGTCGCTTCGCGAGTTCGCCGTTCGCGTCTTTCTGCAATCGATCCTCATCGAGCGCTTCGTCGGCCACAATCGACACGCCGCCGCCGGCTGGCGTGAGTAGTCGGCTGCCTTTCCAGAGGGAGATCGCTACGCACTGTGCTACTTTGGGTGTGTCGTGCGTTTCGACGGCGAACTGTTTTTCGTCCCGGAGAATTTCAGCTTGCCAGTTGGCGGTGGCGTAGTAGTCGTGCTTGCGGAAGAAGGCGGCGAGGACGGCGAGGTCGATCATGCCGCGGAGTTGGGCGTAGACGGGGCTTTTGGCGGCGATTTCTTCGTACTTGCTGGTGAAGGCCGACGTGTAAGCGAGGCTTGGTCCACTCGGCGGAGCGCCGTTGCCGAGTTTGCCGCCGGGGCCGATCGTTTTGTCTTCCGCTTGAAGTTGCACGCCCTGGCCGACCAGTTCGACGCCGAGGCGATCCTCCGTCACGCGGAGGCAGTCGTAGTCGGGCGTGAACCACCAGCGCTGCAGATTGCCATTCTTGGGGCTATCGAGGGCGCTGAGGAACGTTGCCATCTTCACGGGCGGCGGTTCAGCGCCAATGCCGATCAGCTTCATCCGATAGTCGGCTTCGATGAGCACCTGGGCGAAATGGGTCCGCGGCGAAATGCCGAATACGCGTACGTCGGCCATGCCGAGAGCTTGCTGCAGTCCCTGGGCGACCTGCTGAGCGACTCGATTGCGCTGGGCGGGTTGCACGCTGCGGGGAATCGTTCGCTGAAACTGCTGCACACGCGCCAGCGACTCGGCGCGCGGGTCGATCGTGCAGCCGAGGAACGGCCGACCCCGACTGCCGGGCGGATAGGCCCGCAGCGCCACGGCAAGGTCCTCCAGCAGCAGCGTTGGCTTGCCCATGGTCACGCCCACGCTGCGGCCGGCGGCATCCTTCATCCAACCTTCGGCCGGCCCGGCGAGAACGATGTCTCCCGGCTCATCGCCTGCGGCCGGATAGCAGAACGCAAATTGCACCCGCCGCAAGCCGGCGAGATGCAGCAGCACCTCGTCGGTCTTGCCGGCCTTCAGGTCGGCGGCGAGTTGCTGTTCAAGCCGACGCAGCGAGACTTTGCGAAGTGGCGCGAGCTTGAACAGGTCGGCTGGCAATCCAACTCTCGCTGCCCGTAGGCGTTCTGCCTCCAGCCGCAAGTCGTCGGTAAACTTCTTGACCTCAACCACTCCATCAGCGTCGATCGAGATGCCGAAGGTCGGAAGCTGGACCGTGGTCGCGGGAAGGACTGGCGGTTGAGCGTGAGCCCAGTCGCCACTGAATCCAATAAGTGAAAAACCGAAGGCGATTGCCCAGGCGAAAACGCGTTGTAGCCAACGCATGAATCTGTCCCTCTCTGCCCTGCCCCCTGCGCATTCTAGGGGGAAGAGGTGTTGGCTGCAAATTGGGAGGTGCGTAGAGCATGGCTTTCATGCTGGCCTACGCTTCGTGCTTTCGTGTTTTCATGATCCAAGAATTGAGCCATGAAAGCACGGAAAGTCACCTTACCGAAAAGGGGTCGGGAGTGCTCGCGGTTCTCGTCACACTATGCGGTACGGCTTACTGGCCGCGACGAACTCCGACTTCGGATGGCGCGAGCGGCGTTCGATTTCGCAATTCTGGTCAGAACGCGAAGCGTCCGGGCTCGCGTTCGAACGCAGAGCCTCGGGACGAGAAAACAGGGCGACGGTCAGTCGGCAAACTGGGCTTTGGATCGCTCCCACCAGCGGGCGAAGCCTTCTGAGTCGAAGTCGAAGTGCTGATCCGTTAGTCGGCCGACGATTCGGCGGGCGATGAAGGCGGATTGGTGCTCGGGCTGGGCGATGCTGCGCTCCGCCAGCTCGCGCACCATTGCCGGATGCTTGATTTTCGGAGCGGCTCGCTCGACCGCGTCGGTCACATTGGCAGCCGATTCAGGCTGAGCGAACAAGGCGTCCGCGATGGGGATGATGGCTCGCTCATCGTTAAGCTGGGCGAGTGCCTCGACAATCTGGCTCGCTTCCCGCTTCGTCGGATCGAGAGTGTCGATCAGCGATTGCACGGCGCGCTCGTCCTGCAACCGGCCAAGGGCTTCGGCAGCGGCGCGGCGAACCATTTCCTGTTCATGTTCCAGTAGCGGAAGGAGGGGCGTTACAGCGCGGCGGTCCCCGATCTTGCCGAGCGCTTCGGCTGACACGCGGATCAGCGTCGGTTCGGAAGACTGCAGTTTTGCAAGCAACCTCGTTGTCGCCCGAGGATCGCCAAGTTCACCTAGACTGAACGCGGCCCGACCGGCGACCCAAGGTTGATCGTCGAGCGCCGCGAGCAGCGGTTCCACGGCGCGTCGGCTGCCGGTGCGACCGAGACCTTCAGCCGCCTCGCCACGTACGTAAGCGTCGTCGTCGGTGAGCAGGACTTTTAGCGGCTCGATTGCGCTGGGGTTGCAGTAGCTGCTGAGCGTCGTCGCTACGGCCTGACGAACTTTGAGGCTATCGTCACGCAGCAGCGGCTTGAGAGCGTCGATCAACGTGTTGCGCTGGTAGTTATCGATCTCGTCGCGACTCGGCGGCTTGTCGAGAGGGAAGGCGAGCTGACGAACCGCCGCTGTACGCACCTCCGCGTCGTTGTCCTTCAACATCTGCCAAAGAGCCTTGCGAATCTGCAGATTGGCTATGGTTCGCAGGCCAGCGACGGCTGCGCGGCGAACCTGCACTTCTGGATCGTCCAGGGCTGACAGCAATTGCGCTTCCGCCTCAGCGAAACGCATGCTGCCGAGAATCCAGACTGCGTTCGCGCGAACTGTGGGTCGCTCGTGTTCAAGGAGCGCGGCGACCGCAGGCACCGCTTCGCCGCGGAGTTGGATGAGCCGGGAGGCCGCTTTCGTCGCCGGAGAGTTGTCCACGTGCCGGCGATTGGCCAGGTGCGACAAGTCGCGTTTCTCTGTCGTGAGAATGGCGATGAGTTGCTCCAGATCCGCCGGCTGGTCGGCGGTATCCGTCGCCTGACCGAGTGCCGCTGCGGTCACCAGAAGCACGCTAGGGAGAATAGCGATCATGCTGCCATTCTCCCGCGGTGGGGAACTCATTCGCAAGTTTTGCGCGTAACGAGCGCGTCACAAGTTCATGCCGCCTGGCGAACGTTCCACGGCAAATCCTGAGGGACGTCCTCGCTGGCTTGTACTGCGCCGTCCATGCGGTGATGCACAATGCGCTGCGGGAACGGGATTTCGATACCTAGCTGATCGAAGCGATGCTTGATGCGGCGGAGCATCTCGCGCTTCACCTTCCATTGCTGTAGCGGGCGGGTCTTCATGAGCATTTTGATCGTCACCGACGACTCGCCGAAACCATCGACGCCCAGCATTTCCGGATTGTCGATGATCAGCGGACCGAAGGCCGGATCGCGGCGGAGGTCGATGGCCAAATCGACGAGCACCTCCATCACGTGATCTACGTTCTCCTTGTAGGAGACGCCGACCTCAAGCAAGGCCCGCGACCAGCCGTGCGTCATGTTCGTGACCGAATCGATTTTGCCGTTCGGGATGAAGTGCACACAGCCTTCCATGTCGCGGAGCACCGTCATGCGGAGGGTGATCTGCTCGACCTGCCCTGACATGTCGCCGATACGCAACACGTCGTTGATCTTGTACTGGTTCTCGATGAGGATCACAAAGCCATAGAAGTAGTCGCGAATCAGGTTTTGGGCGCCGAAGGCCGCTGCCAGGCCGAGTACTGCAGCACCACCCATCAGCGGCGCGATCGCAATGCCGGCTTCTTCGCAGAGCATAAGCACGCCGCCGACGACAATCGTGATCGAGAATGCGTTGCGAAAGACTCCCATGAGCGTGCGCGCCCGGTCCTCTCGCTCCTGCTTGGTGCCCCGCGCCCCGCGTTCGATGATGGAGGTGACGAATCGCTGACTGCTGAGCACGGCGAACAACCGCAGCACGAGCATTGCCACCACAATCAAGCCGATCTTGGGGCCATGGTCGAGCAGCCACTGCAGCAGGTTGCGGATTGCGTAGGGGTTGGAGAGCTCGGTGACGACTTCTTCGGCTTCGACTGCCTCGCGCTGCTTGGTCTTGGCATCGTTAAGCGCAGCCAGTTCCTCACGCTGAAGATCAGCGAGCTGCTGCTGCAATTCAGTGAGACGCTCAGTCCGTTCGCGGACTTCGGCGCGGGAGCGACCGAAGAAGCGATCGGCATCTCGCAGTTGTTCGCGCAGGGCAGTGAGTTCCGCGGCGGAACTCCCTTCGGCGGCACGTTTGTCGTAGTCTTCGTCGAGCGCAGCACGCGTCTGGAAGGCGATATCCGATTTCTTCTGAGCCGAGACGAGCAACTTCTGTTCGAGCGCGATATTGCGTTCCAAAGCGGCGATGCGATCGGCGACCGATTGCACTTCGCGCTGGGCAGCCTCGGCTTCTTCTTTCTTCTGGTGGGCGTCGGATTTTGCTTTGACCAGCTCCTTGCTGACTGGTTTGGTTGAATCCGTTGTTACCTTAGCCACGTCTAGTACGGCGGCAGCGGCTGCTTCTCCGCCGGCTGGCTCTCTGGCCGGGGCCGGAGTCGGCGTCGCGGCGCTGATCGCGGGGAGCGGTGGCAGCGCCGGCGATACCACAGCCGCTGAGGACGCCGAATCCGGCTTCGGTGGTGCAGAGGTATCTGGCGACTCCGCGGTGGTCGGAGCTGCGGCGGGCGCGAGTTCGGTTGACTCGGCTATCGGGGCCGGTTTGGGAACGATCCCCTTCAGCTTCTCGAGGACGGCTCGATCCTGCGAGAGCTTCTCTTCCAGCGCTGCGATCTGTTGCTGGAGAGTCTTGCGCGTTTCGATCGCCAAATCGAAACGCTCGCGAGCCAGCTTCCAAGTTTTTGACAGGTCGGCGATCTTTGCTTCCGCTTCTGCCTGGCCGGCAGAGTCGCCGTCTTCAGCAAGAGTCTTGGCGTCGTACTTGGCCTCCGAGAGGGCCTGGTCAACCGACTTGAAGGCCGTCTCGGCCAGATTGAATTCATTGTCGGGGGCCTGCGTCTCTTGATGAAGCTTCTCGATCAGCGAGCGCTCTTCTTCGATCGTCCGCTCCAGCCGAGTGATTTGCTCGGCCTGCGATACTTCTGGCACGACGGGCGCCGGTATGGCCAGCTTGAGGTCCGCAGGCAGCTTCGCGGTCCCCTTGTCGGCCAGATGGTTGATCGGGGGAACCGAAGGGGCAGTAATCGCTGGAGTTGCGATGGTTGGGGACGGCGCGGCCACGAACGACGAATTTCCAGCCGGCGCAGCAACGGACGGGGCTACGCTCGCCGGGACCGCCGTTGCGTCGGCTCCGTAGCCGGCAGCACCGACTACTAGCAGGAGAGCAGCAGAGGTGGCTTGTCTTCCCAGGAGAAACCAGGCATTCCGATGTGCAGGCATGCGATGAAGGCAATCGTACGAGTAAGCGGAATCGGTGAACGTGCGCAAAGGGTGCGAACGGACACCCAGGAGTACCGGTGGTTGGGTGGTGGAAGGCGGCTGGAGCTATACCAGAGAAAAAACTCGGAAGACCACCCCAAATCGTGCTTCGGTAAGCCTGCGCTGCTATCGCATGACTGGCTGCTGAAATAGTTGACAAACTTGTGAAAAGTTCTATAGTCAACCTGTCGACGCATTCGCCGCTGCATTGCGGTGTGTGCCGGTTTACGCTGCGCTGATCTGGCCAGCGCGACACGTTCAGTTGTCAGTCGTCAAAGTGATTGGCAGAGCGCGCGGGTGTGGCTAGCTATTGTGAACTGTTGTGTTGTGAAGCACCGCGGCGTGATCATTGCAGTTGGGAAAAGGGGTTGTAGGAAAACCGGGGCTAATTGGCGTAAGTCACGGCAATGTTAGCGTTTGAGCGATTTTCGGTGGTTGCGCTAGCGGTTGTATTTGGTGCTGCGGTTGGTCGAGAAATCCGCAGATGCTGGGCGGTGAAAAGGTGTTGTTAAAGTGTCACATCGGTACGAAGCGGTGGACGGCGTCGCGCAAGCGGGCCTAGAATGCAAGTCTCAACTAGCAGGGTAATAAGGTGCTCGAATGACCGGCCAACGACAAAACTGGTGGAACCGAATCGCCTGCGTTGGACTGGCTTTGGCTTCAGCCGCCGCGCCTTGCTATCTCGAAGCGGCCGAGCAGGTATCAGGCTCGACCGAGACCGAGCGGATTGCCGCATTGGTGAAGCAGCTCGGGAGCGATGAGTTCTCCTCTCGAGAATCGGCGACCGAGGAGCTTACAAAAATTGGGCTGCCTGCTTTCAAGCCGTTGGAAGACGCAGCCGAGAGCCCGGACCGTGAAGTTCGCTATCGGGCCGCCCGTATTCTGGGCATCATCCGCGAACTGGACATGCAGCGCCGGCTTGAGGCCTTTTTGCAGGGTAAGGATGGGGAGGACGACTATCCCCTGCCCGCCTGGGGAAGGTTCAAGAAGCAGTACGGCGACCAGACACAGGCGCGGGCACTGTTTGTGGAAATGCAGCGGGCCGATGCGGAGATGCTCGCATCGCTTGAGCGGGATCCGAAACAGGCTATCGAGCTATTCGCTATCCGCGTGAATCAGGTGCAGCAGGCGATGGCGATGCAGCCGCAAGGGGGCAGCAGCTTTGGTCAGATTATGACGCTGCTGTTTGTGGCTGCGGAGCCGGATGTCGAACTGTCGGTGCAAAACTTGTCATCCGTCTTCAACTTCTGTCTGCAGTCGACGATGCTTGAGGCGCTGCGAGAAAGCTCGAAGGGGGGCATTCCGCGGAAAGTGCTCGGAGGTTTGATCGAACGCAGCGAAAACTGGTCGGCCTATCAGGCCATGCTGCTGGCGAATCAGCACGGGATGAAAGAGGGGCTGACACCGGCGATCAAGATCCTTAAGAACGACGGCAACCGGGTGCCGCACATGGCGCAGTATGCCTTGCTGACGCTGGCCAAAATGGGAGACAAATCGCATCTGCCGATGGTCGAGAAGCTGTTCGAGGACAAAGGCGTGCTCTCGAAGATGCAGGAGAACAACAAAGTCGTGCACGAAGTGCAAGTTCGCGACGCTGCTCTGGCCGCAGCGGTTTATTTGAGCAAGCAGGATGTGAAGAAGTTCTTCCCGGAAGCGGCAAAAACGGCGATCAGTGATCCGCAGCAGCTTTTTTTCAATGCTCGGGTGATTGGGTTCTCGAGCGAGGAGGATCGCGAGGCAGCCTTCAAAAAATGGGCGGATCTGCCGAAGGACGCTAAGCCCGCGGAGGCAGAGAAAGTGGATCCCGAAAAATCTAAAAGTTGACGCACGGCTGAGCGATTCTCAGCGGCAATAACGATGGACTGCTAGCGAGCGGCCGGCATCGACCTTGACGCTCTCTGGGCGTTTTGTCACGATTCGCGGCCCCCTCGGTTTGCACGGATGCCACGCACTGTGGCCCCACCGCACGGAAGTGTGTCATGAGTCGTTCCTGCCTCGCCGCGCTCGGCTGTTTAGTCGCTGTGATGTCGGCTGCCGGTTGTCGTTCCCCCTACTACGCCGATCAAGGAGCGCTGTTTGGCGGCCTCGCCGGTGCCGGCGTTGGTGCAGCGATCGGCGACGCTACGGGTAACGCGCTACCAGGAGCCGTGATTGGTTCGGCGGTGGGCGCGATCACGGGTGCTGCCGTGGGTACGGGTATCGATGCCGATATCGCCCGCAACCGCGCCGAAGTTGAAGCCCGAATGGGGCGTCAGATGCAGGGAGCTGTGACGCCGGACGATGTGATTGCCATGACTCGCGCTGGTCTCAGCGAAGCCGTGATTGCCACACACATTCGGGCCAGTGGTGTTGCTCAGCCACTACAGGTGAACGACCTGATCCATCTGCGAAACCAGGGTGTGCCCGACAGCGTGATCGTTACTCTGCAACAGACTCCGCCACGGACAGCGACGACAGCGGTGATCGCCCAGCCGATGCCGCCGCCTGGTGCTGTAGTTGTCGAGCACTACTATGCCCCGCCGCCTCCGCCTCCACCGCCGGCTTTCTTCTTCCACTTCGGTGGCCACCGTCACGGTCATCACCACCACCATCATCATCGCCACCGTCATTGAGCGGGGGCCGAACCGGCAACGGACGAACTGGTGGTCCGGCCCGGCTAAATGCTACAAGATCGAGGCTCCCGCTGGGGAAGTTTCGGGTCGTCGAGTAGCATAGAGAGCGGTATCCGTTGACGTTTCCTGCGGAGCAGCCGCGATGTTTCAGCTGGCCGGCACGGTCGTGAAAAAGTGTAAGCCCGCCTTGGTGTGGGCTCTTCTGGCAATCCTGCCGGCCATTTTGCTTGCGCCCAGCTCGAACGGTACGGAAGGCGATACCAGCACCGGTATCCGTGCGCCCGAGGGCTTTGAGGTCTCGCTCTACGCTGGTGACGAGCTCGCTCACGACATTTACTCAATGACGCTCGATTCCCACGGCCGAGTCGTCGTCGCCGGGCAGGGCTACGTGAAGACGCTGCACGATGACGATGGCGACGGCATTGCCGAACGAGCATCGACTTTCTCGGAGCGACCGAAAAGCGGTGCTCACGGCATGCTCTTTCTCGGCAACGACTTGCTTTGCACAGGCGACGATTCGCTGATGCTGCTGCGTGACGATGATGGCGACGGCCAGGCCGAAGGGGAGCCGGAGGTTTGGGCGAAGGTGCGACATCCAGAGCACGGAGCGAACGGCCTGACTCGCGGGCCGGATGGTTGGATTTATCTGATTTGTGGTAACGATGCAGGCGTGACTTCAAAACTGGCGTCGGAATCCAGTTCTCCGGTTCGAGAACCCCAATGCGGCGCCGTGTTGCGCTTTTCGCCGGATGGTAAATGGTCGGAGATTGTCGCCCACGGCTTCCGGAATCCGTACGATCTGGATTTCAACGCCGACGGTCACTTGTTCACCGTCGATGCCGATGGCGAGCGGGACCATCATCTGCCTTGGTATGCACCGACGCGATTGTTTGACATCGCTCAGGGCATGCACCACGGCTGGGTGCTGCAGGGGTGGCAGCGGAGCTGGAATCGTCCCGAGTGGATGTTCGACAACGTGCCTCGGCTGGCCGAGATCGGCCGCGGCTCGCCGACTGGATTGACCGTTTATCGCCATACCCAATTCCCACAGCATTATCACGGCAGCGTGCTGAGTTGTTGCTGGACGCTTGGCCGCGTTTACTGTCTGCCCCTGAACCCGGAGGGATCGAGCTACCAGACGAACTCAGAAGTATTTCTCGAAACGACCGGCGAGGTCGGGTTTGCACCGGTTGACGTCGCCGTGGGAAAAGAGGGCGATCTGTTCATTGCAATTGGCGGTCGGCGGACGCGCGGCAGCGTATTCCGCGTCCGATATGTAGGAGAGCAAGCCCGCCGGCCATCGCCGGCGAATGAAGCGGCAGCTGTGCTCACCGCGCCGCAGCCGCAGGCATCTTGGTCGCGTCATGATTGGGAGCCAAAAGCCAAGGAACTCGGGAAGCAAGCCTTTGCCGATGCCTTGGCTGACCGCGCTCTGCCTGCGGAGCAACGGATTCGCGCAGCCGAAATTACAACCGATCTGTTCGGCGGGCTCGAAGCAGAAGTCGTTGAGGCGGTCCTTACCGAGGCGAATGAAGCGGGGGCGCCCGCTGACATCGCCCGCCTGGCAGCTCGCGCGGTTGGCTGTCTTGGGCGAACCAGTAACAAAGCCGGGTGCATTACAGTACTTGCCCAGGCGACTGGCAGCGACCATTTGGTCATCCAGCGTGCGGCTTGGGAGGCACTCGCTGCGCTACCGAATGACAGCGATGAAGTCGCCGCGGCTCAAGCTGACGCTGCCTGGTCAGCAGGGATGAACTCATCCGATCGGCGCGTGCGCGCTGCCGCGTTGATCGCCGACGCTCGTCGCACGGACCTCTCGATCGAGGCCCGAACCGAGACCGACCTGTGGCGCTTGCACTTTCGCGGCAAACTTTCGGCTGATCATTTCAGCCTGGCCGCCGAAAGCTTTCTGGAAGCTAATGACGATCGCACTCGGCTCGACTGTGTCCGGCTGATGGAGTTGGCCCTTGGCGACATCGATACTCATCAAATGCAGGCCGATGTCTATGCGGGCTACTCGCTTAATGGCACTCCAGAGAGTATCGCTGCCGCCAGCAAAGCTTACGGCAGAAAGTTGGCAGCGAACTTTCCAGCCGCACATCCGAATCTGAATCGAGAACTGGGTCGATTGCTGGGGATGTTGAGCGTCGATGATTCGGCTCTGCTCGATCGACTGAGTGCCGTTTGGACGGACGAAAGCTCTCCGCACGACGACGTTCACTATTTGATCGTCATGTCGCGCTTGCCTGCGAAACGGAGAGTGGAGACGACCGAACGCACCGCCGCTGCCCTGGCCAAACTACACGGCAAGATGCGCGAGAGTGAGATGTTTGTCAGCCGCAACTGGCCGTCGCGCGTCGGCGAGGCGGTGGCCAATTTATATCGCTATGATCCTGCCCTGCCAGCGGCACTCGTCGCATGCGCCGAGTTCCAGCACCCGGATCAGGCGATGTTCGCAAAGGACATGGATGACACCGATCGACTGGCTGCGGCTCGGAAGCTGATCGAAGCCGCCGATCCCTCGGACGAAACGGCCCGGTGGACGGATGAACTCGTCGCACTCATCGCTGACCTGCCAAATGACGAGGCCCTGCCCGCGCTGCGTGCGGGTTGGGAAGATTTCACGCTCCGAGATTCGATCGTCACCGTGTTGGCTCGAGCCCGGCAACCGGAGGATCGAGAGAAGTTTGTCGAGATGCTCGCATCGGTTCAGCCGCGGAGCGTAGAGTTATCCGCCGCGGCTTTGACGATGCTAAGCGACTCTCCGAACCCGCAGGATCTGTTGGCTGCTATGGCGGCTCTCAAGCAGGCCTGCCTGACGCCCGAGCAACAAAACACGCGACTGGCGATTGTGCATCTGCTTGCGCATTGGACGGGGCAATCGCCAACCATCGACGAGCGAACCACAAAGACCGTTGCCGAAGCTTATAAGCCGTGGTTCGAATGGTTTGAAGCGAATCATCCAAATGAAGCCGCGAAGCTAAACCGCCCGGCCGGTGCAGACGCCTCTGCCTGGCAGGCTCGTGTGGAACAGGTCGATTGGGATTCCGGCAACTCGGAACGCGGGATTGTCGTTTTTCAGAAGCGGAGCTGTGTTCGCTGCCACGCAGGCAGCAGTCCGCTCGGCCCTGATCTAGCCGGAGCGGCTGGACGGTTCTCGCGAGCCGATCTGCTCACGGCGATCGTGGAGCCGCATAAGGATGTGTCCCCCCTCTATCAGACCACCCAGATCGTGACCGGTTCCGGCCGGGTCTACAATGGCCTGGTTGTGTATGAATCGCCGGACAGCACGTTATTGCAAACCGCTCCTGACACTACGACGCGCATCACGGGGGACGAGATTGTCGTGATGCGGAAGAGCAAAACCTCGCTGATGCCAAGCGGCCTGTTGAACGACATCAGCGACCAAGATCTGGCCGACCTGTTTGACTATCTGAAGACCCTCAAAGCAAAACGCTGATCGGCAGCCGCGGCGCTGCTGAATCTGTAACGATTAGAAGGGCGAGACACTGTGAGTACGAAGCCCACCACGGAAAGCAAAGTTCCCTCGAGCAAGGAGTCGAAAGGCGCTGCGGTCGCCGGGCGCAAGGGTAGCCTGTATCCCGGCTGGTTGGCATTTGGCGTCGCGGCACTTTTGCTGCTCGCCATTGTCGCGCTGCGCACTTTCGATGCGCAAGTTTCAGCTAGGTTTCCGGTTATCGATCCGGCGATCATCAACATCATCACGCTGATCGTTGCTTTTTTTGCCTTCGACTCCATTCTGCTTTGGTTCCTGCTGCACCCTGGCTTTTCGCGCCCGCTTCGTTGGGGCGTTGGCGTTGGACTATTCGTCGCGATTGCTGCGGCCTTTGCGGCAATTCGGATCGATGGTGTGGCGGGTGACCTGACGCCGCGCTTCGCGTGGCGCTGGAGCCCGCCGATTGACGCTCAGTTGACTCCGCTAGAAACCAAGACCGCTTCGAACGTTAGCACCGTCGATCTGACGCAAACGACGCCGAACGACTTCCCTCAATTTCTTGGCCCGGGCCGCGAACCTTATCTGCCCCAAACGGACCTGGAACGCGATTGGGAAGCCCATCCGCCAAAGCTGGTATGGAAGCAGAAGATCGGTGCTGGCCTGTCTGGGTTTTCGGTTGTTCAGGATTACGCCTTTACGCTGGAGCAGCGCGGCGAGGATGAATGGGTTACGTGCTACGAAATCGAAACCGGCAAGCCGATCTGGGGACACTCGATCCGAGGCCGGTACGAATCGAAGTTGGGCGGCATCGGTCCGCGCAGTACTCCTACGATTCAGGAAGGTCGTGTCTATGCAATGGGAGCGACCGGTGTGCTGCGCTGTTTGGACGGAGCGACCGGGAAGCTGATCTGGCAGGACGATCTCCTCAAGCAAGTCGGCATTACGCAGGAAGAAGAGCTTGCTGAGGTCTCCTTCGGTCGCTCGGCTTCTCCGCTAATCGTCGACAATCTTGTGGTGCTGCCGGCTGGTGGCAAGGAAGGCAAAACGCATTCCTTGATCGCATACGAGAAAGAGACAGGCAAGGTCGCCTGGATGAAAGGGGACAAACAGATTTCCTATGCGTCGCCGACGCTCGCGACGATCGCAGGACGGCGACAGATTCTGACGGTAAACGAAGACACCGTTGCTGGGCATGATGCCGAAAATGGCGACGAACTGTGGACGTTTCCGTGGCCCGGGGCGAGCAATGCGAACGCAAGTTGCTCGCAAGCTGTACCGCTCGAAGGTGACCAGGTGTTTATTTCGAAGGGATATGGATTTGGGTCGGCTGTTTACAAGATCAGCCCGGATTCGGGCGGCAAATGGTCAGCCGATGAGGTTTGGGCAAATCGCCGGGTGCTCAAGACGAAGTTTACGAACGTGGCGATGATTGATGGCTATGCATATGGACTTTCGGAAGGCGTTCTCGAGTGTGCCAAGGTAGAAACCGGCGAAAGTGAATGGAAAAAGGGTCGCTATCGACAGGGCCAGGTGCTCGGTGTCGGTAAGACGCTGCTCGTGATTTCGGAAAATGGCGAGTTAATTCATTTGGAAGCTACGCCGGAAGAGAACCGTGAACTCGGCAAGATTCAGGCGATCGAAGGGCAGACCTGGAACCCGCTTTGCCTGAGCGGCAACCGATTGCTCGTGCGCAACAGTGAGGAAGCGGCCTGCTATGAGCTTGCGCTCGCTGGCGAGAATCAAGACGGGTCCCGATAAGTGTCATCGATGCCATTTGCCAACTCCGATCTGCTGCGCGGCCGCGTTGCTGTCGTTACTGGTTCCTCCCAGGGAATTGGGCGAGCAATTGCCGCGGAGCTCGCGCGCGCGGGGGCGGACGTTGTCGTGCATGGAAGGAAGCTGAGCGCAAACGCCGAGAGCACAATGCAGCTGGTTCGCGAGTGCGGCCGAAAGGTTGCATTCGTCGGTGCGAATTTGTCCGAGGAGGCGTCCTACGAACGATTGGTGGAAGTGGCCTGGGAACAATTTGGTCACGTGCATCTTTGGATTAACAATGCGGGGGCGGACGTTCTGACCGGCGACGTCGCCGGTTGGTCCTTTGAGCAGAAATTGGAGCTGCTGTGGGGCGTGGATGTTCGGGGAACGATACAGCTCTCTCGCCTCGCTGGTCAGCGTATGAAAGCTGAAAACACCGGCGGCGCGGTGATCAATATCGGCTGGGATCAGGCCGAGCAAGGGATGGCGGGCGACAGCGGTGAGATGTTCGCGGCCATCAAAGGGGCCGTGATGGCGTTCACACGCAGCCTGGCGCAATCGCTGGCGCCGAAGGTGCGTGTGAACTGCGTGGCGCCTGGTTGGGTTCAGACCACCTGGGGCGAGCAGGCGTCGGAATACTGGCAAGCTCGTGCAAAACGAGAATCGCTCGTCGAGCGTTGGGGTACGCCGGAGGATGTGGCCCGCGCCGTCTGTTTTCTTGCTTCGCCGGCGGCGGCATTCATTACGGGGCAGGTTCTTCCCGTGAATGGCGGTTTCCGTTACGGCGGAAGCTCCGGGTAACCGTTTGGCCATGTCACTACCACACCTGCACTTCGTGACCGGAAGACTAGCGGAGCACGCGCTACGCAGCGAAGCAGCTCGCGCCGCCGAGCAGGAGCCGTTCACTTATTCGATCGACGTTCTGCCGATCACCGTGGCAGCGCTGATGACACCGGCCTGGGTGGCGAAGCATATTCGCATTCCACGGGAAGCCACTCGAGTGGTTTTACCGGGTTACTGCGAGGGGGATCTGGCTCCCGTCGTGGATCTAACGGCGGTGCCGGTCGAACGAGGACCGAGGGACTTGCGGCTACTGGTTGAGTATCTCAGTGGCAAACAGAGAGTTCGCGAAGATTATGGCGCCTACGACATTGAGATCGTAGCCGAAATCAATCACGCGCCACGGTTGAGCCTTCCGGACATCTTGCGGCAAGCTGAAGACCTGCGAGCAGATGGAGCAGACGTGATCGACGTCGGTTGCGATCCAGGCGAGCCTTGGACCGGCGTTGCGGAGTCCGTGCGAGCCCTGAAAGATCTGGGACTGCGCGTTTCCATCGACAGCCTGAATCCTCGCGAAATTCAGCCAGCCGTGGCGGCAGGAGCCGAACTCGTGCTGTCCGTAAATGGAAGTAACCGGCATGCGGCAGCCGACTGGGGCTGCGAAGTGGTCGTGATACCCGATGACATTCCCACGCTTGGGGGTTTAGACGAAACCATCGAGCACCTGGCACGTGCCGGAGTGCGGATGAGAATCGACCCAATTCTCGAACCGATCGGATGTGGTTTCGCGGCGAGCTTGAATCGGTACTACGAAGTGCGAAAGCGCTACTCAGATGCCGAAATGCTGATGGGAATCGGGAACCTGACGGAGCTGACCGATGTCGATTCGGCTGGCATCAATGTGCTTTTGCTTGGCATCTGTCAGGAACTAGGCATCCGCAGTGTGCTGACGACGCAGGTGATCAACTGGGCGCAGACCTGCGTACGGGAATGCGACGTCGCTCGGCGATTGGTTCGCGAAGCGGTCCGCTCGAAGTCGCCACCCAAGAACATCGATCCACGGCTGGTCATGCTGCGTGACCCTAAACTGCTGCGTTACGGCAACTCCGCCCTCGCTCAACTAGCCAGCCAAATCAAAGACAGTAACTACCGAGTTTTCGCCGAAGAGGGGGAGATTCACTTGATCGGTGGCGGTATCCAGCTGCATTCCGTCGATCCGTTTCTCATCTTCGAGCGACTCATCAATCCAGGATTTGGTGGGGCGGACGATCAACGTCAAGCTGCAAAGATCGATCCGGCCCATGCCTTCTACTTGGGCTATGAAATGGCCAAGGCAGTGACCGCGCTTACGCTTGGAAAGCAGTATCAGCAAGACGAAGCTTTGAATTGGGGCATGCTGACTCGGACAGAGTCCAGCCATCGGTTGAGAAAGTCGAAGTCGAATGCGGCAGCGAAGGTGACAGAGCGGCAGGAGTTCGGTACGGATTTGGGTCCCAGCGAGGCCGAGCGAACCTGATGTCCGCCATCCGTTCATCCACAAGCACGGTGGGGCCGTTTCCAATTGCGGAAGAGGTTGGCCCGCTCGATGTCGAACTCGCACTACAGCGATTCTCGCGGCTTCCTCATTGTCTGTTCCTGGACAGCGCACTTCGCGATCCGAAGCTGGGACGCTACTCGTTTCTCACTGCCGATCCGTTCGAATTCATTAGCTTGCCCGCCGACGGCCAGGATGCCCTGTCCGAAGTCGAACAAAGGATGAATCACTTCACGGCGATTGGCCGCCCTGATCTGCCGCCATTTCAGGGTGGCGCGGCTGGCTTGCTCGGCTATGAACTTGGGCACAGCTTGGAACGTCTGCCGCGAACGAGGTTCAACGAATTCGATTGCCCAGCCGTCGCATTGGGCTTTTACGACGTTGTGCTCGCCTTCGACCATGCAACCGGAAAAAACTGGTTGATTTCACAGGGCTTCCCGGAGATTGAGACAGAAGCTCGTCGGCAAAGGGCAGAGGATCGTCTAAGGAAGTTTCGTGCCCTGCTCGGTGGATTGCCACAGCCGATCGCAGCGGGCAAGCAATCGCGCACTGCCGATTTGAGCCTCGAACAGTTAGCTCCTGGCTACCAAGTCGGGGACCTGTCCGACCTGCGAAGCAACTTTTCGGCCAGCCAATATCAGGCCGCGGTTCAGTCAGCGATCGATTACATCTATGCAGGCGACATTTTTCAGGTGAATCTTTCGCAGCGGTTGCTGTATCCGGCGCACGAAGATGCGATTGCGCTTTACTTGCGACTGCGGAAAAGAAACGCTGCAACCTTCGCGGCCTACTTCGATCTCGGTGAGTTTCAGATAGCAAGTGCATCACCGGAGCGGTTTGTATCGGTGCGGCAGGGGCACGTCGAAGCTCGGCCGATCAAGGGTACCCGGCGGAGGACCGCGCAAGCTGAAGCCGATTTGTTCGCTGGCGATGAACTGCTGCTGAGCGAGAAGGACCGGGCCGAAAACCTGATGATCGTCGACCTATTACGCAACGACCTTTCCCGGGTTTGTGAGCCGGAAAGTGTCAAGGTCACGAAACTTTGCGGCCTGGAGTCTTATCAGTTTGTGCAGCACCTTGTGTCGGTAGTCGAAGGGGATTTGCAGCCGGGCAAAACGGCCCTAGATCTCGTTCGAGCAGCATTTCCCGGCGGTTCGATTACTGGTGCGCCAAAAGTCCGGGCGATAGAGATTATCTCCGAGTTGGAACCAACGGCCCGCGGTCCGTATTGCGGTTGTCTTGGTTATTATGGATTCGACGGGGCGCTAGATTTGAACATTCTGATTCGGACCATCACCGCCGGCCGAGGCTGGTGGCAGATGCCGGTCGGTGGTGGCATCGTAGCCCAGTCCGATCCACAACGTGAATATGAAGAGACCTGGCACAAGGCGGCTGGGATGCTCCGCTCGCTGAGCTGAAAAGTCAGTGTTTGAAGGGTTCCATGATCCTGTTGCTCGATAATTTCGACAGCTTCGTCCACAATCTCGCCCGCTACTTTCAGCGGCTGGGACAAACCACCGAGGTGGTGCGGAGTAACGCGATCACACCAAGCGAAATTGCGGAAAGGCGGCCCCAGGCAATTGTTATTTCCCCGGGACCATGCACGCCGACGGAGGCTGGGTGTTCGCTGGAAGTCGTCCGCAGATTTGTCGGCCAGGTGCCGATTCTCGGGGTTTGCCTCGGGCATCAGGCGATTGCTGCTGCACTTGGAGGTCGCATTATCCGTGCTGCAGAACCGGTTCACGGTCGGGCGTCGCTGATCGAACACTCGGCTCGCGGGCTGTTTCAGGACGTGGCCGAACCGCTGCAGGTCGGCCGATATCACTCTTTGGTCGTTGAACGAGAATCGCTGCCGACGGAACTTGAAATCACTGCTCAGACGAGCGACGGCACGATTATGGCAATCGCGCATCGCTCGGCACCGGTGTTCGGCGTGCAATTTCACCCAGAGTCGATTCTGACCGATTGCGGATACGAATTGCTCTCGAACTTCGGGCGGCTCGCAGGCCTCACCCTTGGACGCCGATCACCGCGCTCGCTGGACGAGCATCCCAAGGTAACAGAAACACCCTGGCGATTGCCATTACAGCCTGTCACCTTTTGATCAGGTCCTCGGCGATTGATCTCATGCCTGACCCCTCGCGAAACGACACGTCGGACGAACTAGTCTTGGAAGGGCTCATCGTCACCAGCGATGCCGACGGGTCGCCTCGTATCTCTCCGATGGGACCAATCGTAGATCGCGGCCTCACACGCTTCCGTTTGAGGCCTTTTCAAAGCTCAAAAACCTACCAGAACCTGCGTCGCGACTCGTACTGCGTGTTTCATATCGTCGATGACTCGGAACTGCTCGCTCGTGCGGCGGTCGGGCGACTCGACAGGACGCCACCCATGAGTCGAACGTCCCGCGACACCGGCTGGGTCTTAGACGATTGCTGTCGCTGGTTCGAACTGCGAGTGGACGAAATCGACGATTCACAGCAGCGAGTTGAGATCCGTTGTAACGTGGTCAATCAGGGCAGCCGGCGAGACTTTTTCGGCTGGAACCGAGCGAAACACGCGGTGCTGGAAGCGGCCATTCTGGCAACGCGCATTGGGATTCTGCCCGCAGGACAGATCCGAGCCGAACTGGCTCGACTGCAAAGCGCGGTCGAAAAGACCGCTGGCAAGCAGGAGCGCCAAGCAATGGGTTTTCTGCGAGAATATATCGAAGTCCAACTCGATTCAGGTTCTTCGTAGTCAGCTCAAGTTCATGCCTCGTAGCGTTCATGTATTCGCGCCCAGCCGACTGCATTTTGGCCTGCTTTCGCCCGGATGGGGCGACAGGCGGTTTGGTGGCGTTGGAGCGATGGTCGACGCTCCTGGCTTACGGCTAACGCTTCGCCCAGCGCCGAGTCTGACGGTCGAAGGCCCTCTGGCGGCACGCGCGCTCAATTTTGCTGGGCGTTGGGCCGAATCCGCCCGAACAGCGGTGGCGGGTCACATAACTATTGAGAGTGCCCCGCCGGAACATGTGGGTTTGGGCGTTGGTACACAATTGGGTTTGTCGGTCGCCGCCGCCCTAAATGCCTTTTTTGGCTTGCCATCCGCGAATGCTTTGGAACTAGCTTGTAGTGTAGGCAGAGGAGACCGCTCGGCCGTTGGCGCGCACGGCTTCGTGCTGGGTGGGCTGATTGTGGAGCAGGGAAAATTGGCACATGAGCCGCTTTCTCCGCTCGATTGCCGCATCGATATTCCAGCGGACTGGCGCTTCCTGTTGGTTTGTCCCAAAGGAATGCAAGGACTGAGCGGAAATGACGAAGCGTCGGCTTTTCCTTCGCCGACCCAGGAACTTCGCACGATCTGCGAACAGCTTCGCTGCCTGGCGAGCGAGCGGTTGGTCCCAGCGGTCGCTTCTGGAGATTTTGATACCTTCGCGGCCGCGCTTTATCGCTACGGCTACCAAGCCGGCGTTTGTTTTTCGGCGAGGCAAGGTGGTGCTTACAACGGACCGGTTCTTACGTCGCTTGTAGAGTGTATTCGCTCCCTAGGCGGAGTCGGTGTGGGACAAACCTCCTGGGGACCGACGCTTTACGTCGCTTGTCCCGACCAGCAGCGTACGGAGCAACTTCAGGCACGTATCGCCGCCGCGTGGAATGGGCCGCCGCTTGAATTCCACGTTGCGTCGCCTTGGAATCGTCCTGCCTCAATCCAGGTTATCGACTAACTTTTCAGCCGAGTCAGCCGTCCGACCTCCATTCGCAAACCTATGTACAGAAATTGCTCCTGGAACGCCGCTCGCAGCTTTCGTCTTGGATTGGTCCTCGCGGTGTCGACGCTTGTCGTCGGTTGCAAGCCAGACGCAAAACCTACCAAGGGCGGTGAGAAAACCGAGCCCGCACCGCTCCGGGTAATGGTGATCGACGACCCGTCACTCGCCGACGCTATTTCGAAGCAATGGAAGTCGCGAACCGAAAGCGACATCAAGATTCAGAACGCCACCAGCGAGGACATTGCCGACGCCCGTCGCATACCTGCCGACGTAGTTGTCTTTCCCACTCCGCAGTTGGGCTTGCTTGCCGAGCGCGGTCTGATCGTTCCACTGCCTGATGATGTGTTGAACAAAGAGCCGTTCTCAAGTCGCGATTGGATGAACCAAATCCGCTTTGCCGAATCCCGCTGGGGGCACCGGACTGTGGCCGTTCCCATGGGATCACCACAGCTTCTATTTGTCTATCGGCCCACCGACTTCGAACGGCTTCGGCTAGAACCACCGCAGACCTGGGCCGAGTACCAAGCGATTGCACTTCGACATTCGGGGACCACGCACCAGGAAGTGGAGAAAGGTGGTTCAGCTGAGAATGGAGTGCAGTCTGTGCTCGAACCACTAGCTCAAACGCAAGCGGGATCGCTGCTCCTGGCGCGAGCGGCGGCCTATGCGACACACCGCGACCAGGTCGCCGCGCTTTTTCATCCCGACACGATGCAGCCGCTCATTGATGAGCCCCCCTTTGTGCGCGCACTCGAGGAGCTTGTTGCAGCCAATCGGCCGAAAGGTTCGGACGCCGCAAACGATCTAACCGCGGCGGAAGTGGTCAAGCGTGTCGCCGCCGGCGACGCCCTCATGGGGATCGGTTTTCCGGATGCTGTGACCTCCGCGCGGTCAGAAGGTTCTAGCGAACTGACTTCCGAAATCGCGTTTCTCCCGCTGCCGGGAGCATCCGAGGTTTACAACTTCGCCGTGGGACAGTGGGAAGAGACGGGAGAGGAAGAGAACCGCAGAGCGACCTTGGCGGGTATCGCCGGGAGGCAAGCCGCCGTGAGCAGCAGTGCTCACCAACCGCAGGCTGCCGTCAATTTTGTCGGCTGGCTTTGCAGTGCGGAGATTGCCGATCGAATCTCGCCCAGTTCACCAGCCACAGCCCCTTTCCGCGAGTCGCAGCTCCCGGCCACCGGCCGCTGGCTGGGCCTGCCACCATCTTCGGCAAACTCTTGTGCAACGGCGCTTGAGCAATCGCTGACTCAAAAACGGAGTTTGCTTGTGCTCCGCATTCCTGGGCAAGACGAATACATGCGCGTCCTCGACGAGGCAGTACGGATGGCAGTCTCGCAGCAGACACCCCCCGAAGAAGCGCTCAAGGCAGCTGCCAAAAAATGGCAGGAAGTGACCGATCGGCTGGGGCGCGAGGAACAGAGTCGCGCGTATCGCCGTAGCCTGAATGTGGTCGACTGGCCTTAGTTAGCCGCGGTCAATTAGCGTCGCTCAGGCATGTTGCGAATGAATCAATCGGCTGAGAATGGCTTGTCCGCCGAGATGACATCCGGTCCTTTGCCGGCCCGTTTTTCGTAAGTTCCATCACCTGACTTGACGTACTTGGTGAAACCGAGGCGATCGAGTTTCTTGTCATCGGCGACCGACTTATTCATTGCCGATTCCGACCACTTCCCACCCACGGCCGGTGCCTGGAAGACACGCCGGATCGGTTTGCCTGTCTCCGGGTGCTTCGTGAGTGCACTTTCGGACATGCTCTGAAAGATCTCGAACTGCTCTCCCTCCGAGCCGTCCTCGTTCACTACTTCATAGACATAAAGCGGCATCGAGTTGCCCCACAGTGGAACCAAAACCCACCACGTCGCCACGAGCCTGCTTGAAGGCAGCTTGCGGTCAACTCTCACGAAACTATTAAGCATCTTATGCAATAGAGAGGCCGGCGACAAGTGTTGCATCCTGCACAACACCCCTTGCCTGCCGCCGCGGTCGTGACCTATAAATGGAACTCTGGGCAGCCTTCGAGCGACCCGGGCACCACGCGGGTGTGGCGGAATTGGCAGACGCGCAAGATTCAGGTTCTTGTGGCCGCAAGGTCGTGGAGGTTCAAGTCCTCTCACCCGCACTTCTGGAAGAATCGATTGCCCACTGCTGCAAGCGGTGGTTTTCTTTTGCGCGAGCAGCCAGCGCGCTGGTGGACGAAGCTAGGTTTTGACGTCTTGGCCTGTCTCAGGCCTCCTTTTCCTCGGCGTCTCACGCGAGGCCCGCGACGACAGCATTGCGGCTGTACTGGTCATATCATCTTTAGGGCCCTTTGGTCTTTCTGTCGCCCGAAATACCGCAAAGAATCTTGCGATTTCTCTAAAGCCCCGAGTTTGACACCGGGCGAAGCTGACCTAGGTTTGCGGTGTAAGGGTTCACTGCAGTGCTCGTCACCGCAGTGGCCCTGAACCGTGGGAACGCCAGCCGCCTCTGGGGACCAAAGCATGACTTGTTCGGCTTCCCCAGACTGTGGCTGACGATCCTGTGATGGCCTGCCGCCTCACATCCCCGATAAGGGCAAACCGGCAGCAATGCCGAGTGCGCAAAGCCACGGGCCGCCATGAGCTGCGAGGTTCATGTCGGATGCCGAGCTACCGAAGGGGTGTTCCGCTGATCCGTTCACCCGGTAAGCGGCGTACCTGGATGCGGGAAGATGATGGAGAGGCGAGCTAATTACCAAGTTGGGTCGCGGTCCGGCGCAAGGCAGGCCGACGGGTTGAACCGTCAGCGGCGGATCGAGGCTCGGGTAGGTTCCTAGGTTGGTCGGCTACTGTCTGCTGCTCATGCAGCAGCAGGCACGACTGGAGGAGTAAACATGAAGAGCTTCGCTTCGAAAGTGCAACGTTTCCTGGTTTCTGAAGATGGCCCGACCGCGGTGGAATACGCCGTGATGTTGGCCCTCATCGTGATCGTTTGCTTGACGGCCATTCAGGCCATCGGCACGAACGCGAACATTACGTTCGACAGCGTCGCCAAGAAGCTGCCGAGCGGCGCCTAGTCGCACGTGATTTCAACATTCACCAGCCGATGCTTTGCCTCGGCTGGTGATCGACACCATGTCCCCCTCGACCTATTCAGCCGTCTGGCTGTTTTTGTCGAGGGGACATTGCTGCGCTGACGGCAACAAATCGGCCAATGCCATTTGTATCGCTCCGTCCCGGCTGGAGCCTGGGACGGAGAAATGATCCCCTCGCACCTCAGATTTGTGACCTAGTCTTGCGTAGAAGGCGCGCGTGCGGCGGAAGTTGATCCGACCCGCATGTTGCCTTCGTTACTTACTCGATCGTTGTGGAGTGACCAAAGATGTACCCTTCGCTGCCAATCGACTCGCTTGCGGGCGGGTGGGAAATGGTGTGCTACGGTTTCACGATGGTCGTTGCGCTAATGAGCTACTTGTTCGCACTGCGCTAAGACCTGGCCGGCACGATAGCCGGCCGCCTGGGCGATTGTTTTAGACACGGGGAGAGAGCTTCGATGTTCGATCTTGCTGCCGCATTCGGCACTGCCATTGTTGAAAACTGGCCGATCTGGCTGGTGACTATCACTTTGATTGTCGCGGCAGTGATCGACGGTTTTGAATTGAAAGTTCCGAATTGGATCACCTTCCCTTTCATCCTGAGCGGCTGGGCCTACAGCTTTGCCGCCTTCGGCATCGAGGGCCTCGGTTGGAGCCTGCTCGGCACGATCGTTGGACTCGCTTTGCTGATGCCGGCCTATGCGATCGGCGGCATGGGAGCGGGTGACGTGAAGCTGCTTGCCGGCGTTGGCGCCTGGGTCTGGATCATGGACACGACCTACGCGTTCGCCTGGACTGCCGTCATCGGCGCTGTGCTAGCGGTCGCCATGGTTCTCTACCGCCGTTCGATCAAAAAACATACCGAACAATTCTGGTTGATCTTGAATGAGATCATGGTCATTAAGAATCCTGAGCAGCTAGCAACGATTGCTGCCCAGCGGAAGAGCTCGATGCTGCTGCTGCCCTACGGCATTCCGATCGCGATGGGCACCATTGGTTACTTCATCTGGATGGGGAAGCTGGTATGAGCCGATTCGATACTATGACGGTTTCGCGCAGCGTCATCGCCGCACGGGCAACTGGGCAAAGTGGCGAAGGTGTTCCGCAGGCGGGGCTGAAGGTGGAGCGACCTTACCGGTCGTTCCGAAGATTCCGTCTGGGAGCGGCGACTGTCGAGTTCGCGGTTGTCGTGCCAGTGTTCTTCCTGCTCGTATTCGGAATGATCGAGTTCGGCCGCATGGTGATGGTACAGCAAGTCATCACTAACGCCTCCCGCGAAGGGGCGCGACAGGCAGTGCTTGATGGCGCGACGACTACGGAAGTTACGAACGCGGTAAAGAGTTACCTGACCAGTGGGTCGATTACGGGTGCAACCATAACGGTTAGCCCGAATCCGCCTAGTAATGCGGCATTTGGCGACCCGGTGACTGTGACCGTCTCCATCCCTTTCAGTCAAGTTAGTTGGCTTCCATCGCCAATGTTTTTAGGAGGAAGAACCCTTACCAGCACAACGGTCATGCGCCGCGAGAGTGTGCAGTAAAGCGGCCGCCCATGGATGGGAGAGTTTGACGCCGAACCCGCTCCCATTGGGAGCAGCGATCGACCACGCCCGTCTTTGATTCAGGAATTGCTCCGATGCGAATGAAATCGCTGATTCTGATCTTTATCGCTCTGGGCTGCGGCCTCGTTGCGTCGATCGGCATCAGCCAGGTGCTGCAAGGGAGCGGCTCGCGTGCGACTCCGCAGCTCGAGATGGAGCAGATCCTGGTCGCGCTGGCGGACATCGATATCAACTCCAAGCTCGACGCCTCGAATGTCAAGCTCGAGGAATGGCCGAAGATGAAGGTTCCAGAAGGGGCCATGAAGAGCCTGGCCGATGTCGAGGGGAAGTTTGCTCTGCAGCGGTTCTATAAGGGTGAGCCGATTCTTCAACTGAAGATCAGCGACAGCACCGATAACTCGGCGACACGCATCCCAGAAGGATATCGCGTGATGCCGGTTCGCATTGAAGAAGATACCGTGCTGAAGGGTATTGCGCCCGGCGACCGCGTCGATGTCAATGTGTTCCTCCGCCGCAGCGAAGAAGTGCTGCGGACTGGAACTCACACCATTCTGCGTAACGTTCGTGTCTTCGCCGTCGGTGCCAATACCGAGCGTTCGGTGGATGACAAAGGGCAAGAGATCCAGGCCCGCACTGTATCGCTTCTGGTGAAACCAGATCAGGCCCGCGAACTGGCCATGGCAGGTCAGATCGGCAAGATCTTTCTGGTGCTACGCCATCCAGGGGAAACGACCAAAGACAGCGACGAAGACGTAACATCGCTTTCCGACATCCTCAATGGAAAGTCGGAAGTCGCCGACGACAAACAACCCCAGAACGAGCCGCAAGTTGCCAGCACGGGCAACTCATTCCTGGAAGCGATCAAAACTGCCGTGCAGGCGCCTCCGGCTCCTGTGGCTGCCGCTCCGAAGCCTGGGTTCGTGATGACTGTCTTCGGTCCAAGCGAAGTGAAGCAGTACGAATGGACCGACCGCAACACAATGCCAACCGAACAGGCAGTGATGGGCGGTGCCTCGCTCACGCCCGCGGCCGGAACGCCTGCCGCTGCCGCCGGTACGGACCCGGCAGAACCGATCACCAACGAAACGACCACGAGCGATAACCCTGAAGAGGAACCAACCAGCGACCCGTTAACCAACGGTGAAGCGCCGCCCGAGTCGAGCGGACGGCGTTCGTTGCTCCGCGCCTGGTAACACAGGTGCAACCAGCGTCTGCCACGGATGCGGCGGACGCAGGCATGGATTGCCGCACACTACGCAAGTGCAAGGATTTACACGGATGTTGTTCTTATCGCCCTTGGGCCGTCGGCCCCTGATCGCCGCCTTGCTGCTCGCACTGCTTGGCGTCGCGCCCGCTTTCAGGTCGTCTGCCCAGGACGCAGCTCCTCCATCGGTGAAGTTCAAAGTGAACGGACCCGCCGAACGGCTGGAGATGACGGTCAACACCAGCCGGGTACTCGAATTCGAATTCGACGTGCCCAAGATGCTGGTGAATAACCCAGACTTGGTCCGGGTTATTCCCGTGTCACCGAACTCGATCCAGCTTTCCGCCGTTAAGGCGGGTGTTACCCAGCTGAACGTTTGGGGCATGGACGACAAGGTCACCTCGATTGACCTGGTCATCCTGGGTGACGTGCAAGAACTCGAACTGGTTCTAAAGACCGAGTTCCCCGACGCCGCACTGCGTTTACGCCCCCTCAATAGCAGTTTGTACATTTCTGGCTTTGTTCCGAAGGCCGAGATGGTAGGCAGCATTGTCCGAGTGGCCGAGGACTACTTTCCGCGAGTGGTCAACAACATGACAGTTGGTGGCGTGCAAAAGGTGCTTCTGCACGTGAAAGTGATGGAAGTTTCTCGCACGAAACTGCGTACCCTCGGATTCGACTGGGCTGCCCTTGGCAACTCGGCGTTTGTATCCCAAGGCGTGGGCGGCCTAATTAACAATGTCGGTGCGACGGCCGGCGGACCGTCGACGGTTCGCTTTGGCATCGTCGACGGCAATACCGAGTTCTACGGCTTCCTGGAAGCACTGCGGCAAAACGATTTGGCAAAACTGCTTGCCGAGCCGACCTTGACGACATTGAACGGCCGACCGGCGAGCTTCAACGTCGGTGGTGAAGTGCCGGTGCTTGTTCCGCAAAGCTTGGGCACTGTCACGATCGAGTACCGCGAATTCGGTACGCAAGTCGACTTCGTGCCGATTGTGCTGGGCAACGGCGTGGTTCGCTTGGAAGTCCGCCCGCAGATTACCGAGCTCGACAACAGCTTGTCGGTCACAGTTAACGGTGCGGTTATCCCCGGTTTCCGCCAGCGGCGGGCCGATGTGGGTGTTGAGATGAAAGCGGGTCAAACACTGGCGATTGCGGGATTGGTTTATAACCGCGTCGAAGCACAAAACAAAGGTATTCCGTGGATTGCTGACGTGCCGTGGTTCGGAGCACCTTTCCGCCGCGTGACCGAGAAAAACAACGAAGTGGAACTGGTGATCATGGTCACCCCCGAGTTCGCGGAAGCGATGGATCCCTGCGAAGTTCCGCCGTGTGGACCCGGTCAGCTGACTGCATCGCCAACCGATGTCGAGCTGTACTATCGCGGGTATCTTGAGACACCGAAGAGCCCTTGCAAGGATGGCGACTGCGGCGGTCCTCCCAGCGGAGTGCCGATGCACCCCGAAATGCAGGGCGGAGTGCATATGGAGCAACTGCCACCACCGCAGCCAGTTCCAGCCGCTGGTGCACAGACACGCCGCCCGGCGGGATATGGAAAAGCCGTTCAGACCTCGCAACCGGTCCGTCAAGGACCGTCGGCCAGGACGGCTTCTACTCGGACGACAATCGGCGATATGCCGCCGGCCCCGGCGCAAACTCCGAACAGCCGTTACCAGCCTAATCCGGTCAGCCAAAAACCCGCTGCAGCGGGGCAACCTGCGTTGATCGGTCCCTTGGGATATGACGATCTAAAATAGGTTCGCTGCCGCGTGTACGAATCGTCTACAGCGGCCACTGCGACTTTTTCTGCCAGCCTCTTTTCACTCAGGTAACGATGAGCAACGTTCTCCGCCTCGCCATCGTCGACCCGACCGACACGACCCGCAACGCACTTAAAAACATGTTGCTGGGGATGGACGTCGTTTGGCTCGAGGCGGAATGCTCTCGCTATGAGTTTTTCGCCGATGTCGTCGGCCAGACGAAGCCGGATATTGGGGTCGTTTCGATCGATGCCAATCCGGACAAAGGTCTGAAGCTTGTTGAGACGCTCCACGCGAACTCGCCCGAGTGCGCAGTGCTCGTCGTCAGCAGCTCATCCGATGGGCAAATCGTCCTCCGGGCAATGCGCGCGGGAGCGAAAGAGTTCCTCATTCAGCCCGTGCGAGTGGAAGACCTCGTTTCCGCTCTCGACCGGATCAGCAACCAGAAATTCGGCGGCGGCGATGGTCGCAGCCGCAGCTGCCATGTGGTCGCAGTGGCCGGGGCGACGGGTGGGGTGGGCAGCACGAGCCTGGCGGTCAACCTGGGTTGCGTTCTCGCTGCAGATCAGCGGAACTCCGTCGTGCTGGTCGATCTCGATCTCGCGCTCGGCGACGCGGACATCTTCCTGGACACCATTCCGGATTACACGCTGGTCGATGTGGCACAAAACATCACTCGCCTCGATTTCACGCTGCTCAAACGCTCGCTGACGAAGCACTCCTCTGGCCTTTATTTACTGCCTCGTCCGGTGCAGCTGCAGGACACCTCGCACATCACGCCGGAAGATCTGACGCGTGTGCTTGGGTTGCTCAAGGCTACGTTCACGCACATGATCATCGACCTGTCGAAGAGCTACACGCCGATCGACATGGTCGCGATGCAGGCGTCGAAGCATGTGCTGCTCGTTTCGCAGCTTGATCTGCCATGCTTGCGAAACGTTGTCCGCCTCATGATGTCGTTCAACGAGGTGGACGGCCTGAAGGACAAGGTGAAGGTGGTAGTGAACCGCGTCGGTCTCGACAGCGGTCCGATCAGCCTGAAAAAGGCCCAGGAAACAATGGGCCGCGAAATTTTCTGGCAGTTGCCGAACGACTATCGCACGATGGTCGACGTGCGCAACAACGGCGTGCCGCTGATCGAGCAGGCGCCACGCGCCAGCATCACGCAGGCGATCGTCACTCTCGGAGAGGCACTGACCGGCGAAGAGAAATCGGACCGGATACGCGATAATCCGGACCCCAACGCCGTACCGGCCGCGCCCGTGAAGAGTGGTTGGCTCGGCTTCCTCGGAAAAGGCAGCAAGGCGAAGAAGTAGGCTCCGCCCGGACTTCCAATCGCCACCCTCAACGCAGACTCCAGAGTTCTCGCGTTACGGTTTGCGACGCAAGTGCCCGGCGGTTGATTGGAAGTACTTCGTCCGCCTCGTCTGGACCACTTCTCCGCTTTCCTGCTGGTGCCGCTGCAGGTCTTCCAGATTCGCCTGACACAGCCGGCAACCGATCTTCTGCAGATGGAAACCGATATATTCGGCATGTTCTCCGTCGAGCACGCCCAGCAGGTAACTGCCGAGCTGTTCCCGGCTCGGGCAACTGACCCGATGCCGCCGCCAGATCTCGCCCACTGAATGCACCCCGGCATCCCGTCGGCCGTTGATTATGGCCAACTGCTTCAGAAGGTCCGGGTTGGCCCGAATCGCCGCCTCGATGGTGCTCATCTCGGCAGCCGTGAGCACCTCATCCAGGTACGCTTCGAGATCGGCGGTTGTTATTCGCGGGGCCATACTGCATTTCACCTGGTTGTTCGACCAGCTCAATCTCCACCAGCTGAGAAATTGACTCCTCAACCGCCGGCTGCTGCGTGCGCGGCGAAGCGTTCTTCAAACGGTTGGATGACGACAAAACCGCTGCCGTTGAACTCCATCTGGATCGATTCGCCACTGCCACGGCCGATCAACGTCTTGAAGGAAATGTCGGTCCGGAACTCCGGCTGCAGCGTACCCGACCAGGCGATCGTTGCATTCGGGTCGGTTCGCACCGGTTGACCGGGGCTGACCATCAGCGTGAGCGGCTCATGGTGCGTTGTAATTGCGGCCATGCCCACACCTTCCAAGCGAACGTTAAAGAGCCCGCCGGCGATTACCGCCGAGAGCTTCTTCATCATTGTAATGTCCCACTTCAGCGACGGTTCGAATGCGAGCAGATCATTGCCGTTCACGTAGAGCGACTCACCCTGCAACTGCAGGATTTGAATGCTCTTGCCCTCGTCGGCCAGGTACATGCGGCCGATGCCCATCGCCTTGGTCAGGCGAGTTCCCTCACCCGTGACGGCACGCTTCAGAAACTTGCCGATGCCGTGTTCCAACATGCCTTCGCGTTCGAATTTGATCTGGCCGACGTAGGCTTTCATTGCCCCGGTTTTCATCCAGACCATCGTGTTGTTCAGGTTCACTTCCAGCATGCGGGGGCTTTCGAGCTCGAAGAGCCCGTGCTGGCGATCCTGCTGCTGCGTCTTGTTGACGAACTCATTTAGTGTGTAACGCGACATGGATGCTCCTGTCCTCATTCAGCCTCATACAACTCTGGAAACACCTCTGTCGAAAGTTCCTGTTTCTTGACGAGCGATCGCAGGCGGGCGATGAAATCGAACTTGTAATTCGCCACTTGCTGCTCACTCAGCCCGATCTCCTCAGCCACATCCTTATTCGCCCAGCCGCGTACAAAAAGCAGCTCGGCGCACTTGAGCTTGGTCCACTCCCCCTTCTGACGCCAGCGATCGACTTGTTCATGTAGCGCGTCGAGTAGAGCCTTCTCCTCCAAGTTCTTGCGCTCGCCGCTCCGGGCAATGCTGCTTGCACCCCTGCCCTGCCCCGGCAACTGCCAGTCGCCGGAAGTGTCCGAGGCGGCCGACATCGGTACCGCCGGCCTACGCCCCTCGCGGCGCAGGTGGTCGGTCAGCTTATAGGCGCAGATCGAGAACAGATAGCTCTCAAGCGGGCGCTTGCCATCGAAGTTTGGCAAGCTATTTAGAAAGCCGAGGAACGATTCCTGGACGATGTCTTCGCTCGGGCCGCGGCGGCCGATTCGGCTTTCAACGAACGCGAGAAGCCGTCCTTCGTAGCGGGCAATCAGGTCGTTCCAGGCTTGATCGTCCCCTTGTCGAATGCGGACGATCAAAAGCGAGTCGGCTTGCGAAGCGGTCATACCCCTGGACGCTTCCCGGAACGAACAATGAGCGGCGCGGTTCTCGTCACCCCGAACTTGGCGTGGTTCGGCGGTCGAGATCGAAGTAAGGCGAAATACGGCTTACAACCAAACCACCCAGCGGGCGGCAATGATCCCGACGCCGACGACCGCTAGTATCGCCGCCGCTGTGAGGAACTGCAAGCGTCCCGTGTAGTAGCCGCGTGTCGCGTTGTCCAGACGGAAGTAACCGAACACAACGCTCAACAGCGAAAGCAGAGCAAACGATCCCAGGCCGACCTGCGTCAAGCGGCTATAGCGAGTGACCTGTGCCCAGCGCTCGTCCAGTTCGCTGCGGAAATCAGGATTGAACTCGAGCAGACCATGCACCTGATGCATCGGGCCGATCGAGACCACGATTTGCTCCTGATAGATGTTTTCGGGCTTCAGGAACCGAGTGCGGATGGTCTTTGCGTCGTAATGAATGAATTGTGTCGCGAACGATTCGCCAAGGTACTCAGCGATGTACTCGTCCGTAGCTTTGACGATCTGATTGTCGAACTCATGCCAGCAATCTTGCGACCGCGAGAATGGGCCCGACGAGACGGCCGTCGTTTGCACTTCGCCTACATGCATCGGCGGACCTTCCACCCAAGCCGGTCGACCGGGAGGAATGATGACGCCTTCGAGCGGGGTCTCGATCTCAATTGCATCGCTCGACTCTACGACTTTGGGCGCTGCAGGGGCCGGAGCGGCCGAGCCGTTCGCACTGTCCACTGCCGGAGCGGAGTCGACTGGCGAAACAGCCGGCTTCTCTGGATCCGTGTCACTCGACGAAGACGGAGCGGAATCCGCTTCTGCAGGATTATCGCTCGGGGCAGCGGCGGAGGCGTCGGCCTTTGACTTATCCGCTGCGACCTCGCTATCCGCCCAGGCAGTCGCCGAGAAAACGCCGGCGAAGGCCACGGTGCCGACCAGGATGCAGGCAGAGCCGGCCAGGCCTCGCCACAATGGTGCCAATCGACGACAGACCACCAGCGGCCACGCACCGAATGCCACACATGCCAGCAAGCCAATCATGGTCACTACAAGCCACGTCCACATGACGTTCACCTTGCCTCCTGTAGGCGCTGCCGCAGTGCGGTGCGCTCCTGCTTGTTCAACCAGGGGGACGACAGTTGCACGGCGACAGCCATTGCCACCGGCAGGAAGTACGCCCACGGTCCCGGGAACGGCCAAATCTGCATCCAGATGAGGCCTATCACGCCAGTTGTCACCAATCGTCCGACTGCGAAACGCGAACTGCGTAGCGGGTCGGTTTGTTTCCACCAGCCAACCGTGGCGAACACGGCCCCGAAGAATGCGAGGTAAGCGGGCAGCAGCGGAACGCCACTTGGCTCGATCATTCCACGCTGCCAGCGGGCGATCCGAGCTGCCTCCCCGGCAGAAATGCTGACCATGTCCACCATCAAAAACTGGCTCAGTCCGAAGGCGACCAGCGCCAGCATCATCCCAACCACCAGCATCGCGAACCGTCGGCGAATCTGCTCACCCGACGAACTTTCCATGAACTTGCCTGCGACGAGCACCGACCACGAGCCCAGCACCGTGACAAGCCAAAGCCAAACGGCTGAGCCAATCGTACCCATGCTGCCATCAAGCACCCCAGACCGAGCTCCTTCGGCCATGGCGGTGTAGAGCACCAACATCACGACGCTCAGCACAGCCGAGATCACCGTTGCGGCCAGCATCGAACCGCTCAGCTCGGCTGCCCGATCGCCGAACGTGCGCATCCGCAGCGCCGCCCTTCCCTGCTGCTCAGCAGAGAGAGTCCGCCAACCTTCGCTACGATACTGAGGCATCGGAGCAGCGGTTGCGGCAGTCGGAGATGCGTTGAGTGTTTCTGCCAGCATGCGAATTCCCAAATACACCACATAGACGGCGACGAGCGTCAGCGCGAGTGGCACTAGCCAAGCCGCATGAAACACACCGAGCACCGCCACTGCGACGAGCAACAGGATTTTGATCGGCGTCGCCATCGCCCCAGTGGTCCACCAGGCAGACAGCTTTGACCAATACTCTTTAAAGGCCTTCGCAATTGGCTCTTCATTCTTGGCATTTCGAGCCAAAACCACGCGCGGCGGTGGTGCGCCTTTTTTGATCGAACGCGGGTTCAGCACCGGCCGAACAGGACCCATCAGGATTTCCCGCTCGTCATCCCCGATGAAAAAGGGTTCGGCGTCACCGTGGCCATTGCGACGAACAGCGCGCGTCGCTGCGTTCGCCACCGAAGCAACGGGCGTTGCGGCAACTGCAGCCGACATGGCCACTTCCGGCGACGGCAGCAGAGCCACCATCTCGGCCACGTCGTGAAATCGCTTCTCAGGATCCTTCTGCATCGCTCGTTGAACGAGTGCACGGTAACCGGTCGGAACCACCGACACGTCAGGGTCGGCAGTCAGGTGCTTCATGATGATTTCCTGGCTGCTTTCCCCTTCGAAGGGAACCCGGCCAGTGATCATTTCGTACAGAACGATGCCCAGCGCGTAGATATCGATCTCTTTCCCGTACACGCCCTTCCCGATTTCGGGGGCCATGTAATGGAACGTGCCGACGCTCTCGGTCTGCCCGCTTCGACGGCTGCAGGAAATGAACTTCGAAAGTCCGTAGTCGCCAATCTTGACGACCCCGTCGTCTTCGAAAATGTTCCCTGGCTTCAGATCGCGGTGGACGATGCCGTGGTCGTGAAGATACTGCACACCGGCAGCCACGCCGCGGAACCATTGGTCGACCTCCTCGAGCGGCAGTCCGTTGGGGTTGCGGTCGATGACGTCCTTCAGGCTTTCGCCCGAGACGTACTCCATCACCACCCAGGCTTCGCCCTGTTCGTCGTAGCGAACGTCGTACAGGTCGATGAGATTGACATGCTTCAGGTTCAGGCAGTGTCCCACCCCGCGCAATTCGACATCGAGGTTCCGCTCCACATGCTTGAGCGCAACTTCTTTACCGGCGTCGCTGGTAGCAAAGTAGACTTCGCCGAATCCGCCTCGGCCGATGCCACGTTTGATCGTGTATCCGTCGAGCGGCCGCGAGCCACTGGCGTAGAGAAACTTCATGACGGCCCCGCGCGGAGCGGCAGGGGGAGAAAAGTCGTTGGGCAGTCCGCCCTGTTGCGGGACGCCTGCTTCTAAAGTAGCGGCATCTCGAATCATTTGTCCAGTTTCCCTCGCTGGGCGTCGCCCGACTCGCACAGCCTAAGTTTCGGCGAGCTGGCGATGGTTGTTCCACCAGCCTAGACACTCGCCGGGCTTAAGGGTTTTCGCTGTCAGCTTGTTTTTCTTGGAAAGTTTCTTCCGGGAGCGAGCGAAATGCGCTTAACTCCTGTCAACGGTGAGCTTTACCGGAGGTCCGGACCTCACGCCAGTGGTTCCAGGCTCATGGTGAAGTCACTACCCACGATGCGCGACGTCGGTTCCACTGGACCTCGCGTGGAATGCAGCTGACCGTCGATTTCGACCGATTCCATGGCACGGCAGAAGAGCTTGCCGTCGTTACGGTAGAGCACGACGTCGCCCGACCAATCCCGGCAGATGACGTGGTTTTGCCATTTCGGGCCGAGCACACACGATTCGGCCATAAGCAGGATCGCGTCGGAAAAGGGCTGGGTGCGATGGCGGCTGATGATTTCCAGGCGGGCGGAAGCACTCAGTGCGTGGGGTTTCCGGAATCTGAGCCGCACGGCTGCGCCCAGTTCGATTTCGTTGCCGTCCGACAGCAGTGCCGCCGAGGTAAGTTCCTTGCCAGCAACTCGTACCGGTCCCGACATCGGTTCGATCAGGTACCCTTCCCCCTGACGGACGATTTTGACGTGCTGGCGCGAGATGTCCGCCTGAATTGGTACATCGGCCCGGCTATTAGATCCCGCTTGGCCGATTACCACCTCATCGCCTAGGCAAACCAAGTAACCGCCAACGGCATCGATCCACATCAGCAATCGCGGCGATCGCTGGCGCGGCGCCTCGTTCTTGAAGCTGCCGGCAGCCGGTCCGAGAGCCCCGTTCCAGGGTGTGGTGAGACCAAAACGCTGGGAGTCCGGCACTTTGGCCCCCACCTGGCTCCACGCTTTGCGTCGGGCCTCACGTGAGACCCGACACTGCGGCGCCAATTCCAGCACTTCATCCGCCGTCCGGACCACTTCGGTCCAATCCTCCGCCGCCATGGCGCGATGCAGTTGCTCGTGCAGCTGACGATAGCGTTCTCCTTTGAGGCGGCAGGCGTCTCGCTGCTCAGCAAGCTGCTTCAGATCCGGGCGGAGCTGAGCGGCAGCATCGAGCTGAGTCTCGCAGTCGGAGAACTTGCCTCGCTGAGCCAGCTTGTGGGCCGATTCCACACGGCGGGCCACCTCGCGCAGCTCTTGCACCGCCGTTGCGGCCAATTTGCGACGCTGGAGCGAGTCGAGCAACGTCTGTGCTCCAGTCACGTCACCGGCTTGCAGATACTTGGCTACGGTCGAGAGCACGACATCCACAATCGCCTGTTGCGATCTGAACCAGCCGTGCGACTCACCTTGAAGCTGGCGTGCGGCGTCGAGTTCGCGCCAGGCCGCCTGCCAATCGCCCAGTTGGGCCTTCTCAACGCCTCGCTGGCCCATGCGAACGGCCACTTCGCCGAGCATCTGCTGGGCGGGCAGATAGGAAGGCAGATCTCCCTCCCTCAGCAGCCGGCTAGCCTCTTCAAGCCGCCCGTCGTCCAGGGCAACTTGAGCCTGCCGCAGTTTGTATCGCCAGGCTTGAAACATGATCGTCAGCTCATCCGGAGCGCGGGCAGAGAGGGAAGCAGCGTCCCTCGAAGAAGTCTAACACGAACGGTCGCTGGCCATGAAAATGGGGAACGCACTTGCGTTGCGTTCCCCGCGATAGACGAAAAAGACCAATGTCCAAATCCCAGGACCAAGGGTGAGGAGGTACCTACTACCCTTTGGTCATTGGTGCTCGGTCATTGGTCATTCTTGGACGGACAGGCAGGCTAGAAGCCTACTCTACGGACTTAGTTGAGCTTCACAACGGTTTCCGCGTCGTGTTCGTCCGACTGCTGGAAATACTCGGTGATCTGCTCCGTGATGTTGGTGTGCTCGGTTTCGTCCAGGTCGATCTGGCCGGGGTACGAGGTCTCGGCATTGACGAGCTTTTCGGCTACATCGATGCGGGTACCGATGTCCTGGACCAGTTCGCGGGTGCGAGCGAGGTGGCTATCGTCAAAGTTGAAGTCGCTGGTCGACTGGGCCACGCGGACCATTTCCAGACGAGCTTCCATGTTGGCGACATCCACTTCCAACTGCTGCTTCGAGGCCTGCATGGCCTTCAGCTTCTCGCGGCCAGCCGACAGTCCCCGTTCGCGGGCAGCCAGCACCTGCTGCAGCTTTTCGAACGTCGACGACTTCACCTTGAACTGTTCAAAGCGGCGGGCCAGGTCGTTTTCGACCTGCTTTTCCGTGTAGCTCTTACCGGCATACACGAATTCGCTGCCACCTTGCTTCAAGTCGCGGGTGAGACGCTCGATGTCCGACTTGCTCTTGGCAAGCTGCAACTCGGCGACCTCAATCTGCTTACGCAGATTAGTGACTTCCACTTCTTCCTTGGCGATCAGGTGCATGTTGCGTTGCACCTCGGGATCGAGATCCCGAATCATCCGCTTAGCCCGTTCGATTTCGAACGTGACCGGAATGCTGTCATGCACGGTATCCCGAACCAGTCCGGTCGTCGTGCCCACAAAGCTGGCCGCATCGCGGCCGAAGAACAAGCCGAGCAGAAGCAGCGCGGCTCCACCAATCGCAATCCCCTTTTTCACCATCTGACTGCCCTCCGTTGTCTCGGCTTCGCCTTGGATCAGCCTCGAGCTATGAAAACCATGCGGTACAAGGCCCGCGGAATTTCGCGGTCATAGGGAGTCTTTCGCTGGGTGCATCGCACTCTTGGGATTGGCGGAAAAATAATTTCAAGTTTGGGATCCAGCCCGGGCGTCGCGGCTGTCCGCCGCCGGTTCTGGCTGCCGATAGCAGGCTATCCGGTGCGTTTCGTGACAGCCCGCTCGTAAGTCCTTCGAACTCCAACCTCGCATCCCGCGACTTACGTCGCTCAGACAAACCGCCCGTGCCGCCTAGGTGTTGAAAAACTACTCGGGTTTTTCAACAAAACCGGGGGTCACAGGGGCCCCAACTTGGTGAAAAACCCAGGGAGTTTTTCACCACTCGTTCCGTGGCGGGTGGATCCGGCCGCGACGTAAGTCTTCGCTCGGGGCTAGAGTCGCAATGAAACTTAGGACGTGTCGCCCTCGCTCGTGTCACGAAGTCACCACCAAACAGCTTGCACAGCTTAGTAGATAGTTATATAATTGTCAATAATTCTTCATTTATCGCCGCCCGGTCGCGGCGACAGGTAGCAGGCTGGTAACTGCTTGCGACTATAACTGCGCTGACCGGTCCCTGCTGACTGCCATTTCTGAAACCGCGGCCGTAGCACCGCCAAATCGACAGCGGTCCGGCGCATCTCCTCCAGTCGCTACGTTGCAACTTTAACGACTTACGTTGATTGGCAGATGTATCGCGTGCCGTTCTAAACTGAGACGGTGGTTGTCGCATTCTGAGGACGAATCGGCGCGAAACCGTTACTACTGCTCAACGTATAGGCGGCCGAGATCGCACGCAAAAGCTAACTCTCAGCAGTCCTTAGGGACTTTGCAGCGGATCGTGCAGTCACGGATGGCACGACGGTTGCTCTCTGTTTGATCACAACAGAGACGACCGCACCCCATGAGGCACTTCCAAGGAAAGGGTGTCCGCCATGCTTCCGAACGCCAAGAATCCTGCCGAAACCCGCGAGCCGGTCGCGACACCGGAAGTCAGCGGCATTTACAACGCCACCAATCCGGCGTGGGCCGTTTTCAACGCTGGTCTCGATACCCAAATCACGGCCATGGAAGAGCGTTTCCGCTCCTATTGGACCATGCGGGCCGTTCGCCATAGTGTCGGCCGATAAGCTGACAAATGTTGCACCGCTGCCCCGTACAGGGCAGTGGTACAGGCCAGACTTTAGAACGTCGCTCTTGCGACGTTCTTTTTTTGCGCTTGGCTGGCTTTCTGACCCTGCACCAAGCCCGTGGGTGGCCGGGGCTGGACTGAGCGGAGCGAAGGAAGCCCCGGGGTTTCGCGAGTACGATCCAACCCCGGCTACACTCACTCAGGCTTCACAGCGGAACCTGATCTGCCCTTCCGCATCAGCAATAAACCAACAATGGTCAGACCGACGCCCGCAACTAAGGCGCCAGACACTGCCTCCTGAAAGATCAGCACTCCGGCCACCGCAGCCATGGTGGCCTGAGTCGCGTTGAGTGCGTTAACGTACACAACGTTTGTCAGCTGCAGCGATTTCGTGAGTGCCACAAAAGCAACTGCGTTGCACACGCCCGCGCCCAGCATGATCCACCATTCACTGGCAGTTGTCTCCGCCATGCCGCTCCAGCCGAGCCGGTCGGCGCTGATACTCCCCAAGCTGACGAGGCCCATGATCGACACGGTGAACAGCGTCACGGGGAGCGAAGCGTGCCTGCTGACGCTCCAGCGGATCACAACGTTCAGTACCGAATACGCGAGCCCCGATCCGCCCGCTGCCGCAACACCGGCTGCCAGCAACCACGGATCGGACGCGACCGGACCGAGCGAGCGGCGAGCATCCTCGGCACCGAGCGAAAGCACTACCATCGCCACAAGCAGCACACTCACTGCGAGCGCCATTCGAGTCGACACTGGTTCGCCTAAAAAAAGCCGCCCAAGGACCGAAGCGCAGACGATCATTCCGCCCAGCGTCAGCGGAACCGTCAAAGCCATTCCAATTTGTCCGAGCGCCCATTGGAACGAGACGTTGCCGAGCAGTTGGCCGCAGAGTCCCGCGGCTGCTACGACCAACAGCACGCGCCATCCCGGCATCAGCCGAATCCCATGGCGATAGTGCAAAAGCATCCAAGGCAACATGCAGCCAACGGTTGGCACCGCTTTGACGGCGGAGACCCAGACCGGGTCCAAGTGATTGACTGCCCGCAGGCAAGCGTTCGCCCCGGTGTAGACCGCGGCGGAAACAAGTCCACACAGTGTCCCAAACACGACGGGATCGATCACCCCGGAGCGGGACGGCTGGGAAGGCGGGTAGAGCGAAGGATTCACAGGGGCGGGCAGCCAAGGTGGGAAAGCCCCATTCTAAGCAGATGCGCGACAGAGGCTAGGATACTTATTTCAACCAGCCGCGTCCGCTAGTGGACGGCGCAGGTCGGATTGCGGTTCCGCTTAGAGATGTTGCCGTCCCAGTTGCTTCGCCAACCACCGAAGGTAGTTCCTATGAGCCTCCGCCTCTCACTTTCGCCCCTGCTGCTCGCAACTTTCGCACTTCCTTTTGCCGCAGGATGCAATCCGGGCGAAGTGGTTCAGCAAGCTCAAACAGCTGCCAAACGCGATGCCGCGATGCAGCATTTGAAAGAGCTTGGGCTCGCCTTCCACCGCTACCACGACCAGCATTGGCAGGGCGGGACGGGCAAGGGAGCACCCGAGAGTTGGGAGCACTTGCAGGAGGCTGGTCTCAGCGCCGAGGGACGACAAATGTTGGAGCAGGAGGGATACAAGCTCATCCTTGGGCTGGAATTCTCCCAAGCGACCATTGGCACTTCCAACTTTATGATTGCCTATCCAGCAATTCCACCGAGCGATCAATTTCTGGTGGGGATGATGGATGGCAGCGTTCGTAATGTGGATCGAGCTGAGTTCGACGATCTGCTGGCCCAGCAACAACCGCTGCTGGCCGAAGCGATCGTCGTCGAACCAAGCAAGGCCGTGTCTCCAGCGACCTCCAGTCCTGGGGCATCGCCTTCAGCGAGTTCGCCCTCCCCCAGCCCGTATGTTCCGCCACCGCCACCGTCCAGCGGTTCCTAGGCTGATACTCTCTCCGCGCGCAGCTATCCTGACGGGAACAACCTCCTTTGTTTACTGCCAGGTAGATCTCCAGTGTCTCAAGCGCAAGTTCGACTCGCGGGCCTTTTGTTCCGCTATCGGCTGAAGGTCGTTTTCGCCGAAAGCTGCACGGCGGGGCTCGCGTCGGCGCTGCTTGCCGAAGTGCCCGGAATCTCCAGCCAGCACTGCGGTGGCATGGTGGTGTACCGAATCGAGACGAAGCAGCAGTACTTGGGGATTTCGGCAGAGCTACTCGCCAAACATGATGCGGTGAGTGAGCGTATCGCTCGCGAGATGGCCGAGCGAGTCCTGCAGCGAACTCCCGAAGCCGATTTCGCCGCGTCGGTCACCGGCCATCTCGGCCCGAATGCTCCGGAAGGAATGGACGGGCTGGTATTCATTGCAACTGCCAGCCGCGAGAACCCAGTCGGCACCATAGCCGCAGCCTTCCACTGCTTGCCACACGAAGATCGCGTGGCCCGGCAAAAGGCCGCGGCCGCTGAAGTCCTCAAGCGCCTCGCCGACCAAATCGAAACCTTAGCCGGGCGGTAACACCGCCCGGAGAACGGCAGCGATACTCGCCACGCCGATCGAGGCCGAAGAAAAGCAGCACTTGCAAATCGCCGCCGAGTTGCAGTGCCAGCGCGCTCTTCTCCGGCAGTTGTGAACTGCCGGCTAAGGGGCGCGACGAGTGCCGACATACTTCAGCCAAGGAATGCCAATCGCCATGCCCACTACCAAACCGACGGCGTGCGCGACATTGGCCACCGATCGGCCCCGCAACAACCCACCGAGAATCGGCTTCAACGCTTCGACTTCCGTGCCGATGCAGATAACAAACCAAACGAGCAAGATGAACACGGTGAACTGGTCCATTCGCAGGCCGGACGCTGGGTCATACGTAGAGCGCATCCAGAGGAAACCGAAGAGCCCATAGCCGACGCCCGATAGCCCGCCAAAACCGGGACCAGTGGCAATCGCCTGTCCGATGTTCGACAGCGCCGCGAGCACGAGCACCAGTAACAAGAATCGTAGCGTGCCGTAGCGAGTTTCGATTTGTCCGCCGAAGGAATAGAGGATCATCGAGTTGAACAGCAGGTGCATCACCCCGAAGTGCAATAGAGCGGGCGTAAAGACTCGCCACACCTCGCCGCGACGAAGGCTATACCAGGTGACGTAGCGATCGACACTCGCTCCGACTTCCTCGTCCGTATCGCCGGTAATGCTCCTCGGCGGCGGCTCCGAACGCAGCGACTGCAGGGCCTGATCAATGTTGCTGAATTGAAGCAGTCGAATGGCCGGCGAACTCGGATTCCGCCCCATATTGCTCATTAGGGCAACAACGACCGACAGTCCAATAAGCACCAGCGTGAGCGGACTGCGGCGCGTGAGCGTGCCCGACGCCGTGCCCCACTTATCGCGCATCTGAACCTGGTTGCGACGGGCTTCCTCACGCTGGGCTTCGCGCTCGCGGAGGATCGTGCTCGCTTTCTTTTCCGCGTCGGCGTAACGGGCGTTCGTAGGATCGGCCGAGAACTCGGCCAGGGCTGCGCGGGCGGTTGGCAGCTTATCCTCATCCCGAATCCAAATGCTCCAGCCGGTCTTGTCCTCCTCGGCCGAAGCGTCGATCTGCTGCGTCGTCAGCCAGGCAACAAACCTTCGCGCGTCCTTCTCAGTAGTCAGTTGGCCGGCTTGTCGCATGGTGGGATACTGTTTCCGATCATATGTGCTGGTTGGCTGCCCGAGGCACTGGGACCACTACTGATTCCCGATTCCAAGTGCTCGCAACTGTCCGGTCTCGAGCAGGGTCTGAGCTCGCTCCACTTCCGCGTAATAGTCCCGCCGCACAAGCAACCGGGCCGCAGCTTCGTCGAAGACGCAGATCACTTCGCGATGCAATTGCAGGGCCGAGCCAGTGACCTGAGCGGTAATGGGCCCTTCTACCGTGTCGCGCACTGCCAGGGCCTTGTGAGGGCCAAACGCCAGAAGCAGGCAGCGGCGAGATTCGAGGATGGTCCCGACACCCATCGTCACCGCCAGTCGCGGCACTTTGTCTTCGCCGCCGAAGAAACGGGCGTTGTCCCGAATGGTTTCGCTAGCGAGCGTTTTTAACCGCGTCCGGCTACCGAGCGACGATCCTGGCTCGTTAAACGCGATATGGCCGTCCGAGCCGATGCCGAGTACCTGCAAGTCGATTCCGCCAGCTTCCTTGATCTGCTGTTCGTACAGCCGGCAGTGCACTTCGAAGTCGAGTGCTCGCCCGTCCGGCACGTGGGTGCGTTTCGGATCGATGTTGATGTGATCGAACAGGCTCTGCTGCATGAAGTAGCGGTAGCTTTGCGGGTGGCTCGCAGGGAGCCCGACATACTCGTCGAGGTTGAAGGTGGTGACCTGCGAGAAGTCGAGGCCCTCCTCCTTATGCAGTCGAATGAGCTCGCGATACACCCCGAGCGGTGTGCTGCCGGTGGCCAGTCCGAGAACGCAATCCGGCTTCCGGCGGACAAGCTCGGCAACGAATCTTGCCCCTCGCTGACTCGCCTGGTCGGCAGTGGTTTCAATAATGACCCGCACGAATGGAACTCCGCTTGACTTTCCTGGCCACTCACTTGGGCAACCAGCACGAGATAGAATGTCCCGCTAGTTCCAAGTTAGTCCGCCCAGTCTAGCGAGTCTGGCTTAATCCGCCCACCGCCGTATTCGACCCTAATGCTTGTCGATGCATCCGCTAACATCTTCCGCCGGCAAGCCGTTCGTACTCGACATTGGCGGTGAAGGTCGACACGCGGATGCGTGGAATCTCAACCCCAGCAGTACGAAGACCATCGGCCCGCAGCGCGGCAATCCCATCCCGCGTCATCTAGCCGGCCGTGCTGATGCGATCCCGCTTCCAGACGCGAGCGTCGATGAGATCGTTGTTGAGCGGACTCCACTCACCGCGGCGGCGCTCCGTGAGATTGCCCGCGTCATCATTCCGGGCGGGCATTTGACCCTGCGCCACGCCATGCCGCCGGGCATCGACCCCCATGCCGCCGCACGCACCTACTTCGGCGACGAGGGCATTACGGAGCAAATCTTGCTGGCAGGCGCCAGATTGCAGCAGACCCGCTTTGTGATGGCTCGCTGATCCGCCACAAGTCGTTTCCGGCGTTTTATTTGACACACGAGGAGCGGCTGTCCAAGATGGCTGATCCCAGCACCGATTTCCGGCAAGATTGAAGCGGCTTTCGCGAAATACTCGCATCAATCTTCTTGTCGTTCTCCCACCCCAGGGAGGGTAAGCCCATGATGTATGTTTTCGTCATTTGCGCGGTCGCCGGCGGTACTGTTATGCTCTGTCAGTTCGCGCTGACTTTGCTCGGTATGGGTGGCGACGTCGCGGGAGACAGTCTGCACCACGGCACCGATTTCGATGCTGGGGCGGACGGTGGGTTGCCGGTGGATCACGACCATACCGATATTAGCGAACTGAGCTCCGATGGCCATCACGCTGCCTGGTTCGTGAATGTCATCTCGTTCCGGTCGATCGTCGCCGCGATCACCATCTTTGGACTCGCCGGTCTGGCCGCGGATGCAGCCGAGTTGCGCCCGGCGGGGCAATGGATCATCGCTCTCGCCATGGGTGGCGCGGCGATGTATGGCGTGGCCTGGACGCTGAGCATAATGCGCCGCCTCAATGCCGACGGCACGGTGCGCATTCAGCGCGCCGTCGGCCAGTTGGCCACCGTTTATGTCCCCATCGGCCCGCATCCAGAGCGTGCTGGGAAAGTACAGATCAAGCTTCAGGATCGACTGGTTGAACTCGAAGCGGTCACTTCTGCCGATGCCTGTCTGCCGACTGGTTCGCGAGTGCGAGTTGTCGGTCTGATAGGCAACCGGCTCGAAGTCGAACCGGTTCCTATTCACGAACATGAGTCGGTCGCCTCATAGCAGGCAATCCGCACGCCTGAACGGCTGCCCTCGAGCCGGATGACCACGCATTCTTTTTTGTTGGAGTTTCACGATGTCTCTGCCTCTGCTTCCCTTGGCCGACCTGGTTCAGGTGGCGATGTACACCGGCGCCATTGTCCTGGTGGCGCTTATCTTCGGCGTGATCCTGCTTGGTGTGCTGATGAAGTACTACAAGCGGTGCCCAAGCAACCGCGTGCTGGTGATCTTCGGTCGCACGGGAAAGGGACAGGCCAGCCGCACGATTCATGGTGGTGCAGCGTTCGTCTATCCAGTGATCCAGGACTATGCCTATCTCAGCCTGGAACCGATCCAGATTGAAGTGCCGTTGCGCGGTGCGCTTTCGGCTGAGAACATCCGCGTGAATGTTCCCAGCGTGTTCACGGTGGCAATCGACACGAAGCCCGAGGTGATGCAAAACGCCGCGGTCCGCCTGCTCGGTTTGCCGGTGCAGAACATTCGCAAGCAGGCAGAGGAAATCATCTTCGGGCAGTTGCGCCAGGTGATCGCTTCGATGAACATCGAGGAAATCAACCGCGACCGTGATAAGTTCCTGCAGCACATTCAGCACTCGCTCGAACCGGAGCTCAACAAGATCGGCCTCCAGCTGATCAACGTGAACATCACGGACATCACCGATGAATCGGGCTACATCGACGCCATCGGCCAGAAAGCCGCCTCGCTCGCCATTCAACAGGCTCGCGGCGACGTGGCCGACAACTTGAAGATGGGCGAAACTCGCGTCGCAGCCGCTGAACGAGATAAGACGATCACCGTTGCCGATGCTCGTAAGGAACAGGCAATCGGTACCCGAAGCGCGGAGCGCGACCAGGCAGTTCAATTGGCGGCGCTCACCCGAGATCAGGTCGTGGCCGAGAAGGCGGCATCGTTCGAAGCCGAAGCGCAGACCAAGGACGCCGAGCGGCAGATGCGTATCCAAGTCGCTGAAGCCAACGCAGTCGCCATCGCGGGCGAAAACCAGTCGGCCGCCGCGGTGGCTGCTTCTCAGGCAGAACTGGCCGTGAAGAAGGCGGAAGCCTACGAACGCGGCGAAGCCCGTCGCAAGCAGGCGGAAGCAGCAGTTCTCGAGATCCAGAACCGCGCCATGGCCAAGGCGGCACTCGCCGAAGCCGAACGTGTCGAAGCCGAGCAGCGTGCTGCCTTGGAAGCTCCTGCCAAGGCTCAGAAGGCGCGGATGATTGTCGATGCTCAAGCCGCCGCCGAACAGCGGATGTTGGCTGCCAAAGCCGAAGCGGACGCCATCTACATGAAGCTCGAAGCCGAAGCTCGCGGTCAGTACGAAATCCTGGCCAAGAAGGGCGAAGGCTTAAAGCAGATCGTGGAAGCCTGCGGTGGAGCTAATCAGGCGTTCCAGATGCTGATGCTCGAGCACCTCGATAACCTGGCGGAAGCTTCGGCCAAGGCTATTTCGAACATCAAGTTCGACAAGGTCGTGGTTTGGGAAAACGGCGGCGCTAATGGTCGCAGCACGACCGCTGACTTCCTCAGCGGAATGGCCAAGACCCTGCCACCGATGATGCAGGTCATGAAAGATATCGGCGGCGTTGAGTTGCCAGCATCGCTGGTGAAGTTCACGGGCGACGACGAAGTGACCGTTCGGCCTGAAGAAGGCAAGGTCACCAACGGCAAAGCCCCCGTCACCGCCAAGAGCGGCGCCGAGGGCTAGGCTGGCAGTGGTCCGCTTCCTTTAGCTGGTGGCGCCCCTAGGTATTCTCCCGGGGCGCTGGAGGCAAAAACGGACTGTAGATCGCTTACAGCATCCGATCATGCGTCCGCGGCGTCGCGGTGCGGCTGGCCATGAACAGGCCTGACCAGACGACGATCAGGGCGCCGATGATCGACATAATCCAACCGGAACCCTGAAGTGGGCCGTCGTTCGGATCGCCAAAGCCAATCATCCAGGCCACGAAGCCGCCAAGGAGCGAGCCGATGATGCCCAGCACCATCGTCATCAGAATGCCCATTGGCTGACGGCCCGGATAGAGCAGTCGAGCAATCGCCCCAACGACGAGGCCGAACACAGCCCACGAGATAATGCTTCCGATCATTTGCCATTCTCCCAAAGAGTGTAATTGAGCGGCGGCAGCCCGAACTGCATTCTTCCCGCCGCGAAACTGTCTTCACTTGTTGCTGTCTTTGGCAAACTTCGTACCAGAACCTCTGCGGTCGGCCGAATCCGGTTGGTCGGAGCTTCGGAGGCGTGCTGCTGCTGCGGTGACCGACTCTGATCAGGTGCTTTGTCGATTAGGCTGCGGGAAAACGAGCCGTTTTTGACGAGGTTACCGGCTGGGCCGCTGTTGACGATGGACGTGTCCAAGCGTCATACTTATGCGATTGTCCGCATGCTACGCTTGTTCGAGCGAATGGCTTACCGGCGGAATCGCCCGTTTTCATCTGAACCACAAAAAGGGGGTTATGGCGATCGAACGGATTACGACTCGTGTTAACGAGCAGATTCGTATCTCACCACTGCGTGTGATTGGCAGCGACGGATCTCAACTTGGTATTTTGTCGGCTGACGAGGCGCTATCGCGCGCCCGGGCTGAAGACCTCGACCTCGTCGAAGTAGCGCCCAACGAGCGGCCGCCTGTCTGCCGAATCATGGACTTCGGCAAGTACAAGTACGAGAAGAAGAAGAAGTCGCACCAGACGACTCACCAGACCAAGACGAAGGAAATTCGTCTGCGGCCGAAAACCGGCGACCACGACATCGATTTCAAGATCAAGCAAGCGAAGGGATTCTTGCAGCACAAAGATAAGGTGCAGGTTTCCGTGATCTTCCGCGGCCGCGAACTGGCCCACATCGATGAAGGCCGCAAGGTGATGGACAAGGTGGTCAATGAGCTGCTGGAAGTTGGCAAGCTGGAGTTTCCGCCCCAACAGCAGGCTAAGCGAATGATCGCCACGCTTATGCCGCGTTAGTCGCCAGGCGGCTGCAATTCCGAAAAATAAAAACTCCCAGGGTCTCAGGCGACCCTGGGAGTTTTCTTTTGGTACGGGCTTAGATCACGATTGACTGGCTAGCGACCAATGCCGTAGTCATGGTTGCCGAGCGATTTGTTCGCCGCGTTGTTGTAGGCGCGTGCCTCGCGACGATTGTTCGAAAAGCCGCCCGAGTAGCCACCGTAGTTCGGGGCGTATACCGGAGCAGGCTGATAGAACCCCTGATTTGCCATCACCGGGGCAGCCGCTGGGGCAAGGTTCGCTTCCGCTGCTGGAGTTGGGTTGTAGGAGAACGATTGATAGCCCGAGTTGTTCTGCGCGACTGCCGGTGTCGGCTCGCCATACTGGGCGTGTACGGGCGGAGGAGCATACTGGACTTGCGCCCCGCAGCCACAGCTACCGCCGTATCCGCCTCCATAACCATATCCGCCGCCATGGTGGTGCCGGCCATGCCCTGCGTAGGCCGCAAGTGGTAGACCAGCCAATCCAACCAGCAACGCCAGCGCAAACTTCCATCCCGCCTTCATAAGTCACCTCGAAGTAGTAAGACCTTGCCTGGGCCTGAGGACCGCGATTACCGACGCGGCCCCATCAACATTCTCCGCCTTCCAACCCACTTCATGCAACTTTTCGAGCGCTAGGGATCGCGCAAGCTCGATCGCCAGAAAAGGGCGGAAGGCGTCCGAGGTAGTGCTCTTTGCATAAGTTGCGCCGACTGCTGAAAAGCAAGGCAGCATCCGCCTGACAACAAGGCATCTCGCCTGGAGTTGACCGCCAGTGCAGGCCAACTCGAGATTTTGCACACGATCACAAAGCGAAATCTTTATTAAGGTTGCGCACGCAAACCGATTAACGATTGAGGTGCCCCGCGCGTTTCGGCGCGCGGTTTGACATAGGCACCAGCTCGTCAAGCGTCATTGATGACGCTCCTGCCTTGGATCGAAGGGAATTCGACCGTGTGGATGACGACCGCTCTATTGCTCGTCGCAGCCAACGCTTCGACGGGTACCCCGCCTTCTGCTGCTGCCCCGCCCACTTCCGCCGTTGCCGGCGATGCTCGGGTGGCAGGATCGACCAACTTCGCCGTTTTCAGCCGGACCTCGAAGCATGATGCTCGGGTCGTCGCCACCGACTGCGAGCGGTGGCGGGAACGGCTACACGGCTTTTGGTGCGGCAGTGCCAAGGCTTGGCAATGGGCGCCTCGCTGCGCGATCATCATTCACGCCACAAAGAAGGACTATCTGGCCGCAGTTGGCGCCGGCGCTTCTCAGACGCTCGGTACCAGTTCGATTGAGTTCGACGGCAGCCGAGTGAAGCACCGCCGCATTGACTTGCTCCACGAAGACGGCCGGCCGCTGTCGGCGCTGGCCCATGAAATGACCCACGTGCTGTTCGCCGATCTGTTCCAAGGCCGGCAGCCGCCGCGCTGGGTTGACGAAGGTGTCGCCATCCTTGCCGATGACGCGACCAAGCAGCAACTCCACCAACGAGACCTGATCGCCGGTTTAGAACGCCGTTGTGCTTTCCGCTGTGCGGAACTCGTCACGCTCGACGACTACCCGGCTCGGCACCGCGTTCCGGCCTTCTATGGTCAGAGCGCTTCGATGGTCAGCTTTCTCGCCCGTCGCGACGATCCGACGAAGTTCGTCACCTTCGTTCAGCGTTCGCTGGAGCACGGATACGACCGGGCCCTGCGCGATGTCTATCACATCGACGGCCTGGCTCAGATGGAAACACTCTGGCACGCCAGCCACAGCATGGGCAGCGCTTACAACGGCATGCAAGTGACGCTCGACGCGAGCACGCTCTCGACGGTTCCTGTCGGCGCTGAGTAATAACGCGCCCGTAGCCGGAGCGTAACACGCTCCGGAGAGCCACCAGGACACTTTGCTACCTGAACGCGTCCGAGGTTAAAGAAGCCCTCTTCGCAGCCTCGGGCCACGCCGTGCTGCCGCTGAGCGTCCTCTCGCAGTTCTCCGGGAGTTGTTAACTCCCGGCTATCGAGTTGTGAGTAAGGCGCAAAAAAAAAGACCCGGCCCTCTTGCGAAGGCCGGGTCCCAGGTAGCTCGTAAAAGATCTAGTGATCTTACGAGGGTGGTGGCTGCCTAAACAGCCCGCCGGCGTGTTAAGCGGCGCCACCTCGGCTGGTACAAACAGAACTCACTAGACCACCTCCTTTCCAACTAAGTTTACCCCGGTTCGGTCGCGGCCGAAGATGCGATCTACTGCGGGCGCCTAGTCCTGTCACGCTGCGTGGCGTGACCCGTCAATCACATAATTGTCAGGACCAACTATTCTGGCAAGAGGAAAAATCGGCCGGTTTCGCGCATTCGACGTTTTCTCTTACCTGCCAGTCAGTCCGCCTGTTTTCGTCGAATCGCCTGCGGGGAACGCGTTCGGAGGGCATTCCGCGCTGGCCGACAGAATAGACTCGATCGCGCTGGAAAGGTTCGCGCGAGATTCAACCTCGCAGAGCCTCACGCAAATGCTTCGCGGAGTTCCGCCAGGTGCTTCGGGCATTCCTCTCGCGGATCTCCCTTCTCCTCATACTCCAGTACGACATAGCCGCGGTAATTCGAGTCGCGCAGCATCTTGGACAGTCGCTTGTAATCGGTTGGCTGCTTCTTCTTGTCGGGACCCGAGACGACCACCTTCAACTGGACATTTAAGGCATAGGGAGCCACTTGCTCGAGCTCGCCATAGATGTCTTCCGAGTGGAAGTTGCCTGTGTCCAGATTTACGCCGAACCATGGGCTTTGAACATCCTTGACGAACTTCAGCAGTCCTTCCGCCGTTGCCGTCGGCCCGCCGTGGTTTTCTAGGGCCAGATGCACGCCATGCTGCCCCGCGTAGTCGCAGCATTCCTCGATGGCCGATACCATCCGCGCGTGCACCTCCGCCGGCGCCGAGCCTTTCGGAGCGTGTCCCGCAAAGATGCGGATGACCGGGGCTCCGAGCGAATGCGCAAAGTCGATGGACTGCTTCAGTGACGCGATCTGCTTGTCGCGCGCTGGTCCCGGCTCCACGCCAAAGTCGTTTCCGACCGCTGTGCCGGAAACGTCCAATCCAAGCCGAAAGCACTGCCGACCAAGCGTCCGCAAATAGTCGTGCGTAACGTTCTTGGGAAAGTAGTACGACGTGAGTTCAGTTCCTTCCAGGCCGAACTTCGCGCAGTCGTCGACAAAGTCGCCCAGCGTCAGCTCCGGCTTGTCACCGGTGAGCAGCGTCCGGTAGCTGTACGCCGCCAGGCTGAACTTGAACTTCGGCTGACCATTGCGAGGGATCGGCTCGATGGCCGGCAACGCGCTGGTAACGGCAAGAGTTGCCGCCGAGGCCGCAATAAAACCGCGGCGCGAGAGAGCAGTCATGGTGGACTCCGTAGCCGGGGCGTAACCACGCTCCGGAGAAGTGCGAAAGGTTGTTCAACGGGCGAAAACGGCCAGCGTAATCGTCCCGCTAAGCAAAGTCCACTCGCGGTTCTCCGGCAGATGTTATCTCCCGGCTACGAACCGTTTGCTACTTCCAATCGACCTTCTTGGCTCCGGCCCAAAGGTCTTCGATCGCGTAGTACTCGCGCATCGGACCATCAAACAGGTGCACAACGACCGAGCCGTAGTCGAGCAGCAGCCACTTGCTGTCCTTGTACCCTTCCGTCCCCATCCGTGAGTGGCCGAGCTCTTTCTGCAGCACGTCGTCGATCGCATCTCCCATGGCTCGCAGTTGCCGCTGGCTGGTGCCGGTTGCAACCACAAAGTAGTCGAAAATCGCCGTCTGATCCCGCATGTCGAGCACGATCACGTCCTGGCCACGGTTTTCTTCGGCGCTACGCGCCGCCGCAATGGCGAGGCTGAGGCTGTACTGGGGATCCGACTGAATTGCCTGGGCGCTTAAGGTGCTGGCCAAAGAACTCTCCTTTCGAACAAACCATGGCAGGGCAACGGTCGACCGGCTCAACCTTGGCAGAACTGCCTCGCCGGTTTTATTCTACGCACCCCGCATGCCAAAACTACCGCAAATCCGGAGGATGAGTCGGGGTTCAAAAGACCTGAGCCACTTGCATGGGGTGGCGGGGTCTAAGCGAAGCGTGGCCCCGTTACAACCGGGCCACGTCGCTGCGCTCCTTAGACCCGGCCACCCGTCGCACTTATCTCTTGCCTCTTACCTCTCCCCTGAACCTCGAACCCCGAACCCTGAACCCTCCCTACACCCTCACCACCCGATTTCCGCTCACCCGCCGAATCAGCCGCCGCACTTCTAGTGCGCTCAGCGTCGAAAGCACCCGCGGCACAGCCAGTTGGCTTGCAACGACGACCTGATCGATGTTCGTCGGCTCCAGTTCGATGGCTTCCAGCACGGCTCGCTCCTGCTCGTTGAGCTGCAATTCGGCTGGATGGCGAATCTCCCGACCATCGGGCTCCTGCATCGTGTCGACGAGCGGTCCGAGCTCTTCGAGCACGTCGTCCACCGACTCCACCAGCTTCGCCCCCTCCTTCAATAGACGGTGGCAGCCCTTCGAGGTTCGGCTGTCGACGCGTCCGGGTACCGCGAAAACTTCCCTCCCCTGCTCCGACGCATGCCGGGCCGAAATAAGAGCCCCGGACCGATCCGATGCTTCGACCACGATTACGCCGAGACTGAGGCCGGTCACAATCCGATTCCGCTGCGGGAACGCGCCACTCAGCGGCGGCGAAAGAGGTGGCGACTCGCTCATCACGGCGCCATTGCGCGAAATCGCCGTGGCTAGATCATCGTTCTCAGGCGGATAGATATTGAGCACGCCGCTTCCCAACACCGCAATCGTCCGACCACCCGCCGCCAAGGCCGCCTGATGTGCTACTGAGTCGATGCCGCGGGCCAAACCGCTGATGATGGTGTACCCTGCCCGAACCAACCCGCTGGCCAGCCGCTCGGCCTGAGCAATGCCATAGGGCGTCGCATGACGGGTGCCGACGATCGCGAGGGAAAGACCATCGCATGGCAGCATCTCGCCGCGGACAAAGAGTGCTCCGGGCGGATCGGGGATCTCCGACAGCATGCGCGGATAGTCTTCGCTTTCTTCGACTAGCACCTTCACGCCACTCGCCCTGCAGCGCTCCAGTTCCTTGGCCGCGTCTTCGCAGCCCCGAGCGGCGGCGATGTTCGTCGCGAGCTTAGGGCCGACGCCGCTCACCTCGCGCAGTTCCGCGATCGATGCCCCAAGCACCCGCTCAGCCGATCTGAAGTGATCGAGCAGTTGCCGCCGTGTCCTCGGCCCGACGCCCGAGACCAGGCACAGCTGAAGCGAAGCAAGTCGCTGCGACTCGGTGAGAACAGACAACGCCGGCTCGTCCATACACGACCCCCGAAGTCACTAACTCAAACGGAGCTGAATTCGCCAGAATTCAGACGCCCTACGAGTGGATGCTTAATTTGTCTGAGTTCTGGCGAATTCAGCTCCGTAGACACCTGCCCCTATTTCGCCTCCTTCACTCGCACCGCCACCGTCCCTTGGTTGTCCGCGAGCCCGGCGGGGGATTCATTCAAACAGAAATACAGGACGCCGCTGTAAGCAGGCGTAATCGTACCATCCGCTCCAATGGGTGTCGGCTTAGCAAGCGGCGTGATGCCGCGCACCTCATCGCCGACTTCGCTAATGCCAGCGAGCAACATTCCGAGAGGTTGACCCCGATGGTAGTGCAGCGTGATGCCGTTCGGCTCACAAGGCCATGGCTTCTCTTCGTCCCCCCCGATCGTGAACTTACCGGCCGCTTCAATCTGGTAGGTGTTCCCGGCCTCGACCTGGAAACCACTAGACTGCCAACCGCGGTCCGCGGCAATCGTCGCAGTGCCTCCGCCAGCCGGCAGCGACTCGGCATCTTTGCGCACGACGCTCGCCCTCGCCACATCGTAGCCATAATCGCAGTTCGCGACGAACAACTGCCAGTCTTCGGCAATCTGCGGCCAATGCGGCTTCAGTCTATTCACCAGCCGCACCGAGAAGTCGATGGATCGAACTTTCGTATCGTTCTTCAGCTCCAAGAACGCATCGTGAGTGAGCGGGTGAGCCTGCAAAAACTGAGAGGCTGCCCAGCACCAGCCGTACGCTTCGTTGCGGAGGTGTGACTGGGCGTCGAGCTTGAACACGTCCGTTAATTGCAGCCCATTGCCGGCAGCGAACTGATCCTTGACGATCTTCACGCGTCCCCAGTACGGCACTTCCTCCTTGGTGAGCGGCATGTAGCCTAGCTGTAGCTTGCCGTCCTGCCACTGATGCGTACCGAGCAGTTCGGCCATTCCTTCGGTGTACCACGGCGGTCCGGCGCCGCCGAGCCAGCGGAACATGAACGCATGCACGCCTTCGTGCAGCATCAAATGGCGTCGATAGTAGGCGCTCGGCTGTTCGTACCACCAGAACTCGCTGCCGCGCGTGTACCCGTTTGGGAACGGCGGCAGATTGTCAGGAAATAGACCGGCTCCTTGAAACCGCTCTTTGTCCTGCACCAGGTAACCAACCACCTTCCAGTCCGCCACCTTGGCTGGGTCGAACCCAAAATACTCGCAGTAAAGCGGCACTGCTTTGTCGAAGATGGTCGTGAGCTCAGCGACATCGTCACTTTGCGGCACATCGGTGTAGATCGTGATGTGTCTGCCTTCCAGCTTGCGAATGCCGGCGGCGGCCACTTTGCCTTCCTCAATCGTCGGCAAGCGGAACTCTTCCGCCGCTGCCTGCTCAGCGAGATCGGCGAGCGAGCGCCGCTTGGGCTGCTGGACCGGCGCCTGCGTGAACTGCGGCGGCGTTTCCAACTCGGCTTGCCGAGACGCTGGATTCTGCTGCGCAGTTTGTTGGACCGGAACCGCGGCCACCGCCGGCGCAGCAGTGTTTGGTTCGCGTGACGTCTTCGGCGTGAGAGCGGTGGCGGGTCGGTCCACACGCGTGACGGATTCTGACTTGGTCCGGGACGCCTTGCTCTTGGCTTGGGATCGATCGCCGCAACCGGCAAGCAGCACCGCAGCCATGATCGCGACTGCGAGACTTAGGGCGAGTGAGGTCGGCGTAAGTCGCGCCTCGAAAGCTCGCCGCGTGTTCATAAATTCCGGTAGTTTTTCAACACCTACTGGGGGTACAGGGGACCCGTACTTGTTGAATAACCGCTTCAGTTTTTGAACACTTGGCGGTTGCGCTTCCGAGCGACTTACGTCAAGCAAGGTCGTCGTAAGACGTCGAAGACACAGCACAGAAACGCCTATCTAGGTAGCTGGACAGCCGAGAGGAAACAGACTTGGTCTCAGACTAGTAAAACTTCAGTAAGTTGTCAATAGTTTCGGTCGCTTCTGCCTTCCTGTCCTTTTCGTGCTTTCGTGAGCCTTCCTTCCTCGCTCTTTGCCGCGGACCGCGATCGACTAGTGTCCTGCGACCCTCCACCAGGTTTGCTATTCTGAGTGCCGAACTTCGCTTGTCGTACACCACCACCATCCTGCCCAGAGACTGCTGCCGAGTGACCACGGAGCCGATTCCCGACGTTCCTCCCCATCCAGCAGAGCTGGCGCATTTTGCAGCCGCCGCCGTCGCGGCGATGGCGCTGGTTCCGTTGCTCGCATCGACCCTTTTGCTCGGCAGCGAGCCGGGGACCGAGCGCTGGGAGAAGTGGCTGTTCGGCCTGTGGCTGGTGCTGGCCGGTTACTTGCTCGCCGTGGCCGTCACCCATCTGAACGAAGCCTGGCGCGGGGCCGATCGGATGCCGCCGGCGCTGTGGCTGACGTTGTTGCGGATCGCGACCGATTTGGCCGTTGCTGCGGCCTCCGCCTGGGTGCTGCTGCGCGGCCCGGAGTCGCGCATGCTTTTGTCCGGACTCGGCGATGTGCTACCCGGCCTGCTGGCGGCGGCGGCGGTGTCCGTCGTAATTAGTGTCTACAGCCGACTTCGAGAACCGGCTGTGTCGGGAGAGGCGCCTGGCTCATCCCAGCGAGGATGGTTTCACCTCGTGGTCGGCTTGTTGCTTCTCGGTGGATTGATTGTCTGCGAGTTGCAGCCGCTACCGCGAATCACGCCGGCAGCTTCCGTCGAGGATGAAGTGAATTAGCCTCTGCAGTCGCAACGTCCTTTGCGAATGCCCCAGGCGGCCCAAGGGTACCGATAGAATCAGGTCCCGTTCACGACGCTGAATTGTGCGCCCGAGCCGGATGGCTTGGTCACCTCGATCTTGATCCCCGGTGACGCCTGACCGCCGCTCATTTGCACGCGGACGGTCACCGTGTGCCGGCCTGTAGAGAGGTTCTTCTCGAACTTCCGCTGGGCCTCGAACGGCTCGGCATCGATCCAGACGCTCGCTGGCTCGGTCGAGTCGATTTGGAAGGCGACGACACCGGGCTCGGTCGTTTCCACTTCACCCTGCAGGTAGACCACGGTGCTGCCCGGAACAAGCTTGATCTCGTCGAGCGGCAGGGTGCCGCCGACGCTGCCATAGACCGTCGACCAGGCAGAAGCGGGGGCGTCGAGAACGAATTCGCGAACGATCTCGACATTCGGCACGTCCCCCGTCAGTTCCTTGCCCGGCTCCTTGAGCACGCGCCAGCGCTGGATCGTCGGCGTCGTGCGAATTGCATAGGCGCCCGGCTTGCCGAGTTCCGAGACGAACTTGCACAGGTCAAGTACTTCGTCGTGCGTGAGGAACTTGGTGAGCCCTTGGGGCATGAGGGATTGGCCTTCCTTCTCGTCGTCGATGTCGGCGGTCGGAATGCTGACGATCTTGCCGGAAGCGTCGCGGAGGTTCACCCGGGTGTCGTCGCGGTCGATCACGATGCCAGTGAGCACTTCGCCGTCGGCGGTGAGGAAGACCTTGGTAACGTACTGCTCTTTGATCGCCAGGCTGGGGTTCAGAATCGAATTGACGATGTACTCAACCGGCGAGATGCCTCCCAGGGCGCTGAGTTCCGGGCCGACATTGCCGCCGGCCTGGCTGACGGCGTGACACTTCAGGCAATTGACATCGGCCCGGCGGAAGATTTTCTCGCCGCGAGCCGCATCACCCTTGGCATTCACTTCAGCGACCAGCTTGGCTACTTCTTCGGCCGTGGGCGGCGGCACGTCGGTCGCCACGCCGGCGGCTTTGCTGAGCACATCCGATAGCGCCTGATCGCTGCGCCCGACGGAGTACATGTGTCGCAGCGCCATCTTGGCGGCCGCTTCGGGGAGCTTCTTCCCTTCCAGCGCGGCGGCGAGCTTGTCGGCGCCCCCTTGGCGGTTCAGAAAGGCATCGACCATCGGCGCCGGATCGTCCTGCGGCGTGACAGCCGACAACACCTCGGCAGCGTGCTTGGCGGCCTGATCCGTGTCGAGCTTCACCAGCCCGGCGAGAGCCAGAACGCGGACACGCACCGTCTTGCCGCTCGCGGCCAGCTTGCTGAGCGTTTCCACGCTCGCCGCATCACCGATGTTCACGAGACCTTCGATCGCCGCTTGCTGCAGTTGCTCGCTCGCCTTCTCACTGCTAGCGAGTTCCTGCAACTCGCCGGAGATGCTCTTTACCTTCCAGATCGACGCCAGCCGAATCGTCGCCGGCAGCAGCGCAGGGTCCTTCTGCACCGAATTGTCGGTAATCAGCTTGCCGAGTGTGGACAGATCGCCCGCTGGAGTTACTTTGCGGGTGATCGCTGCATCGGCCAACCACTCGAGCACCTTCAGCCGCAGAGCTGGCGAGAAAGCATCGGGCTTTTGCAGTTGCTCAAAGATGACGCCCAGATCGTTCTCGTTGCCTCGCTTGACGATCATTTCCACGACCGTCCCCTGACGCTCGGCGGGCAATCGGCCGCTTTGCAGCAGCTTCATCAGCGGAGCGACAGCGCTGTCCTGGCCGACAACCATGGGGGGCAACGCAAGCAGCGTCACAGATGCGCAGATGCTGACGCCCAGACGGATCACGCGTGTATCGATCATCTCAACCTGGCTCAAATCAAAGAAAATCTTGGTTCTGCATGTGGCAAAACGACGATTCCCGCGCTTGAGTCGCACGGGAATCGGGTTCAGCCATGAACAATCATGTAGCGTCGGTCTACTTCTTCGCTGCCTTCACGCGGCGATCGAGCGTGTTCATCGTCTCGTTGAAGGTGTACTTCAGGTAATCGTCCTGATCGTAGATCAGCGACTCGGTGGCCACCTCGATCGCCTTGTCCGCGTCGTGATCGAAGAAGCTGAGCGCCCGCACCGCTTCCAGGCGGACGCGCGGGTGCTCGTCGTTCACCTGTTTGCGAAGCAGTTCCAGCGGCTGATCGACGCGGTCAGCCCAGTAGCACAGCACGCGCGTGGCGGCGGCTCGAGCCCGGGGGTCTGACGAGCCAAGAACTTGCTTCAGCAACGCTTCGTCCACTACGTCGTGCTGCTGATGCATCCAGAGAGCTTCGAGCTCGTGATGCGGGTAATTCGGGTCGTTCTTGTCGAGCCCGGCGAGCCACTTGTCGAGCTCCTTCATCACCTCTTCCGTTTCCCGGCCGCGAAGTTCGGTGCGGATGCGATAGCGGGTCCGCTCTTCCGGCACGCTGATGAGCGAATTGAGAAGTGAGGGGATCGATTCACCGGCGATCTTCGTCGGCTCGACTAGCGGCCGCTTGGCGTAATGGATACGCCAGACCCGGCCGTGGATCTTGTCTCGATTCGGATCGCGGATCGAGTGCTGCATGTGGCCGACGAGCGGATTGAACCAGTCACATACATACAGGGCACCGTCGGGACCGAACTCGATGTCGACCGGCCGGAAGTTCGGGTCGCTCGACTGCAGCAGCGGCTCGACCGGATCGGCATGGAAGCCGGAGCCCTCATCCTTCATCTTGTAGTTGAGCACTCCCTGAAAGCCGATGCAGTTGTTGAGCAGGTAATTGCCCTGAGCGTCTTCGGGGAAGTTGCGGCTGGAAACCAGCTCACAGCCGGCCGTCGGACGCCACTGCTTGGTGAGGAACTGCTTCAGACCGCCGTGCTTGTTCGGGTAGTCGACGTCGCCGGAGAATGCCGTTCCGTAGTAGTTCGCTCCACCCGAAGCGTCGGCGACGAAGTTCTGTCCCCAACCGTCTACCACATGGCCCCACGGGTTGGCGAAACCGTAGGAGACGAACGTGCTGAGCTTGAACGTCCGCGGTTCGAAGCGGAACACGCCCGCGTTCACGCAGCGCTCCGGACCGTACGGCGTTTCGACCTGCGTGTGATGGAAGGTGCCTTCTTCAAAGTACAGGGCGCCACCCTGATCCCAGGTGAAGGCGCTGATCGAGTGGTGCGAATCGGCCGTATCGAAACCGTGCAGCACGATCTCGCGGACGTCAGCTTTGTCATCGCCGTCGGTGTCCTTGAGGAACATCAGGTTCGGCTGCTGGGCGACGTACACGCCGCCGTCGCCGAGTTCCAGGCCCGTCGGCAGGTAGAGGCCTTCGGCGAAGACGGTCTTCTTATCCGCTTTGCCATCGCCGTTGGTGTCTTCCAGGATCAGGATCTTATCGTTGGCCTTCTCGCTGGGCAGGATTTGCGGATAGGACGGCATCGTGGTGACCCACATCCGCCCCCTGTTGTCGAAAGCGAACTGCACTGGGTTGGCGAGCTCGGGAAAGTCCTCTTCCGAAGCAAAGCAGTTGATCTCGTACCCTTCCGGCAGCTTGAACGTTTTCAGCGCCTGGCTCGGCGGATTGATGACGACTGGATTCTTGAAGTTCGACTCGATCTTCGCCAGTTCGCCGGTGCTGCTGTCGTCGATCTGCTCCGGCACTTGCTTGCCTTGAGCGATGTCCCAGACGCGGCGGTCGCGGACCGCGACCATCTTGCGGAGCTTGGCGAATTCGGGCGGGAAGTTCACCACGCCGAACGGCGCCTTGCGGCCGCCGTAGATGTAAAAGCCGTTCACCGCGCGGTAGTCCTGGAAGTGCTTTTCGCTCTTCTCATTCACCGCCGCCTTGAGTTTCGCGAGATCAATCTTGTCCGCGCCCTCAGGGCGAGCGCCAAACAGAGCTTCGTCCAGGATCTTGCCGACAACTTCATCGCCATGCGCGTTCAGATGCACACCGTTGATCGTGAGCGGCTCTTTCGCCTCGGCCATCGCCCTGAGCGTCGGGGTGAAGAGGTCGACGAAGGGCACATTCGCCTTTTCGGCGACACGCTTCATCGCTTCGGTGTACAGCTTTAGGTTTTCGTTATTCTGGCTGCCATCGATCAGCCCGTGGCGCTTCACATTCTCATGAGCGATGGGCGAGACGAGCACGATCTGCCGCAGGTCCTTGATCGGGGCCGGTGGGTTCTTCGCGTCTCCCGTCTTGTCCCAGTCGCTGCGGGCGCTCGAATACTCGTCGATTGCCTGGGGTGTCTTCAGGAAGCCTTCCAGGTCCTTTTCGAACTTCGCCACGCCATCAGGTCCGGCGAACGACTCGTTGAAGCCGAAGAACGCCAGAATCACCTGCGGGTTGTGATCGGCGAGCGTATGGCCGTGGTCGCGGAAGTCCTTCGAGCGCGGTCGCAGGGTCAACTCATCGGCCGACCAGCCGAGGTTCCGCACCGTCAATTCGTGCTCCGGATAGCGGCTATGCAGCAGCGTCTCGAAGTTGCCGAAGTGCTGCATACGCTCTGCCAGGGCATTGCCGAGCAGAACGACGCGGTCTCCCTTCTGCAACTTGACCTCGGCAGTCTCTGCAGAAGCGACCGGCTGGGCGAGGCAGAACAGTGCGGCTACCAACAGCGCGCTAATGGACAAGCGACAAGACGACGTCATGGAGAGTTCCTGGGGTCGTGTAGACGAAACGCAATGCGGCCCGGAGGGATTCCGGCCGGCGCATCGAACAGGTGGGCGCGGCGATCGTTCCAGCAGCGATCGCCGCATGGTTGGGCGGAGCAAGGTTCCGTCGACCGCGGTCGGCCAATGCGCCGGGCGGCCTGAGGACGTGAACCACTATTGTGGCTTACCGAAAGGGCCGCTTCAACCAGCAAGCGGCCCTCAAGTGAATTTCGAACGAGCCAAAACCGGCAGCGCTACTCGGTCTTGCCTTCCTGCCCGCCGCCATCCTTCTTGGGGGGCGGCTGCTTCTTTTTGTCATAGAACTGCAACAGGTCCGAGAACGACCGCAGCGGCACTTTGCCCTCCTCCATCGCCTTGGTAAGCGGTTTGACAGGCTTCGGCTTCGACGACTGCCGCTCGATCACTTTCGGGGTCGAGGGCCGATTATCGCGCCGGCCATCTCGACGACCACCACCGCCACCCTGACGCGGACCGCGGTCGCCCTGCGGCGGGCGATCGCCAGTCGGCCGACCGCCGCGACTCTGGCCTTGCCCTTGGGCCTGTCCCTGACCTTGCGGTTGTCCTTGACGAGACTGCTGCTGTTGCGGACGACGTGGCTGTTGCGGACGCTGCTCGCGTTGCCGCGGTTGCGGCGGTTGGTGCGGACGCTCAGTGCCTGGCTGAATCGCCGTGAGCGACACGCGACGCCGACTGCGGTCGACATCCACCACCCATACCTTCAGCACGTCACCGACGCCGACTACTTCGTGCGGATCGCGGATGTAACGATCCGCCAGCCGGCTAATATGCACCAGCCCGCTGTCGCTCAGACCAATATCGACGAACACGCCGAAGTCGACCACGTTGAGCACGTTCCCCTGCAACTCCATTCCCGGCTGCAGGTCTTCGAGCTTGAGGATGCCGCGGCGGAGCATCGGCGCGGACAAGTCGTCGCGCGGGTCGAGTCCCGGCCGCGTGAGTGACGTCAAAATATCTTCCAGCAGCCGCTGACCCACGCCAAGTTCCTGGGCCAATTTCGCCGCATCGGCCTGCGCCGCCTTTTCGGCGATTGGATTGCTGCGAATTGGTGGTTGCTGCTCGGACTCGGCCGATTGGCTGGCGGCGGACTCAACGGCTTTCTGAACCGCGGCCGTCTCAACCGATGCAGGAGCAACGTCGGTGGGAACTATAGCACCGCTTTCCGGTGTTGTTTCGCGGCCTTCACCTCCGGCGAGCGCCGCGGCGGGAGGAGGCGACACTGCTTCGTCGGCTGCCACGACAGAATCCGGCACTTCGGCCGATGTGATTAGTCCCTCGGTCTGAGCGGAACCGACAACGCCGATCGTTTCCGTCGTTGGTTTCTCTGCGGTTTCCGGGGAGAGGGCCTGATCGCCGGTCGCAGGTGCGGCGGACTCCGCTGGAACAGCATCGGCAGCTGGTTCTTCCGGCAACAAACCAAAGGGAGCCGGTTCAGGCTTCGGCGGCGGAGCAGGAACGGCGCTCGCCAGCTCAGAGACATCGCTGCCGATTTTCTCGAGCACGCGATTGGCAATCTCGTAGCTCTCGGGATGTATCCACGTTGCATCGAGAGGATTCTCGCCGCCGATGACCTTCAAGAAGCCGGCCGCTTGTACAAAGGTCGATTCGCCGACGCCGGGCACCTGCTTCAACTGCTCGCGGTTCTTGAATGGCCCATGTTCACGACGATATTCGTAGATCCGCCGCGCCGTGAGAGCGTTCATGCCCGACACATACCGCAGTAGCGCTGGGCTCGCCGAGTTCACATCGACACCAACAAAGTTCACTGCCGATTCCACAACCGCGTCGAGCGACTCGCGCAGGTTCTTCGCCTTCATGTCGTGCTGGTACAGCCCCACACCCAGATTGGCGGGGTTGATCTTCACCATTTCCGAAAGCGGATCGAGCAGTCGGCGGCCGATCGAGATGGCGCCGCGCTGAAGCGCGTCGTACTGCGGCAGTTCCTCGCGGCCAAGCGGACTGGTCGAGTAGATGCTTGCTCCGGCCTCGTTTACCACCACGTAGGCGACGTCGCGGTCCTTCAATTCCTCGGCGAGCGTTTCAGCGACAAGTTGCTCGGCTTCGCGGCAGCCGGTGCCGTTCCCGATAGCAATGACCGAAACGTTGTGCTGCTTCACCATGTCGGCCAGGCGAGTGCGAGCTTTCTCCCGCTTCTCGTTCTTGCCGATGACGTAGACGACGCCGTGCCCGAGCACGTTGCCAAACTCGTCCAGCGCGACCATCTTGCAGCCGCTCTTGAAGCCGGGATCGATCGCGAGCACGCGGCGGCCGCGGACCGGCTGCTGCAGCAAAAGACGGCGAAGATTTCGCACGAACACGTCGACCGCATGATCTTCGGCCCAATCGGTCAACTCGCGGCGAATTTCCCGTTCGAGACTCGGAATGACCAGTCGGGTGAGGGCGTCGCGGACGCAATCGCGGACAAACTCCGCGTGAGGATGATCGTTACCCACGAGCATTTGTTCAGCTTCGCGATGCATGGCATCGACGTCGGCTTCGATCTTTACGCGAATCGCCTTCGCGCGCTCGCCGCGGTTGATGGCCAGCACCCGGTGCGGCGGAACGCGGCCGATGGCTTCCTGGAAATCGTAGTAGTCCTTGAAGGCGTGCTCGCCGATGACCTTCTTTTTCTTCTTCTTTTTCTTCTTCTTAGTGCTCGCGTCGGCAGGAACGGCTACCGGTGTGGCTGGCTTTTCGAACAAGCGACCCGTTGGCAGTGACGAAGTCTCAACCGAAGCCGGAGCAACGTCGGTTGGAACGATGGCTCCGCTTTCCGGTGTTGTTTCTCGGCCCTGCCCGCCGGCCAGCGCTGAGGCCGGTGGAGGAGAGACGGTCGATTCGTCGCCGAGAATTTCGTCCGGCACTTCAACGCTGGTAACCAACCCCTCAGACGCGGCCGCGAATGGCGATTCGGCTGCGTTGGCCTCTGCAGCATTCGGCGTATCGGCTGCAATTTGTTTTTGAACCGCTTCCGCTACTGCGGATGTCTCGACGGCGGGAGGATCAACGTCGGTCGAAACTATGCCACCGCTCTCGGGCGTCGTCTCGCGTCCGGCTCCACCAGCGAGTGCTGCCGCTGTAGGCGCACTTGCCGCTTCATCACCAGATACGGCTGTATCCGGCACCGCAGCGCTTGTGACAAGGCCTTCGGTCGGCAATGTGGGCTCATCCGTCTCGGCTACGGCGCTATCGTCGACTTCGCTCCCGGATTGAGCAGCCAGATCACTTTCGGGCTTGCGGCCTTCGGCAGCGACGGCCGGCATCGTCGGAGTCGGCTCGGGCGGCGTCTCGACTTTGGTGCAGACCAACTTGCCGGATCGTTGAAAGATCCGCCGCAGGCGACCGCGAAGCTCGGCGTTCTCGCTGAAGCGCTCGGCCATCAGGTGGCGAACACCCAGCAGCACCTCAGCCGTCGCGTTGATTTCTTTTTCGGGCGAGAGGAACTCTGCCGCTCGCTTTTCGATGTCCGCTGCGGCAGGATCACCCTCGTAGATTTCCCGCGCTAGCGGTTCCAGGCCACGCTCGCGAGCGACGGTGGCCAGGCTCTGCTTCTTGGGCTTGAACGGAAGATAGAGATCCTCAAGCCGCTTAACGGTAGTCGCTGCCTCAATCTGCTGCGTCAGGTCCGGCGTCAGTTTGCCCTGCGCTTCGATAGTTTTCAGGATCGTCTGCTTGCGGTCGACGATCTGGCGCTGCTTGCTGGCGCGGCTTTGAAGTTCGCGAATCTGTTCTTCGTCGAGCCCGCCGGTTTCGTCCTTGCGGAAGCGCGTGATGAACGGAACCGTGTTTCCCTCGTCGAGAAGGACGAGGGTGCGTTCGACGGCGGCCAGCGGCAAATCGAGATCGCGAGCGATCTGGCCGAGGTCGATACTTGTTTGATTCATACGATCCATGTCCGCTAGGCGCGCGGACGAACTCCCTACGACGCGCTTGTGAAGTCGCGCAATCTAGCGCTAAAAGTATAAGTTGTCAATGATTACGGCGATTCGGCAAGGGGGTATGAGAGTCCGGCAACCTCCAAACGCAGCCTGAAGGAGGCGACTTTGAAAGCGAGGTTTGGACTCCGGTCAGCGGTCGCCAGGGTATCGCACGCTTACCGAGACTGTGCACTCCGCAGTCCGCCGGAAGCACTTATCCAGCTTACCGTATTTGCGGAATCATCATTGTCATACGAAAGATTCTGTGAAGAACGATCAAAGCGCGGCCGTAGGGCTGGCCGATACACAAGGCAGCAGACCGCCCTTAGTCGCATGGATTGGCGGCGTGCGCGTTGCCTTGGCAGCGCTACCACGAAGTGGCCGTCTGCTGCATCGGTCTACCCCCGAACGGATTCACTCATTTTTCAAGGAAGGATCCTTGATGGCCCGCAACCGCCTGCGCGTTTACTACGGACCAGAAGAGGAACTCGAGACCCCGAAGGCCAATACGGTCAGCGTGCAGCTAGGCGAAGTGCTGCCACTGCTCGTCGATGCGATGCGGAAAGGCCGGGCCTGGGTCGATGACTTCTGCGACGACGAAGTCACCATCTCGAGCGACCTTTACGAGGTGTTGCTGGCATACCAGCACTTTCGCCGCCCCTCGGCTTAAGGCCGAGACCGAGGAAATCAACTGAATCACTAAGGCTCGCTAACGCGGGCCTTTTTCGTGGCCGTAGCCAGGCTTCCGGCCAACGTGAAGAACAGGCGAAGCAGGGCGGATGGGGTGACCTCGGATCGGCTTGAACCCTAAACTAAGCCCGCCTCGGTTGAACCCGCGACGTATAATTGAGCGTAGCCGCCGCGGCGGGAGAGTTCGGTTCTTTGTCGAGCTTCCTGGGTTTGCGGACGGTGTCCCTCGGGCGGCTTCAAGGCGGAGTCTTGCCCTACATGGATCATCTACTTGAGCCGCAACCTGAGCCGGGCGACGAGCGGATTGTCAAAGCCGAGCCCGGAAGCGAAGACCGTCGCCGTTACATTGAAGATCTCATTTCGACCATCAAAGAATCAGCCGACAAGCTGGCGACCGATGGCTCGACTCGCGGCGATCTGAAGCTGATCAGCCGCACGCTACGAGAGCTGCGCTATGCCTTCAAGGTCTTCACGCCGTACCGCAAGCGCCGGAAGGTGAGCATTTTTGGCTCCGCCCGCACCCAGCCGCACGAACCGTCCTACCAGGAAGCAGTAAAACTCGGCCGAGCAATGGCCGAAGCCGGCTGGCTGGTCGTCACCGGCGCCGCGAGCGGAATCATGGAAGCCGGGCACGAAGGCGCCGGGCGTGAAGCGTCGATGGGGCTGAATATCATGCTCCCCTTCGAGCAGCAGGCGAACCCGGTGATTCTCGGCGATCCGAAGCTGGTGCACATGAAGTACTTCTTCACGCGCAAGCTGATGTTCGTGAAGGAATGTGACGCGGTCGTCTGCCTGCCGGGCGGTTTCGGCACGCTGGACGAAGGAATGGAGGTAATCACGCTGTTGCAGACCGGCAAGCGCGACATGGTTCCCGTGGTGCTGCTCGATCCGCCTGGGGGCGGCTACTGGAAAGCCCTCGATCAGTTCGTGCGCGATCACCTGCTGAAGAACCGGATGATTTCGCCGGAGGATCTGCACCTGTACAAGGTGTGCGACAGTTACCAGGAGGCGACTGCCGAAGTGCTGCAGTTTTTCCGCGTTTATCACAGCATGCGGTATGTGAAGCAGAATCTCGTGCTCCGCTTGCTCGAGCCGATCTCCGACGAATTGCTCGCCGCGTTCAACCGCGATTTTCGCGACATCCTGGTAAGCGGCGATTTCACGCAGACCAAGGCGCTGGCGCTGGAGAAGGATGAGCCCGACATCGCCGAGTTGCCGCGGCTGGTGATGCATTTCAACCGCCGCAGCTTCGGCCGACTGCGGCTGCTGATTGATGCGATCAATCGCGGGTCGCTGGAAACTTAGCCGGAAGTTAACAACTTCCGGAGATTCCTCGCGTGAACTCTTCACTCGCAATGTCTCCGGCACGTGTTACGTGCCGGCTAAGTAAGGGTGTGCAGCTGCTAGCACGATGCGGGTTTCGGCCACGCGACGAAGGTTCACCTTGACCGATTCAAGCGTCGCTCGCTAACCTTCCCGCGTCCGCATCTACCCGAAATCTGCATGGAAGCAGCCTGATGACTATGCATCGTTCGCCAGCCGCGGCTGGCAAGCCTTCGCCCGTTCCCTTGCTCGATGTGAATCGCGGCAACGCTCCTTTGCGTGACGAAATCCTCACGGCGATCACGAAGGTTGTCGACTCAGGCCGATTTCTGTTTGGTCCCGACGTTCAGCAGCTGGAAGCTACAGTTGCGAAGCATTGCGGCAGCGAACATGCAATTGCCTGTGCTTCGGGTAGCGATGCCTTGTTGCTCGCCATGATGGCTCTGGACATCGGTCCCGGCGATGAAGTGATTTGCCCGAGCTTCACATTCTTTGCGACCGCTTCGGCGGTGTGGCGCGTCGGCGCCAAGCCGGTGTTTGTCGACATTGATCCGCAGACGCTGAACATCGATGCCGATTGCATCGAGCGCGCGATCACTCCGGCCACCAAGGCGATCATCCCCGTCCATCTGTTCGGCCAGTGCGCCGACATGGACAAGATTCTCGAACTCGCTCGTCTGCATAATCTGCATGTGGTCGAAGACGTCGCTCAAGCGATTGGTGCTACGCACCGCGGCCGACCGGCAGGAAGCATGGGCGCCATCGGCTGCCTGAGCTTCTACCCGACGAAGAACCTCGGCGGATTCGGCGACGGCGGCATGCTGACGACCAATGACGCGCAGCTTGCCGAACGGCTGCGCCTGTTCGCCGCGCACGGCATGAACCCGCGTTACTATCACAAGGTGGTGGGCATCAACAGCCGGCTTGATACCATCCAAGCGGCCGTGTTGAACGTGAAGATGACACAGCTCGAGTCTTGGACGACCCGGCGCATTGAAAATGCCGGCCGCTACAACCGCCTGCTTCGCAATGACGAGCTGCCCGGCGTGCTGAGCCTGCCGCATGATCTCGGCTACGGTCAGCACGTGTGGAACCAGTACACGATCCGAGTGCCCAATGGCCGGCGCGACCAGGTGAAAGCCCGACTCGCCGAGACGGGGGTGGGCAGCGAAATTTACTACCCCGTTCCGCTGCATCAACAAGAATGCTTCCGCTCACTGGGTTACGCCACGGGGAGCTTGCCGGAGACCGAGCGAGCAGCAAAGGAAGTCCTCAGTTTGCCAATTTTTCCTGAGCTGACCGCGGTGGAGCAAGAGACGGTTGTTGCTCGGCTTCGCGATGCAGTGTTCACGCAGCGGAAGGCGGCTGCGTAGCGCTTTCGACGAGATTCGCCTAACATTCTCATTCCCAGGCTCCTGCCTGGGAAACGCTCTGACCCGAGGCTCTGCCTCGTCGGCCCCGCAGCAAGAGAACGCTCTTGGCGGAGCGAGTTCGAGGAATCTCCGGGCGGCGTTACCGCCAAGCTAAAGTGCCATTCACGCACGTCTCACGAGGAAGCTTTCTTCTTTCCTTCTGGCACATAGCTTAGCGCAAGCAATGCAAACGCCGTGCAGAGGTTGGCGTCACCTTCCATCCACTGAGGCGAAGTGTTCACCCAGGAACCATCCTCGCGCTGCCGTTTGGCCAGTTCATTGACCAGGTCCGCGCGCCAGTTGTGCTCCTTGCCGTCGGCATCGACCACTTCGGGTTCACCGACTGCTTCCAGCGCTTTCGCAAACGTGACGTAGTAGTAGAAGACACCGGATGCTCCCATGCCCGGATTGGTCGTCACATCGTAGTTCTTGCCAATCCACCTTTTGACCGCCTTCACGCGTGGATCGTCTTCGGTCACGCCGGCAAAGATCATGCTCTTGAGTCCCGAGTAGCTCATGGCGCCGTAGCTCCGCAAGCCGCCGGTCGTGTCTTCTTCCTTGCCAGGGACCGGCGTGTAGTAGAACCCGCCGTCATTGATTTTCGCGGCGAACGGCGTGGTGTTGTGCGGCGACTCTAGATTCTGGCAGCGCGAGACGAAGATGAGCGCCTGCTGAATGGCCGGATCGTCCTCCTTTGCTCCGGCACTGCGCAGAGCATCGATGAGAAACGACGTGTTCGACAGATCCGGCCGCCCCTGCCCGCCGTACCCTGCCCCTCCGTAGTGGAAGCTGTCCTTATCGTGCCCTTCTGCCCCGTCGAAGGGGATCTCGCGGATAAACTTGTCGGCATTTGCAAGAATCTTGTCGTAGCGACCGTCTCGATTGGCTTCGGCGAGGCAGGTGACGGCGACGCAGGTCTCATAAGTCTTCAGCCGACCATTGGGTGCGTGGATGCCGCCTGTCGGCTGCACGTTCTGCTCGATGTACTTGAGCGCCTTGGCCACAGCAGGGTCTTCTGGCGATCGTCCGTGTCGCAGCATCGCCGTCGCCGCGAGCGCGGTCACGCCGATGCCGATCTGTCGAGTAAACGAGCCATCGTCAGCCTGACCTTTCGAGGTCAGGTAGTCGATTCCCTTGCTCACCGTCTCCTCGTACTTCTTCCGGTCGTAGCCAGTCCCCGCCGACGCTTGTTTAGTTTCCTGCGCCAACGACCAGCGCCCAAGGCCTGCGAAAGCGACTAGTGACGAGCCAGCGATCAGAAACTGCCGTCGATGCGAGTTCGGCGCATGCATAAGGAGACTCCCAGGCGAATGGAACCATTTGCGATGACCGTATCATTCTATCGCCGCAGAAGGCGGGGAGGGCGATCAAGTTTTCGCCGGTCGAGGTCAAACTTTCGCCGCTTTCCGCACGCAGCGGCTGTACGGTCGTAGTGAACGGCACTTAGCTGTTGAGAAGCGACAGCACGTCTTCATCCTTCGTCGGCTTGACGAGATGATCCTCAAATCCGGCTGCTTTCGACCGGACTTTGTCTTCCAGCTGTCCATAGCCGGAGACCGCGATTAAACGCACCTGCGGCATCGACTCGCGCAGCAGCGGAGCCAATTCAAAACCATTCATTTCCGGCAGCCCCAGATCGAGCAGCACGACCTGTGGCTGAAACTGTGCAGCTACGTTCAAGGCCTCGCGACCCGAATGGGCAATGCTGACGGTGTGCCCCGAAGACTGCAAAAGCATGGCCAAGGCGATCGCCGCGTCGCGATTGTCGTCGACCACCAGGACTTTCCGCGGAGTCGATGCGGTTGCGGTGCTGGGCGCATCACTAGCTTCGTCCATCGGCTGCTCTGCAAGCGGCAACCGCACGGTGAACTCGCTGCCTCGCCCGATACCTTCGCTTTTGGCCGAAACCGCACCGCCGTGCAATTCAACAAGGCGGCGAACCAGCGTCAGGCCGATGCCCAAACCACCCTGTGAGCGGTCCAGTCCCTGCTCGGCTTGCGTGAACAAGTCGAAAACCCGCGGCAGCATTTCGTGCGCAATGCCGATGCCGCTATCCGCCACGGAGACGACGGCCTGGCCATCGTCTTGGGTCAATCGCACGGTCAACCGTCCGCCTTCATGGGTATATTTGGCCGCATTAGCGAGCAAGTTGACGAACACTTGCTCCATGCGCGAAGCATCTGCGTCGACCCACAGAGGCTGTTCGACCAGTTCTACGGTCAGTTGATGGCGGGCATCCTCGATCTGCGGCCGCGTTGAGTCGATGGAGCGTTGCAAGAGACGCTGCACCGGAACTCGCCGACGTTTCAACTCGATCTTGTGCTGCGTGATCCGCGAAACATCGAGCAGGTCGTCGATCAATCGACCGAGTTGGCCGACCTGACGGTCGAGCATCTCGTCGTTCCATCGTTTCTGCTCGATGTCCAAGTCCTCAACTCGGGCGAGGCTGAGACCGTTCTGAATCGCTGCGAGCGGATTCCGAAGTTCATGCGCAAGCATCGCGAGAAACTCATCCTTCCGCCGGTCCGCCTGGCGGAGCGTTTCTTCGGCAAGCTTACGTTCGGTGATATCAAGATTGATACCGAACACACGCTCCGCTTCACCGGTGAAACTTCGCACGATCCTGGCCTGCGAAAGCATCCAACGGACCGCGCCATCGGCGCGAACAATGCGAAACTCGTGGTTGAAATCCAGCTGATTGCTCGTCAACGTCGATTCGAACCGCTTCCAGGCAGCCGCCCGATCGTCGGGATGGATCATCTGGATAAAGACGTCGGGATGCTTCGGCGCCGTGTCGTACGGCAGACCAGCGAGTGCGTGCAGCGTTTGCGACCAAACAACCTCGCCGGTGAGGAGATTCCACTCCCAGGTGCCGGCATTTGCTGCCTGGAGCACCAGACGCATCTGCAATGTTTCCGACGTTTCGAAACCCCAGACTTCGGGCGATTCGTCACGCTCAACGACCACTGCGTCGACAAGACCGCCGCGAATGGCCGCGACGGTGCTTTCGAGTTCTTCGAGGGTGGTCTGAACTTCAGTCAGACGCGCTCGAAGGCGCTGATTCTCGAGCTGCAATTCCTCAGCTCGCTGCACGCTGGCCGGAACAGGTTGGTCTGGTGGCTTCATTGCTTGCTCGCTCGGACGCGACTGCGCCCGACGTTAGCCCTTCGACTCGCCGGCTGGGCGGATCTGAAGCCCCACAAGGGTTTTCTCGGTGTTGGAAAGATCGCCGATGATTTTACGCATTGGATTGGGCAGCTTCCGCACCAGCGTTGGGAGGGCGACGATTTGATCGCCACGGGCCAGCTGCGGTTGCTTCAGAAGATCGACGACTTCAATTTTGTAGCGTCCCGGCAAGTGCTCGTCGCAGATCCGCTGCAGATTTGCCATTGCCGCGACGGACTTCGCTGTCTGTCCGGCAACGTATAAACGGAGTTCCCACACTTCCGGATCTAGCTGAATCTCCTCGTGTACCGCTAAATTCGACTGCGTCTTGTCAGTCATTGCATCCTCTCCTTGCCGGCGCCTTGTTTAGCGCCGTTACCGGACTGCGAGTGGCGGCTCAGCGACATCTGGTCCATGTCCGACTGATACTGCGTGTCGCGAAGTTGTGCTTCCTGTTGATTCGTTTCAAAATCGAATTCTTCGTTCGCCAATTCAGCTTGCATCGCGGCAATCTGTGCCTGCAACGCTGCCCGCTTACGTTCGATGACGCGGCGTTTCCGCTGCGTTTCGTGCTGCTGGGCCGCTCGAGCCGCTCGTTCGCGCGACTCCTGCGCCACTCGCATTGAACCCGTCAGCACTCCCTCGGGCCCCAGATAGACTTCCAGTAACCGAATGCCCTGATCCGTCAGCAGGAACTCGCGAATCTGATTCGAGTGGGCCATACCGCGAGACTTGAGCACATAGATGCCCCGGTTACGCTCTCCTCCAAGCTCGATATCGCGCAACAAAATCCAGGTGTCGACGAGCGAACTGATATCGGTTTCCGTCTTCTCCAGGGCTCCGCCGCCTGAGGTGAGCGACACCAAGAACGCCGTGGTGCCACGCGCTTTCAGGAAGTCGACGAGGCGGACGAGCATTGCCTGTGATTCGCCGGCGGCGCCGTTGCTCGAAAAGTTGCTGATCGGGTCGATGATGACCACAGCCGGGTCGACCTGCTTCACTAGCTTGTGAATTACCGCCAGGTGCATTTCCAAACCGTGCAGCGACGGCCGGGTCGAATGAAAGGTAAGCAGCCCACGTTCCACCCACTGCCCCAGGTCCAATCCGACCGACCGCATGTTGCGGATGATCTGATTGGAAGATTCCTCGAACGAGAAGTACAACACGCGCTCGCCACGACGGCATGTTGAGTCGGCAAAATGTCCAGCCAGGCTCGATTTGCCAGTTCCGGCCGTGCCAGAAACCAGCACACTGGAGCCGCGATAGTAGCCGCCCTTGCCGCCGAGCATCTCGTCCAGTTGAGCAACGCCCGTCGAAATGCGTTCGTTCGTTACTTCGTGGTCCAAGCCCATCGACGTGATCGGCAGCACCGACAAGCCGTCTTCGTCGATCAGGAAGGGATATTCGTTGGTTCCATGTGCAGATCCGCGATACTTGACGATCCGTAACCGGCGGGTGGAGACCTGATCCACTACGCGATGATCCAACAGGATCACGCAATCAGATACATATTCTTCCAGCCCTTGGCGTGTCAGAGCTCCATCACCGCGCTCACCGGTAATGATCGCAGTGACCCCTTTCTCTTTCAGCCAGTAGAACAGCCGGCGCAGCTCTGCCCGCAGAATGGCTTGATCCTGGAAGCCTGCGAACAGAGTCTCAAGCGTGTCCAGGACGACCCGCTTGGCTCCTACCGACTCAATGGCCAAATTCAAACGGAGAAAGAGCCCTTCCAGGTCGTACTCGCCGGCTTCTTCAATCTCGCTCCGCTCAACTTGCACATGGTCGATGACCAGTTTCTCTTCGGCCACGAGCTGATCGAGATCAAAACCGAGGGAGCGGACGTTCTTGGCTAGGTCCTCGGGCGTCTCTTCGAACGCCATGAAGACGCCAGGCTCGCCGTGCTCGACAATGCCGCGCACGAGGAACTCGAGGGCCATCAGTGTCTTGCCGCAGCCGGCGCTACCGCAGATGAGCGTCGGTCGGCCCTTAGGAAGCCCGCCGCCGGTGATTTCGTCCAGCCCATCGATGCCGGTTGGGGACTTCTCCAGCGGAACGCGGACGGTGTAGTCACCGTTTTTGGAAGTCAGAGTGTTGCTTGCTGTCATAGCCTGCTTCTGGGGAAGGGGCAATCCCGCCGGCAGTGGTAAACGGAGACTGGGCGGCGTCATTCTACTACCGGCCCTAAATCACGTCCAAGGACTGGCAGTAGGCACGCCAAAAATGACAAAATCGTTAGCTAGCGAATTTGCGGGCTAGCGGCGCCGAAATACCTTCTTCACTTCGCCCAGAGCCGCCGCGAATCGCTCCACTTCCTCAAGCGAGTTGTAGCAGTAAAAACTAGCTCGATTGGAAGCAGTGACCTTGAAACGCTTGTGCAGCGGCATCGCACAGTGATGGCCGGCTCGCACCGCGACGCCTTGCCGGTCTAGGAGCTGCGCCACGTCGTGGGCGTGGATGCCTTCGACGGTAAAGGTAACGATTCCTGCCTTCTTAGCCGGTTGCGGGCCAAAGAAACGGATTCCGCCGACTTCCGCTAGCAACTCGTGCGCTCGCTCGGTTAGCATCTGCTCGTGAGCGTGGATACGATCGATGCCGATTCGCTCCAAATACTCGATCGCTGTGCCCAGCCCAAGCGCGGGAACGATTGGCGGCGTGCCGGCTTCGAACTTGGCCGGGCTTTCGGCGGGTTCGAAGCCGTCCAGCGTGACGCGCCGAATCATGCTGCCTCCTCCCATGAACGGCGGCATTGCATCGAGCAGTTCCTGTCGGCCATAGAGCACGCCGACACCCGAGGGTCCCATCATCTTGTGACCGCTGAAGGCGATGAAGTCGGCATCCCAGGCTTGAACGTCGGTCCGGTCGTGCGGAGCGCTTTGCGCCGCGTCGACCATCACCAGGGCCCCGGCGGAATGTGCCCGGCGAACGATGTCGGCGATCGGATTGATCGTGCCGAGCACGTTCGAGACGGCGGTGACCGCGACGAGCCTGGTCCGCTCGTTGAGCAGCTTGCCGAAAGCGTCCAGATCGAGCTCGTAATTCTCGGTGATCGGCGCCCAGCGTATTCTGCAGCCGGTACGCTCAGCAAGTTGCTGCCAGGGGACGATGTTCGAGTGGTGCTCCATCTCGGTGAGCAGGAGTTCGTCGCCCGCCTTTACGTTGGCATCTCCCCAGCTGCGGGCCACGGTGTTGATGCTTGCTGTTGTGCCGGTGGTGAAGACGATTTCGCTCAGTGCTCGGGCATTGATGAAACGGCGGACCGATTCGCGCGCCACCTCGTACAAGTCGGTGCTCTGCTCGCTCAGCCAATGGATGCCCCGGTGCACGTTGGCGTAGTGCTTCTCGTAGACATCGACGAGCGATTGAATCACCTGCCGCGGACGCTGCGTCGTCGCCGCATTGTCGAGATAGACGAGCGGCTTATCGCCGTGGATAACCTGCGAAAGGATCGGGAAATCGGCGCGGATACGATCGACGTCGAGCGGAGCGAGCGTGGCAGTGGACATGGATATATTTTCTTCGCCGGGCTTGGCCGACTTGAATCGGTTCCGGCAGCTTCATTACTCCGTCCCAGGCTCAGCCTAGGACGAAACTACTCCGGAGGCTCTGCCTCCCGAGCATGTGCATGAGTTGTGCGTGGCAGAGTCTTCGTGCAGGGCGGCGAGGCCGAGCCTCGCGACCGTTTCGTCCCAGGCTGGAGCGTGGGACGGAGATTAGCTGCGTTGGTTGATATGATCTATTGTTCGTTGAGCGGCGCGTGCACTGCTTGCTGCACCACACGCCAGGAGAGCAGACAACACTTCTGCCGGTTCGGCGTTAGCCGGGCACCGAACAGGGCGAGCATGTCCGTGGCGGTGAACTGCTTCAGTTCGTCGACCGTTTTCCCCTCGATTCGCTCCATCAGCATCGAAGCCGACGCCTGACTGATACAGCAGCCGTCGCCGTCGAACCAAGCTTCGGTGACCTTGCCTTGGGGATCGATCTTCAGTTCCACGCGAACTACATCGCCGCAGAGCGGGTTATCGTCTTCGTGGGCATGGCTGGGGTTCAGGCAATGTCCGCGATGGTATGGATCCTCGTAATGATCCATCACATGTTCTTGATAAATCTCTTCTTCGGGGGCAGGCATGGCGGTGAGGCAGGTTGTCGCGGTCTGAATGTCGGTGCTGGGCCAGTGAGTTTCATTATACGCGTGATGTCTCCGGCTGTTGAGGCTTCGGCCGGGGTGTGCGGCATTTGGCGGCGCAGGCTGTTTGACGACACTTTCGTGGGCTACCATCGTGCCTGGATTGCGGCCCTGTCTCTCGCTCCGAAGGTTGGTTTGATGCGTGCGATTCTGTGTACTTCCGTCGCCATTTTTCTGCTCGGGACTTGCCCTGAGACAAGCCGGGCCGACGAGCGGCCGAAGCGGCTGGTCGTGGCTACCTGGAACCTGGAATGGTTCTTTGACCATTACACGGGGGACAACTTCAACGACGTGCCGCGTCAACAGTCGGCCCCGTCGCGGGGGGATTGGGACTGGAAGCTGGCCGAAGTGGCCCGGGTGATTGCCGAGCTTAAGCCGGACATTCTGGCGGTGCAGGAGCTTGAGAACCGCCGGGCACTCGTGATGCTCTGCAGCAAGCTGAAGAAGGAATACGCCCTGCAGTACAAGTTCGCCTACATCGAGGGGGACGATTTCTTCACCGAGCAGGACGTGGCCCTGCTCTACCAGAGCGGCCTTACCCACTTCGGCAAGTACGAACAGTCGAAGGAAATGCACGAGAGCAAGACGTACTACAACATCAACAAACAGATCGTTGGCGAGTTCGAGTGGGGCCCGCCGAACGATCGCGAGCGGCTAACGATCTTCAACGCTCACTTTCGGGCGATGAACGACGCGGCGCCGATTCGGGTTCGACAGTCGAAGCTAGTACGGCATTGGTTGGGGGACAAAATCCGAAGTGGCGAGAACGTGATGGTGATCGGCGATCTGAATTCAGACGAGTTGGCGGTTGAGACTACGGCGGACGGAGACATTGGCACGTTGCTCGGCAAGACCACAGCGGAACCGGACGATAATCTGTTCGACACGCTCTCAAAGCTCTCCGACAAGCGGCAGGCGACGCATTTGAACGGCGAACAGTACGACCGGATCCTCATCAGCCCCTCGCTCGTGAACGACGATCCCGCACGGAACGACCTGGTTTTTCGCCGTGTAAGTATCCGGCCGGAACTGGTGGTCCGCGGTAAGGAGCAGGATAAGGACCATCGCGATGTGTATTGGAAAATTCCCGCCGACGAGCGTGATGTGAGCGATCACTATCCGCTTGTCGCTGAATTTGAATTTGTCGGCCCCGCCGCTGGCTCCCCGGAGACACCCTGATGCTTCTTCAACGCTTGCTGCTCACCTTGTTACTGGTCTTTGGCTGTGCGAGTACGACGATCGCTGAAGGAATTGATCGGCGGCTTTCGCTTTCGTGGGAGAAGAACTATCTCACCATCCGCGGCGACATTCCTGGTGACACGATCACGATCATGTACCTGGAAGCGTATTGCCGTCCAGGTTCGACCGATCGCGACTGGAGCGAGACGGTGATTCCGCACAAGACGGAACTTACACATCGGAGCGAGGACGGACGCGTGATCGAGCTGCGGGACAAGCTCGCGGACGGAGTTGTCGTCAACCACGTCATTACGGCGGAAAAGGATGAACTGACCTTCGAGGTGGTTGCCCACAATCCGACCGAGAAGGCTTCGCAGGCACATTGGGCCCAGCCGTGTCTGCGAGTCGATCGGTTTACTGGCGCCGGCAACGCCGACTCGCGGGAGCTTGTTCCCGCCTATGCACGCAAGTGCTTCCTCTTCATTGACGGCAAGTTCACACGCCTGCCAACGACACCTTGGGCCGAGAAAGCCCGTTATGTGCCGGGACAGGTCTATTGCCCAAAACACGTGGATCGCAATGACGTGAATCCGCGGCCGCTCAGTCCGCTTGTGCCCTCAAGTAGCCTGACCGGCTGCTTCTCCGCCGATGACAAACTGATTCTGGCAACCGCGTGGGAGCCCTATCAGGAAGTGTTTCAGGGAGTAATTGCCTGCATGCACACCGACTTCCGCGTCGGCGGTCTGGAGCCAGGCGAAACCAGGAAGATCCGCGGCAAACTGTACGTGGTGCCAGCGGACCCGGAAGCTTTACAGAAGCGTTTTGAAACTGATTTTCCCGAGCAGAAGCGCCAGTAACTCGATCGGTTTGCTCAAGCCTTCTTCTGGCTGAACAACCAGGCGTAAAACTCCGGATTGCGATAGGTTGGCGTCCAGGAGTCGTGGCCCACACCGGGATACTCGGTGTATTTGGGAGATCCGCCGGCGGCCTTCAGGGCTTCGACCATGTCACGCGAGCGTTTCACCTTTACGGCGCCGTCTTGATCGCCGTGGAAGACCCAGATCGGGATGTTCTTCATCACGCTCGCTCCGGAGGGATCGCCGCCGCCACAGATCGGTGCTGCGGCCGCCCACAGATCCGGCTTGCGTTGAATGGCGTCCCACGTGCCGTAGCCGCCCATGGAGAGGCCGGTAATGTAGAGGCGGCTGCCGTCGACCGGATAGTCCTTGCGAAGCTGCTCGATAAGCTCGAGCGTCAGCCGCAGGGCATCGGACGGCTTCTCGGGCATCGAGTGCGAATCGGCGCCCCAGTCGACGTTTACCCATTTCTCGTCCTTCGGGCATTGTGGCGCTAGGACGAATGCTGGGTACTTGTCCATGACTTCGTCGGAGGCGAAGTCTCCCATGCCGTGGATCAGTTGCACGCGATTGTCGTCGCCACGCTCGCCGGCGCCGTGCAGGAAGAGCACCAACGGATACTTGGTCTCGTCGCCGCTCTTGTAATTCTTAGGCAGCAGCAGGCGAAAGTTCAGCTTACCGCCGCTGGGGCTTTCGAACTGACGGGCTTCGAAGCGGTCTCGCGGGTCGGCCGCGGAGGCGGGATGGTTCAAAGCCATGCTGGATAGAGCGATCGTGACGAGGGAGAGGCAATAGCGGACCGAATTCATGGACAGCCTGCGACAATCGGAATACGGCAGAACGAGGCGCGCCGTCGAAAGAGGCGCGTGATTTCATTACTTCGTTTTACTTCTGGCCGTAGGCTTCTGCAAACGACTGCTGACGAGCCAGGGCCTGATCGGCAGCGGCTTGAGCCTGCTCAACGGCGGCCTGCGCTTCGGCTGCCGCCTTAGCCTTGGCGGCCAGAGCTTCTTCAGCTTGCTTCTGCTCGGCTTGGAGTTTGGCGAGTTCGGCCTGCAGGGCGGCCAGTTTGTCGGCCATTGCCTTGGTGGCCGCAACTTTCTCGGCGGTAGCGGCTTCGGCGGCCTTGCGCAGGTTCTCCTGCTCGGTCATGGCCGCCGATTTAGCGGCGATTTCTTTCTTGGCGGCTTCGACGGCGGCGGCGAGCGTGGTGCCCATTTGCTCGAAGCGAGTTTTCTCGGCGGCGAGGCCATCGGCTTTGGCTTTCGCAGCGGCGAGGGCAGCTTCGGCAGCGTCGGCGGCTGCTTTCTTGGCGTCGAGTTGCGGCTGGGTGTCGGCCAGTTGCTTCGCTGCTGCTTCTGCTGTGGTTTTTGCCGGAGCGACCTTCTCGGTGGCTGCCTTGTGTGCGGCCGTCAGAGTTTCGACTTGCTTTTGGGCCGCAGCGAGCGCGGTTTGAGCTTCTTCGGCTGCCTTGGTGGCGGCGGCGACTTCGTCCGTGGCCTTCTTTAGGGCTTCTGCTTTTTGAGCTGCGACTTCGGTTGCCGTCACACGTTCTTTTTCCGCAGCGGCAGCAGTAGCCTCGGCGGCCTTTGCCTTCTCCGCGGCGGCCGGAGCTTCGGCGCTGCTTTCGGTAGCGAGTTTGTCGGCGGTTGCTTTTTCGGTGGTGGCTGTTTCTGCAGCGGTTTTGGCGGCAGCCGTCTTTGCTTCGACTTGCTTGTCAGCTGCGGCCTTCTCGTCGGTGGCCTGTTTCAGCATGGTTTGCAGCTGCACGAGCTTTTCGGCGGCAGCCTTCTGCGAGGCCGTCGCCGTCTCGACGGTCTTCACGGCGGCGACGCGATCAGCTTCGGCTTTGACGACGGCCGCCTCGGCCTCGGCGACTGCTTCGGCCGTTGCTTTGACCGCGGCTTGCTGCTGCGCGATCGTTGCCTGAACGGCTTCGAACTCTTTCGCCGCTGCATCGCGGGCGGCTTGTTTCGTCGGCAGGTCGGTCTGAGCGGCAGCGAGGGCGATGTCCAGGGTCGGCGGATTGGTCGCCAGCGGAGCGATCTCCTTGGCTTCCGCTGCGTCCCACATTCGGACGTTGCCGAGCCAGTCGCCGCCGATTACGCGCTTGCCGTCGTGCGTGAAGACGCACTCGAGCGCCTGCTCGGCGAAGCCGGCGAAGGTCTTGATCGCCTTGCCGTCGGCTTCCCAGGTTTTAACGGTGTTGTCGCGGCCGGCTGAAAGAATTCGGCCGTCGTGGGCGAAGTGCAGACTGTTTACGCCACCGCCGTGCGCGTTCCAGCTTTTGACCGTTTTGCCTTCGTTCATCTCCCAAAGCTTGACGGTGCCATCGTCGCCGCCGCTGGCCAGCAGGTTGGAATCGCTTCGCCACGCGACATCGCAAACGCCGCCGTTGTGTCCGCGGAGATCGAGATACTCGCGGGCCGTGTCGGCTTCCCAAACGAGCAAGCCGCCGCTGCGGTCCGAAGTGGCCAGGAGCACGCCATCGGGGCTGAACTGAACGCTGTAGATCCAGTCGGTGTGCTTCTTGATCTCGTGCAGTTGTTCGCCGGTCTCTGTCGAGTAGATGCGGACGATCTTGCTCGGTCCGCCGAGGGCGACCTTTGTCTGATCGAGGCTGATGTCGGCTGCAAGCACCGCATCGAGCTCGTCGCCGAGCTTGGTGATGCGATTCCCGGTCTTTACGTCGTAAAGCACCACGGAGCCGGAGTGTCCGCCGCGGCCGCCACCGGCCAGCAGCACGCTGCCGCTACGGCTGAAGCGAAGCACGTAGGCGTCACCTTCCGGGAATGGCAACACGCCGAGCAGTTCACCGCTATCGCTGTGGTAGAGCGAGATTTGCTTGTGGCCGGCAATCGCGACGAGTGGAGCCCAAGGGCTGGCCGCGATTGCGGTCACTGCGCCAGTGCGCGGCGAGTAGTAGACGGGCTGACGGAGCAGACCCTCGGGCATGGCGGCGGGGCCATCCGGCTTGCCGGTGGCGGTGGGAGCGGCCATTGCGAGGTTATTCTTCGGCTTGGCCGAGACCTTCGAGCCGGCGTTTTCTGGTGCGCCTTGCTCGATCCACTTGGTGATCAGGTCGATCTTCGCGGCGGCCAGCTTGTCCTGCATCGGCGGCATCGCCGGATCTTCCGAGTGCGTGACCAGGGCCCAGAGGCGCGAGCTTTCCTTGTCGCCGGCGAGCACCACTTCGCCGCTGCTGCCGCCTTCCATCGTTTTGGCGTACGTATCCAGCACGAGGCCGCCCTTGGTGCGATCCTGTGCGTGGCACGAGAAGCAGTGCTCGCGGAAGATCGGGCGGACGTGTTCGTCGTAAGTGATCTTCGGTTCGGCCGGCTTGTCCTGGGCGTTCAGCTGAGCTGCGAGCAGGAGGAACATTGCGGCGACGGAGACGATCGTTCGTAGCATGGCGTGCATTCCAAACATCTTTAGCCGGAGGCAAACTGCCTCCGGAGATATTGCGGTTGGACCGTCGATTGGCAGTCGATACGACTCAACCTGTCTGATAGCGATGAGTCGCGGGGTCTCCGGAGGCAGGTTTGCCTCCGAGAAATGTCGGCTAGTGGTTAAACACAAACTCGCGGCTGTTGAGGACGGCCCAGTAGACGTCCTGCAAGCCTTGGGTTGGGTTCTCTGCTTGGTTGACGACTGTCATCAGTCGGTCGACTTCGGCGGGAGTGGGTTTGCGGGTGAGGCAGCGGATATAAATCGCCTCGATCACTTCCTGGGGCGGTTTCTTCTCGCCGATCATTTTCTGCACGAGCCCACCGCGTACGACTTTGCCTTCAATGGTGCTGCCATTGAGCATGTGGAGCGCTTGCGACAGGGTCGGCTCAGTCTTCGCTTCGCAGGCACACACGGTGTCGCGCGGGGCGCGGCCGAAGGTGGTCAGGAAGTAGTTGCTCGTTTGGCCGTCGGCGATCTGCACTGCCCGCGAGCCGAGCGGCAAGCCTTGGAACTTGTCGACAGCCTCGGTCGCCTGGCTGATGCAGTCGAGCAGCATTTCGGCCGGAATGCGGCGGATGTTGCCGTGGGCGAAGTTGCGCTCGTCAGTCTTGTTCGTTTCATTCCGCTCGGTGCTGCGCTGATACGCCTGCGAGTTGCAGATGTCGCGAACGAGCTGCTTGAAGTCGTACTTGTACTCAACCAGCTTATTGCCGAGTGCGTTGAACAGCTCTGGATTGCTCGGGGGGTTGCTCACGCGGATGTCGTCGACCGGTTCGACGATTCCCTTACCGAAGAAGTGAGCCCAGACGCGGTTGGCAACGCTCGTGGCAAAGAACGGATTGTCGGTCGAGGTGAGCCACTTGCCGAGGGCTTCGCGGCGGTCGCCACCTTTTTCGACCTCGGCCATTGATCCGCCAAGATACTTGGGCGGCATGTTCTTCCCGCCGACGGGGTGCTTCACCTCACCACCACCGCGGTTGAAGACGATTTGTTCGCGTTCGTCTTCAGCTTGCTTGCGGCCGATCTGGGCGAAGAAAGCGGCGAAGCTGTAGTAGTCGTCCATCGTCCAGCGATCGAACGGGTGATTGTGGCACTGAGCACACTGGGTGCGGATGCCCATGAACACCTGGGCGACGTTCTCCGACGTCTTCAGCGTGTCGCGCTCGATCTGATAGAAGTTGGTCGCCGGGTTGCTGAACGTTCCGCCGCTGGCGCTGAGGAGCTGCTGCACCATCTGATCGAGCGGCACGTTCCGGGCGATATTGTCGGAGAGCCAGGTCGAGTAAAGGTACATCGACTTGTAGCTCACCTGATTGGTCGATTTGACCATCAGCCATTCCGACCACTTCATGGCCCAGATCTCGGCGAACTCCTTCCGCTCCAGCAGGCGATCGACGACCTTGGCTCGCTTGTCGGCGGACGTATCGGCGGTGAAAGCCTGGTACTCGTCGACCGTCGGCAGGGAGCCGGTGATGTCGATCGTAACGCGACGGAGAAACTCTTCGTCGGTGCAGATCGGGCTGGGCAACATGCGGAGCTTGATCAGCTTGGCACCGATCATTTCGTCGATGTAGTTGCCCGCGATGGCCGGCGGCGTGTACTGCATGTCCTTGGGTAGGACGAGCACTTGGCTGCCGACGGTGTGGGTGTCGAAGCGGGCCATTACGAAGGCTTCGCCGCGAGCAGCGGCAGTGACGAGACCGTCGGCGGTGATCGCCGCGGAGTTGTCGTTGTTGCTCATGAACGTGACGAGCGAGGTCACGTCGCGGTCGCTGCCATCGGCATAGCGTGCGCGGGCGATGAACTGCTGCGTGGCTCCTTCACCCTCGAGCACGGCGGCTGGCGGGTAGATATCGACGCCTACACAAGCAGGCGGCGCCTCTTTGTCGTTCGGAGCGCCCGCTTCGAGCCAACGGATGAGCGTTGTGTAGTACTCACTGTTTGTATCGAAGCGCTTGCCGCCCGTGTGAGGCACCGAGCCGATCGACTTCTCAACGAGCAAGCTCTCCGCAGGAGCGGCCAGATTGATGCGGCGGGTGCCGAGCTCGCGCGTAACGCGATGGTAGTCACCCTGTGGGTCGAAGCCGAACAGAGACAAGCGGAAGCCGTCCTTGCCACGGGCTGCGCCGTGGCAGCTGCCCGTGTTACAACCAGCCCGCATGAAGACGGGCATCACGTCGAGCTGCCAGCTGATCGGCCGATCGGCGGCGGCGTTCTTCACTTCTACGCTGGCGGCGGCCTTCAGGCCTTGATACTCGGCTTCTAGCGTCGTCTGGCCGTCCGCGAGCGGATAGAGCGTACTCTGTTCCAGCTTGCAGGGTGCGGCGTCGACGAGTTTGACTGCGGCCTGACCGGTCACATCGAGCGTAACACCGTCGTCTCGCGTAGCGACAACGATCACGCGCTGCAGGTCCAGCTTGCTCGTCAGCTGAATGTCCGGCGGATAAACGTTCAGCGCGGTGACTTTGGGTTCGGCTTGCGCAACGCTGGTGCACACAAGCAGACTGAGAGCGGCGAGCAGAAGGGATGGGCGTTTCACGGCGACTGACTCCATGACGTTCACTTCATTTCCTGTTCGCGCTGTTGGCGCAGTTGTTCGAGTCGCGAGAGGGGCTTCTTATCCGCGGCCGGGGCCGGAGCGGCTGCAGCCTGCTGTGTGGCAGCCGGCTTGGCGTTGGCCTTGGGAGGCAGCGGAGCGTCGATGCGCAATTCGCCCGGTCCGAGCGTGTGCGTCACGACGTCCCCTTCGTACGGCAGCGTGGCCAGGGCGACGACCGACGTGTGCTTGCCGACGCGGGCATCGGCGGCTGCGACGATCTTGAAGGTGATTTCAGCCGTGTCCTTGTTGAACTCGACCGCTTCCGAAGTCGCTCCCGGAGGTAGACCACGCAGTTCGACTTTCGCATTACCAGCGAAGTCTTGCAGCTTCTCGACCTTCACGAGCATTTGGGTTGTCTGACCCTGCTCGACGGCCGATTTATCGAGGGCGAGCTTGAAGAACGACTCAGCGATGTTTAGATCGACAAAGCCCGTCGCGGCTTCGACCTTGGCGCCCGCGTGAGGTGCGCTGCCGACTGCCACGATCTTCCAAGTGCCGATTGAGGCGTTGGCATTGGCGGTGAGCGGGATGCTGGCTTCGGTTTGTCCTTCGGCGATCGTCACGTTAGCCGAGGACGATACTCCGGCTGGGTTGTAGATCAGGCCGACCGTGATCGGAGCCGTGAAACCTTCCTTCCGCGTGGCAACCACTTTGATATCGAGCGAACCGTTACGCACGAGCGGTGCTTTCGGCTGGACGAGATCGATCTTGAAAGGAATTTCGTCGGTCAGCACGGCGGCCATGCGGAACGCGTCGTGTCCCCAGACGTCGCTGTTGTTTTGACCGCGAATGAGCATCGACCGCTGCATCAGGTGCCCTTCGACAGGCACGTTTGGATCGGTCGAACGACCGATCACATCGGCCAGCGCTCCAGCCGGCGCTGCGTCGGCGGCGGCGGTGAACAGAACGGGTACCTGAGTGAGCGCTCCGGGCATGGGAACTGTCTCGAACGTCATTCCAGGCGGCAGGCCCTGAACTTCCACGCTTAGGTCAGCGCCGAAATTGGCCCGCTGCGCCGAGATCATCAGGGCCATGCGATTGCCCTTCGGCACCGCCAGGGTTGTAGCGACGTACTGCGTCCGCTCGGGCAGGCCCATCGTGAGGGCGGGCTTTACGGGCTCGATCTCGACACGATAAACGTAGCTGGGTCCGCCACCTTTCAGATGATCCTCAACACCCACGATGTATTCGCCGTCGTTGGGGACGGCAAAACGCAGGTAGGCGTCAGGCCCGCCGGTGTCGTCGTTCTGGGCGATACGATTGCCTTTGTCGTTGTAGATCGAAAGAACCGGATCGAGTGGCGAGCGAAGCGGCTTGCGAGCGTAAACGCGAATGTCGTACGACTCTCCCTTCTTCGCGGCGAATTTGAAGAAGTCTTCGTCCTTCTCCTTCTCGATGATGCCGTTGAGCGCCGCAGGAGCGGAGCCGGGCGAAGCTTGCTGCCAGGTATCGTTCGGTTCGACTTCCAAATGGTTCGTCAGGTCGACCACCCGAATCGGGTTTACCGACGGAGCAACGCCCCGGTCGTCTTGCGCGAGCAGGCCGACTTCTTCATTGCTGGCGGGCGGAACGGTCACTTCGCTGGTCCACTCGCCGGCTGCGTCGCCGATCCAGCGGACTTGCAGCTTCTCACCCGGTTTGCCACCAGCGGGATACACGGCCGTTGGCCGCGGGAACGAACCGACGTGGAGTCGATAGTTGCCGGTGCCGCGATAGGAAGTCTCGCGAATCTGCACGATGTAGCGACCGTCTTCCGGGGCTACGAGCGAGCAAAGGCTATCCTGATTGAGGAGCGGAGCATCGTCGGAGCGTGCGAGCTCAAATCGAGCGGCGTTAAGGATGCCGACGTAGGGATCGAAGTTCGAGGTGCCCAGGCGCATGCCTTCGACTTCGATCGCGAGCCGCTCCCCCTTCTTCAGTTCCACAGCGTAGTAGTCGACGTCTTCATTGCCGATTGAGCCACTGATCGTTGAGTTCATGCCGACGGCTTGCGGCTCGGCAAAATCGTTGTTCGGTTCCTTCTCGGCGACTTCCGGCAAGTGGCCCACCATGAAGGTCTTGAGCTGGCTGACGCCAGACGCCGTTCGCAGCCGAACCGCGTGAATGCCCAGCCGGCAATCCGGTGCGACAACGAATTTGGCCTTGGCCTTCTTATCGCCGTCAGCGGTCAACTCCTTCGCGGTGACGCCCGGCGTGTAGAAGAGCACCTCCTGCACATCGGCCAGTCGGTCGCCATTGAAGGTCACTTCGACTTCCACGCCGCGCTGCACACCAGCAGGCGAGATATTGCTCAGGGCCGGTTCCACTGCGGCGGCGGTGGCGACCCAGACAAGCGACAAGGCTGCAGCCGAGAGGACTGCCATCGCACCGCGCATGCTCGACCAAAGATTCATGTGAGCCATGGGGCCAGACGATCCACTAGGGGACGTTGAGGAGGGGTTATCGGCGGGGGATCAAGCAAGTCGCGGCGTGCGCCGCGAGGGCCGACTGAGCTTGTCGGTCCCTACTACTGTAATTGCGGCCCCAAGGGCCGCAAAGCGTTTCGTTCATGTAAAAGGCACACCGAGTGTGCCTGCTACTTTGCCTACGCCAGCAGAGCGCGGCAGACCTTGCCACCGTCGACGATTTCGATCGGACGATCGCCAGGGGCCATCAGTTCCTTGTCGGCGACGATGCCGAGCTGGTTGTAAACGGTGGTCGCCAGATCTTCTGGACCGATCGGGTCGGCATCGGGCTCTGAGGCGGTCGAGTTCGACGTGCCGTGGATGTAGCCCTTCTTGATGCCGCCACCAGCGAGCATCACGCTGAACACCTTCGGCCAGTGATCTCGGCCGGCAGTGTTGTTGATCTTCGGAGTTCGGCCGAACTCGCTCGAGACCATTACGATTGTCGAATCGAGCTGGCCGTTACGATCCAGATCGCGAATCAGCGCTGAGAGAGCCTGGTCGAACGACGGCATCTGATTCTTCATGCCCTTCGTGACGTTCGTGTGCATGTCCCAGCCACCGTAGGTGAGTGTGACAAATCGCACACCGGCTCCGACAAGGCGACGGGCCATCAGCATCCGCTGGCCGGCCTGGTTCTGACCGTATTCTTCGCGGATCTTGCCGGGCTCGGCTTCGATGTTGAAGGCTTCGCGAGCTTGCGGCGAGCTGATGAGGCTGTAGGCCCGCTCGTAGAAGGTGTTCATGGCGCCAACGTTGTCCGACTTCGCCTTGGTAACGAAGTATTCGTTCACGGCTTCGAGCGCCGAGCGACGGCGGGTGAAGCGAGCGTCGTCGACGCCGTTGGGCATGTTCAGATCGAGAACCTTGAAGCCCTTGCTGGCGGGATCGCTGCCGAGGCTGAACGGGGCGAACGACGAGCTGAGGTAGCCGTTGCTCGCGAATTCATTCGGTACGTTCGGAATGCAGACGTACGGAGGCAAATTGTTGCGCGGGCCATACTCGTGGCTGACCACGCTGCCCATGCTCGGGAAGGTCAGAGCTGGGCTCGGGCGGTAGCCCGTGAACATGTTGTGCGTACCGCGTTCGTGGGCGGCTTCGCCGTGGGTCATCGAGCGGATGACGGTGATCTTGTCGGCCAGCTGAGCGAGCTGCGGCAGGGTCTCGCAGAAGACGTCGCCCGTATTTGTTTTGATCGTGTTCAGCTCACCGCGATATTCGAGCGGAGCGTACGGCTTGGGGTCGAACGATTCCTGATGAGCCAAGCCGCCCGGCAGAAAGATATGAATGACGCTTTGAGCCTTGGCTTGCACAAAGTCGTAGTGCTTCTGATCGGCCCGCGCTTCGTTGAGGCGGAAGTAATCCGCCAGGGTGAGTCCAAGTCCACCGATGGCGCCAACTGTAAGCAGGCTACGTCGACTCAGTCGATTGCCGTTGCAGAGCATGGAAGTCTCTCCGTAGGAGGCGGGCTAAACAGGTAGGTGTAAGAGAAACGGTGGGAACGCTCGAAGGCGGTTCGGCGGGGCCGATGTGCCGCACGAGTCGTGCCGAATTCAGGCGGGAAACAACTGGCAGCGTCGTACGCAGGTAGGATCGGGACAACGCGTCTAGCAGCAAGATAAAAGCCGCCGCATGCGTTGAAGGTGAAAATATCCGCCCCGCTGGCGCTTGTCAAACATTTGCTGCCAAAATAGATGAGGCTTCTCTCAGCCCCGAGGCGACGCCCAGAATGGCGGTCGCCGAAAGACCTTGCCGGCCCCGGCTGCCGAACGTGGCAGCCTGCGACGAGCGATGCGGACGAACATCGCTCGGAGGCTCTTCCTCACGCGGGGCAGCGTAGCGGACGACTGGTGTGGATGGTGGTTGTTGAATCCCCGTGATTTCCAACCGCCCACTCGCAATCGACTCTCAGCCGCACTTCGCAATCGGCCGAGGGCTCGGGCTGCCCACAAAATGCCGGGGCCGGCCAACTCGAAGCTTATTGGGCCTCCGTCGCGGGAGTGCGTTCGTGCGGTTTCAGCTCTTCGCGTAGTACGACTACGTCTGGCGGAGCTTCGATGCCCAGGCGGACTTTGTCGCCCGAGACGCGGACGATCGTGAGAACGATGGAATCGCCGAGTCTGATCCGCTCGGCTTCCTTGCGGGAAAGAACCAACATAGCTGACCTCCGTGACGCGAAGTGGTGCCCGTGATGTGTACGTTTGTATAGTTTCCGCGGGGCTTGTCAAGTCGGCCCGATGACAAGTTCCCTAGTGCGGCCGAGCCCTACACTTCGGCTCAGCCGCGCGACTTTCCCTGTGCCGGAAGGCTTTCAGCCGGCCAAGGCCTCGACCCCAGCCAGGCTAGGCGCTTGGACGAGCTGCGTCTTGAGCGTCCGCTGCCCGGACGAGCTGTAGAACAGGATGGTGTTGCGATCTGTTTCCCAGATCGCCGTGAGTTTCACGCTTCGAGGTCCAAAGAGGCAAAAGAAGATGCCACACGGGCGATTGCCTCGGACCAGGATGCGTTCGCTGACATCAAAGGCGTGGGGCTCCAGGTAGTTTTGTTCGCAAAGTTTGTGATGGACGAATTGTCTGAGATCGTTGAGATCTCGAATGTGCAGGGGATCGTTATGCGCCAGCATGAGACCTAGCGACTCCTGAGAGATGAATGGGCGGGATGATAGAGACTGCCCTGTGGGGTGGATGGGCAATCTCGGGTAGGTGTCGGCAAGAGTAGATATCGGCAAGCCGGGCAAGATATTTCATCCCGATAGCACGAAGTTTTAACGACTCGTTAGAGTAAGAGGCGTCGCCGCCCTACCTCGCCGCGCTCGATGACTTTCAAAGATTGCGACAGCGTCACGATCGATTGAAGTTCGTCGACTGCGCTGTAAACAGGAAGAGGCAGCGAGTGCCGTTTTTGTCAGGAAACCGGCCAAGAAACGAAAAAAGCGGCGGTCCAATCAGGACCGCCGCTTCCGATGTTTTTGTGCTCTGCTTTCGCCTTACGGCGTTTGGACGATGAGCTGATCATCGATCTGGCGCAGGCCAGCCAGGTCGCGGACTGAGGCCTGGGCGATTTGACGGTGATAGAACGACGGCACCCGGCCGGCAAGCGTCAGCACACCATGTTTGCACTCGCAACGGACGACTCGTAGAGACAGGTACGGACTGGTTCGCAACCGCTGGGTCGCTGCTTCCACAATTTTTCGGTCAGCCGACGATTCAGATTCCTTGGGTCCTCGCACAATACGATCCATTACCAACGACATATCCGAATTCCCCTACCCCAATTTGGATGCGCGCAGCGTGAGCGCATCATGCCCCAACAACCTGGATTTAAGGCAGCTCGCCTTGAAGAAACGTCCAACCTGGACGCTACATCTTTGTTATATGCGGGTTCTCACATGCGTCAACCCGCAACTTCGGAATTTCGGTTTCCACCGCTGCGACCGTTTGAGTCGTCATGCGATGGCGGAGCTTAGATGGCGTGGGCTGTGTGCTCTATGAGCCCTTAAAAGCGGCCGCTGCGAAGTAAACGGCCCCTTAGTGCGAACCGCTGTGAACCGCTGTCTTACTGCCAGGGCGAAAAGGAATTTTCGGGACTAGCCGGCGGCTGCGATGAGTACACTCCTTGCTGAGCAGGCGCGGAGGCAGCTGGAGGTCCGCCTGCCGGTGCTCCGGACGGTCCGGGGCCCATGCTAGGACCGGGTGCGTAAGGATGTTGCGCATACGGACCTGCCGCTCCTGCAGGCGTCGAAGTACTTACCGGCATCGCGGCAACGCGATACTGCGGCTGAGCGGCCCCGCCGATGCTCGCCAACAGCTCGCGTGCTTGCGCCAAGTTGCTGTCTTGGGCGAGAGCCGTCTGAAGGTAGGTCGCTGCCTGATCCTGCTTGCCTTGTGCGTGCAACACGCAGGCAACGTTGTAGTTGGCGATCGCTGGCGAATTCACTCGGGAAAGCAGCTGGACAGCCTCGTCATTGCGGCCTGCCTCGACATAAACGGTAGCGAGATTGTTGTAGTACCGCACGTTGGCCGGCTGCAGTTCAATGGCCTTTGAGAGGTGCTTCACCGCTTCTTCGGTGTTCTTTTGCCGGCCGTAGCACAAACCAGCGTCGTTATAGGCCAAGGCGCTCTTGGGGTGATGCTTGATCGCCTTTTTGTAGGTCTCGATCGCCTGCGGGCGTTTGTCTTGTCGGTCGTAGCAGCGGGCCAGGCTGACGAGCGTGGTCAGATCGTTCGGTGAGGCCTTGAGGGCGGCCTGGTACTTGGCTTCCGCTTCCGCGTACTTGCCCTGATTCTCGAGGATGTGGGCCGCCGAGATGTACACGCCCGGGTTGATCTTGCCCGGCTTGGTCGACAGGCTGACCGGGTCATCATTTTCGACCGCGCCCTTCGAGCTGAAGGGGGCCGCAACTGCGGCTGTCGTCTTCTTCCAGCCGGAGACGAACCAGTTTTCTTCCGGCGGCGCCGCCGGACCGCCGATACCCGCAGCGGCCGATTCCTGCGGGAATTCCTTGGCGAGTAGCTCGTAACGCTGTTTGCCCGCGTTAGGCGCCGAGACGCTCGGTGCGGTCGGTTCGCCGGAGGAGGACCAGGGCATGGCTTTGCAGCCAAGACTTGTCGAAAGGCCCAAGAGCACCGTCAGGGCAAGTTGCCGCCGTGGGTTCACAGTGCACCTCCATGTGCAATCGCAATCGGCCGCCGCGGCATCCTTGCTGCGTCGGTGGAGGTGGCGCAGGGGCACACCTCCTGGTAAGTCATCGTCCGGGCGGTTTCCGCCGCTACAGTCGAATTCGTTAACCCAAGCCGCTACTGGCCTTCGCTACCCACTTCGCCGGCACTCGATGCACCAGACGATGGCAAGCGCGGGGACGGAAGCGAGGATTGCAGTGCGCGATTGATCGCGTCGTAGTACTCGCCCGAGCCACCTTCCGGTTCGGTGTCGGTCAGCATGACCGGCGGGAGAGGGCCGGCGGGCGTCATTCGCGAAATGGCCAATTGGACCGATTCCACGCGGGCGGCCGTCTCTTGCGGCGTGTTGGCTTGCAGCACGAACACAGCCCGGCGATGCATCGGGGCCTGCGTCAGGATCCAGCGGAGCTTGATTTCGCCAGCGCGGTTGAGCTGCTGGGCGTCGTCAAACAGGTAGCTCCCGATCGTGTTCTGCATCCGCCAGCCGTTGTTCACCATGATGCAGAACGGCTCGCGGGCCGCAGCCCGGTCGGCCTGCTGAAACGGCTCCGGCCAGGCGTTGTTGCGGTGAAAGTCGACCTTGGTGCGGTGCCAGAACTCGTTCCAGCCGGCGTGTGCGTTACCGACGCACGAAAGGCCGATCACCAGAGCCCCCGTCGATAGCAGGCGTCGCATGCGTTCCCCTCCGTGCCCAAATGGTTGCCGCAGATTTCCCCGAGCGGCTCAAGGCTGTGTCGCTGGCCCAGTGTACATCCCTGGGCGCAGCACTAGCCTATGTCTTGGGTCATCGGATGCTGGGCAGCGGCGGGTGAAGGCATCGCAGGCTGGGCGTTACAAATTGCCTAAGCGGAACTGCGACTGGCTTAGCCAAACCGGCGCTTGGCTTTCCAGCGATCAGTCCAGCGAGAACCGGGGGTGCCAGTGATTGCCGGCGTCTTGGTTTTCTCGATGTCTTCCTCAGTAATGCGCCGGCCATGCTGCAGGGCGCGGCGCATCTCGAGCTGCAGATGGGCCGGCACTTCGGCGTGGAACTCGATTCGTCCCGCCACTTTCGAGGCCACACAGCGGCCCTGGTAAAGAACGAGCGAGTTCTTATGCATGGCAGCGACGCGCGGACCACAGGTGACAATGCCGCTCAAGTTCAGCGGATCGCCAGCGGAGATGATCGCCCAGGAATCGTCCGGCGGAGCGTCGCGCAGGTCGCGGAGCTGCGTAACGACGGTTTCCAAGGCGAACTGCTCGCCGCCGACGCCTGAAATGAACCTTCCGCCGCGCACTTCGCCGCGGAGTTCCATCCGGCGGAGGATGCGGACGAGTTGATACCACGGCGGCGCCGCCGATTCGCGAGCCAGCAGATCGCGAAACAGCACGCCGTAGCGCGCGAGAAGTTGCCGGCACCAGCGGGTGAGTAATTCGTCTCGCTCTGGCGGCGCGATCACGCCGGGAAACAGCGACCAGCGACCGATCGGCGCTGATGCACTGTGCATCGGCCGACCGAAGCGAGCTTCCCATCGCGTTTGCGGCTTCTTACCACGGACGATACTGCGAATGGCCGTGAACGTGTCGGATGTAACAACTCCCCATGCGGCTAACTCTCGCAGCGCATCCTCGAGGTCCTGAGGCACGAAGCCGGTGAGCGCCTTGAGATCCTGAAAGAACAGCGCGCCACGCGCCTGCAAAGCAGCAAGCACTTCCTTGGCCGGGCCACTCGCCAAAGTTTCCGCCGACGAGCGCTCTTCCGGCACCAGCCACGCGAGGTCGTCGCGCAGCATCAGTGAAATCGGCACTGCGCGCGTTGCAGCCGCGAGGCCTTCGCCGTCTTTTTCGTCGCGCTTCGGTGGATTGAGTCGGCCCCAGGCTGCTTCGCCGGAGAGAAACAGGTGATCGAGCAATTGCGGATCGTAGCTGGTCACGCGCGGTGAGAGCACTTTCTCTTCCCACACGGCGGCTGGCAGTTCGAAGCCTTGCAGCTGAGCGAGCGCCATCCGAATGCCCGCCTCGCCGCCCGCCTGGGTGCTGCCATCGAGGCGATGGTGGCGGACGAGGAACTGGACATACGTTTCGGGCGGCACCGGTTGGATGCGGCGACGCAGGCCGTCGAGCGTGAGCCGATGGATGCGAGCGAGCAGGCGGCGCTCGCACCACTCGATGTACGTTTTGTCGCGGCTGGCCTGGGCACCCTCCGTGTACTTGCCGCGCATCACATTCCCCTGCCCTTCGAGCGCTTCGAGGGCGGCGAAAACTTGATTTGGTTGCAGCCGCAATTGGTCGGCCAGAGCTTCGGCGGTGATCGGGCCGCCGTGGGTCATGTGGCCGCGGATGATTTCGACGCGACCGTCGATCGACTCGACCTTCACCTGCAGTGCTTCTGGCAGTTCGATTGGCGGATCGCAAGCGACATCGCCATAAACTGCGCGGACCATCGGCAGCCGCTCGGAAGCAAGATAGAACTTCGCTCCATCGGTCAGCGTGATGCTCGTCGCCCGCCGCGTGCGGATGAGTTCGTTCATCCACTTCTGCCAGGGAATCGCCGTGTTGCTGGCGACAACGACGAGCGTGAGGAGCGTGTCGTGCAGTTCGTCGGCATCGCGGACGATCGGCCACGCTTCCTCGGCAACCTGTGAGATGGCCTGCGGATCGAGTTTGGCCAGATCGCGGAAATCATCGACGGACAGGCTGCGGCGGGTCATCACGGCCCGCGTGCGGCGGTCTTCCAGGTCGGCGTCGTCGAGGAAGGCGTACGGCTGGGCGTTGAGCAACTGATGGCTGAACGGCGACGGCTCGCGCGTGTCGATCGGTATGAGCTGCACGGCCTGCGACTTGACGTCTTCGAGCACCTTCAGCCAGCGGGTGATGTCCATTGCCTCCGTCAGGCAGTCGTGCATCGTCTGCCGGGCGAGCGGATGGTCGGGCACCTCGATATCGCCGTGATGGTTCTCGAGACAGCCGACCGTTTCGGGGAAGACGCGAGCGAGGAGGTCTTCGGAGCGGAACTTCTGCAGGTGGGGCGGCACCTTCTTGCCGCCGGAGAAGCGCAACACCGCGAGCGATCGCGTCGCGTTCCACCGCCAGCGGATCTGAGACATCGGGACCGCGATGGTCGCCTGCTCGAGTAATTCGCGGCCGTTCTGCGCCGTCAGCATGCCGAAGAGGCTATCGATCGGGAAGCTGTGCTGCGGGCCGATCGAGAGGAGCACGCCGTTGTCGTCGGCGGCGGCTTGCAGTTCGAAGTCGAAACTGCGGCAGAAGCGTTTGCGGAGCGCGAGACCCCAGGCGCGATTGATGCGGGCACCCAGCGGCGCGTGGACGACGAGCTGCATGCCCCCTGATTCGTCGAAGAAGCGTTCGAAGACAATCTCTTTGCACGTCGGCACAATGCCGATCGCTGCTTTCTGAGCGGCGATGTAACGGGCCGCTTGCTCGGCTGCGGATTGATCGGCGTTGCACTCGTGCTTGAGCCACTCGATGCAGTCCGATTGGCGCGGCTCCTCGGGGTGAATCTCGCCAGACGCGAACTCGCTGATTTCCACGCGGGCGGCAATCTCGCGCCGAAGCTCGGACAGCTCTTGCGAGAGCTCGATCGTTCGCCCCGGGGCTTCGCCGGCCCAGAAGGGAATGTTCGGCGGTGTGCCTTGCGCGTCGCCGACGATCACTTCCTGGCCGCGGATCGCCAGGATGCGCCAGGAATTGTTGCCGAGCAGGAAGACGTTGCCGGCTCGGCTATCGACGGCGAAATGCTCATCCACGCGGCCGACGACGGTGCCGTCTTCCAGCACGACGTTGTACTCGGCCGCTTCGGGAATCGCTCCGCCGGACGTGATGGCGGCGAGGCGGGCGCTGCGACGCGCCTTTAGCCTGCCGTTGATGCGGTCGCGGTGGATGTACGCCCCCGCCTTGGTCCCCGGTTTGAGACCTTCGGCGAGCATCTGCAGGATGTTGTCGTACTCGTGACGATCGAGATTGCGATACGGCCACGCGCGGCGGAAGAGCTCGAACAGTTTGTCCTCGTGCCACTCATCGGCAGAGACCGTAGCGACGACTTGTTGCGCGAGAATGTCGAGCGGCGCTTCGGGGATCTCGATCGAGTCGAGTCGGCCGCGTTTCACGGCGCGAATCAAGGCGAGGTTTTCGACGAGCTCATCGCGCGTCAGTGGGAAGAGCCGACCTTTCGGCAAGGCGCCGACGGCGTGCCCGGAGCGGCCGACTCGTTGGAGCGCCGTGGCGATCGAACGGGGCGAACCGATCTGGCAGACGAGGTCGATGTAGCCGATGTCGATGCCCATTTCGAGCGAAGCGGTCGCGACGATCGCTTTCAGCTCGCCGGCTTTCAGTCGCTGTTCGGCGTCGAGGCGCAGCTCGCGCGAGAGGCTGCCGTGATGGCTGGCGACGGCATCTTCACCTAGTTGTTCGGTCAGGCGGTGCGAAACCCGCTCGGCCATCCGGCGGGTGTTCACGAAGACCAGCGTGCTGCGGTGCGTTTGAATCAGCTCGCTGACGCGATTGTAGATCTCGTCCCACTGCTCGTTCGAGCAAACGGCGGCCAGTTCGCTCTGCGGGATCTCCAAGGCCAGATCCAGCTGCCGAGCATGGCCAATGTCAATGATTTCGCACGCAGGCTCTTTAGCTGCAACCGTAGCCGGAGCGTAACCACGCTCCGGAGAAACTGCGCGAGGAGCCACCACCGCAGTCGACGTAGCAGGCTCTGCCGGAAAGAGCGTCGCTTCGAAAGTCTCGTCGCCGAACAGCTCCTGCTGCGGGTTCTCCGGAACGTCGTTACGTTCCGGCAAAGGTAACTCGTCACCACCGACGCCGACCAGGAACTTGGCAATTTGATCGATTGGTTTCTGCGTCGCCGACAGGCCGATGCGCACCGGCGGCTTGTCACAAAGCACGGCGAGTCGTTCGAGCGTCAGCGACAGGTGCGAGCCGCGCTTGTCACGGGCGAGGGCGTGGATTTCGTCGACGATGACGGTCCGAGTCGACCGCAGCATGTCGCGACCCTTCTCCGACGTCAGCAGCAGGTAGAGCGACTCAGGGGTGGTCACCAGGATGTGCGGCGGCCGGCGGAGCATGGCCGCGCGCTCGGACTGCGGGGTATCGCCGGTGCGGACGGCTACGCGGATCGGCAGGCCGGCGTAGCCGCGCTGCTCGGCGAGTTGACGCAGCTCGAACAGGGGCCGTTCGAGGTTGCGCTGGATGTCGTTGCTGAGCGCCTTCAGGGGGGAGATGTAGACCACCTGCACACCGTCTTCGAGCGTGCCGGCGAAGTACTGGCGGGTGAGGCGGTCGAGACAGACGAGGAATGCGGCGAGCGTCTTGCCTGAACCGGTCGGGGCGGCGATGAGCGTGTGCTCGCCGGCAGCGATGCGGGGCCAGCCGCGGGCCTGTGCTTCCGTGGGCCCGTCGAATCGATCCGTGAACCACTCCGCCACGAGTGGGTGAAACAGACTGGGTGACATGTGTACAGCATAGCGGGATGCATGACCAAGGACCAAGCCGGGGGTGCGGAATGACCAAGGACCAAATCCCAATGACCAACCGCGTGCGTAGTTGGTGTGGATTAGCGACGCTTCTTAGAAGCATTCGCTAGCTAGGCTCAATACAACGCTTCTGAGAAGCGTCACTAACCGGTTTTCGTTGGGCGGGCGGTCGTTGACATTTATTGAAAAGTTGTGTATGATATTTGACGCGAAAACCTTCCTCCCTTTGGGGATGTGTGGGGCGTTTGTTGCTGCGCGGTGTGTTATCGGAGCGTGATGTGTTACGCAGGGCGGCGACTGCCAGCTAGCTCTTTGACAATCTGGTGTGAACAGGGCGTGGAGTGCTTCTTGTGGACGGCGCGGAGGGGTTGTGAAGGAATCGAGCGATTCTGTGCCAAGTGATGGCTCTGCCTTGGTTTGCTCGTCCACATCTACTGTCGCGAGCGGTTGTAAAAGAGCGTGCGCGTGTTGTTGTGAGCGATGCGGGTGAACAGAGGCGAGCCGACGGTTGTGGTGGATGCTGCGAAGTGTTGTGACGAAAAACAGCCTTTCGGCAGCAAGGTGTTGAAGAGTAGGCACTTCGATCCCCGCGAGTGATTGAGCTAGCGGTTGTATTGTGCGCGTAGTCTCAATAAGGGTCGCGACGGAGCGGCAAGGTCGATGGCGACCGCGCAGGGAATGTGCGAAATAGCTTGGCGCGTGAAGTTGGGCTGGCGAGCGGCTACCATGACGCGTGCCTCTTGGTGGTCCAGTTGCATGCGAGGACGTTGCGATGCCGGCGCTCAGATTGATCGATCGGTGGTGGTTGTTGGGTGCTGCGATTCTGGCCCTGGCGCTCTGCTGGCCTGAGGTCGGCGCGGCCCAGGATGGCAATCGGCTGGCGTATCTCGATGGCCCGCTCGATCCCTATTACCCGCACCGCGACTTTCCCAAGCTCATCACGCCGCAGTGGGTCGGCGAGGAGGGAGTGGATGCGGTCGTCACGCTGGCGATTGACGACATGCGGGACTCGGCCAAGTACGAGGCCTACCTCCGGCCGATTCTCGATCGGTTGAAGGAGATCGACGGTCGGGCTCCGGTCAGCATCATGGCCTGCCAGGTTCAGCCGAACGATCCGCAGCTGCAGGCGTGGCTGAAGGAAGGGCTGAGTATCGAGTGCCACACATTCGACCACCCCTGCCCTTGCCTGCAGGACGGCGGGCTCGCGAAGGCGAAGGAGACGTACGACAAGTGCGTTGACCTGATCAACCAAATCCCCGGCAACAAGCCGGTCGCTTTTCGGATGCCCTGCTGCGACTCGAAAAACACCCCGAGCCCGCGCTTCTGGGCCGAGGTGTTCAACAAGACAACCGAGCAGGGGAACTTCCTGCAGATCGACAGCTCGGTCTTCAACATCATCACGTCGCAGGACAAGGACCTGCCGCAGGAGATCACGCTCAACGAGCAGGGTGAAGAACGATTCCGCCGCTACGTGCCATTCACCAACTTCGTGAACACGATCGAGGACTATCCCTACCCCTACGTGATCGGCGGCATGTGCTGGGAGTTCCCCTGCGTGGTGCCGAGCGACTGGTCGGCCCAGCACGTGCAGAAGCCGAACAACCCCGACACGGTCCGCGACTGGAAGCTCGCGCTCGACGCGATCGTGCTGAAGAAGGGAGTGTTCAACCTGGTCTTCCATCCGCACGGCTGGATCCGGGCCGAGCAGATTGTGGAGCTGATCGACCATGCCCAGGAGAAGCATGGGAAGAAGGTGAAGTTTTTGACGTTTAAGGAGTGTGCGGAGCGGTTGAACGGAGAGCTGCTACGTTCTCGTTCGATACGCACGTCCGACGGCAGCCGGCGAAAAGTCTATGTCGTGGATTCTCAGCCCGATGGATTCATGGACGTCGATGTCTATGGAGTGCTGAAAGCCGGCGATTTAGACGCGCGATGGTGGAACCCAGAAGAGGGCCGCTGGAGCAGCATGTACATACAGGAGCCTCGCCTTACGAAAAGCAATCTCTTCAGCAGCACGACAGTCATCCAGAACGCCGGACATTTTCATTGGCCGAGAGATTTAGACGGCGACCGACAAGCCGAACGTGTAAAGGTGGTGAGCGAAGGTGGGTTTGGGCTCCAGGTGCTGGATGAGAATGACCGAGAACTGTTCCGTACGCCGCCCGGCGTGAGTAGCAGCATCAAGGACGGAACGTCGGGGCTTCGTCTTGTCGACATCAACGGCGACAACAAGCTCGACTGCCTCTTCTCTAACGCAGAGCGGTACTCGCTGCACCTCTTCAAGGACATGATAGAAGGCTGGTCGATCAAGGTGATCGACGAGGTGCGGGGCAAGGAGACGGGCACTGCTCCGGTAATTCCGCCATTTGTGCGGGCCGATGGGACGAATAACGGCGCTTGGTTCCATAGTCAGACGCTCTGGGTGCAGAACGAAGACACCTGGAAGCTGCCCGACGGTGTGCAGAAGGTGACGTTCGAAGAACTGCTCGCCCCGCTCAAAGCAGCGGAGAAGCCGGCGGATGCGAAGCAATCTCGCTCCGGCGCCGTCATGCGGTCGATCGTGCAGGCGGTCACAGCCCAAGCGGGCGTTGGTTCGCCGCCGGAACTGCCGCCGCCGAGTTCGCCCGAGGAGGCGTTGAAACTCTTCGATCCGCGACCGGGGATGAAGGTGGAACTGGTCGCGGCGGAGCCCCTGATTGTCGATCCGGTGGCGTTTGATTGGGGCCCGGATGGTCGGCTGTGGGTGGTCGAAATGCGGGACTATCCGAACGGTCTGACCTGGCGGAAACCGGGAGACAAGCTCGGCGAACCAGGCGGGCGAATCAAGGTCCTGACGGATGAGAATGGCGATGGCAGGTACGACAAGGCAACGGTGTTCTTGGAAGGACTCAGCTATCCGACCGGCATCAAGGTGTGGCGGAAAGGCGTGTTGATCACAGCGGCTCCCGAAATCTTGTATGCGGAAGACAGCGACGGCGACGGCAAAGCGGATGTGAAAGAGGCGATGTATGTCGGTTTCAAAGAGGGAAACCAGCAGCATCGCGTGAATGGGCTGCGGTGGGGCGTGGATGGTTGGCTGTACGTGGGCAACGGCGATAGCGGCGGGAAGATCAAGTCGGTGAAGACGGGGAAGGAGATCGAGATCAGCGGCCGGGACCTGCGAATTCGGCCCGATACGGGAGAGCTCGAAGCACAGTCGGGGCAAACGCAATTCGGCCGCGAAACCGACGACTGGGGGAACTGGTTCGGCGGCAACAACAGCAATCCGATGTGGCATTACGTGATCGAGGACCATTACCTGAAGCGGAACCCGCATTTTGCTTCGCCCGAAGTGCGCAGGCATGCCGCGAAGGTGCCGGGAGCGGCGCCTGTGTTTCCCACAAGTCGCACGCTGGCGCGGTTCAACGACTTTCACGCAGCCAATCGGTTTACGTCTGCCTGCAGTCCGATGATTTATCGCGATGATGTGCTGGGCGAAGCGTTTATCGGCAATAGCTTCATCTGTGAGCCGGTGCACAACCTGGTGCATCGCGAGGTGATGCATCGCGACGGAGCTACGTTTCGCAGCGAGCGGGCTGGGGACGAGCAGGAGAGCGAGTTTCTAGCATCGCGCGACAACTGGTTTCGGCCAGTGATGGCTCGGACCGGGCCCGATGGGGCGCTGTGGGTTGCCGACATGTATCGGCTGGTGATTGAGCATCCGGAATGGATCCCGAAAGCGACGCAGGAGCAGATCGATCTGCGCTCGGGCGAGGACAAAGGACGGATCTGGCGGGTGGTGCCGACGCATATCGAGTCCGCTCCGTTGCCACGCTTGGATGGAATGAGTACCGACGAGCTGGTCAGCGCGCTGCAGACCACCAATGGCTGGCAACGAGACATGGCGCAGCAGATGTTGCTATGGAAGGGAGACGCAGCGTCGGTCAAGCCAGCACTGGTTCGCGTTTGCGTATCGAGTACGAGCCCACAAGCACGCCTGGCGGCGCTGGCTACTTTGGCACAGCTCGAGATGCTTTCGGATGAAGTGCTCATCCATACTCTCAGCGATCGCTACCCGGGTGTTCGCCGGTTCGCGGTGCGGTTGTGCGAGAGGGCGACGGCGCCTGCGGTACTTAATAAGTTGCGTTCACTTACCGACGACGAGGATGCAGGAGTGCGGTTGCAGTTGGCGCTGACGCTGGGCGAGATTCAGCAGCCTTGGGTGGCAGAGGACCTTGCTCAACTGGTGCTCGTCAATTCCGACGACTCCTATCTGATCGCCGCAGTGATGAGTTCGCTGACGCCGGCGACAGCCGCGGATGTGGCGTCGCTGGTTCTGAAGGGTGGCGACGATGCTGAGGCCTCGGGGCGGGCGGAGGAGTTGCTGGGACAGGCCGTGGCCCTGAGCGGCGAAGAGCAGCTGACGGAATTGATTCGGGCGGTGATTGGCAACGGGACCGATCGTGCCCAGGGCTGGCAAATGTCCGCCATGCGAAGTGTTCTGGCAGCACTGGCGAAGCGCAAGATCTCACTCAACAGTCTGCCGAAGTCGGATTCCGCGGCCGTGGCTGCTTTTCTGCAACAGGCCCGAGCGCTGGCGGCGGGGGACAGGGCAGCGGAAGTGGATCGGGAGGAATTGGCCGTGCGAGTCGCGGCGATTCACTTGCTAGGGCAGGATTCGGACTCGCGCGAGGCGAACGTAGGCGCCTTGAAGCAATTGCTTTCAGCCCGCGAACCGCAAGAGGTGCAGTCGGCGGCGGTCTCTGCGCTTCTGCAGTGCCGTGAGCGAAAGGCGACGAAGGCTTTACTCTCAGCCTGGTCCGGTTATTCGCCACGGCTGCGAGAGCAAGTTCTGGATGGGCTCGTTGCCGACGCGTCGGCTGCTACACAGCTGCTATCCGCCATGCAGGCTGGCGATGTACCGAGCTCGCAAGTTGGCGCACGGCATCGGCAGTTGCTGCTTGCCAGCAAGGACGAGCAGCGGCGAGCGACCGCGGAGCAAATGTTCGCCAGCTCCGGCGAGTCGAGCCGGCAGGCCGTGATTGCGAAGTATGCAGACGTGGAGGCTTCGACTGAACCAGCGGTGATCGACAGCGGGGAGTTAGTCTTCAAGCAACGCTGTGCGAATTGCCATCGGCTATTCGATCATGGCCATGCCGTGGGACCCGATCTAGCGGCACTTACGAATCGCTCGGCGGACGCATTGTTGACGGCGATTCTCGACCCGAATCGGGCGGTGGAGGACAAGTTTGTCGATTATGCCGTATTACTGGCGGATGGACGGCAATTGAGTGGAATGCTCGTCGCCGAGACCGGTTCGAGTGTGACGCTGGCTGGGCCAGAGGGAAAGCAGGTGACGGTGTTGCGCAGCGAGATCGACGAGCTGCGCAGCACGGGAAAGTCTCTCATGCCGGAAGGGATGGAACGAGACATCTCTCCTGAGCAGATGGGGCACTTGCTGGCATACCTCGGCAAGTTGCCGTCACAGCCGCGGAAATCATTCCCGGGGAACGTCCCGGAGGTCGCCCGTGTGGATGGGATCGGCAGGCTGATACTGCTGGCGACGGCGGCGAGGATCTATGGGCCATCGCTCGTGCTTGAAGAGAAGTATCGGAACTTAGGCTACTGGCAGCACGTGGATGATCATGCGATCTGGACTGTCGCCATACCGGCCAAAGGGAAGTACCGCGTGCAGCTGGATTATGCTTGCGCTGACGAGATGCAGGGGAACACAATCGTGGTGCAATCGACCGGCCAACAGGTGGCTTGGAAGGTCGATGGGACAGGCGGCTGGGACAATTATCGCGGCAAGGAGATTGGAACGTTGCAGTTGCCCGAGGGAGAGGTCGAGATGGTCCTCCGCTCCAGCGGCGCGATTCAGGGTGCACTGTTGGATCTGAGATCGATTCGACTCATCCCGATGAAGTGACGGAAGTGTGCGGGTGGGTTCGCAGTAGCGCTATTGGAACTCGAAGCGGAACGTTCGGCAGAGCGCTCGCCAGCCGCGTTGCCAGAGTGGCTGATAACCGGCGTGGACCTTGGCGAGTCCTGTGCCGCCGGCGACGAGTATTTGCGAAGAGTCGAGCGGTACGCTCGCCTGAAACGTCGTCTCGACGGGCCGCTCGATGCCGTTTCCGTCGGTTTCGGTCAGGATCGGGCCGCCCGATTTGCTCGATAGGCTCGGCGGAGTGGCTTCGATCTGCTGCTGTGACAAATGTTCGAGCTGACCGGCGAACTTCTCGCCCGGCAGCTGGTCTAGGATGAGATCGACTTGCTGGCCGGCAGCGAGGAACTCGACCTCGCCTTGTGGCACCGCGAGCAGCGCCTCCCAGCGGCCCGGCTGCGCGATGCGGCCGACAATCGTGCTCGGCTCCAAGTAAGCGCCGATGTTCTTCGACGAGAGCGGTCGGCCCGACCAGGTCGCCAGTCGCACACGAGTCGCTTCGGGCGAAGGTCGCGAGAACGCGGGGAGCAACTCGCCATCGCGTGGAGCGCGGATCGTCAGGCGGTCGATCTGCCGCTGGTGTTTGGCAAGCTGCGCTTCGAGAGCCTGGAAAGCTTCCTGCGTATGGGCCAGTTCGAGGAGGGCGCCTTGATCGTTCGGAGCGCGGCTGCGCAGGCCTTCGAGCTTGGTGGCCAGATGGTCGCGCTGGGCCCGCAACTGCTGATGAGCGATTTGCAGTTCCGCGTTCTCCAGCCGGACGATCGGCTGGCCGGCCACGACCGGCCCGCTCTGCAGGAAGATCTGACGGACCGTACCGGGCGAATCGACGTACACCGCCGTGGCATCCCGCGGCTGCACGTGCAGTGGACAGACGATGTAGTACGGCAGCGGAATCATCAGCCCGGCGACGAGCGCCGACGTGATCGCGCCCAGGCAAACGGCGGCTCGGATCTTCTTCACGCGACGACTCCTGTACGGAGAATGCACCAACTTGCCCAGCCGCCAAAGCGGCGTGAGCACAAGGCCCCAGAGCATCAGCCCGCCTACGACTGGCGCGAGCGCTGATAGCCCACACGACTTCAGCACGCCATAGAGAAACCAGAAGATCGACAGGCTCACGAGCCAGCCGTAAATCGACGAAGCTACGCTATAGATCGTAAACAGCCACAGATGCCGCGTCGGCAAAAACGGATCGCGATGCGGAGGCAGTCCCAGAATCCACTTTCCCAAGGACTGCCGCAGCACGGCCGACGCCTTGGATCGCAAATTGGGAATCTCAAGCAGATCCGACAGAATGTAATAACCGTCGTAACGCAGCAGTGGGTTAGCGTTGAAGATGAGCGTGCTCACCGAGCAGACAAACATCACATTCAGGCAGAGGTGATTGAACAGCCCCGGATGGCTGAACCACCAACCGAAGGTGGCCAGCGACGCGAGCAACAGTTCCACGTACATGCCCGCCGCACCGACGGCCGCCCGCCGCCACTTGCTCGGGATGGTCCACGAATCGGTGACGTTCGCGTACAGACAGGGCGTGAAGCAGAGGAGCATCACCCCCATCTCGTGACACCGCCCGCCGAACCGCTTGCAGGCCAGGCCGTGCCCCAACTCGTGCAGCACCTTGGTGAAGCCGAGCGTCACGGCCAGCCAAAGCCAATTATCCGCGGCGAAAAACGAGCGAAACTGCGGCAGGCGAGCCCGTACGGTGTCATACTCCGCGCCCACAAGCAGCAGCGCCGCCAGAGCGAGCAGAAACACGCATACGGCCGCCGAGCGAGAGAAGAGCCAACCGCACCAGCCGTTCAGCCGGTCGAGAAACCGATCGGGATCGACGCCGCGAAACCGCAGCGAAAGAATCTGCCCAAAAACGGCTCGCCGCTGCTGACGCGTTCGTTCCTGCGCTCGCTCGAGCAGTTGCTCTCCCTGCCCAGCCGTGTCCGAGACGAGCAGCCCCGAGCGATGGAGCATCCCAAGCAGTCGGTACAGCTCAGCCGAAGTGATTCGCTGCGGCGCGAACTCGCGCTCGAACGACTCCTGGATCTCGTCCAGCGACGTTTCGCCATCGAGCATCTGCAGGATCGCGAACTCCTCTGCCTCGAAGCGGTAATACTTGAGTGCGAGCGGGTCCTTGATAACCCAGTACTCGCGTAGTTGCCACGTCTGCCGCTGCACTAGCAGATCAGCCCGCATTCGCAGGCCGAGCGGCCGACGGGTGCTGCTTGTCAGTGACTCGGCGAGAGTGGCCATGCGATGAGTCGCGTTCGTCGAGAGAATGCTGAATTACTGTGGCAAGGCGATCGTCATTGTCGCGGTCATGCCAGGTCGCAGCAGTGGATGTCCCTTGACCGTGCGATTCTCCACTTCAGCTCGCACACGGTATTTGTTGCCAGCCTGCACGAGCGGACTGATATAGACCACGCGGCCAGCGAATTGAACGTTGGCAAGCGGCACTTCGACGAGCACCGGCTGCTCAGCGATGTCTGCCGGGCTAAATTCCGAGGCGTTCAGAAACCCTTCGACGCGGAGGCGATCGATGCGAACGATCTGGGCGACTGGCTCGCCAGCGTTCACCCATTCGCCGCGCTCATGAAACAGCGTCACCACCACGCCATCGATGGGCGAGACGATCTGTCGCCTGGCCATCGCTTCGTCGGCGGCGTCGACGGCGGCCTGCTGCACGTCGGCGTTCATCTTGGCGACGTGCAATTCGAGCTTGCTGCGATCGATCTGCAACTCGTCCCGCCGCTTGGCCAGGCGAAGCTTCTGTACTTCCTGCGGCGTCACAGCGCCGGCGTTGCGCCGTTCGATGGCCAGTGCCCGTTCCAGATCGGCGCCAGCCACATCGAGAGCCGCCTTGGCGTAGCGGACTTCGATGTCGTCCTGCGCTTTTGCCACAGCCGCATCGCGTTCTAGCTGAGCGGCGACCTTTTGCAGCGCCGGCTGACGATCGTCGACGCGGGCGATGAGCTGACGTGCGCTAACGAACTGTCCTTCGGTAACTTCGACGGCGGTGAGCGCTCCCGCTTCGAGCGCCGGGGCCTGAATGTCTTCGATGAGCGACACCAGGCAATGCGTCAGCTGAATCTGTCGCCCATCGGGGGACGATTGAGCGGTGGCAATCGATCCCAGCGGTTGAGAGGTCGATGCGGGCGCGATGTAAGAGTTCGCAGGACTGGCCGCCGGCTGCAGAGCAGGGCGAGTGACTGCCGATGCGCCTCGTGGCAGACCAAAGTGGGCCGGCGTCGACGCATTGGGAGACGAAGTGGCCGCCGGTTGCTGCGGCAGGTACGCGGGCGGCGCACTGACGGCCGAGAGCAACGTGATCGCGATGAGCGCTTGCATGGCGGTTCTCCTTCACTCTTGCGCCGACGTCCGGTTACAGCCAGAACAGGATCTTGGCCTGAGCCGCTTCAATTAGATCGCAGAACCAGGCGTAACCAACCGAAGTTCGGCCGCAGTAGAGTTGAGCGGTGACGGTCACCTGATCGTGCAACGGCGGGAGGGCTTTCTTATCAATTTCGACTCGCACCAGCACCGTGTTGCCGTCTTCGCCGCGCACTTCCGTGGTTTGTTCGATCTCGACGACGCGGCCGTGGAACTCCTCGCCCGGATGGCTGGAGAGCATGAAGACCACGTCGAGCGGCGGCCGAGCCCCTTCGGCTGGTTGCTGTTGAACGGCCGCGGCGAGATGCTTCATTCTCCGCTCGGGAACGTACAGTTCGAGTTCCCATGGTCCATGCGGATTCGCAATGGTCATCAGCACCTGGCCACGCTGCACGGGGCGGCGGAGAAGCAGTTCGTCGACCTTCCAGGTGATCACTTGCCCCGGCTGTTCGGCGACGACGGTCAGCTGCTGCTGTTTCGCTTGGAACAGCTCCAGCTCCCGCTGCAGGTTCTCGGCCTCCTGCCGCAGTTCGAGCATTTGCCCCGCCATGCGATTTTCTTCGCCTGGGTCGAGCCGGGCATTGCTGTTAGAGGTGTCGAGCAAGGAGCGCTGCAGGGCGGCGATCTGTTCCTGGTTCGTGTTCTGCCGCCCAATGAGCGACGCGAGCTGCTGTTCCAGGTCGTTGTTCTGCAGTTCGGCGAGGACCTGGCCCGGCTCAACGATTTGGCCGTGGCTCACGGGAACTTGGGCCACGATGCCATCGATTCCGGCGAACACTTCGCGTCGCTCAGCCGGTTGCAGCTTTCCCTTCGCGGCGATTTCGAAGTCTTTTTCGAGCATCACGAGCGAAAATCCGCCGCCGATGAGCAGTGCGAGAACGACCAGCGTTCGCAGCAGAGCCCAACCGCGGAGCAGCCGAGTTGCGCGTCCCAGCGCCTGCCACAGCGGCAGCAGGAACAAGCTCGAATAGCGCTCGGCGTTGGCGAGCGCCGTTGCGGTGTGCTGAGCGACCGTCTCGGTTCGATTGCGGAACGAAGCGGTCGCGCGGTCCTCGCGGAGCTGCTCGACAATCAACGCTCCGAGCAGCGGCCTGTGCGCCATCGGGCGATTGCCGGCCGCGCTGGCTTGAGCATCCTGCTTGGGCGCAGGAGCAAACAGCGGAATGACCGCGAGCATTCGCGAGTGCGAAACATCGACGTACTTCTGCAGCGGTTCTTCGATCTGCGGCGGCGATTCGCTGCCGTCGGCTTCGTGCCAGAAGGCCTGCCGGGTCTTCAGCACGGCCCGCGTGAGATCTTGTAACCGGCGGATTTGATCGGCCCGGCGCTCGATGCTGTCGAGGCCACTCACCGCCTCAATCGTCGCTCGCCGACCCCCGTGGCACAGAGCGAGCGAGACCCGGTCGCAACCGAGCAGCCGACGCCCTTCGTTCACTATGGCATAGCCGGTCTGTCGCAGGTCGAGCGAGCCGTGAATCGCTTGCAGGAACTGCTCGAGCTGCTGCCAGGTCTGCTGCCGGTCCTTGAGCTGGCGGAGGCGGCTATTCTTCAGAAAGTCGGCTGCCAGATCGGCCATCTCGGCCAGAAACCGCAGATAGCCGCGCTGAGTCGTCGGCCCACCGCCCGGGCGCTGGAAGATTTCGATGACGCCGTGAACCTGATCCTCAAAGATCAGCGGCGCGATGACGAGTAGCAACTCCGTCGGATTGGCGGCCTCAGTTTCGCCCGGTGGACCGCTCTTCGGCGGCACGAGCAAAGCCTGCTTGCCCTCGACCACCCGCTCCAGCAGCCGCGAGTGTTGCACGCGGGCCGCGTCGCTCGAACCAAGACCTACCTGGGCGAGGTTCACTTGATACTGCAAGCTGAAGCCGCCCTGATCGCGAGTCCAAACGGCGCCGCCGATCGCGGCCATCGCCGAAACGATCCGGTTCAGTGAGCCGGAGTAAAACGCGTCTTCCGAGATGTCGGCTTCGGCAAGCTGGGCGATTTCCTGGACAAGATTACGGATCTCGTGCTTCATCTCCTGCACGAGCGACGCATCAGGAGCGCGTCCGGGAAGCGGCAGCTCGCCTCCGGCAGCCGAATTTGCGTTCGAGTTGAAGGAGTCGACCGAACTCATGCCTGTTCCATGTCCGTGAGTGTCTCGCCACCGAATACGCACCGCGGTGCCATCCGGTGCGCGCGTTTCGGTTCCGCTGAGACAAACCCGTTCTGTTTTCGGCATCGGTAGAGTCGCTACTGTTGTCGCAATTCCGATAATCGGAAAACTCTAACAACGCATCCGCTAGCAATCCGAAGGCGCTGATAAGTTCGGGTGCTGCGAACGTCGTACGAGCGAATCAAGCATGAATATTGGAGTCGTGCAGTCGCAATCCGCTGGGGGCAGTTTCTTGGCGTCGACGATCCCAGCGTTCGACTACCAGTCCGCTGATCACGACCGCCACAGCCCACAGCCCCTCCCACGCAGGATTACTCTGCATGTAGCTGATCGCAGAAGCCGTCATCCACCCGCTCGAAACGACGAAGACGAGCGGAACGACCGGATACAGGGGTACGCGGTAGGGCCGGGGCCGATCAGCGTCCCACTGTCGAAGTGCAAACAGGCTGAGCCCAACCAACATGAAGAAGCCCCAGAAAAACGGGCCAGTAAATACAACGAGCCTGGCAAAACCTCGCTCTCCCTGCCCAAACACAAGAATCAGGAGCGACGCGACGGCCGCTTGCACGAGCAACGAGCGAACGGGAACGTCTCGCTGAGAACTCCACTCCCCCAGCCAACCGAACAGTCGATGTTCCGTACCTAGCGCGTAATAAATGCGAGAGCCTGTAAAGATCATGCCGTTCATCGCTCCGAGGCATGACACGCAGATGAGCACGCTGATGAATCGCGATCCGAAGCCCCCCCAAGCCTGACCGACCACGTCGGCTGCGACTGCTTGCGATTGGAAGAAGCCCTGCAGCCCAAGCCCTTTGAGCATCGCCAAATTGAATAACACGTAAAGCGCAGCGACGACCGTCGTTCCCAGCATCAGCGCGAGCGAGATATTCCGCCGCGGGTCGCGCACCTCGGCAGCGACGTACGACATATCACTCCATCCGCCGTAAGCAAACATCACCAGAATGAACGCCAGGGTTAAGTTAGGGGCCTGGTCGCTCCACGAAGCAGCATTGATGACGGTTCCGCCGCTCGTGGTAACGGCGTCGGGGCTCGAAGGCGTGCTGAACAACCCGATTGAGATTACCAGAAGGAGTCCGCACACCTTGGCAGCGGTCAGGATGTTCTGCGTCGATTTCCCGACGCGCACATCCGCCACGTTCAAGGCCGTCAGCAAGAGGACCGATCCAGCGGCTAGGACTGCCTGCCATCCGATCGATAGTTGCAGGGTAGCGGGCAGAAGCCGATTTGCATAATTGGCAAATACAAAGGCTACGGCCCCAAGATTTCCGGGCCGGATGATCCAGAATTCGACCCAAGCAAACGCGAATCCGGCCTCTCGACCGAAAGCCCGCGACAGGAAGACATAGTTGCCGCCGTCGCGAGGATAGGCTGACGCAAGTTCGGCGTAACAGAGTGCTCCACATCCAGCGATCGCAGCCCCGGTCAGCCAGATCAGCGCGACGGCCAGGATACCAACGAGACTCTGAGCTCCCGCGGATAGTGAGCCGGCTGCGGCGCCGGTCAGCCATTCGACCAACCCCAGGGCAAACGTGGCTGCATTGTGCCCGATGATGGGCGACGTCTCATACAAGCCGGAGCCGATGATGATTCCGACGATGATCGATGTCGAATCAAGCAGCGACAACCGCTGCTGCGGCTGGGACGCGGACGAACGGATGAGCGAATCGCGCATGCGAGACACTATACCAGTGGCCGTCCCCTCGTTAAGGTGTGCTCTCTATGGCAAAAGTTGCATCGACAAGTCCCGTCGACTGCTACGGCTGGTCGGCATTGACCGAACCTTCCGCCAGCCGAAGGGGTCGCTATACTTGAGAGTTCAATGCAGCCGCGACGCTTGAGCGGTTGCCCCAGACAGACGTTGGATGGGTGGCCGAGTGGTTTAAGGCAGCAGTCTTGAAAACTGCCGTATCCGTAAGGGTACCGGGGGTTCGAATCCCTCCCCATCCGCTTCCGGGCAAGCACTGCCGTGCATTTGCTCGATTTTCGCCGCATTTCGCGTGAGTTGCTTTGGCGAGCCTACCGGTTCGGACTCGTGCTGCAGCGCTTTCTGCAGCGCGCTGCACTCTCGGGCGAAATGTTCCTCCGTGACCTGGAGGTAATGTGCCCGGGCTATGTCTTCGCTATTCCCCAACCATTCGCATACGACGTAGCTGGGGTGGCGCTGTGCAAGCTCCGTTTGGCGGGACGACCGCAGGTTGTGAAATATCCTCGGCCAAGCGGTCAGCCCAGCCCGCTCGATGATTTTCTGGAAAGTGGTCCGGAGGTTCACGTTTCGCCAGCCATTGCGACCCTGCGCACGCTTGCGAAAATGCTCGTCGACCACATAGACCGCTCCGTCCGGCGCTAGTGCGTAAGCCTCGTCGAGGTACGGGCGTAGCTCGTCAAAAAGCGGAACGGTCCTTCGTTCCTTGCCCGCGTGGTGCTCAGTTTTCGGAGAGCGAACCACCATGCGACCGCGGTGCCAATCGATATCTTGCCATCGCAATGAAAGGACTTCGCTAGGGCATCGCAGGCCGCCGTACCGGGCCAGGGCAATGATAAGTCGCCAGTTGTGGTCGGGGCACGCTTCGAGGAGCTTGGCCGTATCTGCCTGGCTGATGAATCTTCGCCGGTCCGGCATCGTGGCACGGACCGAAACGTCCTCAAACGGATTGGCCTCGATGAGCCGCTGCCGAACTGCAGCCCGAAAAATCATCCTCGCGAATTGCAGTCGCTTGCGCACGGTCATCGGAGCCAACTTGCCGGCGGTGAGCTTCAGCTTGTATTGGTCCGCCGACCCTGGGGTCACTTCCCCAAGCGAACGCTCGCCGCCGAAAAAGTCCAGCAGCCCTTTCTCGCCCTGCCGCCAAACCTCCTTTGTGGCTGGCTTAACGTCCGAACGGCCCGCAACGTATCGGTGAATGAAGGCCGCAAGAGTCAACCGCTGGGACTCTGCCCGTTTCGGTAAGAGACGTACGTTTGCCAGCTTGTCATAGAGCGCCGCCTCTAGCCCGCCCACCCAAGTCGCAGTCTCGCCGTCGATGCTGATGCCCGCGATCGAGGCAGCGTTAAGGGCCTCTATCCTGGACTTTATGAACTTGGCGTTTCGCTTCGTCGTCTTGCCAAGTCGGACGGTGCGCCGCTTTTTATCTGCACCGACGAACTGGATCACTCGGGTTCCACCGGGTTTATTTGAAATACTTGCCATTTGAATTCTCCGAAGGCAGTTCCACTGCACTAATGTTACGGTTCTTTGTTTGGGCTAGCAATAACAAGCATGAACAGGCAAAGGGGACCTACTTCGCAGGTCCCGGCTCCGCATTGTCCAGTTTCACGTGATTTTCTCGGCGAAGAAGTCACCGCAGTCAGGTCGGACTAGTCGGTGGGGGCGGTTCTTTTCCTTGACGAAACCGTGTCCATTCGCTGCAAGATGCACACAGTCTCGTTGCCGATCGCCGGAGGTCCGGCCTACTCTATTAGGTGTTCCCTCGCACGAGGGCGGAGCCGGCGTCAACTATCGTCCGGCGTCGGATCGAGCATAAGTCGGGGCCGATTTCGCTTCCCATAGACCTCAATGCTGACATGGTGTCAGCACCCGTCACCCGCCGAGGGATGTCGAACCAGATGCTGGACAACCTGTTCGTCGGCACCAGGGCTCGGCGCTGGCCGCGCGTCGTATGACCGGCTTCGCTGCCTGACCCACTGCTTGAGGCTCCGGCGGGAATAAAGGACCTTGCGGCCGATGCGAACGCATGGAACGTCGCCGGCTTGCGTTAGGGTCCATAAGGTCCGTGAAGAAATGCGGAGCAGCCTCGCAGCCTCGGAAGTAGAGACCAGGAGCGATGGGGCGGCGGCAGCCGGTTGGTGGGTTGGTGGGGAGTGCATCGATCGGATTCCTACAGTTCGTAGAACATTGAACGCTCGCATATCTCGATGCGGCCTGCGACCGGCTGCAGCTGCGAGCTAGATGGTGATGGGTGTACCACGGGTTTTGCGAATAGCAACGGCCGAGCGGCCTAAGTTGCTCTCTCGGCTGAGGACGCGGCTGCATCGCGAGTTGCTGCGCTTGTCGGCGAGGCCGACATTTTCGCAGCCGCTAGGCGAAACTATTGGCGAACAAGAAGCCAGGGCATTCTCCGGCTCCGGAAGTCGACCTTTCCTTACACGAGGTAATAGCAGGTTCAAGGGCGAGGCTTTCAGATTTAAGCCATGTGAAAGACAGCGACGTGCCCGTCGATCGATGAGCTAAGCACTGACACGGTGGCAGCAGCACGCGGGAGCCCGCCGGCGTGCATCGATCCTGACATCGTGTCAGGATCATTCGACGGTAACCGTCGCTAGGATACCCTGCTGGCCAGCTACGAAGCCGAGCCACCCTGCTCATTGATCCGCCGATCGTCGCGGCGACACTCAGGGCCGCGCGAGATCGCTTTTTGCGCCGCGGCAGTCTAGTCCCCGACGAATCACCATTCACCGCAACACGCCATGCGATAATCGGCGTTGCACGTTCTAGTCGAATGCACTCGGAAGCGCGAACTGCAGCTGAATGAAGTTGACGAATCGGAAGTCCGGGCGATACTCCGACGCAAGCGTCGTATCGATTTGCTTGGAGTTCGATGAAGCACCAGTCCAGTCGCCAGGGGCAATGACGGCCGCAGTAGTACCCCGACGATCCTGACACGATGTCAGGATCACACGCCAACACTGCGGCCCGCCGTAGCGGAACGGAAAACTGCCACGGCGTTCGTGACCGTCTGGAGAAAGTGGCGAAAGGGGCCAAGAAGGGACGAGATGGCCGGGCATTTGCCCTTGGCCGTAAGTCGCCGGTGACCCCTTTGCCCCTTCCCGAGCCGCAGACCTATATCTCTGCGGGAGCTAAGCGCCATCGCTCGCGAGAAGTCCAAGCTTTACGCTGGATCGGAACGTGACGCGTGGGCGACCAACAGGAGCTTCGCGACCTCCTACGCGAGGACACAGCAACCAAAACCGGGCAACGCCATCCTGCGACCCGGTGGGCCATGTTTCGATTCGTGCTGCTGGACCTCGCGGGCTCGATGGACCAAAGACCCATCGTCGGCCGACAGACGGACCCACGACGGATACAACCGCCGCAGGCCATGCCAATACATGGCCCAACATGGAGGCGGCTGCGCATTAGCTGCCAACCCGGAGCGACGAGGAAGCTCATAAATCTGACACGATGTCGGAACAATGACCCGCCGAGCAGTAGGCGAGAGGCCGGTTAACCGACCAGCCAAACTGACACGGTGTCAGTTTCAGGGCTCGTCGCGGTGCGGCGGTACGCAGGGACAACCTCGTCAAACTCTGGTACCCTATGGCCGCACAAAGTTGCTTACTTCGCAAACCGAGCAAAGGGCGTAAACGTGATCACCGGGGTCATCAGGAGCCAAATCGACCAGATCTGGAATGCCTTCTGGGCAGGAGGCATTTCGAACCCGCTCGAAGTGATCGAGCAGATTACTTACCTGCTCTTCCTCCGCCGGCTCGACGACCTGCATACGCTGGAACTCAATAAG